>OBBL01000005.1_pt1 | contig 601390 bp, 567 predicted proteins | sample 1480721 | NCBI WGS metagenome assembly OBBL01 (sample SAMN05301478, study PRJEB22388) | human gut metagenome | isolation source: infant 1 DOL 23 gut | host: Homo sapiens | place: USA: Pittsburgh, Magee-Womens Hospital of UPMC | collected 2013/2014
GATATGTTTTCCAAACTTTTTCAAATAATTCAGACATGGTTGAACTTTGTTCAACACTATATATATTCTTTGTATTATTCTTTGTATTATTATTTAATGTATTATTCTCTGTGAAGTTTTCTTCACTAGGGGTAGTGAAATTTTCTTCATTCCCCTCCTGATGATTTTTTCCATAGGTGATGAAATTTTCTTCACTAGGGGTGTAAAATTCTGTATCAGTTGGATACGGTAAGATATAGATATGTCTCCGATCTACCATTTTGCTGTTTGGCTTATAAAAAATTTGTATTTTTATATAGTTTCTTTCTTCTAACTGTTTCAGCCATGAAATAATTGTTCGCTTGCTAACGTTATACAGATTTGCAAAATATTGATTCGTTGCCCAACAATAGCCTTTTTCATTTGCTAATGCCGTTAGCTCTCCATACAATAATTTTGCATTCCCATTTAAGTGGTTATCATAGCGAACAATCGCTGGGATAATGGCGTAATATCCTCTATGTTCATTCACTAGTTATCCTCCTCATCAACAACGACCGTATAAACATATTTATGCTTAATTTCTCCGTTAACGACTTTTTTTATTGTTTGTGTTTCAATAGCTATTCCTTTACCATTTCTTGAACCGATATAGACAAATGCTAATAGTTCAAAAAATAGTTTTTGACTCGATGTTAATTGCCTGTATTCTACAAGTAATTCCTTTACCAAACTGTTAACCTCCAATGTTCAACTTCTTACGTTCTTCAACGTTTAGTTTTACTGGTTTAATTTGATATTTGTTTAAAAAGTTCTTAGTTCCTATCTGATGTTCTTCTTGATGATGTTGACGGCAACCAGCGTAAAAAGTAAATGTTTCGTGATTAATCTTTTGACGATTTCGCCCCATACCGACTACCTCGATATGACAAACATCGGCATGTTTTCCACAAATACAACACTTACGATATTTTAGGCAGTAATAAAACCATTTGTTATTTTCTAGCAAGTATTGGTATCTCTTTTCTAGTGGTACATCGTTTTTCAAAATAAATTCGATTAAAAAACTAATCCATTCTGTTGCCTCATGTCGTGTAGCCTTACTGTGTTCAAAATACACACCGTTTTTAGCTTCGTAATAATACTTTAGAACTTCCTCTATCCATTTGGGTTCGTCATAACTCCAACGAGCTATATCAGCTATTAAAACGTGAGAAAGTGCATTCTGTTTTTGAGACATTTGTCGATTATCTAATAGTTCAACTTTTACTAAATTGTCATCGTTGTTAGCTAGGAGTTTGAGGAAATTCGAGTTGATCTCATCCTCAAACTCAATCGCCAATTTATTTCCTTTGTGTTTTATGATTTTTCCAATCATTCAATCACTTCTTATCTTCTTGAACCTTCTGCCTAGATTCATAAAAATTTATCCACTTCGCAAGCAATTTAGAAATAACACCATAATCATAAGCACTATATTCTTCAAATGCTTTTTTAGGATTCAAATCAGAATCATTTATAGCTAACGATTTCACAGCTTCAAATTCTTGCCCTGCCAGCTCGGCTACTCTACTAATTGATGCGTTCAACATATCAATTTGCCGTTCAGTAATTGCAGTATTTTTCAGCTGTTCTTTTTGGTATTTATCAGGATCATCATCATCTGTTGCGATATTAAAAAATTTCAATAAAAAATATTTTTCCGCATACGTTAGTGCTTTTCCTACACCCTTTTCTCCTTCAATATCTACTCCTTGGCTATACCATGAACAAGCAACAATCTCAGAAGGATTATGAATATTAATCCATGTCATCATTAACTCTAGCTCTGTAAAATACGTTGTACGTTTTTTGGCTACAGGCTCTTTCTTTACTTTATCCGCTTTCCATACCTCATCTTGTGATTCCCGAACTTGATGAGCAACAATTTCTGGCTTCAAAATTAATCCAACTTGATTTATGACTGTATTTAATGCGGATAGTACATCGCTTGACCCCACATAGCTGTATTGCTGGCCACGTTTACTTTTTTGAATATATGGTGCTTTTTGTCTCACATACGCTAATTTTTGATAAACATTCAACTCAGAAAAATCTGTTTTGGTTGCTTCAGCCATTCAATAAGCCCTCCTTATATCTTTTTCCTGAACTCACATATTCAATTAAATACACGTTTTCTTCGCCTAATTCTTCTATCAAATCAACGATTGTATCTTGTGTAGCAATTTTTTTACAAGTGAGTACTGGTTGTCCTGTATAAAGACATTTCATTGCAAAAGTTAGCTCAAACACACCGTCTTCATCAGCAATTTCATTTCCAAAACAATCAGTAGTGTCCACTGGATCATCTTCATAGGTTTCCTTATATAGTTTTTCAGTCGGCTCTGTTAAATATCTATCTAGTGTATTTGCTTCTCTACGATTCATTCACAAAACCTCTTTTCTGTGTTACAATTTTTCTAGTATAATTTTGTATGCGACTATTTGCTTGGCGGCGTAGTCGCTTTTTTCATCATGCAATCCCCCTGCGCTCTTTTTGTTGCGCAATGTATAATTGACTTTTTTGTTGCTTGTACCATAAATCAGCTAATCTTTTTGCTTGGTTTAACTTTTCTTTTCTAGTCATTTCAACTCACCTCGAAAAACCTTCGATAATATATCCATCAAATCGTTTGGATTATCTGTGACAAAAGTATGTGTATTTTTAGTCGTAGTTTCTGTTGCAATACCGTACATCTCCTTTAATAAACGATGTTTTGGACAATCACAATCTGATTGTTCCAGTTTTTCTTTTGTTAGTGTATATTGGCTATGTGCAGCAATGGCTACTATCGTGCCTTTTCCAACTTGAGATATTGCCATCTCTCCTTTTAAATCGATAGCTGCCAAAGATAAACCTACATCTTCTTTCTGGCATTCTTTTGCTAGTTTTTTAATTAATTTTTGAATTTTATCGTTCATTTTGATATACTCTCCTTAGTTCATTTTGTATGTGTCCTAATCGTTGGCAGACGATTGGGGCTTTTTATTTTGTCTTTTTTGAAAATGCTGATACTCCGCTTCATCCCAGTTGAAAAACCAACGGATAAAAAGAGGTACACTTATTGTTGCCAACACTGGAACTGAAAAGTGGCTTTTCAATAACACACCTAGCGCAATCATCAATAATAATGCGCCTATCAATCGTGCTTCACGTATTGCTTTCATATTTACCCTCCTATAATTTTTTTGATATAATTCAGTTGAAAGCGGGGTGTCAAAATGTTTTTTGTAATAAAGAAAGCTTCTAATAAAAAATACTATTTTGTAATTAAAACCGAAGAAAATGAAGTAATCGCATCAAGCAAGACTTATTACTATAAATCTTCTGTTTTAGAAATTATTGAATCCATCAAAAGTGATATGGATCAAAAAGCTATTATTGTTGACACTACTTTTAACTGGGGATAAGTTAAGGCTTATCCTTTTATCATTACTATCCTATTTCTTTAAACATATCTCCATTATCATTAGCCATATCAATTCTTGCTTGTAATTCTAAGTTAGGCTTCCATCTAGGAATTAGAGCTACAGCCTCTTCATATCGAACTTTTGGAATGTCTACATAAGATGCTACATCGAATAATGCTTTCAATTGTTTATAACAATTACTAAAGGCTGATTGCTTAATACTTGAATCCTGATAAGCCAATGTTTTTTTGCCACCTAATACTTTGATAACAGTTGATGAAACTAGCCCTTGTATCTTTCGTTGTTGGCTTCTATTAATTGTAGTTTCTGTTTCTAGCTTATCTAAACGTTGATTTACAAGAGTCAATCCACGTTCATGTTTTAACGCAGCTTCTAATAACAATTCTGTGTTATTAATCGGTAAGTTTGATTGAGTTTTAAGCAGTTCCTCCATTTGGTTAAAAGCTTCAATGTATTTCAGTTTAAACTTAAGAGCTTTTTGACCAGTGAATCCCATTGCTAGTAGCGTGAATCCGTCACGGTTCATAATGATTTGTCTATATTTTTGTTTGTTTTGTGGATGAATATAGCTATCTTCGTAAAATAGCCCTGCGTAATTTTCCGCAACCCCCTCTTTTAAATCATCAATCGCTGCTAAAACATCACGATGATTTTTATTAAACGTTTCTGCGACTTGCAAACTAGTTGTTACTGCTTGTTGGTTTTTCATAATTACTAAGTTGTCCATTGTTTCTGTATCGTCCTTTCCTTTAATCCCAATGATTCATGATGTCATTACAAATTTTTATAGCTTCTTTAGCAGGCCAGTATCTTTTTCCCTTGCTAGTACCAGGCTTTCTTTTTTCGATCATTTGCATACGTTTGTCTTTTACAAAATTTTGTTCAACTTCAGGAACAGACATTGAATACATAGACGATAATTGTTTGATGTCTAAATACTCAGCACGTTCATTTAATCCTTGACTAGCTTCATTTATGACTTGCTCAAACATTTTTCTCAGGATTTTTTCAATAATGTTGTATAGAAAGTTTTTTGAAGATGTATCTAGAAAATTTTCCATTCTAAACACTCCTATCTAATTTTGTAGTATTCAATAATAGCCGTTAGTGTTTCGTGAGCCTTTTTACTTTGATTTTTACCAGAAAGATAGTCGTTTAGATCTTGCTTATGAATATTGAAATACGTGGCTACAGATGTTAATGATATTTTCTTATCATCAAAGTACTCACGAATTTTCGCTCTGCCCGCTGTTGTGTCTGGCATATTAGTTTCTCCTTTCTTTAGTATTTTTTGTAAATTAATTAGATAGAATTTATAAAACTATTGACTTATGTATACAAATATTCTACAATCAGAACATAGTTAAATAAGCCTATAACAAAACCTTTATTATGCACTCGGTCGCCAAACTTAATGCTGTAAGGTATGTTTTTAGTTTGCTTTTTTTCTATCCAATTAACTTACAAGAATTATTATATACATTTTTTCTACATTGTCAACCATTTTGTAGATTTTTTGTATACATATTTTCTTTGTATTTCTAGAAAGGTTGATATAAGTGGATTTATACGAAAAAATAAAATTACTTGCTAGCGAAAAGAAAATGTCAATAAGACAATTAGAAGAAACATTGGGATTTGGAAACGGGGTAATTAATAGATGGCGTAAGAATACTCCTGGTTCTGATAAATTAAAAAAAGTTGCGGACTACTTCAATATATCTGTAGATTATTTACTTGGACGAACTGATAATCCAAATTCTAATAACTTAGAAGAAGATGAAATTACAACTTTCTTCCGTGTAAATACAGAAGATTTAACCGAATCCGAAAAAGATCAGCTCAGGGAAGAATTAAAAGAGTACTTGGAATTCATGAAATCAAGACTTAAAAACAAATGATTGGATGACCCCTATGTATTTAGACTACGATACTTATTTTGAATATCATGACCAGACATATATTATTATTGAAAAAGTTGCCAATTACTATGGAATTGAATTAAAAGAGTTAAGATGGAAACACTACAAAGATTATATGATTGACGTAGAAAATGTTGACATAATTCCCTATAGTTTCGGTGATGTTTCAAGAAAAATATTTTCAGGAAACATAATAAGATTTCACGATAAATGCGGAATTTCCTACAATTCAACAATGGTTAAAGGAAGGCAAAATTTCTCAATACTTCATGAATCTGCACATTATTTTTTTGATATGAATAAGGAATGCAAGTCTCAAAGTTTTTCAGATTTAATTACTGGAAAAGGATACACTAGCGAAGATGAACCAAAAGAAATAAGAGCTAATATATTTGCATCCCTTGCTTTAATAAACAATGAAGCATTGAAAGAATGTTTAAAAAAGCAAATGTCTTTCCGTCAAATTTGCGAAGAATTTGAAATGAGTGCTGCAGCACTACACGTAAGGTTATATGATTTCTTAACAAAAATATTCTTATTAAATCCATGCTTAGCAAGATCAGCTATTAATCAATATAGATATAACTATAATTCAACAAAATTAATCAGTTATATAAAAATGTGCTTGTGCTGATGAACTACAAAGAATTATTTTTGCGTAAAAAATCTCGTGTAAGGACACAGACTTAAAACTTATCTTGAAGTTTGTTGATAAAACTAACAACAAAAATGGAGGAATATAGTATGTTTTTATTTGGAAATAAAGAAGAAAAAAAGGTAAAGAAAGCAGAAGAAAAGCAAATAAAAGAATATTTTAAAAATAATCATGATATTGTAATAGGCGGTATTTATTTTAATGATTCAGACAAAAAAATATTTATCCCAAAAAGTATTTCTGAATCAAGAAAACAACAAGTTATCAACTATGATGATTTGATTAGTTACACAGATATTTTTGTTGGTGGCAATATAAAAAAACATCACGGAATAACTCGTGCAGTTGTTGGTGGCGTTTTAGCTGGTCCTGTTGGGGCTTTAGTTGGTGCTGGAACAGGTGGAAAAGAATTTACTTCCATTAAGCAATTAGGAGTTATGTTACATCTTCCTAATAATCAGACAGTAAAATATATGTTAATCACAACTGAAACAAAAACTGATTCTATGATTGGTAAAGGTTTAATGGATAAATACAACGAATTAATTGCAAAACTGGACCAAATACTAAAAACTAATTCAAGTAATAAAGATAACACTGTATTATCTTCTGCAGACGAGATAAGAAAATTTAAAGCCTTGTTAGATGATGGCATTATTACAAAACAAGAATTTGAAATAAAAAAACGTGAATTGTTACAATAAAAATAACGCACCCTCTCCGGCTAAGAAGTTAGTGCGTTAAAAATAGAACCAAAATAGGCTTATTTTGTTACGCCTATTTTACCACAAAGAAAAGGACGTGAAAATATGGCGAAACTAAATTGGTCCAAAAAATACAAATATGTTTTTTCTTACTCAAATAAAAAAGGAACTTTTTGGGGATATCGCTATCCTTATTACAACTCTCTAAAACACCGAAAAGAAGCTAGCAAACGTGGATTTGAAAGTGAAAGAGCGGCGAATAAAGCATTGCTAAAAATCCAATATGATTTAGAAACACAAAATACTTCCTTCGTCGAAAATAAACAACTCACCATAGATGAATGGATCAAAGTCTGGATACCTTACGCCCAAGACAATTGGAGTGTTTCAACAAAACAAAACATTGAATCCGCTGTTAAATTTCACATATCACCATTGATTGGAAATCAAAAGCTATCTTCTTTAAATAAGATTACTTATAAACGAGAATTTATTGACAAATTAAGACAAGAAAACAAATATACAGAATCAACTATTCAAACGTGGCATAAAATTGTAATGAGGATGATTAACGCTGCGGTACACAATCAAATCATCCCTAGCAACACGCTAACAGGCTTTAAATTTGATTTAAGTAATAATGTTCGTTCGTTCTCTAAAAAGGAATTACAGCGATTTGTGGCGGTTTTAGAAAAAGAAGATATTCAAACGCAAGTTATATTTTTAACTCTGCTAAAATCTGGAATGAGGAAAGGCGAACTGATGGGGCTGCGTTGGAGTGATATTGATTTAACCGAAAAATATTTCGATATCAATTCTACACGTGGTGATTACGGTGAAAATAAACCTAAAACAAAAACCAGCATACGTAAAGTTTATTTTGACAACTCGTTACTCACTTTAATAAAAAAATACAAAAATCATGAGAAAGAACGGCTTTTCAGAGAAGGGATAATTTTAAGCGATAAGGACTATTTTATTTTAAATTCTCGAAATTTACCTATCAAACAATCAAGAATTACGTATATGTTTCGCCTGTTATGTGAAAAAGCAGAAGTTCAAAACATAACCGTACACGGCCTAAGACATACCCATGCAACGTTTTTAATTGAAGCAGGAGCAAACATTAAGTACGTTTCAACTCGGTTAGGACACAAGAATATTAATATAACTTTGGATGTTTATAGCGATGTGCTAAAAGAAGAAGAAAAAGAAACAGCTGATATGATGGATAAACTTATTGAGAACTTGTGATTTGTGGTAAACCTGTGGTAAAAACATTAAAAACCATTGATATATAAGCACTTTACCACTCCCCATCTGAAATTGTAAAATAAGTTGCTGTTTCTTTTCAGTCCAAGTAAAAATATATTTCACTAAACGGCCATTGTTCCCTGACGAATGAAGAAAACTGAGCTTGTTTGGACCACTCACTGTCATTTTTTCAGGTACAGCTAGCGAAGTCCTTCCAGCTGATTGGTTCAATTTATCAGGAAATGAAAAGCTTTGTTGTTCTTCAAAAAACCAAACTTCTTGTGTTTCCTCTAAAACAATTGCTTGCTGTTGCGCAAAACGAAGTTGTTTTTCTACCGTAGCAAGAAACTGTTCAATTTTTAACGTTTCTTGCCAGCGGTGAATAGCGAGTGTTGGGAGCATAGTCATAAAGCAAACAATCGTCAAACTAGCAAGTGTTTCCATTAATGTGAATCCTGCTGACTTGTTCATTGCTTTTCTGCTGTATATTTATCTAACTGTTCTTTAGTAATGTAGCCTTCGTTGACTAATTCATTTAAGGAAGGCGTCCTATTTTTTTCTAGTGTATAGAGCTCGATTTGTGATTCCACAATTTTTACGATTGCTTCATTGCCTTTTTTATCAACTGTTTCTTTATGTTTCGCTAAGTTAGGGACAAAAAGTAAAATCAATACGGAAATAATCAATAAGACAATCAACATTTCTAATAATGTAAAACCTGCGTATTTTTGTTTCTTTTTCATTATAAAACTCCTTCCATATTGCCATAAATAGGCAGCAACATTGCCCCATAAACACCGATAATTAAACAAGCAATTATGATAAAAATAAATGGTTGAACAAGAGTAATGACTCGTTCAATTTTTTTGAAAAAACCTTGGAAACAGACATTACTATAAACCATCAACTCCTTGCCTAATTTTCCTTTTACTTCTCCTTGTTGAATCATTAAACCCAATGCTTTTGTAAAAAAAGGATAAGCAGCTAATTGTCTATGTAAGTTTTCACCAACTAGCAGACCTTCACTAATTGCTCCAGCTAATTCTTTCATTAAGGGGTAATTGGTTGTATGGCGCATCAAATCGATGACTTCTTTCATTTCTAATCCTTGTGCGAGCAACTTCCCCCATTCTAGTGCAAAAAAAGCACTGACGTATTCCCGATAAAGGCCACGGATAATGGGCAATTTCAGATAAATGAACGCTCGCTGAATAGCAGACTGATGCTTCAAATAACGGCTTAAAATAAAGAAACTAAATGAGAGGACAAAAACTAAGGTAACCAGAATGTACGGACTGTACACAATCATAAGAATCCCAATATTTTTAGAATAACTATTGGCATCATTTTCCATTAATTGGGGCAATAAAAATTGCCGAATACCAACAATGACGAGAATCAAAAAAACAATCAGGAGCAGCGGATAACTAATTATTTTATAGAACTGTTGCCGATATTTTTCCGTTTGAAAAAAATGTTCGGAAATCGCTTGTAGTGTCCCTACCAAATCCCCGTGTGCGGTAGCAAACGACAATTGTGCCGAGACCATTGTTGAAAACCCTAATTCTTCGACTAAAGCTTGTAAGGCAATGCCTGAGGAAAAACCTTCAACTAAAAAAGTTATACTGTGCTGAGGTAATGCGTTTGATTTTTTCATGAAGGAAAAACTTTCTTGTATATTAAAACCATTGGCAAGTAAATCCGCTAATAGTTTCAAAAAAAGCTGCTGTTGTTTTTTTGTTAGTTTATTCGATGGCTTGAAAATACGTTTTTTCTGTAATAAACCCATACGCCCACGCCTTTCTTAGATTCTTTTGCCAACTACTCTTTATAACAGCTTCCTTAAAGAAGAAATAATCATAAAGAATTCCCGCCACTTGTTCCTTATTAATCGTGGTTGTCAAAATCTGTTGGTAAATGATACCTTGCAAGCATTCAGCCAATTCATGCTCTGGGCCACCTAATTCTATCAAACGCCGTTGCACCCCCAATAAGTTACGGGCGTGAATTGTCGCAAAAATAGTATGACCCGTTAAGGCGGCTCGAATAACTGCTTGAGCCGTCTCGCCATCACGAATTTCACCAATAATCAAAATATCAGGATGATGGCGCAAGCAAACTTTGATCAAGGCTTCGTACGTTAACTGAATTTTTTCATTTGTTTGCAACTGTAAAAACTGCTTTTCCTCAATTTCAACAGGATCCTCAATTGTTATCACTTGTTGTTCGCCACTTCTTTGTTTAGCCACACGATACATGGTTGTTGTTTTCCCAGAACCAACTGGCCCACTGAATAAATAAAGTCCTCGTTTCTGACAAGATGCTTCAATTTCATTCAGCTGGTGGGGAAAGAAAAAATGTTCAGCTTGTTCACCAAATCGGTGCAAAAAACGAATCACTAAGCTCTCTCGATTCTGAAAATCTCCCACAGATGATAAACGCAAGCGTTGCTTCGTCTCGCCAATTAGATAAGTTGTCGCGCCTAATTGTGCTTTTCGTCTTTCTCCGACATCCATGCCGCCGATAAATTTAAAGTGGAAAATTAACTTTTCGCCTATTTCTGCGGAAACTTGTGTGTAAGGTGTCCGTTGCATCCCTGTCCGAAAAGAGATGGCTATTTCAGTATCATTAGGTAAAAAATAAACGTCTTGCGCTCCATGAAGAACGCCCCATTCAATTAATTGATGGGCTAATTTTTTTACATTTTCAGTCATTCATTTCCTCCTCTCACTAATAAACTACGCATTTATTTTATGATTTCAGCAAAAAAAAAGAACCTTCACCAATAAGATGAAGGTTCTTTTTTTGAAGTTTGCGCTGTCCATCTATCTTCCCCAAAATAGTGGAACTCCTAGACACTTAGTATTATACTAAAAAAATCTTGCGTTTAGTTTTCAAAAATTTCTCTGAATCACAAAATTTTTGAGAAAAACTATGATAATCCGATTGGATCGTTTACGTTTTTGGCTTCGTTTTTTGTTTATTAACTAAATAAACTGGAATTCCTAGAAGCGTAATCCCTATACCAATCAATGCAAGAATAGGCTGTGTAATACTCGTTGTAACCAAGATAAAGATACCACCTAGACTTGCGATAATTGGAATAATTGGATAGCCAGGAACTTTATACGGTCGTTTTAATTCAGGTTCTCGTTTTCTTAAAATAAAAACGGCTAAGAAAATTAATAGATTAAACAGCCACATAACAAAAACTAACATATCCGTCAATAAATCGAAGGTCCCGAAAAACATCATAATAATGGCCACGGCTAACTGAAAAATTCCAGCAACGTAAGGAACAACAAAACGTTTAGACAACTTTTGAAACTGACGACTAAAAGGCATCAGATTATCTAAGGCTAAGGCATAAGGAATCCGAATCCCTGTCATTGTGTAGCCGTTTAACGCACCATATACAGAGATTAAAATCCCAATAGTTACGATTTTGCCGCCAATTGGTCCAAAAATAGCCACAGAAGCATCCGAAGCTGCATTCAAATTCCCAGCGATTTGCTCAATTGGTAATGTTTTTAGAAACACAAAATTAATTAAAGCATAAATTAAAGTAATCAATAACAAACCAAAAATAATGGCTTTAGGCAAGTCTCTTTCTGGTCGCTTCATTTCACCAGCCACGTTACCCACACCTAGCCAGCCATCATAAGCAAACATGGTGGCAACTAAGGCGCCACTAAAAGCAACTAAAAAGCCAGTATTCGCTGTTGTTTCAATGGGAAAAAGCGAAACAGCTACTTGTCCTGGAGTAAATAACCCCACTAAAGAAATCAAGGCAATTGGAATCAGTTTTACTACCAATGTTGTTGATTGGACCAAAGAAGCAATTTTTGTTCCTAATAAATTAATTACGGTGATACTAGTTCCCGCAAGAATGGCAATCGGGATCAATAAATTTGCCGATAGATGAAACAAATTGATTAGTTGTGTACTAAAAATAATGGATAACGCCGAAATGTTGGCAGGATAATAAATGATACTTTGTGCCCACCCTAAAAGAAAACCAGCTAATTTACCATATGTATATTCAATATACTTCACGGCGCCACCTGTTTCAGGGATTGCTGTAGCAAGTTCGGCGCTGGTTAATCCTGCACAAATGGTTAAGGCACCACCTAACACCCAAGCAAAGATAGCTAAACTAGCTGACTGTGCGTGTCCAACGACACTCGCAGCTTTAAAGAAAACACCAGCGCCAATCACCGTACCCATTACCGTGGATAACGCACCAAACGTTGTGATCTCTCTTTTTAATTGCTTTTTCTCCATAGACTCCCTCATTTCATTTAAACTAAACAAGCGTAACAAAATTTTCACTTTCTTGAAAAGATAACGAAAATAATAGCTGTTTTCATGAAAAATTCTGTAACGATCTCTTTTCAGTATAGCTATTTCTTTTAGAATTTCAAGTTTGAAAACCACAAAAAGAAAATTTGTCATAAAAGTTTTAGAGCATTCATCTTTTGTTTATAAACAAGAACTGAGAAACCGACGATTTTTCATTAAATAAATGAAAAATCGAATCAAAAAGAAACCTTTCTGATCCGATTTTAACTACGTTATTGGTTTTTGACTTTTTCTTTTTTCATTTGTTTGCTGCGTAATTGTCCGCAAGCCGCATCAATATCTGTTCCGTGCTCTTTACGAATAACACAATTGATGCCATTCTTTTTGAGTACATCATAAAATTTTAATACCGCTTCTTTAGAGCTTCGGCTATATTGATCGTGTTCACTCACTGGGTTATACGGAATCAGATTAACATAAGAAAGTTTTTTCTTATTCCGTAGTAAATCTGCTAATTGTTGAGCATGTTCTGGTCGGTCGTTCACTTGACTCAACATAATATATTCAAATGTAACACGCCGGTTGGTTTTTTCAATGTATTCATCAATTGCTGCCATTAATTTTTCAATTGGAAAACTACGATTAATCCGCATAATTGATGTACGGACTTCATTGTTAGGAGCATGTAATGAGATTGCTAAGTTTACTTGTAGTCCACTGTCTGCAAATTCACGAATTTTTGGCACTAAACCACTTGTTGAAACTGTAATATGGCGGGCACCAATAGCCAACCCTTTATCATCATTAATCGTTCGTAAAAAGTTCATGACATTGGCATAATTATCAAATGGTTCACCAATTCCCATCACAACGACATGGCTAACACGTTCATCCAACCCACGTTCATCGAAATAATGTTGTACCCACATAATTTGGGCGACAATCTCGCCAGCAGTTAAATCTCTTTGTTTTTTTAATAGCCCGCTAGCACAAAATGTACACCCAATATTGCAGCCAACTTGAGTGGTCACACAAACAGATAATCCATATTCTTGACGCATTAAGACTGTTTCAATCATATTTTTATCTGGTAATTCAAATAAATACTTCACAGTACCATCCTGCGCTTCTTGCACAATGACTTGTTTTAATGGATTTAATGAAAAATTCTCTTCTAATAAAGTCATCAGCGATTTAGAAATGTTCGACATTTCACTAAATGAAGCAACACGTTTTGTATACAACCATTCCCACACTTGTGTTGCGCGAAATTTCTTCTCGCCATGGGCTAAAAACCAGTCCACAAGCTGTTCTCTCGTCAGTCCATAAATGGATTCTTTCTGCATTTCTTTTCCTCATTTCTGCTATTACATTCGCTTCATAACTATAACGTATTCTCACTTTGAATGCAATATCACGAAGAGCATCAAAAAAAATCGTTAAGCGTGTATACTTAACGATTTTTTATAATTAATCTTTCACTAAGTGATAAACTTTTTTGAAGTAGAACGTTCTGGCAATTAAATAGTAAACGACCTGAATCAATAAGAAAACACCTAAAACTTCCCAGCCAGCTAATTGCATTGGCTGATCTAAGACAGCATACATTGCTTTCAAAGCAACAGCTCCATGAATAAATGAAACAACAATTGGGGTAAAGAATAAAATACCTACTTGTTGGTAAATCATTTTCTTCAATTCTTTTTTCGTCAAACCAAGTTTGTAAATCATCTTGAATTTTTCAACGTCTGTATTCATATCACTGTATAAACGGAAGTATAAGAAACTACCCGCAGAGACAAAGAACACGATACCGATAAATAGCCCGACAAATAGAACTGGCGTATAATGTTGCGTAATGGCTGCCGACATTGCAGCTGTTCCTACTAACATGGGATACTTGTCACCAATGATATTTTCTGCTTTTATCAATTCTTCACGATTGGTTCCTGCTTTGGGCTGCCAAATTGTTTCTGTTTCCGCTTTGATTCCATCAGTTGAGGTACTATCTGGGATAACAACCACACCGCCAAAAGTCGGTAATACATTGGTTTCTTCTGTTTTATCAATGTTTAAAACTTGATCATTTCCCAATTGAACAGATTTGACATCTACTGATGCAGCAGAAGGAGCATCTTTTTGTGATAAATTAACTACTTTCTCACCTGTTAAAGTTGGTTCATCTATAAATTTTGCAAGTTTATTATATTCAGATGTTTTAATCAATTGGATACCGGCACTTGTTTTGTACATTGTGTAATCAATCTGATCAAACTGAATATTTTTTTCTTGGAATGTTTTTGTCGCAAATTGTTTCATTTCTTGATTTTCTGGGTTGGTCGAATCAGACAATGTCAGTTCGTACGGTACAGAACTTATTCCTTTAAAAATCATCTCGTTCACGCCGTATAACGTTCCAATGGCAGCAAAAGCGACCGTTGAAATCACCGAAACCAAGAAGAACGAACGTGCATTATCTTTCATACGGAAAGCCAAATCTGATAAAACGACCATATTGGTTTTTTTCCAAAAGATTTTTGGTTTCCGTTTTAAACGTTCAATGACAGAAACACTCAATTGGTCAAATAAGAATTTTGTCCCTAAAATAACTAAGAAAATTACTGGGAACATCACCATTAAAACTAACTGTCCCTTAGCAACTAAAGCAATTCCGTAACCGACAATTAAAAGTAACACGGCTAAGAAAGATTTAACTTTAGAGCTTTTGATTTCACCTTTACCCATTTCTCCTGCTTTTAATAGCTCTTGAAGTGTCGCTTTTGGCAAGCGGAATTGAATAAAGAAAGAAATTACTAAAAACAAGACCGCAAATGAAATGACAGTAATGATAAACGGCATCACTGGCAAATAAAAACCTAAACCTAGATGCATCAATAAATTGCTAATCCATAAAATAAACTGTGAAAATCCAACACCTAAAATGCTACCAAAAATTGTAGCAAAGAAACCAATCACTAAGTTTTCAATAAAAATCATTTTCTTTAACTGTTTTGGACTCATCCCTTGAATCATCAAGGTTCCAAACTCTTTTTTTCGAGATTGTATAAAGACATCCATCGAGTATAAAACAAATAAGAAAGAGAAACCATAGATTATAATAGCCGCAGCCGTCATTCCCATTTGTGCTTTAGGATTTAAACCATTAGCTAAGGCTGGGTGAAAGACAAAACCAGTGAACGTAAAAAAGATCATCACAGAAAACATTGTACTTAGGAAATAAGCCAAGTATAAATGCTTATTTCGAATCGTGTTTCTTATAACAAACTGATTAAAATTCATTATCGACACCTTCAATCTCAGCCAGTTTCATCATGATTAAATCGTAGAACTCTTTTTGATTGCCATTTTGGACAATTTCATCAATTAATTCACCATCTTTAATAAAGACGATGCGCTTGCAATAACTTGCGGCTAGCGGATCATGGGTCACCATTAAAATAGTCGCCGCTTCTTCTTCGTTTAATTGTTGTAACAAACCCATCACATCCTTAGATGATTTCGTATCTAAGTTTCCTGTTGGTTCATCAGCCAATAATAATTGTGGATGATGAATCATTGCCCGCGCAACGGCGACCCGTTGTGCTTGTCCACCAGAAATTTCTGCAATTCGTTTTTTCAACAGATGATTGATACCTAAACGCTCACTTAATTCTGCTAATTGTCGTTTCATTACAGAGACTTTTTCTCCATCAAGCGTCAATGGCAAAACAATATTTTCTTCAACGGTTAATGTTGGCATTAAATTAAAGCTTTGAAAAACAAATCCTAATTCTGTACGACGGAATTTAGCAATTTGTTCTTGATTCAAATTGTTTGGATTTTTTCCATTTAAAAGTATTTCACCGTCTGTTGGACTATCGATTGTTGCCAATAAATTTAAAAGTGTACTTTTCCCACTTCCAGAAGGTCCCATAATACCAATAAATTCACCATCTTGGACAGTTAAATTAATCCCTTTTAAGGCTTCATATTTAATTTCGTTTCCGTAAACTTTTTTTAAATTTTGTACTTCTAACATATTTTCCACTCCTATTCTTCTCACTCATTTAGTGTATCGAAAACGAAAAAAAACGACAATAGAAAAGAATAACAATGAACTTACATTACTGTAAGTGCACTGTTATTCTTTTAAAAGTTATGCTTCATATTCAATCACATAAGGATGAATCTTCGTATTATAAATAGCTTCTGAATATTCTACGCAACGACCTGTTGGGCTTAACGAACGCCGAATTCTTTTTAAGCCCGTTGTTTCAGTTGTTTGCAACATCTTTTGCTCTGCTTCTGTCAAAGTTGCAACTTCAAAACGGTCTTCAAATTTATAAATTTCAATGGCATGGCGATCCATCAAACGATACAAGGATTCTTCCTTGTATTCAGTCAATGATACGTCTTTCATGGCAGCTGGCAAATAGTAATTAAAATAAATATAGGGTTGTTCATCGATTAGATATAACCGTGAAAGGTGAACCACTTCTTCTCCTAAAAATTGATAAGCCGTCATCTCTTTTGACAACGTCAAGTTTTCAACTTGTAAAACTTTTTTAGTTACTTTCTGACCTGATTCATTCAAAAATTCAGTGAACGTCCCTGCTTTTGATAGTTTATTATAGGGACGATTGCTTAAAACAGTTGTGCCCCGGCCACTTTTTTTCTCAACAAATTCTTCCGTTGCTAACATTTCGATTGCCCGCCGAATCGTAATTTTACTAACGTTAAACATCTCTTCCAATTCTGTTTCTGTTGGTAAAAACGTTCCTACTGGATACTTGCCACTCAAAATATCTTCTTTAATCTGATCTGCTACTTCTAAATAAAGCACGCTCTTTCTTCTCATGATACGCTCCCTCCCAACCGCACTATTCCTTTCTATTTTACCAGAAAATGATGATTATAACATGATGCTTTGCTGAAATTATAAAAAAAGAACAAAAATAGATAAATTTATCTATTTTTGTTCTTTTTGTTTATTGTTCTGGCGTTTCAGTTGCTGCCTCTTCTGATTCCGCTTGTAGAAAGACTTTTCTTGGTTTGCTACCTTCTGATGGTCCAATAACTCCGTGTGCTTCCAATTCATCCACTAAGCGAGCCGCACGATTATAGCCAATTCTAAAACGTCTTTGTAGCAATGAAATACTAGCTGTTTGCATTTCAACCACCAAGTTTTTCGCTTCTTCAAACAACTCATCTTGAGGAGCTTCGCCACCGCCTGAAGTGGTCGGTTCATCTGTTGGCATCATGCTTTCTTGATATTCAGCTTCTTGTTGGTCCGTTACAAACGCAACCACTCGTTCGACTTCTTGATCAGAGATAAAGGCCCCTTGGATACGAATTGGTTTATTTTCTCCCATTGGTAAGAAGAGCATATCGCCTCGACCTAATAGTTTCTCCGCCCCGTTGGTATCAATAATGGTACGCGAGTCTGTCCCACTTGAGACCGCAAAAGCCATTCGAGAAGGGACATTTGCTTTGATGATTCCTGTAATGACATCCACACTTGGCCGTTGTGTCGCTAAAATCATATGAATACCCGCTGCCCGTGCCATTTGGGCTAAGCGGATAATCGCATCTTCTACTTCGTTACTTGCCACCATCATTAAATCAGCTAACTCATCAACAATGACAACAATAAATGGTAGAATCGGACGATTTTCGCCATCTTCCGCATTTTTCTGTTGAATTAGTTGATTGTAACCAGTAATATTTCGGACGCCTGTTGCTGCAAATTTTTCATAACGAAATTCCATTTCTTGAACTACTTTTTGTAGGGCTTGGGCCGCTTTTCTCGGATTAGTAACCACTGGCGTTAATAAATGAGGAATCCCGTTATACACATTCAATTCCACCATTTTCGGGTCAATCATCATTAATTTTACTTCATGGGGTTTCGCTTGCATCAAAATACCTGTGATGATGCCATTAATAGCAACCGATTTCCCACTCCCTGTCGATCCTGCAATTAATAAATGCGGCATTTTTGATAGATCCGCAGTTTGAACCATCCCTGAAATATCTCGACCTAAAGGTACTTCTAGTAGTTTATCTGGATGACTTGGTTGTGCCTCAACAATATCTCTAAAGGATACTGTACTAATTGCACTATTAGGAACTTCAATCCCGATTAGTGATTTGCCAGGGATTGGGGCCTCCATACGAACGTCTTTGGCCGCAAGCGCTAAAGCAATGTCATCCGTCAAGTTAACAATTTTGCTAACTTTTACCCCAACAGCGGGTTGAACTTCAAATTTTGTGACAGATGGTCCTAAACTAGCTTTGACTACTTTAGCATCAACACCAAAGCTCTTGAAGGTTTGTTCTAAGACGCCAATATTTTTTTCGATTTTTTCATATTCACTACTTTGATCCGTTGCTTGAATTGTATCTAACAAATCAGTTGGTGGTAGTTGATAATCACGATCTTCCGCTTCTTCAGAAATTTCAAATTCGAGAACACCAGCTTCATCTGACGCCTCTTCTTCCTGCTCTCGTTGCGGTTTTGTTGCTGCGATTGGTGGTACAGGCATCGCCTGATTTTGCTGTTGAAACGAATCAATTTGAACAGGCGTTGGTGCAGCCGGTTCTTCCACCATTGGTTGGTGGGTTTCAACTGGTGTTTTTGTTAAGCGCTCGGCTGCCGCTTGTTCCATGCGTTCCCGCTCTTGTAATTTTTGTTGGGCAGCGGCTTCAATTTTTGCTTGGCGTTCTGCAGCTTTGGCTTCTTTCTTCGCTGCTCGCTTCGCCTCTTTTTCTTCTTGTCGCGCCTGTGATTTTGCCGAAACATGACTTAGGCGATCTTGAATACTTTGGAAATGATCAACAATTTGCTGAAAATCCCACATACTCATCAAGAAAATACCCGCTAACAGTAGCAATGTGGCAATTAAATAGCTGCCAAATTGTGCCACCAAAAAGTACGTTCCTTGATAAAGCAGCGCGCCAATCATACCGCCCCCTACGTTTTGCGTCACTTGGTTGGCTTTTAAATCGCTTTGCAAAAATTCCCAAGTGTTACCTAAAATATCTGGTTGACTACCACTAACATTTCGAAACATAAAGGCATGGAAAAATAACAAAACACTAATATAAATCAGAGCAGCTCCAAAAATAGGGCGCCCTCTTTTTAACGGAAAATCTTTCCCATAAATCATGACTAATAAGCCATACAGGATTAGTAAAATCGCTGCAAATGGAAAGGTATTACCTACAACTAAGCGTAAACAATTTGCTAATAACGTGCCTAAAAACCCTAAGCGAAAGAGTCCAAAGACACCGAATAAAATAAAAATCAGGCCAAGAAACATATAATTTAAACGTTCTTGTTGTTGCTGTTGTTTTTTGGTCTTTTTCTTTGTCGTACTTTTTTTCTTATTTGTTGCTCTTTTTTGTGCCATTTAACTTCCCTCTTTCCATCACTTCTCATTATACATAAAAATGGAATCGAACAAAAGTGCCCACCTCATTTTACTTGAAAAATCATGGAAATTTTTTAAAAACTTTCATTTAAGAAAAATGGAACAATGGTCTCTCAACCACTGTTCCATTATTTCTTATTTTGCTGATTCTTAATGGTATAAGTCGAAACGACCTTTAGCCATCATTTCTTTGGTACCACCTGTTTCAAAGAGCGCTTTGTTCATGATAATTTTTTTCATGAATGAAGCTGGGTATCCTTTAATGTCTGTTTTACCAACAATTCCTAAAGCACGTGTATTTCCGACAGAACAAACAGAACCTTGTGATTTAAAGCTGAAAGGTTTAGTTGCTTCCCCTTTCAATTGTGCTTGAATATTTTTAGCAGCATGAGCGCCCATCTTCAAGGCGATTTGTGCTGTTGTTGGGTAAGGTCGATTAGTTTCTGAATCCATAACTGCTGAGCAGTCACCAATAATATAGACGTTGCTATGGTTCGCATCTGTTAAATCTGGTTGAACCATGACACGACCACGACGAGCTTCAAATCCAGAATCGCCTACAACGTGGCTTCCACTAACACCCGTTGTCCAAATAATTGTTTTAGCAGAAAGTTCTGCCAAGTCGCCTGCTTCGTTATCTTGATAAACAACTGCGCCTGGTTTGATTTCTTTAATCGGTTTACCTAATAATAAATGAATAGCTGAATCTTTTAATAATTGCACACCATAGTTCGCAAGTTTTTCGTTAAACATCGGCAATAGGCGAGTAACTGCTTCGACACAATAAATTTGGATTTGATCTGCTGAGACACCTGCGATTTCAGCAAATTTTGGTTTGTTTTCAACAAGAGAACCTAATAATTCAATCCCTGTAAAGCCTGCTCCGCAGACAACAATTTTTAAGAATTCTTCGTTTTGAGTTGCTTTGTATTGACGCATTTGTTCTTGGATATGTTCATACACGTTTAAAGCCGTTTTCACATCTACCATTTGTAGAGCATGTTCTTGCACACCAGGGATACCAAATGATTCTGATTCAAACCCAAGAGAAACAACTAAGTAATCATAATTGATTGTTTGGCCACCTTCTAAAGCAACTGTTTGTGTTGCAGCATCAATTGTTTTAACTGTTCCTTGGATAAAGGTGGTCATTTTTTCATTGACAACATCCATAATATTGTATGTGATTTTTTCAGCTGGTTGTGTTCCAGCAGCAACTTCATGCAAGTCCGTTGCTTCGTAGTGATAGTTATTACGATCCACTAAAGTAATTTCGACGTCTTTGGCGCCTTTTTGTAATTCGCGTAATGTTTTTAAGCCTGCGTAACCAGCACCTAAAATAACAACATGTTTCTTATTCATTTTGATTCCCTTCCACTCTATAAAAAATTTACAGCCACCACAAACCTATGGCAAAAAATAGCACTTGTGCAGTTGCTCCCACAGCTAAGATTTTCACAGCACAAACAAATGTTTTACTCTTCACTTGTTCCTTCAGTAAGGCTTGGGTTTGTTTCCGTACAAAAGGTAAAGTTAAAAGCATGAGTAACATTGTTGGCGGGGTTAATCCTAAACCGACAGCTAACAAAATGGCTAACATTGCTATTGTATTTAATCCGACGAATAATTTCAAAGAACTTGCTTTGCCAAGGTAATGAACTAATGTATATCTCTTGTTATTTTCATCTTCCTCTAAGTCACAGATATTATTTGCTAACATTAAGTTAGCAATGTAACAAGTGTTAGGTAAGGCGACTAAGAAAATCCCCCATAAATTAGCTGCTGACCAATTGAAAACTTCAAACGTATTAATGTAGACACAAATAAGGGTAATCATGAACCCCATTGTAAATCCTGAGAAAACTTCCCCTAATGGTAAACTGGACAAAGGTTTCGGTCCTGATGAATAAAAAATACCAATTAAGTAACAATAAAGACCCATAATTAATAACGGCCAGCCGACAATAAATGACAACCCAATCCCCATCAAAGCAGAAACGAGAATCATCCAAAAAATCATTTTGCGTATTAATGGCAAAGATAAATTTTCTCGACCGATAATGTTCGTTTTTTCCTTATAATCATGAACTTCTGTGGCATGATGGTAATCATTATAATTATCTAAAACATCGACCGCCATATTAAAAATAAACATCGCAATGAAAAAAATTAAAACATAGCCGACATGGAGCCGCCCATATTGGTACCAACTAAAACAAATTCCTAACAAAAATGGCAAAACACTAGCCGTTTTTGCTTTTAATTCTACTAATTCAAAAAATACTTCTCGATTCAAACTATCCCTCCGCTACTTTTTTACAAACTTTGTTACTTTTAAAACTTAATTACTGTATTTCTGTCGCCAATTCGTATACAATCAAATAGTATTGAACCACTGAAAGGATCGTAGTATATTTATGAACACATTTTGGAAGTCGTTTCCTGACGTTGAACGTTCTTTAACGGAAACATGTGAATTAATTGAACAAACGTTGCATACACGCAACGAAGACATTGAAGAAGCCTTAGTAACTTTGGCTCGTTCTGGCGGCAAATTATTACGCCCCGCTTTTTTCTTTCTTTTTGCTCAACTGGGTGATGAAGAAAAACAAGAGAAACAACAACTATTAAAAATAGCTGCATCTTTGGAAATCCTACATATGGCTACGTTGATTCACGATGACATTATTGACGATTCTCCATTGCGCCGAGGCGCTGTGACTATTCAATCACAATATGGTAAAGACGTGGCTGTTTACACAGGTGATTTACTATTCACTGAATTCTTTACTTTGATTGCAGATGCCATGAATGGCTCTGAATTTATGAAAATCAATGCACAAGGAATGAAACGGTTATTACTTGGTGAACTCGATCAAATGAGTCATCGATTTGACCGCCGCATGTCGATTCCTGCTTATTTAAGAAGTGTCAACGGAAAAACAGCCGAACTTTTTTCACTAAGCTGTCTTGAAGGGGCCTATTTCGGTCATAGTTCAAAAGAAGTCCAACGTTTAGCTAAACGAATTGGCCGTCATATTGGCATTGCTTTTCAAGTCTATGACGATATTTTAGATTATACTGCCGACACGGAAACTTTGAAAAAGCCCGCTTTAGAAGACTTGTCACAAGGTGTTTATACGTTACCCCTTCTCTTCGCTTATCAAGCAGCACCTGACGTATTCAGCCCTTATTTGGATAAAGGACGCGCCATTACCTTAGAAGAGGCAGCTGAAGTTGCGGCGCTAGTAAATGACTATCATGGCGTTACAGAAGCACAAGCTTTTGCTAAAAAAGTAACCAACAAAGCAATCACTGATATTCAACAATTGCCTGATGGCACAGCAAAAGAAACCTTACTTTCCTTAACTGAGCTCTTATTACATCGTTCATTTTAAACGTTTTATGGAAGAATTGCCATTAATTGAAATAGAAAAACGACTGATTGTTTGCTTTAATCAACAACCAGTCGTTTTTTTATTCCTCGAAAGAACTAATGCCACGATCAATTCGGTAAAGTTTTTGATAATGCGCATTGGTTGCAAGTAATTCTTCTGGTGTACCACTCATCTCTAATTGGCCATCTTCAATAAAGATCACTTGATCCATCAAAGTTACGCCTTGCAAATGGTGGGTAATCCAGATGACGGTTTTATCTTTTAATGCCTCAAAAAAGGTTTCCAGCAATTGCTGTTCTGTAATTGGATCTAAACCAGTAGTTGGTTCGTCTAATAACACAATCGGTGTATCTTGCAAAAGAATCCGCGCTAGTGCCAAGCGATGTCGTTCGCCACCAGAAAAACGCAAACCTGCTTCATCCACCATTGTTTGTAAACCTTCTGGTAATTGGGCAACCATTTCTTTTAAGCCAACTTTTTCTAAAACCGCCCAAACTTCTGCTTCGCTCGCTTCTTCTCTACCAATCCGAATATTATTTAAAATGGTTGTTCGAAATAGGTACGGTGCTTGGTGCATAACCCCAATATATTCAGTCATCGTCTCTCCAAATGCCTCAGTTGGGATGTTTCCTAAAAGGATTTCTCCCGAAGTAGGCCGTAAATCACCACGAATGAGCGAAGCCAACGTACTCTTTCCGGAACCACTGCGCCCTAAAATCGCTAATTTTTGTTTTTCAGGAATTGTTAACGATAAGTCATTTAATACCTTTTTCTCTTGATTTTCATATGCAAAAGACAAATGTTCTATCGATAAACTGGTACCATTTGGCTGAACAGGCGCTTCTGTTGAGTCATCTTCCCCTTCAGGAAGCTCATTAAAACGACGAATGGAATCCTTATAAATCGTTGTTTCCTGTGCTGCAGCAGGTAGCGGAGCAAAGGCATCAATTAACGGAAAAACGGTTAAAACAAAGGCACCAATCCAATTGGCTGCGCCCCCATGATTACCTGGAAACCGTACACTAGTCCAAGCTAAGACAGCAATCGCAATCACGCCAAACAGAAGTTGTAAAACAAAGTCTCGGCCACGGTTAAATTGCTTCATTTTTTCATCCAATGCACGAACGTTTGCTTCATCTGTCTCATAACGAGCAACGAATTCAGAGCCTCGTTGACTAAATACCCAATCAGACACACCTAGAATATTGTCGGTTAGTGTTTGATATAACTCATTTTTGGCATATTTATGTTTTTCTTGACGCGCACCATTCACTAGAACTGAAACAAGTGGCAATAGAAAAACAACCACTCCTAACATCAGTAACATACATAAAGCAAACCACCAAGAAAAGAAACCTAATGCAATCACTAAAAAGATATACAAAATCCAAGCAATAACGGTTGGGAAAATCGTTCGTAAATACAAGTTTTGGATATGATTAATATCCTCTGAAAGCAAACCTAAGATATCCCCAGTGCGATATTTTGTCTTAAAGAAAATCGCATCTTTTTCTAGCACATTATAAAGTTTTAAGCGCAGATCAGAGGTCATTTTTAACACCCAGTTATGACTCGTTAGACGCTCCACATAACGAAAAACAGGACGGCCAATCCCAAATGCTCTTGTTAAAACAATGGGAATATAAATTAATAAAATATTCTCTGGTAAGGAAGCCGCACGACTGATTAAGTAACCAGAAGTAAACATTAATGCCCCTGCGCTAAAGAACGTCAAGAAGCCTAAAAGTAAGGCAAAATACAAGGTTTTTTTATAGCGTTTTAAGAAAGGACGAACCCATTGATCGTTTTTCCAAACGTCTTTCGTTGTCGGCTGTTTTTCCATCATTGGCGTCCTCCTCTCATTTGCTTCATTAATTGAACATAGTAGCCATCTTTTTCAATCAACTCTGCTAGCGTTCCTTGTTCCACTAATTGACCTTTTTCCATCACTAAAATGTAATCCATTTCTTCCATCCAATGCAGACGATGTGTCGCAAAGAAGACAAGATGATTGTTCATTAATGGCAACATGCGCTCTTTCATTTCAACTTCTGTTTCAATATCCAAATGCGCTGTCGGCTCATCAAACAGCAAGACGTGGCGTTTTTGATCAACAAAGGCGCGGGCCAACGCTACTCGTTGCGCTTGTCCCCCACTTAACATTCGACCGCTTTCCCCAATCAAGGTATGAATTCCTTCGGGAAGATCTTTAACCAGCTCGTCTAAGCCAACTAACTGAATCGCTTGCTGAATCGCCTCATCTGTTGCTTCAGGTGTATAAAAGCGAATATTGTTTGCCAAAGTATCCTGGAAAATATATGGCGCTTGCGGAATATAAAGGATTTGCTTTTGCCAGTCTTTTTGTAAAAAATGTGGAATCGTTTGGCCATTTATTGCCAATTGACTCGTTTCTTCTGTTGGTAATAAAAAGCCACTTAATAAATTAATTAACGTTGACTTACCAGAACCACTCGCCCCGATAATTCCAATCTTTTTACGACCATCAACAGAGAATTGCAACGATTGAATTGCTTCTTGCGTTGCATCTTCATAGGAAAAATTTAACGCTGTGACTGACAACTGACTTTCTTGATGCCAATCATCTAACGTGAGCACATCGGTCTGTTCTGCTTCTGGCAATGCTAATACCGATTGGATCGCTTGAAAAGAGTTTTTTCCATCTAAGGTTGCGTGATAATCACTTGAAAAATCACGAATCGGTAAAAAGAACTCGGGTGCTAAAATTAAAGTAACCAAGGCAGGAAATAATAAAATCGTGCCGTTTAATAAACTTAATCCAAGGAAAACTGCCACAACAGCTACCGATAATGTCGTAAAAAAGTCTAACGCAAAAGTTGATAAAATAGCAATTTTCAACGTACTCATGGTCGCTTTTCTGAATCGTTCACTTGTATGGTAAATACTCCCAGCATATTTTTTACTCAACCCAAACAGTTTAAGCGTGTCAATTCCTCGCAAGGAATCAATAAAATGATTGGAAAGCATTTGAAACGCAGCATATTGCTTGTCCGCTTTACTTTGTGCTGCATAACCTAACACAATCATAAAAATAATAATAATCGGAAAAACAATCAGCAATGTTACGCCTGAACGAATATCTTGTGTAAAAACAAAGGCCAAAATAATCCAAGGAATAATCATCATATTCATCATTTTTGTCAAAATCAATTGTAAATAATTTTCGGTTTGACTGATGCCTTCTAAAGCCATGGTAACCATATTTCCAGTCCCATTTTTTTGAACAACATTTGGCCCCAAACGGAAAATTTTGGTTAACAATTGTTCGCGTAATTCTTTTGAGCGTTCATAACTAAATGTATCGAGCATTCTCTCACGAAAATACGTAATAACATGTCGACCAAGATAAAAAATAAAAAAGAGTAAAATACTCTGTAGTTGTTGGTTAAGATGCCCGCCACTCCAAAGGCCGACAATGGCTTTTGAAAGAAAAAAAGCTTGCCCAATTATAAAGACTGCTTGCAGGAAAGAAAAACCTGCAAGCAAGACAAGAATTTTTTTGATTTTAGGCATCTGTAAGATGTCTTTATCAATCATAGTTTTAATACCCCTCTGGTACGGCTGTCTGTGAAATACGTTTTCTGAAAATATAATAGGACCAAGCAGTATAAGCTAAGACGAATGGTAAAATGCTTAAAGAAATCCACGTCATAATTTTTAGTGTATATGGTGTACTTGTTGCATCTTTAATCAACAAATCAAAACCTTCACTACCAATCATAACACGTGGGAACAAGCCACTGAACAAGAGAGCAACTAGTACAACTAATGTTAAACCACTCGCTAGAAAAGCTAACATCTCTTTGCGTTTAAACACCCCAACATTGGCAATGACCGTTAAGACCACAATTGCTAACGTTAAAATTAAAGTGACCGCAAAGTTCTTTTCATAAAAGTCCGTTTTGAAGTACATCAACACTGCAAAAACAACTAAACCGACATATAAAACGCCGTATAAGATTTCTGCATAATTTCGAGCACGTTCGCGAATTGGGCCTTCTGTTTTTAAAGCAATATAGTTCATGCCGTGTAAGTAGCAAAGTAATGTTAAGGCTACTCCACCAACAATTGAAAACAGATTAAAATAATCCGTAAATTGCGCATGCATATTGCCGTTTGCATCTAAAGGCATTCCTTGGACTAAGCTGATAAACAAAATACCAAAGAAGAACGGTACAAGGAAACTACCAATTGATAGCGTCCAGTTCCACATCCGACGACGTTTACCTTCCGGCATTTTGTGGCGGAATTCAAAGGAAACTCCGCGAATAATTAAGCCAAATAAAATCGTAAATAGAATTAAATAGTAGCCACTAAATAATGAAGCATACCAATATGGGAAAGAGGCAAACATTGCGCCGCCCGCTGTTAATAGCCAAACTTCATTTCCATCCCAAACAGGTCCAATTGTTGCAACGACTTGATCTTTTTCGTCGTCATTGTGTGCCAACGTTTGAACGGCCATTCCAACACCAAAGTCAAATCCTTCTAAGAAGAAGAAACCTGAGAACAAGACGCCGATAAGGACAAACCATAATAATTGTAGTGTACTCATTCGCCAAATACCCCCTTATCAAATGGATCCAACGCTGGTTCATTTTCTTTCGCTAATTTTTTCGCTTCATAGTCTGGTCCTTTACGTAATTCTAAAATAACCAAGTAAACCATGACACTACCTAAACCAGCAAATAATAAGAAATAAATGACATTTGACGTAATTAATGAAGCAACCGATACATTTGGTGAAACACTTTGTTCAATCGTAAATAGTCCATAGACAGTCCACGGATAACGACCTAATTCAGTGACTAACCAACCTGTTGTATTCGCAAGGAATGGCGCGAACGTACATAAAGCAACAATCCACAGCATCCATTTCTTCTCGTACAGAGATGGTTTTTTCTTCCTTGTAAAGAATAGTCCTAAGGCAGCAACCAATAACATTAAGGCACCAAAACCAGCCATGATACGGAAGCTCCAGAATAAAGTGTTAACTGGTGGATAATAATTTTTATCATCCCCATATTTTTCTACCAAACGCTTGTTGACTGTATCCATTCCATCAACCGAACCTGATAATTTGTTATACGATAAAATACTTAGCATATATGGAATATCGATACCAAAAACTTGTTTATGTTCTCGTTCATCTGCCCAAGCAATCAATGTCCAAGCAGCAGGATCATCAGAGTCTTCATAGGCCCCCTCCATCGCCGCAAATTTCATTGGTTGTCCTTCAATTAGAGCTTTCATTTGCAAGTCGCCAGCTAATAAAACGCCGATTGAACCGAACAAAGTAACCCATAAGCCAATGCGCATAGATGCTTTGTGGAATGAAATATCCCGTTTTTTCAACAATTGGAAAGCAGCCATACCAGCTACTGCCATGCCGCCCAATGTAAAGGCGCCCATGATAACGTGTGAAAATTCATACCAAACTTTTGGATTGCTGATGACAGCTACAAAGTCCACCATTTCAGCACGGCCATTATTGATGACATAACCTACTGGATGTTGCATAAAACTATTGGCAACTAAAATCCAGAAAGCAGACATCATTGAACCGAATACGACTAACCAGATAAAGGTTACGTGAACTTTCGGATTCATTTTATCCCAAGTAAAGATCCACAAACCTAAGAATGTTGACTCTAAGAAGAAAGCTAAGAGCGCTTCTACCGCCAACGGTGCACCAAAAATATCTCCGACGAATCGAGAGTAATCAGACCAGTTCATCCCAAACTGAAATTCTTGAATAATCCCGGTTACAACCCCAACAGCGAAGCTTAATAGGAATATATTTCCCCAAAACTTGGCCATTTTACGATAACGTTCCTCTTTTTTCACAACGTACATTGTTTCCATAATTGCTACAACAAGTGCTAATCCTATTGAAAACGGTACGAAGAAAAAGTGGAAAACTGTTGTCATCGCAAATTGGATTCTCGCCAATGTTACAATATCAAACATATTATTTCCTCCCTGATTTGCCTCCACACAAAGAAACAAGCTTACCTGAATTGTTCATTTCCATTAGCGATGACTCCTTTTATCTACGAAACTAAAAGAAAATTCAAGTGAACTTTTCCAAAAAGTGTGAAAATGCATGTAATATAGAATAATTCCAATCTAAGTATACAACTTTCTGATGCAGAAACCAAACAATACAGAAGCATTTCTCACAATTTTTTTAGGTGCTACCAAGATTTCTTCCCTTTCTTCTATCAATAAAAAAAGCCCTTCCTAAAAAAAGGAAGAACTAATCTCAATCTATCAACATTTTGACTTATCACTTGATTAGTTTTCGAAAATTGAAGCAGCTCGTCTTTGATGATAAAAATTCTAATCTTGTGATGAAAATTACGGATTGCTTGAGGTGATAGTTTGTTTTTTAACAACATGACTCTAAAACAGGCAGCTCATCCGCTCTGAAATCTGGCAGGTTTTGGTACCATTCTAAACAACATGACTCTAAAACCTCGGAGAATTATTTTTTCTCCATGATTCCGTAGTCGCATCACTTATCCATAGCTAGATTTCAGTTTAGAAGGTCTGATTTTTTTCTTCACGTTTATTATACCAAACTTTCTCCTTCTTGGCGGAAAAACCCACCATTTTTCAATGGTGGGTTTTCTTTATTTAGTAGCTGTAACAGCGAGCCAGATTTCACTGTACTTAGCTTCTGCTGGTCCTTGATATTGCGTAAACGAAATTTCTGGTGCTGCAACGACTTGGTAACCAGATGAAGGCAACCATTCAGAGAATATCCTTGCCCAGGTTTCTTGTAATGTTTGTGGGAAAGGACCTTCATTAGGAAAAACCGCCCATGTATGAGCAGGTACGCTTAGTTGCTCCAAATCTTCATAGATATTTTCTTGCAAAGTGGCAAAGCCAATCATGTGTGTCATTTCTCCACCTTCTGTTGTTCGTCCCTCTTGAAAGTCAAAAGAAGCATTTACTACTTGATGAGGATATACATCATCAAATGTATGCATTTCCGCTCGTTGTTGTGGTGTAATGCGCTGTGCTAATTCCATGATTGCTTGATTTTCCCCTTGATACTGCAAGGGAACCTTCTGACTAACTCCGACTATTTGAAACGCTGGTTTTTCAATCAATTTAACATCCATTGATTGTCCTCCTTTAATATCAATATAGAAAGAGAATTTAGGGAACGTTTTTTGGATTTGTGTTTTCATTACTTCAGAAGGGGCTTGTCCTGACCAATCGCGAAAGGCTCTTGAGAATCCTTCAATACTTTGATAACCATATTTAAAAGCTACATCTGTCACTTTTTCACCAGCAAGTAATGCTAAATTTGCTTCCGCCAAACGTCTCTTTTTAATATACTCAGCCAGACTCATCCCCGCAATAAACGAAAAAGTTCGTTTAAAATGGTAAACAGAAATCCCTGTCTTTTTCGCCAATTCATCGAAGGATACTTCTTCCGTTAAATGTTCTTCAATATAATCCATTGCTTGATTTAAATTTGCGAGCATCCGTGTCCCTCTCTTTCTATTTGAAAGTTTACTAAAGACCAACAAGGATGACTTGATTATTTAGAGCCAACATTCGTCAAATCGCTACTCTTGGTTCATAGCGGCTTTTAAGGCCTGTGCTAAAGCACTTTCTTCTGGTTCGTCTGGTTGTGAATATTTTTTCATCAAACGACGTTCTTCATGTTTAGTCATTTTTTGTTTTCGTTCTTTTTTATCGGGAATTTTTTCAGTAATCGAACAGAATTTACATTTGAAAGAACGACCATTTTTTCCTTCTATGATGACCATTTTTTTATGGCATTGTGGGCAACGGTGATTGGATACTTTAGGATCTTTTCGCCGACGATAAGAACATTCTTGGTTTGTACAAACGTAAATCTTCCCATCTTTTGTATTTTTTTCCCGTAAGTTTGAGCCACAATCTGGACATTTTTTTTGCGTAATGGAAAAATCTTGATATTTTTTCTCGCTTTGTTTAATTTCACGGACTAATTTTTTCGTATCCTCTTCAATATCCTTTAAGAAAAGTTGACTCTTTTGTTGACCCGAAGCGATTGCTTCGAGCGATTTTTCCCATTTTTCCGTTAGTTCAGGTGTCACAAGTGATGGATTCACCAAGTCTAATAGTTGCTTTCCTTTGGCAGAGACACTTAAACCGCTATTGGTTCGTTCCATCAATTCTGATTTAATCAGTTTTTCAATGATTTCAGCTCGCGTTGCCGGTGTGCCTAAACTGTGTTTCTCCATTTTTCCTAACAACGTTCCTTCGGTTAATGGTTTTGGCGGCGACGTTAATTCTTTGTTAATGGTAAAGTTTGGCGCAACGGTCATGCCTTTTTGCCATTGGACAATGGACAGCGGCTGTTCGGCTGTTGTTTTCCAGCCAGCAACAACTACTTTATTTTGATGAAAGACAAATGTTTCTTTTCCAAAAGCGACTGTAACTTTTGTTTGTTTGGTTTGATTTGGCTCAGCAAACAAACCTAAGAATCGTTGAACAATCATTTGATAGATTTTTTGTTCATCATTACTTAGCTTTTCATAACGAGGACGTTGTTCAGTTGGAATCAACCCATGGTGATCTGTGACTTTTGCATTTTGGAAAACTTTTTGTTGTTTAACAACGGCCCCATTTTTAAGGTAGCCTTTCACTTCTGGTGAAAAATCAGCAATGGCTTGAAGTCGTTCTTTCATCGTTCCTTTCATATCCGTCGTTAGATATTTGCTGTCAGTTCGAGGATAGGAAACAATTTTATGGGTTTCGTATAAACTTTGCACAAGAGACAACGTTTTCTTTGCAGAAAATTGGAATCGCTGATTGGCTTCACGCTGGATTTCGGTTAAATCATATGGTAACGGCGCATTTTCTGTTTTAACTTTTTCTTGGATATCGGTAACTAAGCCCTTTTGTTTTGAGAGTTCTTTGACTAATTGTTCTGCTTCCTGCCGTTCTTTTAAAGCGTATGGATTTTTTTGGGTCATCTTTGCTTTTTCTGATTCAACAGATAACGAGATAGTAAAATAAGTTTGAGGCTTAAATTGTTCAATCGTTTTTTCTTGTTGGCGTACCATTGCTAAAGTTGGTGTTTGAACACGACCTGCGGATAAGTTATCTTGATATTTCACTGTCAACGCCCGTGTGACGTTTAGCCCAACTAACCAGTCAGCTTTTGCGCGCGCCAAGGCAGAGTAATACAAATTATCGTAGTCTTTCGCTGGGCGAATTTTCTTAAACCCGTCTTTAATGGCTTTGTCTGTTTGAGATGAAATCCATAAGCGTTTGACTGGTTTGTTAAAACGGACATATTCTAAAATCCAGCGGGCCACTAATTCACCTTCACGACCAGCATCGGTGGCAATCACGGCTTCAGAAACATCTTTACGATTGGCTAATTGTTTAATCGCTTTTAATTGATGTCCCGTTTTCGGTAACGGTTTAATCCCTAAATTCTTAGGAATCATCGGTAAAGTTTCCATTTGCCACGTTTGCCATTCTTTGTTTAAATCTTCTGGCATTTTTAGTCCTAAGAGATGGCCTAAAGCCCAGGTGACAATCACGTTGGGTCCTTCATAATAATTCTTATTTTTTTGATTTGCTCCTAAAACGCGGCTTAAATCTTTTGCTACGCTAGGTTTTTCGGCAATAATTAATTGTTTTGCAACCACTAGTTTCGCTCCTTTTTGAGTGCTATCTTTTCGTATTATACCAAATATTAGCTCGATTTTCTCTAAATTCCGAGAATAGAAAAAGAGTTTAAAGAAAATTCCCTGAGGTTTTTCTTTAAACTCATGCGTTTCAAATAACTTTCCGTTTGCAGAATTTTGTTTTGCCAAAATGATTGGATATTGTGGTAAACTCAGCTTTATTTTCAAAAGTAACTGCATGATGATTTTCTAGTAATGCTAAACCGAAGTATTGTTGTAAATCTTCATCGCATTCTTCACACCAGCGTTCTTCCCCATCATTCCAGAAAGCCGTTAAATAATTAGGCTTTGTGTTGACGTATGTATAATTCTGAGAAAGTTTTTGCCAAACTTCCACATAATATGTCTCTGCATCGGTCAAGTTATCGAAGGTTTTTTCTTGAACAATGTCCTCTTGCCAATCATCAAAAAACCACCAAGGTTCATTGTCGCCATACATTGTAATTACTTGATACATTGAACCGCTCCTTTTTTTGCTACTGTAGGTATCATAGTCACTTTCTGAAAAAGTTGCAAGGATTTGGTTTCGGACTGAGAAATTTTTGAAATTTATTTTATCCTGCCACTTCTAAAGAAGCAATAAAATCTTCAATCATGCGACGATAACTTTCTTCTGGCGTGGCTTCTTCGCGTTGAAAATAACCTAAAAAACGTAAGGTAATATAACCATGGATTAAGCTACGTAATTCTCGACTTTTATGCAGTCGTTCTTCATTATTAAATGGATAAAAAGCTAAAAGTTGTAAGATAATTTGATTGGTTTCATGGATGCCTTCAATTAATTGTTGGTTTTGCGTTTTCGGCACACTGATAAGTAATTCATAGACTGCAGAATTTTCAAAAGCAAATTGTTGGTACGTTTCAGCATATATCCGAATTGCTTCTGCGCCACTCTTACCCACTAAGGCTCGTCGCAATGCATCATTTAATTCTTGAATTAACAAGTCCACTAGAGCATTTTTTACTTCAGCAATATTTTTAAAGTGATTATAGAGTGAAGGATACTTGATGCCTAAATCAACGGCTAAATTTTGAAAGGTTAATTGTTGAACGCCCAATTCTTCCGCTAGGTTGCGGGCACTTTCAAGGATTTTGGCTTTCGTTAAATTCCGTTTTTTTGCCATCTTTCTGACGCCTCCAATTCTTAAATTTTGGACAAGTATTAGTTTATCATATCTATTGACTATTTTTAAACTATAAATTATAGTTTATAATAATAATTTGTAAACATCATTTTTGAAAGAAGGCTGTTTGGCATGCATATTACCAACCGTTCTCATTTGGCCGATCGTTATGGCAAACGAACCAGTGCAGAATTTTTATTACACGAACGTCCTATTTTATCTTTTCCTATTTCTTTAGCGGCCATTCCTAAAGAAGCCCGCTATTTATCCTGGGAATTAATTGATTATGACACGATTCCTCTAATCGGTTTCCCTTTTATTCATTGGTTAGCTGCCAATGTTCCTGTAACCAATGAGATTCCTGAAGACTTTAGTCGAACAGCACTCAAGCCTACCATTCAAGGAAAAAATAGTCTTGCTTCTCCTTTGGGGAAACAGATGATTCCTGCGCTTGCCACTGAAACGTTACCTGAGTTAACCGAACGTTATCTGGGGTTAAGTCCTCGCTCTGGTGTGCACACCTATACGTTATATGTATACGCTACAAAAAATCCACTAAATTTAAAAGAAGGCTTTTTTGCGAATGAATTGCATCAAGCATTGAATGATCAACGACTCGCCAAAGCCAAATTTGAATTTCTTTACTAGAAAGTGAGGAAATAGAATGTATGAATTAATTAAAAGTAAAATTTTCCGTCCAAGACAACCTTGGGAAAAAAATCTGCTTGTTTTATGGTTTGGCACATTTATGGCTGGTATTGGCTTTAGCTTAGTGATGCCATTCATGCCTCTTTACATCAACACATTAGGTACTTTTACCCACCAACAATTGAATTTTTGGAGCGGAATCACGTTCTCTTCCACTTTTTTAGTCACAACCATTGTTTCACCTTGGTGGGGCCGTTTAGCCGACCGAAAAGGACGCAAGTTAATGTTATTACGCGCTTCATTAGGGATGGCTATCGTCATTAGTTTAATGGGCGCAGTCACAAGTGTTTATCAATTGATTGGCTTACGCTTATTACAAGGTGTTTTTTCTGGTTATATCAGTAATGCGACTGCGTTAGTTGCTACAGGCACACCTAAGGAAAAAAGCGGCCAAGTGCTTGGTACTTTAGCCACTGGTTCTGTTACCGGCACGTTGCTTGGTCCTCTTTTGGGCGGTGTCACTGCGTCTATTTTCGGTTATCGGCCAACCTTTTTTATTACTGGTACGATTTTATTACTCGTTTTTGTTTTGAGTCTCATCTTTGTCCATGAAGAGTTTGTGCCAATTGAAAAAAATCAAGCCGCATCTGGGAAACAAATTTTAAAAAAACTAGAACATCCCCACGTGATTCTTGGAATGTTTATTACGACATTAATCATTCAAGCTTCCAATAATTCAATTAGTCCCATCATCAGTTTATATATTCAACAATTGTTGGGTGGTCACGGAAATGTCACCTTAATTAGCGGAGTCATTGCTTCTATTCCAGGGATTGCAACGTTAATAGCCGCCCCACGTTTCGGCCGGTTAGGCGATCGTATTGGCAGTGAACGCATCTTGACAATTGGTTTAATTTTAGCCATTTTCGTTTACCTACCAATGGCCTTTGTTCAAAATGTCTGGCAGCTTGCCATGCTTCGTTTCTTAGTTGGGATTTCCGATGCCTGTTTACTACCAGCTGTTCAAACGTTGATTACTCGTTATTCCCCAAGTGACGCTGCAGGTCGTATTTTCAGTTACAATCAATCTTTCCAAGCGACAGGAAATGTGATTGGTCCTATGATTGGTTCAAGCGTATCTGCCGCTTTCGGTTATCGTGGGGTCTTTATTTCCACTTCTTGTCTGGTTCTCATTAACCTTCTATGGGTTCGTCGAAGCACCGCCGAATTAAAAAAAGAGAAAAATGATGCCTGAGTTATACACAGAAAAGTTATCCACAATTTTAATTTTTAATTTTTCTCCTTTTTCTTATTTTAAAAAAATAGGTATATAAAATAAAAAAGAAAAGCGGATATTTACTGGTTTTATGACCAGCATATCCGCTTTTTTTTGGTTGACTTCATCCTTTTTGTTTCACAACTCGTGAAACTTTTTAGACGTATTGTAGTTCTTTTTCATCTTGGTAGGCGCGATCAATTAAGCCGCCCCCTAAGCATTCCATCCCATCATAAAAAACAACAGCTTGACCTGGAGTGACTGCGCGCGCTGGTTCCTTAAACGTAACGGTTGCTTTTGTGCCATCTTCAGATAAGGAAACATGCACTGGAATATCTGCTTGACGATAACGGAATTTAGCCGTACAGTCAAACTCTTTTGGCATTGGTGTATCAACAGTAAAATGAACCTCACTAGCTTCTAAATGTGTTGCATATAGTTTTTCATGGTGAAATCCTTGTCCCACATATAATGTATTGGTAGTTAAATCTTTCCCAATTACAAACCATGGTTCTTGTGTTTTACCGCCGCCACCAATTCCTAAGCCTTGGCGTTGACCGATAGTATAATACATCAGACCATCATGTTGTCCTTTGATTTCGCCATCTTCTGTCACCATGTTGCCTTTTTTAGCTGGTAAATAATTACTCAAAAATTCTTTGAAATTCTTTTCACCAATAAAACAAACGCCCGTTGAGTCTTTTTTCTTGGCTGTGGCTAATCCAGCACGTTCAGCAATTGCACGAACTTCTGATTTTTCCATGCCCCCCAATGGAAACATTGTTTTTGCTAATTGGGCTTGTGATAATTGGCTTAAAAAATAGGTTTGATCTTTATTATTATCAATTCCACGTAACATATGCACTACGCCATTTTCATCCGTTTCTACTTGCGCATAGTGGCCAGTTGCAACATAGTCAGCGCCTAGTTGCATAGCATAATCTAGGAATGCTTTAAATTTAATTTCTTTATTACACATGACATCTGGATTTGGTGTCCGTCCTAACCGATATTCTGCTAAAAAATATTCAAACACACGGTCCCAATATTCTTTTTCAAAATTGACCGAATAATACGGAATCCCAATTTGATCCGCTACTTTTGCGACATCTTTATAATCCTCAGTTGCGGTACAGACACCATTTTCGTCTGTATCATCCCAATTTTTCATAAAGATCCCAATTACATCATAGCCTTGCTCTTTTAAAAGCAACGCTGTGACAGATGAATCGACACCGCCACTCATGCCTACCACGACACGCGTTTTGCTGTTATCTGCCATTTTATCACCATCATTTCAATTAGATTCTGAAATCATCCACGATTTGAAGGTCGTAACTTTTCAGTGCTTTTCATTATACTATTTTTTTGAAATAAGTAAAGCAAGCCGGGCGTATAATGAGAAAATACTTGGAACAAAGGCACAGCGAACAAGCTATTGCTTTCAAATAAACAGAAAACCTGAAGGAACAAGCTACTTTCACTTGTTTCTTCAGGTTTCTCTAAATTATTCTACTTTCTCTAATACACCTCGACTAATTAAGCCATCCATTAAGAAAAAGTATTTTTCTTTACTCATTTCATGTTGTTCATTCTTGAAAATATTCATTGGTTTTAAACCATTTGCCGTTGTAATGGACATTTTCAACTCTTTTAGATCAGCAGTGATCGTAATTTTCAATTTGAAGCCTTCATTTCTCTGAGGCGTTGGATCTAAGGAACGAATCAATTGAAAGTTCCCTGATTTTGTTTCAGTAAAGCCGTTATCTTTTAATGTATAGCGTTTTGCACTAGGATGTACTTTGTAAAAAACTGTTGAGCCTTCAACAGCAGCCGTTGTTGTAAATGCCATGGGTTCCACCTCGTTATTTTCATTGTTATCTTCATTATAGCGAAAACCTGTAGCTGCCGCAATCAGATTATTTTTTCAATTGTTGAATCACTGCAACTAGTACTTCAGAAAAAGTCGCAATTTCTTCTGGTGTGTTCCCGTAGCCAAAACTAATCCGGATTGATTCTTTAATAGCTGAGGAATTTTCTCCATACATCGCTGTCAACACGTGCGAAGGATCCACAGTTCCCGCTGTACAAGCCGAGCCTGTTGAAATCGCAATACCTCTTAAGTCCAAATGCATTAAGAGCAAATCACTGGGAATTCCTTTTAAATGAAGATTTAAGACATGCGCTAAACGATTGGTTGGTTCACCATTAATTGAAAAATCAATATTGGCTTCTTCTAACGCTTTTAAAATAATCGTTTGAAAACTTTGATAAGCTGTTTTTCTTGCTTGCTTTTCTGTAGAAGTTAGTAATGAAACGGCAGTACCCATGCCAATAATTCCAGCTAAGTTTTCCGTGCCCGCACGTCGTTTTTCTTCTTGTTCCCCACCATGTAAAAGAGGTGGTAATTGGATTGCATCGCTTTTAAATAAAAAACCTACGCCTTTTGGACCATTGATTTTATGAGCGGAAATACTTAATAAGTCGATCCCTAATTCATGAGGTAAAATGACTTCACTTCCATAAGCTTGGACGGCATCTGTATGAAAAATCGCCGAATGATTTTTAAGAATTGCACCAACTTCAGCAATTGGTAATCGATTTCCAATTTCATTATTGCCATACATCATTGAAACCAAGATCGTTTCTTCGCGTAAAGACTTTTTGAATTGATCCATTGAAATCTGACCATTTTCATTCACAGGCAAGTAAGTCACTTCAAAGCCTAACGTTTCTAAGTATTCCATCGTTCGTAATACAGCGGGATGTTCAATTGCCGTAGTAATAATATGTTTTCCTTCCTTTTGACGAGAAAAAGCAACTGCCAAGATGGCTGTGTTATCCCCTTCTGTGCCACCACTATTAAAAATAATTTCGTGGGGTTTGGCTTGTAAGCTCTCGGCAATCGTTTGACGCACTTCTTCCAGAAGACCGTGTGCCTTTCGTCCAAACTGATGAATACTTGATGGATTGCCAAAAGTCGTTTGCATATTTTCAGTCATCGCTTGAATGACCGTTGGATGAAGCGGTGTTGTTGCCGCATGATCTAAATAAATGGGTTCCAAATGACTCGTCCCTTTCCTTATGTTCTGGCGTTATTCTAGCATAAAAAGCTTAAAACACAAAATCAGAATACTTTCTCTTCTATTTATAAAAGAGATAAGAAAAATAGGCCCAACACTATTAAAGTTGTTAGACCTATTTCTAGTTTAAGGAATCACTTATTCTCCTTTTGGTTCTAAACGGAATAATGGACTCATTGGTTTATTTTCATGAATACGAAGTAACGCTTCCCCCATTAACTCAGCGCAAGAAATAATATTCAAGGTTGCTGGTTGGCGGTCTGCTGTCGTATAAACAGAGTCAGTAATACTAATTTCCTTAATTGGCGCATTTTCTAAGGTTGCTTTTGCGCCTTCTGATAACAAACCATGCGAGGCGCAAGCATACACTTCTTGCGCACCATTTTTCATTAAAACTTCCGCCGCTGTGGCTAACGTTTGACCAGTATTCAAAATGTCATCAACAAGAATACATTTTTTCCCAGCGACATTCCCAATAACGTAACCTTCTTGACGCACCCCATCAATCTCTTCATGGTCTACAATTGCTAAGGTCGCATCTAAGTACTCCGATAAACTACGTGCGCGTTGAACGCCACTGTTTTTAGGCGAAACAATCACAATTTCTTCCCCTACTAATGCTTGTTGACGATAATAATGAGCAAACAAAGGCATTGTAAATAAATTATCTACTGGGATATCAAAAAATCCTTGGACTTGAACAGTATGCAAGTCTAATGTTAACAAACGTGTTGCGCCTGCCTCTACTAACATATTAGCAACTAATTTCGCAGTAATGGGTTCTCTTGGTTTCGCTGTGCGGTCTTGGCGAGCATAACCATAGTAAGGCAAAATAACATTAATTGTTTTTGCGCTAGCACGTTTTAATGCATCAATTAAAATAAGCAATTCCATCAAATGATCATTTACAGGGGCATTCGTTGCTTGGATGATGTAGACATGATCGCCACGAATACTTTCTTCAATATTAATTTGAATTTCGCCATCACTAAATTGGCGCACGGTGCTTTTTCCTAATTCTGTTCCTACTGATGCTGCGATTTTTTCAGCAAGTGGTCGATTTGCATTTAAACTGAAGATGCGTAAGGTGTCATCTTGATAGTTTTCGGTCATGATATCCTCCGTCAATATAAAATAATAGTCGTTTTCATTCATATTCTACCATTTTTTGTCATAAAAATCATGGGATCCTCCTTAATTTATTGAAAGAAACGGTTTTCTTTGTGAAAAAAGCGCTTGTATTTAGGTGCGCCTAAAAATTATTTGCATTTTCTTAAACTATCCCTTATACTGATTTTAAGGCAAACCTAAAAAGGAGGAATTTCATGAGAAAAAGCTTTAACTTAGCTGTTCAAGCGTTAACCGTTCAATATCAAGGACGGACCGCTTTAAATAATATCCACGTTACTATTCCCTCCGGTAAAATTACTGGAATTATCGGACCAAATGGTGCTGGAAAGTCAACATTTATTAAAGGGTTATTAGGCTTGATTAAAACAAAGGAACGTGATGTTTTGTTAAATAATCAAGCGATTGACCAACAAAAAACAACCATTGCCTATGTAGAACAACGTAGCGCCTTGGATCTTAGTTTCCCAATTAGCGTTTTTGAAACGGTCTTGCTAGGAACCTATCCAAACTTGGGACTATTAAAACGCCCAGGAAAGAAAGAAAAGCAAGCAGCCATGGCTGCATTAAAAATGGTGCAATTAGAAGACTATGCGCAACGCCAGATTGGCGAACTTTCTGGTGGCCAATTACAACGTGTGTTTATCGCCCGTGTTTTGGCCCAAGGTGCTGAGGTGATTTTTTTAGATGAACCTTTCGTCGGCATTGATATGTCTAGTGAAAAAGTGATTATGGATATTCTCAAATCATTAAAAAGTCAAGGTAAAATGATTATCATTGTTCACCATGATTTGCACAAAGTATCCCACTATTTTGATGAATTAATCGTTTTGAAAAACCGGCTAATTGCTGCGGGTCCTGTTGAACAAACGTTTACTGCAGAAACGCTCCAAGAAGCATACGGTGATTTGTTAGGTGATTTATTAATACAGGGGGTTGCAAAATGATTGCTGCATTTATTGATGGTTTATTCCGTTATCAATTTTTACAAAATGCCCTTTTGACGTCTGTAATTGTCGGACTCATTTCAGGGGTAATTGGTTCATTCATTATTTTACGTGGGATGTCTTTGATGGGTGATGCGATTTCCCATGCTGTTTTACCAGGGGTCGCTGTTTCTTATATGTTTGGTTTCAATTATATTTTTGGCGCTTCTATTTTTGGCTTACTAGCTGCATTATCGATCGGCTTTATTACCCAAAAAAGTCCACTAAAAAATGATACTGCCATTGGTGTTGTCTTTAGTTCTTTTTTTGCTTTAGGGATTATTTTTATCTCTTTTGCAAAAAGTTCCACCGATTTATATCATATTCTGTTTGGAAATGTATTAGCGGTCGCAGATACCGATATTTTAATTACTTGTGTCGTCGGCGTGATTGTTTTGATTTTTGTGGCATTGTTTTATAAAGAGTTGCAACTCACTTCTTTTGATCCCACAATGGCTCAGGCCTATGGTTTAAATATTCAATTTTTCCACTATGCATTGATGTTTTTACTAACATTAGTCGCTGTTTCTTCTTTGCAAACCGTCGGAACTATTTTAGTCATTGCCATGCTGATTACGCCAGCGGCAACAGCTTATCTATTAACAAATCACTTACAGACAATGATTGGCTTAGCCTCTACTTTTGGGATTTTAAGTTCAGTGATTGGCCTATTCTTTAGTTATTCTTATAACTTAGCTTCTGGTGCGACGATTGTTTTAACCGCCGCCTTATTCTTTTTATTGGCTTTCTTTTTCTCACCAAAGAAAGGCCTAGTATTTGTAAACCGTCAGAAAGAAATGGAGGAATCAACGAATGAAAAAATTTAGTTTATTTTTTTTAACACTTTTAGCAGGGTTAACGTTAGCTGCTTGCGGGAATCAAGCCGCTGAAAAGAAAGAAAAATTAGCAATTGTGACAACGAACTCGATCTTATCCGATTTAGTGAAAAATGTTGGGCAAGACAAAATTGAGCTGCATAGTATTGTGCCAATTGGGACAGACCCTCACGAATATGAACCGTTACCAGAAGACATTGCGAAAGCTTCTGAAGCGGACATTTTATTCTTTAACGGCTTGAACTTAGAAACAGGCGGAAATGGCTGGTTTAACAAATTAATGAAAACGGCCAAAAAAGTTGAGAATAAAGATTACTTTTCTACAAGCAAAAATGTTACGCCACAATATTTAACAAGTGCCGGTCAAGAACAAACAGAAGATCCGCATGCTTGGTTAGACATTGAAAATGGCATTAAATATGTAGAAAACATTCGTGACGTGTTAGTAGAAAAAGATCCAAAAAATAAAGATTTCTATACAGAAAACGCAAAAAATTATACCGAAAAACTTAGCAAACTACATGAGGAAGCCAAAGCTAAATTTGCTGATATTCCTGATGATAAAAAATTATTAGTTACAAGTGAAGGTGCCTTTAAATATTTCTCCAAAGCTTATGATTTAAATGCCGCTTATATTTGGGAAATTAACACAGAAAGTCAAGGAACACCTGAACAAATGACCACGATTATTGATACCATTAAGAAATCAAAAGCACCTGTGTTATTTGTTGAAACAAGTGTCGATAAACGTAGTATGGAACGGGTCTCAAAAGAAGTGAAACGACCAATTTACGATACACTTTTCACAGACTCTCTTGCCAAAGAAGGAACAGAAGGCGATACGTACTACAGCATGATGAACTGGAATTTAACAAAAATCCATGATGGCTTAATGAGTAAATAAATAATAAAGAAGAAAGAACCAAGTTGACTCCCCCTCAACTTGGTTCTTTCTTCTTTATTTAACTAATTCCTCAATATCAATTACTCGATCCACAATTTCCTCATAAAAATCTGCTTCATGGGAAACCAGAAAAACCGTTCCTGGGTAAACGTGAATTGCTTCTTGTAAACTTTTTTTGGCCGCTTCATCAATATGATTGGTTGGCTCATCTAAAAATAACAAATTACTTGTTTGCATCATTAGTTCCGCTAGTTTTACTTTTGTTTGCTCACCACCACTTAACAGGGCTAACGACTGCATTGCTAACTTATCTGGTAAACCTGCTCTAGCCAAATGACTTCTTCGCTCTTTAATCGTTGTATCTGGAAAACGATCTGATAAATAGTCTAGCGGCGTTAACTGCTCATTAGGCCACGCCAAGTCTTGGGTAAAATAAGCAATTTTTGTATTCAGCGGATAATGAAATTCTCCATCTAATGAAGGAATCACTTTCGTCAACGTTTTAATTAATGTTGATTTGCCAATCCCATTAAAGCCTTTCAATGCGACTTTTTCACCGACATGAACCATTAAATCTAACGGTTCTAACAAAGGTTCCCGATAGCCGACAACTAACTTCTGGGTCGTTAGTGCTTGCGTTGCAACTAACCCTTGATAAGGAAATTCAATCGCTGGCTTAGTCAAGGAACCTGGCGGAGTCAATCGTTCCAACCGGTCCAATTGTTTTTGTCGACTTTTAGCCATCGTTGCTCGATTTCCAGCTTTGTATTTACGAATATAGGCTTCCATTTTTTCAATTTTTTCTTGTTGGGCCTGATACTGTTTCAAATAGGTTTGTTTATTCTGCTCTTTTTGTGCAAAAGATTTTTCTACATTTCCAGTATATTTGGTTAATTTGCCAAACTCAATGTCTGCGATGCAATTCGTCACTTCATTTAAAAATTGATAATCATGGGAGACTAATAGAAAGCTTCCTTCAAAATTATTCAGATAGCGAATAAGCCATTGAATATGTGTATCATCTAAATAGTTGGTGGGTTCATCTAAAAGTAACACATCAGGGGCCTCTAACAATAATTTTGCTAAAATCACTTTTGAACGTTGACCACCGCTTAGCTCCCCTAACTTTTTATCCAAACCAATTGCTTGTAGTCCTAACCCATTGGCTAAATCCTGAATAATCGTGTCGATTTGATAAAAATTACTTTCATCTAAATCTGTTTGTAATTTGCCTGCTTGTTCTAAAAGTTTTTCCGAAGCCGTTTGACTGTATTCTTCATAAAGTTTTGCCAGTTTCGCCTCTTTATCAAAAAGTTCTTGAAAGGCTTGTTTCAAAAAATCAACCATCGTTAGTGATTGTTCTACAGAAACGTGCTGATCCAAGTACCCAATCTTACAATTTTTTTGCCACTGAATCGTTCCTTCGTCTGGCAATACTTCCCCCGTTAAAATTTTAATTAAGGTGGATTTGCCGACCCCATTTTGGCCAGTTAAGCCTAAATGATCCCCTTTATTCACTTGCAATGAAGCCTCTTCATACAAGACCTTTTCGCCAAATCGATGCGTTAAATGTTCAATAGTTAAAATACTCATTTTCGTCACTTCTTTCTTGTTAACTGATTATTTTGGGACAACAAAAAAAGAACCACGTCTGCACGTCGTCCATCCTGACAGAAATCCCGACAACCGCTTGTACGTACACTCAAATAAGACTAGCTTTTCTAGTCAAAAAATGTGCTATCAAGCGATGAAGAAATTAATTGCTCGGCTCCACAACAGTGCTTCATCTGTTCTTAAACTATCGGGAGCTACTTTTCTTGTTAATTTATCAGTTAAAACAAAAAACATGTGAATCACCTTTCTTATGCTTGTATTCTACCATAGAATGACAAGAAAGCAAGCCACGTTAGTTTATAACGAAAGGAGCCCACAAACCATCATTTTGTCGGCTCCCTATCCCTATTATTCTGATAAATAGTTTAATGCATAGCGTACGTGGTACTCTGCTGCTAAAAGTAAGGCACGTTCATCAATATCAAATTGTTCATGATGGTGTCCAAAATGAGTAGCAGGATTTTCAGGGTTTCGTGAACCGACCCGTCCATAGATACCAGGAATTACCGCTAAGTAATCAGCAAAATCATCCGCCCCTAAACTTTTAGGATGATTGGTCACAACATTTTCAAAACCAACAATTTCACTGGCTACCTGCTGTGCACGGTTGGTTGCTTGTTCTTCATTAATTAATGGATTCGCTGCCGCATAAACAGAAAAATCAGCAATTTCTGTGCGATGAGACTGGGCAATTTCATGGGCAATTTCTTCGACTCGTTGTAAAACAAATTGGCGCGTTTCCTGACTAAGTGTTCGAACAGTGCCTTCAATGGTTGCATGGTTTGCTACAATATTATAGCGTGTTCCTGCTTGTAAAACGCCAATTCCTACTACGACAGAATCTAAAGGATCAATCTCGCGCGCTACAATTTTTTGTAATTCCACAACGATACTGGCCGCTGCTAAAACAGCATCCCGGCCATTCTGTGGTTGGGCGACGTGACTACTTTGACCACTGACTTCAATTTTAAAAATATCACAAGAGGCGTTGGTAGCACCTTTGGTAGCAACTAATTTTCCGACTGGCACACTGGAATCTAAATGAATCCCAAACACTTGGTCGATTGCTTCTAAATAATTTCCTTCCACAAATTGTCGAGCGCCTGCACCAATTTCTTCCGCTGGCTGGAAGGCCAGTTTAACCGTTCCTGAAAAGGTATCCTGATGTTTTTTGAGCACTTTAGCTGCACCTAGCAATGCTGCCGCATGACCATCGTGTCCACAAGCATGATTGAGTCCTGGATTTTTAGAAGCATAGGCAGCGCCTGTTGCATCTGGCAATTCCAACGCATCAATATCTGCACGTAACAAAATCGTTTTGCCAGCGCCAAGACCTCCTTCAATGGTTGCTAAAACACCCGTTTCCCCTACTTCTACAAAAGGAATAGCTAAGGCTAGTAGTTCTTCTTTAATGCGCTTAATCGTTTCATATTCTTTTAAACTTGCTTCAGGGTATTGATGAAAATGACGTCTTAAATGGATTATCCATTCCTTTTCCGTAGCAATAGCTTCTTGGATTGTTTGAATCGTTGTTGTACTCATTATAAATGCCTCCTTTATTTTTTACCAAATGTTTCCCAGGCTGGAACATTGGCGCCTTTTGATGTTTCTGCAATGACCTTTTTCGTTTCTTCTTGTTGATATTCTTCTACAACTTTTTGATAAAGTTTATTCTCTTGATCTTCTTCTCGAGCCACGACAATGTTCACATAAGGTTTCGCTTTTTCGTTTACCGGTTCTAAGAAAATAGCATCTTTATCTGGTGTATACCCAGCATCGACAGCCATGCCGCTATTAATCACTGAAGCATCGACATCTTGTAAAGCACGCGCTGTTTGCGTAGCATCTAATTCAGTTATTTTCAATTGGCGTTTATTTTCAGTAATATCACTGACAGTCGGTAGTTGCTGTTTCGCAGGATCAACTTTTATCAGTCCCGCAGTTTGTAATAAAATTAACGCCCGCCCGCCATTCGTTGGGTCATTAGGAATAGCAATTTCTCCGCCGTCTTTAATTTTCGTGATATCTTTCAATTTATTAGCGTAAATTCCCAATGGTGCATTGACTGTATTGCCAATTGATACTAATTTCGTCCCATGCTCTTTATTGTAATTGTCTAAAAAGATTTGATGCTGAAAGGCATTTAAATCAATTTCTTTTTCTGCTAATGCTGCATTTGGTTGCGTATAGTCTGTAAATTCTACCAATTGTAGATCAATATTTTTCTTTTTCAAACGGTCTTTGACCGATTCCCATTCATCATTTTTTGTTCCTACAACCCCTAGTTTAACGGTTTCTGTCTTAGTATCCTTCGCAGACCCCGATGCACAACCTGCAATCGTAAAAGCTAATACCCCAATAAGTCCAATTAATTTACTCAATTTTTTCATTTGTCATTTCTCCTTTTTCTAATGTGATGTTTTTTTGATTAATTGATTACTAATGGCTTGACTGATAAATACCATAATTAAAATAATTAACGTGGCCATAAATGTCACATCGGTTTGAAACCGATTGTAGCCTCGAGTAATCGCTAAGTTGCCCAGACCACCTGCCCCAATAGCTCCTGCCATGGCTGTTAATCCAATTAAATTAATAATTGTCACTGCTGAAACACGAATAATACTTGGTAACCCTTCAATTAGATAAACCCGAAAAATAATCCCTAAGGGACTCGTCCCCATAGCTTCTGCCGCTTCGATAACGCCAGGATCCACTTCTAATAACGCATTTTCAATTTGGCGCGCGAAGAACGGGATTACGCCAATAACTAATGGGACTAACGCTGCGGTTGTACCAATTGTTGTTCCTGCCAAAATTCGTGTTAATGGTTGAATCAGTGCGAGCATAATGATGAAAGGAATAGAACGGCAAACATTAATAATTTTTTCTAAGATACTATACAGGGGTGGATTTTTCAAAACACCACTGGGGCCAGTACTGACAAGCACGACACCCAATAAGACTCCTAACACGCCAGCAATCAATGCTGTCCAAAAAACCATGTATACTGTTTCCCATGTACTTTGAAGAAATTCTTGTTTTAATTGGACAACATTCGGAAAATATTTCTCAAATAATTGATACATTCTCAGTTCACTCCTTTTTTAAATCACCTGTAAATTCTTCTTTTGCTTCGTTTGCTGATAGGTTTTCAAAACATTGGTTCGCACGCCTTGTTTCGCTAAATAAGTAAGGGCTTGTTGACGCTGGGCCTCATCACCAGAAAGCACCACAATTAAATGGCCAATAGGAACGTTTTGAACAATTTCGACATTGCCATAAAGGATATTTGTATATACCTGATATTGGCTATACAATTGTGCAATTAATGGCTCGTTCGTTTGATCTCCCACATAAGAAAATTCAATTAATTCTTGATTTTTATCTAAATCAGCTAATTTAGGATGTTCAAGAATCGTGGTTAATGCTTGGTCAATATGAGTTGCTGTCCGAATAAAATCTTTGGTTAAAGGTTGTTGGGGTTGACTAAAAATCGAAACAATATCGTTTGATTCGACAACGCAGCCATTTTCCATCACCGCAACTTTATTACAAATTTCTTTAACCACTTGCATTTCATGGGTGATTAAGACAATCGTCAAGTTCAGTTCTTGATTTAACTTTTTTAACAAAGCTAAAATCTGTCCTGTTGTTTTTGGATCTAACGCACTCGTCGCTTCATCACAAAGTAAAATTTCAGGATCATTTGCTAAAGCGCGGGCAATCGCAACCCGCTGTTTTTGCCCTCCTGATAGTTGACTGGGGTAAGCGTCCCGTTTTTCACTTAGTCCAACTAGCTCTAATAAGTGGCTGATTTTTTGACGCCGCTCAGTTTTACTTAGCCCAGAATATTTTAATGAAAAATCGATATTACTAAATATGGTCCGCTCTTTCATCAAATTAAAATGTTGAAAAATCATTCCAATCTTTTTTCGTTGTTGTCGTAATTCCTTTTTAGAAAAAGTTAAAATATTTTCTTTGTTAATAATAACGGTGCCCGCTGTTGGTCGTTGCAATAAATTAATTACCCGTACTAACGTACTTTTTCCAGCACCGGAATACCCAACGATTCCGTAGATATCCCCTTTATCAATTGTCAAAGAAACATCTTGGACAGCCTGAATTTCTTGTTTTTTTTGTTGAAATGTCACACTGATATTTTTTAGTTCAATCATTCTTTATCCCCCTTCATTCTTACCAACCTGCATTTTTTCACAAAAAAGAAAAAAGCATCCTCAACGACACAACTCAAGTTGTATCGTTGAGGACGCTTTTTTGCGTGTTACCACCTCATGTTCAGAATTTGCTCACACAAATTCCCTTTTCAAGTACGGAACAATATGTTCGATACCCTAGCTCGATAACGGGAGCCCCCGTCGCCGCCTTGTGTTTAACACTCGGAGCGCTTGCTCAATAGCCATTTTCCAAAACGTCTTTGTCACCTATTCTCAGCTACCTAGGCTCTCTGTTAGACAAATAAAGTCTTGTACTTACTATATCACTGCTTTTTTATTTCTATTCATTCTAAACTGATTTTCGTTTATTTTCAAAATCAAACAGACTAGTGTTAATGTTCTCTTCGAACATCTTGTACTGTTCATCACTTACAAAGGCCATACTGCGTCGAGTAACCGCAGACATCATCTACTCTGTCGCTTCGCGCCAGTCGTAGTGCTCAACAGGATTTGACTGTGACGAGAATCACAGCCTTGGCGAGAATCGTAGGAACACTTTCGTGCAAATGACACAACTTGCCCTTCGGTCACCTTGTACTGTTCATCATCTACTCTGTCGCTTCGCGCCAGTCGTAGTGATTCACAGCAAAAAGCCCTTCACTAGCATTTTGCTAGTAAAGGGCGAATGATTCGCGGTACCACCTTTTTTCGAAATATAACTGATTCTTTATATCTCATCTCTTATCCAAGTCTTTATTAACTTGGTGCACATGGTAACGGGTGCTTAGCCGAAATTGCTTACTTATCAGCAATTTATTCTCAGAGGCCATCTTCAACTTTTCTGAACCTTGTCCCTTTTCACCAATCAGGACTCTCTTTTGAAGGTCATCAAAATTTACTCTTCTCTTCAACGAATGAATAGTTATCTGTGATGTTGATTTACACTTTACTAGAGAAAAAAGAGATTGTCAACAGTTTTTCTTAGAAAAAAATCATTTTTCTTTTTTTACGAAAGAGCAATTGACAAACTTTCATCTATACGTTATTCTATTTCTTGTGCACGAGATTTGTACGATTTTTCAAAAGGAACTTTGGCGATTACTCGTCGCAGTTTAGCCTTTGAAAGTGCCGCCTTAGCTCAGTTGGTAGAGCACCACCATGGTAAGGTGGGGGTCGCCGGTTCAAGCCCGGCAGGTGGCTTTTTGGTAAAATCCCAACTCTTTAATAAAGAGTTGGGATTTTTTTGTTTTGCCTATCCTTAGTGTTCTGTCAGGATGAGAAAATAACAAAAGCAATTTCTTCATTCCACTCGTTATGGTATATTTTAATTGTTAAATAATTATTGGAGTGGAGTACAATGATGAAACAATTACCTACAGAATCAAAAAAAATTGATTTAAAGAACTGGTGTATTGAAAATAAAACCTATCTTCTATTGATCATTTTAATTTATCAAGTGGCAGTTTTATCCATCGGCATTATCAATTTCCCTTATTTAGATGATAATGCTCGCCAAGTCGCTGGAATGACAGATTTTGGTACGACTTACGCACGTTGGGGCAGTGAATTTCTCTCATGGTTTGTTCAAGGAAGTCGTCATTTGACAGATCTGGGCTTGACCACACCGATTCTGACAGGTCTTATCTTATCTCTCACAAGCATACTAGCTATTTATATCATCAATGACCAAAAAATTAGTTGGGGTTCCTCTTTAGTAGCTACTTTAATTGGCCTCAATCCTTGGTTCCTCCAATGTCTTAGTTTCAGGTTTGATAGTCCCTATATGGCATTGAGTATTTTTTGTTCGTTTCTTCCTTTTTATTGGTGGCAGTGTAATTCTTTTACGTTTTTCTTGGTTTCTTTCTTTTCACTGTTTGTTATGTTTAATACTTACCAAGCCTCGTCAGGAATTTATATAGTTATGGTCTTATTCCTTACTTTCAAGCAGTTACTTGCTGGAGAAAATTTCATTGCTCTTTGTAAAAAAGTCGCACTTGCTGCTATCGCTTATCTACTTTCTATAGTCAGCTACCTTATCGAGTTAAAATTTGTACCTTCCGCAACAAACAACATTGGGGGCAGTCAGGCCTTACCAAGTTTGCACGATATTCCCAGTGTGGCTTATCAAAATAGTTACCATTATTTTTCAGAGCTATTGAACCAAAGTAATCGTTTATGGCTTTTATTACTGCTCCTACTGCTTGTTTTATTTTTTATTAGTCATCTATCAAATAGCAAAATCAACTTGGGCTTAAGTTTCCTTTATTGTATCTTGTATTTAGGACTTGCTTCTCTCTTAAGTTTTGGTATTTTTATTGTCTATTCAAGAAATATCGCAGGTGATGCGCCTCGCTATATTTACGGATTTGCTGTTTTCGTTACAATCAGCATGTTAAGTTTATTTAACAATCGACAAGTGAAAGCAATTTATCTAACTTCGTTACTTGTGGCCAGCTTGTTTTCTTATTATATTTTATCGTTTGTTTTGGTGTATTCTTCCACATTAAACTATCAAAAAGAAGCATTCAATCGCCAAGAAGCTGTTTTAACAGATGATTTAAAAAATGTTGTAACAAACGAACGAAAAAAAGTTTATTTAAATACGTTTTTCAAAAATTCAACTGTTTATGCTAATACAAGTCGAAACTACCCAATTCTTTCAAAGATTGTGCCACCAAATGACGGTCTATACTTCCCTAATTACGTTTGGTTCAATACTTCATCGAATTTAGGAGTAGAGATGGCACCACTGATCGATACGGATATGTCTAAAAATCAAAAAGTAGTAAGTAATCACTTTTATGACATTTATACAAACAACAAAGAAATATTTGTGTTTATGAAATAATTTGTTCCATCCAAAAACACTTCTTTTGCAATAAACGTGACTGTATGGTTTGATTAAGATGGATTAAGTATTCTTTTCGGGTAAAGCTAGTACTTCCTGAAACTTGTTTATTTCCCATTTTTCTTATGAAGTAACAAAATTTTTGAGAAAAAACAGCTCGTTTTCTATGTTATGATAGAGAAGTGAAAATCACCAGAAAGGTTGTTGCGGACTATGAGAACTCGTCAGAAAAAATTATTTTTATTTTCAATGATTTTGTGGTTAGTTGAATTTTTAATTACACGGATTTCTGATTCTTTTCCAGGAGCAACGCCATTGTTCGTTGTGATTTGCTTGATTCAAGGAATTCTTTTTACTTATTTCTGTCTTGCTTTTTTCTATTATCCGCAATAATCAGTCAAGAAAAGCAATTAGAGCAGATTCAGCAAATTTCTGAAACCGAAAAAATGGCACGTCCTCGCTTTTAGGACGTGCCATTTTTTAAAGCATTATTTGTGTAAATGCCGTTCGTATCGCCTGTTGAACATTTTGAACAGCATCGATTTGATGGCCTTTTGCTTCAGTCAATTCTTTTTCAATATATTCAGGATAATAGGTTGCCAAATAACCCAAGACCCAGATAGTTGGATTTGAAATAACCGTCTCTGCTAATGGATACAAATAGGTAAGATGCAATCGAATTTCTTCTTCCAAATGCTGCAGCATAATTGGATCATCATTTTCTAAACGATTCCTAAGTTCAGTACAAATTTCGGAATAGATCGGCGTATTTAACGGTCCAGTTTTTCCTTCTAGTAAGACTGTCTGAGGCTGATTGTCATACCAAAGAAAAGTCAGTGGTTCTGAAAATTGCAACAGTGCTAATTCTTCAATGAACCATTCCCGAGCAAAATAACTAAGTGCTTGGTTCATAACTAAATCTTTTGCGACTTCCACAAATACTGGTTTAGGCAAATATAAACTGGTTTTAATGTTCGCTAATTGTTGATAAACGGGCAATTGATCGCTTACTAACAAGTTCCTTTTAATTGCTTGAATTTGCTGCGTTTCTAATTGTTGATACGCCTCTTCCACTTGCATTAATTGCTGTTCTAACGTTTTTTGTTGTGCTAGCGTTATTTTTTTAGTTTGAAGTAGTTGCTTCAATAAAATATATCCTTCAATAAAGCGACGGCTCTGACTATAAATTTGCATATAAATTGCCGCTGTTTCAAGGTTCTCAAAATAAGACTCTTGGAACGCTTCTGCCAATGCTAGTGCTTCGTCAGCTTCGCCCATTTCCAACAATAATTGGACAATTTTTTGATTTACTGGCGGCGTTTGTTGTAGCTGATAGGCTTGTTGAAAATTTTCTAAAGCGGCGATCTGATTATGTTCTACAAGTGCTTCTTCTCCTTGCGCAATAAAACGTTCATAGTTTTTGGGAAATTCATGAATGGTACTCATATCTAACCTCCTTTATTTCTTATTTAAAGCAGATGAGCCTGGGACAAAAATCCCTTTGGATTTTTGCTCCAGGCTCAAAACCTGATAAACAGCGGGAACAGAACCAACACTACGCGTTGCTCGGAGCTATACACTTCTGTCCCGACCTCGATTTTAACTATTCAAACGGACTTTTTTAGTAAAGATTACGAATAATAATTGCCGTTTCTAGGTCGCCCTCAGCGTTCATCTTCTCCGCCTTTTCTTCTAAACTATACCCAGCAAAACTTTCGTTTGTTAAAACATCTGCTACTGTAAATTTAGCAACTTTTTCAATACTGACCGCATCTGGGGCTACTTCTTGCACGCTATCCCAGCCTGTATCAATAAAGACCTTTGTATCTTCTGTAATCGCTTCGTTTGCTTCTAACGCCTGCATAATTTCTTTTAACTTTGCATACGTCATAACCTCGACTTGATTTTCCATTTAAACGCCTCACTTTGCCATTCCTTTTTAAGGATTAGGTTTTAATTTTAGACTTTTTCTTTAATTGTTTTTAATGCGTGATATAAGGCATATTTCATTGGTTTGGCTTTCCATTGGAAATTGCCCATTAATTCTTCGACATGACCGCCAAAGGATTGTTTGAATTTAAGAACCCCATCACTTCCATCAAAGACACCGTCAACGCCATAAAAATTATATTTGGGAATGTTATTTTCTACTGTGTAAGTTAACATTTTATGTTGAATTAAATACGGTGCATAGTATTGTTTATATTTTTCATACGTACCACTAAACAAGTAAACCACTTCTTGTGGATGAACAATGAATAAGGCGCCTGCTAAAATTTCAGGTTCATCTGATGTTTTCATTTCTTTAGCTTCGTCAATCCGTTTGCGCACGGTACGAACTTCATCTTCAAATTCACGTTTCTGGTTATTTTTTTTACGGCTTTTAGGATTGGCAATTAACGCTTCATTGACTTCGTTGAGCGTCTCTTGTAATTTGCGTAATTTCTCATGAAGATTTTCTAAATAAGTAGCAAAGTTTAGTTCCGCCACCATAAATTTCGCTCGTTCGCCAAACTCTTCATAAACAGCTTGGTAATAAGCTAAATCCTTATCTTCAAAATTACGCCGTGCACTTGTTTCTTCCGTTAATTTCTTAAAGAGAGGTAGCTCTTCGTAACGAAGTTCTCGGGTTGTTACTCCATATTCCCATGTTTTCTTGATGTCATATTTAGCATCTTTTCCATAAGATTTCCAAAGCTCTTCTTCTGTTAATCCAGTCATATCTTTGACAAACAGCCAACGTGGCGCGCCATCAAAATTGTGCACATCAAACCCTTGGTGTTCAAAACCAATTGATGTGAAATAGTCAAATGTTTCTTGATTGACCTTTTCAACTTCACCGCCATTAAAATCACGTAAACAAATTTGTTTATTTGGAGTAAAGGTTAAATAAAGGCCATCATTTTTTTTCACATATTTTTTTAAGCCTGTGAAAAAGGCTTCTACACATTTTTTATCTGTATAATCCATCAAAATCCCGCCGTCAATGTCGAAAGCATAACCAATTTTGACTTTTTTCTTGCTTAGGATACACGCAGCAATTAGTTGACCTTCTCGTTTGACGCCAACGTATTCACAATGCCAGCCACGTCGTTCCAATAAATGTTTCATTTCGGGTGTTTCTAAAAAGTTACCTGCAGGATGTGTCATTGCAAAGGTAGTAAATTCTTGTTCAGTTAATGTACTAAACTGATCCATATCAAACAACTCACAATCTTTTTTTGTTAAATAAATTAGCACTTTTCAGCTTAACCTACTTTTTGCTTTCTTTCAAACAAAGTTACCTCACTGGCTAATTCTTATTTTTCGGTTCTTATTAATTATATCTAATTTTGCTAAAATGCAAACAGTTTTCAACGGAAAAAAAGAATTTCTTTGGAATCTTTCATTTTTGACTGAATATCTTTCTTTTATAAAAAATATTTGAGCGTGGGATAAAAATCACTTTGGATTTTTGCTCCACGCTCAAAAACTTATGAGAACCCGTTAAACATCTCTCTCAGGTTCTTGATTTACTCAACAGTTACACTTTTGGCTAAGTTCCTTGGTTTATCAACATCGTAGCCTCTTTGTAAAGTTGCATAGTACGCTAATAATTGGCCTGGAACAATGCTAACTAAGGCAGAAAGTAACGGATGAACATCTGGAATAATCAGTTGGTCCTGTGGTTTTGCCAAGGATTCCAAGGCAATCACAATATTTCTTGCTCCACGACTTTCAACTTCCTTTAAATTGCCTCTTGTATGCGCTGCGACTTTGGCATCTGTCACAATCCCAATCACAGGTGTTCCTTCTTCAATTAAGGCAATCGTTCCATGCTTCAATTCACCTGCCGCAAAGCCTTCTGCTTGAATGTAGGAAATTTCTTTCAACTTCAAGGCCGCTTCCATCGACACATAATAGTCGACTCCTCGCCCGATATAGAAGGCATTTCGAGTATACGTCAGATAATCTTCCACTAAGGCTTTCATTTGTTGTTTTTCATCAATCAAGGTTTCCATGACAGCTGCTACCACGCTCAATTCGTGAGCCACATCAAATGAGACGGCTGCTAATGTTTGGCGTTCTTCGCCAATTGCTTTTGCTAAAATAGCTAAGACAGCGATTTGAGCAGTATAAGCCTTGGTGGAAGCGACAGCAATTTCTGGTCCTGCGTGTAATAACAAGGTATCGTCCGCTTCACGTGATAATGTTGAGCCAGCAACATTTGTTAATGTAAGTGATGGATGCCCTAATTCATTAACCTGTACCAGTACTTGGCGACTATCTGCCGTTTCACCACTTTGACTTAAGAAAATGAAGAACGGTTTTTCAGATAAAATAGGCATGTTGTAGCCAAATTCGCTTGATAAATGAACTTCCACAGGAATACTGGCAATCGTTTCAATTAAAGATTTTCCGACCCAACCTGCATTATAACTTGTTCCACAAGCAATAATGTAAATTCGATCACATTGATTAATTTTTCCAAGTAACGCCTCATCTAAAGTCACTTTTTCACCTTGAGTATACGCTTGAACAATTTTGCGCATCACTGCAGGTTGTTCATCAATTTCTTTGAGCATATAAAACGGATATGTTCCTTTTTCAATGTCATTTAAATCTAATTGCGCTTCAAAAGGTTCTCGGTTGATTACTTGTCCTTCTGGCGTTTCGATTACTACTTTGTCCGCTGTAACAGTTACAATTTCACCATCAACAATCTCAACAAATTGATTGGTTTCTTTAATCATCGCCATCGCGTCACTACAAATAACATTAAAGCCTTCACCTAGACCGATAAGTAACGGGCTTTTATTTTTCGCTACGTAGATAGTATTGGGGTCCATTTTATCCATTAAAGCAAAAGCGTATGAACCTTTAATTTCGGCTAAGGCCGCTTTAAAAGCATCTTTTGTTGAAAAACCATTTTCAGCAAAATGAGCAATTAATTGAACGACGATTTCAGTATCTGTATCACCAATTAAGTGAGCACCACTTAAAAATTGTTCTTTTAATTCTTCAAAGTTTTCAATGACACCATTATGCACTAATGCAAAGCGTTGATCGCTTGAAACATGGGGATGTGCATTGGCGACAGTTGGTTCGCCATGAGTAGCCCAACGAGTATGACCAATACCAACTGTTCCATCGATTTCTGGCGTTAATTTTGCTGCTAAATCGGCAATGCCTCCAACTGCCTTAACTACATGGGGCTGTTGGCTTTGATCATTCACACAAATCCCAGCAGAATCATAACCTCTATATTCCAATTTTGTTAATCCTTGAATCAAACTTTCCGTGACATTTTCTTTTCCAATCATTCCGACAATTCCACACATAATGCTAATTCCTACTTTCCAATTGAAATTCTGTATTTACTAGGTCCTGTTTAACTAGCAAATCCCATTATATGTTTCTACCTGCGTGATAACCGCTTTGTTCTAACTTCACAATTAGTTTTTCTTTGTTATCTGTAGAGTGCAGTCCCTAGAGCCACCCGCCGAATCTTCGATAAGCTCTCTCCTCGTCACCTGAACGTTCAGGTCTGGCGCTATCCAATATTGGTCTATATACCTCCTTTGCAAATATATTCCGTAGAAACATAAACAATAATACAATTAAAAGTAGGTGCTTGTCAACAAAAATCTAAAAAACTAAAATTGGTCTAGTTCTTTAAAGTTGTAAAAAAAGAATCTAGTACACTCATAGTAAGAGAAAGTACTAGATTCTTAATAATAAAAAAATATCCGTTCTATTTATAGAACCTTATCAATTTGTTATTTATTGGAATGGATTATAAAACCGTCCACCATTCACATGGAACAACCAGAAACTGATTCCTAATAAGCACAAGGCAAGTATCATTACCGAAAAATCACGCAGATGAAAAGGTTGTTGCGCATACCACGTTCGATTTTTCTTTTGACCAAAACGCCTTAATTCCATAGCGGTACTCACAGTTTCAATTCGATCTAAACTAGATAGGATTAAGGGTAAAACGATTTGTGCTACGCCTTTGATTCGTTGGCCTAACCGTCCCTTTTTAGACATCTCATAACCTCGCGCTTGTTGTGCTAAAGAAATATTAAAAAAATCTTCTTGGATATCGGGAATATAACGAATAGCCAGCGCTACTGCATAACTAATCCGATAACTCACACCAATTCGATTCAAGCTGGAGGCAAATTCACTAGGATTTGTTGTTAATAAAAAGATTAATGCCAACGGAATCGTACAGAAATATTTTAAAACTAAATTAAATTCATAAAATAATTCTTCTTGTGTCAAAGTAAACCGTCCGATTCCTTCCCAAATCACGGTACGTGATTGATATAAATCAACCCCATATTCAGGTGCAAAAAGGTAAACCGTTAAGATATTTAACAAAGAAAAAATAGCAATAAATTTAATAACAAAAGATATTTGATGCCATTTAATATTTGATAATTTTAACAAAACAAGCGAAATCACAGACATTCCTAACAGATAACGAGTATCATACGTGGTCATACAAGCCACAGAGACAACGATTAAAAAGACTAATTTGCTTGTGCCGTTTAAGCGATGAATCCAGGTTGAATCAGGATGATAGCCTAACATTTGTCGTTCACTCATCCAAAACGCACCTCACGATCGTAAGCAACAAATTTTTCCGTAAATAGCAAGGGATTTTCCAAGCCTAACGCTTTAGCAAAGGTAAACAAGCTCGTTTCTTTTAAAGAAGCCGCTTGAATTAATTTTTCATCTGTTAAAACAGCAACTGGAGTCGCATCTGCTAGTAAACGTCCATCACAAACTACTAACGCACGTGTTGTATATTCCAACATTAAGTGCATATCGTGAGTGATCATTAAAATAGTCACACCTAAGCGGTTCAATTCTTCTAAAAATGTCATCATTTCTGTATAATGTTTAAAATCTTGCCCAGCTGTTGGTTCATCTAAAATTAATAATTCAGGTTCTAAAACTAAGATTGATGCAATAGTTACCCGTTTTTTCTGCCCAAAACTCAATGCAGAAATCGGCCAGTTCCGGAAGGGATACAGCCCACAAATATGTAAAATATTCGTCACACGTTCCTCAATTTCTGCTTGTGGCACATCTCGTAAAACTAATCCTAAAGCTACTTCTTCAAAAATCATTTTTTTAGAAATCATTTGATTGGGATTTTGCATCACATAACCAATTTTATCTGCACGTTCTTTGATTGAATAATTGGAAAAATCCTGGCCTTCCCATAAAATTTTACCCGATTGAGGCGTGATGAACCCGCAAATTATTTTAGAAAGTGTAGACTTCCCGGCACCATTTTTTCCTACAATGCTGATCATTTCTCCATGATGAATAGTTACTGAGAAGTCATCTAACACTTTTTCACCGTGACGATCATATTGATAGGACACTTGTTCCAAACGTAACAGTTCAGCTCCTTTGACTGCACTAACTGAACTAGGTTGGACAGACCACTGTGTCATTTTGGACAAAACTGTTTCGCCTGATACTTCGGCTAATTTGTCTAAATGACTAACTTGTGTTAAATCAATCCCAGCATATTTCATGGCTGTAACGTACAAAGGTTCACGAATCCCTTGTTGGGTCAACGTATCTTGACGTAACAATTCATCTGGCGTTGTATCAGAAATAATTGCGCCCTCATTCATGACAATAATTCGATCAACTGATTCGCAAAGAACGTCCTCTAAGCGATGTTCTATTATTAAAACAGTCGCTTTTGTTTCTTGTTGAATGGTGTCAATCAAAGTCATTGTTTCTTGTCCCGCTCGTGGGTCAAGATTAGCCAAAGGTTCATCAAAAAGTAAAATTTTTGATTGGTTAATTAGAACGCCCGCCATAGATACACGTTGTTTTTGACCACCTGACAAATCTTGTGGACGGTGTTGCAATAACTGATTCAGCTCAACAATCTCGGACCATTTGTGGACCGCTTTTTTCATTTCTGCTTGTACAACTGCATCGTTTTCTAAAGCAAAAGCAATATCCTCAGCAACCGTTAAACCGATAAACTGCCCATCGGTATCTTGCAAAACAGTTCCTACATCAAAAGACAAATCAAATAGACTTGTTTCTTGGATATTTTTACCAGCAACCGTAGCTGTTCCTTGAATCTCACCTTCATAAATATTGGGAATTAACCCGTTGATACATTGCGCCAATGTTGATTTACCACTACCACTAGGCCCAACGATTAAAACCTTTTCTCCTTCATAGATGGTTAATTGAATCCCCTTTAATGTCGGTTCAGATTGGCTATGATATTGAAAGGAAAAATTATTAAAAGTAATGATTGGTTTTTTCATTCGGCCTCACCTCAGTTTCTCCATAAAAGAAAGGGTCTGAGCATTAGCAAAGTAATTACTAGGGCAGACCCTTAACCATTTAAATTATTTCGACAGCTTCTTAATCTTTTGATAAACTGCCTTTCTTTGTTCTTGTTGATGCATAAGCTTTCATCAACAATGTTCCAATAATCCCCACAGCGACAATATTTGAAACAGTCGCGAATACTCCTTGTGTAAACACTTTACTTGCGGGTTCACTATAAATCAAAATATCCAAACTAGGCGCGATTAAGCCCCAAACGACGATATTGCCAAAGGCTTGGAAAATATTGAAACGCACCATGTCATTTGTTGTAAATTCACCATGTTGAAGATCCATTTTACGACCAGCGAAGCCAAAAATAATACCAATAATTCCTGAACAAATAATCCAGCTCCACCAAGCGCTACCATACGTGGTAAAATCTTTTAATGTGTGACCAATCAAACCAATTAGCCCTCCAGCTACTGGTCCAAAAACAACTGACATTAAAGCAAGAAATGGATACGACGTTTCTAAGTTCGTATTAGGAATCCCAGTTGGAATCACAACGAATCGACCTAAAATAACAAAAACTGCAGAGCCAATTCCAATTGCTACAATTGTCTTGACGGACATTTTTTCTTTCATTTCGCTCCTCCATTCTATAACTCCATTGATTTACAGCCGCTCCCTTCTTGATTTTATCGAATAAAAAAAGAAGATACACGGTGCATCTTACTTCTAAAATAGTACCCTTTTAACCGCTCTATGTCAATGATAGACGGAGCTTATTAGCTATTTTCTTTTTTTGATTTCCAACAAAGAAACCAGACACTTAACGCAAGCTAGCATTAAGTGTCTGGTTTCTAATTGGTTCTTATTCAACGCCGATTTCTGCACGTACTACTTCAGCAATTTTATCAACGTAATAATCAACTTTTTCTTGTGTTGGCGCTTCGGCCATCACACGTAACAATGGTTCTGTTCCAGAAGGACGAACTAAAATACGACCTTCGCCATTCATTTCTGCTTCTGCTTGTTCGACAACTGCTTTGATTGCTGGAACTTCCATTGCACCATTTTTATCTGTGACACGAATATTGACTAATTTTTGTGGATAAATCGTCACTTCATCCGCTAATTCAGATAATTTTTTGCCCGTTTGCTTCATAACATTCAACAATTGAATCCCTGAAAGCATGCCATCACCTGTTGTATTGTAGTCTAAAAAGATCATGTGACCAGATTGTTCGCCACCAAAATTGTAATCATTTTTACGCATTTCTTCTACCACATAACGATCACCCACTTGCGTTACCACATCTTTTAAGCCAATTTCTTCTACAGCTTTATGGAAACCTAGATTACTCATCACTGTTGTAACGATTGTATCTTTTTTCAAACGTTTTTTCTCAGCTAAATACTTGGCACAAATATACATGATTTTATCACCATCGATAATTCGTCCTAATTCATCGACCGCAATAATTCTATCGCCGTCGCCATCGAAAGCCAAACCAGCATCTGCGCCTTTTTCAACAACCATTTCTGCCAAAGCTTCAGGATGAGTGGAACCCACACCATCATTGATATTCAATCCATTAGGACTTGTTCCCATTGTATAGAAATCTGTCTCTAAATCCGCGAAGACACGATTGACTGCTGTTGCGGTTGCTCCGTTGGCAGCATCTAAACAAACAGTCATATCTGCTAAATCGCCAGGAATACTTTGAACTAAAAATTGCGAATATTTTAGTAAGCCTTCTGGAAATTCATCTAACGAGCCTAAGCCTTCTGCAGAAGGTCTTGGTAAGGTGTCTTCTTCTGCGTCTAACAATGCTTCAATTTCTGCTTCTTGATCGTCTACTAATTTGAAGCCGTCTGCCCCAAAAAACTTAATCCCATTGTCTTCCGCAGGATTATGTGAAGCTGAAATCATTACGCCAGCGGATGCTTTTTGTAAACGAGTAAGATATGCTACACCAGGTGTTGAAATCACCCCTAATTGGAAAACTTCAATCCCGACTGATAATAACCCAGCAATCAATGCTTGTTCCAACATCTCACCTGAAATACGTGTATCGCGGCCTACGAGAACACGAGGTTTTCTTGAACTATCTTCATGTTGACTCAACACATAACCACCGTAACGCCCTAATTTAAAAGCTAATTCAGGTGTTAACTCCTTATTTGCAATTCCTCTTACACCATCTGTTCCAAAATATTTACCCATTTTGATTCTCCTTAGTCACTTGATTCTCTGTATTTTCAGTTGAACCAGCAGTTGTACTTTCTACTGTTGATCCCTCACTTGTTGTTTCAGAAGTATTTGATTCTACTTGACTGGATGTACTTGGTTGTACTGCTTGGCTACCTGAGCCAACCGTTGTTGAACTTGCAGGTTCCCCTGAAGTTTCATTTGTATTTGATGACTGTTGTTGATTGTACACGGGGCTCAAAGAAACGTCAACCTCATCTGGTGTAACTACGTATTCTCCATTAACGGGAATAGTCACTGATTGTTTTGTTTCTTTGCGAATATCAGAAATATCTACCGGTACTTCAATTGATTCTAGCGTATCTAAAATTGATTGCGGGCCACTGACTCTAACTTGGTACGTTGATAAACTATAATTGTAATGAGCGATCCCAGCAGGTGGCGTACCTGTCATACTAACATTCAGTGGTACATCTTTCGTTGGCGCAGTTAAGCCTACTGTTACTTTGACTTGTGGTGCTGGATTTTCGATACTTAGGACTTGACCTTTAGCATCTAGCGCTTGGACATTTACCGTTTGTTTAATCGTATCAATTGTTTGTTTGGCACTTGAGACTGGCGCAATCACTTTGTCAATTGCTTTTGCTGTTTCTTCTCCAGTTGTTACTTCTACAGTTTTTGGATCTACAGAAATATTTTTTACTTTGTACCCTTCTTTTTCAATGTTATCAGAAAGTTGTGCTTCTACATAGAATTTTTTTGTTACTCTCTTTTCAATCGTTACAGTCACTGTTTTCGGTTCAATTTCAGCTGTAACAGCTGAACTTAGTCCCCGAACTGTCAAAGGCACTTCCGAAGTTCCTAATGGCAATTTGGTTAAGTCTGCGACCACTTGGAAATTTCGTGTGTCAGCATTTGATTCCATGTTTAATTGAATGCGGTTCGCACTACGTAAATGAACATTTACACTCTCTTCAAATCCAGAGACATAATATTTGTCTTTATCGTATTGGACTTGGACCGGAATATTATTCAGTGTTTCACTATACGTTTGGCTTGAACCTGAATTGGAGGGATTATTGCCTGTTGCATTGGCATTAAAAAATAACAACAATGCAAACAGCAATGAAAGCAAACCATTAAACCAGCTTTTTTGGGAGGCTTTTCTCATTTGCGTTTAACCCCCTTTGTTACATCATCGATAAAATGCTGCAAAGCACTTTTTTTATCTTCCGATGATTCCGAAATTAACTCCTTACGCAAAATTGTTAAATACTCTTCTTGCGTTAGGCCAGGAATTAATTCATTGTTCAACGTCAAACTAACGTCACCAGTTTCTTCAGAAACAACAATCGTAATGGCGTCACTGACTTCACTGATACCGACTGCGGCTCTATGGCGCGTTCCAAATTCTTTTGGAATTAAATTGCTTTCTGATAGCGGTAAATACGCACTAGCAACAGCAATTTTTTCATTTTTGATAATCACTGCACCATCATGTAGTGGTGTATTTGGAATGAAAATATTAATCAGTAATTCACCAGTAATATCGGCATCCAAATCAATACCTGTCTCAATGTATTCATCTAAACCGGTATTGCGTTCAATGGTTATCAAAGCACCAATTTTCCGTTTTGACATGTACTGAATGGCTTTGTCAAAGGCCTGAATAATACGCTCATCTTCTTGTTGCGCACCTTTATTCGGGCGGAAAAACGAACTTCTCCCTAGATGTTCCAGCCCTCTTCGCACTTCTGGTTGAAAAATAACAACCGCGGCGATTACACCATACATGATAACTTGATTCATTAACCAAGATAATGTATGTAGACCAATTATCTCACTTAGAATGCGGATAATGATAAAAACAGCGACACCTTTTAATAGTTGGACTGCTTTTGTTCCACGAACAAGCATGATTAATTTGTAAACGAGGTACCATACGACTAGGATATCTATGATATTGATAACAAAATCCTTAGATAAGAAATCCGTTGAGATGACTTGCTGCCAATAATTCAAATCTAATAATTGATTCAATTGAAACGACATCATACCCCTCACTTCTCTCTCAAGATTTCCTAACAAGTATACCACATTATTTTCTTTCATCACAGAACGCAAGCGGAAACATCAAAAAAATTTAGGAACTTTTTCAAATAACTTGAAATTTTTCATCAAAAAATCGCATTTCTAACTAAAAAACGTGTCCAAGCAAAAAGCTCAGACACGTTTTTTTGATTTCTATTTAATCTTGCTCACGTTGTTTTCTCTTGGCTGCTCGTTCTGCGCGGCGGGCAGCCCTTCTTGCTTCCGCTTCCGGATCAACTACGCGTTCCTTTTTCACTCGTGGCTTCTCGTTCTCTGGCGCAGTTATTTCTGGTTCACTTTGTTTTTCAAGTTTTGCTCGAATTTTTTCTTCTTGACCAGCTAAACGAGCATAATTATAGAACCGTCTCTTAGCATCATTAATTGTTTTATTAAATAACAATTCCGCTGTATCTGGTTGACTAGATTCTAAGGATGCAAAGCGAACTTGTTGGCGCATAAACTCTTTCATTAATGAAAAATCTGGTTTTTTGAAATCCAATGTCATTGGTTCTTTGCCCTTTTCTCGCAATAATGGATTATAGCGATATAAAGACCAGTAACCTGAATGAACTGCATCTTTCGCTTCTTTCAACGTTTGACTCATCCCACCTGCTAAACCATGTGTAATACATGGTGTATAAGCAATAATAATCGATGGTCCAGGGAATTTTTCTGCTTCTTCAAAAGCTTTAATCGTCTGCATTTGGTTTGCACCTGAGGCAATTTGAGCGACATAGACATTTTCATAAGTCATTGCCATCATCCCTAAATCTTTTTTAGAAGCATATTTCCCACTGGCAGCAAATTTCGCAATCGCTGATGCAGGAGTTGCTTTGGAAGTTTGGCCACCTGTGTTGGAATAGACTTCATTATCTAGAACTAACATATTTACATCCGCGCCACTGGCTAACACGTGGTCAATCCCGCCGTAGCCAATATCGTAGGCCCAGCCGTCCCCACCAATCATCCACTGACTTGGTTTGACAAAAAGATCTTGATCGTCATAAATTGCTTCCAATAAAGGTTGATTCGTTTTTTCTTCAAGCAAAGCTGCACGTAATTTAGCTGCACGTTGTTGCGTACCTTCACTTTCGGACAGATGTGCTATCCAATCTTCCATCAATAGACGCAATGAGTCACTGGCTACAGAAAAAGCTTTGGTCATTTTACTAGCTAAACGTTCGCGACGCGCTTGCGTTGCTAACAACATGCCGTAACCAAACTCGGCATTATCCTCTAAAAGAGAATTTGACCAGGCTGGACCTTGTCCTTGTTCATTCGTAGTGTAAGGTGTCACACCCGCTGCAGCACCCCAAATCGATGAGCAACCTGTTGCATTAGCAATCAGCATTCGGTCACCAAACATTTGCGTCAATAATTTAACATAAGGCGTTTCGCCGCAACCAGAACAAGCACCAGAAAACTCTAATAAAGGTTTATTAAATTGCGAACCTAAAACAGTATTCGGTTTTGCTGGGTTTTCCTTTTGACGTAACGTCATAGCAAACGCCCAGTTCATAGCCTGCTCTTTTTCTTCTTCATAAGGTTTCATTACTAAAGCTTTGCCTTTAGCTGGACAGGCTTCAACACAAAGACCACAGCCAGTACAATCTTTGACTGAGACTTGGATACGATACTTCAAGCCGTCGGCACCACGTAGATCACGCACAATGAATCCTTCTGGAGCTTCAGTCATTTCTTCTTCATCGGCTAAGAATGGTCGTATCGCCGCATGGGGACATACAAAGGCACACTCATTACACATGGTACACCGATCGCTAATCCATTCAGGTACTTCTAATGCCACCCCACGTTTTTCAACTGCCGCAGTTCCCAAAGGCATCCGCCCATCTGTCATCCCATTTTTCGCTAGTGTCGCAACAGATAACGCATTGCCTTCTTGACGATTAATCGGTTCAACAATTTCATGAACAAAATCACTAACATTTTCTGAACGTTTTCGCGGTTGAACTTCAAGCGTTCTCCACTCTTCTGGAACAGGTACCTGATGCAACAATTCAACGGTCTTATCGATTGCTTGAATATTTTTTTCGACAACTTTCATGGACTTATGACCATAACTTTTCAGTGCTTCTTCTTTTAAAATTGGTAACACTTGCTCAAAAGGCATGATTTCCGCTAATTTGAAGAAAGCTGTTTCCATTGCGGTATTAATTCGCCCGCCTAGTCCGACTTCACTAGCTAATTTTACTGCATTGATTGTATAAAACTGAATCTCATTTTCAGCTAGATACCGTTTTAATTGATTTGGTAAAAATCGTGCTAGTTGTTCATCATTCCAAATGGTATTTAAGAGGAAAGTACCGCCTTTTTTTAACCCTTTTACTAAATCATAGGTATGCAAATAAGCGGCTGTATGACAGGCTACAAAATCAGAATGTTCAATGAGGTACGTTGAACGAATAGGCGTCTCGCCAAAACGTAAATGAGAAACGGTCAACCCGCCTGATTTTTTTGAATCATAATAGAAAAAGCCTTGCGCAAACTTGTCTGTATGATCACCGATAATCTTAATTGCTGACTTGTTCGCCCCTACTGTGCCATCAGAACCAAAGCCCCAAAATTTAGCTTGATAGGTTTTCGGATTCGTCAAATCAAGTGGTTTGCCAACTTCTAATGAAGTATAAGTTAAATCATCATCAATCCCAATTGTAAAACGCTTCTTCATGGCAGAACGTTCTTTCATTAATTCATCAAAAACCGCAACAATTTGATTTGGCAGTACATCTTTAGAACCTAAACCATAGCGCCCACCAATAATTGTTGGGCGAATGTCCGCTTCATACATCGCACTTTGGACATCCAATAATAACGGTTCGCCACCAGAACCGGGCTCTTTCGTCCGATCCAAAACAGCAATTGCTTTAACTGATTGTGGTATTTTTTCGAGAAATGTTTCAACTGGAAATGGTCGATAAAGATGGACATTAAGGAAGCCAACTTTTCTTCCCTTTTCTTGTAAATAATCAACAGTCTGTTCAATTGTTTGCGCAACTGAACCCATTGTAACGATCACTTCTTCTGCATCTTCTGCGCCATAATACGTCACCAAATCATAATTGGTTCCCCGTAACCGGTTTATTTCTGTCATATATTTTTGAACAATACCAGGTAATTTTTCATAATAAGGATTTATTGTTTCTCGTTGTTGAAAGTGAATATCTGGATTTTGGTTCATTCCACTAACGGAAGGGTGATTCGGGTTCATGCTTCGACGACGAAATTCGGCTAATTTCTCTTGATTTACTAAGGGTGCTAATTCTTCATAGTCAAGAACTGCCACTTTTTGAATTTCATGACTTGTTCTAAAGCCATCAAAAAAGTTCATAAATGGAACACTCGCTTCAATCGAAGCTAAGTGAGCCACTGGTGCCAAATCCATCACTTCTTGTACACTGCTTTCTGACAACATAGCAAAGCCTGTTTGGCGTGCGGCCATTACGTCTCCTTGATCACCAAAAATATTTAAAGCATTCGTAGTTAAAGCTCGGCTCGCCACATGAAAAACAGATGGTAATAGTTCTCCAGCTATTTTGTACATATTAGGAATCATTAAAAGTAACCCTTGTGAAGCCGTATAGGTCGTGGTAAGCGCGCCTGTTTTTAAAGAGCCATGGACCACCCCGGCAGCACCAGCTTCCGATTGCATTTCGACTACTTTCACAGGTTGACCAAAGATATTTTTCTTACCTTCGGCCGACCACTGATCAACAAGCTCAGCCATTGTTGAACTTGGTGTTATTGGATAAATGGCTGCTAATTCTGTAAAGGCGTAGGAAATATAAGCTGCTGCAGCATTCCCATCCATTGTTTTCATTTTCCGCATGTTTTTCTCATCCTTTATATCTAAAAAATAGAATAGTTGCACGCATATTCTTGTTTATTATAGCGGAATTTCACAAATTATGAAAGATTTTGTCAATTTTTTTGCTTAAAAATAAAAGAGAAATTGAGAAAAAAACCACTTTATCCCCTATAAACAAACTATTTCACTGAATTAAAATTACTTTATTTTGTGAAATAGAAATTATCTATTCGTTCACAAACTAAAGAATGAAAGAGGGAGATAAGCGTTTCGACTTATCTCCCTCTTTCTAAACATTAAGATTATTAAAAGTAACGGCTTTTAGTACAACTCCAAATATTGTTCTCTTTCCCATTCAGAAACGGTTTGACGGAAGGCTGCCCATTCCATTCGTTTTGCTTCTACAAAATTGGCAAAAATGTGACGACCTAATGCATCAATCATTACTTGATCTTTACGTAATTCTTTGATGGCATTGTGTAAGGTTGATGGCAAATCTTCAATTTGTGCATGTTGACGTTCTTCCTCATTCATCACATAAATGTTACGATCAACTGCTGGCGGTGGCGTAAGTTCATTACGAATACCATCCAAACCTGCTTGTAATAAGACAGCCATTGTTAAATACGGATTCGCTGAAGGATCGACAGAACGTAACTCTAAACGAGTCGATAAACCACGAGACTCAGGAACTCGAATGAGTGGTGAACGATTTCTGCCGCTCCAAGCTACATAAACAGGTGCTTCATAACCTGGTACCAAGCGTTTATAAGAGTTCACTGTTGGGTTACATACCGCAGTATAGGCACGGGCATGTTTTAATAAACCACCTAAGAAATGATACGCAGTTTGGCTTAAGCCCATCTCTCCTGACTCGTCATAAAAAACATTACCTTCTTCATTAAATAATGACATATTGCAGTGCATACCAGAACCATTAATTCCAAACAAAGGTTTTGGCATAAATGTTGCATGCAAGCCATGTTTGCGCGCAATAGTTTTCACAACTAATTTGAACGTTTGAATATTGTCGCAAGCATCAACTACATCAGCATATTTAAAGTCAATTTCATGTTGACCAGGTGCTACTTCATGATGCGAAGCTTCCACTTCAAAGCCTAAACTTTCTAACTCTAAAACAATATCACGGCGACAATTTTCACCTAAATCGGTTGGCGCAAAATCAAAATAGCCACCTTTATCATTCAAATCAGTGGTAATTTCACCATTCTCATCTAATTTAAATAGGAAAAATTCTGGTTCTGGTCCTAAGTTAAAAGAAGTAAAGCCTAATTCTTTCATATCTGCTAAGGCGCGTTTTAAATTACCGCGGGGATCTCCAGCAAAAGGGGTACCATCAGGATTGTAAATATCGCAAATTAAGCGCGCAACTTTTCCATGGTCGCTTTCCCACGGAAAAATCATCCATGTAGATAGATCAGGGTATAAATACATGTCACTTTCTTCGATACGAACGAATCCTTCAATGGATGACCCATCAAACATCATTTTATTATCTAATACTTTATCTAGCTGACTCACAGGAACTTCAACATTTTTAATTGTTCCCATAATGTCGGTAAACATTAGTCGTAAAAAACGTACGTTTTCTTCTTCTGCAATATGTTTAATCTCTTCTGCCGTTTTGGCTTTTCTTGTCATCGGTCTGATCCCCATCCTTCATTTTTATTGGCTGCTGAAACGTTAAAGCCTTGGTACATTCGATTGGAACGGATTTTGCTGAGTAAGTCCTCCTTGCGAAAGAATTTCGTCGTATAAAATCTGACGAACATCTGCATCGGTTAATGGACGAGTTGCCTCGGCGGTGTTTTTTTGTTCCTCTAATTTCATTTCATACACACGCTTAATCCCTGCCATGTTCAATCCATCAGATAAATAATCTTTAATTTCTAACAAAACATCAATATCATTTAAAGAATACATGCGTCGGTTGCCCTCACTACGTTCTGGATGAATCAATCCCTGTTCTTCATAGTAGCGAATTTGTCGAGCGGTCAAATCCGTTAGTTTCATAACTGTACCAATTGGAAAAACTGACATGGAACGGCGTAACTCTTTTTCTCTCATCTCCATCCTCCTCTCTTAGTTATTTCTTAGAATAACAATAGAATGACAAATTGTCAAGAACTTATGTTAGATTTTCTAACATAAAACAAAAAACCTGATAAATATGGACTTTTCCATCTTTTCACGGCTGATTTTCTACTACTAATCAAAAAAATAGAAATGATTTGTTTTTACAAATCATTTCTAATCAACTTACCATTTTTTATTCTTTTTCGGATTCAGCCAACCATTTAGACTCTTTTTTCGCAAATCCTTTCACGATATACCGATTTTCATTTTCAGCATATTCTTCTGAAAACATTAGTGTCATCCGGCGAAGTTCACTTAATAGTTGTCCATCAGTTGGGCTAATTTCTAATTGATAAGGCTCGAGTAATTCCATCATTTGGGCACGGATAGCTTGAACCAGTCGTTCTTTATCTTCAGAAATTTTAGTTGAGATCAATACATTGGGAAATAAGGTTGGGACAAATTCTTTACTGTCCACTTGATCTCTTTTATTATAAACCGTCAAGCACGGAATATTTTCCAACGCTAATTCTTTCATCAATGTTTGAACTGTGCGTTCATGTTGTAACCGATCTGGCGCACTTGCATCCACTACATGGAGCAGTAAATCCATCGTCCGACTTTCTTCCAATGTCGACTGAAAGGCTTCAATCAGTTGTGTTGGTAAATCTTGAATGAAGCCGACCGTATCTGTCAGAGTAACTTCCATGCCTTGAGGCAATTGCCATTTTTTGGTTAAAGGATCTAACGTTGCAAACAATTGATCCTCTGAATAAGTTCCTGCTGTTGTCAACATGTTGAGAATGGTTGATTTGCCAGCATTGGTATAACCAATCAAGCCAATTTGAAATAGTTCTGAATTTTGTCTTTTTTGGCGGCTTCGTTCACGATGAGCAGTGACTTCTTTTAACTCACGACGGATGCCTAAGATTTTATTCCGAATGTGTCGGCGGTCCGACTCTAATTTTGTTTCACCAGGCCCGCGTGTCCCAATACCTCCTCCAAGTCGGGACAACTGTTTTCCTTGACCAGCCAAGCGAGGCAATAAATAATCCAATTGTGCTAATTCAACTTGTAACTTTCCTTCTTTGGAGCGCGCACGCAAAGCAAAGATATCCAAAATTAATTGTACACGATCAATTACTCGTACAGCTAACGCTTCAGATAACAGTTGATTTTGACGCGGTGTGAGCTCATGATTAAAAATCACAAGATCCGCTTCATAGGCATCTGTTAATTGAATTAATTCTTCCAATTTCCCTTTACCGATTACGGTTTGTCGATCAACTTGTGGTCGTTTTTGCGTTAAAACAAACACCACTTCTCCATTAGCAGTTTCCGTTAAATTCGCCAGTTCTTCCATTGATGCAGAAAATGTCTGATAATTTTTTTCCGTCTCAACTCCTACTAAAATAACTTTTTCATGAGTGGTCATCGCCTACTCACTCTCCTTCTGTTGTAGCCATTCCGCTACTTCTTTTTCCAACTTGGGCAAATCTGTTGGCTGTTGAACCAAATCCCACCAATGCGCAGCCATTCGATTTCTAAACCAAGTCAATTGACGTTTGGCATATCGCCGTGATTGCTGTTTGACTGTTTCAACCGCCATCTCTAATGTTTGTTCACCGGAAAAATACGGAAAAAATTCTTTATAGCCAATGCCTTGAGCTGCTTGTGCATGTGGTTGCTGAAACATCTGTTTTGCTTCTTCCAACAGTCCTTTTGTCATCATTTGATCCACCCGCTGATTAATACGCTCATACAATAAAGCGCGATCTGTTTCCAAACCTAATAAATAATAATCATAGAGACGAGCTGGTTTTTCCTTCGGGGTCAAAATACTATAACCGGTTTTATCAAAGACCTCTAACGCACGAATCACTTTTTTGCGATTATTAAAATGGATGCTGTTAGCCGCTAGAGGATCCTTTTGTTTTAATAACTGCCATAAGGCTTGATTCCCTTTTTCTTCCGCAAATAAATTGTACGTTTCTCTAATTTCAGGCGAGTCATCTATCTCACGACTTCCTAGTTGAAAATCATAAAGAAGTGATTGAATATACAAACCTGTTCCTCCAACGATAATTGGTAGTTTCCCTTTTTCAGTAATTTCTTTGATTTTTTGACGACCCTCTCTCTGAAAATCAGCAGCAGAATAAGTCTCGCTGACTTCACGGCAATCAATTAAATAGTGAGGAATCCCTTCTTTTTCTGTTTCTGTGACTTTAGCGGTGCCAATGTCTAACGAGCGATAAACTTGCATGGAGTCACCGCTAATAATTTCACCATTAAAATTTTTTGCTAAAGCAATACTTAATGCTGTTTTCCCCACCGCGGTGGGTCCTACAATAACTAATACTTTCTCCAATTATGTTTCTCCTTCTTCTTGCCAATTTTGACGAGCAAATTTTGCTTCTTCAGGAAAATCCGTATGAACACCCGCCAATTTTAGCTGAAAACAATTTTCCATTTCTTCCATCCGATTAACAGTCCATGGCCGCAGCGGTTTGCCAATTGTGATAAGTTCTTTTTTATGAGCCAACACCCATGACAATTTTGGATGTAAACTATCGACAAGCGCAAATGCCGGTCCCGCTTGACTTAAATCCTCTGCAGATTCATAAATAAAGGCAATTTCTGTCTTAGGATCAGCTTTTTTTAATTTAACTAAACTTGGAAAATAAAAACTAGAATATAAATAACGAAACGGCCAGTTTTTTTGATTCATTTTTTGGACGACTTTTTTCTCAATTCCTTCATAATGGATAATATCCGTTTTAAGTTCAATATTCAAAAACCATTGAATTGTTCTTCTACAAGACAATTTAAAACATCTTCCAATGTTGGAACACATTGAACAGAAGGATTTTTCTGAAACCAGCTTCCAGCGTCTAGTTGTTTTAATTCGTTTAATGTTAACTGTTGGATTTCACCATGACCATCTGTCGTACGATCCACCGTTTCATCATGCATAACGATTAAATAACCATCTTTAGATAGGTGAACGTCTAATTCAATTCCTTCAGCACCAATACGAACAGCCTCTCTGAAAGCAATACACGTATTTTCAGGATGGGTGCCTTTACTTCCTCGATGTGCAATAATATCTGTCATGCTCTCACTCCAATCTTGTTTATTGTACCATTGGAGTGAGGTGGGTTCAAATATGGGAAAAACTAAAAGAAAGAGTAGGACATCAATCAAAGCGACTGATGTCCTACTCTTTAAGTCTTATAAACAATTTAGTCTCAAATCCGTCTTTTTATTCTCTTAATCTTTTAATTCATAATTAACGTATTTATCTAAACCAGATTGGATACTATATTTTGGTTCATATCCAATGGCACGTAATTTAGATATATCCGCTAAAGAATCTTTGATGTCCCCAGCTCGCGCTTCTTTGTATTCAACTGGCAAAGTGACTTTCATAATATCATTTAGAGAAGAAATTAACTCATTTAAATCGGTTGCTTTCCCTGTTCCGACATTATATACTTCCCCAAGTGATTGGTCAGAATGAGCGACAAGATTCAACGCTTGAACCACGTCCTCAACAAAGACAAAATCACGAGATTGTTTTCCATCACCAAAGATATTGAATGTCACTTCTTGATTGGCTAATAAGCGTTTGTAAGAGTCCATCACAATCGAAATAACGCCAGAATAAGGGGAATTAGGATTTTGGTTTGGCCCATAAACGTTAAAGAACCGAACAGCGCTTGTCGGAACATCATATAAATGACAATAGTTTAACACATATTTTTCAGAAGCAAATTTATCCACCGCATAAGGCGTTAATGGACGAATTACTGATTCTTCCTGTTTTGGTAAAGTTGGCTCATCGCCGTAAACTGCTGCAGAAGAAGCAAACACCAAACGTTTTAAATCTTTCTGGTATTTCCGAATTAATTCCAGTAATTGTAACACACTCTCAAAATTCACTTGGTGTGTTTCCACTGGACGTGCTACTGAGTCTGCTACACTAGCAATCGCTGCTAAGTGAAAAATGTAATCGAACTGATACTCTTGTAGTACTTTTTCCATTAATTGTTGATCAGTCACGCTACCTTCAATGAACGTGATGTTTTCAGATGCGTTTAAATTTTCAGTTTGGCCCATTGATAAATCATCAACGACCACAACTTGATTGTCTTTACTATAATAATTTGCTAAGGTTGAGCCGATAAAGCCGGCGCCGCCTGTGATTAAAAAGTTCCTCAAGTTTCCCACTCCAATTAAAATAATACATTAATTTTACCATTTTTAGGTGTCAAAGACTACAGTTTGTTTTTTTCAATAAAAAAGGAGAGAAAATAACTTTCTCAACCTTTTACTAAATATTTTAAATTCTTTGCGTTATTCACAAAACTCTTATGAATGAATAAGAAATAGATAATGTACACAATTCCATAAGAAATGAAACTATAAATACTACCGCCAAACCAAAGATTACTAAAGATAAACAATAATGTAACCAACGTTTCCAATACAGTACTATTACCTATTTTAACGTTCATATCTTTGCATAGAAAAATTTCCGCTAAATTACAACGAAATGCTAAACTTACTAATATCAACCCAACAGTTAAATTCAAGTTCCCAACAACGAAAATCACAAACAGCGACAGGATTAACGACAAGGCAAGTGTCAATACGTTAACAAATAAAATTGTTTTTTCTTTTCTCAACGTTTTTAAATACGTATTAATTAGTAAAGACATCCGACCTTCATAAATAACTATAGGAAATAGAATTCCCATAAATTTCAAACTCTCGCTATATTCGGGTAACCACATACCTAAAACAAATTTGACGGGTACATACAACAGCAGAATTGCATACGTCAACGGAACAAAAACACCTCTTAATGTGACAAATAAAGACGGCAATCGCTCTTTATTTGTCCGTCTTAACAACGGAAACATTACAATTCCAACAGCATTAATAAAAGTTAAAAACATATTTGATAAACTTAAAGTAAAGGACAATTTACCAAAGGTTTCGATAGTCCAACGCTGTTGAACAAAAAAGCGAATGGTTCCCATTATTAGCATACTTGCTATACTACTGAGCATTAGTTTACTACCTATGTTAATATTATCAACTATTTCAGGAGTAACTTCCTTCAAACTCATCATGTTCACACGCAACATGTCTTTAACTCTAAACATTCCCCAAACCGTAATAATCAGTTTAGAAAGTATATCCATAATGATTAGCCAATAAAAATCTCGTCCTCCTAATGCAAAGTAAATTGCAATGAACAGGACATATAAATAGCGATCATTTCTGGATAATTGAGCATATTCCTTAATACGATTTGTTGACTGAAAAACATACAGAATAAACGTTTTTGCAATTGTAATTACTGAAACAATGGCCGTCAATATCAAAATAATCCCTTGATATTCTTTCGGCATGAAAAAGTAAGCCCAAAGAATGACAAAAGCAGAAATACAACATTCAAAAATCGCTAAATACCAGAATTGAGAACCGAGATTTCTTTTATCTAAATTTTCGTATTCTTCTCCCCCGATTTTTAAATAGATACCATCAATCCAGCCTAAGTGGAGAAATCCAACATATGAAGAATAAAAAACATAAAGTTGCCAATAACTGTATTCTGTAACGCCTAGCAACTTAGGAACAAATAAATTTAAGAGAACCGAAATACCCAACGTTGCAAAATTTGCAGCCACAGTATAATAAAGGTTTTTAGCCACCATTTTTGCTTTTGAATTCATAGCATTATGCTCACTTTCTAATTTTATATTTCATGATATGGTACATATCTGTGCTAAAATAAAACTTATGATGATACTTAAAAAAGGCACATAGAATCGGAATAATTTTTTTTCGTTCTAATAAAGATACTCGCATATTCAACTCTTTAATCAAGTTTGAAAGAACTTTGTCTTTATATTCAAATTCTTCAACATGTGGTTGATTATTTAAATAATTCTTTGCAGCCTTTGTACGCTGTAATCTCCGGCGTAAAGTATTCAATCTTTCTTCAAAGTGGTTTTGTCTCTTAGCTAAATCAATTTCTTTTTTAAAGGAACTTTGTCCATGTTTACGCCATCTAATTAATTCTTCCCTAACGATATAGAGCCCATCACTTAGTAAAGAACTTCCCCACATCGCCATATCATGTACAGGATTTTCCATTTCAGATGCGTATAGATTAACGTTTGCAATAAAACTCTTTCTAATTGCATATACACAACCTGGTCGACGTAAAAATAAATTGTTTTCATTAAATACAACCTGTTCTTCTTTTTGATTAGGCAGTTTAACTGAATCAATTTTTTTTAATTCCTCTGCTAATCCTCCCGGTTCTACTAATTCAGTATAATCGCTTACTAAAACTTTGACATCAGTGTTTACAAAAGCGTTACACATCACTTCAATTTTAGATACATCCCAAATATCGTCTTGATCACAAGTAAAAACAATTTCTTTTGTAGCAGCATTCAATAGATTAAAGAAATTTTTGCGCCAACCTAAATTTTCCTTATTGATTTTCAAATGCCACGTTTCACCTAATTTATTTTCAGAGATAAATTTTTCAATTATTTTAACTGTAGAATCTGTAGAACAATCATCCCAAATCAATACTTCATCAACTTTTTTCGATTGATTTTTTAAAGAATCCAACTGTTCTAAGATGTTTTTTTCTCCATTATAGGTAGCCATAACAACAGTTGCTGTATATTGTTGGTCCATTTAAGTACGCCCTCTTTCTAAAAAGCCTATAAATAATCTTTATTTTTGGTAAAAATCATAGGGATGATGAGTGATTCTTTCTTCTACCGGAGGCATTTCCATATAATCTCCATAGCGTAAAGTCAAAAATTGTTTTCGCTTTTTAATGGCCATAAATTGATGTCCTTCAAACTCTACATCTTCATATTCCAAAAACCACTCATTAGGAAACACACCCCAATCTATATGAATCCATTCGAGATAACCACAATGATTTGTTGTTCCAAATGGGATTTTTTTTGCCTCCGTTTGATATAAATCACGCCAATATTGATCGTTTCCTGTTTTTTTTGTTTTAAAATGATGAGGATAACGTGTTATTAATTTTATTAAAGCCTTACTAAGATAAAAACTTCGCGCATAGCTTAAGCCTAAAGTATCCATTAAGTTTAACCGATACTGTTCCGTTTTATTTCTCAGTTCATTTCTCTCCTTTTGACTATCAGGGATGCCATCAATTGGAAAAATATCTACAAAAACTCCTAAGTCCTTATCTTCTCCACCAAAATATTGTTTTGAATGAGCTACAGTATTAGGATCAACTAACTTTGCAAAAGGATAACGAAAATGTTTCCTTGTTTCAAAAGAAAGTAATTGATAGTTAGAGTCGTTTTCAAGGATTTTAATTAACACTTCATAATCTGGTCTCGGCATAACTATATCAATATCATCATCCCAAGGAATAAAACCTTTATGACGTTCTACACCAATCAAGGTTCCATAAAATAATGTATAATGCAAGTTGTTAGATCGACAAATATTATCGATATACACTAATATTTCAACAGCCTTCGCCTGAACTTCGTTTAACGTAAGTTTTTGCATGATATTACTCTCCCACTTATATAATAATCAATTGTATAGTAGAAAAAATGAGCATCATTGCTCATTTCCTCTAATCAAATCATTTTCCATGTCAGTACGATACTGAATTTTACCTAAGTATAACCAAAAGATAACTGTTGCAAAACGTCTTGTTAAAATGACTTCAGTTATCAGTAATCCAGAAATTAAAATGACTAACACAATTTGGTTATCTAACACAAAATCCATATAATTTTTAATTCGAACGCTAAACAGCAATTTAGCAGAGTTAAACATTTTAGATAGCAAGAAAATTAGAAATACAATTGTACCTGAAATCCCTGTAGCTGCTAATAAATAGAAGAAAAAACTATGCGGTGTTTGAGCTGTCTTAGCAATATGAGATTGAGGCAATTTATCTTTAGCTATATCTGCAAAACCTTTTGGAGAAGTGCCAAATATAGGATTTAATTTCATTAAATCTATCGCACTTTGCCAAAGAGCAAATCGACTATTTGAAATATCGTCTTTCCCCTCAACATCTGGTCTCTTAGTAGTAATTTTCTTATTTCCTAGAATTTCATTTTCTTTATTATCTAAAACTTTTGGTACTTCAATATTCACTGAATTTGCAGCAGCAATATACCCTTTTTCTATTAACTGTAAGCCCCCGAAAACAATAGCACCACAGAAAAAAGAAACTAATACTGCTTGCACAACTTTTTTTATAACTGCTTTGGATGTATTTTTTTGAAAGAACCAAATTGTAAAGAACATCCCGAAAATTACCATTGAAATCAACTGAATAACTCCTGATCTTGATCCAGACAATGCTACATAACTAAATTGTAGAAAAATCACCATTGCACAAACCACTTTTAACCATTTGCTATTGGTATTAATAAAATTCCGCACGCCAACCAAAATACAAACTAATGAGATGGTACATGCATAGTTAGGCTCCACAAAAACACCATATAATCGATTTTCAAAAAAACCGATTCTCATTCCGTAATACAAAGACTCTACTGGTTTTGAAAAGCTGATTCGCGCAAAAAATAAGTATAACCCAACGATGACTAATGCAGTCCAAACAATTAAAAGTACATACTCAAAAGCTTTAAAAACAGATTTATCATTCGAACGCCCTACTTCGTAAACGGAAAAGAAAAAGATACATTGCCAAATGATCAACTTAATGTTCTCTGAAAAAGCATACGTATGATTAATAAATGTTGTTAAAAATAAAATTCCTATAAAAGCAATTAACCAGTATTCTATTCTTCTTTGTTTTTTTTCTATAAAAATTGGCAAGAAGTGACATATGAAGTAAACACCTGACAATAGCATAATTATCAAGGTAAATAATGAATCTATTTTTGTTGGTAAAGTCGAATAAATGCTAACCATTCGACAAATTAGAACTAACTCAAAAAAAACAATATATGGTATAGCTATCCTTTTTTCTATTTTTTGCATCTGCTGTGATAAATTAATAATCATCATATCCTCCAATTATTTAAAACAACTTTTAGATTACAACTTGTTAATCTATTGTTTTTTCTATATATTTTCTTTTCAATTTAATTGGTATTTTATAAAAAGGAAGACCAAACATAAGTAAAATCATTGATAGTTTACGACTTTTTGTAAAAACTTTATTTTTCATAATAAAAATAAAGTTTTTACGAAGATAGCGAACAATTTGTTTCGTTTCTTTTTCCTTCGAAGCATTACTAATCAAAATTTTATCTAATACTAAAAAATTCGCAAAACAAACTCTTTGATGGGCAGCTTCTTCTATAACTGCTCCCTTACCTTTCAATTTAAGTTCATTCTTCTCCCAAGCTTCTATAAACTCAAATTGTTTATCTGAAAATGTTTCTGTATTAATGCTGCCCATTCGATGATAATAGTAATATTTTTGTGTTGAATCAATAGAAACTTTCTGACATTCAGACAACAAATCTACTATAATAAATGAATCTTCATGATACTTTCCTTTAGGATATCTTAGATCCGCAAAGAGTTTTCGTTTATATAACTTATTTACAGCATGTACGGAGATAATATTTCCTTGTAAAATTAACAATAATGCTTCTTCTCTGGAAAAAGTTCCCTGTATTAAACTTTTTACAATTGGCTCTTTCCCCTCATAGACATCATAAATACCACAGATTGATAAATCGGCATCTTCTTTTACGATATTTGTATATAATAGTTCATACATATCATCTGCAATGTAATCATCACTATCTACGAAACCTAAATACTCACCTGTTGCTATTTCAATTCCAGCATTACGAGCATCGCTGAGCCCTCCATTTTCTTTATGGATAACTTTTACTCGTTGATCTTGTTCAGCAAACTGATCACACATTGCTCCGGAACTATCTGGAGAGCCATCGTCTACAAGAATCAATTCAAAGTCAGTAAACGTTTGAGCTAAAATAGAGCGTACGCATTTTTCTAAATATTTTTCTACATTGTATACAGGAACAATAATACTAATTTTGGGCATATCAATTTCCGCTACCTTCTAAAATTTTAATTGTATGTTTTAATGGTTCTTCCATACTGTCAAACAGTGGCCGCCAACCTAATGCGTAGATTTTTTGATTGTCTAGTAGTGCTTTTGTTGCTTTAGAAAATCCTTGTTTTTCTTGGGCGGTGGCTTCCCCATGAATCACTTTTGTTCCAGCCACATTGGCTAATGTTTCCGCAAAAGTGCGTAACGTAATATCGCAATGTTCGTTTGAAACATTGTAAGCTTCCCCTGTTTGCCCTTTAACTAATAAAAACAGAAGAGCAGATGCAATATCTGCAACGTATGCATAAGAGTATAGTTGGGTCCCTGCACTTTTTAACACAATGTTTTCTTTATGGACTGCATTCATAATAAATTGAGAAGAAGCTTTACTATCCGAAAGTAACATCGTAGGCCCAAACGTACGACTAATTCTTGGAATAACAACATCAATACCATATTTTTGAATATAAGCTTGACATAATGATTCACTTGCTCGTTTCCCTTCAGGATAACCAGCCCGTAGCGTGTTACAGTCAATATAACCGCAATAGTCTTCTGTAAATTTATCAACATCTCCACGATTTTCTCCATAGATTTCAACAGTTGATAAAAATAACACTTTTTCACTATTCGCTTTGACCGCATAATCTAAAATATGCTGCGTACCAGCAATATTGGTCATAATCGTTCCAATTGGATCACTGGCATATGATTTAGGATGTGTATTACTAGCACAATGCAACACATAGTCACAAGCTTCTGCTACCTGAATTTCTTCTGTCACATCTCCAATAACTATATGGAATAACGGATCTTCTAAATAACTAGTAAATCGCTCTTCCAAACGCGACAATGTTCGTCCCATCGCCCAGATTGAAATATTCGCATTTCTCGTTTTGTTTTGGTACATAAGTACATCAATTAAAAAGGTCCCAATCATGCCTGAAGCACCAGTTATAAAAACAGATTTATTTGTTACTTTCGTCCAATCTGGTGTCTTCTCTAAAACTCGTTCAACGTCTGATAAATAATTATCATCTGTAAATAACATGGTATCCCCTCCACTACTCTTCTTTCATTTTCAAGAAGCCTTTAAATAACTGTAAGTCATCTTGTGTGGTTAACTTAATGTTTTTATCTGAGCCTAAAGCAAAATACAATGTTTCGCCTAAATCCACCATCATAGTATTCGTATATGACGATTCAGAAATACCAATATTCTCACGGAATGCTTTTTCGTAAGCCCAAGTTAATTTTTCAAATTTATAGGCTTGTGGCGTTGACACGCGACGTAATGTTTCACGATTAATATATTGTCGAGTTGTTTCCTCAGTTTCTTTTACAAAAATTTGTTCATTATATGGCAACGAAGTCACTGCATTGCCGTATTCTTGACACTTAACAATTACATCAGATAAAACTAATTCATCAACTAATGGACGAATTCCGTCATGGATAACAATAGTATCTTCTGGGTTTGAATGTTCTTTTAAGAAATTAACCCCATTGTTAATTGATTCTTGACCAGAATTTCCCCCTGGGATAATCCATTGTAATTTGTCAATATGGTACTCTTTTGCATAGGCATCTAGTGTTTGTTCCCAACCTTTTTTACACACAACTAAGATTCGATCAATGAGTGGATGCTTTTGAAAAGATTCCAATGTGTAAATAATGATTGGCTTTTCCTCAATCATAATAAACTGTTTAGGAATATCCTGCCCCATTCGTTTACCGACTCCACCGGCAATAATTAAAGCTGTAATCATTTGATACAAAATCCTTTCCCTAACTAGTCAACAACTAGTTTTATTTCAATTTTGTTTAACTTATATATTCATCAATACAGCCAAAACTGCATTCAATCTTTTACATTTTCTCATAACTATCAGTAAGTTTCAATAATTTATCTTAGACCTTAATCGAACTGTAAATATTGGCGGTATTTTATTTTATATATTTTAATAGTCTTAGGTTTTATCTTATTACTTTTTTTATTTCGATATTGATTGAATAAAAAATGATTGTTATGCTTTTCATCAATTTCAACAACACTTTTAGCCCCTTTATAAATAGCGAAATTTTTTGACCAATAAAATCTTTTTCTCTTTAAAAAAACACCTTTGTCGAACTCGTACAAAAATAAGTTCAACAAAGATGTCAATATATATTTAACCTTTCAAATATTCTCTTTACTTTAATCAATAAGGCTGTTTATTGGCGGATAGCTTAATCAACTTTTGCTACATACCACTTATTAGCAGTTAAATACCCATGTTTCGTCTTTAACCTTGGTATGCCATTATTTGTATATTCGATTGCTTCAACTTCAACAATCGTATTCTTCTTAACGGCCTGTCCTTTTTTAGTAAATTCAACATTATTGTAGAAGCAATCATCAATTAAGAGCTTAACTTTTTTTGGATTAGTGACAAAGTAATTGTTATTGGTATTTCCAGCAGCTGTCACATAGTTTTTATTTGCAGTAAGATATCCTTCTTCTGTCTTCAAGCGAGGAACACCTTTAGAGGAATACTCAATGCCCTTAACTGGAACGACAGTCCCAGATGATAAGGTTCTGCTAGCATTACGAAACTCTACATCAGTATATAGTTTATCTGACACTCGCATAATAATTTGGTGCGGATTTTCAGTGAAGTAATTATCTGAATTTGATACCAATTTTGTAACATATGATTTGTTAGCAGTTATATAACCTTTGGCAGTCTTTAATCTAGGCAATCCGTTTTCGGTATAATCAACACTTAAAACTTTGATTAATGTATCTTTGGAAACAAACTCACCTTTTTTACTGAAATTTACATCTTGATAATAATAATCATTTGTTTTCATAACTACATACTCTGGATAATCATATAGATAATCTTTGATGTTTGGCACAACTTTTTGGGCATAACTTTTATTAGCCGTTAAATAACCATTTGGGGTAATCAAACGAGGAACTTGATTTTCACGGTACTCGATTCCCACGACAGGAACTAAACTTCCCTTGGAAACAGCTGCTCCTTTATATAAGAAGTCTGGATCCCCATAAAAATTATCATTATTTTTCATAATAATTTGCCCCGGATTAACCGTATGATAGTTGGCAATCCAAGATCCAGTAGCTACTACATAGTTCTTGTTAGCCGTGAAATAATACCCATTCGCCGTCTTCAATCTAGGAATTCCTGATTTTGTTTTCTCAATAGCAGTTACGGTTAAAACACTGCCTGCAGTTACTTTATTTGCTTTTGTCTTAAATTCTACATCTTTGTAATAGGTATCTTCATTTCTAGTAATTACTTGTCCAGGATTAGATGTGTAGTAAATATCTTCTAATCCTTTATATTGTTCAACTATATTTTTATTTGCAGTCAAATATCCTTTCGCTGTTTTCAATCGAAATATACCACTTTGAGTATAAGCTAAATCTTCAACTTCTACTATTGTTCCCTTCGAAACCTTAGACAATCTTTGCTTAAATTCTGGGTCAGCATAGAAATAATCATCGCTTTTCAAACGAACTTTTTTAGGATTTGTCGTAAAATACAAATCAATATTGCTTTGTGCTGCCAATACATAATCTTTATTTGCTGTTAAATAACCTTGGTCTGTGACCAATCGAGGAATTCCTGCTGAACTATATTCAATTCCCTTAATGGTAACTAGTGTATTTTTTTTAACTTGCCAACCAGGAATTCTAAACGCCACATCTTGGTAAAAAGTATCGTCATTTTTCATGATTACTCGACCTGGATTAGTTGTGTAATACTTACTTAAGTCAGGGCCACTACTATTACCCATATTTAAAAAATTACTATAGGTCATGGAAATATCAAATGGACGCCCTTCATAGTTAGCTAAGCCAGGGAAATACATTTGCGAAGACCATTGCCAAGCACCATGGTCATTATTCCACTGCATGGAACTATCAGGAGTATATGGATATTGCGCTACCCATACTCTGTCTCTTCCGAAGGCGGAGGTATCGATATAACCAGCTGTTAACCACCATTTGCCGACATACAACGCATCATTTTTATACCCCAGTGCCTTTAATTGCTGGTTAAATGCAATAGAATTAGCATGGGCGTTTCGTCCATTGTTTGTAAGCGTTGGATCTTCCGCATCATTAAACATTATGGTATTTTTATCTAAGCCAGAGTTAGCCGCCGCCTGAGCAAAATATCTTGCTTCATCTTGTGCTGTCGCAGCAGAGACATACATACTATAGTGATATGCTGAAACTTTTAAGCCAGCAGCTTTGGCATTTCTAATTTGGCCAGCAGCATATGGGTTAACATACCAAGTTCCTTCTGTCAATTTAACCGAGACGCCTGTTACACCATAACTTTTAATTTTTTGATATTCAGCTACTGAAATGTCGCCATTCCAACTAGAAACGTCAATAAAATTCTTGCCAGGCAAATTAGGATCATTCGCATAGACGTTCGCAACTGTTGCTCGCGCTACCCTAGAAGAAATGCCGTTTTTCATAGCATATGTTCCTTTTTTATGGTTCGTTCCTTCACGTGCTGCTTCTTGATAATCCGCTTCATCTTGGTCAATGTTCTTTTTTTCTACTTCAGAGCTTTGTGATGCTTCTGTTTTACCATCTGTTGTGCTTGTTTCTGAAACAGAAGAATGTTCTTCGGTTGTACTATTTGTTGAAGAATCAAGAGGCTCTTCTTTTGTGCTTGAAGCAGAACTATCGCTTTCAGAGGTATTTTCTTCTGTAACAGAAGATGTATCCTCCGTTGAATTAATCGTTTTTTCTGACGTAGCTTGAGTGACCAAGCCAGTCTCCCCCGTTGTTTCTGTTTTTACAAGATCTTCTCCTGATGCAATCACACTAAAACTATTTAATAATACGGTACAAATTAACATACCTGAAATGATTTTTTTCATGAAACTCTCCTTATATATTTAATAATATGTATCTTTCTTAAATACTCGCCATTAATCCTTAAAAAAATGTGCATCCTATAACCTTCAACTAATTGTTTTCACATTTTAAAACTAACACCAATTATTATCTCATACCTTTATTTCAAATTCAATTACGCTTTTTTAACATTCCTATATCAATTTTTTACTTTTAAATGGTAAAAAGATGAAAACAGATCTTTAATCGATTGTTTTCATCTTTTATTTATTTTTTAAGATATTCTGTGTATGATTTTTTAGTATCAACAATTAGCGCTTCATGATGGGGTTGGCGATCTTCCTCTGGTGGCAATTGCATATAATCCCCAAAAACCTCTGTTAAGTAGCGCTTGTAGCCCACTGGTATTGGCATTTTTGTATCTTCAAACGGAACAAAAATAGCAGATTTAAAATCTTCCAAATGATAAATATTACCCATGTAGCGTGGTCCGACACATAATTCTGTGACATAAGGAGTTGAGCCAAAGGAATATTTGGTCATTCTTTTTTCAGCAAAGCGCCAAATATGATAGCGAACCTTTTTCGATGGAAAAATATTCAATAATACTCGACTCCCCGTTGCTAAAATGCCACCATGTTTTTCTGGTACCACTTGTGAACAGAATAAAGCATAAATTAATGCCCAAATTTTTTGTTTCTTCCTTTGAAAATTTCCTTTTGGCGCACCATCTAAAGGAAAAATATCGATAGGAATACCATGAGGAATTGCCAATCCATCTTGATAGGTTTTAATAAACGTTGTCTGTGCATCCCTAATTGTCATAAATGAATTATGATCATTATACGTTTTTGAAGCAACTAACAATGGATACCGCTCTGCATCTGCATATTTAGGCCAAAGCACTTTTAATTTTTCATAATCTGGTCTTGGCATAAAGAAATCTAAGTCATCATCCCATGGAATAAAGCCTTGACTGCGGATTGCTCCAATACAACCGCCTCCACAAAAATAACAGGTTAGATTATGTTCTTCACAAAAAGCTACAAAATATTTTGACATGCGTAAAACAACTTGTTGAATTTCTACTAATTGCGTCTGTGTTGTTTGTTCCACTTCTCCTTTTCCTCCCTATTCATTCTTTGCATATTTAAATGTTGTATAGAATAAAAAACGCATTAAGTAGAATGAACTCTTAATAACTGAAAACTGTTCATTTTGACGCAAAATTTTCCAAACCCAACTGATTGTATTCCATTTGTTAGAAGATGTAGAGGTGGTTAGCTTACGATAAATGGCTAATTTTTCGTTAATAAAATAAACCGTATTTATTTCTTTCAAAATGTTTAACCAAGTAGCATAGTCTTCATGTTTTAAATCCGGCATTAAATGGCGTTTAAGCAGCTTAGACTCAACCACGACCGTTAAACAGCCGATAGTATTTGTTTTTAAAAGATCTTGATAGCTTTGTGGTCCCTCACTAAAATTACGCTCATGAGTAATTTTGCCCCCTTCATTACATACAAAATAAGAACTACATGTAAATAAAAGTTTTTTTTCTTCCATCCACTTGATTTGAACTTCTAATTTATTAGGAAGCCATAGATCATCACTATCTAAAAAGGCAATATATTGTCCCTTTGAAGCTTCAATTCCTTTATTTCTGGTCTTTGCAATGCCCATGTTCTGTTCATTTTTCAGTAAAAAGATTCTTGAATCTTTTTCCATAAAGGCAAGTGCAATATCAATAGAATCATCTTTACTTCCATCATCAATGAGTAATAATTCCCAATTCTGATAGGTTTGTTCCAGAACGCTTTCAATAGATTTTGATAAAAATTTGCCTGCATTGTACATAGGCATAATAATTGAAACAAGTGCTGTTTCCATTTGTTCACTCCTCGTTGCATTTTATGTAAGAATGTAACAGTTTATATTATCGCATAGCTCTTTTATTATTTCAACGTTCCTTGTTTCCAAAAAAAGTTTGAGACATAAGCTTAAATAACTTATGTCTCAAACTTTTAACGGTAAATTCTAATAGCATTCTCTTTACAATAATCCATCGTCAATTCTTCACGTTCTTCAGACTCATCCAATCCTCTTGATGATACTTTATCAAAGAGAATTTTGATGGTTTGAAGCAGAATTTTCATATCCAATAGTAATGAATAATTCTTGATGTACAGTAAATCAAAGTTCAATTTACTATTGTAGTCAGAAGCATACTTCCCATAAACTTGGGCATAGCCGGTAATCCCCGCACGTACATTGTGACGTAAATAGTAATTCGGGTTTTCCTGATTAAATTGATCAACAAAGAATGGTCGTTCAGGACGTGGTCCGACAATAGACATATCTCCGCGAATAACGTTGATTAGTTGTGGCAACTCATCAATACGTAAAGCGCGCAAGTATTTACCAACTGTAGTGACGCGACTGTCGTTACTTGTAGATAAGACTGGACCTGATTTTGCTTCCGCTGTTGCCGACATCGTTCTAAATTTTAAAATCGAGAACTCACGTTGATCTAATGTAATCCGAGTTTGTTTGTAAATCACTGGTCCCGGTGAGGTTGCTTTGACTAAAATTGCTGCAATAAGCATTAAGGGGGAGGTAATCACAAATAGGCAAACAGAGACTAAAATATCGAATAAACGTTTAATAAAATTCTCTTCTGGTTGGATTTCAAAATTTGAGACTTCGATAATACTTTCATCTTCAAAGTTCATCATGTTTGGTTTTAGCATAATTAGATTTTCAAAACTTGTATCTAAAAAGATTTTTTTCTTGTGTTTGACAATTAATTGATACAATTTTACTTTTTCGTTCTCATCAACATTACTTGAAATATAAACAATATCGATTTCATCGATAATTTTTTTTAAGTTTTCATAGTAATTGCTGACAACAACGCTCGTTACTTTATGCTTGTTATTTTTATCAGACATAAAGTTTTGAATTGACCGCATAACTTGATTTTCTTTACCTAGTAAAACAACTTTTCGCTCATTGCTGACCTTTAAGTAAAGATAATAAACAAGAATTCGCCAAAGACTTAGAACAATAATTCCGATTATAAAGGAATATCCTAAAACAGAACGCGGGAACGTAAACCAACGTCCGGCAAATGTCACAATCATAATCGTTAAAGTCATTAAAATTTGACCAATCACCGTGACAAAAATGATGTCACTAATTTTGCGATTATAAAAAATATACGCACCTAACAACAAATTCAAAAAGATAAAAAAGATTGAAATGTAAATTGCAGATTTTTCATAAGCCACAAAGTTAAATGAAGGAATTTCTCGGCCAAATTTCACCATAAACCCTAAGATGATTGATAAATTATAGAGCAAAACGTCTGCTAAAATAATTACAATTCGTCTTGCATTACTCCATTCACTTTTTGATGTCATTAAAAACTTCCTCTCTTCACTTCCAGTAATTACATTATTTGTAATAACATGCAATCCCTATATTACCATAATGTCAGCAGACAAGAAAGTTCTATAGGATGAAAATTATCTGCGATGTCTTTGGACACGACTTAATTCTTCAGGTTGATCCCAGCCCTCTTCGTCAACAGGTGTTATTGGGCGCTCTTCATTGCTAACAGGACTTGTTTGTTTCATTCGTTTTCTTCTTTTAGGCGTCGTTGGTCTTTCATGTCTTCCTCGTTTTTTCTCTGGCCGGAAGTAGAAGGCTAGGCCAAGGAAACTATAAACAATCGGCATCCAATGAGGCGCTAATAAAATATCTTCCATAAATGAATGAATCCAGATTAAAAGGAAGCCTAAAAGTAAACTAACTTGCAAACGATCCAATGTTTTTTTGCGGAAACCAATCAATAAAATCATACTGACTAAAAAACCAAATAAAATCAGATAGCCAATGACACCAAAATTACTTAATGTAAATAGAAAAGCATTATGTGTCCCCAGCGGTTTCCATGAGGCCACAAAAGGCTCCATACCGACTTTAATATGTTGAGGATTAGATAACCATTTAGCAAAAAACTCATGCCAAATTCGTTCTCTTCCTGTAAATAAATCAACAGTATCCGATTCCGCACATAAGTAAAATAACAATGGTCCCAATGCAGCTACTCCGACAAAACCAAACAGCCAAACTTTCGAACGTTGCAAGAAACGTTTTGGTAAAAGATTATCCACCAGAATAAAACCAACTAAAATGGCAAAAGAGGTTTTTGATTGACTGACCCATGTACCTAAAACACCACCAATGTATACAGGTAAAAGCAGCAGGTTAAAAACCTTATTTCTATATGCTTTGATCAAACTACTGGCCATCATTGTTGAAAACATCAACGTGGCACCAATCGTATTGGTATTAATCCAAATACTTTCTAGTTTATTTGATTCTTTAAAAATTTCGTCTGCTGGAATCAACTGAGGCAACTCCACGGACATCCGATACAAAGTCGCACTCAAAGCAACTAAAGAGACAATTAATAAAAGCGTTTGATCCAAACGATCAAAGACACAAACTTTAAAACAAAGGACCAACAAAATAATTAAAGGAATCATTGTATCTGTTTGCATCGTGCTATGACGGATTGATTCCGTAAAGTGAAACAAGAGCCAGGTGGCTAGCGCCAACGCTACGGTCAGCCAGTCAATAAATTTTAATTTCGTACAATTTAATAGCAGTACAAGTATTACTGCTATTAATAATAAAATTGAACTATTGGCATACATATATTTTGTGACTGGCGCATCAATTCCTACGACCCACATCGTATACGAGCCGATCATTGTAACTAATAAAATAAGTCGACCGATTCTATTCAATACTTTTCCCATATTCAAACCTCATTCCATGAATGAATCACTAGTCGTTTATTCGATAAATATATGCCCCGTTCTGATCAGGTCCATATAATTTTTCAAAATGAATCGTTGGTGTGTCTAACGGTTCTAATGGTTTATAAACGACCGCATATTTAATCCCATATTCTTTTAATTTTTCTGGAGATAAACGAGCAATAATCGCGTCTTTTTGCATCAACTCTAAAACAGGAGTCTGATTTCCTACTTCAACATTGATGTGCGCATAGCGATTATAAATAAATGTGTCTTTTCCTTTTGGATCTAATGGTTTCCAAGCCTCTAAGTCAGGTGTAAAAGCGACACCGTTAAAGGTATGCACACCTAACATTGGCAAATAGCCATACATCAAGCGTTCGCCCACCCACAATTGGTTGGGGTCTTTTTTGTTAATTTCTTCCACTTCTACCGCTAATTTTTTTCCATAGACAGCAGAAACGCCACGAGAAATTGGATTTACAAAGGCTCCAGAAACCATAATGATTCCTAATAAGACAAGGACAAATAACGTGCGCCAACGTTTAAATAAAGCAACAATTAAAACGGTAGCGACAACCAAGACACCAATGATGTCCATTCGTGTAACGTATAACCGTAAATTGCCCGTATATAAAACAAAGAAATACAGAACAACATTTAATCCTAGCGCCCCTAACCAGGCCATCATTGGAATTTTTGCTTGACGATTCCATAAATAATCGATGAACCATAAACTCAACAACACAGCGGCAAACCCAAAGGATAACATCGCCCGTTGTTCTGGCACATAAGACCACAATGTCAACTTAGCAAAAATTGTTGGAAATTGAACGCTCATCCAAACTAAGTTAAATAAACAATACACGAATAAGACAAAACCGTAAATGTTTTCTTTTATTTTTTTATAAAAAATAAATGGTGAGAGCGGCAAAATAACAAAAAATAAATGATAAAAACTACTGATTTCCGAATTATTGGAATATGGAACGTCTTGAAACGGTAATTTCCAGTTTGTTAAAAATAACAAAATATCTCGTTTGGGTATATCGCCACCTAAACTTACCCGTTTTCCTGGATAAGCGGTATCCATTACTGCTTTTAAGGAATCCAATGAGCCATATAGCGATCCGCCAACAATAATCGCCGTCATCAAGAGTGCCCCACCTATCAGGACCCCATCCCACTTATCCAACTTAATTTTTTTACGAAACTCTAAAAAGAATAAAATTAAAAATAATAAAATCAAATAACCAAGTGGTACTTGTAACGCAGGATAAATAACTAAAACAAATCCTGAGGCCATAATAACAGCCGTTATCGCACAAATGACACGACGTCGAACACTACTATGATAATAGAAATAATTATAAATTCCCACTAAAAAACCTAAGCCAAAAAATACTAAATCTCCAACTGGCGAGACAAACCACCATTGAAGGGCCGAAGAAAACGGAATCCAAACACTTGCTAACAAAGCTAAATATTTATTCCGCCGCGTGACGATCAAACCAATTTCAAAAGAGAATAAAATCAAACCAATTAATTTAAGATTCCAATACCAAGATAATCCATATTCTTTACCCAGCAGCACGTAGCCCCACGTAAAAGGTTTCGCTAACGTGGCCAAATTCCACGCTGGCGAATTATAGCCTACCACCATGTCTTGCCCATTTAACGTAATCACATCATTATGTGTTTTCAAACCCGTTTGTGTTTGAGAGAGACTAAATGGGGTTTGAACGAGCCATTCATCCGAACGAACACCTCTTGGTTCACCAGCAATTAATGAACTTTTTTGTCCATCCGCATATTCAGAAACATACGCATCCCACATGTTTAATGAACTCCCATGGACTTTAAAGGCGACCAGTAAAATAAAAATGACTGCCGCTAGCAGATAGCGCCAGCGTAACAAATGATCAACCAAGCGAGCGCTCTGCTCAGCTTGGTTGCTTAATGGTTGTTTTTCTTTTCTTGTAGTTAGTTGTTGTTCCATCTTTTCGCTCCATTTCGTCATCCGCAATTGCATCTAGTCAATTCGTAATGAAAAGTTGGGAATATCCCTTGTCAGATTAGGATTATAAAATGGATCATTTTCAATTAAAGGTCCCCATTTTTCTTCCATCATCACTTTTTCTTGTTCAAAACGTTTTTTCTTTTTGCCTTTATCATCATATCCACGAGTTTGAGATTCAAAATGATAAAGCTCTGCTTCATGAAGCCAAACATTGTCACGTCCTAAAGCTTGGACTTTCAGGCATAAATCAACATCATTGAAAGCTACGGTAAACGCTTCTTCAAAACCACCAACTGCATCAAAATCTGCTTTTTTCATAAGTAAGCATGCGGCAGTTACTGCTGAATAATTGACATTAATAGCTAACCGGCCAAAATAGCCTAAGTCACCATGGGGATACCCATAATGGCCATGCCCAGCGACACCACCTAATCCTAAAATAACACCTGCATGTTGAACCGTATTATTTGGATACAATAATTTCGCACCTACACAGCCAATCCGTTCTTGCTGAGCAAATGAAACCATCAAAGTTAACCAATTCTCTGTAATCACTTCGGTATCATTATTTAAAAATAACAAATACTCTCCGTGCGCTTTTTTCGCTGCACGATTGTTAATAGTTGAGAAATTGAATGGAATATCGATTGATTCAACGAAAAAGCGGCCAGGCAATTGTTTTTCAAATTCTGCATATAATTCGTGCATTTTTGGATCTGTACTTCCATTGTCAGCCATAATAATCTCGTAATTTTGGTAGGTTGTTTTTTCAATAATCGATGAAACACAACGTTGTACGTCTTTATAGCCATTTTTAGTTGGAATAATAATTGAGACTAACTTTTCAGATTCAATGTCATAATAAACATCGTATAAGCCATTCGCCGCCCCATGCGTTGCATGGCCATTAATTTCTCGACGAACAAGCGCATCTTGCACGGCTCTTAGTCCCGCTTCAAAAGCATAACCTTTGGAACCCTGGTCCACTGCTGTTGAGGTCGGTAGCATCCGCCAATAGTAAAGAACTTTTGGAATATGTTTGATGCGTTCTTTTGTCGTTTTTTCAGTAAATCTTAAGACTAAATCGTAGTCTTGAGAACCTTCGTAACCTTTTCGAAAGCCACCAATTTCTTCTAGAATACTCCGACGATACACGCCTAAATGCGAAATGTAATTGGTTCCTAAAAGTAAATCAGGTGACCAATCTGGTTTAAAGGCTGGATCAGAACGATTTCCATCCATGTCAATCTTATCTTCATCACTATAAATTAAATCCAGTTCTGGGTTTTCATTAAGCACTTTAACCACTTCATAAAAAGCATTGATCGCTAATTCATCATCGTTGTCTAGTAAGGCGACAAATTCTCCGGTAGCAATCGCTAAAGCAGAGTTGGTTGCTTCGGAAATATGACCATTTTGTTCACGAAAGACGACCCGAATTCGCTCATCCAATTGCTGGTACTCTGTTAAAATCTTTTTGACATTGGAATCTGTTGAGGCGTCATCGGCCATACATAATTCCCAATTAGTATAGACTTGATTCAAAATAGAATCAATGCACAACCGAAGCCATTTTTCTTCAACATTATACACTGGCATCGCAATGGAAATTTTAGGTTGATAATGAAATGTTGCGATTTCTTGCGTCATCGCTTCTATGTCTAGTACTTCATTTCTAGCTAACCAGTTAGGATACGAAGCTTGATTTCTTAGTTTCTCAATTTTCGCTCGTTGAATGGTATGAGAAATACCATTTTTAGCCATATACTTAAATCCTTTTTTGGCTTTTATCCAAAGACGAGTTACTTTATCTTCTGTCCCTGGAATCACTGGATATTTTTTATTCAAGGGAAAATCCACCGTTACAACATGTGCTGATGATTGAAAATGAAAAGGGAGTACTTTTTTTTGTTTAATTCCTTCAAGTGTAACAACAAAGCCAGCTTCAATCGCAGGCTCTGTTTGATAAATTTGATTAACATCTTCACGTAAAACGCGCTGAATGTTATAAGTGGACACTTGGTTTTCATTATTAATTGTGAAAGTTGGGCTTTCTTTAGTGATTGTATCCAACGCCCAACCTGTAATGGTTAAATTATTTGTTGCTTTGTCGCGATAGATACTATCAAAGATCACCTTAATGTCTTCATTCATGTGCATTCTCCTTATAGATGTTTCGGATTTCGGTAGGGATCAACTAAAGCTTCCGCGGTCCATTTTTCCGCAAGTTCTTTATAAGATCCTTTTTTATCATGGTTTTGCATTTTTTCGTCTGCTTTCAAAATTGCATAGGACACATATACATTTCGTTTACCAGCGCTAGCAAATTGTAACGATAAATCGACACCCATCCATTCTTTTCCTAAGTTTTCGTTAATTCCTTCTAAATTTAGGTAAAGTTGTTTGTTGAATAGTAAGCAGTCTTCAGTTGCTGCTTGAATATTTCTTGGTAAAGCAATTCTGTAATAGTAACCTAAGCTTTTACCAGGGGTGCCTTTTTCGGGATAAAGTAATCGACCTTTGTCTGTATCAACTGATACTCCTACTGTTTCCACACGATAGCGTGCGTCAACTACGCGGCCAGTCACTAAACCAGAGGTCTCTTGTTGACCAATGTTCATTAACTCTTTTAACCAATCATTTTTCGTTGGTACCAATCCAGCATTTAATAAAGCCACATATTCTCCCTTAGCAGCTTGAATCATGCCATGACGTGTTTCTGTTGAAACATAACGAAGACGGTCATTTTGGATATTTATTTGATTCTCGAAGCGTGCAGGCAATAGAATTTCATAATTTGTATAGGCAGTTTTTTCTAATAATTGACGTAAGTAGCTACTCATATTCTCTGTATCATTCGTAATAATCAATGATACCATCGGCACATGATCATAAAGATAGTTAATTTTATAGGAACCATAAAATTCGGCAATCTCTACTTGTGCTTTTAAGCCACGGCGTTCCGTTGCCGCTTGGACCGCTTTTTGACCAGCTACATAGGCGTAACCTTTGCTTTCAGGGTTTAGAGCAGTCGATGATTCAATGGCACGCCAATGATACATCATACCAGGAATATGCTTGATTTTCGTTGCTTGTTCCGTTGCTCGTAATACGAAATCATAGTCTTGAGCGCCGTTATATGCTGAGTTCAATCCGCCTACTTTTTCTAATAAATCACGTTTCACAACAACAAAGTGTGTAATGTAATTATGGTTTAAAATCAGTTCTGGATTCCAGTCCGATTTGTAAAACGCGTTGAAGCGACGACCATTTTCTGTAATTTTATCTTCATCAGTATAAAGAAAATCAATCGTTGGGTCTGTATTTAAAGCTTTGACCACTTCATATAATGCTTGTGGCGCTAATTCATCATCGTTATCCATGAAACCAACAAAATCGCCAGTAGCAATCGACAAAGCTGAGTTAGTTGCTTCTGAAATATGTCCGTTTTCTTCGCGATAAATAACTTTGATTCGTTGATCTAGTTCTTTATATTTTTCTAGCATGGGCTTAATATGTTCGCTTGGCGATGCATCATCTGCTAAACATAACTCCCAATTTTCATAGTACTGATTTTGTAAAGAAGAAACGCACGCTGCAAGCCATTTTTCTTCGACATTATAAACAGGCACAGCGACAGAAATTTTAGGCTGAAATTGGAACGTTTTAATTTCCGCTAAAACTGCCTCCACGTCAACAGGGGATTCTGCTTTTTCTTGTCGTTTAAAGTACCACTTCACTGAGCCCATCAAACCACGTGTCTGAATCGAACGCCATGCTCGATCAAATTTCGTGCCCGGTTGAACCATGTTTGGACGCTCCACCACGTATTGAACCTTCTGGCCTGATTTGGTGTCAATGTTTAACGTGTAGGCTGGTAAATCTTCTGGATCTTTAATCGTAATGACAAAACCATAATCTTGATCGCCTTCTAATTCAAACATATCAATAACATCCCGACGATATTCTGTTTCCACCGTATAAGTGACTGATTCACTAGCTTCTGCAATACTGAATCTTAGCGGATAATTTGTTTGTTTGTCATACGCCCACCCTCTGATAACAGAAACGTTATTTTCTACATCGCGAGCAATATCATCGATGGTTAAGTTAATCATTTTATCAAATTTAGTTAACGTGATTCGTTTATATTTTCCAGTAGGCATAGGGGCAGTCTCCGTCTGTTTATTCATTTCTTCTAAAAATTGATTTCTTTCATCTAACAGTGCATGAATAAAGGTATTTTCACGTTCTGAATAGTTGCCTTCAAAGAAATAATCAATGGCTACTGTCAGGTCTTTGCCTGCCATTTGTGCATCGGTTACTTCGATTACAGGGACTTGCGTATCTAAGAAATAATAGATATTCTCTTGTACCAGAAAAGCATTCGTGGCTGCGACTGGGACTGTCTCGCCGTCTATCGTCATGGATAATTTGACAATTGCCCCCGTTAAACTTGGGAATAATTTTATCAGTTGGACGTCTTCTGGTATCTTCAGTTGGAACTGTTTTGTTTCAGGTTTTTGTAAATCAACTGGTTGATCCAACTCAGTCTCTTTTTCTTCGCCGCAATTAATTAAAATATGAACGTTTTTTTCATTGTATGAATTTACTGGTGTCACTCGCTCTGGCTGTTCTACTGGTTCAGCAGTCAAGGCAAAAAAGTACTGATACACTTCACCAAAGGGACGCGCTTTAAAAGCTGCTTGTACTTCTACAGGTAACGCTTCATATGTCGTAGGAATTTCGTTGTAGCCAACTTGATTAAATGTAAAATCTTCTTTGGCAATGTATAAACCAACTTCTGCAAAAACTTTTTCAAATCCTTCTTGTAAATAGAATGATTTATGCGTAGCATCCAACAGCCCAGTTTCATTCCACGTTAAACGATTATTAAATAAATCAATTAAGACCGAATTATGCGCCAAATTAGGGAAAGTGATTAAGATTTGACCGCCTGGTTTTAAAAATGGTTTAACTTTTGCTAAGGCGCTTTGAGGATTCATTAAATGTTCCAACACATCCGCAAAAACGATATAATCAAACGTCTTACCAGCAAAGTATTCGACCCAATCATTTTCATCAATATTGCCATAAAAGGCATCTGTTGAAAATTGACTGACATGATCATAAAGTTCTTTGTCTAATTCAACAATTGAGACCTGGCACTTTTTTTCTTCCATCAAATAGCTAGTCATTCGCCCATTACCTGGACCAAATTCCAAGACATCACTATTTTCTTTGATTTGTGCTACGATTTTCCCAACACTGGTACTCTCGTCTGTTTCCATTTCAAAATCATACTTCATCTTTTGTCGTATCCTTCCATTTATGATCTAAGATGACAATTCCTTCTCCGGCATAACGACCGGTAATAAACATCGTCACGTATTTTGTTTTGTAGACTAATGGGACTGTTGCATGTTCCTCAAAGAAAGCAATATCAAAATAATATTCACCTGTTAATAATGACATTTTTTCATATTCTAAATAAAAAACATTCCGTCCTTTTTTCCAAGGAATTTGCACGCCATCTAATAACGTATTTAAGCCACAGACATAATGGTTGTCCACTGTTCGAATAGCGACCCCACAAACAGGCTTCTTAATTTGGTCATTTTTGACAGTATATTCAATTTTTACAATCACTTTTTCATCTTGCGTTACCATTTCTAATGGTTCATAATCCGCATTTAAAAGTTCCGCATGATCCACCTCAATAATATCTGGTGTTGGGGTTTCATCTTTCATGGTCGCTTCGCGGTCAACTGTTTTAATTGATTTCTTTTTCAAAAAGTTTTCGTAATTGGTAGTCACGTCCATCGTATCTCCATATTCAACGACTTTCCCGTGTTGCAACCAAAAAGTTCTATCACAAAAACGACGGATGGAGTTTACATCGTGAGAAACAAATAAAATTGTTTTACCAGAATTTTTAATTTCCGTAAATTTTTCCATACATTTTAATTGAAACTCTAAATCCCCGACAGCCAACGCTTCATCGACAATTAAAATATCTGGGTCCACGTTAATAGCTACCGCAAAAGCCAAGCGGACAAACATACCACTAGAGTATGTCTTAACTGGTTGATACAAATGATCGCCGATGTCAGCAAAATCAATGACATCTTGGACACGCTCTTCCATCTCTTCTCGGGAAAAACCCAAGACCATTCCATTTAAGAAAATATTTTCATATCCTGAATATTCAGGGTTAAAACCTGAACCTAATTCAAGCAACGCTGAAATTTTCCCATTAATCACCATGGACCCGGAGGTTGGTGTTAGTACTCCTGTAATAATTTTTAACATGGTTGATTTCCCAGAGCCATTTTCGCCGACAAAACCAATCATCTCGCCTTTTTTAATTTGCATCGTGACATCGTCTAACGCATAAAACAAATCGTGGTAAGATTTTTTAGTTGGACTAAGCGCTTCTTTAAACCGATCGGACGGCTTTTTATACATGTTGTATGTTTTGGTAATATGTTGGATATCGATTGCATATTCTGACATGTCGTTCTCTCCTTATAGTACATCTGAAAAATGTGGTTTTAAGCGTCTAAACACGGTTGAGCCAATTAATAGTAAAACAATAGTAACTCCCCAGAAATATAAGCTATATTGCCAATGTTCCCAGAACCATGCACCGCCTAAATAAGATTCGCGGTATCCTTGAACAATATAATATAATGGATTGATTTTTAAGATTGTCGCAATCATTCCAGTTGGTTGCCATAAAATTGGCAATGTCCACATAACTGTTTGCATAATGATATTGATAAATTGCATAATATCAGGTAAAAATGGTTGTGTTGAAGCAGTAATCCACGTAATTGCTGTTAAAAAGACTAATAAACAAGCTAAGTAGTAAATTAATTGCAAACTGTACAGACTTGGGTAATAACCGTTAGCTGTAGTAATTACAAAACCAATTAGAATGAAAAACAAGTGGGTGTACAAGTTCGATAAAATTTTAGACGTTGGTAAAATTTGTACATTAAACACGACTTTTTTAACTAAATAACTATATTCACGAAACACATTCGTGGCTGATAATAACGAATCTGAAAAGAAGAACCAAGGTACCATCCCTGTTACTAAATAGACAATGAACGGCATATTGTCGCCTGCTCTAGAACGAAGGCCTACAGAAAAGACAAACCAATACGTCAAAACAGTTACTAATGGCGTTAAAAACGCCCAGACAATTCCTAGTGCTGAACCAGCATACTTGGCCTTAAAATCATTAAATGAAAATTGTAGTAACAATTTTTTGTTCTGAAAAATATTCTTGAAAATTGAAAATGTTTCTTTAAACATATACTTATTCCTTCCGTAATAAACTATTTTTATCTAAAATTTTTGAATACAAAAATGCCATTTTAAACAACATTTCTATTTTATCGATAAACGCCTAGCTTTTCAATAGTAGACCCCTTTTTATAAAGAAAAATTTAACTGATTTCGCTATATTAAAAAATCTTGTCCAATTTTTAGGAGATTATGCTACAATAATGGAGGTCTTGCATTTTTTGCACGGAAACTATTTTTGAGAGAAGGGAAATTATGGTTCTTTTTATTATTTACGTATTTCTGTCTTCTGCTGGTCTGGTCTTATTTAAACTAGGTTCTAGCAGTTTGAACATCCAACTCCAACAAACAATCTTTTCAATGAATATCTCACTTATATCTTTATTAGGTTTATTTTGTTATTTAATTAGTTTTATTTTATGGATGTTAATTATTAGTCGTTCCGATGTTTCTTACATTGTTCCTTTAGGCGTTGCCTGTACAAACATCGCTATTTTAATTGCTTCAAATCTTATTCTAAAAGAGACAATTACAACGAATGCCCTTATTGGTGCTGTGGTTATTATTGTCGGCATTGTGATTATGAATCTTAAATAAAAAAGATCGCTATTCATTGAGCTGACCCTTAAAAATTAGACTTTCAGGTCCAACTTTTAAGGGTCACTACACATTAGCGATCTTTTTTATTTTCTTCAGATTTCATGATAGATAATTCCTGCAATAATGTTTTAATGCGATTTTCGTGTTTTGAAATCAACACAGAATTTTTAATTTCCATAATTAAAAGGACAATCACCGCAGCTGATAATAAGAAGTTTGATGTTGTTTCAAACCCAAAGGCCATTGCTAACCATTCTGCCACATGCGGGAAAATAGCAAAAATAATTAAGACAATTGAGATTAATAACCAAATCAAAGCATTTTTTAGGAGAAAAATATTTTTATTAATCCCTCGAATAATGTATAAGAAAAAGCCAATTGCAAATAAAAATAAAGCTAGCCATAACACGGTTGGTAGCATTAATCTCCCTCCTTCATAAAGGCAGCAATCAGAATTGCTGAGCCGACTTCCAGCATATACTTCACAGAAGCCAAGGCACGAATCGAAGAAACACCACCAAGCCGTTCCATCATATTGACAGGTCTTTCAACAATCACAAAGCGTTTTTTAATTAAGTGAACAATCGATTCTGGCTCGGGATAATTTGTCGGATAACGCTTTGCAAAAAAAGCAATCACTTTCCGATTTCCTGCTCGATAACCAGAAGTCACATCATAAATTGTTTTACCAGAAGCCATTCGAATACAAAAGGATAACAAACGAATACCAAAACGGCGCATTTTCGTACTTTGAAAAGACGCTTCGTTTCCAGGAATGAAACGAGAGCCAATCGAAAAATCACATTTACCCTCTGCTAATGGTTCCAGTAAAATAGGTAAACTATTGATATCATGTTGACCATCACCATCAAACTGAACCGCAACATCATACTCATTTTCTAAGGCATATTTATAGCCGGTCTGTACCGCCCCGCCAATACCTAAATTCAACACTAAATGAATGGCATTAATTTGGTTGGCTTCTAAAATTTGTTTGGTTCCATCTGTCGAGCCATCATTAATTACCACATAATCCAATTCATGTTGAAAATGCGTAACTTCCTGTTTAAATGTTTCAATGGAAGCAATCGTCCGCAAAATGTTTTCTTCCTCATTGTAAGCAGGAATGATTAAAAGTACCTTCATAAAGAGAAACACCTTTCCACTTTTTCTCTAACAAAACCCCTCACTTACACAAAACAATTTATTGTTGAACATTTTCTAACATTTGTGCTAAGGCTTCTTGCCAAGTAGGAATTTTAAAGCCTAACGCTTCTGTTTTACTTAAATCCATGACAGAATATTGTGGTCTTTGCGCCTTTTGTGGAAATTGAGTTGAATCCACTGGCAGTACTTCCACTTCAGTATCTTTTAAAATTTCTTTAGCAAACTGATACCAGCTACAGCTGTTTTCATTAGACAAATGATAAACACCAAATGGTGCTTTTTCTGCAATAACAAATGCCATAAATTCGGCTAACGTTCTTGTCCAAGTTGGGCGGCCAAACTGATCGTCCACTACCGTTAGTTGGTCTCTTGTTTCCGCTAATTTTTGCATGGTAAAGACAAAGTTATGACCGTATTGGCCAAATACCCATGATGTTCGAATAATATAATAGTCGTCCAGGATTTCTTGTACCGCTTGTTCACCTAATAACTTCGTCCGACCATACTCATTTAAAGGATTCGGTTGATCATCAATCGCATAGACGCCTTCTTTTTTAGTTCCATCAAAAATATAATCTGTACTTACATAAACAAGTGTCGCCCCCACTGCTTTAGCAGCTTCTGCAACATGACGTGTGCCATCTACATTCACTTTTTCATCTAATTCCTTGCCTTCGTCTTCTGCTTTATCAACAGCTGTATAAGCAGCACAATGATAAATGACGCTTGGTTGAATTTCTTTCACTTTTGCCAACGTACTATCCGCATCAGTAATATCTAATTCTGTGGAATCCGTTGAAACATACTCAATTCCTTGTTCGTCTAATAGGTGACGTAATTCTGTGCCCAATTGGCCATTTCCACCAGTAATTAAAATCATTTTTTTTCGCTCCTTCTTGAAAAAAAGGCAGGGCAAAGTAACTTTTGTACTTTGCCATCGCCTTTCGACTGTTATCTCACATGTCAGAAAAAATTACTGACCATTTTGTGCATATTTTGCTTCAACAGCTTCTTTATCTGCACGCCACCAGTCTTCATTTTCTGTATACCACTTGATTGTTTCTGCCAAGCCTTCACGGAAATTCGTGAATTCTGGTTCCCAACCTAATTCTTCGCGTAATCTGGTTGAATCAATCGCATAACGTAAGTCATGTCCTGCACGATCGTTGACATGCTCATAGGCATCAACAGGTTGTCCCATTAATTCTAAAATTAATTCCATCACTGTTTTATTGTCTTCTTCACCATCGGCTCCAATTAAATACGTTTCGCCAATTTGTCCTTTTGTTAAAATTGCCCAAACAGCCGAAGAATGGTCGTTTGTATGAATCCAGTCACGAACATTTTTACCAGCACCATAAAGTTTTGGTGTAATGCCACTTAAGACATTGGTAATTTGACGAGGAATAAATTTTTCAATATGTTGATATGGCCCATAGTTATTTGAACAATTTGAAATTGTTGCTTGTAAGTTGAAAGAACGAACCCACGCTTTGACTAACAAGTCAGAGCCTGCTTTTGTTGAAGAATAAGGACTTGAAGGATTGTAAGGCGTTTCGGCAGTGAATTTTTCCCCTTCGCCTTCTCCATGTCCTGGTAAATCTTCTCTTAAAGGTAAATCGCCATAAACTTCATCAGTCGATACATGGTGGTAACGAACATTGTTTTTACGGCAAGCTTCGATCAATGTGTACGTCCCAATCAGATTGGTTTGTACAAATGGGAATGGGTCGTTTAATGAGTTGTCGTTATGCGATTCAGCAGCATAGTGAACGACCGCATCTGTTTCAGCGACTAAACGATTAACTAATTCAGCATCAGCGATATCTCCTACGACTAATTCCACGCGATCACTTGGTAGACCTTCAAGATTTTTTTCATTTCCTGCATACGTTAATTTATCTAATACAGTTACATGAACTTCTGGATGATTCTTTACAACATAATGAACAAAATTTGAGCCGATAAAACCAGCTCCACCTGTTACGATGATTTTTTTCATAATTGAAACTCTCCTACTTTTTTCTTAAATTTCGCCATAGATAAACGGATTTTCCGCTTCAAATTCTTTTAAGGTTGGATGTTTTTGATCCTTTTCTGACGTAATCGCTTTTTCTGGCGCAATTGGCCAATCAATAGCTAACGCTGGATCGTTAAAAGCAATACCGCCGTCTGCTGCCGCATTATAGTAATTGTCACACTTGTACATAAAGTTCACGTTCGGTGTCAAAGTGACAAAACCATGGGCAAAACCTTTTGGTACTAAAAGCTGACGGTGATTATGTTCTGATAAAATGTAGCCTTCCCATTGACCATAGGTTGGACTCCCTTTACGAATATCAACAATCACATCTAATACCGCACCTGTTACAACGCGAATTAGTTTGGTTTGCGCAGCTTCGCCTTTTTGAAAATGCAATCCACGCAAGACACCTGCTTCTGTTGATAATGAATGATTATCTTGGACAAAATCAAAGTCTAATCCATGTTCTGCAAATTTAGCTTTGGAATAACTTTCTGTAAAAAAGCCACGATGATCACCGAAAACATCCATTTCGATAATTTTGACATCTTGTAATTTTGTATCAATAACTTTCACGTTTCTTCGCTCCTATTCTGCTGCTAAACGTAGCAAGTATTGGCCGTAGCCATTTTTCTTCAATGGTTGTGCCAATTCTACCAATTGTTCTTTTGTAATATAGCCCATTCGATAAGCAATTTCTTCCAAACAAGCGACTTTTAAATTTTGACGTTTTTCAATTGTTTCAATAAATGTTGACGCTTCTAATAAGGATTCGTGTGTGCCTGTATCTAACCAAGCAAAGCCACGGCCCATTACCTCAACAGAAAGTTTATTTTTTTCAAGGTAGACTTTATTAACGTCTGTTATTTCTAATTCCCCACGTTCTGACGGTTTGATCCCTTTCGCAATTTCAACCACTTCATTGTCGTAAAAATACAAACCTGTCACTGCGTAATTTGACTTCGGTTGTGCTGGTTTTTCTTCAATAGAAAGCGCCCGCATCTCTTCATCAAATTCTACCACGCCGAAACGCTCTGGATCATTTACATGGTAACCAAAGACTGTTGCCCCTGACTCTTTAGAAGCCGCTCGTTGCAACATTTTTGATAAGCCGCCACCATAATAAATATTGTCCCCTAAAACTAAGCAGACACTGTCATCACCAATAAATTCTTCACCAATAATAAATGCTTGCGCCAAACCATCTGGGCTTTCTTGTACCGCGTATTCGATATGAATGCCTAAATCATGGCCATCGCCGAATAAGCTTTCAAAACGTGGTGTATCTTCTGGTGTAGAGATAATCAAAATTTCATTAATTCCCGCCAACATTAACGTTGACATTGGGTAATAAATCATTGGTTTGTCGTAAATTGGCATTAATTGTTTTGATGTTGCTTTTGTTAACGGATATAAGCGTGTCCCGCTTCCGCCTGCTAAAATAATTCCTTTCATGAACAATCTCCTTAAATACTTCTATTTTTAGTTTCTATAAAACCAAATATCCTTCCCTATTATCGCATTAAGCATAGGGTTTGTCATGTTTTTTACGTAAATTTTACAAATCTGTAAAAGTTTAGCGTTGTTCCTTTAAACGCTGATGTAAAGCTTTTAATAAATTCACACGCCAATTTAATTTTTGTTGGAAACTTGTTTTGGTAATAATAGGGCTGACATTCGCTCCATGTCTTCGGTAAAGCACTAATGGTTCTTTAATGAGACCCGTTTGCTTCTTCCGTGCAGCTAATAAGCCAATCCACATATCATGCATAGGAACTTCTGGCGGAATGGGTAAAATGACATTTTTCATCTCTTGACGAAAGGCCATACCTGCCCCAATATAGCCACTTTTTATCGCATTTCGCCAAAACCCTGATTTGACTTTTCGGAACTTAAAATAAGAGGGATTGGTAACTTGTAAATCCGCATCAACAATTTTCAAGTCACTAATAACCACTTGAATGTCAGGGTGCGCTTCAAAATATTCTGTCACCGTCGTTACTTTATTTGGCAACCAAACATCATCTTGATCTGCTAAAAATATCACTTCGCCTTTCGTATGCGTAAGCGCAAATGCAAAATTAGCAATCACTCCTTGCCCTGGACCTTGTAACAATTGAATTTGGGGATAATTCGCTGCATACGTCCTCAAAATTTCCAACGTATGATCAGTAGAACCATCATCTGAAATAATTAGTTCATCTTCTTCACTGACTTGTAAAAGAATACTATCTAATTGTTCCGCGAGATATTTTTCTCCATTATATGTCGCAATACAAACTGAGATCATAGATTATCCTTTCATTAACTTGAGAAATTCTGCCAATGTTTGCCGCCAAATTTGGCGATTTTTGACAGTTAAAAATTGCTTACTACTGCGTAAAAATAAATGGCGTCGATGATGGGAAAACTTTTCTTGATCATATCGACGATAAAATAACGTTTCTGCTTCAATAATAGAGCGATAACGTTGAGGACTCATTGTACGATAATCTAAAACAGACAATTCTTGTTTTAGGTGGATTGGTAAGACTTCAATCTTTTTATTGGCTTGATTCAATTGATAAAAGAACCAATGATCTAAATAGTCCAAAGGAAATTCTTCCGAAAATCCTTCCAACCAGCGCAGTGTTTCTGCCGTAATGACTGTACCAGAATTGATAGCCATCAACGGTTGGTTGGCTATCCCTGCTGTTGGCTTTGCTCCTTTAAGTCCAACATATTGATCACTATATACTGGCGAAATTTGTTGTCCATTTGCTTCTACAATTGGAACATAGACTGCCACAGTCGGATCTAACGGCATGATGATCAACGTATCAAAATAAGAAGCTGGTACTTCTGTGTCTTGATCAAGGAGCAACAATAATTCACATTGATTCGTTTGACTAAAAGCAATCGCTTCATTATAAGCGGTCGCTAGGCCTGGATTATCAGGATTATGTCGATAAGTAACATTTTGTTGTAAAAATAATGCATCTTCTTGAGGAAGTGGGCTGTTGTCATAAATAAATAAGTGCAATTCGGGATGATTTACCACTTCTTTTAATAACAAATAATTCGGCGTATCAGCCATTTTCATTTGATATAAGACGATGACTACCGCTAATCTTTGACTCATTAAAAGAACCTCCAGCCCCATTTGTTAAAAAATTTCCCCATTGATTGCATAAAGATTTTAAACAATTTTCGACTTTTATGGGCGCCCTTTTCATACATGTGAACAACCGTTTCAAAAGGCGTATAGAGAATCCGATAGCCTGCTTTGCCAAAGCGTAAACATAAATCGTTGTCTTCAAAGTACATGAAGAAACGTTCATCGAACCCACCAATTTCAACGAATTTTTCACGATCAATCAACATAAAACAGCCTGAGCCCATTTTAATATCCGTTGTTTCTGTATCCGACAAATCGCGACATTCATAAATACTCAAACGTTTATCAAAAATTTTCTTTACAAATTGAAAGGGAATAAAACGTAACATATAATCGAAAACATCTAATTTTTGACGAACTAAATATTGCGTCGTGCCATCTTCATTTAGCACTTTAGGGCTAACGACTGCAATGTTCTTATCTATTTTGATACGGTCTAATAGACGATCAAGCACGTCTTTAGTAACCAAAACATCGGGATTAAAAATAATTGCATACTTTGTCGAAGCATTGAATAACACTTGATTATGACCATGACCAAACCCTTGATTTTCTTCAGCGCGATGGATAGTAATAAATGGTTCATATGTTGTTAATTTTTCAAGATACGCTGTTTCAGAATGATTGTCATAGATATGAATATCATAGATACTATTAGTACCTAGTTCGGCTTTTAATTGGTCTAATACATTAAAAATGTAACGACTATTATAAGTGACAATCGAGATTGTTACCATTTCTTGCATGCTCATTTCTCCTTACTACTGAAACATCGTCTTAAAAAAAAAGCATATGTTTCACACATATACTTTTTTAAGTTTAATGGAATTATATCATAGGTTCACGCTCTCGCAAAGCAACCTAAAGATTTCTTTACTTTCTCTTAGAATGCTTGCCAAGTCGCTTTTTCATTTGCTCCTGACGATATTCACGATTCCCTAAAATCCGTAACAAATACATCAACGGTTGATGCCCTTCGCCAACTAGACCGATTAATTCAATAAATAATTCTAAGCCAATTAAACAAAAGACAATTAATAAAATTGATGCTACTGTACTTGAATAGCTGAACAATAAAGAAACAAAGGAAAAAACTAACGCTAACGCATAAATAGTCATGACCGCCCCTTTATGGGTAAAACCTAAAGATAACAAGCGGTGATGCAAATGCATTTTATCTGCTGAGGAAATGGGCTTCTTGTTCAATAGCCGTCGAATAATTGCATAAACCGTATCCGTAATTGGCACACCTAAAATCACCATTGGCGTAATTACCGTAATAAACGTAGCATTTTTTAAGCCCTGTAACGACATTACTGCAATCATAAACCCGAGGAATAACGCCCCAGTATCTCCTAGAAATATTTTAGCCGGATAAAAATTGTATGGGAAAAATCCCGCAATGCTAGCAACTAAAATAAAAATAACAATTGGAATATAGACCGTTTTAGCATGTAGGAAAAAATACCCTGTAATACCAATCGTGGTTAATCCAATAATGGATACGCCTGATGCTAAACCATCCAAACCATCAATTAAATTTACTGCATTCGTAATCGCTAAAATCCACAATAAAGTTAATGGTAAACTAAACCAGCGCAAATCAATCATTCCAACAACTGGCAACGTCACAAAATCTATCCGAATTCCAGCAACAAAATAAATAACTAATGCTGCTAACAAAATACCGATTGTTTTTTTCATTGGAGTAATCTCTTTAATATCATCAATGAGGCCTGTCAAAACAACCATTCCACCAGCCAAAATAATCGGCCAAATATAATCTTGTGGGATAATCGAACGAAAAATCAATAAACATGAACTAGCAAAAGCAATGTAGATTGCAAGTCCTCCTGCTGTAGGCATATTTTTGGTATTGATTCGTCGCTCTCCTGGTGCATCGTAGGCGCCAATCCGAAACGCTAGAAGCTTAACAAGTGGTGTTAATAGCAAAGATAAGATAAATGTCATAAATAAACGTATTAAAACTTCATAAATAAATAGTGACATAGTCGAACCCACTTTCTTCTCGTTCAGGGTATATTATACCGTAAACTGAAGCATTTACAAGCTGAAACATGTGTTCTGGCAACGGTTTAGACTTTTTTAAAGAAATCTATTTATTTTTCTTTTTAAACCATCTAAACAAGCGTTGTTCAAAACTTGGTTGTTTCTTTTCTTTATCTCCAGATAAGTATTCATCGACGACAGCGTTGACAATTGCTCCTAAAATAATAATCGTGGCAGCAAAATTCAGCCATAACATCAAGATGATAAAACTCCCGATGATTTGATAACTTGCGATTCTAGAACTAAAATATTTTACGTACAAACCAAAAATTTGTGATAATAGCATCCAACCGACTGTCGAAAAAATAGCCCCTGGCAAAATAGAACGTAACGATAATTTCCGATTAGGAACGACCGCATAAATCAAACACATAATCACTAATAAAACAACGGTCGTTAACGGCCATTTTAACGCTTGGAAAGTATCGATCACAGACGTTGAGTAATGGAAAATTGGTTGCAGTAATTCAATAATGTACTGACCCAGACCTAAAATTACTACTACACCAACAATCGCTACCATAAATAACAAAATAACTAAAAATGAGACCACTCTTACGAGAATAAAATTTTTCCTTTGTTCGACACCAAAAGCTTTATTCATCGCGTTTTGTAGTGCATTAATACTTTGACTGGCACTCCAAAATGCTGCTAAAGCGGAAACAGAAAGCAACCCGCCTGAACGTTGAGTCAGTAGTGAACGAATCGCTGGTTCTAAGTTCTTATAAACATCTTTCGGAATCGCCTCTGCAATATAAGGCAACACAGAATTAGGGTCGATTCTTAAATAAGGTAAGACATTACCTACCGCAATCAGTAATGGAAACAGCGAGAGTAATAAATAATAGGCAACAACCACTGAGCTGTTGCCTATTTCGGCTGTGACCATGTGACTTTGCGTTGTCTCAATAAAACGCATCAAAGATTGATTCTTTTTGATGTTGTCGAGAAACTTCATCACACACTCTCCTTATTAATAAGTCAATTCTTCGCCTTGTGACGTTAAGATTCTTGGACCTTCTTTCGTAATCGCTAATGAATGTTCATATTGACAGCTTAGACCGCCATCTTCAGTATAAGCAGTCCAACCATTTGGGTCCATTTTCATGCGCCAAGTTCCTGTGTTAACCATTGGCTCAATGGTAATAACCATTCCCTCTTTTAAACGTAGTCCTTTACCTGCTTCACCATAGTGAGGAATCATTGGACTTTCATGAATAGTTGGGCCAATGCCGTGGCCTACAAAGTCGCGAACAACCCCATAGCCTTCTCCTTCTACATACGTTTGAATTGCATGACCAATGTCGCCAATTCTATTTCCTACTTGTGCTTGGTCAATTCCAAGATATAGCGCTTTTTTGGTTACTTCCATCAAGCGGTCAATTTCAGGTGTTGATTCACCCACGACATAAGACCAGCATGAATCAGAGATTGCGCCCTTTAAGTCGACACACATATCTACTTTGATTAGGTCGCCATCTTTTAATACTTTTTTACGAGGAAATCCGTGGCAGATTTCGTCGTTGATACTACAACAAGTAGCATATTTGTAACCTTCATAGCCAATTTGAGCCGCCACGCCACCATGACTTTCAATAAAGGCTCTCACAAATACTTCAATATCCCAGCTTGTAATGCCAGGTTTAATAAACGTCCGTAAATGACGGTGAACATCCGCTAATAATTCCCCTGATTCATCCATCATTTCAATTTCTCGTGGTGATTTTAATGTAATCATACTATCTCTCCTAAACTTGTTTCATTCAAATTATTTTATCACATTTTTTGCAAAAAAGATTGTTCAAACACCAATTTTCAAAAAGTCCCTTAATAAAAGCACTCGCTAGTCTTTTATAAGAAATGCGCATCTGCTATAATAAGTGACAGAATTGTATGAGGGGGAAGAAAGTTTATGACGTTAGCTAAAATTGTGTATGCAAGCATGACTGGGAATACAGAAGAAATTGCCGACATTGTTGCAGAAGCATTTGAAGATTTAGAATTAGAGGTTGAAATTGATGAGTGTACGCAAGTCGATGCCGCTGATTTTGAAGAGGCCGATATCTGTGTAGTAGCTACATATACGTATGGCGATGGCGATTTACCTGATGAAATTGTCGACTTTTATGAAGACTTACAAGAAATTGATTTATCAGGAAAAATCTTCGGCGTTTGTGGTTCAGGAGACACGTTTTATGATGATTTTTGTAAATCGGTGGACGACTTCGAAGCAGTCTTTACTCAAATTGGGGCAAAAAAAGGCGCCGACAGCGTTAAAGTTGATTTAGCCGCTGAAGAAGACGACATCCAACGTTTAGAAGAATTTGCGAAAAAATTAGCAACTGCCGCAGAATAACTACGTTGAAATAAATAAAAAAAACACCAGAGAAAATGGCTAGTTGAGCCGACCCCCAAAAGTTAGACCTAGAAATCTAACTTTTGGAGGTTTTTTTGTATGGCAAAATACAGTTTTGAATTTAAACTTAAACTTGTTCATGACTACTTATCTGGTCAAGGAGGTCTAAGGTTTCTCGCAAAGAAGTATGGGTTTAAAGATAGTTCTCAAATAAGCAAATGGATAAATGCCTATAAAGAACTTGGTGAAGAAGGCCTACTTCGCAGTCGAAAAAATAAGAATTACTCTGTTCAATTTAAGCTAGATGCGATAGAGTTATATTTAACAACAGAGTTGTCCTATCAAGAAGTAGCTAATCTTCTAAAAATGAACAATCCATCATTGATTGCGAATTGGCTTAGAACGTATCAGAAGTTTGGTATAGAGGGACTCTCTAAACAGAAAGGACGTCCACCTACCATGCCTAAGAAGAAACAAAAGGAAAGCCAACCATTACCAAGTGAACGATCTCAAGTAGAGAAACTAGAAAAAGAAAATAGAATGTTAAAAATTGAGAATGCCTATTTAAAAGAATTGAGGAGACTGCGTTTAGAGGATGAACAAAAAATGAACGAATCGCACGAATCATTCACAGTCTCCGAAGACACTTTCGATTAAAAGATATTTTGGAAACCCTAAGGTTTCCAAAATCTACTTACATGTACTGGCAAAAACGCCTCGACAGAACAGCTTCAACACAAATCATTGAAGAAGAAATTCAAGCGATTCGTAAAAAACATCAACATTATGGCTATAGAAGGATGACCCAAGAATTGAAACGACGTGGATTTCAAGTGAATAAAAAGAAAGTCCAGCGATTAATACAAAAGTTAAAGTTACAAGTCAAAGCTTTTACTAAGAAATCAAGAAAATATAATTCCTATAAAGGAACCGTTGGTAAAATCGCTAAAAATTTGATTCGTCGCCGATTTAAAACTTCTGTTCCTCATCAAAAAATTACAACTGATACAACTGAATTTAAGTACTTTGAAGCAGATAACGCAGGCATCTTTCGTCAGAAAAAACTATACTTAGATCCATTTATGGATATGTATAATAGTGAAATTCTAAGCTATAGCCTTTCTACTCAACCAAATGGTAAAACAGTTATGGAAGGTCTGAAAGAAGCAATTTCTCAAACAAATGATTGTCCCTATCGGCGCACCTTTCACTCTGATCAAGGCTGGGCTTATCAAATGAATGTCTATATACAAACATTAAAGGACAACAATATCTTTCAAAGTATGTCTCGAAAAGGAACCTGTTTAGATAATTCTCCTATGGAGAATTTCTTCAGTATCCTAAAACAAGAAGTGTACTATGGAAAAATCTATCAAAGTCAAAATGAATTGAGAGAAGCAATTGAGAACTACATTTATTATTACAATCATCACCGAATCAAAGAAAAACTTAACTGGAAAAGCCCAGTAGAATTTCGACAATTCAATCAAAAAACTGCATAAAAATAGAGTGGAAAAATCCACTCTATAAAAAGTCTAACTTTTTGGGGTCACTACAAGTTCCCATTTTTCTCTGGTGTTTTGATATTCCTAATTTAAAAATAAAATACTGTAATTTAAAGCTGCCGCAAAAGTAACCCAAAGAATATAAGGAATCATCAACCAGCCACGCGTTATTAATTTATAACGCAAGTAGTCCCACTGTTGAACTATTAATAATAGCCATAACAATGAGATATCAATCACAGATAATAAATTATTTTGTAAAGAAAAAAAGAAAAATGTCCAGAAAAAGTTTGCAATAAATTGTAAAATAAATAGCGTAATCATCCGTTTTTTTCTGTTGTTTATTTGGATGAACTAAGATGAAATAAAAAGTAATGCCCATAAAAATATACAACACCAACCACACTGGTCCAAATAACCAGCCTGGCGGAGCAAAACTTGGTAATCTCAACGCTTGATAATATTCTCTCGCATTTACTGAAAATAAGCCCGACAAGAGCCCTAGTCCGGTAATTCCTACAATACTTATCCATAAACGCTTATCTTTCACTCGGTTCATGTTTTTTGCCCCTTTCTATTTCTCTTCTTTACTGTAGCATGGTTGCGAATAATCTACCATTAATACACTTAACAAAAAAAGACCGTTCTTTTAAGAAACAGTCTTTTGCTGTAACCTCACAGAAGCTATCAGCATGAGGTTACACTTTTTTTAATTTTTATAGGTCAATATCAATTGGTTCATCTCGTTCAAGAATTGCTTCAATACTATCTTTCATTAAATGAATGATTTGTTCTTCTGAAGGATGGATAATTCCAGAAGTCATCAATGCAGCCACACCAGTAGCGACCACCCATGTTCCCATGTGTAAAGAGTCGATTTGAACATCGTTTAAATTAGCATACTCAGGATCAGCTTTTACCGCTTCAGTAAAATAGTGATAAGAGAATTCTTGCATTTTTTTGCCGCCACCATATTCTTCTAAATAAAGCGCACGGTATAACTTACTTTCACTTGTCGCAAAATGAATATAGTTTAAAGCCAAATCAACAATTGTATTCCCAGTATGTTTTACTGGAAAGACTTCTTTCGCTAAGTATTTATGAATTTTTTGGAATAAAGCATCGCGTAAATCATCCATGTTTTTAAATTCCAAATAAATCGGTTGGGTGGAACATTTCATTTTATTAGCAATATTACGTGCAGTGAACTTCGAAAATCCTTCAGTGGCGACTACTTCATAGGCAGCTGTTAAAATCTGCTCTTTCGTAATGGTTTTTTTTCTTGCCATAATTCCCTATCCCCTTTATTCATTCATATACAACGCTTCCAAATAAATGCTTATGGTTATTGTAACACGATTTTTCTATTATGCAAAATTAGAACAACTCTTTGTACAAAAGTTCACTGAGCGGGAGCACGACAACTTTTACCCCAACTTAAAATAACAGTTGATAAAGGCTTTATTTCGTTGAGTTCCCTGCTCTTCCGTGTTATGATATGAGCAGTCATTACCCATCAAAATGAAGGAGGAATCACGAATGACCTTAGAGAATTTTAATGAAAATCTAAAGAAATATGCACGTTTAATTGCTGAAACGGGTGTCAATGTTCAGGACAATCATACGGTTGTTTTACAAATCAGTGTCGATCAAGCGCCCCTTGCCCGCTTAATTACGGAAGAAGCTTATCGCTTAGGCGCGGCCGAAGTAATTGTTCAATGGAGCGACGAAACCATTCAACGTGAATTTTTAGCCCATGCTGCAACTGATCGTATTGAAAATGTTCCTCAATATAAAATTGATCAAACCGATGATTGGATTGCCAAAGGCGCAAGCCGAATTAGCGTGGTTTCTTCTAATCCTGATGCATTAGCTGGCGTGGATGCACAACGTGTAGCAGCTTTCCAAACGGCTAATGGGAAAGCATTGGTCAACCTACGAAAAGCAACGCAAGCCAACAAAGTAAGTTGGACTGTTGTAGCTGCTGCTAGTGAAGGCTGGGCAGCTAAAGTCTTTCCAGAATTAGCAACAAGTGAAGAACAAGTTGATGCACTTTGGAATGAAATTTTCAAAACAACACGAATTTATGAAGAAAACCCAGTCATTGCTTGGGATATCCATGATAAAAAATTACAAGAAAAAGCGGCTGAATTAAACGAACAACAATTTACTGCTTTACACTACACAGCTCCTGGGACAGATTTAACGATTGGTTTGCCTAAAAACCATTTATGGGAAGGCGCTGGTAGTTATAACGCGCGTGGAGAAGAATTCATGGCTAATATGCCAACAGAAGAAGTTTTCACCGCTCCAGATAGTCGCCGCGTTGATGGTTATGTCTCTAGTACAAAACCACTAAGTTATGCTGGCACAATCATTTCGGGAATGAAATTTACATTTAAAGATGGAAAAGTTGTTGACTTCTCAGCTGAACAAGGCGAAGAAGCATTGAAAAATCTCTTAGCTATTGATGAAGGTGCCAAACACTTAGGAGAAGTTGCTTTAGTACCAGACCCTTCACCAATTTCACAATCCGGTTTGATTTTTTATAATACATTGTTCGATGAAAACGCCTCTAATCATTTAGCCTTTGGTTCGGCCTATGCCTTCAACTTACAAGGCGGCACGGAGATGAGCGAAGAAGAATTAGCTGAAGCTGGTTTAAATCGTAGCCAAACACATGTGGACTTTATGGTAGGATCTGACAAAATGAATATTGACGGCATTAAGGAAGACGGGACGATTGTTCCAGTTTTTAGAAATGGCGATTGGGCATAGTCCTACCAAATGTTGAAACCAAAGTTTTTAGCTCCAAAAAATAAGAAGAAACTGCTTTTATTCAGTAGGTTCTTTTAAAATTTAGAAAGTGAGGCCTAAGTTGCAGCGATTTAGGCCTCACTTTCTTATGCTAAAAAATCAATTGCATTCGAAGGACCTTTAACGTTATAATCAAATTGAAAGCGGATTCTTTTACACGATATAAGTTTACTTTTAAATAAAAGAATTTTTTTCAAAAAAGTAGAATTGGAGAATTAACATGGGATTATTTGATGGATTATTAGGGAATGCAACACAAAATAACAATGAAACAGCTGAAAAAGAATTACGGGATGTTTTAATCCCTAACGAAAAAGTAGATATGGCCTTCACTTTAGTAAGAGATTTAATTGTCTTTACAGATAAACGCTTAATTTTAGTCGATAAACAAGGAATTACAGGTAAAAAAGTTGATTATAAATCGATTCCCTACAAATCTATTTCACGCTTTTCTGTTGAAACTAGTGGACATTTCGACCTAGATGCAGAACTAAAGATATGGATTTCAAGTGCTGAGTTACCTTCAGTAAGTCTTCAATTTAGAAAAGATAAAGATATTGTTGCTATTCAACAAGCTTTAGCAGCTGCTGTATTATCTTGAATCCACAAAAAAAGACAGGAAAGCGACCAACTTTCCTGTCTTTTTAATTTTAGATAAAATAAAAAAGGCTTCTCAGCCTTGATACGTTCCTTATTCAATCAGACACATGGCGGCACTTGCTTAGTGCTGCTTCCTTCCGGATCTGACACAATTCACTAGCCCGCCATTGTCCTAGCCTTTCGGCAAAACCTAGTATAACGTATTTTTATTCTTTTGACTAGTCTTTCTTTTGATTTTTTAAAAGTTTCTCTTCTTTTTTCTTTGCCCGTAACCTTTTAAAGAACTGAACTAGCAATAAGCGACACTCTTCTTCTAAAACGCCTGCTTCGACATAGGCCACATGATTGAAGCGTTCATCTTCTAATAAATTCATCAAAGTCCCAGCAGTGCCTGCTTTAGGATCAGTTGCGCCATAATAAACTTCTGGAATTCGTGCTAAAAGCATCGCCCCACTACACATTGGACAAGGCTCTAAAGTTACAAATAATTGGGTTTCTTCTAGACGCCAATTTTCTATCCCGCGACACGCTTCTTGGATTGCATACATTTCTGCATGCGCCGTTGCTTCTTGCCGTGCTTCTCTCAGATTATGCCCGCGGCCAATAATTTCCCCTTGACGAACTATCACAGCTCCAATAGGCACCTCAGCCAAACCTTCTGCTTTTTTCGCTTCTGCAATGGCTTCTCGCATAAAAAATTCTTTTTCTTCTTGTGTTAACGTTGTTTCTTTTTTTCCCAATTAATTTCCACCTTTCGGCTTTTTCCCACTAAACTTCTGTCTTGCTTCATGGTACAATAAATCAGTGAGGTGTGTCTATGATTATTGAAAATTTATCTCAGCTTTATCCCAAAGGCTATTTATCAAAAACAATTGGTTCCGAAGCCACCTATTCAATTCCTGTTGACGACCAATTTTTCATTGTGAATAAAGCTTTCTTAAGCATTAAAGAACAGCATTTGTTGGAAGCGCTTTTTCCAATTTCTGAAAACCCAACAATTACTGGTAACCATCCTTGGTTCAGTTACTTATTTCAACAGGCAAAATTACCTGCCGAAGGGACCTTTCGTATGTTGCAAATTCAAACGAATGTCACAAAAGAATTACAAGCTGAATGGCAATTTAATTTAACAAAGATGTTTCCAGATACAGTTGATTGTTTCAGTCCAAGTAATAATATGTATATTTTAGTTGAAGAACAGTCAAAAAATACCTTTCAACAAGAAGAAATTCAAGGGATCTTTTTAACATTAGATACAGACTTTGATTGCACTAGTGCTGTATTTGTTGGCAATTTTTATTCCTCTGAAGACATTCTCCGGCGTTGTTTCCATGAAGAACAACGTATTTTTTCAGAAGAACTTAATTCCTCTAGTCGGACGACTGTTTTTAGTTTAACTGATGTTGCCCTCCACTATTTTACCAAGGAAGCCATGAGCCAAAATGTACTTGTTGAGTATTATCGTCGTTTATTAAATAAAGACACCGATATTCAGCCAATCATCAGCGCTTTGTGGAAAAATCAAGGCAATATCAGCTCCACTGCAAAAGATTTATTTATGCATCGAAATACTTTACACTATCGGTTGGAAAAGTTTTTTGAACAAACTGGCTTATCTTTAAAAAAAATGGATGATTTAATCTTTTGTTATTTGTTATTAAGAAAGTAGTACGTCCATTTTGTACTCGTATGTTTTTTATTCCCAATTAGAAAGTAGGCGTTCCAATGAAAATTACCGCATATGTCGCTAGTGCATTTAGTAAAAACCACGAAGGTGGCAACAAAGCAGGCGTTGTTTTTATGACACAGCCCTTAACGAGAACCCAAAAAATGGCCATCGCCAAAGAACTAGGATTTGCAGAAACTGCTTTTATTTCAGACTCAAAGATTGCTGATTTCCGCCTTGAATATTTTACGCCAAAAGAAGAAGTCGACTTATGTGGCCACGCGACAATTGGCGCTTTCACCATTATGAAGCACTTAAATAAATTATTGCAAACAGCATATACAATCGAAACGAACAGCGGTTTGCTCGCAATCACGGCGAACGATGAACAACTATTTATGGAACAAACTGTCCCAACTTTTTATGATACGCTCACTTTAGAAGAATTGAGCGGCTGCTTTGATTTAAACGCAGTGGCAACAGCTTTTCCTATCCAGATTGTGTCAACGGGTCTAAAAGATATTTTGGTTCCCATTAAAAATGCGCAATTATTACAGGATTTACAACCAAACTTTGAAAAAATTAAGTTACTTAGTCAAAAGTATGGAGTTATTGGGATGCATCTTTTTGCTTTGTCTGAAGAAAATATCATTTGTAGGAATTTTGCACCCCTTTATGACATCGATGAAGAAGCTGCTACTGGTACATCAAACGGTGCGTTAGCTTGTTATCTGCGCCATCACCAAATTTTACAAAAAACCAATTACACTTTTGCCCAAGGTTATACCTTAAACGCTCCTTCAGAAGTCTTAGTGCGTTTGAACACTACACCTCAAAAGACAATTGATCAAGTTCTAGTTGGTGGCAGAGGCTATTATGTTGAAACAAAAGAATTATTTTTATAAAAAAAAGATGGCCTAGGCCATCTTTTTTACTTCATTGCATCTTCAATAAATGTGAAAAAGCGTTCTTTTAAAGAATCTGTATTGTCTTTAACTTTTTCGCCATATTCAGCTAATTTTGAACCGCCATCTTTCACACGATCAACAACATTTAAAACAGAATCTAATTCATCATCGGATAAATCATCGACAATCGATAATAATTTTTGGTTTCCATCAAATTTATCGTCTACAAACTTTTTAACTTTATAACGATTGGAAACATGAGATACCTTCTTAATAATTTTTTCAGAAGCGATGACTGCAACAGAGACACTTGCAACTGCAGCAATGCTTAAACCGATACCAATTTTTGTTGATGCTTTCATTTCCTTCAGCTCCTCTGTTATTTTCTATTTTAATCATAACATATTATTACTTTTATGCGTAATAGAAAGACCTTTGCTGGCACTTAGTCTCGGCGGTTGTTGCCACCAAATAAAATAACCAAACGTAAAAGTTGTAAAAAGGTCGAAAGCGCCGCTGCTACGTAGGTAAGTGCAGCTGCAAAAAGAACTTTTCTGGCCATTGGGACTTCTTCTTCTGTTAATAACCCACCTTCAGAAAGAATACTTAATGCACGTCTAGACGCATTAAACTCCACCGGTAAAGTCACCAATTGAAAAATCAAGGCTAATGAAAAAGCCAAAATTCCAATGTTGATTAATGTTTGATTCCAACTAAATAAAACACCAATCAAAATTAGTGGAAAGGAGATGGTTGAACCGATGTTGGCAACTGGAACAATGGCTGCACGAAGACGTAAAGGCACATAGTTCGTATGATCTTGTACCGCATGTCCGCATTCATGAGCCGCCACGCCAATAGCCGCGACCGATGTCGATTGAGCAGTGGCTTCGGATAGACTCAACATTTTGTTTCCAGAATTATAATTGTCGGTTAAATCACCAGCAATTTGCTGAACTCCGACATCATTAATTTGTTCTTTTTGTAAAATATATTGTGCTGCCTGCGTGCCTGTAACATGTTTACTGCTTCGTACTTGATCATATTTACGAAAGGTACTGTTAACATATGCGGAGGCCGCACCAGAAATCGCAATTCCGATAATTACCAATATATAGGTTGGATCGATTCCAAAATAAAAGGGCATCATTGTCCTCTACCTCCATCTTTTTTTCTTTATTGTAGCATGATAGTGAAAAAAAGGGAGCGACAAACGTTGTCTTTTGTTTAAAAAAATGATGAATTTTTCAAGAAAGTGCCAAAACTAACAAAAGTGTCACTCAATTAACGGAAAAAAATATGGCAAATTTCCCAAAAAAAAGGCATACTATTCCTTGAGGTGAGGAAAATGAAAACATTACTAAAAATATTAATTCCCATAGTCATTTTAGCTGGCGGTAGCTGGGGCGTTTATAATTACTATTACGGCGGAGAAGCCTACTATACACAAATCACAACATCTGGTGAAAAGAAAGATGAAAAATCAGCTTCTGGTGAACCGACGACTTTGTATTACTATCAACAACCTGCGTTTAATAAAAACGGTGAAGAAAAGACCGTTGAATTAAACGAATATCGTGATCAACCTTTGCGTATGAAAGCCTATCTAAAATTGAAAGTCAATCCCCGTAAAGGTGTGATCAGCTGGAATGAAGTGACAGAAAAAGAAGTCCCTGAAAAAGCTTTAGAAAAATTAAAATAAAGAAAAAACCGTTGGTCGCTTGCCAACGGCTTTTTTTCTTTATAATTGATTACTAATTTTTTCGATATTTTTTAGCATGATGGACACTGTGCCATCTGGATTATTAACAAATTCAATTAAATCCCCATTGCGGTAAACATCTAACGGAACAATTAATTCAATACCGTTATCCATTTTTAACTTTTGTTTGCCAAATTTCTTTTCAGAAATTTCGCGAGATTCTCTGACTGGCGGTGTTTTGTCGACAAACTTCGACTCATTCACTTCTTCTTGGTAAGCTAATTTAGCTGATACATTTTCTTTAAATACTTGCTCAGCAATCTGCTCATTGTCAATCGTTCCCGTTTCCTCAATGCTATCATATACCGCTTCTTTTACAGAAGCCATTAGTTCAAACTCATCTTCGTTAAATTTCTTTCCAATGCGTTTGACTGCCTTTTTAATTTCTTTGATATTTTCTTCCATGGAAGGTGCCGCTTGCGTCTCAATCACTTTTTCAGAGAAATACCAGATTTTTTCTCCTGAAAATTCATATCTTTTCTCTAGTAATTCAAACGCTAATGTATCTAAGTCAACTGTAATTCCTTCATCTGGTTTTTGTGATTTTGAAGACAAAATTGCTCGATTGATAATCAGTTTGTTATAAACGGATTCTTCTTCATAGTCGACGTAATGCGTGTAACTTTCTTTATAGTTTAATTTAATCATTGCGACATGTAACACCGTATCTAATTCATATAAAATGAACAAAATATCAGCACTAGGCGCATCTTCGCTTCCTGAATAAACATCATACCAATGTTGGGTAACTTCTTGGCTTTTCTTCACAAAATCACTAGGAATCCCACGTAACGTGTCAACAAAGGAACTATTTTCCGCCAATGTTCCAGTCTTTGTTTGTGCAGTCGAAAGTTTTGAAATTTTTGCAGTTAAATACGTTCGAATATACTCGGTCGTTAAATCTAGTTCCTTTTCAGAGAAAACCGGCGTCCCAGTTTCTCGATCAATAATGTGTAAAATTGCTTTTTTTAAATAAATATCCATTTTTACGCTCTCCTTTTCTCAACCTTTTTAGTCTAACTGAAAGAGAGAAAAAAGCCAATAGTTTCTATAAAAAGAAGAAGAATTCGTAGACAAATATCTACAAATTCTTCTTTACTTCAAAAAGCGATTACCCTTCTTCGCTGTATAACATCCCTGTTGCTTCATCAACTGGATCGACTTTATTAAAGATGCCTTTCTTTCTGAAAATATAAGTTAAGCCCATTGGTACAATAATGGCAATCACCATTGCGCCTAAAAACGGCAAGTAATATTGTGGCACAATAGATAAAATTCCTGGCAAGCCACCGACGCCTATACTTGTCGCACGAACGCCCATTAAAGTGGCAAACATTCCTGCCATTGCTGAACCAATCATGCCCGCAACAAATGGATAAACATATTTTAAGTTGATCCCAAACATCGCTGGTTCAGTCACACCTAGGTAACAAGAAATCATTGCTGGAATCGAAACTTGTTCTTCTTTTTTGTTTCCACGATGCATAAAGATAACTGCTAAAACCGCTGAACCTTGTGCAATATTTGATAGAGCAATCATTGGCCATAAGTTGGTTGACTGAAAGTCAGCAATCAACTGTAAATCAATCGCATTACTCATATGATGCAACCCAGTGATGACTAATGGTGCGTACATAAAGCCAAAGACGGCGCCAAATAACCAATTAAATGTTGACGTTAATCCTGCATTTACGATATCAGAAACCCAACTACCAATCGTCCAACCGATTGGTCCTAAAATGACATGTGCAGCCAATACTGTTGGTACTAAAGCAAACAATGGGACAAAAATCATTGAAATTGCTTGAGGAATCACTTTTCTAAAGAAAATTTCAAGATAGGCAAGCAAGAAGCCGGCTAACATAGCTGGGATAACTTGCGCTTGATAACCAATCATGTTAACTTGAGCAAACCCAAAATCCCAGAAAGGAATTTCTGCTGCTTTAGTCGTCGCAACTGAATAAGCATTCAGAAGTTGTGGTGAGACTAATGTAATCCCTAGGACAATCCCCAAGATTTGTGTGGTTCCCATTTTCTTCGTAATACTCCACGTAATCCCAACTGGCAAGAAGTGGAAAATTGCTTCGCCGATTAACCATAAGAATGAATTGACCCCATTCCAAAATTGAGAAACTTCCACGATTGTTTGACCATCAAGAAAGCCAAATGGAACCCCTTCCAAAATATTGCGGAACCCTAAAATCAATCCCCCGATAACAAGTGCAGGAATTAATGGTGTAAAAATCTCAGCTAAAACAGAAACAACTCGTTGAACAGGACTCAAATTACTTTTGGCAGCTGCTTTCCCTTCTTCTTTTGAAACCCCTTCTAAACCGGAAATTGCAGAAAAATCATTATAAAATTGTGGGACTTCATTCCCAATAATTACTTGAAACTGTCCAGCATTTGTAAAGGTTCCTTTTACAGAAGGAATATCTTCAATCACAGGTACATCCGCTTTTTTTGGATCTTTTAATACAAAACGCATTCGAGTTGCACAATGAGAAACAGCTGAAATATTTTCTTTGCCTCCTACTGCTTTCAACAACTGCTGTGCATCGCTTTGAAACTTACCCATTTTACATTCTCCTCTCAAACTTGTATATACAATTAAGTTGTATATACATCATACTTGATTATTCTTTTTTTGGCAAGCGCTTTCTTTCAAAAAAAGAATTTTATTTTTTTACAAATCCCTTGTCTTTTCTTAAAGAGTCAAACAGAACGCTTTTTTAGCTGCTTCTTTATTGCTATACTACAGAGGGAAAAAACGAAAAGGAGTATGAAAAATGTTTTTTAAAGAAATTCATCATGTGGCAATCAATGCCTCAAATTATCAAGCAACTAAAAATTTTTATGTCGAAAAGTTGGGCTTTGAAGTTCTTCGCGAAAATCATCGTCCCGAAAAAAATGATATTAAATTAGATTTAAAATTAGGCAGCCAAGAATTAGAAATTTTCATTTCTGATCAATTTCCCGCTCGCCCCTCTTATCCTGAATCTTTAGGATTACGTCATTTAGCTTTTAAAGTTGAACATATTGAAGAAGTGATTGCTTTTTTAAATGAGCAAGGAATTGAAACAGAACCGCTACGAGTAGATGATTTTACGGGTGAAAAAATGACCTTCTTTTTTGATCCAGATGGACTACCTTTAGAACTTCATGAATAATAAATAAAGGAGAGAAACAAAATGAAAGATACCTTTCGCTTAGAAAACCAGACGATTTATTTTGGTACAGAACGAGCAATTTCAGCCAGCCCTCAAACGATTTGGCGCTACCTGACTGAGACAGACAAGCTAAAACAATGGTTTCCAGAATTAGAAATTGGTGAATTAGGTGTTAACGGGTTTTGGCGGTTTATTCTGCCCGATTTTGAAGAAACGATGCCTTTCACTGACTACGCAGAGGAAAAATATCTGGGCGTGACTTGGGATACTGGTATCATCTATTTTGACTTAAAAGAACAAGCGCCTCATCAGACCCTGTTAGTCTTTTCAGAATCTCTCCCAGAAAATTTTACAACACCTCGCCATAAAGATATCGCTGGTTGGTCAATTGTTCTCAACCGCTTGAAGCAAGTAGTTGAAACTCCTGATGCAGCACCAGAAAAAATAGATTTTCCGCAAATAGAAAATCATTACTTAGAAAAATTAACGAATTTAGAAAATTAAAAAGTGTGGCACAACGGGTAAATAACCCTCTGTGCCACACTTTTTAAAAACGCAAGATACGCTGATAAACAAATAAACCTAAATCAATTAAGCAAACAACAAAAATTGCCAATAATACAAAAGAGACCCGCAACTCTGCGGCGTACATCCCTCGTAAACTAATTGTTGCCAAACATAACCCAAAAATCGTTGCCATTGTCACTTGTAACACGGTTCCTGGTTTTAGGGCATAAACAAAAATGCCAATCAAACTAGAAACAACGAGGTGTGTCAATGGCAATTGAAGCCAATTGACAACAAACAGACTGAGGAAACATCCTAAAAGAGTCCCCCAAAAACGTGTCTTAATACGCGTGTTCATTTCTGCCTTCACTGGATGCAAGAGTAGAAAAACATTCATCGGAATCCAAATTATTTTAATGCCTCCTACACTCCACATTAAAATAAAACTCAGCGTAATGGTGAAACTCATACGAATAGCTAAACGAAATCGTTGCACCTTTTCGTCAGGACTTTCTAAAAATTGTTTGAAACTTGTGATCCCAAAAAAAGTCTGTTGTAAGTCGTGCCAGAAATTAATAACCGCCAATTTTTGTTGCTTCATATTTAATTGAATGCTTTTAAAAAAGCGAACATGGCCTCTACTCTTTAAGCTGGTTAGCTGACTTAATCCTGTTTGCCACTAAGCGTTTAGTGTTAAAGCCAATAAAAAAAGACCGATTAAAAAGGCCACAACTTGAGATTACATCAAAAATGTATTTCCTTTAACCTGGATTAACTGACAAAACGTAAACATCATCAAATAACTATGATACCGCATCGGTGTCGCAGATGAATAAAATAAATAAACAATTAAAAATGTCACACTACTATTTAAAATAATAGACCAGCTAAAGGAACTACTAGCTATAAATGCTAAAAAACTGATCACAAATTGCCTGATACTCATTTTGGGCAGCGCTACAAACGAATAATCTTTTTTATAGTTAATTTTAAACATAATAGTAAATACAGGCACCATAATTAAATAGCTTGGGGAAAATAAAAAATCCAATGTATAAAAACTAACCAAAAAAAAGGCGATGACTGGGAAAATGGCCCAAACATACGCAAAAAATTGCTGACTTTTTGTACTAAAAAAATAAATAACAATCACTCCAATATCGATTCCTTATCCATTGTAACATGCTTGTCAATTCCCTCCTCAAATTGAATATACCAATTCGTTAAAAATAAATAAAAAAGCAAATAAATACGCTTTCATTTCTTGTTTTTTGTGCTATAATCAGCCTATATGATATATCATTTAAAACAAAGGAGCTACTTTCATGAATATTCAAGCGATTGATACGCGACACGGAACTGCCAACCAACATAGTTTTTCAAACGGAAATTGTCTACCCTATACTGGCGTGCCATTTGGGATGAACTTTTACGCCCCGCAAACAACTGACCAAAAAGGCAGCTGGTGGTTTCATCCAGAAGATCGAACATTTCAAGGCTATCGAGTAACGCATCAACCAAGTCCTTGGATGGGTGATTTTAGTCATTTATTAATGACCCCTGTCAGTGGTTCATTGTCGGAACTTTCTTTATTCCATGCCCAAAGTTCTTATCGTCCAGAAGAAAGCCTTTTTTCTCCTGTTGAAATTAACTTAACTCAATTACGCTATCAAATAACTTCTCAATTAATCCCAAGCATGTATGGGGGTATCTTAACCATTGATTATCAACAAAAAGATAATCACTTACTACTAACTCTGCCTGGACGTTATCAAGTAAAACAATTAGATGACCATCAAGTGGCTGTAAAAGTCATCAACTATTCTGGTTGTGAAGATCCAGATTTTAGTTTTTATTTTGTGCTTCATTTTGAACAGCCTTTAACCAAATGGTTTGCCCCTTCTTCAGGTGAAGATGGCAAAATCCTTCTTTCTTTTGGAAATATTGCTCAACAAGTTGTTCATTTTAGTAGTTCATTTATTTCTGAAAAACAAGCGCAGTTAAATTTAGCGCGAGAAATCTCTTTGCGTTCTACTGAGATGCTGCAACAAGGAATCGCAGATTGGCATAATTATTTCGATCGCCTTAAAGTAACGCATGAAAACCCTGAACATACTAAAACGTTTTATCATACACTGTATCGAACATTCCTATTTCCGCAAACCTTTTATGAATTGGACGAAAATCAGCAGCCGATTCATTATGATACGTTCTCGCAAACGGTTCGTCCTGGTGTACTATATACCAATAATGGCTTTTGGGATACTTATAAAACGGTCTACCCATTGTTCTCGCTAATTGCTCAAGAAAAATACGAAGAGATGCTAGAAGGCTTTTTAAATAGTTACAACGAAACAGGTTTCTTGCCAAAATGGTTATCGCCAGATGAGCGTGGTTTAATGCCCGGCACCTTGATTGACGCTGTCATTGCTGATGCCGCCGTGAAAAAGATTCGTCCTGACTTGATGCCTCAGTTCCTAGAAGCGATGAAAAAAGGCGCCACACAACAAAGCGAACGAGAAAATTATGGACGTCAAGGAACTCTGGATTATCTAAAATATGGCTATGTTCCTTCAACCTATCATGAATCTGTCAATCATACCTTAGACTATGCGTACAGCGATTTCTGTATTTCGCAAGTTGCAAAAACATTGAATGATTCAGAGACCGCAACGTTTTATCGTCAACAAGCCTTGAATTATCAACAACTTTTTAATCCTGAAACTGGCTTTATGCAAGCAAAGGATACTGAAGGCAATTTCCGTCCTGACTTTTTAGATATTCGTTGGGGCAAAGATTACGCCGAAGGAAGTGCTTGGCAATCAAGTTTTGCGGTTTATCAAGATTTTGCAGGTTTGATTAAGCTATATGGTAGCGAGTTAGCTTTCGAAAAAAAATTAATTCAGCTCTGCAATCAAGCGCCTAACTTTAACGTTGAAGGCTATGGTTTTGAAATTCATGAAATGAGTGAAATGGCGGCAATTGATTTTGGTCAATTAGCCATCTCAAATCAACCAAGTTTCCATTATCCGTTTCTATTCAGCTACATCGGCAAACCAGAGATGGCTCAACCACTTTTAAAACAACTAATGCAAACATTTGATGCTTCACCAACTGGCTATCCAGGTGATGAAGACAATGGTAGCATGTCTGCTTGGTATATTTTTAATAGCTTAGGCTTTTATCCCGTCACACCAGGAACTGGTGAATATGTAATCGGGATGCCTTTAGTCCAGACGGCGGAAGTAAAACTATCAAATGGTAAACAATTAACCATTCAAACATCACCAAACAAAGTCCAACAACAATTTATTCATGAAATTCAGTTAAACCAAGAAAAACATACTGCGCCTTATTTTACTCATCAAGAACTATTAAACGGCGGGACTTTAGATTATCAATTAGGGATTGTCCCGAATCCACAAAACACAGCAGAACGACCGTTTTCATTAAGTACAGAAAAATAATAAAAAGAAAGATGTTCATAAAAATTGAACATCTTTCTTTTTATTCTTCGACACCTGCGTAATTTGATTGGTATTGCTCTCGAAATTCTTTTGGGGTAATTCCATTTAATTTTTTAAACATTTTTGAAAAATAGTTGGTATTGTTAAATCCTACTTTTTCTGAAATTTCGTTGATTGTATCATCCGTGTACAATAATAATTTCTGGGCATGCTTGGTAGGCACTTGATTCAAATATTGAGAAAAACTCCGCTTGGTTTCTTTTTTGAAAATTTGGCCTAAATAACTAGGATTCAAATGAAGCTCATCCGCCACCGTTTTTAAGTTTAATTCTTCTAAATAGCCTTGTTCAATTCTTTCTACAGCTTGGCTAACACTTTCTGAATATTTTTTTATTTTAGGTTTATTTTTCACTTCTGCCAAGACTTGCTGCATTAACGCATACAATGTATTAAGATTGTTGCTAGCTCGAATTTCTTCCACGATTTTTTCATAGTTTTCTTCTAACACAGTTGGATACTGACGGGAAATATCTGAAAAAAGTAAAAAGACTACATAGCGTACATATTCTGGCGTAGCGTGTTGTTGACTTAACTGATTGAAAATGGCATCTAATTCCCGTTGAATGGTCTGCATATCCCCAATCATCAAGGCTTGGTTAAACGCTAGAAAAGTAAAATCTTCTGCCGAACGATTCATTTGTTCTTTTTGATTATTTGGCAGAAATTCTTGATAGAACGTTTCAATTGCTTGCAACTGTTTTACTTTCTCATAACTTTCATAAACCGTTTCCCATTCATTGACAGATTCCCCTACAAAAATCTGACCTTGACCAGCTAGAATCGCTTCAATTTCACGAATAAATAAGAACGCTTCTTGTCTAGCCCCTTTATAGATAAGTAACAATTGGTGGTACGTACTCATCCAACTTTCAATGAATAACAGTTGACCTTTTTTCATAAATAGTTCCTTGATTGTTTCTAAAAATGGCATCTCAGCTTCAACCAATAAAACGGTAAAATCACCTGGTTTTATAGTCGTAAATTGCTGCATTAACTCTTCGTATTCCCCTTCGCTGATTTCATCATTAAGCCAACGCATCAAGCCATTTTCTAGATATAGACGCACGCGGGCATGGGATTTTTTTTGTTGGTCCAATTCTGTTTTAATTCTCTGGATATTGGCTAATAGTTCTTGCTTATTGACTGGTTTCAAAAGATAATCTTGGACCTGCAAAGCCATGCCTTTTTTGACGTAATCAAACTCTTGATAACCTGATAAAATTAAACTAATAAATTGATGTCCTTTTTTCTTTGCTTGCTCAATTAATTCGATCCCACTCATTTCCGGCATCGTAATATCTGTTAATAAAACATCAATGGATTCTGTTTCTAAAAAAGCCAATGCTTCTTGCGCACTACGCGCTGTTTTAACAATTTCAAAGCCTAACTCTTGCCAAGGAATAATCCATTTTAAGCCTTCTAAAATCATATATTCATCATCAACAAACATCACTCGATACATCTTTTCACCCCTTATGCTACAAACGAAAGACGAATTGTCGTCCCTTCTCCTTCTTTCCCTTCAATGGTTAAACCATAACTCTCCCCAAAAAAGCGTTGTAAACGTTCATGAACATTTCTTAATCCAATGGATTGTTCCGTTTCTATTTCTGTTTGATTTAAACGTTCGCGAATTTCCTCTAACCGATTGGCGGTGATTCCTTTTCCATTATCCACAACAGCCACAATAATTTTTTCGCCTTCTCGGTAGGCGTGGACCTTAATAGCATTGTCTTGTCGTTGATAGTCAATACCATGCACAAAATAATTTTCGACAAGCGGCTGAATGATAAACTTAGGAATTTCAACATCAGCAATTGTTTCTTCTATTTCGAACTTATAGGCAAATTGATCGGGATAACGCATTTGATACAAATACACATATTTTTCGCAAAATGAGATTTCCTCTGCCAAGGTCGTGGTTTTTTCTTGGTTAATATTATTCCTAAGTAGCGTTGAAAAAGCATAGACAACATCAGCTAGTTCTTCTTGTTGCCGACTCAAGGCATACATACGAATATATTCCAACGTATTATAAAGAAAATGAGGATTAATTTGCGACTGTAACGCTCTCATGTGGGCATCACGTTGCTTAATTTCTAAAGTATAAATATCGTGAATGTATTGATCTAAACTGTCTACCATAAAATTAATCGCGGAAGCAATATCATTCAACTCTTCCTGAACTTGATTCGTGTCAATTCGTTCTTTTAAATTGCCATCGCCAATGGCTCTGTCGCTTCTAAAATTAATTGGACTTGTTGAGAATAGCGTTTAAATAGGCGGTTTAAGCCCACTAATAAAATAACAATCAAAAGTAACCCAATCCCTAAAATGGCCGCATAATTCATAAACAATTGTTGAAATAAGACTCGGCGGCTTGTTAATAAGAGAATGGTACTCCGGCCACTGCTTTCTATTTCCGTAATATCGTAGCGATTATGAAAAACTTGTTGAATGTCACTATCGGTGTGCATTCTTTTATCTAGTTGCCGCTCTTCTTCTTTGGTAAATTGTGCTTTTTCAGAAAAAATTTGATTCCCAGCACTATCATAGATAAACGCATTAATACCTGATTTTTTCAATAAGTCTGCTTGGTTGCCTAGCAACTCTTGACTTGAAAACACAGTGTACAACTCTCCCAGCGGTTGTCCTGTATAAGGATCGGAGATAATTCGCATTAGTTGAAAGCCATGTTTTTTAATTGATGACATATCCATTTTTTTCCCATTTGTAGCTGTGCGATTGGCGAACAAAACCTGATCAAATTCATCTAAGCGAATAATCACTTCTTCTAAGTCAGGAAAGGTGCTAAATAATGTACTTAAATTATTTCCAAAGTGGGTACTGACCCGATCTTCCGACCATTGGCTGTAAGTATAGTCAAAATACTCAGGAGGAGAAAGTTCCATATATTTTCGCATGTTTTCAATTTTACTTGCAGAGCCAGCTAATTCATTAATCATATTCGTCGCCGCATTATTTTTATTCGTTACATAGCTGTCAATTTGGGAAACGGCGTTATTTTTTTGTGAATCAATTGATAAGTTAATTGTATAAGTAACATAAACGCACAAAGCAGCCACCGTTAACAAAATAATACTTGTTAACAGTAGACTGTATTTTTGTACTAATCGATTTAATAAATATTTTTTTTTAAACAGTTTTTTGAAGATTCGCTTCATTTTGTTCCAACTTTCCATCAATAAACTGGCGATTTTTACGTGTGACATAGGCGCACCACATCATAATTAAGGCAAACGAAGCAAATAGTAGCAGTCCTTTCATTTTCCAAGTTAAAGCAACGATACTAATTACACCGAATAAGACTTTAAAAAATACACCGAGGTTTAAAAAGATACTGATAAATGAAAGCTTCATTAAATCAATAGTTGAGATAAAATAGCTTCCTTCATATAGTAGCATATAAATGTAAAAAATAACGAGTATTAGGGAAACAAAAAATAAAATAAATGTAATAATTAACCACATTATTCCGGTAAATTGAACGGCTAAATAAATATTATAAAAAACAAATCCTAAAGTGAAGAGAAAAAGTAGAAAATAACAGTTACTTCTTTTAAAATGTGCTTTCCATGATTCAAATGCTCGTTTAACGGTGATTGCTTGATAATTCATGCCCTCTTCCAAAATGAAATCAGTCATCATTTGGAGTGCTGGACCAACACCAAAAATAATCCCTCCAGCTAAACTAAATAAAACAAACAGTAAATTTAGTTTGATTACTGTCCAGGAAAGGTAAAACAACCGCTGAATCCCTGTACTTTCCATCTTCCTCTTCCTTTCTATTATGTAAAAGGCTGAGCCAAAAGCGCTCAGCTAATGCCTCAGCCTCCTGTGATTATTTTTGAGATTGGATATATTCGTCTAATTGTGTTTGCATTTCTTTTTGAACTTTATCCCAGCCAGCTGTTTTTAGGTCATCCATTAATTTTGGAAGTGTTTCTTCTGGATCAACAGTTCCTGTATTTAAGCTTGCTGCGTAGCGGTTCATAACTGTAGCAACGTTAGTGATTTCAGTTTTCACTTTATCATTTACAAAAGTAAAACCAAGAATTGGTGAATCTTTTGCTTCTTCGATGCTCTTATCACGTTCTTTAACCATGTCTTCAGTGACAGATTCTTCTGGCCAAATGATTAAGTTGTTTCCTGTGTTCCAAGCACTCAAATGAGTTGTTGGTGTGTAATCTTTCAATAATTTCACACGATCATCGCCAACTTTTTCATATTGTTTGCCTTCTTCACCATAAACAAGTCCGTTTAGCAATTCTGGATTGCTGTTTAATAAGCCTAGCAATTCAACAGATTTTTCTTTGTTTTTAGACGTATTTGCAACAACATAGTTAGCCATTTGCGCTTGAGCTGTTGTTTTTAATGGTTCTGTTAGTGGACGAGAAACAAGTGGTTTGCCAGCAGCTTGTGTTAAGATTGTATCACCATAATCCATAGGTCCTTGTGTTTCTTGACGCATGAACCAAGTATTGGTATTTAAGTCATATGGTGTTGTACTTGTAGCAGCATCTGTTGGAATCAAGCCATCTTTATACCATTGATGTAAGACTTTTAAATTATTAATCATGTCTTTGTCGGCATATTGGTTAATAATTTTTGGTGAGCCAGTATCAGTTGTTTTCACTGCAAATGGATATTGGTTACCAATAGGGAAGTCATAATTACCTGTTGCAAAGAATGTTTGGCCGATAGCAAAAGCAGCAATATTTGGTTCTTTTTTATGGAATTCTTTTAGAACTTCGGTTGCACTTTCATAACTACCATCGACTTTACTAATATCTAAATTGTATTTATCGACATATTCTTTATTAAAAGTTAAAACTTGTTGACCGTAAGAGTTACCTAAAATTGGGAACGCATACAGTTTTCCATTGATCGTATTTCCTTTAATATAGTTATCTGGTAATTGATCATAGGCTTCTTTGGCATATTTAGGTGCTAAATCAGTTAAATCAGCATAGGCGCCTTTTTGTGCATTCGTTGCATAATTTTGTGCTAATGAAATATCATAGCTTTCACCAGAAGCAACGATTGTTGACATTTTTTGGTCCCAATCGCCCCAACCAACAAATTCCATTTTTAATTTTGCCCCAATTTTTTTCTCGATAATTTTATTCGCATTATCGATTAATTGGTCATAATTATCTGGTTTGTCCCCAACACGATACATTAATAACGTTGGTGTACTATCATCACCTTTTGACGCTGCATCTTTTGAAGATTTACCGCACGCGCTTAGTCCTACAGCTAAAGCTGCTGCGCCAGCTACGGCTAATCCTTTTTGCCATTTTTTCATTCCTTATTTCCTCCTGTACAATTTTATTCTTTCACGCCGCCGATTGTTAAACCACCCACGAAATATTTTTGGAAGAATGGGTAAGTTAACGCAATTGGTAACGTAGATAAGACAACAATCGCCATTCGAGCCGATTCACTTGGTAGAACGCCTAAGCCTTCTTGTGCTGCTGCACCCATATCCGTACTTCTCGATAAGAACTCTAAGTTGTTTTGAATTTTCATCAATAAATACTGTAATGGTACCAAGGTATCTTTTTGAATGTAAAGTAATGCATTGAACCAATCGTTCCAATAACCCAAAGCCGCAAATAAACTAATTGTGGCAATCCCTGGAACGGCTAGCGGTAACACAATGCTGACAAAAATGCGCATTTCACTTGCGCCATCAATACGTGCCGATTCAATAATACTGTCAGGCACGGTTTTCTTGAAAAACGTTCGCATCACTAAAATATTAAATGGTCCTAAAGCTAAAGGCAAAATTAACGCCCAAATTGTATCTTTCAATTGCAATAAGTTTGTCATTACTAAATAGTTCGCAACCATCCCTGGTGAAAATAACATTGTAATTAACGCAAACAATGTAAAGAATTTTTTAAATGGAAAGTTGGAACGAGAAATGACATAGGCATATAATGACGTCATTGTTGCATTGACAATCGTCCCTGTCACCGTAATGAATACCGTTATCCCTAAGGCATGAATAATGCGTTGACTCATTGCCCCTTGGAAAATGTAACGATAGGCCTCCAATGAAAATTCTTTTGGCCAAAACCGGTAGCCGTTTGCTGCTAATGATCCTTCACTTGTCAATGAAATCATAATAACAAAGAAAAACGGAACCACACAGGAAATAGCAAAAATAGCAATGACAATATTGAAAATCAAATTCGCTGTCGGGTTGAAGGATCGAACGTTAACGCTAGTGACTTTTTTCTTTTTCATAATCCTTCCTCCTAAAATAGTGCTGAATCTGGTTCAATTCGACGAACAACTAAATTCGCAATTAATAACAAACATGCCCCAACGACAGATTGATATAACGCTGCAGCTGCCGTCATGCCTACATCACCAGTAGCCGTTAAGCCATTGTAAATATAGGTATCTAACACACTTGTCACGTTGTAAAGCGCACCTGAGTTTCTTGGTACGATGTAGAACAAACCAAAGTCTGCTCTGAAGATACCGCCGATGTTTAAAATTAATAAAACAGACATCATTGGTAAAATTTGTGGAATCGTAACATTTTTTATTTGTTGCCATTTGTTGGCACCATCCACCATCGCTGCTTCATAGTATGTCGGATCAATCCCCATCACAGAAGCATAGTAGATAATACTGTTGTAGCCTAGACTCTTCCAAACATTTAGGAAGACAAAAATTACTGGCCACCAACGTGGATCTGCATACCAGTTAATCATTGTGCCGCCATTACCAGTAATCCATTGATTCAAAATCCCTTTATCTGGACTTAAAAAGGCATAAACAAAATAGTTAATAACCATCCAAGATAAGAAATATGGTAGCAATGACATCGTGTGATAAACTTTAACCAAGCGACGATTTCTTAATTCACTCATAATAATAGCAAAAGCAATCGCGAAGAATAAGTTAAAGGCTAAAAAGACGACATTGTACAAAATGGTGTTTCTAGTAATTAACCAAGCATCTTTTGACGCAAATAAAAATTTAAAGTTTTCAAAACCAACCCAAGGACTTTCTCTTAGACTAGCTAAGAAACCATCTGGTGAAATATGAAAATCTTTAAATGCGACCACATTGGCTAAGACTGGTATATAGAAGAAAAATATAAACCAGATAAATCCTGGTAACGCCATAAGGATTAAGGCCTTATAACGCCATACATTTTGAAAAAACCCGTTTTTCTTCTTCATTCGTTTCGCTCCTTTCATAAATATAATAGCGTTTTCATAATATCTTTTTAAGGAACAAATTATAGGATTTGAGAAACAAATTATAGATTTTGTGTCATTTTAAGGTAAAAATTTACCGAAATGACTGTTCTTTGTGAAAACGTTTATCTAATATTTTTTTTATAACCTCTTAAGAACATTAAAAATAATTGGATAAATTCCACTCATAAAGCGGTTTCACTTGTGCGTATTTGTTGTATAAAAGCTGAGAACTTGTTATTTTCACAAAGGATATTATCTAATTATTTTTGAGGAGGACTATTTTTGAATTTTATCCGTAAAAACACTAGAGCAATTAGTTTAATTGTGGTATATTTTTTCACAGTTTTAATGCAAGCTGGTTCTTTATTATTATTAGCTATTTCACTGTTATTTGATAATAATTTAGTAGAATCATCTTTTGCAAATCTCGTAACAGGTTTAACTATTACTGCTATTGTGGGAATAGTTTTATTTTGGAAAGAAATCGTTGCTGGGTTCGACTATTTTAAAGAAGAGACTCTTTGGCGTATTTTTAGCATTTTCTTATGGGTGGGGCTGATTTTTTTAGTCGATGTTATTATTCAAAAAATCATGAGTAATAATCTAATTGCTAATCAACAAGATGTTCTCTCATTTGGTGCACAAGTCCCATTGCTTGTTACTCTATTTTTCTTAGCAATCGTGGGGCCAATTGCTGAAGAACTAGTTTTTCGGCAAGTATTAATGAATTGTTTATCGGAAACAATTGGTATAGCCTGTGCAACTATGATTTCAATTTTTTTATTCACCTTTATGCACACACAACAGCCCCTTGATTTTCTCATTTATCTGCCAGGAGCTATTTTATTATCTGCAGCTTACTTAAAATCAAATCGTTCGCTTGTATTTGTTATGGCTATTCACATTGTTAATAATATGTTGGGTTTCTTGTTATAAATCAAAAAAGGAACTAGCTTAGCTACATTTGCTATTGCTAGTTCCTTCTTTGTTTCAATTACTTCACTTTTCCCCTAAAATTTCAATCCAACCATAATAATATTCAATATATTGATTTTCCTCTTCTAGTTGTGTCAAGATATGTTCCCCGACAACGATGCCTGTTTCAAATCCTTGTTTTGCTAAACGCTTTTTTACTTCTTCGATATTATTCAAACGGGTATCTTGTGTATTGACTTTTAAAATAAAGCCTTTGTATTGGCTACTTGATTCTTTGAGCCAAATCACTTTATCTAAACTTTTTTTATTCACATGATTTGCCAAACAAATCCCATACGTCAGTTCATTGGATTCACTTAAATCCCCGTAAATACCTAAAGTTGAAATGTGTTCCATGTAAACTTTCATCTCTTCTGGATTCTCAATATCAACAACAACAATTTTATCAAAAGGAATTGGTTCATCTGAAAAAACCAATGTTTCTAAATCAATTAACGCATGTAAATGTAATTTTCTTTTCTTGATTTCTTTGTATTTATGTTGAAGCCTTTTTATTTCTTGCCCCAGTTGTTCTTCTGTTGCTTCCATGGTGGCATAGAGATCGGTAGGTGTCTTTTTATATAAATTCAACATATCTTTGATAGGAATCCCCATTTTTCGATAAAAATCAATATCATATATTTTGAACAAATCTTCTAAATCAAAGGTTCGATATCCGTTTTCTTCATTGCGTGTTGTACTAATCAACCCTTGCTCGTCCCAATAACGAATCGTGGACTTAGGGATATTTAACAACTCAGAAACATCTTTTATTGTGTAATTTTTTTCCATCCTGTTCCCTCCATCAAAAAGTTTAGCATTTCTACTGTTGACATTCAAGTTACTTGAACGTGTACAATGACTCTTTGTAACAGCTAAAACGGTATTGTTTAAGGAGGAAATTTCATGAAATTAATGAAAGAGTTTATTAAAGAAAATAAATGGATTGTTCTTGCGACAACTTTAACCATCTGTTTGCAAATCGCAGGAACCCTTGGCGTCCCTAAATTAGTTGGCAAGTTGATTGATGTGGGCATCGTTAGCGGTGACCAACAAGTAATTAAAACGATTGGCATACAAATGTTTCTTGTGGCATTCATTGGAACAATTGCCGCAATTATTTCTAGCTATTTGTCTGCTTTAGTAGCTGCTAAATTTGGTTTTCAAGTTAGAGGATTGTTCTTTAAAAAATTTCAACAATTCTCGATGAAAAATGTTGATAAGTTTGGTTCAAATTCTTTGCTAACTAGAATGACCAACGATGTAGATAATGTTCAAACAATGATTGTGCTATTTTGCCAATTAATCTTTCCAGCGCCTATTATTAGTTTATTTGCCTTAGTGATGACATTTTCTTATTCAGTTTCACTCGCTTGGGTAACATTGGCTTCCATCGTATTTTACTTAGTCGTTGTTTATTTTTTAATGAAAAAAGGTACCCCTTTATCTTTAAAAATTCAACCAAAAATGGATCGAATTACTACGACTTTACGAGAGTTCTTTACTGGAATTAATATGATTCGTGCGTTCAATAATCAAGACTTTGAAGAGCAGCGAACCAATCAAACATTTAAAAATTATGCTGAACGCATGAGTAAAGTGAATCAAATCTTTGCTTGGATTACTCCCGTTGCCTTTTTATTAATGGGCGTTGTGTACGCCTCTATTTTGTGGTTTGGCGGTAATTTAGTTGCAATAGGCACCCTACAAATTGGCACCGTTACAGCTGTGATTGAATATACCCTTCTAACTTTGGCCTACTTAATGATCGCGGCTATGGTATTAGTTGTCATTCCACGGTCCGTTGCTTCCTTGAATCGCTTGCAAGAAGTTTTGTCAGAAGAAATTGAAATTAGCGATCCTCACACTGAAGCAACCATTGCTTATCATCCTGAGAAAGCCTTGATTTGCTTCGATCACGTCACGTTTCAATACACAGAAACAGCTGATCCTGTTTTAGAAAATGTTAGTTTTGTTATTCCTAAAGGAAAAACAACGGCGATTGTTGGTGCAACTGGCGCTGGTAAAAGTACTTTAGTTAAGTTACTTTTACGAATAAATGATGTCACAGCCGGCACGATTAGCTATTCTGGCACAGATATCCGCTCATTATCTCAGCAAACGATTCGCCAAGTCATCAGTTATGTGCCACAAAAAGCCTTTCTTTTCAGTGGGACAATCTTATCAAACTTATTAATGGGAAATGCCAAAGCAACTACAGAAGAAATAAGAACGGCACTAGAAATTTCACAATCTTCTGAATTTATCGATTCCTTACCGCAAGGGATTGAAAGTTTCGTAGCACAAGGCGGGTCCAACTATTCTGGTGGTCAAAAACAAAGAATGTGTATTGCACGAGCCTTAATCAAACCGGCAGACGTTTATATTTTCGATGATAGCTTTTCCGCATTAGATTACAAAACTGACGCCGCTCTACGTGCCGCTTTACATGCACAAATGTCGGACAAAACTTTACTCATTGTTGCTCAACGGTTAAGTACAATCATGAACGCTGACAACATTATCGTCCTAGATGAAGGAAGGATTGTTGGTCAAGGCACCCACGCTGATTTACTTACCACTAATAGCTATTACCAAGACTTTGCTAAATCGCAAGGTATCTTACCCAAGTAATTAAAGAAAGGATGTGACTGCTTGAAAGAAAGTTTTCTTTTCAAGCCATACAATGAAAAAAACAATGAATCTTCAAAGCTTTAAACGTTTCTGGAAAATGATTAAACCTGAGCATCCAATCTTTTATGGTCTAATGATCTGCAGTTTAATTGGAAACTTATTAATTGTTGCCATGACCTATATTATGGCAATCGGGATTGATAACCTCTTAGAAGCTATCAAGCGTGTCGGGCTCAAAGGTATGACACTTCCTTTAGTTGAAGAAGCGCTCTTAGGTCCCGTCTTACTTTTAATTCTCTTTTCAATCATTAGTAGTATCACTTCTTTTATTCAGGAACGAGCAATGGCTTCTTTAAGCGAACGGGTTACTTTAAGAATTAGAAAAGAAGTGACAAAAAAGTTTAAAACTTTACCAATGGCCTTCTTTGACAATCACCAAGTGGGCGATATCATTAGTCGTTCAACAACTGGCTTAAACCAATTGTCACAAGTTCTTTTAACAGGCATCAACCAATTTTTCACTTCCGTCGTGACTATCCTTTTTGCAGGAATCATGTTGTTCTATATTGATGCAAAATTAACCATTTTAGTGTTGCTGCTAATTGGCGGCAGTACTTTCATGACGACAAAAATTGCGAATAAAAACAAGGTGTTTGCTGATCAAAGTCAAGCTGAATTAGGTCAATTAAATAATAAGATGGAAGAATATTTAGCAGGAAATTTGGTCACAAAAACCTTTAATCAACAGCAAAATGCTGAAAAAACAATTGATGCTGTTAATCAACAACATTATCGTGCCTTTAAAAAAGCACAGTTTCTAAATTTTGCGATTTATCCAGCTATTCGTTTTATTAATCAGTTGGCTTTTATTATCAGTGCTATCTTAGGCGCAATGCTCGTTTTATCTGGTGGTATTACGATTGGTTTCTTGCAAGCGTATTTGCAATATATCAACCAAATTTCTGAGCCGATTTCTACCGCTTCTTATGTCATTAACTCAATTCAAGCAGCGATGGCTTCCATTGATCGGATTTTTGTTATCTTAGATGAAGCTGATGAACAGCCAGAAGCAACTCATTTAGAAACTATTTCTTCTCCTAAAGGAGCCATTGAATTTAAAAATGTTCAATTTGGCTACACACCAGAAAAAATTTTAATGAAGAATGTTGATTTTTCTGTTCAACCGAAAAAAACAGTGGCCATTGTAGGACCCACCGGCGCTGGTAAAACAACATTAGTCAACTTATTAATGCGTTTCTATGAAATAAATCAAGGTGCCATTACTTTTGATGGAATTGATATTACGAAACTTTCTCGACAAAATCTAAGAAATTTATTTGGCATGGTTTTACAAAACACTTGGCTATTTGAAGGAACCGTAGCAGATAATATTGCCTATGGAAAAAAAGATGCTTCTCGTGAAGAAATAATTGAAGCAGCTAAAATTGCTCAATGTGATCATTTTATTCGGACCCTTCCTCAAGGATATGACACAATTATTTCTAGCGAAAATGGTGCATTATCACAAGGGCAACAACAGTTATTAACCATCGCCCGAATCATTTTAGCAAATCCGCCCGTTGTTATTCTCGATGAAGCAACTTCGAGTGTGGACACACGAACAGAAGCCCATATTCAAAAAGCGATGGAAACTGTCACAGAAAATCGAACAAGCTTCGTTATCGCTCATCGATTATCCACAATTGAAAATGCTGATTTAATTTTAGTGATGAAAAATGGCGATATTATTGAAAAAGGAACGCATCAGGAACTATTACAAGCTCCGACTCTTTACGCCAGCTTATATAATAGTCAATTTCAAACCACTTAAAAAGAACTGGAACAAGTCATTCTTCTTTTGACTTGTTCCAGTTCTTTTATTGCTTAGAAATATTGAATTCCCATCGCTTTTTTGACTTCTGTTAAGGTTTGTGCTGCCACTTTTTCAGCAGCAAGACTTCCTTTATGCAACATTTCCATAATCGCTTCTGGATTTTTAGCCAGCTCTTCACGACGTCGACGAATCGGTGCGAGTTCTTCTTCTAGGACATCAATTAAGTAACGTTTAATTTTCACATCTCCTAAACCGCCATGACGATAGTGCTCTTTTAATTCTTCAATATATTCTTTCTCTTTCCCAAAGACATCCAAGTAAGTAAAGACCATATTTCCTTCAACTTGTCCTGGGTCCTCTATACGAATATGATTTGGATCGGTATACATACTCATTACTTTTTTCTGTACCACTTCAGCTGGATCTGAAAGATAAATACCATTGCCTAAAGACTTACTCATTTTTCCGTTGCCATCAATTCCTGGCAAGCGTCCCATGCCTTTTGGTGGTAACACAGCTTCCGGTCTAACTAAAACTTCACCGTACGTCTGATTAAAACTATGCACAATTTCTTGCGCTTGTTCCAACATTGGTTTTTGGTCTTCCCCAACTGGGACTAAGTTCGCTTGAAAGGCAGTAATATCAGCAGCTTGTGAAACGGGATAAATAAAGAATCCTGTCGGAACACCTTCCCCAAATTTTTTTTGCTCAATTTCTGCTTTGACCGTTGGATTCCGACGAACACGTGACGTGGTCACTAAATTTAGATAGTACATTGTTAATTCAGCTAACTGTGGAATTTGCGATTGGATAAAAATTGTTGTTTTCGTAGGGTCTAAACCAACTGCTAAATAGTCCAAAGCAACTTCTAAAACATTGGCTGAAACTTTTTCGGGATTTTTTGCATTATCTGTCAATGCTTGTAAATCTGCAATCATGACAAATAATTGATTTGTAGGGTCTGCTTGCATTTCTACTCGTTTTTTTAAGGAACCTACGTAATGTCCTAGGTGCAATTTACCAGTTGGACGATCACCTGTTAAGATAGTATTCATTGTCTACACACCTTTATCGTTTACTTTCATTTATTATTTTACCTTGTTTTAAAAAGAATGAATAGTAGGCAATAGAATATTTATTGATTCTAGATAATCGAAGAGACTAGAAAGATTGCAAGGTACAGCAATTCTTGTTCCAATCTCTTCAAACAGTTCGTTTATTTTGTGACTTTAATTGAAAATTGTGCAGTCACTACCGGTAAAACTTTGCTTGTTACTTTGATTTGATAATTTCCTGCAGCAGTCGTTGCTTCTGTCCTAATCAGACCGTTTTCATCTACACTTACTGTATTGCCAGCATCTGGTGTAACCAACTCATACGTTACTTGCGAGCTCCAAGCATCCGTTTCTGTGTGCGGCGCTTGACCAATCACTTTAGATTGAATTTGATAATTTTCGCCTGATTTTATAGTGGCTGTTTCTGTAGCAAATTGAATTCTTTCAGGAATCGCATGAGTTTGCACGACTTGGAAGATTTTTCGTTCATCGGGATTCGCAATTCCTATTTTTTCTTCTACTGCAGCAGGGAACTGGTAAGTACCTGGCGGGCTACTTGGCGAATAATTACTAACATCGTCATCCCAAGAAATAACCTTCAATTTCGTTTCGCTACCATCATCTAATTTTGCAATTACTTCAGTTGGCAAATTCAGTTCGCCTCGCGAGGTGCCTGTTAGTCGATCCAGCGTAGGCAATTCCTTGAATCCAACAATATGTTTAGCGGTGACTTTTACATTGGCAATAATTGGCATTGAGACACCTGCTGCTCGTCCTACAACAGTGAATGTTCCTTCTTTTTGATAAGAAGATGCTGGAACTTCTGACCAATTGACAGTCACTTCTCGTTGTGAACCATCCGAATAAAAAATAGTTGTTTTTTCTGGTAGATTAGGGGCTTGACCCGCTTCTGTCGTGACCTCAATCGACTCATGTTTGACTTCGAAAACATTCGATAAAACAATTTTAGGAGCTAAACTATCCTCTGTTAGCTGTTGACCAGTTGGCAAGGTCAATTTGCCTGCTAAAAAGTCTTGATAGGCCTTTTGTGCGCCTTCTTTTGAAAAAGCATCAAACCCAGCATTATCAGAATCATAACCAGGCAAACGACTGTCTGTAATCGCTAATAAGAAACTTAACTTGGCTGGAATTTTCTCACCACTTTGAATTAGCTTCCGTAGATAGTTACTAATATCGATAGAGATTGTATTTTGATTATTCATAATTGAACTATTTGTAAAAGATTGTCGAGCAATAAATTCTTCATTTGGTACATTTAAATTATTTGGGCCATTGTTCCAAGTAATGGTGTTACTCATCCAATTAGTATCTGTTCCATAAACATCTACTTGGAACTGCGTATTTTTCAAACGTTCATCATTTGTATTTCCAGCACCATTCCACGCATCATAACGCATCACATTTAATTCTAAATTGGCACTTTTTAGTGATTGATAGTTCTTCAATTCTTGTGTATCAATTTCAACGTAAATCCGGCGATTATACCCCGCAGAACTAGCATTTTTTAATTTTAATGCGTAATTGCCCGTATAGTTTACTCCATAAGGATATTTATAGGCGTCTCCTGAACTAATGGCAGCAGTACCGCCTGCTATAGCAGAGTATGCTCGGTTACCATCACTCTTTTGAACATAGGCAGTTTGAGCTGTTTTTAGTTTAACGGTATCTTTTCCTTCACCAAGTTCACCCTCAAAAGAGACCTTGGCTGTTACTTTGACAGCATCTATCGGTAAGCCGATAACTGTTGCTGCAACTTCAACTGTGCCTGCTGTATTAATTTTTTCTTGAGGGATTGCTTCCCATTGTAACTTAAATTCTTTTTTGCCTGTCGCAACCACTTCTTCATTAACGACTTCTTCGTACGTTAATTCAACTTGCTCTGGCAAATTAGGATACACACCTGTTGCCGAACTAATTTCTAACACTTGATTTTGATAACGAATACTTTTTTCAATTGTGGATGCTTGTTGCGCACCAATATCTAAAACTTTATTTTTCAAGCTATTTCCAAAGAAGTCTTCGGCCGCACTGTTCACTTCCGACAAGCCTTTACCAATCGCTGGAGAGGTTTCTTTTAACTGGAACATTTGTGCTCGCTGACGTAAGCGTTCTTTAGAAGTAAATTCAACCACATTATCTTTTGTTGGTTTCAATGTCGTAAATTCTTGCTCTGCCAACTCTTTCACTTTTTCAGGGTTATCTGTGATTTCTAATTGTGGTTTTTCAAAAATGTTTCCACTTGATACTAATTTTTCAACAGTTGCACCACTTTTTTCTGTAGCAATTTCTTTTGGCCAAATAACATTATTTTTGAAATATTTTTCTGGATTATCGACCATTTTACGTTCAATTGGTTGTGTCCCATTTGTTGGATAATTAGATAAGAATTTTAATTGTCCGGTACCTTCTTTGTATAAAATATTATTGTAAAAATTGGCTACTGTACCACTGTTGTCAGAACTATTTCCTTCACCAAATAATGATGTTGAAATGCCGTCGCCAACATAAATCGTATTATTGTGGATAGTTGGCATTGCCGCTCCATCATTTTTCACCCAATAATGGAAAATACTTTGTTCTTTATAATTGTAGCCACCAGCTCCGCCTGGATTGTCTTTACCTGTTCCTCGGTTACCACCGCCGTCATTAGCTGAGATATTGTACCGAATAACCGAATTTTTTTGATCAGACATAAGCAATAAAAAGCCGCCAGTATTATGATGTGAATAGTTATATTGATAAATAACATTGTTTGACTGCATGTCCACATCATAAGCTTCGGCATCGTTAAATCCATATTTGATTCCGTATACTTCGTTATATTGGAACAGTCCGTCATCTACAGACATTGCCCAAACGCCCGCGTAATTTTGTGTACCATAATCGGCATTGCACATTCGGACAGCAACATTTCCTTCGACGACACCGCCACTTTTGGATTCTGACAAGACAATTCCGTCGCCAGCAATATCTTCTAAATAGTTATTACGAATCGTAATATTAGAAAACGTTTTGTAGAAAGTGTTGCCTCTTGAGGTATCTGAATCAGCTTTTGTTCGAATTCCTTCAAGTCCCACTCGTTGAATCACATTATTTTCAATCAAAATATCATTAAATCCAGTCGTTGTTCGATGATCATTGGCTGCTGTTACTACATTGCCATTCTCATCAAACCAACTTCCTAAAACAATAATTCCACCTACCGCTTTTAATCGTTTGGTTGCAGTATTCCCACTTAGATTCAAATAATATTCTGTTTGAACATCATGAACATAGTTATTCCTTATCGTGACACTATTGAACGTTCGATTTTGTTCATATCCTAGGACTAATATCCCCGCTCTTTGAGCATCTCCTGGTTTCTTATAGCCTTCGAGATTATCTAGCTCTGGTGTATTTGTCACTTCTAAGTTTGAAATATCCCAATATTCTTGGTTCACTAACTGCACAGCCCCTGAGATTGCACGTTTGAAAGTCCCTGTGCTGTAGGTGCCACCACCGTTAATAATCGGACGCCGTGTTGTTTCAAAAATGGTTTCTCCTTTGTCATTCGTATCATAAAAATCAATGACAATCTTTTGTGCCGCTGTCCCATTCCCTTTTGGATGCAACAATTGGTTATTCCAGGTACTTTGCGCATTCAGCAGAAGATGGTCGCCTGGCTGAAACTCCGTCTGATTCACTTTTTCAAAATCACGCCAAGCACTGGCTGGAGACTGCCCATCATTGGCATTATTTCCTCCTTCCCCATCCACATAGTAGGTCGTCCCATTTTGAGCGACACCTACTGAACGAAAAAGTAACGGTTGATCACTCACTGTTTCCCCATAAGCAGGAAGACTAAATAATTGAAGCTGGGAAAAAACAAGTAAAATAGAAAGGAAGATGGTTACACTTTTAAAATACGCTTTTTTTCTCATTTTCTGCTCCTTAACTGTTTTTATTTTGATAATTTTGAAAAAACTTTTCTCTGTCTTTCTCCAACAAGTCTACTTTGGTTGCTTGTTGATACGTAGCTAATTTCTCTTTGTAGCATGTGTTGATATAGGCATTTTTGCCAAATTGTGGTGCTTCTTCAAACTGTAAAAGTTGCCCTCCTTCCTTATTAAAAATATAAAAGTATTGGTTTTCGTGGTATCCTTTCACCACGGTACCAACAGCTTTTTCACTAAGAATCTCCCCAACAGACAACGAATAAATATCCTCTTTTTGGATTTCTGCACTCTTCAATTGATACGATTCAATAACAAGATTAGGTAATTTATTTTGCCACTCCAATAACGTCTCCTCATAAGATAGATTCGGAGAGATTGCTTCGGCTATTTTTTCTAATTCTGCTTGCTTACCTGAAAAAGTTGGAATTTCAATTGCTTCAACAAAGTAATCGGTCTTTTTATATTTATCATCCAATTGCTCAAAGGCCTGCCGCAATTCTTTTTGCGTTGGCTTTTCTTTCTCCATTAATTTCTCTTTTATTTGGTCCTGTAATTGTTGATCTTTTGCATCTAAAAATTGCCAGAGCGTTAAACTGCTCTTTTGGTCTTGCCATTCTTTTTTTTCTTGCCCAAATGTTTGTGAGTGGGCTATTTCTAACTCCGTTGCCAGCTGTTTAATCATTTTATGTTGTACTAAATCCTCCGTTGCAACCTTCAGTAGTTCCTGAGTGGGTGATTTTCCGTTATACGTTTTGCGCCAGAAATTTTTCCCAAACGAAGTTAAATTATTCTGATCAGAGAATTGCTTCGCTACACGATTCATATTTTTATCGCCATAAACAATTAATTCTTCGACTTGGATTGCTTCGTTATTAATCATACTTTGCTGGCTGGTAGTAAAAATAACGAGCACAAAAATAGCACCTATCAAAAAGCTACTTAAAATAATTATTTTTTTCTTCATTCGTTCGCTCCCTCCACTTTAATAAACAAGGCAAGAACAAAATAAGCAACCCCACCTTCATTCATTTTCCTGAAAATCGAGATTACTTATTATGTAAAAATTATTTATTCTTTTTTTGCTTTTCATGCAATTTCCCAGTATTTAAATAAATAATCCCTAGGAAAAGGACAGGGGTTACAACAAACCCAAACTGTGGCTTCAAAAACATCATTGCAAACATTGAGAATAGTAAAAAAACATTTAGACAGCTGACATACCATTTCCGCAGTCCATAGTAAATTGAAATCCGAAACACATCTTTAAAAGAAGCTTGCGGGTTTCGTACTTGAAAATACCAAGCATTCAGCATAATAGCTAACCCAAAAATTAGCAGAAGGACCATCAATGGAATAAACCATTTACCAATCGTTGTTTTGGCAAAAAAGAATATATCTGTCACACTGATGATGCTACTTCCTAAGCCTAGCAAGCTGATAAGAAAGCCTCTTAACCCAAACTGACGAAACTTTTGGAAAAAAGTTTTAAATGGATCCAGCTCCTTTTCTTCTTTAAAAGTATCGATTAAGCCTAAAAGTGCAATCATCCCTGCCCCTATCGGCAACAACGTTACTACAAAAAGTGGGAGGTTTCGTGGATCAATGTCTAAGCTAATCACCGCTATGAAAAAAGGAATGTTCACTAAGAGAAGCCCTAGATTACCGATAAATAAAATGTAAAGCCAGCGAAAAATTTTCATATAAATATTATTATCAAAGGTTTGCTTAGTAAACATTCAAACTTCCTCCTAATTCTTCATTCCAGATGTAGCAATACCTTCAACAAAGTATTTTTGCATTGCTAAAAAGACAATCCCTACTGGTAAAATAGAAACCACTGATGCGGCCATGATTAAGGCATATTCAGCATCAAATAAACCGACGAACATTTTCAAACCTAACTGAATCGTTTTATTCTCAGTAGAAGATAAATAAATGAAAGGTCCCATATAGTCATTCCATGTATTCACAAAAGTAATAATCGTGAGACTGGCTAAAGCTGGTTTGGTTAATGGTAAAATAATTTTCCAATAAATTCCCCACTCACTTAACCCATCAATCCGCGCACTTTCACATAGTGAATCTGGAATACTACTGTAATATTGTTTCAGTAAAAAGACTCCAAATGCATTAAATGCTTGTAATAAAACAAGTGACCATAACGTGTCAGTCAAACCTAATTGACGCATCATAATAAATTGTGGAATCATATACGATTGCCAAGGAATAGCAATTGTTGCGATGTACGTAATAAAAAGTGTATCTCTTCCTCTAAAATTCATTTTTGAAAAGCCATATGCTGCAAAACTTGAAGTAAATAGTTGAATAATCGTAATCACAATACTTAAAAATAACGTATTTTTAAAGAAAGTTAACAATGGAATGCGTTCCCAAATAACGGAATAGTTTTCTGGATGCCAACTTTTAGGAATCCATTGAATTGGAATGGTGAAAACTTCATTGTTTGTTTTAAATGATGCTGAAACCATCCAAATGAAAGGCACCAAAGTAATTAACGCAAGTAAAGTTAAGAGAATGATTACAAGGATCCCACCAGGTGTGACTTTTTCTGCTTTTTTCGTTTTTGCTTTTCGAGTATTTTCTTTTTTTGAAAAAGTTGCTTCCATCTTTTCTCCTCCTAAACTTTCTCTTGATGTTGATTCCATTTAAATTGAGCCACAGTAATCGCTAGAACGATGATGAATAAGACCATCGCAATGGCTGATGCATAACCAAAATTAAATTTGACAAAGGCTTCATTGTAAATTTCATAAACTAACACATTCGTTGCACGTCCTGGTCCACCACCAGTCATAACTTGAACTAAGTCAAAAACTTTGAAACAGTTAATTACAAGCATGATAGTCACGAAAAAGGTCGTTGGTCGTAATGAAGGTAAGGTAACATTTAAAAATTGATTCCATTTACCCGCGCCATCCATTGACGCTGCTTCATATAATTCTCTTGGCACACTTTGTAAACCAGCTAAATACAAAATCATATAATACCCCATAAAGCGCCACACACTAACGATGATAATTGCTGGTAAAGCCCAAGTAGAACTAGATGTCCAGCCAGGAGGATTTTCAATAAATAATTTCAAAAATTGATTAATTGGTCCCATCGTTGGATGAAATAGCATATTCCAAACGACCGCAATCGCAACTAATGACGTTACATAAGGAAAGAAAAAAGCCGTTCTAAAAAATTTCATCCCTCTAATTTTACGATTCAACAAAATCGCTAGTCCTAATGAGCAAATCAATGTTAACGGAACAACACCAATCGTATAGATAAATGTTTGTTTTAACGAAATCCAAAACGTATCATCATGAATCATTTTGGTGAAATTTTTCATTCCGACAAATTCAGGAGTTGAAAAAGAATCCCAACTCATAAAAGCTAAAATCAGTGAACAGATAACCGGGATTAAAGTGAAGAGGAAAAAGCCAATAAAGTTTGGTGCGATAAAAGATAACGCAGTCCACGTATTTTTTCGTCTCAATTTATTTGCTGTTTTTGTTTTTGAAGTAATTTCCATAATTGTATTCTGTTAAGTGAACTTAACAGGCCCTCCTTCCAAACTCAAGCTACATTCTTTATTTAAAAAAATAAGCTGAAATTCATTGTAGGTTACTCATTTCAGCTTATTTTTTTCATCAATCTTTTGTGTTTTTGCAGGAAATAATAGTTAGTCTATCTCTGCTTTGACACGTTTTTCCATGTTAGCAATACCATCTTTTGGTTTTTCGTCGCCGACCATAATTAAATCATGTTCTTCTTGTAATACTTTATCAATTGCGGCACCGTTTTTATCAGATGGGAATTCTAAATTAATTGTATCTGGGTTAAAGGCTTTTTGTGAGACTTCATCTGAAGGCATTCCTTTTCTTGCAAAGTAGATTTTATCAATTTCATCTGTTTTATAAGAAGGAACCACCCCTACTTCTGCTAAAAGTTTTGCACCTTCTTTACCTGAAGCAAAGTCTAAGAATTTTTGAGCAGCTTTTTGTTTTTTACTGTTTTTATTAATTGCAAAACTTGTCGGTGAGCCAAAGGTAGTTGCTTTACCTTTTTCTTGTTGTGGTATTTCGGCAATCCCCCATTCGACATTTGTTTTGCCATCATCAATGTTGGTTAATAAAGTCCCCATGTACCAGCTACCCATGTACATCATCGCCGCTTTTGAATTTTCAAATTGTGATTGATACGTTACTTTTGTTGATTTTGCTGTTCCAAAATCCATTTGTGATTGATCTTTTTGCATTCTCAATGCGCGATCATAATAAGTTTCCATATAATTGTATTTCGGTTCAATCAAATTGGCATTATTTTGAGCAGCAGCAATCGCTTGAACGGTTGAGCGCCAAGTATGTTGATAGGCACCATATACTTGTTCTTCTGGTTTAGATAATTTTTTCGCTAACGCTTCATATTCGTCCCAAGTTAAGTTATCGGGATAGGCAATTCCGGCTTCATCAAACATTTTTTTATTGTAATACAATACCCAGAAATCTGTACGGTAAGGCTGAGCATAGGTTTTACCATCGATTTCATACATCTCGTAACTTGCTTTGGCAGGTGCGATATCTAAATCTTTAACGTGATCGGTTAAATCCACCAATTGATTGCGTAGCGCGTAATTAGAATATGAAAGTAAGTTTTTCATAGTTAAAATATCTGTCGTATCTCCTGATGAAAGCATCGTTGTTACTTTTGTGTCATAATCATCTGAAGCAATGTCCACCGGTTCAATAGTGATATCAGGATTTTCCGCTTCAAAAGCTCTGAATAATTTCTCAAATTCTGGGGTCGTGTCATAATTCCAAGTAGTTACTGTTAATTTTGTTTTGCCATCTTCACTCTTTTCAGTTGCTTTCTTTTCACTTGAACCACCACATGCTGTTAAAGTTACTGCCGTCACCGCTAACAACGCTGCCGCTGTTAAGCCTTTTTTCCAAAATTTCATTTGTACTACCTCCGCTATTTATTATTTTTTAGGAGTTTTCCTCCATGAATTACCAAAAAGAATACCAGCTTTTCGCCAAACGAGTTAACGCTTCCAAATAAAAGTAGTCGCCCCAAATCATGCATTCATCGACTCCTGTATTTGTTTTTTTATCATAGACACCATGAAGCAATAGGCCGTTCGACTCTGGTCGTAAAACCGTTGTATACTTTTCCGCTAATGCTTGTAATAGTTCTAGCGCAACCTTTTCATAATAGCCATGTTTTTCATCATTTAATGGAAGCTGACGAGATAATTCTAGTAAGCCACATGCAGCAATTGCAGCAGATGAGCTATCACGTTCTTCTTCACTCCCTTCATTGAAAATTAAATCCCAGTAACAGATTTTGTCTTCTGGTAATTCTTGAATAAAGTAATCAGCAACATTTTTGGCTGTTTCCAGAAAACTACTATCTCCTGTATATAAATAACTTAACGTAAAGCCGTAAATTCCCCAGGCTTGGCCGCGAGCCCAACAAGAATCATCTGAATATCCTTGCTGTGTCTTTCCGTACAAGGCTTCGCCTGTTTCCGTATCAAAATAATACGTATGGAACGTGGTGTGATTTTCTCGCACAATATATTTTTGTGTTTGTTTCGCATGATTGTAGGCAGCTTCATAATACTCTTGCTTGCCAGTCATTTTTGCTGCAAAGTATAATAATGGTAAGTTCATTAAACAATCAATAATCATTCTACCTCGTTGCTCTGGATCGTCTAAATTCCCCCAAGCTTGAATAATCTTGGCTTTTGGTGAATAACGTTTCATTAATAAGTCCGCAGCTTGCAAGGCCATTTCTTTTGAGGCCTCATGACCATTGACTTGATAATCGGCAATGGCTGTTAAAATATACAAAAAGCCTATATCATGTGTTTCCAGCTCAATTTGTTCATCCAAGCGATGTTGAAAAGAAGCCATCTGTGTGGTAATCACTTCATCGAACTCTGTTGAATTTGTTAATTCCTTTGCTAAAAATAACATTCCTGGCCAAAAGCTGGCCGTCCAATCAATATTTTCTTCAGGATAATAAATTTGATTTAAACTTGCCGCGGGTGGAACTAATTCTTTAAATGTCTCTAAATTTCCTCGAACTTTGTTTAAAGCAAAACTGATTTGCTTCGGTAACCACTCAATCTGTCCATTTTCTGTCATTGTGTATTTTTCCCCCTAATTCCCCAAAATTACAACTTTTTCTTCAACTAAAAGCTGATTTTCTTTTAACCTAACTTTAACTGGCTCAATTTGCTCATTCGGTAGTACGCCTGTCACCAATGAAATTAAAAGATGTTTCCCTTTCGACAAGTTTGCTTTCAAATATGGCAACTCCGTTAACGGATAAAGTAAATTTGTATTCGGTTCTGTCCGAATAATCGCAGCTTCAGAAAAACCGTTGATATTTTCTACTTTTGACACACCTTTTGCATTTTTTACCTCAGCCATTTGATCAGAAACACAAGTGACCTTTTCATCGAAGAGCGGGATTGAGAAGCCACCTTCATAAGCCACTAATGCACGTTGTGTCTCAATTTCGTGGATCCGTAAATGTTGGCCTTCTAATGGTACAATTGTCGTTTTGATTGCTACATCGGACCAAGGATGCCATTGATGAATGATACGATCATCAAGAATTTCGTACTGATCATCTAATCCTTTCGTGCGGAAATAATGGTCGTCTTCAGCTAAAGCCAAGCAATTATCATAAGCACCTTCGTAATACCAATAATCACTCTTTATAGTACTGAAACCAAAATGGGAAGAATAAACAAATTTACTATATTTATCATGCGCATGAGCTTGATAATTAATAAATTGTCCCGCTGGAAACATTAAACCATGTGTCCCTGCATCATTTACTTGATAGTAGTTCCGACTTTCTGGTGAAGGTAAGTGTTTTTCTGGAAAACTAATAGGCTGTGTTTCTGCTTGCCAATAAGGATGATCTTTTGGAACCGCTAACAAAATAAATGTTTTAAAAGCCCAATAAGGCGAACCAGGACCATTATAGCCTTCGGCAAAGACCATATTTTGATAATCATAACCTACCGACAATAATCCATCTGTTGTAAAAATATCTTTGTTCATCCATTGATGAAGATGTCGGCTGATTAGACCTTTAATCTCACCCCACGGCAATGCTTCAACATCTGCAAAAACTAAGGCACTAAAAAATGACACTTGAGCAAAACGATACGTTAAGCTACGTCCAAAGGGAATCGCTTCTCCTGGCTGAGTAAACCAATACTTAAACTCTTGCGCGAACAAAGTTGCTCGTTCCTTCATAATAGCCACTCTTGCGGTATCTTCCGGGGCAAAACGACAATACAATAAACTATAATAATGAATAGCGAAAGAAACATAATAATCAACTTGTGTCTCGACTCCGTCATAATACCAACCATTACCGACATAAAAACGATCAATTACAGCCAAATCAACAGCGATCTGTTCTTTTGAATACGGCATTTCACAATGTTTCATCGCTAAATTCAGCAACACTCTAAAGAAATGCCAATTATTTGGCGGAATAATGTTTTCATTGGCTTGTATCAGCCAACTGTGTAAATTGTTTTGCTGTTCTTTTGTTAATTGGTCCCACGTTTTTTCTTTGTTTAACAAAAGAAATGTACTTAATGCTGCCATCTCAACAATCAATTGATCATAATCTTTTGTTTTTCCCCAATAAGATGAACTCTCAGGATCGGTTCCTTCGATAATTCCAGTTAGAAAGTCATTCAAATACTCACTTTCATTTTGTGTTACATAAGGACCTAGTCCCCATAATGGTCGTAAAAATGCCTCCGCATCACGTGTCCCTTTAGAATAAACCGTTCCGTGTGTCCCTAAATCCAGATGACCTTGATACTCTCGATCAAAAAACAATTCCAGTGGCGCTAATAAATCTTCAAATCCTTCTGCAACTTCTTCGTATGTTTCAAAAGGATTCTGTCTAATTCGTGGCTGAATCATGATTCTCCTCACTTTCAATTAATGTCCCTTTCAAAAAGCCGTAATATTCTCCGTAAACTGTCACTTCGTCACCAATCTTCAATTTTTTCTTTTGCTCATTAAAAACTTGATATTTACTAGAACCACTTTTCAAAATAAAACGATCACCTTTTTTTATTAAACTGGAACGACTGTCACTCTCAACAATCTCCCCTTTCAAAGAAATATATTCATTTAAACGAACGTCACCATTTTGTAATTCTGTTTCTGAATAAGACTGTGCCGTTTCCTTTAGATTTTGAAGAGATTCTTCATCAAATTCTTTTTCACCGGATTTACAACCTGTTAAAGCAAGTAAAATTAGTAAAAAAAGTGAAAATCTTTTCACTAAACCACCTTCTCCATTTAATTAAAGCGCTTTCTTTGACTTTATAGTATATTTTTTTAGTCAAAAAATCAATAGTTTTTGCTAAAAAAAAGTAAAAAAAGCTTTTTCTTGCTTTTTTTTACTAAAAAGAAATATACTATATGCTATAATAGTACTTGAGAAGGAGGCATTTAGAATGGCAACTATCACAGATATCGCAAAAGTCGCGAATGTTTCAATTTCAACTGTATCGCGAGTTCTGAACTATGATCCAAACTTATCCGTTACAGAGGAAACCAAGCGAAAAATTTTTGAAGCAGCAGAAACCCTGAATTATACGAAATATAAAACTAAAAATAAAAACAAACAGCAGGAGCAACTGACACCTAACCTTTCCGTACAAACAGCTCCGCAAGAGCCTTCGATTGCCGTCGTTCAGTGGCGTTCAGATGACGAAGAACTAACGGATATTTACTATATGTCGATTCGTTTAGGCGCTGAAAAGCGGGCCGAAGAGTTAGGTTACAATATTCTAAAAGTTTCTCAATTGGAACAACATAACCTTCAAGGGATTGATGGCATTTTGGCAATTGGCAAATTCACCCAAAAGACGTTACAAGAGTTGCAGCAACTGCATCCAAACCTTTGTGTAATTGGCAGTAATTTCCCACTGGAAGAATTTGATTCTGTAAATACTGATTTTTATCAAGCAACCGAGATTGCCTTAACCCATCTTTTGGAATTGGGCCACGAAAAAATTGCCTTTATTGGTGCCGAAGAAAGCGAAAATATGTATGGTTTCCGTCGCTATAAAACACCGACAACCAACGCTTATCTTGACATTATGCAGCATTATCACTTGTTTAACGAAGATTATTTTATCTTAAAAGAAAATGGCATGTTGGATGTCAAAACGGGGGAACAATTGACAGAAGAAGCGTTAGAAAAATGGGGAAATGATTTACCTACTGCGATTCTTGCTTATAATGACGCCTTTGCAATCGGTGTGATACATACGTTAGCCGCACACGGTATAAAGGTTCCTGAAGAAATTAGTGTCATGGGGATCAATGATATCTCTATTTCTCAATATGTCTCACCGCCGCTATCCTCTGTCCATGCCTTTACTGAAGAAATGGGCGAGACAGGCATTAATTTATTGCACAAACGAATTCAAATGCCTAGCATTCCTCGTAGAGTCCTGTTAAACACAGAATTGGTTGTCCGCCAATCGACAACTAGCCCACGCCAGAAATAAAAAATAAGGACCGCTCCTATAAAGGAACCGTCCTTATTTTTTATTTGTTTTGACCAAATAATTCAATTTGTGTTAATGCTGGAAATGGTGATGGTTCATCTGCTTGAATTAACTCTGTTAGTATCACCCACTCCGCTGCCCGTTTCGCAAAGGTAAAGCTCTGGCGTTGCTCAGTCTTAACAGTTTTAAAAACTTCATGTGTACCGTCGGAAAATTTTAAAGTCACTTGTTGCCAATAATTATCATGAGGAAAGTCCGCTCGTAATGTTAAGATCACTTTATCCAACAAGACTTCACGCCCAAATTCAATTTTTAATGCGGCATCTAATTGCTGATTAATCCCCCATGATTGATAAGGATACGGCCCATGATAAAGATTAGCAAAGGTACCGTCAATCGCATTGCAAGCAAAAAAAGTGGCATCATTTCGCGTTTCCACGTTGGCAGATGCATGAGGATACGCACCAGTAAAATGTTGTAAATCATGTGGATTTAACGCCCAATTACGATAACTCTTAATTTCTTCTTTAGTGGCAATACGCACACTTATATAAGGTTTCTTGGTTTCAAAACGATACGCTGCTCGCGCTTCGATAACGTTTTCATTTTTTATGATTGGAAACGTCCATTTTTGTTCTGGAACATAAATTAAACTGCTATCAAGCGTAGCATCTAACTTCACCATTAAATAAGTATTGGGCGTATCTAAACAAACTTGAATCACATCGCCGTCTTGTAATTGACAATCCCGAGCAGCTAAACAAACAAAATCTTTTCCTGTAATAGTTAACTCTTTCAAAGAATCTGAATCATCTATCTTAGCTTTTCTAATTTCTTGTTCTTGATTTAAAATCGATAATGAAATACACGTCATATGCTTCCCTCCTAATTTTACCTTTATTATATATTATTTTAGTAAATTAATCTATTTTTTTACTAAAATAATAACTTTAGCTTTATTTCTATAAAAGTATTTGGTACTCACTATAAGACGTAAGATTTTGATTCTGCTCTTTTTGAACACAATAAATATTCACCTGTAAACCTGGCAGATTTTCAGTAACCTCAGAAAGACTCATTACTTGCACCTCCCTTAACGAGAACTTTTAAAATGCAGACTATCTTACATTCTTTTTTTGCTATCCTTACTCGATTTTCTGCTCCTTGCTTTCGTATATACTTAGCTACTTTCTCTTAGCCCTACAAGACTCACATAATAACCTCTTTTATCCAAAATGATCGATTAACATGATCCTATTTTAATTCGCATGATATTTATGAATGATTATTGTCATTGCACGGGCTTAAACGATGGTGACTTATTTTATCTCACATATTTTTTAATATCTTACTTCAACTGACCAAAGTCATAAAAGAATCCAGAGGATCTTTTCCTCTGGATTCAATGTTATTCTATATTTTTTACTAATAGTATCTGATAAAAAGAACAAATTAATTAAGATTTATTTTTGTAATTGTACTTTTCTACAACTATTTATGATAATTTTTTTTTAATTTTCGAAAACGTAAAACAGAAGTGATAAGAGCAACTCCTAAAAATACTATACCTATCCAAATACTTACCAATACAGATTTATCGTTTTCACCAGTTTCAGGTAAATTATGTTTTGCCGTTGAAGTTGTTTCTTTATCTCTAGTTTTATCTTTATTATCTGGTTTTATTTTGGGATTAATTTTGTCTTTCGTATACACATATGTGACTACTTGAGTTTTAACCGTAAATTGACCAATAGGATTACCTTGAACTTCTTTAAATTTATAACCAGAGATTTCTTTTTTCTCTGTTAAGTAGGAACCTCCAATTTTCCCTATTTTCACTACATCATGCGCTATTGCTTGTCCCCTTGTATCCACGTACTTTACTATGATATTGCCGCTGGGAATGGGGTCATGCGTATATACGTAAGTTACGGTTTGAGGTTGACCTGAGAAGTGACCGGATACATTACCTTGTACCTCTTTAAAGGTATAGTCCGAGATTGTTTTCTTCTCTGTTGAGTAGGGATTTCCAATATTTCCTGTTTTCACTACATCATGCGCTATTGTTTTTCCCTTTGTATCCACGTACTTCGCTGTGACATTGCCACCAGGAATTGAATTGTGCGTATATACGTAAGTCACGGTTTGCATTTTTTCTGTAAAATGACCGGATGCATCGCCTTGAACTTCTTTAAACGTATAACCTGAAATGATTTTCTTTTCTGTTGAGTAAGATTCTCCAACATTCCCCTTTTTTACTACATCATAAGAGATTTGTTTGCCCTCTGTGTCCACATACTTGACAGTAATGTTCCCTCCAGGAACTGGAATTTTTTTATAAAGATACGTAATATCAGAGGTATTATCCGTTAAAGTTCCAGAACTTGGCGCAGAATCTTTAGATAATCCTGAAAAGGTGTAACCCTTGATATCTTTTTTCTTAGATGTATAGCTCTCGTCTACAGAATCTTCACCATTTGTATCTTTACCTTTATTTTTTTCTTCAGAGGCAAGTATATTTCCATTAGATGTGGAATCATTAATAGTTTCTTCATAGTGAACTGTTATTTGTGGTATACCATAGATTTGGGCAGTCATTTCAACATTATTACTCAGATTCGCCCCTGAAACCGTTCCTTTTGCATAAGAATAGCTGTGTAGTTTAGCTGTTTCACCTATTTTTGCTTTTCCAATTTTCGCTACCTGAACGGGTATAAAACCTGAAATTGTTGTTTGTGTTTTAAGCTTATCTGCCTTAATTGCAACTGTTCGAATACTTGACCAATCGCTGACTTGCTTTTCGTCTACCCAGTCACTTGTCGTTAAATCAACCGAAGTATTAGATTCATTCTTAGGGAGAGAGTATATTTTTGTTGAATAAACAACGTGTGCACCAGCTCCTAAAAGATTTAAAACAGGACCTGTTAATACCATATCAAATGTATCACCATTCGTTTTTTGAGGGAGAACAGCAAGAGTCTGCGCATTAGTATACTCTTTATTAGAACCGTTAGTAATAGAGAGCATTATTTTACCCGAGTTATCATCATCATTTTTATCGACTCTCAGACCTCTATCAAATCCTGCTTTCCCTGTTGATTCTTTATAATAGTTAGAATCACCTGTTCTATTTCCTGATAATCCTACGGTAGATATAATTGATGATGGAGCCGTAATTGTCCATTTCATACCAGTAGAGCCATCATAAACTTTCCCACCATAAATCGGGTGTAGTTCATCCTTGTTGTTATCCGTTAATTGAGTTACCCAGTGTACTGTCGTTCCTGACATTGGTGCTGCAACATCACTTACTTTCCATGGGAGAGCATCTGGATAAAAGAATGCAGATGACGTACCCATATCCGCAGGGATTATTACACTATCCTTAGAAAAATCTAATTGTGTAAGGTGCTCTCCAGTCGTCGGATCAATCCCTAAATCTGTAATAACAGGATAATATTTATGCTCCTTGTACGTCCAGCCCCATTCCGTAATTTTACTTTGATCTATATCAATCATTCCCTTATCAATGCTACTGATCACTAAGGTTGGCAATTTTACTTTTGCGGTAACTCCAGTCGTTGCGCTTCCAGGAATGATTATTTTCCCATCTACACCGCCATCCATTGTAGTTTCTTTATTGAGTTCCGCCCACTTAGCACCTGTCGTAAAGGTTTGCCCTTGTGTATAGGTTCCGGAAATATCATAATTCACAGTCCCTTTTAAACTAAATTGGGAGGTCGAACTTACACTATCATCAAAGTATTTGAGGTGCCCCGTAACTGACATATCTTTATCTGTGGTTACACTGTGCACATCTAAAATAATAGGTACACTTTCTCCATTATTATAAGTTTTGTCCTCAATCACGGCATTAAGTAGTCTTACTTCAACATTATTCCCTGCCAAAATATTAGCTTGTCCTGCAACACTTACAATGTGTGCACCAGCATCTAATGCTGCAGTTACTTTTGCATCATTAGATGCTAATGTAGAAACAGTATAAGTGGACCCATTATCTAAGACGACTGTAAATGGACCGATAGCATTAAGATTTCCAGAAGTTGTCACAGAACCGTTAGGACCGGTTGCAAAAGAAATATCTGTCAAATTACCACACCATTTAGTAGGAAGAGTGAATTTGTAATCTTTTAACCTGTTCGTTTGGTTTACTGTATCATCTAGAAAATTTACGGATAGATTTGGGGTAGCTAAATTTTTATTGATCGTCGTATCCGATTCTTTTCCTGTAACAAATCCTGTTACCCCAGTACTATTACTGATTGTTTTAGAATAGAAACCTTCATGCTCTGGATCAATTGTAGATTTGTCATATCCTTCTAAGACACCCCCAAACATTGGAGTCATCGTTCCAGGGTTAGCTGCACCAATAACAACATCATCCAAATTACCTAGTAGTATTGGTTCATTACCAACTGAGCCGTCATAATATTGAGGTATCAAGGTCAAGTCTGGAGTAAAATGATAAGTTCCTGAAGCTGTTCCTGTCTTAAAGTAACCATAAAGGTACATAAATGCTTCATTATATGAAAAATACCCTCCCCCTGTAACATTAGATACAATAATATCCCCTCCTGCACCATTAGGCTGAGAAAGTCCATCAGGAATATTGGGAATTGCACTACCGTCGTCTGGGACATTTTCATTTGTATCTCGATAATCCGCTAAATGTCCTCCCACCAATACGAAGCCAGAAGGCACGTGAATGATACCCTTTACTTTGACATGTTGGGCTTGAGTAATTCCCGCACTCGAAGCTGTAAAATCTGGATCAGTTTTTACCCCCAAAACAAAATTATAAATAGAGTTTCCATCTGCCGTATAGACATTATTTGCGACCGCGGTATTATGAGTCCTTGCAGTAGCAATAGACGTTATAGGATTAGTAACTACTATAGAACTATTTAAAGTCTGTCCACCACCTTCTACTGTAATAGGTAATGTTGTACTGCCAGGAGAAAATTGATGATTGTCTCCCTGATCTGACATATAATATGAAATATTGAAAGATTGTACACCTGGCGTTGAAAAAGTATAGGTGAGGTTCGTCCCTCCATTAACCGAAGTTTTGGTTACTGTAGCCCCACTAGGTATATCGTAAGTTTCTATAGTTAAACCACTAGGGACAGTAATTTTAATTTCATCCCCAGTAATAACTGAAGCTGAAACTGAAAATTGCCTCGTACTTGAAGCATTATTTGGCCACCCTACACCATCAGAGGTCAATGTGTAAGCAATCGTATTCTCTACACTTTGAGTACTCGTATCCATATCTAAAGTTAGCCCAGACATTTTTACTGGTTGAATATCCTTCATACTGTTGATACTTTCAGAAGTTTGTTTTGTTGACGTCAAACCTTGGTCCTGTGCTATATCTTCTTTAGAATTTGCTTGAGTGGTATACTGGTCTGTTATATGTTGAGTTCCACTAGTTGTTGAATTTTCTGTTCTATCTGCTGGCGAGTTAGCAATCGCATCTGCAGTTACAACTAAATTAGGTGAACCAAAGAGTACCGTAATTGTCACTATGCTCGATACAAAACATTTTTTACTCGTCTTATACAATCTAAACCTGATATTATTTTTCATATTTATTCCTCTCTTTTTATTTCATTTATTTTTTCTTTGTTATACTCTAATAAAGAATCTCTCTCTTAGAGAATAATAACCGTTCTAATTAACTAGTCTATATCATTAAAACTCTCGAGAAAATTATTTTCATGTCAAAATATTCTCGTTTTATGTTCAAATTAAATTGTCTTATGTAAGGGGGAGGTGTCTTTTTATAAACGAAAAAAGATGTTGGTAAAAATACCAACATCAGACAATATAGAGTTGCTTTAATCCATTATATCGAAAGGATTTTTTACCGTTAAAGCTATCTCTCCCATACGTAGTACACATTCTTTTGTCAAAATCTTTTTTTAGATTCCAACTAACTAAAGTCAATAATCACCAGCGTTCACTTCAACTGATGTCCCACTCTCTAAAACTTACTTTTCGATACTTGCGAGTATCTTCTCTGTGTTCATATAACGAAAATCTTCTTGATCGATAAAAACAACCTGCCCCTGACAACCTTCTAAATATTTTTCCACTTTTTCTTTGACACGAGCGACTTGTGGGGTCAACATTAACACATCATACTCTTTATAACCAAGTTTTTCCTCAATCCGACAAACAGGTGCATAATCTAAATCATAAGATAACTCTTTTTCCCTAATTGCTTCAAGTAATTTTGAAACTAACAGCGATGCACTAATTCCCGTCTCACAAATAATCAATATGTTTTTGCTCATAAACTTCTCCTCATTCATGAAATATTTTTATCTAGCAAATCCGATTGGTGAAAATGCTACATAGGTTAGGATAACCACGACAACTAATATACTTGCGACAAGTTTTGTATGTTTCCAAGGTTCAATATTTACTTTCGTATCAAAAGAATTTAAAACAAATTCGCCATCTGGTTTTATTTTAGAAACTACTATTAAAATAAGAATGTCTAAGAAGAAGAGCAGGCTTAAGACATATAAAAAATGGATATCTTTCAAAAATACTTTTGATAGCGCATACAAAACAATATGGATAGCAATTGTCATTTTTGCTCCAAAAGCAGTTGCTTTTTTGGAATAAAATGCAAAAAGTATAATCACTAACAATGGCATATTGTATAATCCATTAAACTCTTGAACAAATTGATACAATCCAGCTGGTGCAAAAGAAATAAACGGTGCAACGATAATTGAAATAATCCCTACAATAACTGTAACTGTTTTTCCCGCACGAGCAATTTGTTTGTCATCTGCTTTCTTATTGATAATTGGTTTGTAAAAATCTAGCGAAAATAGAGTAGAGGTTGCATTTAAAGCCCCCGCAAAGGAAGATAAAATTGCCCCAAAAATAACTGCAGCAAAAATGCCGAAAAGCATTTTTGGTAAAACTTCAGTTACTAAATATGGATATGCGTTATCAGGATTGGACATCAACGCATCCCCAAAAAGATTTCTTGCAACAATTCCTGGAAATACTAAGAATAATGCGCCAAACACTTTGAAAATCCCCACTAAAAAAGCCCCTTTTTGTGCTTCTGCTAAATTTTTTCCTGAAAGTGCTTTTTGAACAATCATCTGATTGGTACACCAGAAATACAAATTATTAAACAACATCCCTGTAAATAATGTTGGCCATGGTACAACAGCAGAATCAATTGCACCTACAGAGTTCAGTAACCATGGTGTGTTTTCAACAACCTGTTCAATCCCACCAATAAAACTGCCATCACCCAGTTTCATTAAACCTAGTATTGGAACCAACAAACCACAAACCAATAAACCAACGCCATAAATCGAATCGCTATTGGCACTTAAAGATAGGCCGCCAATCAGCAGATAAAGAATCCCAACAATACCAATCACCATCGCCACAAGAATGATTGCGACAATAGGTTCGACACCCAACAGCTCATCAATATGAAAAATCTTATTGAATACTAGTGACCCAGAATAAAGAACTACTGGTAAAAAAGAAATCATATAGGTAACAATAAACAAGATTGAAATAATTCGTTTTGTAACTGTATCATAACGAATTTCAATGAAATCTGAAACCGTATTAATACCGTATTTAAAATATTTTGGTAAAAAAATGACTGCCAATGCGACAATTGCAATTGCAGCAGTTACTTCCCAAGCCATTACTTCCATTCCTGCATGATAGCTTTGACCGTTTTGTCCAACAATTTGCTCTGTGGATAGGTTGGTCATAATAATTGTCCCAGCAATCGGTAAGGCTGTTAAGCTTCGGCCACCCATGAAGAAACCTTCTGATCCAGAAGTATCTACACTTCTGGATCGAGAATAGGCAAAAATCCATACGCAGATGACAATTACTAGGAAACTGATTATTGAAAATAGATTCATTGTCTAGCTCCTTCTCGATTAGATTAAAGATCGGTGACCTTTCGGATATAGTTTCGCGCTTTGACGGCATATTCAAACGGATTGGCTTTGGCAGGATCTTGTTCCGCTTCAACTACAATCCAACCTTTATAGCCACTCTCTTCGATTGCTGACCAAATTGGTTTGAAATCAATCATACCATCCCCAGGGACTGTAAAGACGCCTTTTTTCACGGCCTTTAAGAAGCTATCTTCTTCTGTTCTGACTTCCTCTGCCATTTGTTGGCGAATATCTTTGAAGTGAATGTGTTTAATCCGGTCTTGATAGCGCTGATAGATTGCGATTGGATCTTCTCCTGAGAAGACAAGATGTCCAGTGTCAAACAATAATTTAACTTTTGTCGGATCCGTCATTTTCATTAATCGATCGATTTCTTCAGTCGTTTGGACTCCTGTCCCCATATGGTGATGGTAAACAATCTCCATACCTTTTTCATGTGCCAAGTCTCCTAGTTTTTCTAATCCTTCAGCTAGTTTTTGCCACTCTTCATCAGAAAAAATTGGTTTCTCATTAAAAACAGGAGCCGTCATAATTCCTTGTATGCTGTGTCCTTGTTCAGCCACAACAATAACCTTAGCATCCATTGCATGTAAGAAATCTCGATGTTTTTTGAAGTCTTCCGCGGTTTCTTCGAAAGGTTTTGTTGTTAAAAATGTACTAAACCAGGCACTCGCTACTTTTAGTCCACGAATATCTAAATATTGTTTTAAAACCTGTGGATCTTTTGGATACTTGTTGCCAATCTCCGTACCTTTGAATCCAGCTAGCGCCATCTCACTAACGCATTGTTCAAACGTATTTTCGCTTCCTAGCTCTGGCATATCATCATTTGTCCATGCAATCGGCGCAATAGCTAGTTGAATTTGTTTCGCCATTATGTCACTCTCCTACTTCATTTATAGTTGTACCAAACGATTCGTATCAAATGATTCTTGACAAGCTAATGCAATTTTTGTTGATTGTAGACCATCTTCTGCATTAACTGCTGGTTGACGTTTTTCTTGAATACAGGAAATAAATTCTTGTGCTTCTCGAATGAACGCTTCTCTAAATCTTTCTGGAAAGTTTTGAGAGCAAGGTCGCACAATCCCTTGATTATTCATAACAGTCACTAAATTTTTTTCAGGTACTTGCGCTACTCGTAATATCCCTTTGGTGCCCATGATTTCTGTTTCGACATGGTAACCATGTGTAGCATTTCTTCCAGCAACTAGTAAAGCCATTGTTTTATCTTTAAGACTCATCATAGCTGCTCCGGTTTCCAATTCACCGACTTGATCTAATTCTGGATATGCAGCATTTTTACCAATTGCCCAAACTTGTTCTACCTCTTGACCAGTAAACCAACGAACCAAATCAATATCGTGAATCGCCATATCTAGAAATAAACCGCCACTATCATTGTTCATTGCAAACTTAACGAAGCTTTCCAGTCCATCACTCGGATCAATTCCATAACAACGGATTAACGTGACTTCCCCAATTTCCCCATCTTCTACCATTTTTTTCGCATACTGATAAGATTCATCGTAACGGCGCATGAAACCTAACATAAATACTTGCTCGGGATATTTTTCAATAACCTCTTGTGTTTTTTTTATGTCCTCAATTTCAATTCCCAATGGTTTTTCAGTAAATACGTGTTTCCCATTTTCCATAGCTAAACGGACTTGTTCACAGTGGAATCCTGAAGGTGAAACAATAAAAACGGCATCAATTACAGCGCTTTGAACCATTTCTTCATAACTAGAAAACGTATACTTAACACCTAACTCCTTCTGTGCAAATGCTAATTCTGATTCAACTAAACTACAGGCGGCCGTAAGCTCACAGCCACTAACAGCAGAAGATAAATTTTTTGCATGTACCTTGCCTAATCTACCTAATCCTACGATTCCTACTCTAATATTTTCCACAAAACCCCTCCTTTTTTTAAGAATTATTTGGTATATAACGCTGGTTGTTCATCTATTTCAATCATTACTTTTTCCCCTGACTCACGAGACTCATGACAAGCCATCATTGTGATTGCTGCCACGTAGCCATCCCAAGCAGTTGGACCAACAAGTTTATCGTTTTTAATTGAATCAACCCATAACTTAAATTCGTAATCATACGCATCTAAAAAACGCGTTTGCCAGTCGGGCGAAATTGGTGTGTAATTTTTCTCCGCAGCTTTAATTTTGGTATAGGCTGGATCCGTCATTCCGACTTCTGCCGTTTCAAAAACTACGTCACACTTAATGTCGTAGCCAAAACGACAATTAACAAAAATTTCTAAATCAATTGTTACACCTGATTTCGTCTGGAAAATCAGTAATTGAGGATCATGTAAATCTGCATGTGTATGGCTGGTTTTCTTTGGTAAAATCATTTGCACTGAGGCATAATCTTCGGCTAATAGCCAACGAAGAACATCAATTTCATGGATTGCAGTATTACTGATTGCCATTGGCGTCTTATAATTTTCATCAGCGCTTGGATTTCTATGCGCACAATGGAGCATCAGAGCTTCACCATACTGTTTTGATTCAATTGCTTCTTTCAACTCAATGTAGCCACGATCGTATCGACGCATGAAGCCCACCTGTACCAATTTTTTACCATAAGCGACTTCTGCATCTACAATTCGGCGACATCCTGCGGCATCCATTGCTAATGGTTTTTCGCAGAATACGTATTTTCCATGCTTGATTGCTTCCAAGACATATTTTTCGTGTGTTGGGTCCCAGGAAGTAACAACAACAACTTCCACTTCTTCAGAAGCAATTAATTCTTCGCCTGTTTTGAAAAATTGAGCCCCAATCTCCTCAGCAATTTTGCTTGCCGCTTCAACATTAATATCTGATACTGCTGTTACAAAAGCGCCTTGTGTCTTGTGATTAATTCTGTTAATATGTTCGATTCCAATCGCCCCTGTACCAATTACGCCTACTTTTACTTTCAATTATTTGTCCTCCGATTTCTTTATTTTATGCGTATTATGTATACGCTTACAATTTTATTTAGTCAATCATTATTTTCAGAAAGTCATGTCTTATATTTGTACTAATAAAAGATACTTTCACCGCTTTAATCATAGAATCCTCGAAGCTCCTTTGACAGAGCTTCGAAGTAAAACTAGTTTATTTCGCTAGGAGCGTATCGAGCGGTCACAACTTTTCGATGTGTATAAAATTCTACACTGTCTTTTCCGTTGGCGTGTAAGTCACCATAGAAAGAGTGTTTCCAGCCGGAAAAAGCAAACCAAGCCATTGGTGCTGGTACACCTAAATTGATGCCTAACATTCCTGCATCAACATTCTCTCTAAAGTAACGGATAGCTGAAGCATTACTCGTATAGAGGCATGAACCGTTAGCAAATTCTGATTGATTGGTCAGTGTAACTGCTGCTTCTAGATTTTTCACTCGAACAATTGAGGCAACGGGTGCAAAAATTTCATCTTGCCAAATCTTCATGTCCATCGTGACACGATCAAAGATCGTAGGTCCCACGAAGTAGCCTTTTTCAGGAATATTTTCACGGCCATCTAACAATAAGTCCGCTCCTTCATCAATACCTTTTTGAATGTAATCAAATGTTCGTTGCTGCGCCTCTTTTCGAATCACGGGGCCTAAAAAGACTCCTTCTTCCAGACCATTTCCAATTTTTATCGTCTGTGCTGCAGCCTTAAATTTTTCAACGAATTGATCTGCAATAGTTTCTTCTACAACGATCACCGAAGCAGCCATACAGCGTTCACCGGCTGATCCAAAAGAGCCACCGATAATGTCTTTTACTGCACGATCAAGGTTGGCATCTTTTAAAACGATAACATGATTTTTTGCGCCAGTTAGTGCTTGGACTCGTTTCAGATTTTTTGTTCCTTCTTTATAGACATATTCACCAACATTTTTTGAGCCCACAAAGCTAATTCCTTTTACTAATGGATCACGCAATAAAGTATTAACAACATCGTGTGCCCCATAGACAACATTAAAGACGCCACTTGGAAATCCTGCTTCTTCTATTAATTCAACAATTTTTTCCATCAATAATGGCGTTTTTTCGGAAGGCTTCAGCACCACCGTATTCCCTGCTGCTAACGCCATTGGGAAAATCCAAAACGGTACCATCATCGGAAAATTGAAAGGAGTAATTCCCCCAACAACACCGATGGGATAACGGTAATTGGTAATTTCAATATCTGTAGCCGCTGTGGATAGAGAATCACCCATTATTAAATTCGTAATGCTCGCTGCGTGCTCGACATTTTCAATCCCTCGCTGAACCTCACCTAATGATTCTGACAAAGATTTTCCATTTTCAAGCGTAATTAATCGTGCTAGCTCTTCTTTATTCGTCATCAATAAATGATGCAATTTGAAAAGATAGCGGCCACGAACTGGAACACTTACTTTTTTCCATGTTTGAAAAGCCTCATCCGCTACTCTGATTGCTTCTGCAGTTTCTGCTTCACTAGATAATGGAACATTTACTAATGCTTCTTCTGTTGCCGGATTGACCACTTCTTCAAATTCAGTGGCTGCACTTGTTACCCAGCGGCCACCTATATAATTCTTTAAAAATCGAGTCATTTATTTTCCTCCTAAAAAAGTCTACTTATTTTTTTGTTTCTAATTGTTAGTCAATTCGTTCCGATTTAAAATCCACTCGTGTTTTTTCTCGTTATGAAACTTCCAAATTCGTTCAGGTCCTGCCATCACATTTAAATAATAAGAGGTGTAGCCATCTGGCACGCCGACAGGATGATATCCCTTAGGTACCTCCACAACATTTTGATGCTCTATAGTCATCGTTTCATCTATAGAACCATCCTCTGTATATACTCGTTGGAAAACAAATCCTTGCTCTGGATTCAGCTCATGATAATACGTCTCTTCTAAATAAGATTCGTCAGGTAAATTTTCTTGGTCATGTTTGTGTGGTGGATAGCTAGAAAAGTTACCACCTTCAGTGTAGACTTCAACCACCAACAAACTACTGGCAGTATCGACATTGTCTGGTAAAATGTTATGCACTAGTCGTTTATTCTGATATATCCCTCGTTTTTCAACCGTATTTTCCTCAGCGGTAATCACGTGCACTGGCAACTTTTTTTTAGCTGGCGAATAACAAAGGGCCAAACGAACAGTATCAGAAGTTGCTATTAGTTCAAACGACGTTTTTGCTGGAATATAGATACTATCTGTCGGAATTTTTTCAAAAACAGAGGTTCGTTTACCTAAATTCTCGTACCATTTATCGCCCACCTTAACATTGATTTTGCCAGTTAATACGACGATACAAACTTCCAGTTCATTACCAGCTTCTTGATACATTGCTCCATTATCTAATTCAAGAACTTGAAACTCAATATACTGTAAATCAGTGTTGTTTTTTCGAATATTTTGAACTTGTCGAACACCGGGAGCTAGTTCTTTTATCAACGGTTGATGTTTCAATGTTTTTTTCAATTCATTCGCTCCTAACTTTTTGGTTGTATAACGAATACCTAATATTTTCTAGCAGTTGCAAGTTTTTCTTTTTTAACTTGGTATGCTTCTTGAATCGCTGGTTTTTCTGATACTTCAGCAACACCGACATTCCACCAACTACCATCGTAACCAGCAGTCATTGTTTTAGGAAGAACATTTATTTCAATCAATGTCGATTGCATTTGGTTTTTCGCGTCGACAATCGCCTGTTTTAGTTCTTCAATCGAATGGACTTGATACGCTTTGGCACCATATCCTTCAGCGATTTTAGCATAATTGATATTCATAATTTCGCCTTTTGTATTTCTAAATTCCGTCCCTTGACTTATGCCGCCATTCTCCATTTGCAGATTATTAATGCATCCGAACCCAGAATTATTGAACAGAACAATATTGATTTTTTTGTCATATTGTAATGCAGAGACCAGTTCGCTATGCAACATCAAAAAACTACCGTCACCGACTAATGCGTAAACCTCTTGATTAGGATTAGCAAGCCGTACCCCCATTGCACCAGCAATTTCATAGCCCATACAAGAATAGCCATACTCTAAATGATAAGTATTTTCCTTTACAGGATTCCACAATCGTTGCATATCGCCTGGCAATGACCCTGCCGAACCAATCACAATCGCATCATCTTCGACAAAATCATTCAGATGAACGAAAACCTCTGTTTGTGTCAGAGTTGTATTCAAAGAATCAGCATAATCATTTAAAATATTCTGTGTAAAGTGGTTTTTGATTTCCGGATCAAAACCTTTCCGTTTAAAATGAGTTGTTTTTAATCGTTCCCGCTCTTTCACCCATTCGTTCTTCAGTTCAGTGATTTTTTCACCATAAGCCGTTCGATATCCTTCTATCATTGGCAGAATTCCTTCTAAGGTTGCTCGAGCATCTCCCACAATTTGAAACGCTTCCATTTTGTAAGTCTGTGGTCGACTTACGTTAATATTTATCATTTTTGATTGTTCAAAATTAAAAATACTTTTTGATGCAGTGGTAAAATCCGTATAACGCGTGCCAATTCCAATAATCAAATCCGCTTGCTGAACAGCTTTATTAGCAGCCGAGGTACCTAAAATTCCCAAGCCTCCAAGATTATTTTCAAATTCCCATGAAACAGTTGATTTACCAGCATGTGTTTCAACCAAAGGTATCTGATGAACTTGAGAAATTTTCTGAAGGCTCTCACCTGCTTCTGAATACTTGCAGCCGCCCCCCACAATAATTACTGGGTGTTTACTATCCTTTATCAAGTGACTAGCTGTTTCAAGCTCACGAATTGTCGGCATCCGTCGATCGATATAATGAACTCTTTTTCTAAAAAACTCTACTGGATAATCATAGGCTTCTGACTCAACATCTTGTGGCAAACAAATGGTGGCAGGTCCTGTAGTTGCAGGATTGGTCATAACTTCAAATGCCCGTAGCAATGCTGACATCAGCTGTTCTGGCCGATTAATACGATCCCAATAGCGAGAAACCGCTTGGAAAGCATCGTTGGTAGAAAAGGTTACACTTGATTCATGTTCCAACTGCTGTAATACGGGATCTGGTTGCCGAGTAGCAAACGTATCTGCTGGCAGAAACAATACAGGTATATTATTAGCGAAAGCCGTTCCAGCAGCAGTCAATAAATTAGCAGAACCTGGACCAGCAGACGCTGAAACTGCGAATATTTTCTTACGTAAACTTTGTCTAGCAAAAGCGATAGCAGCATGAGCCATCCCTTGTTCGTTTTTTCCACTGTAACTTTTTAAATGTCCCGGATCTTGTTCCAACGCTTGACCAATCCCTAAAACATTCCCATGACCATATACATGAAAGATTCCTTCCACATAAGGTGTTTCTTTTCCATCAATGCTGATATATTGTTGATTCAAAAATTTTAATAATGCTTGTGCTGTCGTTAAACGAATCGTCTTTTCCATTTTATCCACCTTAAATCCTAGCGATCATTTCGCCGTATATTTCCTTCTCCAGTTTAATGAACTCTTTTACTTCTTGCGTCGTTGGTAAAGAATCTGAGCAATTGTTACTTTTGACCATCATCGAAGCTTCCGCTGAGCCAAACTCCAAGCAATCGATAATTTCCCAACCTTCAAATAAACCATATAAAAATCCAGCTGCATAGCCATCACCGCCACCAAATCCCTTGCGTGCCTCCACTGGAAATGGTTTAATTGAAAACTGTTGTTGATCTGCTGTATAAGCTGTTGAGCCTTTCATCCCGTGTTTAATAACGACTATTTGAGCGCCACAATTATGCCAAAAAACAGCGCTTTCATTATCTGTCATATTTGGTTGAATCAATCTTTCAGTTAAATCAAATTCTTCTCTCGAGCCCATAATAATATCTGATTCTTTCGCAACTATTGAATAATAAATAGCGATTTCATCCACATTTTTCCAATTGTATTCTCGATAGTCGATATCAAAAATAATTTTGACGTTGTTTTTTTTCGCTAACATCACAGCTTTTAACACGGCTTCTCTTGAAGGGCTTTCCGCCAAAGCAGTTCCTGAAATTAATAAGGCTTTTGAACGTTTCAAATAATCTTCATCGATATCTTCGACACTTAGTTGTAAATCCGCAGCTTGGTTCCGATACATTAAAATGCTACTTTCTTTAGGTGATAGCATTTCTGTAAAAGTCAGACCCAACTTTTCGCCATGCTGTGCTTTACTTATCTGAGAAGTATCAATGCCTTGCTCATTAAAGTAATCAATAACATATTCTCCGAACTGGTCATCGGATACTTTCCCAATGAAGCCAGCTTTCATCCCATGTTTGGTGATACCCACGGAAATATTTGCAGGAGAACCTCCCACAAACTTTTCAAACATATGAACATTTTTTAAAGGCTTAAATTCTTCTTTAACTTGCTCATTATAGGCAGGGTTAAAATCGATAGCCACTCTACCTAAAAGAACTAGATCAAATTCTTTTGATTGATCAAAGCTAATATAACTCATAGATCCACCTCTTCTTCGTTCTTCTATTATTTACAAACGAATTATAGCACGCTTTCAAAACGCGTGCAACATTAAATTGGCACATTATTTTTGCGTGCATTTTAAAAGAACGCAAAAAAAGAAGCATGAATTGCTTTACAGCAAGATTCACACTTCTTTTAAAGATTATATTTTGTTTTAATAATGATATCTGTAAATAACATCTCTTCTGTTATAAATTTATTATTCTGTAGTTGATTCGCTAATAGTAGCAAAGACCGATAGCCCTGCGTAAAACCATCTTGATCAATTAGAAAATCAACTTGATTTTTTTTCAGCATCTCGATATTTTTCTCAGTTAAATCATAGATAATCACATACGGTCTGTCTTTCCCTGCCCTTTTTTTCAACACACGAGCAATTCCTGCTTGACCTCCTGAAAACACAACGACACCTTTTAAATTAGTATAGTTCTCTAATGTGTCACTTAAAATCTTTTCGACTTCATCGCTCGAATCAAAACTGCTTTGAACACCTGTTAATTTCAATTGTGGAAATGACTGTTTCAATTCTTCAACAAAACCAGCAACTCGTAAACTATTCACACTATTTCCAAAATATCCAGTAATAGCTAGGACATCTCCCTCTCCTTTTGTCAACATTCCTAATAATCCAGCAGCTGTCTTCCCGCTTTTAAAGTTATCCATTCCGACAAAGCACTGACGTTTACTACCAACAATGTCCGAATTGAATGTAATGACCTTAATGCCTTGTTCCGTAAGCTGATTGATTTTTTCCCTAATCGCCACACTATCAACTGGCATGATGGCAATTCCTTTTACACCAAGTTCTAACAAGCGTTCAAGTGCCTGTAACTGCGCCGCTTCATCGACCCCGTCTATTTCCTCTAAAAAGCAATCGATATTTCTTTTTTTTAGATCACCTATAACTGCTTGTAAACCTGATCGAATTGGAATCATAAAAGATGATTTTGCCAATTGTGTCACAACACCTAATTTGATTGCTTCTTCTTTGGCCATCTTTTTTTTCTTCGGAACATAGTTCATTTCTTTCGCTATTGTTTTAATTTTTTCAGCAACCTCAGGATTGATTCGGCCGCGATTATTCAATGCTCGATCCACAGTTCCCCTAGATACTCCTGCTTTTTCAGCAATTTCTTTTATTGTTCCAGCCATTTGTTCTCTCCTTATTTACTTGATTTGCAAAATTATTTTGATTATTTATAAGCTTTCGTATGTATATTCTATCACAATATAAAAAAGCACGCAATTTTGCGTGTTTTATTTTAAAATATAGTTTACTTTAATTTATATTTTAAAAAAAAAGCACCTCAGCTCAGACTGAGGTACTTTTTTAATAAGTTATTTTTTCTGATCATCTTCATCCATTTTCAGAACCGCCATAAAGGCTTCTTGAGGAACTTCCACGGATCCAATTTGTTTCATCCGTTTCTTCCCTTCTTTTTGTTTCTCTAACAATTTACGTTTACGAGAAACATCACCACCATAGCATTTAGCCAGTACGTTTTTGCGTAAGGCTTTAATATCTGAACGCGCCACAATTTTTTGACCAATCGCCGCTTGAACTGGGACTTCAAACTGTTGACGTGGAATTAGTTTTTTCAGTTTCTCAACAATCGCTTTCCCACGCTCAAATGCGAAATCTCGGTGAACAATAAAGCTTAACGCATCCACTTTTTCAGCATTTAATAGAATATCCATTTTCACTAGGCGGCTGGTACGATAGCCAGCCATTTCGTAATCTAAGGATGCATAGCCTTTTGTACTTGATTTCAATTTATCGAAAAAGTCAAACACGATTTCAGATAACGGAATTTCATAAACTACGTTTACACGATAATCGTCTAAGTAATCCATTGTAATGAATTCGCCACGTTTACGTTGTGATAATTCCATTACTGCTCCTACATAATCGTTTGGCACCATGATTTGCGCTTTAACATAAGGTTCTTCCACAGATTCAATCGTTACTGGTTCTGGAAATTCAGCTGGGTTATCAACAACAACGGTTGTTCCGTCTGTTTTATTAACATGATAAATTACAGACGGTGCTGTTGTAATTAACTCTAAATTAAATTCTCGTTCCAAACGTTCCTGAACAACATCCATGTGCAGCAAACCTAAGAAACCACAACGGAAACCAAACCCTAAAGCTTGCGATGTTTCCGGTTCAAATTGTAACGCCGCATCATTTAATTGTAATTTTTCTAATGCTTCCCGTAAATCATTGTAGCGCGACGTATCAATTGGATATAAGCCACAATAAACCATTGGATTCATTTTGCGGTAGCCTGGTAGTGCTTCTGCTGCTGGATTGTCGGCCAAAGTCACTGTATCCCCGACCCGTGTATCTTGAACCGTTTTAATGCTAGCGGTGATATAACCCACATCACCAACCATTAAATAATCACGAGCAATTGGTTTCGGTGAAAAAACGCCGACTTCTGTTACATCAAACGTTTTGCCGTTACTCATCATTTGGATTTTATCCCCAGGACGAACGACACCGTCAATTACACGGATGTTTAAAACGACCCCCCGATAACTATCGTAAATAGAGTCAAAAATCAAAGCCTTTAAAGGAGCCTCAATATCGCCTGATGGAGCTGGTACATACTCCACCACTTGTTCTAAAATATCTTCAATCCCAATCCCTGCTTTGGCACTTGCTAAAACAGCTTCCGATGCATCAATTCCAATTACGTCTTCAATCTCTGTCCGAACACGCTCTGGATCAGCGGCGGGTAAATCAATTTTATTAATAACAGGTAAAATTTCTAAGTCATTATCCAATGCCAAATAGACATTTGCTAGCGTTTGCGCTTCAATTCCTTGCGCCGCATCAACAACTAGAACAGCCCCTTCACAAGCTGCCAAGCTACGAGAAACTTCATAGGTGAAATCGACGTGCCCTGGTGTGTCAATCAAATGGAAAGTATAGGTTTCACCATCTTTAGCTGTATAGTTTAATTCAATTGCGTTTAATTTGATAGTAATGCCGCGTTCTCTCTCTAAATCCATTGAATCAAGTAATTGATCTTGCATTTCTCGACTGCTAACTGTATTTGTTTTTTCCAAAATCCGGTCGGCTAAAGTTGACTTTCCATGGTCAATGTGGGCAATGATCGAGAAATTACGAATTTTCTCTTGTCTTGCTTTCATTTCTTTATTGTTCATTTTTTGCCTCATTTCTTTTAAGAAAAGCTAGCTCCCTGCTAGCTTCATCAATCAATTGTTATATTTTAGTTGCCTTTTTTATCAAATTATCATGTTTAAAGGTCTAGGATAATCAGCACTTTTCATTATACCAATTTTTGAAGAAGATTTAAAGCACTTCCCTTTTATTCTTTTGGTTTCGAAAGGCTAACAGAGTTTCGAAAAATTTGGTATACTAAAAACAGTAAATTTATTGGAGATGGAAAAATGGATGAACAAGAATTTCGAAAGCAACTGACCTTAAAGCCTGTTGAGGAAGAACACATTGATCAATTTAATGAACTTCTTTCCTATGTTTTTCAAGTGACTGAAGCAGATATTGAAGAAAGTGGTTTTGAAAACAAACGCGCATTTATCAAATCAAAACAACCGATTTTAGAACTTTCAAAAGTATTTGGCTGGTTTCACGAAAATCAATTAATTTCACAAATTGCTATCTATCCATGCGAAGTCAATATCCATGGTGCTTTATATAAAATGGGCGGCGTTACTGGTGTCGGTACCTATCCTGAATATGCCAACCACGGTTTAATGAAAGACTTGATTCAAACGGCATTAGAAGAAATGCGCCAAGATAAACAGTGGATTTCTTATCTTTTCCCTTACAACATTCCTTATTACCGACGTAAAGGTTGGGAAATTATGTCCGACAAGTTATCTTTTAAAATTCGGGATACGCAATTACCAAAAACCGTTCCCGTTCCAGGAATGATTGAACGGTTAGCTGTCGATCACCCAGATGTCTTTGATGTCTATGCGCGATTTGCTCGTCAAAATCACGGTGCGCTCATTCGTAGTGCCTTTAACTGGGAAGAATATTGGCGTTTCGAAAACGAGGAAGAACGGACTGCTGCTGTCTATTATGGTGCCAATCAAGAACCTTTAGGAGTACTTTTCTATTGGGTGGCCGATGAGGTATTTCATATTAAGGAAATGTTTTACTTGAACCAAGAAGCCCGAAATGGCTTGTGGAATTTTATTACTGCGCATTTTTCGATGGTTTATTGGGTCAAGGGCGATATCTATAAAAACGAACCATTAGCCTTTCTTTTAGAAGACAGCCAAATTAAAGAAAGCATTGAACCCTATTATATGGCGCGAATTGTTGATGTCAAAGCCTTTTTAGAAAACTTTCCTTTTGAAAGTACAGCTAAGCCCTTCCATTTTGTCGTTAAAGATCCTGTTGCTGAGTGGAATAATGGTATTTTTGGCTTAATTTGGGATGAAAATGATCAAGTGACCATTACGGATGAACCTCTAGGCACCGCCGTTCACTTAGATATTCAAACACTAACTTGTTTAGTCATGAATTACCGACGCCCTTCGTACTTACATCGAATTGAGCGCATTGATACAGATAAAGAAACTTTAAATTCTTTGGAACGGATTTTTCCTGACCAAGAAGCTTATTTCAGTGATTATTTCTAAAACCTTGGATTGGAGACAGACAAATGACAAAAATTTATTTTGCAGGACCTTTATTTTCGCAAGCTGACTTACGTTATAATGCCTATTTAGTCGAACAAATTCGACAATTGGATAAAACAATCGATCTTTATTTACCACAAGAAAATGCGGCGATTAACGACAAATCTGCTTATGCCGATAGCAAAATGATTGCCTTAGCAGATACAGAAAATGTCCTTGCTAGCGATTTATTGGTTGCTTTATTAGACGGTCCAACCATTGATGCGGGCGTAGCTTCCGAAATTGGTGTTGCTTATGCCAAAGGAATCCCGGTGGTTGCCCTTTACACAGACAGCCGCCAACAAGGTGCTGATAATCACCAAAAGCTTGATGCTTTGAACGAAGTCGCTGAAAATCAATTCCATTATTTAAACCTTTATACAGTTGGTTTGATTAAATTGAATGGTCGGGTTGTTTCTTCAGAAGAGGATTTGTTGGAAGAAATTAAGCAACGATTGTCATAATAAAAAAGAACGAGCGAATTCGCTCGTTCTTTTTTTATACTTCTTCTATTGGTTCATTTTCAAAAACTAATTGATTGTCTAATAGACTAATCGTGACTTTTGTTTTTGGCATTACTCGACCAGAAACAATTTCTTTTGCTAATGGTGTTTCGACTTCACGAGTAATGAAACGTTTTAACGGACGAGCTCCATAAGCTGGCTCATACCCATTTTCAGCAATCCATGTTTTAGCTTCATCAGTGATTTCCAACACAATTTCTTGTTGCTCTAAACGATGAGCAAGTTGTGCGGTCATTTTACCAATGATTCCTTTCACATTATCCAAGCTCAATGGTGTAAATAAAATAGTATCATCAATTCTGTTTAAGAACTCTGGTTTAAAGTGTCCTTTTAGAATATTCATGACTTGATTTTCAACTTCTTCTGGAATTGTTCCTTCAGGTGTCACACCTTCCAATAAAAGCTGAGAGCCGATGTTACTTGTCATAATTAAAACTGTATTTTTAAAATCAACGACCCGACCTTTAGAATCTGTCAAACGACCATCATCTAAAACTTGTAATAAGATATTAAAGACATCTGGGTGCGCTTTTTCAATTTCGTCTAATAAGACAATTGTATAAGGGTTTCGACGAACAGCTTCTGTTAACTGGCCACCTTCTTCATAACCAATATAGCCTGGAGGGGCACCAACCAAACGAGACACGGCATGTTTTTCCATGTATTCACTCATGTCAATCCGTACCATATGATCTTCAGAATCAAACAAATCTTCAGCTAAAGCTTTAGCAAGTTCTGTTTTACCAACACCAGTTGGTCCTAGGAAAAGGAACGAACCAAGTGGGCGATTTGGATCTTGTAAGCCTGCTCTTGAACGAATTACCGCATCACTAACAGCATCGACGGCTTCATCTTGACCAATCACACGTTTGTGTAATGTTTCATTCAGTTTCATTAATTTTTCTCGTTCGCCTTCAACTAATTTTGTCACAGGAATGCCAGTTAAACGACCGACCACTTGCGCAATTTCGTTTTCAGTAACCGATTCTTGTACCATTTTGACGTTATCTTTAGCGTTCTTTTCTTCCAATTCTTTCAATTCATGTTCTAATTGTGGAATTGTTCCATGACGCAAAACAGCAGCTCGTTCTAAATCATAATTATTTTCAGCATCTTCTAATTCGTGTTTTGCTTTATCAATCTCTGCACGTTTGTTGGAAACCGCATTAACTTCTTCTTTTTCCGTTTCCCATTGCATTTTCATTGAGTTGGCTTCTTCACGCAAATCTGCTAATTCTTCTTGCAAGTTGGCTAACCGTTTTTTACTTGCATCATCTGATTCTTTTTTCAAGGCCGCTTCTTCAATTTCTAGTTGCATTAACCGACGTGTTACTTGATCGAGCTCTGTTGGCATCGAATTCATTTCCACTCGAATCGTTGCGCTTGCTTCATCGACTAAGTCAATCGCTTTATCTGGTAAGAAACGATCAGTAATATAGCGATCGGATAAAGTAGCGGCAGCAACTAAAGCATTGTCATGAATATTCACGCCGTGGTGAATTTCAAATCGTTCTTTTAAGCCACGCAAAATAGAAATTGTATCTTCTACTGTTGGTTCTTTGACTAATACTTTTTGGAAACGACGTTCTAAGGCTTTATCTTTTTCCATATATTGGCGATATTCATCAAGCGTTGTGGCACCGATTAAATGCAATTCACCACGTGCTAGCATCGGTTTTAATAAATTCCCAGCGTCCATACTGCCTTCAGTTTTACCAGCTCCGACGATATTATGAATTTCATCAATGAATAAAATGATTTTGCCATCACTTTTTTTCACTTCTTTTAAAACAGCTTTTAACCGTTCTTCAAATTCGCCACGGAATTTTGCTCCCGCAATTAAGGCACCCATATCTAAAGAAAAAATGGTTTTATCTTTTAAGTTTTCGGGAACATCTTTACGAACGATTCGTTGTGCTAATCCTTCAACAATCGCTGTTTTACCAACACCTGGTTCACCAATTAAGACTGGATTATTTTTAGTTTTTCTTGATAAAATCCGAATAACGTCACGAATTTCTTCGTCACGACCAATGATTGGATCTTGTTTTCCTGCTTTTACTTGTTGTACTAAGTCAACACCGTATTTTTCTAGTGCTTTATATTGTTCTTCCTGGTTTTGAGAAGTCACACGATCTCCTCCTCTCATCTCTTCAATATTTTTTCTTAACTCTTTTTCCGTAATGCCTTGTTGCATTAAATATTTTGTTAAACGATAATTTTTCAATTTCATTAAAGCTAAAAGTACAATTTCGGTTGATAAAAATTCATCTTGGAATTCTTCTCGAAGTGAATCAGCTTCTTGCAATAAATGGAACAAATTTTGACTTAAATTTTGACCATATTGCACATTACCGCCCGCCACACTTGGATATTCATCTAACGCGTTATCTACTTCTCGTTCAAATGCGTCAACATCTAAACCAGCATCTGTGTAAAAATTACGTCCAAAATGGTTTGGTTGAAGAAAAATTTTCCATAAATGTGCGATATCAATTTCTTGATGTTGCCGTGTCACCGCAACTTTTTGAGCTTCAGCAATCGCCTCTTGAAGCGTGGTTGTCATTTTTTCAATATTCATAAACGATCCCTCCCGTTTATTATTTTGTCTTTTTTATTTTAACATTCTTTACAATTATTATTATCCGACTTTTGATGGATTTCTTCAAAAGTTAAGGTATTTGTAAACCTTATAAATTTATTATACCCCATTGGTCAGTAAAGGTCAATAAATAAATTGACCTTTTTTGACCTTTTTGATAAAAAAAACCTAAAACAACTAAATATCACTGTTTTAGGGCTTTTTCGCAATCACAACTAGTTTGACCAACTCTTTATTGCTTTGATTTATTAAAAATAAAGTTTTAACGTAAGATACTTTTTATCGGCATAGCTAACCAAAATAGCCAAACTGGTTATCGCTAAAAATAATTCGTACTCATAACCACTAAAACCACTTGCCAAACCAAAAGAAAAAATAGCTCCGACTAAAACTGCTATGAATCCTACTGATACCAAAGGAATTAAAAAGCCAATAATCATAAATAATCCACCAATTAATTCAATTGCTGCTACACCATAAACAAAAAGACTTGGCAAACCAATACTAGCAAAAAACGCTAAAGTATCTTCCAATGACGTTACTTTCATCACTCCATGAATTAGCATCGTCACCCCTAGCCAAATTCTAATCACTTGAATGCCTCGCTGTTGTTTATCCATACTTCTCCTCCTTTGTTTGCATTAAATAGTTAATGTAACTATTTAAGTTACATTATAAAGGATAAATCGAAAAAAGTATAGAAAAAAACAAACGTATTTAACAATACGTTTGTTTTTTAATCCTTCAGTTTATAACATTATAAGAGAAAAGCGAGAAGAATCATCCTCCTTCTCGCTTTCTTGTTACCCTAAACCAACACGTTCAAAAATCGTGTCAACATTTTTTAAATGATAATGGTAATCAAAGGCATCATCTAGCTCTTCTTTTGATAAGACAGATGTAATTTTTTCATCCGCATCTAGCAACGGACGGAACGCCGTTTGATGATCCCATGCGTAAGCTGTTTTTGGTTGGACCAGATCATACGCTTCTTCACGTGTCATGCCATGGTCAATCAATTTTAACAAGACACGTTGGCTATAAATTAGTCCATAGGTCGCATCCATGTTACGCTTCATATTTTCTGGGAAGACCGTTAAGTTTTTGACAATATTACCAAAACGATTCAACATGTAATTTAGTAAAATCGTCGTATCGGGAATAATAATCCGTTCAGCAGACGAGTGAGAAATATCTCGTTCATGCCATAAACTCACATTTTCAAAGGCAGTAATGACATGACCACGAATCACACGTGCCAAACCAGTCATATTTTCAGAACCAATTGGATTCCGTTTATGCGGCATTGCCGAAGATCCTTTTTGTCCTTTTGCAAAAAATTCTTCTACTTCACGTGTTTCTGATTTTTGTAGACCACGAATTTCTGTTGCAAATTTTTCAATACTTGTCGCAATTAATGCCATGGCAGAAACATACTCTGCATGTAAATCACGTGGTAAAACTTGTGTCGAAATCTCTTGAGCACGGATCCCCAAATGTTCGCAAACATATTCTTCAACAAATGGTGAAATATTGGCAAAGGTACCTACGGCTCCACTGATTTTACCTGCTTCGACACCTTTGGCTGCATGTTCAAAACGTTCAATGTTGCGTTTCATTTCAGAATACCACAACGCTAATTTCAAACCAAATGTAGTCGGTTCTGCATGAACGCCATGCGTTCTTCCCATCATGACCGTATGTTTATACTCTTTGGCTTTGGCTCCGACAATCTCCGTAAATGTTTGTAAATCTTTCCGTAAAATATCATTCGCCTGTTTCAATAGATAACCATAGGCAGTATCCACAACATCTGTGCTGGTTAACCCATAGTGTACCCATTTTCGCTCTTCACCAAGCGTTTCTGAAACGGCACGAGTAAAAGCGACAACATCATGACGTGTTTCTGCTTCAATTTCTAAAATACGTGCAACATCAAATGATGCATTTTCTCGGATTTTTTGTACATCTTCTTTAGGAATCTCGCCAAGTTCTGCCCAAGCTTCATCCGCCAAAATTTCAACTTCTAGCCATGCCTTGTAGCGGTTCTCATCTGTCCAAATTGCGCCCATTTCGGGTCTTGTATAACGATCAATCATTGTGCCTTATCCCCTCTTTACTCCTCAATTTTTGAAAAATAATTACGACCAAATCTTTGTTTCTTTAATTTCTTCCAGTGTTTCATCGATTTCTTTGGTTAATATAGTAATATGCCCCATCGCTCGTTGCGCTTTTGCTTCACTGTGGCCATAATAGTGGAAATGCCAATCTGGATGTTCATTAATAATGTCCATCGTTTCATAGGCCTCATTTCCAAGCACATTGACCGTGACTGCTTCAGACAACAGTTGAATCGTTGGCATTGACCAATTACATAAGCCACGAATATGCGTATCATATTGGCTAAAAGAACAAGCATCTATTGAAAAATTCCCAGCATCTTCTGGACGAGGTAAAATTTTATTTACATAAATCCCGCCTGTTTCTGTATAAAACATTTCAATTGAAAGGGTGCCGACTAAACCAACTGCTTTAGCAATCACCTTAGCAATTCGTTGCAACTCACCACTGACTTCGTCATCAATTCGGGCTGGTGCAATCGTTTCATGTAGCTTACGCTCTTTTTTAATTGTTTCCACAACTGGAAATGTCGCAAATTCGCCACGACCATTACCAGAAATCAGAACAGATAATTCTTTTTCGTAAGGAATCCAAGCTTCCAAAACACAGGTTCCTTCTCTTAGAAGATTCATGGATGGCGCTAAGTCTGAAGTACTATGTAGTACATAACGACCTTCCCCTCGCGTATTCTTCAAGATACACGGATAACCAATGCCATCAATTGCTTCTTGAATATCAGTCGGACTAACAATCGTTGCATAAGGTGCAATCACAATATTATTATCTTCCAAGAAACTTTTTTCCATTAAGCGATCTTGCGTAATCGCTAAAATGTCTGTTCCTTGCGGTATATTCGCCAAATGTTGAATCGCTGTTAACGCATCAACATCTGCATGTTCAAATTCATACGTAATCACTTGGGCACGTTTTGCCAATTTCTCTAACGCTTCAGGATCATTATATGCTCCTAATAATTGCCAATCGGCAACTTGTGCAGCAGGACAATCAATTTGTGGATCTAGCACACCCACTCGAAACCCCATTTCTCTTGCACTAAGGGCCATCATTTTTGCTAAATGTCCGCCACCAATGATACCAATCACTTGACCAGGTAATAGTGGTTTATCCAAGTTCATCACAACTTTCCATCACAGTTTTATCCTTAAAATCCTTCTGCGGTTTCTCGTCGCAGTCTAGCCTTTAAGAGTGCTCTTTTTACATGATACAAGGAAAAAGGCTCAACTTCAAGTGCCAGCAGTGTTTCCATTAGGTTTTCTCATCAGAATTTATTAACATACTTTAGGATAAAACAGCGGTAACTTACTACTCGTCTCTTTGTAACCAAGCTTTTTTCTCTTTTTCTCTTCAGATTGATGAAAACATTAAATTTTTCTAAACGATGATTAGGTCAAAAAAGTATGAAAGAAAAGCCACCTGACCTTATCTATCATACTTTTTTGAAACTATTCGTTACTTTCTGAGGTTTCTTTTAAACCATTGAATAAAAGATTTAAAATAATTGCGGTAATGCTGCTCATGACAATTCCATTACCAGTAAACATGCTAACAGTTTCTGGTACTTTATTAAAGAGCGTCGGCATAATATTAAAGCCTAAACCAAAGCCAATCGAGATGGCAATAATTAATAAATTTTTGTCATTTGAGTAGTCAACTTTTGACAACATGCGCATTCCTTGGACAGCCACCATTCCAAACATAACCAGCATTCCGCCGCCTAAAACTGGCTCTGGGATAATTTGGGCCATCGCACCAATTTTTGGTAATAAGCCTAAAATAATTAAGAAAAAAGCAGAAAAATAAATTGGTCGACGTGTTTTGATCCCAGATAATTGAACTAACCCGACATTTTGAGAGAAACCTGTATAAGGAAACGTATTAAAAATCCCCCCTAAAATGACGGCTAAACCTTCTGCATGATACCCACGACGTAAATCATCTTCGCCAATTTTCTTCCCTGTAATATCTCCTAAGGCAAAATAAACACCTGTTGATTCAACCATACTAACAATTGAAATAATAATCATCAACACAATAGAAGAAAGATCAAACGTTGGTTTGCCAAAATAAAATGGCTGTGGAAAATGAAACCACGTAGCTTGACCAACAGGAGATAAGTCCACTAATCCCAGAAACGCAGCTAAAATTGTGCCGCCGACTAGGCCGATTAACACGGCAATTGACTTGATAAAGCCACGTCCCCAAACTTGCACAACAATGATTAAGGCAATTGTTACAAATGCGAGGAGCAAGTTTTTAGGATCACCAAAACTTTTGTCCGTTGCTAAGCCGCCACCCATTTTTTCAACAGCAACAGGAATTAAGGTCAAACCAATAACTGTAATGACTGTGCCGGTGACTAAAGGCGGAAATAGACGTTTAATTTTTGAGAAAAATCCTGCAATAAGAACGACAAAAATGCCCGAAGCAATAATTGAACCGTAAATTGCACCAACCCCTTTGTTCGTACCAATCATGATTAAAGGTGCAACTGCTTGAATGGCACAACCTAAAACGACTGGCAAGCCAATCCCAAAAAACTTATTCACCGTTAATTGTAAAAGTGTCGCAACGCCGCACATAAAAATATCGATTGAAATCAAATACGTCATTTGTTGCGAATCAAAATTCAAGCCGGTTCCGATTAATAAAGGTACGGCAACTGCTCCAGCATACATCGCTAATAAATGTTGCAATCCTAAAACGGCGGCTTTCCCATTTGGTGTTTCCGTCTGTTGTGGTGTATTCAATTGTTTTGTTTCCAAGATTATGCATCCTCCTCTAAAAACGTCACCGTTCCTTCACTTAATGAAGCAATACGTGCTAAAGAGACTACATTTAAGCCCATGTCTTCTAATAACTGACGACCATCTTGGAATGATTTTTCAATTACGATACCAATTCCTTCAACCTTTGCACCAGCCTGTTGGCATAATTCTACCAATCCTTTGGCAGCTTGTCCGTTAGCTAAAAAGTCATCAATAATCAACACTTTATCAGCATCAGATAAAAATTTTCTTGAAATGGAAATTTGACTTGTCACTTGTTTTGTAAATGAATAAACTGAAGCCGTTAAAAGCTCTTCATCCATGGTTAAACTTTTTGCCTTACGAGCGAAGATCATTGGCACGCCTAATTTTTGCGCTGCGTATAAGGCAGGAGCGATTCCTGATGCTTCAATTGTAATTACTTTGGTAATGCCTGCTTCTGCGAAAACCTCAGCAAAACGATTACCCATAGCCTCCATTAATTCTGGATCCACTTGGTGCGTAATAAAACTATCTACTTTTAAAACACCTTCACCTAATACACGGCCATCATTTTTAATACGTTCGACTAATTCCTTCACAATATGAACTCCTTTACTTATTTTTCGATAGATGCTTTGTTCTCATCCTGAGGAAAGGACGGTTCGTTAAAAACGAACGAAATAAAACAAAGTGCTATTTATATTCGTGTTCTAACAAAAGAAAAAAGCCCATTTTGCCAAAGCAAAAAAGGGCTATCCGCTCTTCTTCACTTATAGACCAGCATTTACGGTGCTGGGTAGAGACGGTCAACCGTATTTTGACCTTATACAAGCTTCTATGTTTCTCTAGGATAGTACAAAAATCTCTAACTTTCAATGGTTTAACAACTTTTTTTCATTAGAATTTTCAAATAATTGGTTCATTCTTCCATTGTTCCGTAAAAGCGAACATTAAATAGCCAAAAACGCTTTGGCAGGATAGACTGCCAAAGCGTTTTTTATTCTTCATCGGTTGCTTTTTCTTGTTCACGATATTTTTTCATTTTTTTGCTGAATAATTCACCGTTACTAGGGGGCGTATATGTAATAGCATTCGCTCCGGCGATAATGGTTTCATGAATACTCGATTCAGTTGGTCCTCCTGTTGCAATAATCGGTAATTCTGGATACTTGCCACGGAAATAGCGTACGGTGGCTGCAGTGTCTTTTCCTGCACTGATATTAATCATATCCACGCCAGCCGCAAGTTTTTCATCAATTGGCGTATGAATAGAAGTTACTGTACTGATAATAGGAATATCGATTGCTTCATCCACCATTTTAATTGTTTCAATTGGTGTAGGACCATTCAAAACGACACCCATTGAGCCTTGTGCTTCTGCAAATAAACTCATATAAGCAGAACGCATGCCTTGCGTTAAACCGCCGCCGACTCCTGAAAAGACAGGAATATCCGCTGCTTCAATAATGCCTTTTGTAATCGCTGGATGCGGTGTAAAAGGATATACAGCAATCACTGCCTGTGCATCCGTATTGCGGATAATCGCAATATCTGTCGTAAAAATAATTGATTTTATTTTACGGCCAAAAATTTTAATGCCACTGGCTTGCCGAATAATCTCTGGCATTTTTACAATATCTTGTTTCAGCGGCGTCATAATTTCTGGAATCCACTTTTCGCTCATTGTCATCGTTCCTCCATGCTTAACGGTCGTATTTATTTAAATTGTATTCTTCTATTACATGAATGATCTTATCAGCGTATGTAGGATCCGTTGCGTATCCAGCATCTTGAAGCGCTTGTGCAGCCTCTTTATAATTTTTGGCTAACAAGACTTTTTCATATAAATTTGGATCCCAATCGACCCCATCAACAAATAACTTGGTATGATCTCGCATGGATTCTTCCCAATTGTCATAAACTCGAAAATCACCCTGAATCGTAATCCAGACCTCATTGACATACTCTTTTGTTTCTAAATTGACTTTTGGTTGATTGCCATATGCTTTAATCCCAAAAAGATTGTTATATTTCGATGCTAATTGACTTTGTCCAAAATTTGATTCTAAAACTGCTTGCCCCATAATAATACTTGGTAATACCCCGTAAGATTCTTGTAATTCACGTGCATACGGTGTGATTTCAGCAACAAATTCTTCTTTTGAGATGTTTTCATTTTGGCGATTGACTGACTCGCTTTGTCCCTTATCTGAATCAGAAAGGACAGATAACGAAAAGACAAAGGCCAAACCGACGACAACTACGCCTAAGAATAACTTTGGCAAATTCAGCTGCTTTTTTCTTTTTTTCTGATAGTTGCTCACTTCATTAATTCCCCACTTCATCTTTTATTTTCCGATAAAATGTTTCACTATCTTTCACTTTCGTGATTGATTTCATTTGTTACTATAACCGAATAATTGTATCATTTTCACAGAAAATTATCAACTTTCATCACTGCTTACGCTCGTGATTTCAGTACTTGATTCAGTGGTAGCAGTTGAAGAAACTGTACTACTTTCAGAAATTTTAGTGGATGATTTCACTGTTGTTTCAGTTGATGTGTGAACAGATTCTTCAACTGGCTTTTTGCCAAAAAAGACAAAAATTACCGCACCAAACATAATAATCACAGATAAAATCCCAGCAATTGTGTATTTCAAAAGACCATCCTTCCTATTCGTTATTCACCTACGTAAGTATCCATCAGATTTTCATTGACCCAATCTAATAATTCAACTTTTGAACCTTCCAATTGTCGTTGAATCGTAGCTGGTAACCGGAATGTAATAATATCATCAAAACCCCATTCACCATAGGCCAGCGTCACTTTCAAATCAATATAACCAGCAGCAATTTCTTGTTCCTGTTTATTGTTAGGAATCAATTCTACAACGCCCAAATCAGATTGTAACCATTTTTTGGCAATTGTTGTTTTTAACCGTTTATATTCCGAAACAGCTAGGTTGCGTTTTTCCGGAAATAAGATGGTTTGGCGGAGTATTTTTTGAGTCAGCATCCACTCATAATCCGTAAACAAATTCTTAATTTTTTGCATGACTTCATTGTCCAAACCAAATTGGCCTTCTTTCCAAGCTTGCCAATCGGCTGCTTGAATTTGATAAGCGGAGTAAAAATTTTCTTCTGTTTGGTACTGTTCAATAATTGCGTCAACAATAATATCTACATAAACTTGATGCATAATCATTCGCCTCCATTTTCTATTTTACTGAAATTCTCTAAAAAAAGCATCTTTTTATCTCTGGATTTTATCATATTTACAAAATTGTCCTTGTTTTCTAATTTCTCTTGTTTACAGTATAATAAATAATGAAGAAGATTTGAAGAAATTGCATAGATTAGGAGGACTTCTTTTGACAAAAAAATTATATCAATGGGGCATCGTAGGATTAGGTGGGATTGCCCACGAATTTGCTTCAACGTTTAAACAAGAAACTAGCCAACTTGCAGCTGTTGCTTCACGGACATTGACTAAAGCAGAACAATTTGCCGCTGATTATTCAATCCCTAAAGCCTATGGTTCTTATGAAGAATTGCTAGCAGATGAAACGATCGATGTTGTCTATATAGCAGTGCCAAATAAACAACATGCTGAACACATTTTAAAAGCGCTCCAGGCCGGAAAACATGTGTTGTGTGAAAAAGCTATTACGATGAACGCGGCAGAATTAAAACAAGCCTTGGCAGTTGCAGAAAAAAATGACCTTATTTTAGCAGAGGCCATGACTATTTTTAACATGCCACTATACGACGAATTACGTCGCTTGATGGATGCTGGCAAATTTGGTCAGTTAAAAATGATTCAAGCACCATTTGGAAGTTACAAAGAACCCGATCCTAAAAATCGCTTTTTTAATCCTGACTTAGCAGGCGGCGCATTGTTAGATATTGGTACTTATGCGGTTTCGTTTGCTCGTTGGTTTCTCAGCTCACAACCTGACGTTTTAGCTTCTAGCATGGTTCCCTTCTCTACTGGCGTTGATGAACAATCGGTGACATTGCTTCGGAATAAAGAAAATGAGTTGGCTACTATTTCATTAACATTCCAAGCAAAAATGCCAAAGCAAGGAATTGTTGCTTTTGAAGATGCCTATATTACCATTACAGATTATCCACGCGCAGATGAAGCGATTGTTCACTACAACGACGGTACGGTTGAGACCATCGTTTCTGGGTATTCAGCTGAAGCCATGAATTACGAAATCTACAATATGGTTGAAGCAATCAAAGGTACACAACCCAACCGCTCCTTATTTTTCACGACAGAAGTCATTGATATTTTGGACCAGATGCAAAAATTATGGCAGGCGTAAGGGAATCAAAAAGAGCGTGGGACAAAAATCACTTTGGATTTTTGCTCCACGCTCAAAAACTGATACACGGCGAGAACAGAAGCAACCCCTTCGGCTTATTTCTCGGAGTTAAACACTTCTGTCCCGACCTCTTTTTGTTTTACTGCTTAATTATTTTTACTAGTTTGAGATATATCCCTAACAGTATCATAAATACTGCACTAACTCTTAACTCTGTATTATACTCATAAAGCCAAGTAGCTTGTGAAAAGACAAGAAATACTAAAAAAATAATTGGTATACAAAATAATCTATTCTCTTTTTCTGTCAAAAAAATGATTGACAGTGATAATAAAAATAACGGAATAAACATAAATTGTAAAAATATGTTCGATAAGACAACTATGTAATTCTTAAATAAGACTGGATTGATCCAGATAATTGCAACAATAGTCAATACAAAATATCTAATGATACTTTCCGTCCTGATGGCATATAACAGTCCTAGGAAAGCCAACAGGCTACCAATTATATCTTCATAGGCAAATAGATGTGTACTGATCATCGCTTCTGTTCACCTCCTTTAATAATAAAAGCTTAATTCAGTTTTTCTCTTTCTTTCCTACTTCTTCTCAGTTAAGTTTTGTAACAATAAATAACAAAAATAGACCACTACGATCAACTGAATCATTAACCAACTAGGCGTTACTTCACTTAACACTGTTTCTCCATAACTACTCCCTAACAATGCAAAAGTCAAAACCAAAAGTGCCTCTGGAATAAATGAGCGTGTTTTTTTGTAGAAACTTTCGATTAAAAGAACCACACCTGTCATTATAAAAAATAACGGTACAACCAAAATGTCATATATCAGATAAAAAAATCCACTATCATTTATAGAATAGCTAATTAGTTTAAATATGAATAAATTTTTCCATGTTACAGCTAAAATAATCCATAAAACGTATTTCATTGTATAGCGATCAGAGACAAATAAAATTACCGAAAGCAGAAAAATAAATAAAAAACCAAAGAAAACCATCTTTTTTACTCCCTTAACATTACTAATTGGTGAATATCAATTTAAGCTTTATCGCATCAAATAAAACTGGAAGTTCAAGCTAAACGCTTAAACTTCCAGTTTCCATTTTTCTCTATGGATAAATACGGTTTAACATACGTGGGAACGGAATCGCTTCACGAATATGTTCATTACCAGTAATGAACGTAACAGCACGTTCTAAACCTAATCCGAAGCCAGAATGTGGCACAGAACCGTATTTACGTAAATCTAAATACCAGCTGTATTCTTCTTCAGATAAGCCAAACTCAGCTACTTTTTCTTTCAAATAATCATAATCAGTTGCACGCTCTGAACCACCGATAATTTCACCATAACCTTCTGGTGCAATTAAATCGGCACAAATTACAACATCTTCACGTGTTGGATGTGGTTTCATATAGAAGGCTTTAATTGCTTTTGGATAATTTAAAATGAATGTTGGAACGCCATAGTAATTTGAAATAAAGGTTTCATGTGGGCTACCAAAGTCTTCGCCCCATTCAATGTGATCATAATCATTGTTTGCTTCTTCTTTTTGTAATAACTCAATCGCATCATCGTAAGTAATACGTTTGAATGGTTCCGAAACATATTTCTCTAGTAACGCTGTATCACGTTCTAAAACATCCAATGGATATTGTTGATTTTTCAATACCGATTTAATTAAATGTTTTACATAGGCTTCTTGAATATCTAGTGATTCTTCATGAGTTGTGTATGCCATTTCTGGTTCAATCATCCAGAATTCCGTTAAGTGACGACGAGTTTTGGATTTTTCCGCACGGAAAGTTGGTCCAAAAGTAAAGACTTTTCCAAATGCCATCGCACCAGCTTCTGCATATAATTGACCTGTTTGTGATAAGAATGCTGGTTGTCCGAAGTAATCTGTTTCAAATAATTCTGTTGTGCCTTCTGGTGCTGAGCCTGTTAAAATTGGGCTATCAATTTTAATGAATCCTTGTTCGTTAAAGAACTCGTAAGTAGCACGAATAATTTCGTTACGAACTAACATGATTGCATGTTGTTTGCTTGAACGTAACCATAAATGACGATGATCCATTAAGAAATCTGTGCCGTGTTCTTTCGGCGTAATTGGGTAATCTTCTGAAGCGCCAACGACTTCTAAATCAGTGATATCCATTTCATAGCCGAATTTAGAACGGCTATCTTCTTTGATAACACCAGTAACCATGACTGCTGTTTCTTGTGATAAATGTTTAATTTCTTGGAATTTTTCTGTACCAGCTTCTTCACCAAAGGCTCCAATGAAGTTTGGTTTGAACACGACACCTTGGAAAAAGGCTGTCCCGTCACGTAATTGTAAAAAGGCAATTTTTCCGCTTGAGCGTTTGTTAGCAATCCAAGCGCCAATTTTTACTGTTTCTCCAACATGTTTGTTTGAATCAATAATTTGAATTTGTTCCACGTTTGTCTCTCCGTTCATTTCTTAGTTTATTCTTTTAGGCGTTGTGCTGAATTCGTTTCTTTTCTATAAAGTCGTTCATTCGCTCAATCGCTTTTTCTAACGTCATTAAATCTGTCGCATAGCTCATCCGCACATGTTCTGGTGCACCAAAGCCCTCTCCCGTTACCAGAGCAACATGCGCTTCTTGTAATAAATCTTCCACCCAGTTAGTCACGTTATCATACCCACAAATTTCTAACGTTTTTTTGACATTCGGGAATAGATAAAAGGCGCCTTCAGGTTTTATTAGCGAAACGCCTGGCAAAGCTGCTACTTTTGGATAGATATGATTCAGGCGTTTTTCAAAGGCCTGACGCATGTCTTCAACTGTCGACTGTTCACCTGTTAAAGCCTCAATTGCCGCATATTGGCTAACCGCGACTGGATTACTGGTGGATTGTGAAGCGAGTTGTGTCATTGCTTGAATAATTTTTTCATCACCGACTGCAAAACCAATGCGCCAGCCTGTCATTGCATATGTTTTGGAAACACCATTAATAATGATTGTCTGTTGACGAATTGCTTCTGAGATGGTTGCAATTGGTGTGAACCGATGTCCATTGTACACCAAACGGCCATAAATATCATCTGCAATAATGAGGATATTATGAGCAACTGCCCATTCACCAATTTGGCGTAATTCTTCTTCCGTATAAATAACACCAGTTGGGTTAGATGGTGAATTTAAAATGATTGCTTTCGTTTTGTCTGTTCGTACAGCTTCTAATTGTGCGACTGATACTTTAAATGATTGCTCTTGCGTGCTTGATACAAATACTGGCTTGCCTTCTGCTAACTTGACTTGTTCACCATAACTTACCCAATAAGGGACAGGGATAATCACTTCGTCCCCAACGTTCAAAATGGCTTGAAATAATAGATATAGCGCATATTTGGCACCATCTGTCACAATAACTTGCTTGGGTTGATAACAAAGTTGATATTCTCGTTCCACATAAGAAACAATCGCTTGCTTTAATTCAGGAATACCGCCAGAAGGAGTGTAATAACTTGCTCTTCCATCCTCAATTGAAGCAATTGCTGCTTTTTGAATATTTTTCGGGGTTACAAAATCTGGTTCCCCAACCGTTAAGCTTAAAACATCTACACCTTTTGCTTTTAATGCTTTCGCTTTGGCGGCAGCTGCTAATGTAACAGAAGGAGTCAATTGCTGTGCTCGATTTGATACGTTCATACGCCTTTCACTCCCACTTTCATCAAAACCTATCTAAATTAAATATCTTTGACAACGTTGATCTCTTCACCTTTATCAAAGCTCATCAAATAATACGTCAGTACTCCTTGATCATTTTCGGTGACCACTTCCCATGCAGGGCGCTTATCATAAAGCCCTAACGTAGCTTTCATCACCGATTCATCGGGATGGGCTTTAGCAACAATGTCTGTTATTTGTTGTTCAGTTTGACCATCTTTTTGATTTAAGACCGTGACTTTTTCTCCCGATTTAGGGACAATCACGACAATCTCTGTGCCTTTATCATTTTTGCCGGTTAAAGTAAAATACGTATTTTTGCGTGTAAACCAGTAAAATTTATCAACTGTTTCTAAATTAGCAGAAGTTTTGGCAATTGCGGTTGCTTCTTTTTTGGCTTGAGCCATTGGTTGATTGGTTCGTACAAAAAAGATAATTATTGTTACAAGAATTGCTAAAAGGATTGCCAATAGGGTTAAAAGGACAGTAATCCGTTTCTTCTCTTTCTTTTCTTCTAATTCCTCCAAAAATCCTTCCATCCTCTCTAAACTTACTGGGTCTTATTATAGCAGAAAAATAGCGGCCTTTCACAAATATGACCTAAAAATAATCAATTATTTGTTTAAAAATTCCTTTAATTCTTCTAAAATTTCAGGCATGGGCGCTTCTTTTACTGAGAGTCCCTTGGGAAACGCTTTGATTAATCGTTTGCCATATTTTGCAGTGACTAAACGACGATCCAGAATCAGCAATGCCCCTCTGTCTTCTTCAGAACGGATTAAACGGCCCAGTGCTTGTCGTAAACGTAAGGCTGCTTTTGGTACCGCTTCTTGAGCAAATGGTTGTATCCCTTCTGCTTCTAAATACGCATATTTTGCTTGCACAAGTGGTCGTTTCGGGTTTTCAAAAGGCAAACGCGTGACTATCAATAACTGTAAAGCTGTTCCTGGTAAGTCCACACCTTCCCAAAAGCTATCGGCTCCTAGCAAGACATTCGGTTTTCCATTAGAGAACCGTTTAAGAATTTTTTCACGACTGCCGCTAATCCCTTGGGCGAGGACCTCTTGTCCTTTTTCCAATAATCTTGGCTGGACTTGATGATACACGGTGGACAATAATTCATGCGAAGTAAAAAGAACCAACATCGAACGTTCCTCTTGCGCCATCAATTTTTCAATGGTATCTGAAATGTATTGACCCATTTCATAGGAAGAGGCATTTTGAATGGCTACTGCTTCTTCCGGTACATAGACTCGCGCATTTTCTGCATAGTTATATGGCGTTGGCAGGGTTTTGAACGTCACCTCTGTTAAACCTAACCGTTGCGGTAAATACTTTTTATTGTTGCCAAACTTCAATGTGCCGCTTGTATAAATAATTCGTTCATACCGCGGATACCACTTTGTTTCAGGAAGCAAACTAGCTTCTAAGTCATGAATTTCAATCAAGCCATGGTCATCATTTTGTGGTAAATATTCTTTTACCCAACGTGGACGCCAATCATCAAGATAAATGGTAAAACAGTGATGAATACGTTCAATTTCATCAAAAAATTGAAACAAGCGAACAAAAACGATGCGATCAGCCAAACTAAAGGTTTCCAACTGACTCATAATTGTTTGCTGTAACTTACTTTGAATAGTCAACAGCTCCTGCAGTAAAAGCTGGAGCGTTTGACTATGTTTTTCTCCCGCAGCAGATAAATAATCAATACGTTCTTTGGTTAAAAGCAACTCCTGATGGTCTATTCGCTTCTGCGTTTTACTAAATAAACGATGCAATTCAAAAAGAAAATCTTGCCATTCATCCACAAAATCCAGTAAACCTTGCTGATAAATTTTTACAAGCCGCTGCTCTTCAGAAAACTGTTGAAAAATTTGCTGTAAAGCAACAAAAAGTTGCTCTTTTTCAATAAAATGCGTGACTTGTTTTTTTAGTATCACACTGTTTACTCGTTCGCTCGCCATCCGACTAGCGATGTCTGGTAAATGATGTGCTTCATCAATAATTAGCCACGGACTTTCAGGTAATAACGGTTGTTTTCTTAGCGACTCTTGCGCCAAAAATGCATGATTAACAATCAACACGTTACTTTGAGCGACTTTTTTATACAGATGTCTTAAAAAGTCAACTTCATAAAGTTCATCTTTTTTTGAAAGAAAATCCAATCCGCGATGTGTAACTTCTTTCCAGAATAAATGATTTAAATTCGTCAATTGTAGTTCATCTAAATCGCCCGTTTCTGTTTCTAGCAACCAGACGAGAACGCCCATTTGATAAAGAGCGTATTGTTTTTGCGGAGTTGGCTGATTCAACGTTGCCTTAAAGCGTTGTAAATCAAGATAGTGTCGATGGCTTTTAATAACAATGCCTCGTAATTTCCCTTGGCAGATTTGATTGGCTAATGGTAAATCTTTTTCCACTAATTGATTTTGTAAAACAATCGAAACTGTTGAAATGATGACTGGTTTTTCTGGCGTTGCTAAATAGCTCATCGGCAACAGATAGCCTAATGTTTTTCCCGTTCCAGTCGCCGCTTCAATAAATAAATCTTTTGTCGTTCCTTCTGTAAAATGATGATAGACTAAATTCATCATCCGACTCTGTTCCGCACGATAAGCGAAACGTTCGCCAAACAGTTTTTCTTTGGCTTTTTTAGTTTTGGGATACGTGCTAGTCTGATAGAACGTTTCTTCAAAAAGAGGAACTTCTTTTTTGCGTAAAGCAATGCCACTGACCACTTGATAAGCTGGATTTAATGGTGTGACTTGTTTTTTCATTTGTTCATACGTTTGTTGAATAAAAGTACTGGTTTCCCGCGCTGTCTGTTGACTTAATTCCGCAATTTTTTCCATAGTGACTAATGGTAAAGATTTCATTTTTTCTTGAATTAATAACAAAAGTTCGGCTGTAACCTGCGCATCACTATCTGCTTGATGGGGATTCTCATGAGACAAACCTAAGCTTTCCGACAAATCACTTAAACGGAAACTTTTTTCTGTCGGTAAAAAAATCTGTGCCAATTCCACTGTATCAATGGCTGGAATGGTAAGTGGCGGCGTGCCACACCGTACCAGTTCACGAGCTAAAAAATTATAATCAAAGTGGACGTTATGCGCCACAAAAATAGTATCTTCCAGATAATGATAAATTGTATGTGCTACATCTTCAAAATAAGGCGCTTTTTGAACTTGCGTATTACTAATCCCCGTTAAACTTTGAATTTGTTTTGGTACTACTTGATTGGGATTCACATCTGTCGCAAAGTTCGCAATAATCTTTCCATCTTGAACGAGAACGCATCCAAACTGAATGATCCGATCACTTGTAGGATCTGTTCCAGTCGTTTCAAGGTCAACTACTGCATACACTTGTTTGTCTTTCAATGACTTCACGCCTTTCATTCATCTTTGAAAATTATACTACAATTTATAGGATTTTCACTAGTATTTCAAAAATTCTCTTGAAATCTTTTCCAGAAATAATAAGAAAGAGCCTGAAACAAAAATCCAAAGTGATTTTTGTTTCAGGCTTAAAAGCTGATAAATTGAACGGTTTTGTCTTACCTTCTCCTAAATAAACGATTAATAACAGTCAAGGATTTTCTGCATATACTGGTTTAATTGCCCATAGCCTTCCAATTCTCTAATTACTGGTAGCGGACAACGAACCTTTTTATTAAATAGTGTCCGCTTTTCAACATATTCTGTAACTTCGTCTAAAAATTTATCTAATCCTTTTTCTAGTTTCATACAACTTAACTGATTGCAAATTCGCACATCTCTTGCCTTTTTCTTTTGAACTTGTTTAAATGATTGTGAGAATGCTTTTGCTTCAAACATTTGTGCTTCTAACTGTCTTTTTTCAATCGTTATTTTCGGTACTGCTTGATTTCCATCAGTATCCTCTAACTGGCGACTCATAAAGCGACGATAAATTTCCTCTTCTAATTCGTCCAATTGTCGTTGAAAGTCCGCAGGAATTGTCCGACTTGATGAATTTTCTTTCTCACTTTCCATAGAGACAGCTTCTTTTTCTGACTTCTGCTCCTCCTCTTTTTCGGCAGACTTATTCACTGAATTTAACGAGCTTTTTTCTGTTTCTTGTGGAAAAGTAAATAAAGGTTTTGCCGCGGTACTCTGCTGGTTTTCTTGAGGTTCTTCTGGCAGCGCTTCTTTAAATGGCGCTAGTTCAGATAACACTGGTTCTTTCGCTGGTTCTTCAAGCGCTGGTTTGTTAACAGGAAGCTCTGCTTCACTTGTTGCTACAGTTGTTTCAACTTCTTGCTTTTCCAAATTATTAGGCGAGATATTGACGTCTGGTTGTTCCAGATTAGCATCCTCTGATACTTTCAGCGATGCCTGTTCTGCGGTTATCACAGGAGAAGCTCTTTTCAAATGGATCGTTTTTATTTGTCTAGAAATGACGGGATTTCTCGTTTGATTAACGGCTTCATTCAAGGAGGCTAAATTTTCTTTTAAAAGTGTCAACATTTCACGTAAGACAGCAATTTCACCAGCTAATTCCGTTATTTGATTTTCTTGCGGCACTACTTGCACATTGGTTTCATTCATACGGACTGTTTTTTTATTTTTAGTTGTCGGTATTTCATACATCCATTGTTTCAGTGCGAATCGTAAGTCACGAGTGGTCGGCTCAAAGCTTCCAAAATAAACAGTGTAGTACATTAACTCCGTTTCAACATAGACATAAATCTTTTTAACAATTAACTCTTCAAACTGTTCTGATTCATCCCAACTTTCACATAAAGCCTCAAAAAATTGTTCCCCTTCTGCTAAATTTTGGTACTCTTTCGCTAAATAAAGCTTGCGAATTAAGTAAAAATTATACGGTGTTTCAACATTATCCGCATAAATTTCTCGTCCTAAAAAATCTGGATTCGTTTCTTTACAAAGAAAGACCGTTTTCTCTTCTGGTTGTGTTTCAAGTGTTTTAGTCATGAGGTTCACTTCCTTTTTCTCCGTTAATAACCATTTTTTAATGATAGATACCTTTAGTATACAGGAGAAATTCTTCTGATTTTCTCATATTTTTAAGAGACAATAGAAATTTTAGAGAAAAATCGACAGAAAAAAACGTGAGACAAACAGTCCTGCTGACCATTTATCTCACGCAAAATACTTATACTGACTATTTTATTCTTGAAACATGTAACCAATTATTCTGCTGAATCAATTGGCAAAATCGTGTCTTTTTTCTCGCGACGTGCAATTGCTGGTAAAATCATTCCTAATAGAATTAAGACGATTGGTGTCACAATGTTAGAAGCTAATTGGAACAACCAGCCTTGGGGATCTGAGGCATACTCAAATTTAGGCACCATTCCTAAGATACAAGCAAAGGCTGTAAATAGGAAACACCAGAGACCAAACACAAAACCAATTTTAGGATTTTTAACAAATTTATATTCTGAATTAAATTGTTTGTACGCTTTGTTTAGAAGCATATAGGCAAAGAAGACCCACAAGTAACGCATTGGCATAACTACAGAATTTAAGTTAGTTAGCCATTTAACCACTTCGTTCATGTCCTTCAACCCAAACATCGGTAAAGCAATAATAATACTTACTAAAATACCTGTTAATAAGTAACCATTAATTAACGTACCTTTTTTCGTACGTTTACGTAACCAACTTGGAACAAATTCTGGATCTGCTTCAGCTAAAAGAATTTTCAGTGGAGCATCAATTGAAAAGGCTAACGCAGCCACTTGACCCACTGTATTCGTCAAAGCATAAACAATCATTAAGAGATTACCGACACCATAATATGCGCCTAATTTTTGGAAGGCACTGTAGGCACCATTTGCCATTAAATCTTTAGGAATATTGTCACTTGAGAATAACATTCCCATTGCAAATGAACCTAAAACAGCCGATAAACCAACCATTGCCGCTAGGAAAATCATTCCTTTAGGGAACTCTTTGGCTGGATTTTTAGTTGCATTTACGTAAGGAGAAATTTTTTCAGCGCCACCTACCGCAAAAACTAACATTGATACGGTTGTAAAATAACTAAAATCAAATTTAGGAATGTAGGTGCTGACTTGTGACATGTTTGGCGTCGCAAATTCAACCGTTGAATTAATAAATGGTGCGCCTACCGCTAATAAAATGAATAAAATAGACATCACAAACATGGCGGTTCCAGCTAAACCACCAATAACTTTTAAGGTGGTTAACCCTTTTGTTGATAATAACAAGAAAACCAAGAAAATTATTAATGAAATAAATGATACCGTTACGATTGGCATCGTATTGACTAGGTTTCCATTCCCTTGAACTGCCCAACCTAAGGCAATTAAAATTGCTTGTGGTTTTTGTGCCAAGTAAGGAATGTGCACTACCCAATAAGTCCATGCTGCATAATAGGCTAGACGTTTAGTACTGGTGTTTTGCACCCACGAACTAACCCCACCATTGCTGTCTTTAAATGTTGAACCTAATTGTCCTACGATTAACGCATAGGGAATAAAATATAAAACTAAAATCAAAAGCCATGAAGTGACCACTGAAATCCCTTGTTGTGCATAATTATTCACAACATTTCCAAGACCCCAGACCATGTTAAAGGCAATTAACCCGACGGTGAACCATCGTAATTGCTTTTTGTCCATATAACCAATTCCTTTCTTATTAAAAAAAATAAAGCTCTTCATTTATCATAAGCATTTTACTTTTTATGCACAAGCTCAACATAATTAAATAAAGATGGCTTTTTAATAAGTAATTAAAACGCTTCTAGCAATGATTTTCTAATTTATTTGATGACTAAAACAGGCCGGTGAATAAGTTGCTTCACCGGCCTTTTTCTAAGAGATTTTTCTTTTATAACATATCAAATAATGATAATTGGTTTTCATCTGGCAAGTCTTTTAAGACACCATTTTCATTCATGTATTCAATCAACGTTTTAGAAACTTTGCCTCGTGTTGCCAAATCTTCTTTCGACAAGAACGGTTGCTCTTCTCGCGCAGCGACAATGGCTTTCGCTACGTTGAGTCCTAAACTTGGCACTGCTCGGAAAGGTGCAATCAAGGTATCCCCTTCAATCACAAAATTTTCAGCATCCGATTTGTACAAATCGATCATGCCAAATTTATAGCCCCGTTCCAGCATTTCATTACATAATTCTAAAACCGTTAATAAGTTTTTCTCTTTAGTGGAGGCGTCCATCCCTTTGTCCGTAATTTCTTTCATTCGTGCTTTCACAGCTTCTTTCCCTTGTGACATTGCCACTAAGTCGAAGTCATCCGCCCGAACGGAGAAAAACGCACAGTAATATAAGATTGGGAAATAAACTTTAAAGTAAGCGACCCGCAACGCCATTAATACGTATGCTGCCGCATGGGCTTTCGGGAACATATATTTAATTTTAGAACAAGAATCAATATACCAGTCAGGGACGTTGTTTTCTTTCATCGCATTTAAATACGTATCCCGTAGTTCATCAGGAATCTTATTCCATTGTCCTTTACGTACCGTTTCCATAATCTTAAAGGCCATCCCACTGTCCAAACCAGCATGAATTAAATATACCATGATATCATCCCGACAACCAATTACTTCAGCAAGATTGGCTTCGCCACGGCGAATCAACTCTTCTGCATTCCCTAACCACACATCGGTTCCGTGAGACAGTCCAGAAATTTGAAGTAATTCTGCAAAAGTTGATGGATGGGTCTGTTCTAACATACCTCGAACGAAACGTGTCCCAAATTCAGGAATTCCTAACGTTCCTGTTTTAGAATAAATTTGCTCTGCATCCACACCTAGAACATCAGGTCCTTCAAAAATACGCATCACTTCTGGATCGTCTGTTGGGATTGTTTTTGGCTCAATCCCAGATAAATCTTGTAACATCCGAATCACGGTTGGATCATCATGTCCCAGAATATCAAGTTTTAAAATATTATCGTGAATAGAATGGAAATCAAAGTGCGTCGTTTTCCATTCTGCCTCTTGATCATCTGCAGGGTATTGGATTGGCGTAAAATCATAAACATCCATGTAATCAGGAATTACAATAATACCGCCGGGATGCTGCCCAGTCGTCCGTTTAACCCCTGTTGAACCTTTAGCTAAGCGATCAATTTCAGCGCCGCGCAAATGTAAATTATGATCTCTTTCATATCCTTTAACAAAGCCATACGCTGTTTTGTCGGCTACTGTACCAATGGTTCCTGCCCGGTAGACATATTCTTCACCAAAAAGAACTTTCGTGTAGTTATGGGCTTCGGCTTGATAATCGCCAGAAAAGTTCAAATCGATATCGGGAACTTTGTCGCCATGGAACCCTAAGAACGTTTCAAAAGGAATGTCGTGACCATCTTTAAACAATCGAGCACCACATTTTGGACAGGCTTTTTCAGGCATATCAAACCCTGAACCATAGGAACCATCTTCATAGAACTCAGAATATTGACACTCAGGACAATAATAATGTGGCGCTAAAGGATTTACTTCAGTAATCCCTGTCATTGTCGCAACAAAACTCGAACCGACAGAGCCCCGTGAACCGACTAAATAGCCGTCTTCATTACTTTTATGCACCAGTTTTTGAGAAATTAAATAAATGACCGAGAAACCATTCCCGTTAATCGAATTCAGTTCCTTTTCTAACCGTTTTTCGACAATTTCTGGTAAAGGATCGCCATACAATTCGCGCGCACGATTGTAGCTTAAATCAGTGATCTCTTGTTCAGACCCAGGAATTTTTGGCGTATACAAATCGTCTTTTACTGGAATAACTTCTTCACATAAATCAGCGACTTTGTTGGGATTTTCTACTACAATTCGCTTAGCGACGTCTTGTCCTAAAAATTGAAATTCCGTTAACATTTCATCGGTGGTTCTGAAATGAACCTTTGGTAAACTATGGCGATTTAACGGATTAGCGCCACCCATAGACCCGACTAAAATTTTCCGATAGATGGCATCTTCTTCATTTAAATAATGAACATTTCCAGTGGCGACAACCAGCTTGCCAAGTTCGTCACCGATTTTCACTAGATTACTAATAATTTCTTCCAAATCTGCTTCATTTTTCACCAATTCTTGTTCAATTAATGGCGCGTAAACTGGTTTGGGCATAACTTCAATATAATCGTAGAATTTGGCACGATTTTTTGCTTCTTCGACACCTTTTTGCATCATTGCTTCAAAAATTTCGCCGTTTGAACATGCGGAACCGATTAAAAGTCCTTCTCTTAACTTCGATAATTGCGAACGAGGAATCCGTGGTACTCGGAAAAAATAATCTACATTGGACATGGAAATTAATTTAAAAAGATTTTTTAATCCTGCTTGAGTTGTTGCTAAAATCGTTGCATGGAAAGGTCGAGCTCGTTTGTATGAGTCTCCTTCGCCAATATGACGATTCAAATCATCATGGAAATGCATATCATGATTCTCTTTCGCTTCTTTTAAGAAAATCCAGCACAAATGACCTGTTGATTCCGAGTCATAGATGGCGCGGTGATGTTGTTCTAAGTTGACGCCAAATTTTTTCGATAAGGTATTTAGACGATGGCTTTTGAAATGTGGATACAAGAATCTGGATAATTCTAATGTATCGATGACGGGATTAGCCGCTTCAGGTATTCCATGTTTGCCATAACTTGTATTTAAGAACCCCATATCAAAAGAAGCGTTGTGGGCCACTAAAATAGTTCCTTCTGAAAACTCTTTAAACATGCGTAAAACTTCTTCTTCGGATTTTGAACCGCGCACCATTTCATCTGTAATCCCAGTTAAATTGATTGTCGTTTGAGATAATGGATGGCCAGGATCAATAAACTGCTCAAAAGTCTCAATGACATTTCCTTTGTGCATTTTGACTGCGGCCAATTCAATAATTGTATCATAAACAGCGGAAAGCCCCGTTGTTTCCACGTCAAAGACCACATAGGTAGCATCTGTTAATTCAATATGTTCTTCGTTGTAAGCAATGGGTACACCATCATCAACAATATTGGCTTCCACGCCGTATAAAATTTTAACGCCTGCTTTTTTACCTGCAGCATGGGCATCAGGAAACGCTTGGGCGCCGCCATGATCCGTAATTGCGATGGCCTTGTGACCCCATTTCCCCGCTTGCGCCACCAAGTCACCGACTTTATTGGTCGCATCCATTGTACTCATGTTACTATGCATGTGTAATTCTACACGTTTTTCACCTTCTGGCGCGTAGTCTTTTCTTGGCGCATGGGCGACTTCCATCAAATCTTGAGCATTCATGACTAAATCACGCATGAAGGTATCTTCTTGTACACTACCACGAACACGAATCCAACTTTGCGGTTGAATCGCATCAAAAACTTGTTCATCTTTTTCCCCATTCGAAAATTTCTTCACCACGAAAGAGGAAGTATAATCAGTTATTTTCAAAATTAAAATTTTTCGTTTAGAACGCAATTCACGCACTTCTTTATCAAAAATAAAGCCTTCAATCGTTATCCGACGTTCTTCTTCCAGTATATTTCCCATTGGCATAACGGGTTCATCATTGGGAATATTCCGACCTAAACGAATTGGACCATCAAACGCAGGCGCTTGTTGTTGTTTTTCTTTTTTCATTTGTTCATGTTTAACAAGCGATTCAGCAGCTTGTTGTTGAAAGGCTGCGGCTTGTTCTAATTTTTGCTCTTCAAACTTTTTCAGCACTTCTGCAGCTTGCTGTTGATCCATTTTTGGTTCAATATGAAATTTAGGAAACCCGTAAGAGAAATAAAGTTCCTCAATAATTGGTAAATATTGTTGCTTCAAATAAGGAATAACTGCTTCATTATCAACAGGTAAAATAATTTTCCGATCTTCAAATTGTGGTGTCTGTGTTTTTAAGACTTTCTGAACTAACGGCGTATTGCATTGACTATTTAACAAGGCCAACTGCCAATAATCCGTTAATTGTTCCTCTGTAAATGTTGTCTGATTTGTGGTTATTTGAACGGAAACCTGCGCAATTTGTTGAAAAGCTAGTTCCAATTGTTGCATAAATGTTTGATATAGCATCACTGGCATCAATTCATCAAAACTTAAATGAAATTCCCATAAGCGACTTTGTTGGTGAACAATGACCTTGTCAATCCGGCCATTTTGAATTAAGGGATGTTCTTTCGCTGTGTCATCTAACTGAATTTGCGTCATCAGTTTATCAAATAAATCGCGTGCTTTTTCTGTCACAAAATGAACCTCCTTCTATCATTGAAAAAAGGCCCTCAGACAAATCTGTCAAGTGCCTTTTTTCGGTTTCTCTGCATTCGCTTCTCTATTAAGTATACTCGTTTTTTGTAAAAAAACAATCTTGTTCCGTCACTGGCTTGCTAAAAATTAGAGAACAAGAATAATGTACTCCTGAAGAATTCCATTATTTGTTTGAACATATTGAACAAAAAGACATCCTGTCAATCCGTATTTACCAATCCCTTACAAATCTATTCTTGCCATTTCTTCCAATTTCTCAATCTCTTTTCGATAATTTTTCCGCATGGCTTGTTCTGTTTCTTCTAGGATTGAAACAAACCGATTTTCTGTTCGTTTCACTTCATCTAAACTGGTGGCTATTTGATGATGAAACATTCGTTTGTCCCAAGTATCATTTCTAGTAAAATAAGCCACCTTGTCTACTAGTTGGTTCGTTTGTTGTCTAAATCGCTGGATTTCAGTGAAAACATGTTGCTGTTGTTGATTGATTCTGCGCTTTTCTTGATAATAGTTGTCTTCAATCATCTGGTAACTGCGGCGTTTTTCTTCCGGTGTCATCTCTTAACCTCCTTTTGCTGGTGTTTTTAAATTTGCGTCAGGAATCGCTTTCAAATAATGGCTCGCTGCGTCCGCCACTTGCCCTTGGAAGGCACCTTTTAAGGAAGAAGGCAAGGTAGTTTTTGATTGTTTGCTCATCAATTCTGAAAGTTTCTTGATTGTATGTGTGGAGGTTTGTTTGATGGTTGCGATTCTGGTTTGTTTTGCTGTAATCACAGCTTGAATGGCTTGGCGTTCTTGTATCTTTTGTACACGTTCTAATTCCAATTGAAGTTCTCTTTCCAGTTCATCCATGTGCAACATCCTTTCATCTCTGTGCAAATAACTGATTACCTGCTTGGCGATCATATTCTTGAATATTTTTAGCCGCAGTTGTTAACTTTTCACTAAATGTCATCAGTTTTTGATTATATTGTTGAACTCGTTTCCGATTGTGACTGGCCTGTGCCTCGTTCCACAAACGACTTTTTTCATAGGGTGCAATCATTGCTTGGACCTCAGAATAAGACAAATATTGTCTTATTTCATTGGCACTTGTTAAAATTTCCTTGGAAATTTCTGCTAACGCTTGTTCTGTGTCTTGCTGGCTTTGTTTCAACAATTTCTCCGCTTCTTCACCGATTGTCCTAGCCTGATTAGCTACCTGTAATGCCAAGTCTGCTCGTAACTTGATTTTTTGACCGCCAGAAGCACTGGCAATTTTTGTATGTAAAGAACGAATAGCTTTATCAGTACCAGATTTTAATTTTTCCAAATTCGCATTCGTTTGCGCAAATTCGCCATAGAGTTCTAAGTACTCCTGCACTCGTTTTTTCGCTTCGGCTTCATTATTTGTGGTGGGATCCCAGTCGCCATTTTTCTTTGCCCAGACTTTCGCTGCTAACTTGACTTGCTCCAAAGTCATATTCGGTGCGAAAATGCCATCTTTGGCTAAACGATCCAAATCCAAGTCGTCTCCATCAAAATAGTTAGCTAAAGTATTATGTTCACCAACCCCTGAAATCGAAGAAATCGTGCCATATTTACTATCACGTCCTGACAGTGCTGCCCACGAATCATTTTGGTAGCGAATCAAAAATTCTGGATTTTCTTGTAGCCACTGTTTTTCACTCGTCGTTAAACGTTCAAATTGATTGCGGCCCCAATCATCAAAACTGGTGGTACGAAAGCCCATTTCTTGCCCGTATTTCCCTGCCATTTTCATCATGTAGCCACCTGATTGACTAAAGCCTGCAACATCGGTAATTGTGCCGTTTTGCGAGGCGATTTTTTGCTGCGTTTGTTTTAAAAATTTTTCAGCTTCCTGATATTCTTCAGAAAGTCCACCTACGAAAGCTGTCCCAGCTGTTTCAAAGCCTTTTTTACCTTCATCCCCAAAGGAATTGGTACCAGCGTACACGACAGCGACGCTGTTATAGTCAGGTTTACCTTGGTCATCTAAAGGCGCGATGGACATGGCATTTAGTTGGCTGGATTGGGTGCTGGCGGCTTTGTGGATGATTCTAAAATCTTTTGTTTTTTCTTGAATTTCTAAAACTACTGTATCACTATTTAATTGAACTGTCTCTTTTGTAGAATCAATTGCTTTTGCTAAGGTCTCTGTTGTAATTTCATTACTCAAATTCCTTTCCCTCCTAATATGTTAATTCATGAATTTCTAAGTTATAAATTACTTTTGCATTTGGACTTCCTTTATCAGACTTTCTAAATCTCTCAAAAACTTTTTTTTCAGCTTGGTTCAAATCGTATGTCGCATTCCTTAATCCTACTCTAACTGCAACATCTGTATTTTTATCGTTTAATGAGTCTAGCACAACATATTTTTTCAATTCATCATCATATTCGGTTTTATCGGTTAGACGAAAATACATCATGAAATAATCATCTTTAGATACATATACTCTAATTTCACTATTAACATAATTCCCCAACAACGATGTCCCATACCCTTTTGCATTCCGCCACTCTACACCAACGCCTTGCCACTCAATCTTCTCAATGCCTTCATAGTTTTCTACCAAATAGTTTGATACATATTTTTGAATTAAATCGATTCCTTGTTGGTAATCCTTTTCTATTGCTTTTTTATCCATGTATTGTTTTCCTCCTATTCCTAAAATAATTAACACGACAGTAGCTAAACCAATTAGCCACCATTTTCTTTTTTTCACTGGCTTTCCTCCTTTCTTTTTTATGTACACTAATTTTTTAAAACTTCTATGTTAAGATATTCTGGCTTCCTGATATTCTTCAGAAAGTCCACCTACAAAAGCTGTTCCAGCTGTTTCAAAGCCTTTTTTACCTTCATCCCCAAAGGAATTGGTACCAGCGTACACGACAGCGACGTTGTTATAGTCAGGTTTACCTTGGTCATCTAAAGGCGCGATGGCCATGGCATTTAGTTGGCTGGATTGGGTGCTGGCGGCTTTGTTTATAAGTTGAAAGCTTTCCTTTCGTTGATTAATTTCTAACTTGAATTCTTCTCCGATTCTAATCTCTTTTACTCTATCTTTGGTGTCGTCAATTGCTTTAGCTAACACTTCTGTTGTAATTTCATTGCTCATTACACTAACCTCCTAATACTTCAATTCATAAATATCTAAATTATAAATAATTTTAGGTATCGATAGCTTTACTGTTTTTTTCCTAACTTGCTGAAGTTTTATTTTTTCTTTGTCATTAAATCGTCTATTAGCATTCCGGATTTCCATTTCTAACATAGAATCTATGTTTTCAGAATTAAGAACATCACTTTGAACATATTTTTTTAATTCTTCGTTGTATTCTGTTTCATCAGTCAAGAGAAAATGTAGTTTAATGTAACTATTTTGAGAAATAAATAACTTAACATCGCTTTTCACATAATTCCCCAACAACGATGTCCCATACCCTTTTGCATTCCGCCATTCCACGCCAACACCTTGCCACTCAATCTTCTCAATGCCTTCATAGTTTTCTACCAAATAGTTTGACACATATTTTTGAATTAAATCGATTCCTTGTTGGTAATCTTTTTCTATTGCTTTTTTATCCATATATTGTTTCCCTCCAATTCCTATTATGATTAGTAATGCAGTAACTAAACCAATTAGCCACCATCTTCCTTTTTTCACTAGCTTCCCTCCTTTCTTTTTATGTACAATCGTGTTTTAACATTCTATTGGATTCGTCCCATAAATCCCTTTCACTAGTACAGCGCCAATGCTACTGGGTTCCCTTTACTAACCTAACTTCATTCAATCGTTTCTGTTCTGAAAGAGTATTTTCTTTAATTTTCTAACCTATTTTTTATTGGTTATAACCTCCTCTATTCAATCTAATTAATTAGCCACCATTTTATAATATCATTAACATATAATTACTGTAAATATAATTTTAAATTCTATCTATATATGAAAAATTTGTTTAAAAACAAAAAAATATCATTTAATCAGCTTAAACCACTTATTTATTTCTCTTATTATTAAAAACAATAAAGGAAATAATTTTATATAGATTAATCTTTAAAATCGAATATTGTTTATAGCTTGAGACATTTAAGTTTTTTATTACATTAAAAAAGCTTAAAACAAAATCAGAGAAACTTTGATTTCGTTTTAAGCTTTATACTGTTATTAAGTTTGTTTATTTATTCTACTTCTGATGTTGTGTTCATCAAAATAGAAAGTGTACTTTCTAATTCTTCTTTGCGTACTTCCAACATTTCACCAGTACGTTTGATTTTGACTTCTACCACACCATCGACTGCTTTTTTACCGACTGTGATACGGATTGGACAACCAATTAAATCAGCATCAGCAAATTTTACGCCTGCACGCTCGTTGCGGTCATCAACTAATACTTCGTAGCCCGCTTCGGTCATCATTGCTTCAACTTCTTGTGATAGTTTTGTTTGATACTCATCTTTCACATTCATTTGGACCACGTGTAAATCAAATGGCGCAATCCCTGTTGGCCAATTAATACCGCGCTCGTCTGCATTTTGTTCAACGATTGCTGAAAGTAAACGACTAACGCCGATGCCATAGCAACCCATGATCACTGATTTTTCACGACCGTTTTCATCTAAAACTGTTGCGCCCATAGCATCACTATAACGCGTTCCTAATTTAAAGATATGACCAATTTCGATTCCTTTAGTAAAGGCTAAGACACCATTGCCATCAGGAGAAGGATCGCCTTCTTGAACAAAGCGTAAATCTTCGTAACTAATTGGTTGGAAGTCACGATCTGGATTTACATTTGTCAAATGATAGCCATCTTCATTAGCCCCAACAATGGCGTTGGCTAAATCTTGAACAGCTAAATCTGCATAAATTTTAACATCTTCGGCAACATTGACTGGACCAATTGAACCAAAGCCCGCTCCTAAGACACGGCGAGCATCTTCTTCTGTTGCTTCATCTAGGAAATCAGCGCCTAAGAAGTTTTTCAATTTGACATCATTGACATCATGATCGCCACGAACCAAGACCATTACTGGCTCTTCATCGGCAATAAATAGTACTGATTTAATAATACGTTGTGGCTCAACTTCAAAGAAGTTTGCCACTTCGGCAATTGTACCCACTTCTGGTGTTGCAATTTTTTCTAAATCTAATTGTGTTTCATGTGATTTTTTCGGCGTATAAAGACTTGTTGCCATTTCTAAATTGGCAGCATAATCACTTTCTGTTGAATAGCAAATAGTATCTTCCCCAATTTCAGAAATCGCCATAAATTCTTTAGAATCTTTACCACCCATGGCACCACCGTCCCCAATAATGGCACGGAATTCTAGTCCACAGCGTTCAAAAATGCGTGAGTAAGCTTTTTCGTAATCACGGTATGATTGATCTAAACTAGCTTCATCGGCATGGAAAGAATAGCCATCTTTCATGATAAATTCACGGCCTCTTAATAAGCCAGAACGTGGGCGTTTTTCATCACGATATTTTGTTTGAATTTGGTATAAATTCAAAGGTAATCGTTTGTAAGAATTGATTTCATCACGAATTAATTCTGTGAAGGTTTCTTCATGCGTTGGGCCTAAGATATAGTCACGGTCATTGCGATCTTTTAAGCGATACAAGTTAGGTCCATAAGTTTCATAACGTCCTGATTCTTTCCAAAGTTCTGCTGGTAATAACGCAGGCATTAACATTTCAACTGCATCAATTTTCTCAAATTCTTCTCGCATAATCGTTTTTAATTTTTCTAAAACACGATTGGCTAAAGGTAAATAAGAATAGATCCCTGCAGCGACTTGACGAATATAGCCTGCGCGCAACAGAATTTGATGACTTAAGACTTCTGCATCATTTGGTACTTCTCTTAACGTTGGAATTAACATTTTTGACTGTTTCATTAAAACTCTCCTCTATTTTAAAATCAACTATTTTTGATTTCTTTACACACTTTTTTACTTAAGCTTTCTCCTTAAAAGAAAAAGCGTTGAATATCGTTCCAAGTAACTAACACCATTAACACCATGACAAACCCAAAGCCAATTAACGTAATGATGCCTTCTTTTTCAGGACTAATTGGTTTTCCACGTACACCTTCAATAATGTTTAAGACAATTTTCCCGCCATCTAAAGCTGGGATCGGCAACAAATTAATAATCCCTAAGTTCATTGACAACATGGCCATTAAGAATACAACTGTACTTACTCCAGCATTGGATGCTTCTTCCGATAACTTAAACATCATGACTGGCCCACCTAGTTTGTTTAAACTAAAGCCTGTGAATAGTGAGCCGAGTGCTTTAAAAATCTGTGTCGTACTATTTAAAGTATCCTGAATACCGCCCATCAATTTTGACGGTAAATCGGTTTTCATATAAGGATAAACGCCGACTTTACCAATCGTTTGTTTTTCCACTTTTTGTTTTTCTGGTGTCACTGTTAGTTGCTCTTCTTTGCCGTTACGCTCAACTACGAACGTTAACGGCTTTTCGGGGTTCTTCTGCACAATGGTTGTAAAATCTTCGTATTTTTTGATTTTTTGATTATTAATCGATAAGACTTTATCGTTTTCTTTCAACCCAGCTTCTGCGGCTGGGCCATTAGGAATCACTTGTCCAATTTGGTTCGTGTTTAAATCAGTGACGCCTCCTTGTAGAAAAACCGCTAACGTAAACAGAATAAACCCTAAGATAAAGTTATTCATGGGTCCCGCAAAGTTCGTCAAAATGCGTTGCGATAATTTCGCTGATTGAAATTGAACGTCAAGTGGCGCAATCCGCACCTCGGTTCCATCACTTTCAATAATCGTTGCATCATGGTCAACTTTATAAACAGTTTCTTCTTCCTCGTTTCCATTGACATAGCCCTTGATGAATAATTCTTTTTCAAGATCAAAATCAACGACTTCCATCGGAATACTATGAGGTAATTGTACTTTTTTACTTGTATTAATTTTAACCACATTACCCACGGCATTTAACTCAACAGATAGAGGCATACCTGGTGTGATTTCTGTCATGTCTTCGCCCATCCCAGCCATTCGCACATAGCCACCAATCGGCAATAAGCGAATCGTATAAGTGGTGCCATCTTTTCCACGATGCGCAAAAATCTTTGGTCCCATTCCGATTGCAAACTCACGAACTAAAATACCCGCTCGTTTTGCAAAATAAAAGTGGCCAAATTCATGTACGAGGACAAGAATACCGAAGACAATAATGAATGTGATAATTGTTTTCATAGATGTCCTTCTTCCTTCATTCACTGACGTTCAGTGCTTTTTATTATTACATGGGAAAGTCTCGTAAAACTTGCTCTGTTCCCTTCCCGATAAACCAGTGCAACTGTTTACTGAGAACAGTCGCCACTGTTAGTGAACAAATCTTTCCTTATGTAAGACAAGTTTTATTTTAGCATATTCACTCATAAATAACCATTGGACTTGACCACTTCGTCTGGATATTTTGTGTTTTTTTAGAAAACTCTATAAATGAGAGGAATTGATTACTACGACCAGTATTTTTTTAAAGACCTTCAACAATAGTAGCTAACTTTAGACCATAAACTTTTCCGACAGTTTGTCGTATTTTATCAACACGCTGATTGACATGTGCTACCATGAAAGTATTAATAGTAATTTTAGGGGGAATGAATCAATGTATGGAGAATTACATGGTAAAGTGGCCGTTGTCACTGGTGCAGCTACGGGTTTAGGATTATTTATTACTCTGCGTTATATCTTAGAGGGCATGAATGTTGTTGCTGACTATGTCGGTGAGCTGCCTAAAGAATTTGAAGATGTTCAAGCCAAGCACGCAGACCGCGTAAAATTCGTGAAGGCTGATGTCTCTAATGAAGAAGATATTAAAGCGTTAGCTGAAACCGCTTTAAAAGAGTTTGGTCATGTTGACATTTGGGTAAATAACGCCGGTGTGGAGGCTTCTTTTCCGACAATTGATATGCCATTAAAAGAATGGCAACGTGTCATTGATGTCAATTTAAACGGTGTCTTTTTGGGTTCTAGAGAGGCACTCCGAATATTTAGAGATCAAAAAATCAAAGGGTCAATCATTAATATGTCCTCCGTTCACCAAAGAATTCCTTGGCCAACGTTCGCCCACTATGCGGCAAGTAAAGGCGCAACCGAAATGTTCACGAAAACAATCGCTTTGGAATATGCGGAATATGGTATTCGTGCCAACTGTATTGCACCTGGAGCGATTAACACACCTATTAATGCTGAAAAATTTTCCGATCCCGAACAGTTAAAACAAACAACAAGCATGGTTCCTATGGGCATTATTGGTAAACCCAATCAAGTAGCTGCTGCGGCCGCTTGGTTAGCTTCTGATGAATCCTCATACGTAACTGGAACAACACTCTTTGTAGATGGCGGGATGTCTCTATACCCTTCGTTCCAACACGGAGCTGGTTAAAAAGTAGTCTGCAACAAAATTCTCTATGAATTTTTGTTGCAGACTTTGTACTATCACACACAAAATCTATTCAGGAGGCTTATCATGAAACTAGTCAAAAATGTTCTTTTAATTTTAATTGGTTTAGTTATTATCGGGATTGGCGCATCCACTTTAAGAGTGGCAGGTTTAGGAGTTGATCCTTTCACTGCTATGAATATCGGACTTTCTTCGATGTTTGGTATGCAATTAGGCATTTTTCAAATTATTGTCAATGCGTTTATTCTATTCTATGTCTATTTAAAAAACAAAAAAGCCATTGGTCTAGGAACTATTTTAAATATGCTTTTAGTAGGAATTTTGATTCAACAGATTTCTACTTGGCTTCAACCTTACGCCAATAGTTTAGGAGGCTCAACAATTGGCAAACTACTTTCTTTATTCTTCGGAGTCCTGATTTTTACATTTGGCTGTGCCTTATACATGGCTACAGATCAAGGCGAATCCCCCTATGATGCGATTGCGCCAACCATCTGTCAACAAATCAACAAACCTTACGCTTCTGTTCGAAAAGCACAAGATTTGTTGGTCCTATTAATTGGCTTTATTGCTGGTGGTCCAATTGGGATTGGTACAATTATTTGTGCATTTGGTGCTGGCCCACTTATTAGTTTTTGGAACAAGTTACTTCAACCTTTAGTAAAATAATTTTTTAACTAAAATATAAGAAAAAGCGATGACTTCATAGAGATTTTCTTCTCGAGTCATCGCTTTTTTATTTGTGCTTCTTTGAAGAAGCATGATTAGTATGTTTCTTGTTTGGCTTTCCGTTGTTATTTTGGTTGATTATTTTGTTGGTAGAGTGAAAAACTATCCTACTGACCCTTCCAATAGAGATTTCATTAGAAAGAGTTGGAAAAAGTCAGTAAATATACGAATCACTAATGAGTAAATCCTTACTCTTAATCACTAATAATTAGACAAAGAAAATTCAATCATAGTTAACAACGGAGTTAAATAAAATAGCATGGGCATGCATAATACTATCATTAATTCTTATTATAAAACATTGAAACGTTAGTCTATAAATCCTTTAACTATTCTGTGTATTTTTTATGACTCTTTTGAATCTTTCACCTGTAAAAAAATTAAATTTGTGTTCAATAAATTCATCCGCAACTGCCATCTTAAAAAAACTATTCTCTTGGATCGAATTATTTATAATGCTAACCCATTTATCATATACTTGACATTGTTTTTCATTCCAATTAGTCGCTTCATAAATATTCTGCAAAAACTTTTCATCACTACTATTTATATAATTCAAAAACATTCCCATTATTCCAACAACTATATCTGATAGTTGAACAAGCTTATGAGTTTCTTCGCCAAGAAATTCTGATTTCTCTTTTGCTTTCAAAATGCTGGATTCTACAAATATAAAATTTTTATTTCCCACATCTAAACTACCTAATTTTTCTTCAACATCTATTTCATGGTCGAATATTAATTCCGAATTATTAAATAGAACCAATCTTTGAAGATACATCTGATAATACTCTTCAATCAATTTTCCAGGTTTATTATTAATAAGTAATGGCAACCCCAGCTTTTTCGCTTGTGTTATTTCTTTCTTAATAATTTCTAAAGTTATATCTTCTTTTTCAAAATAATATGCTTCATATTCATCAGACTTCATATAGTTATTTATAAGCTCCTCAATAGAACATAAAAACAATATGGGATTCTTCACATTAGGATATGTATTATTTCTAAACACATCTAAACTTTTTTTTTATCGAATTTAATAGCCTGATATAACGCTGTTTTAAAATGTCTAGAATTCTCAATACTCCCTATACTAGATGCAAAAGGTAAACTATCAATAATGTCTACAGTGCTATAGTAAAAATTATCCATATATTCAAAATGAATCCAGTAATTATTTTCATATAACCAGTTAATCACTTTTTGGAAATAGGGTTTCTTCAATAAATTAGGAAAATCTTTTGCTCCTTGCCTAACAGTATTAAATTTTAGTTCATCTTGTTTCTTAGATTCTGGAATACTTTCCCATAGAATCGCTATAGTTTGTAATGGTATTTCTTTTTCAGTCACAATCCCTCCAAGAACAAAAAATTTACTTTCATCACTATTAAATCCTGTAGTAGTAAGATTAAACTTTCTAATATTACTTGTTTCATCAAAGAAGAATTTATAATTCTTCTTATTGTCTCTTATACCACTTAAAGAAATAATATCCTCTCTAAATTTTTCCAGCATTGTTAATCCCTCCGCGTTTCTTTAATTTAAATATTTTTGTTTCGGCCTATTGATTATTAAACGATAGAAACCATTTTATTTTTAAATTAGATATGATCTATCAACTTGAAGGTTGTACTTTCACTATCTATCCCCCTTTCTATTAATTTTCTGCCAATTTGTTCACTATATTTCCCAAATTCTCCCTCCATCATCACAAATTTTTCTTCAGCCCTAGTTACACAAACATAGTGATTATTTTTTTTACTTTCATCATTGAAGCTATAGTAATTAGCAAAACTAATCACTTGATTAAATTCCAGGCCTTTTGAACCGAAAACAGTCATAACCTTATGCAAATCATTAGATTTTATAAACGCTGGATAGAAATACTTGTTTGTAACACTATCTAACAATAATACTTTTTCATCATTTGTTATATTCATCCCTAAGTAGTTATTAAATTTAGTAATAGATTCAAAAAAGGAGATACTAATATCGTCTTTAGTTTGATTAGATGACAATGGCACTAGTTTCTTTAGAGGCTTTAATAAACTATCAATTTTATTCAGTAACGTTCTATTTTGCTCTACTCTCAATACTTCAGCGATGTCAAAGACAGAATAGTTATCATCCAATAAGTAACAGGCAATTACTTTTAATACATTAGCATTTTCAGACCCGTCATCTAATGGTGTTTTAGGAATAAAAACAAAATTAAATCCTTGTGCATTTAAATTATCAGAAATATCTTTTGCATCATTGTTTATATTTGCAATAATTGTTATATTTTTATTTTTATCCACTATATTGGACTCACAAAGCTCATTAATAGAGCTAACATAGTCATTGGTCCTGCAATGAACAACATGAGTTACTTCTTTAGAATAATCGTCTCTGAACTGAGAAGCATTATGCATAAGATTAGCATAATTAACAATTTCAAAATGACTTCTAAAATTAGTTACTAATTCAAATCTTTGCATCCCTTCATTTTCTAGTTGATTAAAAATATTTCTCTGTGCACCTCTCCATAGATATATGGCTTGTTTACCATCTCCTACAATAAAAAGATCAATCAATAACACGTTTTTTATATACATAAATAGATTATGCATATCTGTATCAGAGTCTTGATATTCATCCAAAAAGATCATTGTGTATTTTGATTTAAAATATTCTTGAGCCGCTGTACTTTGTTCTAATACTTTTTTTGCTAATTCAAACTTAAAATTTCTTTTAATGTTATGATAAGTTCCTAGTTTATTACTCTTTTCTAATATATTTAGACCTTCATCAAAAGAATCAGATTTTACAGAATCCTCATAACTAATCACAAAATCATTATTATACATTTCGCCGAAAGCATCTATCAAAAATGGTCTTATGATTTCATATTCAACAAAAGAGTCGTTAGTCATTACAACAAATTTATTGTTCCCTCCAATTTGTTTTGACTTTCTTTTTATTTCCTCTGTAGCCTTAACCGTAAAAGTTATTGCAGCAACTGTTTTATGATCTGAAATTTCACTCATTTTTTTTAGGATTTTATTAACCATTATTGTGGTTTTACCCGACCCAGCACTAGCAGAAACTATAATATTACCGCTAGCAGCTAAGATATCTTTTCTTACTTGCTCATCGACGATTTCCATTAACTCTCCACCAATCTTTTTAAAGCTTTAAATCTATCATGATTAAAAATTTTATAGCACTCTTCATCATTCAAATTATCAATAAGTTTTAACATATTTAATAACTTCTTATCTTGGAGAGTATCTACAGGATTATCACCAAAAACATTTGTCAGCTTTTCTGGAATAACCTCGAATAAATCGTTCTCTAAATCAACTTTTGAAATGAATATATTATTCTTTTCAAATTCTCTGATACAAGCTCCGTTAAACTCATATAACTCTCTTTTTTTATCAAAAACCATCCTCTCCTTATCGCTTATTAACCAAATTAATTTTCCATTCTCATCCTTCGATGAGTAATCAATTGTAATAGCTTCTAAATTTTTTTACCAATAATATTTAAGCAACGATTGAACCCGATAGTATCGAATGACTTTATATCTCCTCTTTTAGCTTTCAAATCATTGTCAGTTTTGATAATAGGTAGTATTTCCAACTCTTTTAATATATCAAAGTATGGTTTGAATTTAATACCATCTACTAATAACAGATATCCGCCCTCTAATTCATAAATTGGACTAACAATTGACAATATTTTTTCAAATAACGCCTTCTCTGAAGGGCCCTCTATGAGCAACACACGATCTGAAAACAGCGCTGTTGTTAATGATTCATTCAGTTCTTTCTTTATTGATTTAAATTGTTCGGGCACATTATACATATAGGATTTACAGTCAGTTTTGTTTTGTGAGTATATTCTAACAAGAGAAGCCTCATCCATTTCATATAATAATTCTGACGAATGAGTGGATAAGATAAAATAGCCATACACAGAATAATCAAACAATTGCTTTGATAGAGCTACTTGCATAGAACGATGTAAACTATTTTCTGGCTCTTCTATCAAATAAATGGTTATTCTATCAGAATCATATTCTTTCGTTAAATAATTCAAAAGAGAATAAGCTAATATTTTTTTTCTACCATCCCCTGATGTAGGATAAAGTGCATTATCTCCTTCTCTTTTTATATACGGGTGTATATCACTAAAGAAACCTTTTATTGCCATCTCCGATTGTAATTCAATTGTTATATCCTCTTTTTTCAGTTGATGATACTCATCTGTTAGTTCCTTTTGAAAATTCCGCATAACTTCCATAGAACTAATTTTCCTATTCATTTCAAACGTCAAATCTGAAATCTCTTGCGAAATAACTATATCCTCATTTGTTAATTTTTTTTGATCAAATAATTTTTTTCTGTTTTTAGAAAAAACATAATCTAAATCAATAGTTGGATCAACATAGATAATATTAAATAATCTATCGATATCCGAAAAGCTACCATTTTGAGGAATTTTATGCATACTATCCAAGTTATTACCCCAAAATAATTCTGGAACACCTAGGGCCTCACTATGATCAAAGGTTCCTATAACTTGAAAATAGAATCTGTTTAGCTCTGAACTGTCCCTTGAACCACCAACTTTTGAGATTATATGCTGTGAATCTCTATCAGTCTGACGATCTGTTAGATCAACTTCAAGACTGATTTTTATGACATTAGACGTATCTCTATGATAATAATCACTTTCAGAGAAACCGTCAGATCTTATTTTACGATCTAACAAACATCTTAACGAACAAAGTAAATTAGTTTTTCCAACGTCATTCATACCAAATACAACATTTTTATTAGATAAATTAATAGCTACATCTTCAAAATTTCTAAAGTTCTCAATCATAAGCCTACTTAATTTCATAGAAAAGCCTCCTTATTAAAACAGAAAATCTCAAATATATTCTTTACTTGATATAACTAATGATATCACAATTGCATCAATAATAACTTCCCTTTTAGTTCAAAAATAGTTTTTCCATACAAAAAAGACTAGTCATAAATACAATAACTAGCCTTTCTTTAAAGATACAATCTTAGCATTGTTTTGCTGATACTTTGAAAAGAATCCCTCATCCAAGCAAAGCAGTTCTTCAATTTCTTGATATGTTAAATATTTACCGGAAATATTCGAATATTCATCAACAAATGATTTGGGAGTATATATTTTTTCTTCAAACAATAACTCTAACGCCTCTTCAAAAGCCTCTGGCATGGCTATCGGCATAATTTCATCCAAAGGTTCTACTTTTCTCCATCCTCTTTTACTCAAATTCTTATAAAGTCTCACAAACTCATCTTGTGTTATTATTTCTAGCTGCTTTGCCCTATAAATCATTGATGCAATAGATACTTTCCATTTCACCTTCAATTCTCTATAATGGTTTAAGTTTAAAGGATCCTTAGAGACGTCAATACTAAACGCTTTTTTAGGAAGTAGAAAGTACCCTGCTAACGAGTCCGCTTCTCTTTCTATTTTCTTATATACATCATTGTTTTCATCTTCAATATTATCAATGTCTTCATGTTGAATGAAATGCGCCAATTCGTGTATGACATCAAATTGCCTTCTGTAAAAAGACTTTTTATTACTACCTAAAACAATAACATAATAATTCTTTACTCCATTTTGAAATTCCACTGTGACTCTTTGGCTAAAAGCATCTATCTTTTCACTCGAAAACGTTAAATCTGAAATTACAAATCCTTTACTTTCTAAAAGTTCTACGGCATTTTCAATAGGAGCTTCTCCTAAATTCCATAGATTTCTCAACAAGCCAGCTTTTTCTTCCAAACCCTCTATATCACTCAAATCAGGTAACTCAAATTCTGGAAATTCTACTGTTTCCTCTAAAAAGCTCCTAAGACTAACAATATTTTCAACTCTCGACAATTGATATTGTTTATCCTTTTTTGAAGTACTTAAAAGTGATCGGAAATACGAGTTTCCATATGCAAAGTTCTGTTTATTCGAAGAATAAAAAAATTCTTTTGGGAATCTCAATGCTTGCAGCAAAGAAAATAATATTTCAGGAGTTGGTGCAGAAATGTTCTGTTCATATTTTGAAATCATCTGTTTAGATACACCAATTTTCTCTTTAAGTTCCTCTAGAGTCATCCCTCTATACATTCTTGCTTCTTTCAATCTTTGACCATTAAATTGGTGTTGTATTGACACTGTCATTACCTCTATTCGGCTTTTCTTTTTCTACCTTTAAGTTTAACATGCTTGTTTTTTCTATTTTTTAATTCAGCTCTTCCGTTACCTTCTATTTCTGAATCACTAGCAGCAATAATGTAATCTGATGGAATAAATTTACTCCAATCTTCACTATATAATATTTCACAGCCATCAGATAATTCATACATAGTAATCTTGGGAGTATCTCCAATAGAGTTATCTCTTGTAATTATACAAACTTTCTCTATATATTCACCAAATTGCTCTAATATTTTATTTGCTTTTTCTGAAGCTTCCCCATAAAGATCTGAACTAAATCGATCGATAGTGTATTCAGTCGGATCAAAGAGTTGTCCATATTTATCATGCTCTTCTTCTGGTGATGGATTCTTTAACAATATTACACTTGTGAGATATGTCAATCCTCTTTCCTTATGAAACTTTCTCATTAGCTGATTTTTGTTATCTTCAGACATAAATGCATACATAACCTTTTCCATCTTATCAATGAAAATAACTGAGCGTTTATCAATGAATTGAAATCTTTCAGCCAATTGAGTATCAATAATTTTTTTCAAATTATCCGCTCTCTTTAACTTACCGAAATTTAAGTTTCGGCTCTTATAGTCTATATTATATTTATTAACAATCTCCTTTAACTCGTTTTCATAGCCATGATAAATTTGTTCAACAATAGCAACCTTCAAATTCTCTTCCAATCAATAACACTCCTTCAATATAAGATATACCTACTTTAACACACAAGGAGATTTTTTTCAAATATCGATCGAAAAAGGAGATTACCATCGATTTTGTCAACCTTCCGATTTTATCTATTAAGTAAAGTTCAGCAAAAAATCTATTTTTCTTCTTCTAAATCGAACTCAATACTTCTCTTCACCCTCTGTATCGTGCTCACACTCAATCTGCTCCTTTTAGAAACCTCTTTATAACTTAATCCTGATTTCAGTAATTCATAAGCATGTCTTTTATCATCTGTTATTTTGCTTTAGGGCGTCCTTCTCGGCAGTTCGGATTTATTTCTCTTAGCAAATGCTTTACCCTCCTGTGTGCACTCTACGATCAGGTCACGCTACATTTCAGCTACTGACAAAATTGTACGCATTAACATCCGACCAATAGATGTATTTTCAATGGTACCGAGATTAAGATTCTTAATTGTAATATTTCGTTCTAGCAGCGGTTCAATCACTTCTAATGCTTCTTTAGTATTCATTGTAAAACGCTCCAGCTTCGTGACTACAACTGTATCGTTATCCTTCAGAATTGATAATAACTTGGTAAATTCGGGACAATTTATTTTCATTCCTATAAATTTTTCTTTATACATATTTTCTTCAAACACGCCAACTTGTTTAAATTGTTCCAGTTGCTGCCCTAATGACTGAGCTGTCGTACTTACTCTCACATATCCATAAATCATAAAATATTACTTCTTATCTTAATTATTTTTTGACCTAAGTTAATGAACATCTATCAAGATTGACAAATCAACAAACAAATAGTTGGTAAAAAACTATTATGTTTCTGATCAACTAAAGAATCTATAAATCATTTTCTAATGAAATCCCCCTTCATTTCTCTCCCTAAAAGTTTAGGTAAATTTTTTGATTAATTCCTAAAACATAGGGTGTTTGTATCAACCCATAAGACATATCGTATGTTAAAACTTCTTGTTCTGGGATTACATTAAGTGAATTATAGAAAAAACTCCTTGTGGCTCTTTTTATGTATCTGGTCTGGTAGTAATAAGCAATCGCAGGTGAAAATTTTCTAAGAACATTACTATCATTGTAATCACTAAACTTAATTGTCAACTTATCTGCAATAATTCCAACGGCTCCTTTTAAAACACTTTATGTACAAATAATTATCACACAACCAAAAGATTTCCCTATATTTAACCAATTTGCTAAGTATACAAATTTTCAAATCGTATCTATCAACATAGTTAGATAGATTTTCAGGCAAAATAAAAAACTCCGAATGCTGTTATATCAACATTCAGAGATTCTATTATAGGTTTAACCCACACTGCCTTCCATCTCATAACTAATCAACCGATTCAACTCAACCGCATATTCCATCGGTAATTCTTTCGTAAATGGTTCAACAAAGCCCATAACAATCATTTCTGTCGCTTCGGCTTCAGATAAGCCGCGACTCATTAGATAATATAATTGTTCTTCAGAAATTTTTGAAACTTTGGCTTCGTGTTCTAAGGACACTTGGCTGTTATGGATTTCATTAAACGGAATCGTATCTGATTTTGATTTTTCGTCCATGATAATCGTATCGCATTCGATGTGGGAAATCGAGCCTGCGCTGTCTTTTCCAAAAGTCACTTGGCCACGGTAGTTAACTTCGCCGCCGTCTTTAGCAATTGATTTTGAAACAATTGAGCTAGAGGTATTCGGCGCATTGTGAATCATTTTGGCCCCAGTATCTTGGATTTGGTTAGCGCCAGCAAAGGCAATCGATAACATCGTGCCACGGGCACCTTTGCCATCTAAGTAAACGCTTGGGTATTTCATGGTTGTTTTAGCTCCTAAGTTCCCATCAATCCATTCGACAGTGGCACCTTCGTAAGCTTTAGCACGTTTGGTTACTAAGTTGTAGACGTTATCTGACCAGTTTTGAATAGTGGTATAACGACAATAAGCATCTTTTCTAGTGAAAATTTCTACGATGGCCGCATGCAAGCTGTTACTTGAATACGTGGGTGCCGTACAACCTTCAACATAGTGAACGCTGGCCCCTTCATCGACAATAATCAAGGTCCGTTCAAATTGGCCGGTATTTTCAGCGTTGATTCGGAAATATGTTTGTAATGGTACATCAACTCGAACGCCTTTTGGTACATAAATAAAGGTTCCACCTGACCAAACAGCTGAGTTTAAAGCGGCCAGTTTATTATCTGTTGGCGGCACAAGTTTTGAAAAATACTCTTTGAATAAGTCAGGATATTCTTTTAAAGCAGAGTCAGTATCTGTAAAAATGATGCCTAATTTTTCAAATTCTTCTTTCATGTTGTGGTAAACAACTTCTGATTCATATTGAGCAGAAGCCCCAGCTAGATAAGCACGCTCAGCTTCGGGAATCCCAATTTTTTCAAAGGTTTCTTTGATTTTATCAGGTACATCATCCCAATCGCGTGCAGGTTTGTCACTCGGTTTTTGGTAATATTTAATTTTACTAAAGTCAATATCTGACAGGTCTGGACCCCATTCTTGCATGGGCATTTTATTGAATTGTTCTAACGATTTTAAACGGAAGTCAAGCATCCATTCTGGTTCGCCTTTCACGCGAGAAATTTCGCGAACGACGTCTTCTGTTAGGCCGTCTCCGGTACTAAAGACTGGTTCCACATCGTCGTGAAAGCCAAATTTATATTCTTCTAATTCAGGTACTGTACTCAATTCGTCGTCACCCTTTCTTTATTTTTCACAATGTAAATGACCAGCTTCGCCTTGGCCGTTATTAGCAACAGCCTGCTCTAAGGCTTTCCAAGCCAGGGTTGCACATTTGATCCGAGCTGGAAATTTAGCTACGCCGCTTAACATTGCTGCATCGCCTAATTTTTCATCTTCGGCCACTTCATTTCCTTGAACAAGTTGAGAGAAATCCTCTGCTAAGGCCGTTGCTTCGGCGATTGTTTTTCCTAAGACCGCATCAGTCATCATACTAGCACTTGCGGTACTGATGGAACAGCCACTTCCTTGAAAGGCGATATCTTTAATCACACCGTCTTCAATGGCCACATCCAGTTCAATCACATCTCCACAAGTAGGATTATTCAGTTCAATTGTTTGGCTAGACGCATCTAGCGTTCCGTGGTGATGTGGGTGGCTAGAATGGTCCAAAATGACTTGGCGATATAAGTTATCTAATTTAGAAAGTGCCATGCTGGAAAAACTCCTTTGTCGCTTTAATCGCTTCAACTAAGCGATCTGCGTCTTCTTTGGTATTGTATAAATAAAAACTTGCCCGTGCGGTTGCTGGCACGCTCAAATAGTTTAATAACGGTTGCGCGCAATGGTGACCCGCTCTGACAGCGACCCCTTCCATATCTAACGCCGTAGCCACATCATGTGGATGTAAACCTTCAATATTAAAAGCAATCACACCTGTGTGGTCTTTTGGATTCTGTGGACCATAAATCGTCAAGCCCTCGATAGCTTGCAACTTCGGCAAAACATAGTGAACAAGGGCTGCTTCATGTTGATGAATGGCCTCCAAACCAATTTCTGTTAAATAATCAATGGCGGCACCTAAGGCAATTGCCCCAGCAATATTAGGTGTGCCAGCTTCAAATTTCCATGGAAGCTCTTTCCAAGTACTTTCTTGAAGATGAACAAAGTCAATCATTTCGCCACCAAATTCCACAGGTTCCATTTGTTCCAATAAATGACGTTTGCCATAAAGGACACCAATTCCAGTTGGTCCACACATTTTGTGACCACTAAATGCATAAAAATCAGCATCGATGGCTTGAACGTCCACAGGCATATGAGGAACTGCTTGCGCGCCGTCTACCACCATCACAGCGCCATTTTGATGAGCTAATTGTGTTAATTCTTCGATTGGATTAATGACCCCTAACACATTTGAAACATGAGCAATCGAAACAATTTTCGTTTTTTCTGTAATTTGTTGACGTGCACTTGCCATGTCTAAAAAGCCGTCTTCAGTGACGTCTATATACTTCAAAATGGCTCCTGTACGTTGGGCTAATTGTTGCCAGGGAATAATGTTTGAATGATGTTCCATGTAAGATATGACGATTTCATCCCCGGCTGTAACTGCCAAGTCACCATAACTTTTGGCAATCCAATTCAAACTGGTTGTTGTTCCTCGTGTAAATAAAACTTCCGCTGTTTCTTTGGCATGGATAAATTGGCGAACCTTTTCGCGGGAGGCTTCATAGTCCTTCGTTGCTCGTTCGGCTAACGTGTGCACCCCACGATGAACATTGGCATTATCGGTTTCATAATAATGTCGTAAAACATCTAACACCGCCGTTGGTTTTTGGGTTGTCGCAGCATTGTCTAAATAAACTAGCGGTTCATCATTAACTTCTTGAAATAAAATAGGGAACGATTGACGAATGGTTGCTGCATCCATCATGCGTTTAACTTCCCTTCAATTACTTCTACAAATTCATTTTGTACTTCTTTAACTGGAATTGCTGTAATGACAGAACCTAGGAAGCCACGAATCACCAAACGTTCCGCTTCTTCTTTACGCAAGCCGCGGCTCATTAAATAATACATTTCTTCTGGATCTACTCGACCAACGCTGGCTGCGTGTCCGGCAGTCACTTCATTTTCATCAATTAAAAGAATTGGATTGGCATCACCACGAGCTTTATCAGACAGCATTAAAACACGACTTTCTTGCTGTGCGTCGGCTCCTTTTGCGCCTTTTAAAATGTGGCCAATTCCGTTAAACGTTAAAGTACCACGTTCACGAATGACTCCATGTTGTAAAATATGACCAATCGAATGTGGCGCTTTGTTTGTCACTCGTGTGTCGATGCCTTGTGTTTGTTTACCTGCACTAATTGCAACGACTTTAACTTCTGAATGAGCGCCTTCGCCAACTAAATCAGAATCAAAATCAGCCACAACATCGCCATCATTCATGACGCCTAGAGCCCAATCAACAGAGGCATCCCGCATAATATAGCCACGACGATTCATATAAGTCGTTACAGTTTGCCCTAATTGATCCACGGCTGAGTATTTAACTTTTGCGCCATCTTTCGCAATCACTTCCACAACAATATTTCCAGAAGCTTTCTCTGCGTGATGACCAGTGGATTGAAAACGTTCTAAATAACTGAATTCACTATGATTATCTGCAACGATTAAAACATGTTTAAAGAAAGGTTGGTTGCTATCTGAATCCTGAATAAACAAAGATTCAATGGGCTCTTCAATCACTACGTTTTTAGGAACGTATAAGAAAACGCCACTATTCATGAAAGCTGCATGAGCTGCTGTCAGCTTATCTTCTTCTGGTAATACGGCTTTAGTCATATAGTATTCTTTAACTAATTCTGGGTGCTCTTGTAAAGCAGTAAAAATGTCTGTAAAAATTACCCCTTGTTCCGCTAATGAGGCTGGCAATTGCTCAAAAGCATGAAAAGATCCTTGTTGAACAATTAAAGGATTGTCTTTCATTTGATCAAAACTTGCGACATTTCCTTCAGAAGGCACATAACTTTCCATGTGAACATTTAATAAAGGCCAACGATGAAATTTCACACGATCAATATGTGGTAACTCACTTTCGTCAGCGTTTTTTAAAGCCGTTGTTCGCAATTCAGTCATCCAAGCTGGTTCTTCATGTTCTAGTGAAAAAGCGGTGACTTCGTCAAGATAATCCATTAGATTTACTTTTTTCATTTATCTTGTCCTCCTTACGCTTCTTCTTTGTAATCAATACCTAATTCTTGGCTGATACCAGCATAGCCTTCTGTTTCTAAACGTTTTGCCAAGTCAGCCCCACCGGTTTTCACAACGCGGCCTTCCATCATGATATGAACAACATCTGGCGTGATATAGTTCAATAAGCGTTGATAATGGGTAATAATTAACGCACCAAAGTTCTCGCCGCGCATTTCATTAACCCCTTTAGAAACTACTTTTAACGCATCGATATCTAAGCCTGAATCAATTTCATCTAAAATGGCAAACGTTGGCTCTAACATCAATAATTGTAAAATTTCATTTCGTTTTTTCTCGCCGCCAGAAAACCCTTCGTTTAAGTAACGCTCAGCCATTTCTTCAGGCATATTTAATAATTCCATTTTGCTATCTAATTTTTTTAAGAACTGCATGACTGACATTTTGTTGTCTTCGTCACGTTTTGCATTGATTGCTGCACGCATGAATTCAGCATTGGTAATCCCTGGAATTTCACTTGGGTATTGCATTGCTAAGAATAAGCCTAGGCGAGCGCGTTCGTCTACTTCTAAATCTAAAACGTTGACGCCGTCAAATAGAATTTCTCCTTCTGTGACTTCATAGTTAGGATTTCCCATAATTGCTGCTGATAAAGTAGATTTACCAGTCCCATTAGGTCCCATAATTGCATGGATTTCTCCAGTATTAATTGTTAAATCGACCCCTTTTAGAATCTTTTTATCTTCAATTGATACGTGTAAATTTTTGATTTCTAACACAGACATGTACAATTCCCTCCAACTTGTTTTAATCGTTTTTCCGTTCTCACTCATTTTAGCCTAATTGAGAATGAATCGCAAATTACAATTGCTAAAAATAACAACTCTTATCATCAAATTTTAGGATTCAATTTGTGAAGAAAAATTTTAAAAGGCTGATATTTCAAAGTTTCTCTATATTTTTAAGTGATCGTCCCTACACAAAGAAAAAAATTCTGGTAGAATAAAAAAATTTATTAAAGAAAGCGTTTTCTTGGATAATTACTTTAGAATAACTTTCACAAAGAGAGCGTTGAGATACGCCTTTCTCATCTATACAAAAAAAATCCAGAGCATTTGCTTCTCTGGATTCAATAATTTTTATTAGTGATTGGTTTTATACTTCTAAAAGTTCTTGTTCTTTTTCAGCAGTAATCGCATCGATATTTTTGATGCTATCGTCTGTTAATTTTTGAACATCTTTTTCAAATGAACGTAATTCATCTTCAGTGATGTCGCTATTTTTTTGAGCTTTTTTCAACTCATCCATTGCATCACGACGAACGTTACGGACAGCAACTTTTGAGTTTTCCGCTTCTTTTTTCACGTCTTTGGCTAATTCTTTCCGACGTTCTTCCGTTAATTGTGGAATCACTAAACGGATGACATTTCCATCATTGGTTGGACTAATGCCGATATCACTCATTTGAATAGCTTTTTCAATGTCAGCGATAGAATTTTTGTCAAACGGTGTAATCATTAATACACGTGCTTCTGGGATATTGATACTTGCTAATTGGTTAACTGGTGTTGGTGCACCATAATATTCTACTTGAATACGGTCTAATAGACTTGCGTTCGCACGACCAGCACGAATTTGACCTAATTCACGGCGTAAGCTTTCTTCCGCTTTTGTCATTTTTTCTTTGGCTGTTGCTAAAACTTCTTTAGACATTCTTTATTTCCCCCTTACAGTTGTTCCGATATTTTCACCAAGGATGGCACGACGGATATTTCCTGCTTCATTTAGGTTAAAGACAACTAAAGGAATATCGTTATCCATACTTAATGAGCTTGCTGTTGAATCCATTACTTGCAGCCCTTTAGAAATAACATCTAAATGTGTTAGTTCTTCAAATTTTGTCGCTGTTTCATCCACACGTGGATCCGCAGAATAAACACCATCAACATTGTTCTTCGCCATTAAGATGACGTCCGCATCTACTTCTGCAGCTCGTAACGCAGCCGTTGTATCTGTCGAGAAGTAAGGATTTCCTGTTCCTCCGGCAAAAATAACAACGCGGCCTTTTTCTAAATGACGTTCTGCACGACGACGAATGTATGGTTCTGCAATTTGACGCATTTCAATTGATGTTTGAACACGTGTAGGCACACCAAGATTTTCTAATGTATCTTGCAATGCTAAGGCATTCATCACAGTAGCTAACATGCCCATATAATCTGCTTGTGCACGTTCCATGCCCATTTGAGCACCAATTTGTCCACGCCAGATGTTCCCGCCGCCAACCACGATGGCCATTTCGATACCTAATTCATGGACCTCTTTAATTTCTTGGACGATTTCTTTAATGACTGGTGGTTTAATGCCAAAACCGTCTTCTCCGGCTAGCGCTTCTCCACTTAACTTTAATACGACACGTTGATACTTAGGTTTAACCATCATAATTCCCTCCAAGATTCTCTAAAAATCATTCAATTCCTCATTTAGATGACTTTTCACCAAAATGATTTTTTAGACCAAGCAGTGCGATCCACTGGTTTTGCCTAAAAAAAGGGAGCGCATATCAAAGTTATGCGTTCCCAAATGGCTGAAAGACTGCCTTGAATCAAGCAGTAATCAATTTATGCAGCTTCCTTTGGGGATCGCTGTCTGTTTAGATACTTATGATTCACGGCTTTTCAACCGAGCGTTTGATGCTCTTAGTTTTTCATTTGGCTCATTACTTCATCCGCAAAGTTATCTTCACGTTTTTCGATACCTTCGCCAACTTCAAAACGTACGAATGATTTCACTTCGCCGCCTTTAGAAGCAACAAATTTTTCGACAGTCATATCTGGATCTTTAACAAATGGTTGGTCAACCAAAGCGATTTCTGCTTTGAATTTTTGTAGACGACCAACAACCATTTTTTCAACGATATTTGCTGGTTTACCTTCGTTTAATGCTTGTTCAGTTAACACAGCTTTTTCGTGTTCTAATTCTTCTTGAGGAATTTGAGATTCATTGACATAGCGAGGGTTGATTGCCGCGATGTGCATAGCAACATCTTTCGCTACTTCTTCGTCAGTTGTGCCATCGATAACTGTTAATACAGCAATACGGCCACCCATGTGTAAGTAAGCGCCAAATGCAGCATTGTCAGCTTTTTCGACAACTTCAAAACGACGGAAGCTGATTTTTTCACCGATAACAGTTGTTGCTTCGATTAAATCAGATTCGATTGTGCCTTTTTCAGTTTTAATAGCCATTGCTTCTTCCATCGTAGCTGGTTTGTTTTCAGCAACTTTAGTCGCAATATCTTTAACTAAATCTTGGAACATTTCGTTTTTAGAAACGAAGTCAGTTTCTGAGTTTACTTCAACGATTGCTGCAACGTTACCTACAGTTGCTACGTTTGCTAAACCTTCAGCCGCAATGCGGTCATTTTTCTTCGCTGCTTTAGCCATACCATTTTCACGTAAAAAGTCTACGGCTTTTTCCATGTCGCCTTCTACTTTTACTAATGCTTTTTTAGCGTCCATCATTCCAACGCCAGTCATATCGCGTAATTCTTTTACCATTTTAGCTGTAACGTCTGCCATTATTTGTGTCCTCCTCGGATATTATCAATTCTTTTTAAAAAAGCTATCTCAAAGGAGAATCAGGCTTTTTGTCGCCTAGCCTTTGAGACAGCTCCGTAATCATTATTATTCAGCTGATTCGTTGTTTCCTTCAACAACATCAACGATTTCTTCGATTGAAGTTGCTTCTGGTGTTTCTTCAACGAATAACTCTTCAGTTGCTTGGTCTTCCCCTTGGTTACCTTCGATGAAAGCATCAGCCATTTTAGCAGTGATTAATTTCACGGCGCGGATTGCATCATCATTTGAAGGGATTACAACATCGATCTCATCAGGATCACAGTTTGTATCAACCATTGCAACGATTGGAATGTTTAATTTGTGTGCTTCTTGAACAGCAATGCGTTCTTTACGTGGGTCAACGATGTACATTACATCTGGAATTCTTGGCATATCAGCGATACCACCTAAGAATTTTTCTAAACGTTCACGTTCTTTGTTTAAGCCAGCAACTTCTTTCTTAGGTAAAACTTCGAAAGTGCCGTCTTCTTCCATTGCATTGATTTTTTTCAAGCGAGCAATACGTTTTTGGATTGTATCCCAGTTAGTTAACGTACCACCTAACCAACGATGGTTTACATAGTATTGACCAGCGCGGATTGCTTCATCTTTGATTGCTTCTTGTGCTTGTTTTTTAGTTCCTACGAATAAAGCAACGCCGCCTTCTTCTGCAACGTTTTTCATGTAATCGTAAGCTGCATCTACTAATTTCACTGTTTTTTGTAAGTCAATAATGTAGATACCGTTTCTTTCTGTGAAGATATATTTCTTCATTTTTGGGTTCCAGCGACGAGTTTGGTGACCAAAGTGTACGCCGGCTTCTAGTAATTGTTTCATAGAAATTACTGCCATGTTGTGTTTCCTCCAGTTTGGTTTTTATTTTCCTCTTCTTTTCGTCAACTCCTTGAAGAACTACCGTAGTAGCACCACTTCGCAGATGGAAAAGAATGTGGATTTCGTGTGTGAAAATCACACCTTTAACAGTATAAGATATTTTCAGAAAAATAGCAAGCCTTAAAACTAGAAATGTCGCTCCTACTGCGCTTGCCAAACAAGATGACATTCTTCGTTTCCTGTTTCATCGATGGTTCGCTTTTGTTGGACAAAGCCTTGTTTTTGATAAAAGGCGTACGCTGCTTGATTTTCCCTGTAAACAGCCAAAGATAAGATGTCCTGTTCTTCTTTTGCTACTTGCAGTAATTTCTGACCGATGCCCTTCCCTTGAAACACTTTTTTTATAAAAATTCCTGCGATATAGTTATCCATTAAGCCTAAAAACCCAATTATCTGACCCTCTTCTTCTGCTAAGATCAGTGTTGCTTTTGGTAACGCAGCGCGGACAAATGCCTTATTTTCTTGCCAATAAGTTGGTGCGACAAATGGATGAGCTTCTAGATTCGTTTGCAGCCAAATAGCCATAATGGTTTCTAATTCTTTTTCTGTTAACTGGGTTGTCTTTTTGATAGTCAGCATTTTTTGACACTCGTTTCTGTTATTGATTATTTTCAAAATAAAACATTAACACGCCTGCTGCGATAGCGACATTCAATGATTCCGCTTGACCTTTCATTGGAATATAAAGATTTTTCGTGGTTTCTGCTAACAATTCTGGCGAAACCCCGCTACCTTCATTGCCTAAAATCAACGCATAATTTTCCACTGCCTCTTGTTCATAATAAGCAATCGCAGCTTCATTTAGTTCTGTACCGAAAACTGGTAGACCTTGCTTCTTGAATGCCTGAACCACTTCAGTCAACTCTCGTTGGAGAACTGGTAAATGATAGTGGCTTCCCTGCATTGAGCGCAACACTTTTGTATTGTAAATATCTGCTGTGCCCTTACCTAAAATCACGCCTGCTAAACCTGCTGCATCAGCTGTGCGAATCATCGTACCAACATTACCAGGGTCTTGGATATTATCTAAAAGTAACCAACCACCTTTAAAAGAAAGCGACTGCTCTTGTTGCGTTTCCAAGGTGACAATTGCCAAAATCCCTTGTGAAGTTGGCAACTCCGACAAGCTATTTAAAACCTCATCACTTACAAAAATTAATTTTTCTGTTTCTTGTTCAGCTAACCAAGTTCCCCATTCTTGTTGACCTCTTTGGTTAAACAAAATCCACTGGACATCGGCATTGGCCTTCACAGCTTCTTCAACTAAATGAAATCCTTCTATTATATATTGGTTCAGTTCTTCTCGGTACTTCTTTTTGTGTAATTTTTTCCATTCTTTTAATTGGTTATTTTTCGTTGATGTAATTTCTTTCATAAGTCACCTCGCCTTTGTATTATAGCATGCTTCTAGCTTGCTTGGATACTTGCTAGAACCAAGAAAAATCGCTATCATAAAGAAAAAAGCAAAGGAAGTGTCTCTCATGGAAAAACTAAGAATGAATGTACAAGGACGTGTCCAAGGTGTTGGCTTCCGCTACATGACAAAAATGGTGGCAGATCAATTAGGTGTCACTGGTTCGGTGAAGAACGAAGACGACGGGTCCGTTTCAATCACAGCAATTGCACCTGAAGACATAATGGAAACATTTATCAAAAAAATCAAAGATTCCCCCAGTCCAGCGGGACGTGTAACGTATGTTGATATTCAAGAAGACCCTTTGTTAGAAGAAACGGAACAATTTAAAGTGATTCAATAAACTTACTTTCTAACGATTGATTTCTTTGGAAAGAAGCCTTGAACAGCAAGTAGTTCCTGCTTTTTATTGATTTTTGTAAGAGCTTCTTTTCGATTTTGATTGAAAAAGAGCGCTGTTTCAAGTATAGTTAACCATGTAAAAATTTTTTAGAAAAGGACCGAATTACATGCGTAAATTAAACCGATGGCTTTACGGCTCTGGCTTACTATTTTTAGTAATGTTTTTATCAGGCTGTGTGAAAACAGGAGCAGATGGACAACCAACTGGTGAAGGTTTTGTCTATAACTTCCTTGTTTTACCGATGAGTAATGCAATTACTTATCTTGTCGATAACTTTAATTGGAACTATGGTTGGGCGATTATTTTTATCACCATTATTGTACGGATCATTATTTTACCGTTAGGCTTACATCAATCGAAAAAAAGCTTTATCCAAACGGAAAAAATGCAAGCAATCAAACCCCAAGTGGATGTTGCACAAGCAAAAATGAAACAAGCAAGTACGCGTGAAGAGCAAATGGCCGCACAAGCAGAACTACAAAAGATTTATAAAGAAAACAATGTGAGTATGGTTGGCGGAATTGGTTGTTTGCCTTTATTAATTCAAATGCCTATTTTCTCTTCTCTGTTCTTTGCTGCTCGTTATACAAAAGGTATTGCCACGGCAAGCTTCTTAGGAATGAATTTAGGGCAACCAAATATGATTTTAGTGGCATTAGCTGGTTTAGCCTATTTAGCTCAAGGTTATATTTCAATGATTGGTATTCCTGAAGAACAAAAGAAAACAATGAAATCAATGCTGATTGTTTCACCATTAATGATTGTTTTCATGTCCTTTAGCTCACCTGCAGGCGTAGCGCTTTACTGGGTAGTTGGTGGTATTTTCACATGTATTCAATCTGCCATCACAAATATCCTCTTACGTCCAAGAATTAAAAAACAAGTACAAGAAGAATTGAAAAATAACCCACCAAAACAAGTGGTTACTCCTATTAAGGATGTGACACCAAAAGAAACAAACAAAGCAACGCAAAAAACGAACCAACCAAAAGCAAACGGCAATAAAGGTCGCAATGCTGGAAAACAAAAACGTAAATAAAAAAAGGATCGCCTCTAAACGGCGATCCTTTTTTTACTTCAATTCTTTCCCAGTTATCTCTTCAATAGTTCGAATAGACTTTGGACCAAAGCCATGCAACGAAAGTAACGCTTTTCGGCCTCGTGCATAGAGTTCATCCACACTGTCGATTTTTTCATTCGTTAGCGCACGAACAGCTGGCTTTGATAATTGTGTTAAAATTTGTTCAAATGTTGTTTCTAGCATGCTGTCGGTTCCTCCATAGCGGTCGAAAAGCAGCGCTTTTTATTTTACAATTAATAAATCTAAGCTAGCAATTGATAACGCCATTTTAGCAATTTGCATTAATTGTTTTAATCGGTTTTGTTTGACTTTTTCATCCTCAACCATAACCATCGTTTCATTGAAGTACGCATCAATTAACGGACGTAGATTTACTAGTGCTTCATAGTTTTCTGCAATCGTGCGTGTCGCAAATGCTTCAGATAAATCGTTAACTGCTTGATACAGTTCTTTTTCTGCCTTATTTTCAAACAGACTTGGATCAATCCCTTCTTCAGTATCACCTAAAAGTTCTTGACCTTTTTTCGCTAAATTAATAACACGCGTTAAGGCTTCCATTGATGGTTTAAAATCTTGATCTTCAAAACGGCTTTTTAAAATATTCGCTGAAGCAAATAATTTCGATAAATCGGCTTGCTCAGCAGACACCACTGCATCGATAATGTCATGGCGAACATTTTTCGTCATTAATAATTGACGTAAGCGAGCTTTCACAAATTCAACGACTTCTGCTTGTCCTTCGTTTAGTAAAACGCCATATTTCTCAACATCTTGATTCACTGCTTCATCAACTTCTGTTTGTAATTGAACTAATGGGAAGGTCCAGCCTTTATCTTCAATAATTCGGATAACGCCATAGGTTTGACGACGAAGTGCATAAGGATCGTTAGAACCTGTTGGAATCATACCAACTGAGAAGAATGAAAAGACGCTGTCAAGCTTATCGGCTAAGGCTAAAACAGCCCCGATTGCTGTTTCTGGCAATTCACCTTCACTGGAAGTTGGTAGATAATGTTCTCGAATCGCCGTTGCTACGGCTGGTTTTTCGCCTTGTAATAAGGCATATTTTTCTCCCATAATTCCTTGTAATTCTGGGAATTCACCAACCATATTTGTTACTAAGTCAAATTTATAAATTTCAGAGGCACGTTTTAAATCTTCCAATTCCTCCTCAGATAAGCCAACTTTTCGACCAATGATTTGTGCAATTAAAGCAACCCGTTGCATTTTTTCATAAATTGAGCCAATCTTTTCATGGAAAGTCACATTTTTTAGTTTTTCAACACATGCTTCAATCGTTAATTTTTTATCTTCATTATAAAAGAATTCTGCATCTTCTAAACGAGCAATTAACACTTTTTCATTTCCTTTAATCACGTTTTCAAGGTGAACATTATCCCCATTGCGAACAGCGATAAAATGCGGCATTAATAAGCCTTGGTCGTTACGAACTTCAAAGTAACGTTGGTGTTCTTTCATAGAAGTCACTAATACTTCATCTGGAACAGATAAATATTTTTCATCAAAACTGCCTACAAATGCAGTTGGATATTCCACTAAATTCGTAACTTCTTCCAATAACTCTTCATCTAAAGCTAACTGCCAATTTTTTTCTGCAGCGAGAGCGTTCGCTTGATCAACAATCATTTGTTTCCGTTCATTCGGTTGAACCACTACAAATTGTTCTTTTAATTTTGCTTCATATTCATTAGCATGTTGGAACGTCACATCGTCTCCCAAGAAACGGTGGCCACGAGAAGTTTGCCCTGTTGTCACGTCTAACACTTTGAAAGGAATTACTTCATCATCAAGTAGTGCCACAATCCAGTGAATTGGACGAATATATTCGAAATCATAGTTTGCCCAGTGCATTGTTACCGGGAAAGTTAGACTTGTAATCACGTCATTTAATTTTGTTAATACCTCTTTGGCACTTTGGCCTTTGGTAAACTTCGTCACATAGACATATTCGACACCATTTAATTCTTTGAAAACAATGTCCTCAGTTGTAACTCCTTGGCCGCGTACAAAACCTTGTGCAGCTTTTGACCAATTTCCTTCAGCATCTAAAGCAATCTTTTTCGCTGGACCTTTTACTTCTTCTTCAACATCCGCTTGTTTTTCAGGAATCGCAGTTACTTTCACGGCTAAACGACGAGGTGTGGCAAAGGATTGCACTGTTTCATAGTCTAAATGATGTTCATCTAAAAATTTGATTACTTTTTCTTCAAGTTGGATACGGCTTGGTGTGACAACATGTGCGGGCATTTCTTCTAAGCCAATTTCTAATAATAAATCTTTTGCCATGTTATTCTGCCTCCTTGGATACGTGTTGGTCTTTATTTAATAATGGGAACCCTAATTTTTCACGTTCAGCCACAAAAATTTTCGCTACGGAACGAGCCATATTCCGAATGCGGGCTAAATATCCTGCACGTTCCGTTACAGAGACAGCACCGCGAGCATCTAATAAATTGAATGTATGGCTACATTTTAAAATATAATCATAGGCTGGATGAACTAAACTTTCTTCAATACAGCGTTTAGCTTCTTTTTCAAATTTGTCAAAGTTTTCTAAAAGCATTTCTTGGTTACTAATTTCAAAGGAATATTTTGAATGTTCATATTCAGGTTGCACAAAAATTTCACCATATTTAACGCCTTGTGTCCATTCTAGATCATAGACACTTTCGACTTCTTGGATATATGATGCCAAGCGTTCTAACCCGTAAGTAATTTCAGAAGTGACAGGATGACATTGTAAGCCGCCAACTTGTTGGAAATACGTAAATTGGGTAATTTCCATGCCATCTAACCAAACTTCCCAACCTAAACCAGCACAGCCCATTGAAGGATTTTCCCAGTTATCTTCTACAAAACGAATGTCATGTTCTAATGGATCAATTCCTAATAATTTCAAACTTTCTAGATAAAGTTCTTGGATATTTTCAGGAGAAGGCTTCATTACAACTTGGAATTGATGATGTTGGTATAGACGGTTCGGATTTTCACCATAGCGTCCATCAGCTGGACGACGAGAAGGTTCTACGTAGGCAGCATTCCATGGTTCAGGTCCAATGGCACGTAAAAACGTGTAAGGACTCATGGTGCCGGCTCCCTTTTCTGTATCATAGGCTTGCATTAACATACAGCCATTAGATGACCAAAATTTTTGTAAGGTTAAAATCATTTCTTGTACGGTTAACTTGTTTTTCATTGTTTTCCTCCTTGGAATATTTTTTATAGACATAGGGATTGGCTTTGCTTCGGGAATGTAAATTTAAAAAGGGCTACAGAGAAACAATTTTGTAGAATGGGATAATTTTTATGCTGTTCATCATCTACTCTGTCGCCTTTGCGCCAATTGAGCTTTTTTGAATAAACGTTACTATTTTTTCTTTTGGTGTTAACTGTTTGCTTTTTTTATTCGGTTACAACGTTCCCTTTGGTCACCTTGTGCTGTTCCACATCTGCTCTGACACTTTGTGTCAGTCGCAGTGAGGAACATGCAAAAAGTCCCCATGCCTATTAATAGACATAGGGACGAATAATTATCGCGGTTCCACCCTACTTCCGATGTGTTCATCGGCAGCTTCGTTTGTCGTACTCCAAAGTGCCTTTCAAAAGTTCCGTGTTTCTGGCTCCCACTCTCCCAGATTCGCTTAACAGAGGGTTCTTTTTACTTCTCTTTTTCTTCGTACGTATTTAACTTCTCTATCATAATACGGTGTCTGAGGGAAGTTGTCAAATTTTTTTTAGAAAAACGTCTGCTTGTTTATGTTTATTTTTCTTCCTTCTTTCGTGGCGGAATTTTTAACGTATTTTCCCACGTTTTCATTTGATCAATAAATTTTTTACTTTTTAAGTGCAAACCAACATATTCATCGTATAACATATCAATCGTTTCTCGAATACTCTTCTTAGTTTCTTCTTTTACTTGAATGTTTTGGACTTTTTCATAGGAGACTTGCGCAAATAAGCGAATAAAATGAATTGCTCTAGGATCTGCATGGTAGCGCTGTTCATCTAAATGCCAATGTTTTTCACAAAGCACACCGCTATACTTTGAAGAGTAGTCAAATTTCCCTTGTGTTTCGCCACAAGCCACACAATGATGCCATTCTGGTCGTACACCAAACCGTTCTAACAATTGAATTTCAAAAATATTTGTAATGATTTCCGGATCTTTTTGCTCATTTAAAGCGGATAATGCCATGTGGGTAAATTGAAATAAGTTCGGATCATAGTGCTGATCTTCAATTGCTGCATCGACTAAGTTTAAAATATATGTTCCATATGCGTTAATAAATATGTCTTGTTGAATGTTTCGAAAAGGTTGAACTTCTTTGCTGCTATTGAGAAAAGATAAGCCTTCTTCTCTAAAATTTCCGATGTAGACGGCTTCTGTAAATGGCAGAATCGCTGGCAAAAGAGGATTATTTTTTCGATGCGCGCCTTTCACAAAAAACATCAATTTTCCATAGGATTCTGTAAAAATTTTGACGAGTTTATCCTTCTCTTTAAAATCCTTCGTAAATAAAATAATGCCTTTGGTCTCCCCTAATGCCATTCAATTCACTTCCATTTCTTATGTAAATTAGTGTAGTGTTTGGAAAGTTCGTTTATACACTCGCTTCCCAAACACTACTTTCTTAATATTCTTCTTTGCGATAACCAAAATCTTGTAAATAGATTTTTTTGTCACGCCAGTCTTTTTGGACTTTTACCCACAGCTCCAAATACACTTTGTCATCTAATAAATATTCAATATCTTGACGCGCCTTGGTACCAATTTGTTTCAGCATTTTTCCGCCTTTGCCAATAATGATACCTTTTTGACTGTCCCGTTCCACAATAATGGTTGCTTGGACATGGACTTTATCGTTTTCATCCCGTTTCATTGAGTCCACAACGACAGCGACAGAATGAGGAATCTCATCTCTTGTTAAAAGTAACACCTTTTCACGAATTAATTCAGAAACGATAAAATATTCTGGATGATCCGTAATTTGGTCATCAGGGAAATATTGTGGTCCTTCTGGCATTTGCTCAACGAGAACATCCATCAAATGCTCAAAATTATTTCCTTCAGTGGCAGAAATGGGAATAATTTCTTTAAAGTCCATTTGTTTCGAATAGTCTTCAATAATACTCAATAAATCATCTGGATGGACTTTGTCAATTTTATTAATAATCAAGTAGACTGGACTATTATTATTTTTCAATCGTTCAATAATAAAGTCGTCACCTTTCCCGCGTTTTTGATCAGCACTTACCATGAATAAAGTAGCATCTACTTCACGCATCGCATTATAGGCACTTTCCACCATGAAATCGCCTAAGCGGTGTTTAGGTTTGTGAATCCCTGGAGTATCGATAAAAACAATTTGTGCTTCAGGAATTGTATAAATTCCTTGAATCTTATTACGAGTTGTTTGTGCTTTGTCACTCATAATTGCAATTTTTTGGCCGACAATTCGATTTAACAATGTTGATTTTCCAACATTTGGTCTGCCGACAATGGCTACAAAACCAGATTTATGTTCAGTTGTCATTGTATTTCTCCTCTTATTTCCACATTTGAATGATTTGTAAAATTTTTGGTACAAATAGAATTAGTCCTACTAGCACTGCGAAACCGGCTGTTAATAAAACAGCTCCTGCGGCCATGTCTTTAACTTTTTTTCCGATTGGATGAAAGTGAAAATCCGTAAACATATCTACGACATTTTCAAAAATTGTGTTGATAATTTCTGCCAACCAGACAAGAAAAACAGCCAATAACAACCACAGCCATTCAGCAAGTGTTAAGGAAAACAAGAAACCAAACACAATGGCCGTGACACCAAACGCCACATGTTTGCGCATATTACGTTCTTCTCGAAAAACTGTTTTGATTCCTTGCCAGGCAAATTCTAATGAATTAATAAAATGTTTATTCTTTCCTGTTTGCTCATCTTTTAAGGCCATACGCATCTAAAATCTCTTTCTGTAAACCAAACATTTCTTTTTCATCTTCAGGTTCCATATGATCGTACCCATTCAAATGTAAAAAGCCATGTACTGCCAAAAAGCCCATTTCTCGCTCCAATGTGTGCCCATATTCAACTGCTTGTTCTGCTGCTCGCTCTGTTGAAATAATTAAATCACCTAGATTCCGTGGTAGCTCTGCCAACTCTTCATCATCAAAAATAATTGGCAATTCGTCTTCCCCTTCATCCTCTAAAGCAAAACTGATGACATCTGTAGGCATATCTTTGCCCCGATAGTCACGATTAATCACTTGGATACCTGCGTTATCTGTAAAAGTCACCGACATCTCCGTATCTTCGGCAATTTCTAGAAAACCCGCTGCAAATTGCAGCAAGTTTTCGATTTCTTTGATTTCTTCTGTTGGTACTTTCTCGGTTTCATCAATGAAAGTAATATCCATTAGTCATCTCTCTTTTCTTGTTCATCTTTCATTTCTTCTGCTTCAGCTTTCATTTTTGGATACTTAATCCGTGAATGGAAGGTACTGCACAATCCATTAATTAATGATTTTTCAATGATGCGAATCTCTTTCATCGTTAACCCGCATTCATCTAATTGGCCATCTGAAATTCTATCTTGAATCACATTATGCACAAAGGCTTGAATTTTTTCGTTGGTGGGATGATCCATCGCCCGCACAGCAGCCTCACAAGTATCAGCAATACTCACAATCCCTGCTTCTCGTGTTTGTGGACGTGGCCCAGGATAACGGAAGTCGGATTCTTTAATTTCAGGATTGCGTTCTTTTGCTTTCACATAGAAAAATTTCATCAATGTTGTGCCATGATGTTGACGACAAATGTCAATCACCATTTGCGGCATATTGTACTCTTCTAAAATTTTGGCGCCATCAATTACGTGGCCAAAAATAATTTGTTTACTATCTTCTGGTAATAAAAAGTTATGTGGATTTTCTGCACCAGCAGGTAAGTTTTCCACAAAGAAATTGGCGTGTTTAATTTTGCCAATGTCATGGTAATAACAAGCAACTCGTGTTAATAGCGACCGCCCGCCAATCTCAGCAACAGCGTTAGCGCTCAAACTAGCCACCATCATGCTATGATGATAGGTACCTGGCGCTTCTTCTAACAGTTGTTTTAACAACGGATGGTTCGGATTACTTAATTCATTCAAGACAATCATACTATCATCGGTCACTAATAATTCGATATATGGATGCAAGCCCATTGTTGCTAAAAATGAAAGTACCGTTCCTGCACTTGCACAAATTAAAGCTGTCCACGTTTTACCATCTGTTAAACTCATCCCTTGATAAATCATTAAGACAACCGCCATGAAAACAGGAAAGACCACTACCCACATTAAAGCTGGGAAAACTTGCTCACTCATCCGTTTTCGTTTAACAACTGTTGCTAGAAATCCTGAGAATAAGTACATAATCAGAATAACCGTCAACGAGTTTGTGCCAATAGAATTATAAAAGATAAATAACGCAAAAACGACTTGGAAAATGGCAGCGATTATCCCTGAACGACGATTCACAAAATGATTTAGAATTAGCGGTGCAAAGGCTGCTGGATAGAACAAGGGAATATACATCAACTGCTCTGTTTGGAAAATCTGGAAGAATTTCATTAAAATAACACTGATTAGCATAGCACCCGTGTAAAAGATAATAAACGAGCGTTGTCGCGAAGGCTCAGTCACTTGTTTTGTAAAGAAAATCAACACTTCAACTTGAAGTAAAATAGCTAGTGCTAATGCCACCATCGGAAAAATAGACGTATTTTGACTAGTCATTCCTAGTAACTCAAGTTTTTCGACCGCTTTTGCATCAATTTGAGTACCTTCACGAACAATAATTTCGCCTTGATAAATCATTGCGGGTTGAACAGCATTCATCGCTTTTTGGCGTAGCTCTTCTGTTCGTTTTTCATTGGCAATATCGTTTACCACAATCCCTTGGTTAACAATGTAACGAATGACTTGTTGCATGGTACTCGTAATGTCTAAGTATTGAATTTTACCGTTAGCTTCTTGGCGAATTTTATCCAAATCAGATTCTCGAACGTGATTTTGCATCGCATCATCCACCAACATCAAACTTTCTGAACGAACCTTATCTAATTGCTCAGAGGTTAATGTAAAGATTGTTTGATAAAAAACATTAGGAAAACTTTGATAAAACGTAACTTCATCTTGCGGTAAAGATTCAAACAATGACTTTAAGCTAGCTACTCGTTCTTCCACGGTCGGCGCAGGAATCGTTTCTTCCTTTTTGGCCTTTGCTTGCTTATTGCTGTACTCTTTGTCTACTTTTTCATTCGCAGAATCAATCAATTTAAATAATTTATCAATACGATTATGTTGGACAGATGCCGTATCTTCTTGATAAATATATTCGGGTGTGACAGCTTCTGCTGCCAATTTTTTTCTTTGTTCTGTTTCGTAGGTATTCTCGATATTTTTATTTGCACGAATAGTTTTCTCGGCCAGTTGACCTTCTTTAATTTCTACTCTTTTCTGATGGACACTGCCAAACATAATCATAAATAAAAGAAGAGAAAAAACGGCTAATAAAATAGGTAAATAGGCTTTACCTAAACGATCCCCTAACTTTGTAAGTACTTTTTTCAAAAGGTACTTTCACTCCTTCCCTAACTGCTTAGGAATGCTTTTGTTGTTCTTTTTCATAGGCTTGAATAATTTGCGCTACAACCGGATGACGCACAACGTCACTGGCTTCAAAATTTACAAAGGCAATTTTTTCAATGTCTTTTAACGTACGCTCGGCGTTAACTAAACCACTTGTTACACCACGTGGCAAGTCAATCTGACTAGTATCTCCATTAACAATCATTTTTGAACTAAACCCTAAACGAGTTAAAAACATTTTCATTTGGGCAACCGTGGTATTTTGTGCTTCATCTAAAATGACAAAAGCATCATCCAATGTACGACCACGCATATAAGCAAGCGGGGCTATTTCAATAACGCCGCGTTCCATTAAACGATTTGTATGATCCATACCAAAAATTTGATACAAGGCATCGTAAACTGGACGTAAATAAGGATCGACTTTTTCTTTTAAGTCACCTGGTAAAAAGCCCAAGCTTTCGCCAGCTTCCACTGCTGGACGAGTTAAAATAATTTTTTGTACTTCACCTTTTTTTAAAGCTGCTACTGCCATCACCACGGCTAAAAAGGTTTTCCCTGTCCCCGCAGGTCCCACCCCGAAAATGACGTCATGAGTTTTAACTGCATCGATATATTTTTTTTGACCAACATTCTTAATTCGGATGGCCCGACCATGATGGTCCTTCATAATTTCTTCTTCATACATGGCAATAAACGCCTCTAAATTTCCAGCTTTGGCCATTTTTAAAGCAGAAACGACATCTGGCGTATGCACTTTGATGCCTCGTTGAATTAATGTTTGTAGCGCTCTTAACACGGAAGCGACTAACTCTACCTCTGATGATTCGCCAATTAACTGAATAACTTCGCCACGACTATTAATCGTTACGTGGGTATTCTCTTCTAAAAATTTGATATGTTTATCATGTGTTCCTAAAAGCATGTGTGCATCATCAGAATCAGTAAGTATTAATTCCAAAGATTTTGACTGATTATCTGTCAAAAAACGTCCATCTCCTTTATTATATAGTCCTTTACAATGATACCACATTCTTATCTGTTTAAAAAGAAGTCGTACCTGATTTGACTTTGAAAGTCAAAAAAGAGAAAACCGTAAAAAGCTACCGGTTTTCTCTTTGTATAAAAAAACTAGGACAGTATCCTGTCCTAGTTTCGATAACGCTCTTAGTTTTCTTGTAATAATTCTTTCACAATTGCGTTAACTTGGTTGCCATCGGCTTTGCCTTTGACTTTCGGCATCATAGCGCCCATCACTTTACCAAAATCTTTTGGTGAAGTGGCGCCAGTTTGCGTCATTACCTCTTGAACTAGTTGACGAATTTCTTCCTCCGTTAGTTGTTGAGGCATATATTTTTCAACAATTGCTATTTCAACTTTTACTTTTTCAACAAGATCGTCGCGTCCCGCCTTTTCAAACTCTGATAAAGAATCTTTTCTCTGTTTCATCTCACGAGACAATACAGTGAGTTCTTCTTCTCCGTTCAATTCACGGCCCGCTTTAATCTGATCATTTTGAATGGCAGTCTTTAACATACGAAGTACGGCTAAAGTTTCTTTGTCTTTAGCTTTCATCGCTGTTTTAATGTCGTCATTCAATGTGGTTAGCAATGACATACCACCAACTCCAATTCATTCAAAACTAGAATTTTTTACGTTTTCTAGCTGCTTCAGATTTTTTCTTACGCTTTACACTTGGTTTTTCGTAGAATTCACGTTTACGTGATTCTTGTAAAGTACCCGCTTTTGAAACGGAACGTTTGAAGCGACGAAGAGCATCATCAAGAGATTCGTTTTTACGAACGACTGTTTTTGACATGTTATTCCCTCCCTCCGAGCTTAAAAAGTAACCGTTTTTCTTATTTGTGGGAAAAACCCACAAATTAAAATACTGTCCTTGTTATATTATAGCTAAAGCATAAATAACCGTCAACCACTCTACTGATAAAATACGAAATTTTTGTTTGATTTTTCGTCTTATTCGCTATTTTTCGCAACAATCGGCACAACGACCAAGTATTTCAAAGCGATGTCCTTCAATTGAACAACCTTTTAACTGTTCTTCAAAAAAATTCATCGGACACATGTGAATTTCTTCCGTTTTGCCACAAACCGTACAAATAAAGTGATGATGATGTTCCACCTCTTGGCAACAACGGAAGCGAAACTTTTGCTCGCCATTTAATTCTGTTTTTTCCAGCAATTCTAAGCGCTCAAAGTCATGCAAGTTACGATAAACCGTATCATAACTGACTCCTTTAAAGGTTTCATTCATAAATTCATACACTTCACGTGCAGAAACATACCGATTTCGCTTAATCAAATAGCTCATCAGTAATTCTCGTTTTTTAGTATATTTTAATCCACTGGCTTTCATGGTTTCTAAGGCTTGTTCAATATTGGTTTTTACTGGTGCCATCGCCATTTCCTCCCTCACCAACCTAAATCAGAATCATTACGAAATAGATTCTGGACTTATGGTATAATAAAATTATTAAAAATGCAAGAAAGGACTTACCCTCTATGACTATTTCTGAAGAAAAAAAATGTGTGACGATTTTTGTCATCTCAGATTCTGCTGGCGAGACCGCTTCAAAATTGGCGGCTGCTTCAATGGCCCAGTACCCCACTGTTGATTTTACTTTGATTAGACGAACATTCGTTAAAGACGAAGATAAACTGGTGCAAGCGTTAGAAGATGCCAAAAAAGCAGAGGCCATGGTACTGCATACTATCATTAATGATCATCTCGTGGCGATTGCTAATCAATTTTTCAATGAGCATCAATTGTTCCATTTTGACATTTTGACACCACCTGTTGCGGAAATCGAACGATTAACAGGTGTCGCACCTATGCGGGAACCAGGTGCCTTACATCATCTGAATGAAAATTATTTTAAACGAATTGAAGCAATGGAATTTGCTGTCAAATATGACGATGGCAAGGACCCACGAGGCTTTTTAGAAGCGGATGTGTTACTTCTTGGTGTTTCCCGAACTTCTAAAACACCGCTAAGTCTCTTTTTAGCCAACAAGAACTTAAAAGTTGCTAATTTGCCACTAATTCCTGAAGCACATTTACCGAAACAATTATTCGAAATGGACCCTAAAAAAATTGTTGGCTTAACCAACGATCCCAATGTTTTAAACGGGATTCGTAAAGAACGAATGCGCGCATATGGATTGCCTGAAAATACTTCTTATTCAGATATTGAAAAAATTCGGCGAGAACTGGCTTTTGCTAATGATCTTTATCAAAAATTAGGTTGTATCGTTATTGATGTCGCTTCTCTTTCAATTGAAGAAACTGCCTCAATGATTCTTAATGCTTTGAACTTAGAAGATCATAGTTATTATTCCACGGAAACATCCGAGGATTAAAAAAAACGAGAAAAAATCACTAGTGATTTTTTCTCGTTTTTTTAAAAGACTTGAACGCCTTCTTGATCAATATTGAAAATTTGGATGCTCGCTTTGGTAGATAATTTCTCCAAACTTTGAACAATTTCGTTGGTTCGTTCTTCTGGCGACAAGATTAGCACAGTTGGACCAGCACCGCTTAAGAAAGAGCCATAAGCACCTTTTTGCTGAGTTAAACGACGAATTTCTTTTAAGTGAGGAACCAATGAACGACGATACGTTTCATGCCATTTATCTTGTTCCATCATTTTGCCTGCTAAAGGTAAATCTCCGTTTAAAATTGCGGCAATCATAACATTGGCAATTGAGCTGGCCGCGACCGCTTCTTTATAAGTCAATTTTTCGGGCAAAACAGCGCGACTTTTTTCGGTAAATAATGGTTCCTCTGGAATAAATGCAATGACATCACACATTGGAAAGTGATGTTTGACATGGTAGACTTGGTTTTCTACATGGCTAGCCACCACGAAATCTCCTAAAATAGCTGGGGCCACATTATCCGGATGTCCTTCCATCTCTGTGGCCAAACGAACTTTTTCTTTAGGGGACAAATTTAAATGTGCTAGTCGGTTAGCTAATTCAATGCCTGCTACAATCACACTTGAGCTACTGCCTAGTCCTCTTGCAAGGGGAATGTCAGAAACCATCCGAATAACTTTTGGTGTTAATTCTGGTGCAATTTTCAATGCCGTTTGAATTAATAAATTCTCTTCATTAGTAGGAATCTCTTCTCCCATAGTATGTTGAATTTCCCAAAATTCACTTTCACCTAAAACGTTGATTGTTAAATAAGCGGATAATGCAATGCCACATGAATCAAAGCCAGGTCCTAAGTTGGCACTAGTGGCAGGTACTCTTATTTTCATAGTGTTGCGACTCCTTTTCGTAAGTGCAGACGCATTTCTTCCACGTCACTCATTTTTGAAATAGCTACTTCTGTCTCCATTGCTGTATCAGGATCTTTCAGTCCGTTACCAGTAAAGACTGCCACGACGGTTTCACCTGCTTTGATTTTACCGCTTTTAACATGTTGAATAACTCCAGCTAATGAAGCAGCCGAACCAGGTTCAATGAAAACCCCATCTTGAGCAGCAATTTTTCGGTAAGCCGTTAAAATTTCTTGATCTGTCACGGCATCAATGAAACCACCGGATTCATCCCGTGCCTGTTCTGCTAGTTGCCAACTAGCAGGATTTCCAATCCGGATCGCTGTTGCCACGGTTTCAGGTTGCTCAATCACTTGGCCTTTCACGATCGCTGCGGCACCTTCTGCTTCAAAACCATGCATTCTTGGTAAAGTTGTTCCTTGTTTTTCATGCCATTCTTTAAAGCCTTTCCAGTAAGCGGAAATATTGCCGGCATTTCCAACTGGAATCGCTAAGACATCGGGCGCTTGACCTAATTGTTCACAAACTTCAAAAGCTGCTGTCTTTTGCCCTTCTAAGCGATAAGGATTCACTGAATTAACTAGCGCAACTGCCTCAGTTTTCGCAATCTCTCGCACCGCTTTTAATGCTTCATCAAAGTTACCTGGAATCGAAATAATGTCTGCCCCATACATAATAGCTTGCGCCAATTTTCCCAGTGCGATTTTCCCTTCTGGAATCACTACATACGCTTTAATACCTGCTCTTGTGGCATACGCAGCAGCGGCGGCACTAGTATTTCCTGTAGAAGCACAAACAATCGCTTTGGCACCTTCTTCTACCGCTTTTGCTACAGCCATCACCATCCCGCGATCTTTGAATGAGCCAGTGGGATTTAAGCCTTCGTATTTTCCATATAATTGAATACCTAATTCTTTGGATAAATTAGGTAAAGGAATCAGTGGCGTATTTCCTTCGGCTAAAGAAATCATTGGTGTTTTTTCTGTTACGGGCAAATACGCTTGATACTGTTTTAACAAACCTTCATACATGTTTACTCATCTCCTATAACCTTCATTACATTCAATAACTGAAAGGCTTCCGTATTTTGAATAGCTGTCACAACTTGTTGCATTTGTGCTTTTGATATCTGGTGTGTAATGGCAACAATTCTTGCTCGCTGTCCATCTGATTTCTGTTGAACTAATTGATCAAAGCTGACTTCTGCTTTAGTCATTAATTGCGTCAACTGCAAAAATTGTCCTGGTGTATCTGGAACATCTAATGAAAAATAGTACTGCCCAAATACATTTTCGGAACTCGTCAATTGGGTTTTATGTTGATACGAATTGAACATATGGCCAGTCGTTGCCAAGCGAATGTTTTTAGCAATCGTAATTAAATCACTGACCACACTGGTTGCTGTCGGTTTAGCGCCAGCTCCTGGACCGTAATACATTGATTCCCCCACGCCTGCACTTTTTATAAATACTGCATTGTACTCATTCCGAACAGATGCAATAGGGTGCTTTTGATTGACTAGCATAGGCGCCACTTCCACCGAGATACTATTCTCATTTTGTTCAGCAGAGCCAATCAATTTGATTTCATACCCCAGTTGTTTAGCCATAGCGACATCATCTAAAGACAATCCGCGAATTCCACGAATATCAACTTGTGGTAATGAAACATTCATCCCAAAAGCAAATTGACTTAAAATAACCATTTTATAGGCTGCATCGATTCCATCGACATCATTTGTCGGATCCGCTTCAGCAAATCCCAACGCTTGCGCTTCTGCTAAAGCTTCTTCATAACTTTTATCAGCAGAAACCATTTGCGTAAGCATATAATTCGTCGTACCGTTAACAATTCCTAAAACTTTTTGAATATTGTCTGCCGCTAAGCTATTAGCAATTGTTCTTAAAATAGGAATCCCGCCAGCAACACTTGCTTCATAATATAAATCACAATGATGTTTTTGGGCTAACGCTACTAATTCACTCCCATGTTGCGCCAGCAAATCTTTATTAGCAGTCACAATATGTTTACCATTTTCTAAAGCTTTCATGATATACGTTTTGGCTGGTTCAATGGTTCCCATTAATTCCACAACGATTTGAATCTCTTTATCTTCTAAAATATCATCAATTGAAGTTGTTAAAGAAAGACCGTATTCTTCCGCTTGCGCTTGTTTCGTTTCAAGATTTCGGACAAATGCTTTTTCAATGACTACATTCATTCCTGTCACTTGTGAAATTTTCTCTTGATGTTCTTTCAAGAGAGTTAAAACGCCAGTGCCTACAGTCCCTAATCCTAGTAACCCGGTCTTTAAGGTATCCTTCATTTTTACCTCCATCAACAGCGCTATTCTAGTTACGCTATTTTTTCCTACTTTTTATCGGTGTTCAATATGCTCAAAGGTCTGATTTAAAATATCTATTACATGATGATCATCTAATGTATAAAAAATCGTTTTTCCTTCGCGACGTGCCTTGACAACCCGGCTATCTCTTAATAATTTTAGTTGATGAGAAACGGCGGACTGTTCCATTCCCAATTGTTCACTAATCGCCGTTACATTATGCTCGCCTTCTTTTAAAAGTAGCAAAATTCTTAAACGTGTTGGATCACTTAATACTTTATATAATTGACTTACTTGTTTGATTTCTTCCATTTGTTTCATTATAGTCGCCTCACTTTGCACTCATTATAACACAGAGTTTTTTAAAATAAGAACTGCGATTGTTCTTTCCTACGAAAAATATGGCACAAAGAAAGTTGGAAAAATGACAAACTTGTCGATTTTCCAACTTTCTTCATCTATTCGTGGTTGGCTTGCTGAACTGCATCCATCACGGCATAACGGAAGCCATTTTTTTCTAGAGCTACGACACCGCGAATCGTACTTCCTCCTGGAGAAGTCACTTCATCTTTCAATGCTCCTGGGTGTTTTTTCGTGTCTAAGGCTAAGGTCGCCGTTCCTTTTATCATTTGAGCGACAATTTCATAAGATAAGTCTCTTGGTAACCCTTCTAAGACTGCTGCATCTCCCAATGCTTCCATAAAGATATCAACAAAAGCTGGACTGCAACCAGCCACAGTACCAAAAGTTTCCAGTTGCGCTTCACGAATTTCTTTGACTAACCCTAAAGTAGCAAGAAGTTCCATTACCAGTTCCTTCGTTTGGCCTTCAATTGTTGGTGCCAAGGCTACGCCAATCACGCCTTGATTCACGCTAACTGGTGTATTAGGAATGGCATGAACAACTTTGGCTTCTTTATTGCCAAGGGCCATTTGTGCTTCTTCTATGGTATGACCTGTTGCAACAGAAATCAATAGACTTTCGTTGGAAAAATGAGGGGCTAATTCCTGAAGGACAGGTAACACGACCTTTGCTCCTGTCGCAATAAAAATAACCTTACATTCTTGGAAAAGTGCATAATCTGTGACAAGTTGAAAGCCCCACTCTTTTTGAAGTGCTTCTGCTGTTCCACTTGATCCGCCTTTCACATATAAATGTTCCTTCTTGACTGCCTCAGCTTTCAGTAACCCTTTAATGATGGCACCGCCCATACTGCCAGCACCGATAAAGCCAATTTTCATAGCATTCCCTCCTTAGTTAAATAAAGTGTTTGTGTCAAAAGTCAATTAGCTTTTGACACAAACACTAACATTCGTACTTTTTTCCGTACAGCCTGTTTCGTTTATTTTATTTTGTTAATTCATTAACGACTGCTTCAAACGCAGCAATTTTTTCAGAAGCTTCTGAACTACTTGTTGCTTTTGTTGCTAGATAGAATTTAATTTTTGGTTCTGTTCCTGATGGTCGGATAGCAATCCAACTGCCATCTTCTAAATGATATTTCAACACATCAGAAGGAGGCGTTTGTAATTGTTCTGTTTGACCATCTGCAAAAGTGCGTGTTAATTCTTTAAAATCTTCCGTTTGAGCAACTTGAATCCCGGCAAACTCAGTTGGCGCTTGTTCACGACATTTTGCCATTAAAGCTTTGATTTTACCGCTTCCTTCAATTCCGCTCATTGTTACGGAAATAGTTTTTTCTTCAAAGTAACCAAATTCTTCAAAGATATCTTGTAAGCCATCGTATAATGTTTTTCCTTGTTTTTTATAGAAAGCCGCTACTTCTGCTAATAAAACTAACGCTTGAATTGCATCTTTATCACGAACAAAAGGTTTCACTAAGTAACCATAACTTTCTTCAAAACCAAACATAAACGTTTGACTGTGGTCTTCTTCGTATTGTTGAATTTTTTCAGCAATAAATTTGAAACCTGTTAAAACATTAAACATCTTCGTATTATATTTCTCAGCAATCGCTGTAGCAAGTTCACTAGAAACGATTGATTTTAGAACCGCAGCATTTTGAGGCAACGTGCCTGCTTGTTGATGGGCTTCTAAAATATAATGAATCATAATTGAACCTAATTGATTTCCTGTTAATACTTGGTAGTCTCCATTTGGCATCCGCACAGCAGCACCTAAACGATCAGCATCTGGATCTGTTGCAATCAATAAATCAGCGCCTTCTTTTTCCCCTAAACGAATCGCGTATTCAAAAGCTGAATGTTCTTCAGGGTTTGGTGACTTAACTGTAGTAAAGTCAGGATCAGCAACGGCTTGCTCAGGTACTAAAACAAATTTTTCAAAACCGGCTTGTTTTAATGCCTTTTCTCCTAACATTTTCCCAGTTCCATGTAAGGGAGTGTAAACTAATTTTAATTCTTTACCCATTTCGTTAATTAATTCTTGATTAATCGTAACTGTTTTAATTTCTTTCAAATACGCGTTATCGACTTCTTCACCAACAATGTTAATTAAACCGCTGTGGGCAACTTCTTCATCTGATAAGACATCAATTTTCAAAGAATTTTCGATACTACGAACATATTTAGTTAATGCATCTGCATCAGCTGGCGGCATTTGACCACCGTCTTCACCATAGACTTTGTAGCCATTATAGGCAGCTGGATTGTGAGAAGCCGTAATCATGATTCCCGCAAAAGCTTTAAAGTAGCGGACCGCAAAAGATAATTCTGGTGTTGGTCGTAAGCTTTCAAACACAAAAGAAGGAATATCATGTTTAGCTAATGTTTTAGCTGCTTCCATTGCAAATTCTGGAGACATATGACGTGAATCATAGGCAATAGCTACACCGCGACGTTTTGTTTCAGGATCTTGCGTATCCATAAAACGTGCAAGTCCTTCTGTTGCTTGACGAACCGTAAAGATATTCATCCGATTAATACCGGCGCCTAAAATCCCGCGCATCCCGGCAGTCCCAAATTCTAATGGTGCGTAAAATGCATCTTCACATTTTTCAGGGTCTGTATTTAAGTCCTTTAATTCATTTTTTAAATTTTCTGGAATATTTTCTTCATTTAACCATTGTTGGTAAACTTGTTCCCAAGACATGGAAAACACCTCATTTGTTTTTTTGTTTTTACTTTTTAAGTATAGCATTGGATATTCGTTTAGAAAAGGGAAGTTGTAGCGTTTTCTCTCAGCAAATGATTTTTATAAGAAAAATCTTACTTACTGTTCTATTTTTGTTTGTCTATTTTCAGAAAGCTGTCGTGTAATCCGTACCATTCGCTCACAAAAAAGAGGCATTTCTTCTGGTGAAATTCGGGAACAGTTCAAGCGAATACTTCCACGTTTTTCACTAAAAGCTACACTTGGTGCTACCAAAACACCTTCTCGTAAAAACACTTGCCAATCTTCTGGCTTAAGTGCCCCTTGACGCCAATGTGCCCATAAATAAAAACCGCCTTTTACTGGCGAAACTTCCCATTCTGGCAACGATTTAAATACTTGATATACAGCTGTTGCTCGTTGTTCCACTTGTTTATTTAATAACGTAATTTTTTCAGAAAAAGAAGGATCTTCAATCGCCATTTTAGCGAGCATCTGCGGAAAAATACTCAACGAAACATCCATCATTTTTCTGGCTTCTGCAATTTGTTTCGTCACAGAGGCGGGCGCACTTAACCAACCAATTTTCGTGGTCGAACCTAAAATTTTTGACAACGAACCGATATACAAGACATTATCTGGATCTAATTTTTTTAAAGGAGGAATTTCTGTTTTTGGGATAAAACTTAGCTGCCCAAAAACATCATCTTCTAAAATTGGAACTTGATACGTTTGACAGACTTTCACAAGCTGTTCTCTTTTTCTTAAAGGCATTACTGTCCCAGTCGGATTTTGAAAGGAAGGATTAACCATAACCATTTTGATGCGATGTTGTCGAATTGTTTGTTCTAGCGCTTCAAGATCAATCCCTTCCTCTGTCATGGGCACACCAAATAAGCGCACACCAGCAGCTTGGAAAATTGGTAAGGCATAGAAGAAAGATGGATCTTCTACGGCAACACTATCTCCTTGTCTCAATAAAACTTGCAAAACTAAAAAAAGTGCTTGTTGTGCACCTGAAGTGAGCAATAAACTTTCACTTGGTAAATGAAGCTGATATTCCGTTGCTGTAATGGCTTGGATTTCTTTTCTTAACGGCAAATAACCTAATTCATCTTGTGCTTCCTCTTTTAAAAATTGTTTCCAATTTAATGCTGGAAAATCGAAACTGGGAATTAAGTCTAACGGCAACTCGCCTGTATACATATCTAAGTCAGTCGGCAAATTTTGTTTAGCACGTAACTCAATCTCTGTCACCAAGGGATGAACTTGTTTGAACACATTTTGTTCTAAATAACGATGCCAATCCGTTCGTGGCGTCATCATTACCCCCCATTTTCCTTCGTTGACAATCGTTCCGCTCCCTCTTTTTCGCACAATCCAGCCTAAGTCCACCAGTTCATCTAATGCATGAACAACGGTTGAACGATTGACAGATAAGTATTCTGCCAGTTTACGTTCCGAAGGGATTTTTTCACCTGGTAATAATTCGCCTGTTTGAATCTTTTGAACAATCATTTCCATAATACTGCGATAAATGGGAACATTTTGTTCTTTTTTAAGTTGCCACATAGCAATCACCTCAACAATTGGATGAGTTAAAAGTAATCCAGTTTAATGCTTTTGTCAATCGAAAATACAAGAAAAGTGGGACAGCCGTTTTGACGAATGTCCCACTTTTCTGTTTTACTATTAACAGGTTTGTCTCAATGTTTGTGTAAAAATGCTTGGATGGTGTTATAAAAGATTCCTGCGAACATAAAGATTAACCAACTAAACCGCCAATCCCCTAAAACAAAACTAATAAATAGATAGAGTGCAACAACTAAGGGCCAATAAACGGATGCAATAATTGCACCGACAGGATTTCCCACAGGTCCTTCCTCTGTTTTTGTTTGTTGAGGGGCAAAATCAGGATGACCAACATGTTCTGAATAAAAATAAGTTTCATTTAGCAATTTATTAAAACTTCCTTTAATTACTCCACCAAATATAAACAAGAAGACACCCACCGATACTAAAAAGAAGAGCCAACTAATCCCCATCGTTCCATTATAATATTGTCCGCCCATCATTTGATGCATGGAACGGCGCATCATCAGATGAAGGCCACTACTAAAGACAACAACTGGGATTAAACCCAAAATACAAAAAACGACGCCCGCTGCCATACAAAAAATAAATGATCGTTGAAAACTTTGTTCTCTTTGTGCAACTTCTTTTTTTAACTTAATCGGAATCAATCGTTGCCCCAGTTGTTTGTCCATTGCAACAAACCGATTACCAGCAACAATAAATAATGGAACGCCGATTGCCACACCTATGAAAAGACAAACTAAACCAAGACCGTTAGAAAGAACACCACGCATACCAACCAGCAAGCCAACACCCACCATGATTGCAACAACACCAAGGCCAATTTGAATAGCACCTTTACGTTGGACAGCTAAATAGTCAAGTCCTTCCTCCACTGAAATTTCTGGCAAACCGTTCATTGAATCGTTTGTTTCATCCACTTGTTTATTTTCTAAATTCAATTCTTCCATTAATTCATCAATAGTACCAAATTCAGAAATAATTGTACCAATTGCTTCATTTTCCGATTTTCCTTGGCTGAGCAAATCTTCATAACGATCCTCAGCATTTGCTAATAAGTCCGCCTTTAATTGTTTTGTTTCAGATGTTTCAACAACACCTGAAAATAAGCTATCAATAAATTCTTCTATAATTTTCATTTTCCCATCTCCTTTACAAATGCTTCGACGACGTCTTTTGTTACTTCCCATTCTAGTAACTTTTCCTCTAAATAACGCTCTCCTGCATGGGTTATTTGATAATAGGTCCGCTTTTTGCCATGCGTTACTTCTCCTGGAAATGATTCAATGTAGCCATTTTTCTCTAAACGTGTAAAAGCAGAATAAAGTGTCGTTTCTTTAATCGAATATTGTTCTTTAGAAATTTCACGAATGCGTTTAGAAATCGCATAACCATATGAAGCGCCGGATTGTAAGATTGAGAGAATAAAGGTATCGTTGTATCCTCGAATTGCATCACTACCAATCACATAAATTCCTCCCTCAAGTACTTCAACTATCGTACTACGTCTGTCGTTGTAATTATCTTAACACGATTACTACGATAGGTAAAGTAAAAAAAGCACGTAATGCAGAAATCATTTTAATTTCTGCACTACGTGCTGTCTTCTTTTCAGTCTATAGTTGAATCTTAAATGGTATCACCATTAAAAATAGAATTTTTTACAATCACATAATCAACTTTACGAATCGCTTCTAAATCGCGACCTCCCGCGTATGAAATGGAAGATTGTAAATCTTGTTGCATTTCGACTAAAGTATCTGCCAACTTCCCTTTATGGCGTAACCAGATTTTTTTCCCTTCAACGTTTTTCTTTTCGCCTTTTTGGAATTCAGAGGCGCTACCAAAGTATTCTTTGTAAACAACACCATCTTCCACTTTTGTTTCACCTGGTGATTCTTCATGTCCAGCAAATAATGAACCAATCATGACCATAGTTGCCCCAAAACGCACAGATTTTGCAATGTCTCCATGGGTCCGAATCCCACCATCTGCAATAATTGGTTTCCGAGCAGCTTTGGCACACCAACGTAAAGCCGCTAACTGCCAGCCACCTGTCCCAAAGCCAGTCTTAATTTTAGTAATACATACTTTTCCTGGTCCAATCCCCACTTTGGTGGCATCGGCTCCAGCGTTTTCTAATTCGCGAACGGCTTCTGGCGTTCCAACATTGCCCGCAATAACGAACGTTTCTGGTAAAAATTTTTTTAAGTGTTGAATCATATTAATCACCGCATTTGAATGACCATGGGCGATATCAATTGTCACGTAGTCAGGAACTAAACCTTCTCGGGCTAACGTTTCAACAAAAGCGTATTCCCCTTCTTTCACACCCACACTAATTGACGTGATTAAGCCCTTTTGTTGCATTTTTTTAATAAATGGCACTCGCGCCTCTTCATCAAACCGATGCATGATATAAAAATAACCATTTTCAGCAAGGGTTTCCGCAATCGTTTCATCAATAATTGTTTGCATGTTCGCTGGAACGACAGGCATTTTAAACGAATGTTTTCCTAAAGTTACTGTAGTATCACATTCAGAACGACTATTCACGATACATTTATTGGGAATTAATTGGACATCTTCATAATCAAAAACTTTCATACTTACTGCCTCCTAGTTATTTACAAAAATAACGTAAAAACCGAACATCCGGTCATTTAACGTTCGTGTTTACAAACACCATTGTTAATTTACACTATTTACCGCCACTTGTCAAAGGCGTTTTAACGAAAATTAATCTTTTTATCCTTCTTGAACGTTTGGTAAAATGGCCTGCAATAAAATAGCAACAATTGAGGCAGTTGCCACGGGTGAACTAAATAAATATTGTAAAAATTGTGGTAGAGTTTCCAAAAACTCTTTTGGTAACAATGTCAACGCTAACGTCATAATAATCGGAACGGCAATTACATACATCTCTTTTTCATGAATTGTTACATCACTCATGACTTTCATTCCACTTACAGAAATGATGCCGCAAACAACCACAAAAACGCCGCCGATAACTGGTGCCGGAATGGCCGAAATCAAGGTGGAAAGTTTTCCAGATAAGCCAAATAAGACAAACCACGCACCTGCAGCCACAAAAACCTTGCGACTAGCAACTCCAGTGATTGAAATAATCCCAGCATTTGTAGAGTAACTAGTTACTGGCGTGCCGCCAATAAATGAAGAAACTAAGCAACCTAAGCCTTCACCAATTACGCCGCGATTAATTTTTTCTTCGGTCAAAGGTTCAGCGACAACATGACTCACAGCAAACCAAGTGCCTGTTGTTTCCGCCATTAAAACCAGATAAATAACTAACATCGTGGCAATAGCTGACCAATCAAATTGGAAAGAAAAGTTAACTAATGGTAACTGAGGCAAACTAAACCAAGCCGCTTCACTAACGGCTGATAAATCAAGTACCCTTAATAATTGTGCCGCGATGCTCCCAAATAATAATGCCAAAATGACAGAAGAAACGCGGAAAATCCGCCCTTTTTTCAAAGCAGAACCTAAGAGCGCAAAGAAGATCAACGTACCCGCTGCTATAAATGCTAATAAAATATTTTGTCCTAATTCCCCTTTTGCGTGGTAAATATTATCCGATAAAGCGACTGGCATTAACGAAAGCCCCACCACAAAAATAATTGTTCCTCCCACAATTGGTGGAACAAATTTAGTGATTAAACGATTAAAAATACCAGTAAATCCTAATATAATAACAACAATTGCCCCCACTAAACTAGCACCTAAAACTGCGCCCCAGCCATTTCCTTGTTGGTTGTTGGCAAAATAAATTCCTGCAATTGCCCCGATTGGAATAAATGAAGGGCCTTGCGCAACTGGTAATCTCATACAAAAATGAGATTGAATAATCGTGGCAAGTCCTGCTGCTATGAATGTTGCTTGGATTAAAGAAGACGTTTGTGCTGTGCTAATCCCAATAATTGAAGCAATGATCACAGGCACGACGTACACGTCCATTGCTAAGACATGCTGAATCCCTAACATAGTGGCCTGCCCAAAAGATACTGAATCTTCTGGCCCCACTGTTAAATGAAGATTATTTTGTTTCTTTTCACTCATTTTTTATACTCCTTTAGTTGCTGACATTAAATTTTTATCATGTACTTTTTCACCTTGTACCCAGACTTCTCGAATATTTTCTGGTCGTGCTAAATATAAGATTTTTTGGAAAATATCAAGCAATGATTCCCCTGGATTTTTAGGGATTCGTGCTTGTGACAAGCTTGTATTAATAATTTGAACATCCCAAGCATACCCTTTTTCTAATTTTCCAATTGGCAAACTTAGCGCTTGACCACCACCAACAGTAGCTAAATAAAACGCTTCATTTACTGTAATCCGTGCTGTTTTAACACCTCGTACTTCTGGTTTTTTTGTAGCATCGACGCCATCTTCTAACATTCTAGAAGAAATAACCGCTTGCTTTAAATTGTCAAAAAGACTTGGTGAAAAACCACCTGAAAGATCACTACCTAAACCAACTTCTACTTGATGTTGATGTACTAATTTTGCAATCGGTGTTACTGCATTGCCAAAATAAGCATTAGAGATTGGGCAGTGCGCCACAGCCGTCCCTGTTTCATGGAATAAATTCATATCTGCTTCTTCTAAAAAGCCTGCATGTGCCATCACTGCTTTTTCTGTCAATAAACCAAAATCATTCAATGCTTGAGCATCATTTTTTCCAAAACGTTCTTGAACAAATTGATGTTCCCAATCACTCTCACTACAATGACTTTGAACATGGACTTGATATTTCGCTGCTAATTCTCCTAATCCTTTAAGTGCTTCCTCTGTACAACTAGGAATGAAACGCGGAGTTACAACGGGATATACGCCTTGTTTTGTTTGCTGCGCTAATGTTTGAATTTCTTGAATAAACCGTTCCGTTTCTTCTAATGCTTGTTGCGTTGTTTGATCACGATAGTACTCAGGATTCTCATTAAGATCATCCATTACAACTTTACCAATTAAGCCACGCTGCCCTTTTTCCGCACAAATCTCTGCCAAACGACGGCTAGCTTCATAATGAATGGTTGCAAAATAAAGGGCTGTTGTTGTCCCATTAGCTAACAATTGGGTTACCAATTCATCATAGACTTGTTGGGCAAATGTTAAATCTGCAAATTTGGACTCCAAAGGAAACGTGTACGTATTCAGCCATTCATACAATGGAATATCCAAGGCGGTCCCAGATTGTGCCCACTGAGGTGCATGGACATGTAAATCAACAAAGCCGGGTAAAAGATAAGAATCTTGGGGCAATTCTTGAAAACGTTGTGCCTCTTTTTGTTCTGCTAGCACAGTTTCATACGCTTCAGCATCTGGTTCAATTATTTCCTGAATTACTCCGGCCTCATCTATACAAAAAAGTGTCTCTTCATAAACTTTAATCTCTTGCAAATTTTTACTAGAAAAACCTGTTCCTTTTATTACAAAATGAAACATTTAATACTCCTCCTTACTATCACATGAAGATTATACATAAACTTTCGCTTAATAACTATAAAAATGTGATTTTTTTTAAAAAAATCCATGTTCAAACAAGCAAAAACCGAACATTCTAAGAATGATTTATTTTTTCTTTGGATAAACAAGAAAACTTTCTATTCTTAAGATTCTTCGGTATACTTGAAGAGAATCGTTAGAACTTTAGGAGGTCCTGAGATGATACAGATCGAACAAATTAGAACAGGTGTTATTCAAGAAAACTGTTATCTTGTTTATAATGAAGAAGCATTATTAATTATTGATCCAGGTGCAGAAGGAGCAAAACTAATTCAAGAAATTACCCGTTTAGGGAAGAAACCAGCCGCTATTTTATTAACACATACTCACTATGATCATATTGGTGCGGTAGAAGAATTGCGCCATCATTATCAAATCCCTGTTTATGTTAGTCCATTAGAACAAGCGTGGCTTTCCAATCCTATTTTGAATCTTTCAGGATTAGGCAGACATGATGATATAGCAAATATTATTGTTCAACCCGCCGAACATGAATTTAAACTAACCGATTATGAAATTGGCGGCATGAAATTTTCCGTAGTCCCAACACCTGGTCATTCAATTGGTAGCGTCAGCTTTGTCTTTGATGATTTTGTTGTTGTTGGGGATGCATTGTTTAAAGGTAGTATTGGTCGTACTGATTTACACACTGGTGATATGCAACAATTATTACACAGTATTACGACCTATCTATTCACTTTACCAGAAGAATTTCCTGTTTATCCAGGCCATGGTGATGCCACAACCATTCAACATGAAAAAGCCACAAACCCATTTTTTAATTAGAGATTTATTCACTATTTAAAGAAACTTAGGAGGAGTAGCAATGACTGAAGCAACGACACTTTATATTATTCGTCACGGAAAAACGATGTTTAATACGATTGGCCGAACCCAAGGCTGGTCAGATACCCCCTTAACCAAACAAGGAGAAGAAGGCATTTATCATTTAGGCTTAGGCCTTAGAGACATAGACTTTAAGGAAGCTTATAGTAGTGATAGTGGTCGTGCCATGCAAACCGCTCAGATTATTTTACAAGAACATCAAAACCACCAAAAGATTCCTTACCTAACCGATAAACGGATTCGTGAGTGGTGTTTTGGTTCTTTAGATGGTGGCTATGATGGTGAACTTTGGGGTGTGGTGCCACGCATTTTAGCTTTTAAAAGTTATGAGGACATGATGACCACGAAAATTACCTATCGTGAGCTAGCAAATGCTATTATTGAAGCCGATACGGCTGACTGGGCGGAGCCTTATGAAGTTATTCGTGATCGTGTTTGGTCTGGTTTCGAAGATATCGCTCATCATCGAGAAAAAAATGGTGGCGGCAAAGTCATGGTGGTTTCCCATGGACTAACAATTTCCTTTTTACTTTCCTTAATTGATGCAAGTTTGCCTATGCAGATGGCGCTGGAGAATGGTAGCGTGACGACCTTAACTTACGAAAAAGGAACATTTACCATTCAAGGAATTAATGATATTTCTTATATTGAAAAGGGAAAAAAGATCGCTGAAAAGCGCCGTTTGTTGTAAAAAAAGAGAAGGTTATCTGTCAAAATGACAGATAACCTTCTCTTTTTATTTATTCTTTTAAACGTTCTACATTTTTTCTTGAGATTTGAATTTTTTCTAAGGTTTCCTTATAGTTTTTTGCTGCATAAGCAAAAAATAAAACATCGACTACATACAATTGTGCCACCAAGGAAACAGTAGCCGCACTTCTCAATGGCACGTCTTCCCCACTAGAGGTTTGAAGGACGATATCACTTTTTTCACCAATCACTGATTTTTCATCTTGTGTGATACTAATAATAGGAATCCCTTGCTGCTTCGCTAAATCAGCTAAAGTACTTGCTTCTTTATTCGTTCCAGAATTAGAAATAACAATAAAAACACTAGGCTTTTCTGTAGAGCCTAACATAGAAGCAAATAAATGATGATCCAATGTTGTAAATACCGTTCGGCCTAGTCGCGTAAATTTTTGATAAATATCTTGAGCAACCAACGAAGAGGCACCCAACCCATAGACAAAAATTACTTCTGTTTTTTCCAACAAATCAACGGCTTCATTAACTGCGACATCCTCTAATGTCTGACCGCTTCGCTCAACCACATGAACAAAGCGCGCCTGTAACTTTTGTTTAATGTCAGCTGTTGATTCCCCTTTAGTAACTTCAGTATACATTTGCTGCTTCATTTGGCCAAGATTTGCAGATAATAAAAGTTTCAACTCTGTGAAGCCATTCACATCCATAGAATGACAAAAGCGAATAATTGCCGCTGGGCTTGATCCTGCTTGTTTCGCTAGCTCTTGCGCATTCATTGAAATAACTGTTTCTGTATTTTTTAAAATATATTCTGCGATTTTCCGTTCTGATTTTGGTAATTGTTGTAGACGATCTTGGATAGATAAGACAATATTTTGTTGCATAAACACCCCTCCTGATACACCATTTCCTACGCAATTAAATTTTAACAAAGAAAAAGGGAGAAGCCAAGTTCTCCTTTTTTCTATTTATTATTTAGTTGTTTGCATATCTTTAGGAATCCCAAAGAATAACGTTGCTACAAAACCACCTGCGTAAGCAGCCAATAAACCTAATACATATGCAAGCCATTGGTTGTTGGCAATTAATGGAATTAAAGCCACCCCACTTGGTCCAATAGCAATCGCACCAACATTACCGAAGGCACCAATTACTGCACCACCAATACCACCGCCGATACAAGCAGTAATGAATGGACGTCCTAATGGTAAAGTAACTCCGTAGATTAATGGTTCACCAATACCTAAAATCCCAACTGGCAAGGCACCTTTAATCATTTCAACTAATTTTTTATCTGATTTACAACGAATCCATAATGCTAAAGCTGCACCGACTTGTCCCGCACCAGCCATGGCCAGAATTGGTAATAACAAAGTCATCCCTGTTTGATTAATCATTTCAATGTGGATTGGCGTCAAAATTTGATGTAAACCAAACATTACCATTGGCAAGAAGGTTAAACCAAGAGTAAAGCCAGCAACCATGCCACCTTTTTCTAAGACAACATTGATAATACCAACTAAGCCATTAGAAATAGCTCCGGCTACAGGCATGATTAAGAAAATAGTTGCTAAGCCAATCACTAAAAGTGAAATGGTTGGCGTTACGATAATATCAATTGATTCTGGGACAATTTTATGCAATTGTTTTTCTAACAATGATAATAACCATACGGCAAAAATAACACCGATAATTCCGCCTTGTCCTGCAGATAATGTTCCCCCAGTGAAAATATTACTGATTGGTGCATCTGGATTCATTCCTGTCAACATTGTTACTGCCCCAATAACACCACCCAACGCTGGCGTTGCACCAAAAACGCTGGCACTGTTAATCCCAGTGTAAAGAGCTAAATAAGCAAAAATCCCATTTTTAATAATATTTAAGACATCAATATATTGTTGCCATGAAGCTGAAATATCACCAGCAACAACTAAGTTAGACATAACAGCTGCAATCCCGCCAATAATACCAGCCCCAACAAAGGCAGGAATCATCGGAACAAAGATACTAGAAATGGCTTTTAACACTTTTTTAAATGGTGAAGTGTTATTTTGTTTCGCTTTTTGTTGTGCTTTCATTTGAGCGGCTTTTTCTTCTACTAAATCTTTTCCAGATTTGCCTACTGAAGCATCAGTTGCGGTGTCATGATTAAATGGTTCTCCCAATTTGACACCTGCTTGATCTACCATTTCTTGTGCAACCTTGTTAACAGTACCTGGACCAACAACTACTTGTAACGTATCATCTTCTACGACGCCCATAACGCCATCAATTTTTTTCAATCCTTCAATATCCACTTTGTCATAATCGCGGATATCCATACGAACACGAGTCATACAATGAATGACTTTGTCCACGTTTTCTTGACCACCAACTTCTTTATAAATCCCATCAGCAATGCGTTTAATTCTTTCTTCTGCCATGTTAAAACACCCTCCTAATTCCTTAATTTAATGTATTCTTGATAAATTGATTCCCGTCAATTAATTTTTGTGTTGCTTCTTCTTTAGTACTATCAGTTAAAATCATTACAATTGCTAACTTCACATTTTCTTCTGCTTCTACAAATTTTAGTTCGGAAATTTCATAACTACAACCCGTTGCTTCCATAATAATCCGTTTGGAACGCTCCACTAATTTTTCATTGGTTGGTTTTACATCAACCATTAAGTTATTGTAGACTTTCCCAATACCAATCATGGAAATAGTTGATAACATATTTAAAATTAATTTTTGAGCTGTCCCAGATTTCAAGCGAGTCGAACCTGTTAAAAATTCAGGTCCTGCATCTACTTCAATAGGCATTTGTGCATACTTACTAATTTCAGCATCTTTATTACATGCCACAGTTGCGGTAGCTGCTCCCACCGTTGTAGCATATTCTAAACCGCCAATTACATAAGGCGTCCGACCACTGGCTGCAATCCCAACAACAATGTCATTTGCTGATAATTTTAGATCAACTAAATCTTGACGACCTAGTTCTTTTGAATCTTCAGCACCTTCTACTGCGACAGTCATTGCTTTTTGACCACCAGCGATGAGGCCTTGAACCATCTCTGGCTCGACGCCAAAAGTTGGTACGCATTCGGCTGCATCTAAGACACCTAACCGACCACTCGTACCAGCGCCCATGTAGATCAAGCGGCCGCCTTGATTGAAGCTTTTGATGATGGCTTCTACCACTGGTTCAATGGCTGCTAATTCTTGACCCACTGCCATTGCAACTTTTTGGTCTTCTTGATTCATTTTTTGTAAAGCTTCTTTGACACTCATCTCATCTAAGCCCATTGTATTTTCATTTCTACGTTCAGTTGTTAAGTTTTCTAAATTCATTCTCTATCGTTCCTTCCGTGACTAGCGTAAATTGATTGCCTGCCTTGATTAACGGCAATATCGTTTGATCTTTTTCAATAATTCGTGTAATCGTATTGACTTTTTCATCTTTCGGCAAGTCCACAAGTGTGACTTGAATTTCTCCCATATAGCGACCATATTTTTCATTATCAATCGTTACGGTTCCCACTGGACGGGCTTCAGTCTGCTCTGACTCAATCGTTGCAATTTCATCTTTTCTGAACATTTCACTCGTTCTTGATAATTCACTTCGCAAAACATCTCTTGCAGCATCTAAACGATTGGTATGAGTCCCAAGTATTCGCTTCAAATAGAGGCTCTTGCTAGGTGCTACTTCTAACAGAAATTGATTGGTTTGGTGATAATAACCAAATTGAGCCATGGTTCGCTCACTAATTGTGGGGTCACCAATATAAACAGCATCGACATAAGGATCAGCCATCAAACCAACGGCAGCGGCGAAAGGATTTTGCCCCCGATGTTTTTCTAATGTTGGTAAACCAGCAAAAATTGGGCCTCTTGTTTGTCCATCTCCTGGCACAAAAGTAAAAACTTGTAAGCCTAATTCTTTAAGCCAGCGGTTCTTTTCATTAAAAAATGTTGTTCCAATGCCTGTTTCAGGTCTTGGATAATAATTATGCCAAGCTTCTAAGCGAGAAAAGTCCGCTTGGTGAGCCTTTAACTCAGCCACTTCTTCCAGTGTAATGGTACTAGCATTCAATCCTATATCAATCTTATGTGAAGCATGAGCCATTTGTTCTATCGTAATGCCGTAGTCCATCCGGAGGCCAGTTACGCCCAACTCGATTAAAGGCTCTAATTCATCGAAAGAAAAACCCGCTCTTTTTAACGCTTCACCTGAAATATCTACCATAATTTTCATTTTTTCTGCCTTAGCAATTGCCCCTAAATCAGTCAAGCGTTGGCGGTAAAGGGAAGTATCATCTTCTGGAATGTGTAAAGAAGTGAAAATACCATCAAATCCAAGCGCTTTCATCTTTTTGATATAAATAATTGTATCGTTTGTAATCTCTTCACCAAGAAAAACTGAAATACCATACATCTTTTTAGCTCCTCTCTAATACGCTTTCATTATAACTTGTTTGAAATAAAATTTCAACTATTTTTCTAAATATTTTTTAATTCCAAAATAAAATTTTATTTATGTTCAAAAAAAACAGATATTCCTTTATAGAAATATCTGTCTAATTCATTAATTGGCTGTGGCAGAGCCAACTGGTGTACCAGCTGTAACCACGCCAGTTTTCTCTAACGAAAATTGTGCTACTTTATCCATGTTGGTAATAATGACAACCATTTCAGTTCCTTTACCAGCTGCTTTAATTGCTTCTAAATCAGCAATTGCGACCACCGTATCTGCAGTCACTTGGTCGCCTTCTTTCACTTTAATAGTGAACGGTGCCCCGTTTAACTCTACCGTATCGATACCCATGTGTAATAAAATTTCAAGACCGTTTGTCATTTTTAAACCAATGGCATGTTTTGTTTGGAAAACGCTTAAAACTTCTCCTTCAATAGGTGCATAAATTTCACCATTTTCTGGAACTACTGCATAGCCATCTCCCATCATTTTTTGTGAAAAAACAGGATCATTCACTTCACTAATTGGGATAACGGTTCCATTGGCAACGGCATACATTGTATTATTTTCGACAACTTCATTCTTTTTCTTCAAAAATCCAAACATTTCTCTTCCCCCATTTTTTAAAGTATCACTAGTATAGAAAAAAGTTTCATGAATTACAAGTGGCACCTTTGTATAATTCTAAAATTTATTTTAAAATAAGAATTTGCATTGGCATTTACTTTGTCAGCGGGTATACTTATACTTGATGTATTTTGCATTTATTTCAGAAAGGAATGGTGACATGCTTTTTGCTAACCTATGGAAAGCAATTATTCTTGGTATTATCGAAGGAATTACCGAGTGGCTTCCAATTAGTAGTACCGGACATTTAATTTTAGTGGATGAGTTTATTAAACTCGATCTAAGTAAAGATTTTATGGAAATGTTCAACGTCGTTATCCAATTGGGAGCGATTATGGCGGTTGTTATTTTATACTTCCACAAATTGAATCCTTTCTCACCAAAGAAAAATGGCGAAGAGAAAAAAGATACTTGGATTCTTTGGTCTAAAGTCTTAGTCGCTTGTTTACCAGCGGCAGTTATTGGTCTAAAATTTGATGATTATTTAGATGCACATTTTTATAACTTTTTAACAGTATCGATTATGTTAATTGTTTATGGGATTGCTTTTATTATCATTGAAAAACGAAATAAAAATGTTGCACCGAAGTGTACTAATCTAAAAGACTTCACTTATAAAGCCGCTTTAATCGTTGGTGCTTTCCAAGTACTGGCATTAATTCCAGGAACTTCACGTTCAGGAGCGACCATTTTAGGGGCAATCTTAATTGGGGCCTCACGTTTCGTTGCAACAGAGTTTTCATTTTTCTTAGGAATTCCAGTAATGTTTGGAGCAAGTTTTTTAAAAATCTTTAAATTCTTGGCCAAAGGAAATACGTTTGGATCAGAAGAAATCATTATTTTATTAACTGGCTCTATTGTTGCCTTCGTTGTTTCCATCATTGCGATTAAATTCTTATTGAATTACTTGAAGAAAAACGATTTTACAGTTTTCGGTTGGTATCGTGTAATTTTAGGTGCGATTTTAATTGGCTACTGGTTATTCTCATAAAAATAAAACCGTTGCTTTCACTGTTGAAAGCAACGGTTTTATTTTTTTAAATCGCCAAACGTTATTCGCTCAATCCCCTGTTCTTCAAACCACTGACGAACACGAGGATCACAAATTGTTGCTAATTCTTTGCAGCGTAAAGTGGTATATGAAGAATTATCTAACACAAATTGATCCAAATACCCAACATCAAAATGCATCTCAGCAATTGCCGATTCCGGCATCCATAATAAACCAAAGTCATCTTCTAAAAAATTCTCCACTGATACGCCTTCGTGAATATAAGATAACGCGCCAGACTCTAACAAATGTGTTACCTGGAAATAACCTTGTTGCGGTGGATATTCTTTTTCCCCACTATATTTCAGGGTTGTATGAAGTCCGTACTCTTCTGCTAATTCTAAAAATACGTGATCAACCACTTCATCCCCAATCGAGTGGCAATCAAAATGTTCAGGATAATGTCCAGTTAGTTCCTTAAAGCGCGTCAATTGCGCAATCGTTTCAAGTCGTACTTCTTCATATACGAAGGTTACTTGCTTTTGTTGACGATAATAAGAAGAGCGATGAAAATTGCCTTGTTCATCTACCAGTGAAGGAATCATACATGGGTCCGCACAAGGTTTCCCTAATAAAAAATTCGTATGCTGACCTACAAATAAGCCTGGATAATTTTTTGCTAACGCAACGGCGTGTTCTGCTGTTGGTAAATTGGGCATCAAAAGTGTCGACGTTGTTAAACCATCGACATAACTTTTGATAATGCCATGATTAATCGCTTCTGACATCCCAAAATCATCAGCATCAACAATTACTTTAACCAACAGCTCCCCCTCTTTTCTTTACGTATTTTTGATGACAATTCCGACAATAATATTAACAGCTGATTCACAATCATTAATCGTGCGCTCAAGCTGATCATAAACATCTTTCCACTTGATAACTTTTAATAAATCTTTTTCGTTAGTCATCAAATCTTTCATGGCGCTACTGTATAATTTATCGCCTTGAGATTCAATCGTATTCACTTCATCAATCAATGAAACTAACGTTTTGGAATTCTTAAATTTTGCAAATTCCTTCGTTGCTGATTTAACGCCTTCTGTCGCTTTAACAATATAAGCAGTTAATTCTAGCGCGGGCGCAATCATTTCTTCGACAACTAAATGATCAAGTAAATAAGACAAACTATTAATGCTATCGATAATGTTATCTAAGTGATCCGTAATATCGACAATATCTTCTCGATCAATTGGCGTAATAAAGGAAATATAGAGTTCATTTAAAATTTTGCGAACAATTTCATCATTCTCTTTTTCCAATTGATGAATCGCTTCTGATTTTTTTACTAAGTTTTCTAATGAATAATTGTCTACAATTTCTTGCAAAACCTTTGCCGCTTCATAAGCATTTGTTGCTAACTGGTTTAATTCTCCAAAATAATCAAATTGTTTTTTACGTGCCATGTTTTTCTCTCCTTAAAAAATTGCAATAAATAATTTTGACATCACATAAGCGATCAGCCCACATCCTGGGAAAGTTAAAATCCATGCTATCAGCATTTCTTTCACGATACGCCAGTCAACACTTGAGATTCGCTTAGAAGCACCTACTCCCATAATCGCTGTCGTTTTTGTATGAGTAGTTGAAACTGGAATCCCAAAAGCCGATGCTAAAAATAAACAAATAGCCGTGCTTAAATCTGCAGTGAAGCCTTGATAGCGTTCGAGTTTTACCATATCCATCCCGACTGATTTAATGATTCTCATGCCGCCCACAGAAGTTCCAATGCCCATTGTAATGGAACACAGAACCATAACCCATAACGGAATCACAAAACCGCCACCTGTTTTTTCGACTAAATTATTATAAAAAAGTACTAACATGAACACGCCCATAAATTTTTGCCCATCTTGCGCACCATGTAAAAAAGCATTAGCTCCTGCACCAAAGGCTTGCCCTACTGTAAAAAATTTGTTGGCTTTTCTTCTAGGCACAGCCGAGAAAGCTTTCACAACAAGTTTGGCAATCAAATAACCGCCGCCAAAGCCCATAACGGTAGAAACAACTAGACCAACAAGCACTTTGATCCATTCCGAGCCATTGACTGCACCCAAACCACCTAATGCCATAGCCGAACCAGTCAAACCGGCAATTAACGCATGGCTTTCACTTGTGGGAATACCAAAATACCACGCAGCAACTGCCCAAACCACAATTGAAAAAAGCGAAGCAGCCAAAGCCACCTGTGAAGCGTTTCCATTTGCGTCAAAACTAACAATGTTGCTAATCGTTTCAGCTACTTGGGCATTAAAAAAGGTCATGACTAATGCACCTAAAAAGTTCATCACAACAGCCATCCAAATTGCGACATTCGGTTTTAACACCCGAGTCGAGACAGCGGTTGCAATTGCGTTCGGCGCATCCGTCCAACCGTTAACAAAAATTACACCCATTACCAAAGTAATCGTTACCAATAATGCAATACTCACAAAGACACCACCATTTTTCATTTATCTATTTTATCATAGCATGTTTTAAAAAAAATGTATGCTTTTTTCTTAAGGCTCTGGCAAATTTTCTTATTTTTTTCTTGAAATTGTCTGTTAAGGAAAAAAACTTGTCGTCTTTTATTGCAATGGAACAATGGATTAGGTATAATGATTACTGTTGAATTACATTGGCTGACCAGTGTAAAACCTAAATCATCGGAGGTGAAACAAATGCCAAATATCGAATCTGCAATCAAACGCGTACGTACAAGTGCTAACGCGAATGCGAAAAATTCATCTCAAACAAACGCAATGCGTACAGCAATCAAGAAATTTGAAGAAGCTGTAGCTGCTGGAGCTGATAACGTCGATGCTTTATACAACGAAGCTGTTAAAGCTGTTGATATGGCTGCAACTAAAGGTTTAATCCATAAAAACAAAGCTAACCGCGATAAAATTCGTTTAAGCAAATTAGCTAAATAATGTGAGATAGAAGTTAGCATTCATGTTAGCTTCTTTTTTCATCAAAAAATGTCCAAGTCTGTTTTCACAAAGACTCGGACATTTTTTTATAAAGGTGAATCAATCCACGGTAAATCTGTTGTGAGATGTTGACTAAATAATTTAGTCTCTTCTCGCAAAGCTAAACGTTGTTGTCGTCTCGTTTCATAATTGGAACAAATCAACTTTTCTTCTGCAGTTTCTGGGACGACTGCCGCTAATTGGAAGTCACTTTCAGGATTCATATGAGACGGAATGGCTACAAAAGTTGTAAAACAAGTCGCCGCTAAATAACGCTCTCCAGTTGTTAAATCTTCTCCTACAACTTTAACAAATACTTCCATCGATTTATGATGCACGCCAGAAACAAACGTTTCAACACACACTGAGTGATTTTCTTTTAAAGGTTTTAAAAAATTCAAGTTATCTAAAGATGCTGTAACTGCCCCTCTCCGACAATGTCGTGAAACGGAAATGGATGCGGCGTCATCAATTAAAGACATTAATTTCCCACCAAATAGTGCACCAAAGGGATTTAAATCAAAGGGAAATACACGATGTGTTTGAATCACTCGTGATTCTCGACAAAATTTTTCTTTCGTCATTAACGATTCCTCTACTTTCATTTATAAACTTTTCCACGCTTTACTTTAGCTTACTTTACCATTTGATGCAATCCTTACTTTTTAGGAAACATTTAAAAAATAACAAATTTGCAAGTCCCATTTATTCATTTTTAGGAAAGTTGCTGTATAATAATAACGGTTAAAGAACTTTTAAGGAGATGGATACACATGAAAATTGCAATTGCTGGTGCCGGCGCTATGGGCAGCCGTTTAGGAATTATGTTGCATCAAGGCGGAAATGATGTAACTTTAATCGATCAATGGCCCGCGCACATTGAAGCCATTCGTAAAAATGGTTTAATCGCTGATTTTAACGGAGAAGAAGTTGTCGCGAACTTACCAATCTTCTCACCAGAAGAAATTGACCATCAAAATGAACAAGTAGATTTAATTATCGCTTTAACTAAAGCACAACAATTAGATGCAATGTTTAAAGCGATTCAACCAATGATTACTGAAAAAACGTATGTACTATGTTTATTAAATGGCTTAGGTCATGAAGATGTACTAGAAAAATATGTACCAAAAGAAAACATCTTGGTTGGCATTACCATGTGGACAGCTGGTTTAGAAGGACCGGGACGTGTTAAACTTTTAGGTGATGGCGAAATTGAATTAGAAAATATTGATCCTTCTGGTAAAGAATTTGCTTTAGAAGTCGTTGATGTCTTCCAACAAGCTGGTTTAAATCCAAGCTATAGTAGCAATGTTCGCTACTCTATTTGGCGGAAAGCCTGTGTCAATGGCACGCTAAACGGTTTGTGTACAATCCTTGATTGTAATATTGCCGAATTTGGCGCACTATCTGTTAGTGAATCCCTTGTTAAAACATTAATCAGTGAATTTGCAGCAGTCGCAGAAAAAGAAGCCATTCATTTAGATCAAGCAGAAGTCTATACACATATTGCTCAAACTTATGATCCAAACGGTATTGGCTTGCACTATCCGTCTATGTATCAAGATTTAATTAAAAATCATCGTCTCACAGAAATTGATTACATTAATGGTGCTGTTTGGCGCAAAGGACAAAAATACAACGTAGCAACACCTTTCTGTGCCATGTTGACACAGCTTGTTCACGGAAAAGAAGAACTATTAGGAGCTAAATAATAAGAAAGTGCCAGAGACAATCGTTGAATGACGATTGTCTCTGGCACTTTCTTATTTTGCTTGCGCAGTCAATTTTAAAATAAATAATTGGAATAGTAATTCTTTATCCATTTGGCCCGTTTTCATGCGGTAATCATTTTCAACTAATTCATCATAAAGTCTTTCTAATCGAGACAATTCAAATCGTCGGACTTGTTGTAACGCTAACTTGACTCGATAAGGATGAACCTTTAATGTATCAGCAATATTCGCTTGTTGATAGCCCATCTTAGCCAAAATTTTTGTTTGTAGAAAAAGGCGAATCTGATTCAATAAGATTGCATTTAACTTAATGGTTTCTTCTCCTTGTAAAAGTAAATCTTCATACAATTGAACAGCTTTTTCACTGTTTCCAGAAAGTACTTCGTTGGTTAAATCAAAAACATTATGTTCCAAAGACTTAGGGACTAATTCTTGAACCGCACCTCGTGTAATTGTCTTCGTCTCAAGGGCATATAAATACAGCTTCTGTAATTCTCCCATAATTTTTGATAAGTTCAAGTCTGTCAATTGAAGTAATAAATCAAAAGCATCGGAGCGAATAGTGTACCCTTCGCTCTCAATCGTTTGAGAAATGTACTGACGAATAGCCTTTTCATCCATTGGATTGACATCAACTACTGTGGCATTTTTTTTCAATGCTTTGGTAATTTTTTTTCGTTCATCTAATTTTTCATAAGAGGCCATAAAAACAAGAACAGTTGTTGGTGATGGACTTTCCAAATAATTCAATAAAAGATTGACATCATGTTCCACACCGTTTGTTTTTCTTTCGGCAGTTAAAAAGTAAGGATTTTCCACAAAGACAAGGCGATAATCACCAAAAAACGGAATTGTTTCCGCTTCAGCAATCGCTGCACTTAAAGGTGTTTCCTCCATATCAAATGAGAAAAAGTTAAATTGATCATCCTCTTCCGTCAACAATTCTTTCATCAATGTTGTTTTAAATAATTCAGTTAAATAAAGTTCTGTTCCTATTAATAAATACACTGGAGCGATTTTTTGCTCTCGCACTTCTTTCAAAGCTTTTTGTAACTCCATTGGCTCGCTCCTTTTCTCGTTTCTCTTGTTTATCCTATCATGTTACTTCTGGAAATACTAGTCTTGTTCTTTAACAAATTTGGCTTTAGAAAGCCCTTGCCAAGGTAACCATTGATAATAAATCATTCCTTGAAGATCGGTCCGATAATAATTTATTTTTTGCTCCTCCAGCGTCGCTAATGTCTCCTGATGAGGATGTTTAAAACGATTATTCAGTCCAGCTGAAATCAATGCTTCTCGCGGATTAAGCTGTTTGATAAATCTTTTAGTAGACGACGTTTTACTACCATGATGACTGACTTTCAAGATGTCGATTTTCAACTGGGGATAGCGAGCCAACACTTGTTCTTCTCCTTCGGCTTCCAAGTCACCAGTAAATAAAAAATGCCGTCCGCCTAATTGTGTGGAAAACACTATCGAGTCATTATTGCCCCCAATACTGCTCTTATTTGGTGATAAAATTTGAAAAGAAACGGGCCCATTAATTCGCTTGGGCGCTAAAATTGGCCGACAGTCTGTCCCGCTTTTTTTGAGTTGTTTCAAGACTTGGCGAAACGAAAAATTGGCTTCAGCTGCTCCTTTAGGAAAATACAGAACAGAAATTGGAACCTTCTGCGCAATGGCTAATAAATCGCCAAAATGGTCTTCATGTGCGTGTGTGATGATCACTTCATCTAAACGTTTGACTCCTTGACTTTTGAGAAAAGGAATCACTGAATATTCCGCTCCTGATCGACTATTTTTCCGTTGCCGCCAAGCTTCTTTGTCAAAAGACAACCGACCACCTGTATCGATCAATGTATTTTTTCTGTGAAAAGGCGCTTGGATAAACAAACTATCCCCTTGGCCTACATCGATCATTGCAACAATGCCAATTGGCGAAAGGTATTTACTATTTATCAAAACAATTAGTAGTCCGATTGAGAAAAAAATTTTTTTAGACTTGTCTGCTAAATAAATCATTGAAAGTCCGATTAGTAATAACAAACTAATTTGTATCCAAGAATTTAAATAGCCGATGGTCAGCTTCGGATTTAAGTGAACTAGCACCCACTCAAATAAGCCATTCATTGTTAAAAATAGTGGTTCGAGCAAGACTGCTAAATAGCGTGCTGGCATAATAATCACTAGAAAAAAGCTCAACGTCAAAAGCGGTAACAAGAACCGTTCAAAAATTGGTAACAAGAAAAATGTTAAGAAACTTCCTAACAAGGGCCATTCATAAAATGATTGGACTAAAATAGGTAAGGAAGCCACAGCCAATAGGAAAGAGCCTAAACAATTTTTAATGAAAGGCGAAGAATAACCAACCAATGTTTGCTCTAAAAACAGCAGAACAAAAGAAAGTAAGTAACTAAATTGACCGCCGACTGAAAAAAAGAGGGTTGGCTGAACAATCAAGTGCACTAAGAGAGTTAAACTCCAACAATCGAGGGCCGGAACCTGCCAATTAAACCGTCGATTGAACGTATTGAGGTTTGTTTGTAAAAGCGCCCGCATGACACTAACTGAGAATCCTGTTAAACCAGCATATATCAGTGAAAAACCGCATTGCCACAAAAAATAACTTTCTTGCGTTCGGCGAGCAATTCTTAGCATTAGTAAGCGAAATAAACGAAGGAAAAAAGAAACATGCATCCCTGACAAACTAAAAAGATGCAAAATGCCTAATGCTGAAAATTTATCGCTTATTTCAGCAAATTCTTCATTACGAAAACCTAAGAGCAACGCATTCATATACATTGCACTAGTCTCAGCAAAATTTTTCTGAATATGTACCATCGCCCATTTCCGCCAGCCGCTAATGATTTCTTTAAACCGCCAAGAAAAAAAAGGACGCGGTTGTCCTATCTCCTCAATGAATAAAATAGCTTCGATTCCTTGATTCTTTAAAAATAGTTGATAATTGAAGCCATTTTTGTTGGTTTGACCTTGGGGCGAGTCTAAAATACCTACAGCGGTTGCCTGAATGGTTGTGGTTAGTTGTTGCCATTGCTGTTTTTCTTTCACACTTTTTAATTGATAAAATGCCATCACTTTCTGCCTTTTGCCTTTTACGATCCAATTGGCAGGAAATTTTACTTGATCACCATCTACTTGTATTTCATCTGGTAATATCGTTAGCTGTCCTGACAAGCGGACTTCTTTAGGCAACAAAGAGACTGGCTTTAACCACTGGAAAATCAATATGCCCCCTACTATTAAAAAACTGCACAAAAAACCTCCCAATATAACAGGAAAACTTTTTGTACAGACAATATGGATAACAGTGATAGAAAAAAGAAGAGCTCCTAATAGACTAGGTGCGAAAAAACACCACAGCCCACAACTAGTCAGCAGAGCTATGAAGAACCAATTATTCCTCAGCTGAGGAAGGATTGTCCTCAAGTGTGGCAAATTCTTCTCCCCATTGTAATTCGGCAAAATATTTTGGTACTAAAGTCACTTTTTCAACCGTGGCTCCTACTTGTTCAATTAAATTTAGGGCGTACGCATCATTACGGTAATCCTTTAAATAATAAATCTTTTTAATCCCTGCTTGTAAAATCATCTTTGTACATTGCAGGCAAGGGAAATGTGTCACATAAATTTCTGCCCCTTCTGTAGGGACGCCAAACTTCGCACATTGTAAAATTGCATTCATTTCTGCGTGGATTGTTCGAACGCAATGATTATCAACAACATAGCATCCTTCATCAATACAATGCGTTCCGCCACTGACTGAACCATTGTAACCTCCTGCAATAATTCGTTTGTCGCGAACAATGGTTGCTCCGACAGTTAACCGTGTGCAAGTACTTCTTAATGATAATAAGACGCTTTGTCCCATAAAATATTGGTCCCATGGAATTCGTTCCATAATAAACCTCCTTTATTTTTAATGACTCCTGTGTTCGATTTGCCAAATCATTTAATCTTATTACAAATAGTATGTTATCCGCATCCCATAGTCAAGAATTCTCAGGAATTTTCTGTTAAAAGTTAGCCAGTCACTGTCAACATGTCTTTTAAACGTTCTACTGTTTTCTCTCCAATACCTGGAACATTTTTCAGTTCCTCGACGGTTTTAAACGGTCCTTGTTCGTCACGAAAGCGAATAATCTCTTGTGCTTTTTTCGCACCGATTCCTGAAATCGTTTGTAGCTCTGCTTCTGTTGCCCTATTAAGGTTGATTTTTTCCTCCTGATTTTGCTGAGCAGGTGCTGATTCCTGCAGCGTTTCTAATGACTGTGGCACTGGTTCTCCTTTTTTGGGCACGTAAATAATCATTTGATCTTTTACTTTTTGAGCGTAATTGACCTGGGTAGTATCAGCTTCCTCGCTCACGCCTCCAGCTAAAGCTAAAGCATCCCAAATCCGCTGCTGATTTTTTAGTTGATAGATTCCTGGTACTTTCACTGCGCCTTTAATATCAACATAGATCATTGTTTCTGCCCTTTCTTTTGTGGCATCTGTGGCGAACTCTGCCATAGTGGTCAGACTTGTCTCCTCCCACATTGTGGTGTCTACACGTGGCTCCTTATTAACCATCAAATAAATGCCCACTAATAGAGTTATCAAAATAACTATAGACGCGCCACTACCTAGCAATAGCCACTTTTTAGGTAACTGTTTCAACCAATCCATCGTTTGTCCTCCCTTCAAAATATAATTACGCATTTTTTAACAAAAAAATGCGCCTGGACCAAAAATCACTAGTAATTTTTGGCCCAGGCACACTTTTATTTTAATTTTTCTAGATAGTTCAAGGCATCTTGAACCGTTTTTACTGGGACAATTTTCATTTTTGTCCCAATTTTTCTCGCAGCTTCTTGTGCTTCTTGATAATTCGATTTGATTTTCGGCTCAACTTTTTTCATTTCTGAAGTTATTTCATCATCGGGTGCAAAGAAAATTTCTGCACCGTTCTCACTGGCAGTTACAACTTTTTTGTCAATGCCTCCGATTCTACCAACGATTCCTTGACTGTTCATCGTACCTGTTCCAGCAATTTCATGACCTTTACGTAAATCTTTATGACTTAATTGTTCATAGGTCTGCAAAGTAAACATTAACCCAGCCGATGGCCCACCAATATCACCCGCTTCAATAGATACTGGGATAGAAGAATCAATTTCAGTATGATCAGTCAAACCAATACCAATCCCCGCTTTTTTATCTGTTGGCAATTCAATTAATTTGCCGGTCGCTTCTTTTGCTTTGCCATCTTGAATAAATTGAACAGTGACTTTTTGATTCACTTTTTGTGCTTTAATGTAATTCATTAATTCTTCACTGCTTTTAAAAGATTTACCATCCACGCCTGTCACGGTATCGCCAACTTCAATTTTTCCTTTAAAACTTGAGTTGTCTTCCATCGCTAACACATAGACACCTTTAAATTTCATCTCATATGGAACCTTCGCTAATTTTAAGGCTTGCTCAATTGCGGCGTTTTTTGAGGAATCCATATAATATTGTTGAATTCGATTATATTCGCTATTACTACTATCTCCCATTAATTCTTTTTTGGACATGACTTCTTGAAAATCCGAAAAGTTTGCTTTTATGGCAGAAAAAATAGTGGCCGAACGAATGCCCACCGTTGTTAAATAAAAAGCACCTGACTGCGTATCTTTTTTTCCATCAACAGTTACAAACTCTTTTAAATTTTCTGTCGTTCCTGGTCCTTCAATATAATAAGGAATTGGGACGATAAACAAACCAATTAGCAGCAATGCCAATACCATTGGAATGAGTGATTTAAACGAAAATTTTTCTGTTTTTTTATTCATTATTTTAGCTCCAGTCATTCTTCTTTTGTTTTAACGCATGATAAATATTGGGAGGAAGATAGTCAGACACATCGCCTCCAAAACGTAAAACTTCTTTTAGTAAACTGGAGCTTACATGTGCATATGGTTCTTCTGCTAATAGAAAAACCGTTTCAATTTCTGGCGCCAGATGTTGATTCATTTTAGCAATGTCTTTCTCGTACTCGTAGTCTTTGACGTTTCTAATGCCACGAATCAAAAAATTAGCCCCTAATGATTTTGCACTTTCCACAGTTAACTGGGTTTCTTGCATGATAACACGCACATTTGGCATTTCTTTAGTTGCTTCTTCAATTAAATATTTTTTCTCTTCTGGCGTAAATAATGTTTGCTTACTTGTATTTATAAAAACGCCAATAATGACTTCGTCAAATAACTTCGCACTGCGTTCAATCAAATTTAAATGACCATTTGTCATCGGATCAAAACTTCCGGGAAATAGAGCAATTTTACGCATCTTACGCCTCCTGACGATAAATCGTTACTTGAGTGATTCCGTAAACGGTTTCTCTTGTTTTTTCTAGTGTACCAATCGTTTCCGGTAATTTGACAGTTTTATCTGTTTCACAAACGATAACGGCTTCGTTTGTTAATAACTGCCGTTCTAACATCTTTTCTAATTGTGAAACAATTTCTTGTTTGGCATAGGGCGGATCCAATAAGACCAAATCAAATTGTAGCTTCTCTTCATAAAACTGTTCTAAGGCACGATTAGCATCCATTTTTCTAACTTCAAATTTTTCTGGTTCTTTTGTAATCGCAATATTTTCTTTAATTACTTTTAGTGCAGCAAAATTCTTTTCAATACAAATACTTTTGTCCATTCCACGAGAAACGGCTTCAATCGCTAACCCGCCACTTCCTGAATATAAATCCAGCGCCATTCCACCATCGAAATATGGACCAATCATATTAAAAATAGATTCTTTTACTTTATCTGTTGTGGGCCTAGTATTGTCGCCATCTAACGCTTTCAGACGCCGGCCACCATATTCTCCAGAAATAACACGCATTGTTTCGACTCCTTTATCAATCATTCTTTTATAATTCATTATAACAAAAAGAGTGAAAAATGTTTGAAATTTCTCATAACATTTCTCACTCTTTTGCATTAGACATTCTCTGCTAAGCGAATCTCTGTAGATAATTCCTCTACTACATAGCCGTCGTCTTCTTGTTCTTGATAAGCCGCTTTGGTACCAATTTTTTCAGCAAAATTCATTTCGACATCTGGTCGATACGATTTATCGACACTACGAACAAAATGTAACTGATTAATTTTTTCCATGTTACTTTCAATATTTTCTTCATTCATGTAAATCACCACATATTTCATTTTTCGTGAAACATAGTGAATCAGTCCATATCGGCGTAACTGTTTTAACGGTTTTAATGTGTATACCCAAACAATTAGGCAACGACGCTCTTGAAGCGTAAATTCTTTTTCTTCTTTAGCTTGCATGGCAGCTTCCTCCACAACCTGAATGTTTCTTTCCTCGTTCAAAGAAAGGATTTCCAGCATCTACTTTAATATCTTCAGAAATTAGTTGCGCAATCTTTAAACCAATTGTATCTAGCAACGTTTGAACGTTTGTCTCAGCAAAACGATAATTTGCAACGATTTCATTTAAATCAAGCGCCCGCTTCGCTTTACGTAGGGCTCGTTGTTTCTCCCGAAAATCGGGTGCATGAATTCCATAAGCTTCTACTCGTTCAAAGGCTGACTTAGCTTCTAAAAATGCTTTTTGTAACTGAGCAACTTCCGCCGAAGCATACATAGCTTTTTTTGCTTCTTTATAGTTTTGAACAGCATCACTTTCTAAAAGTGCTGAAATTAAACATTCTGTTTGATCTTCAATTGCAAATAAATGTTCTGTCACAATCATAACTTTTCACTACTCTCCGTGATTTGCCTATTTTCTGGTCGTTTCTCTAATAAGACTAACACACCTTCATTGGAAAAGGCAACGCCCAATTCTGTCGTTTCTGACTCAGCAAAATAGCTATCATATTGCGGGTCCGAAAACCATGACAAAATAGTAAAGGTACTATCATAAACAGGTTCTTGGAATATACCTGCTGGTTCTCTCAACGAAAGTTTGCTCGTTTTAACTACTAAAGAAAATTCGTCCTTAGTCAAATGAAAGGGATGAATGGCTGTATGTTCCTCTCTCGTTTGTAACAATTCTGCTTGTCGATTTGCCGACAAAATTGTTGGAGTATGGTTAGCCATCGTTTGATACAATGTTTGGGCATCTTTTTGGCTTTGTGTAGAAACTGAAAAAGCAGCTTGACTTTCTTGCTGTTTAACCAGATTCATGACATAAATCGCTTGGTTACTTTGAACAGGATCGAAGGTCATTGACTGCGTTATATCAACTGGCAAAGGAGAACCTTCATTTAATTGATACGGCATTTCCGTGAGCAACGTTTCTTTATTGACATAATTAACTGCCATTAAACCGCCTGTCCGCTGATTAAAAAATAACACTGCAAAACTGCCATTATCAAAAGCAACCAGTGGTCGATAGTTCATATCTTCTTCCATCAGCTCGACATCGTAAGCTTCATGATGAAAATTAAATGCAAAATTCGAATAAATCGTCATTAAATCAGACAAGTCAGCAAGCTTCATATCTATTTTAAACGGTTCTATCATTTTGTCATTGTTAAAGGCCTTAATTGCGATGACTTTATTTTCTCGAACGTTGACTTCTAAGTAATCATTCATCGTCAAACCGAACGTCCATAATTCATACGTACGACCTGTTTTAATTTTTTCTTTAGGATTGCCAAACTGGCGGATAAAGGTTTCCACATCTTTCCCTATGTATGCTGCGTAGCCAGAAGCTGGCAATTCTTCATGAGGAACAGCGGTGTGAGCGCTGGATAAGCGCCCACTTTGAGCTGTTTCGGTTGGTTTTTCAGCAGGGAAAAAAACTGGCTCTAAATATCCGATGAGTAGAACTGTTAAAAAAACAGCAGTAAAGGCCCAAAATCGCTTCATTTTTTCCCCTCTCATCTTATTTTTCTTTCACTTCTAATAACAAATCACCTGAGCTGATTGCTTCGCCTTCTTCAACATAAATGTGATCAACCGTGCCCGCAAAACGTGCTTCGATAGTCGTTTCCATTTTCATGGCTTCTGTAATCAGCAACGGCTGACCTTTTTCTACTTTATCGCCACGTTTGACCAATACTTGTAGAACAGAACCAGACATCGTTGCGCCGATTTGTTCTTTATTAGTTGGTTCTGCCTTTTGTTTTACTTGAACAGCAGACTTAATGGAGGCATCTTTAACTAAAACCTCACGACGTTGCCCATTCAAATTGAAGAACAAGACACGGTTTCCGTCAATATCAGGTTCGCCAATTTCATCTAAACGAATAATTAACGTTTTTCCTCGTTCAATTTGAACTTCCAATGTCTCTCCTTGACGAATACCATTAAAGAATGTTGGCGTATCTAATAAGGTTATATCTCCAAAGGTTTCGTATTTTTGACGATACTCTAAAAATACTTGTGGATACATTAAATAACTTAAAACTTCTTCCAATTTAGGTTGATACCCAATTTTTTCGGCTAATTCTTCTTGTACTTTCGCAAAATCAACAGGTGCTGCTAAGTCACCTGGCCGCTCTGTGAAGGCTGGTCGACCTTTTAGAATAATTCGTTGCAGCTCTTTCGGGAACCCACCAACTGGTTGACCTAAATCACCTTGGAAAAAAGTCACAACGGATTCAGGAAAACTTAGTTCTTCGCCACGCACATAAACATCTTGTTCTGTCAGATGATTTTGAACCATGAAGAGTGCCATGTCTCCCACGACTTTTGAAGATGGCGTCACTTTTACAATATCGCCAAACATCAAATTCACTGTGTGATACATTTTTTTGATTTCATCCCAACGGTGCCCTAAGCCTACCGCTTTTGCTTGCTGCTGTAGATTAGAGTATTGCCCACCAGGCATTTCATGCATATAGACTTCTGTTTGCGGGGCATTTAACCCATTTTCAAATGGTTGATAATACATGCGCACATCTTCCCAATAATGATTGATTTTCTGTGCATTATCAATGTTAATAGTTGGCGTCCGTTCACCATTGACTAAAGCATAATATAGACTGTTCATACTTGGCTGGCTAGTTGCGCCACTCATCGCACTCATTGCGACGTCAACAATATCAACGCCTGCTTTAGTAGCTGCTGAATAAGTGATGATCCCATTGCCACTAGTATCGTGGGTATGGAGATGAATTGGTAAATCCGTGGCTGCCTTTAATTCACTAATTAAACGATAAGCAGCTTGTGGTTTCAATAAGCCAGCCATATCTTTAATCGCAATGATTTGTGCCCCTAAATTTTCCAATTCTTTAGCCATATCAAGGTAATATTGAACATTATATTTTGCTCGGGCTGGATCATTGATGTCCCCAGTATAACAAATTGCTGCTTCCGCAATTTTTCCGGTATCCCGAACGACTTGAATACTTTTTTCCATTTGAGGAATCCAGTTTAAGCTATCAAAAATTCGGAAAACATCGACTCCTTGGCGAGCGGATTCTTTAATAAATTCTTCAATAACATTATCAGGATAATTTTGATAGCCTACCGCATTAGATCCTCTGAACAGCATTTGTAAAAGTGTGTTTGGCATCAACTGACGAATTTTTCTTAAACGTTGCCATGGGTCTTCGGTTAAGAAGCGATAGGCAACATCGAACGTAGCGCCACCCCACATTTCACTAGAAAACAGCTCAGGCAGGGCTGCATCAGTTAGACCAGCAATTGCTTTAAAATCTTGTGTTCTCACACGAGTAGCTAATAAACTTTGGTGCGCATCACGGAACGTGGTATCTGTCATTAACACACTTTCTTGATTCTTAACCCAATCGATGACGGCGGTTGCTCCTTGAGCGTCTAGAATATTTTTAGCTGTGATCACTTTTTCTGGAACTTCAATATCTGTCGGCACGCGCGGGGCTTCAAAATATTTTTTCTCCGTTCGTTCAATGCCAGGGAACCCATTGACCGTTACTTCTCCAATGTATTTCATCGTTTTATTGCCACGATCGCGCATACGAGGAAATTCAAATAATTCAGGTGTATTATCAATAAAGGTTGTTTTGGCTTCGCCAGATTGAAACGCTGGATAGCTCACAACATTTTGTAAAAACGGAATATTTGTTTTCACGCCACGAATCCGAAATTCTTTTAAGCAGCGTTGCATTTTACTGATTGCCTGTTCAAAAGAGAAACCATGCGTACAGACTTTAACCAATAAAGAATCAAAGTAGGGCGTCACAGCGTAGCCAGAATAAGCATTCCCTACATCTAAACGCACACCAAAACCACCTGGTGAACGATACGTATCGATTTTCCCTGTGTCTGGCATAAACTGGTTCAGGGGATCTTCAGTCGTAATCCGACATTGAATAGCCGCGCCTTTTAATGTCAATTCGTTTTGTTTTGGCAAATGCATATCTTTATGCAAATCAAGCCCTTGTGCAATTTGTAATTGAGAGATCACAATATCAATATCTGTAATCATTTCTGTGATAGTATGTTCTACCTGAACACGAGGATTCACTTCAATAAAATAAAACTGATCCCCTTCTACTAAAAACTCAACCGTTCCCGCATTCACGTAGCCGACATGCGCCATTAACTGTACAGCAGCCGAACAAATGGCTGCTCGTTGTTCTTCATTCATTGATACACATGGTGCGACTTCTACCACTTTTTGGTGGCGTCGTTGAACGGAACAATCACGTTCAAATAAATGCAAGACATTCCCATGATGATCGCCTAAAATTTGTACTTCGATATGTTTAGGATTAGAAATATACTTTTCAACATAAACCTCGTCAGAACCAAAGGCTGCTTTCGCTTCACTTTTTGCTCTTTCGTAACCTTCTCGTGCTTCTTTGGCATCGTGGGCAACGCGCATCCCGCGACCGCCGCCACCTAAAGCAGCTTTAATCATGATAGGAAAGCCATGCGTTTCACCAAAAGCTACGACCTCTTCCACCGTTGCTACTGGCCCATCTGAGCCTGGAATCGAAGCAATCCCCGCAGCTACAGCTGCTTCTTTCGCTTTAATTTTATCGCCAAAAATATCTAAATGGTGTGTTTTAGGTCCAACAAAAATGATTCCTTCTTCTTCACAACGTTCGGCGAAGCGTAAGTTCTCTGATAAAAAGCCATAACCAGGATGAATGGCATCTGCTCCCGATTTTTTGGCAATTTGGATAATATTTTCAATGTCTAAATAGGCTTCAATTGGTTTTTTCCCCTTACCAACTAAATATGCTTCATCTGCTTTGAAACGATGAACAGAATACTCATCTTCTGCAGCATAAATCGCTACTGTCTGGATATCTAATTCTGTACAAGCTCTAAAAATTCGAATCGCAATTTCGCCACGATTGGCAACTAATACCTTTTTCATAACGTCACTCCTACCATCAATTTCCTTCAAATTTATTGGTTCTGTTCTAAAGATAAATAGTACTCCTTTTCTAATTTCTGACGTGTTTCATCTGCACTGATATTCAGGACAAAGGCCACAGCAATCGAAATAATCAGCAAACTATTCCCACCTTGACTCAAGAACGGGAAAGTAATTCCTGTTAATGGAATAATCCCAGTAATCCCACCAACATTAATAAAGACTTGAATTAATAACATTGTACCAATTCCAATACACATTAGTGAATTAAAAGGTTTCTTCGAGCGTACACCGACTAAAATAATTCGCGCAATCATAAACATCAACAATCCTAAAATCGCTAGACCACCGATAATGCCTAACTCTTCTAAAGTAATCGCAAAGATAAAGTCCGTATGTGCTTCTGGTAAAAAGCCTTTTTTCTGAACACTATTCCCTAGACCTTTGCCAAACCAGCCGCCGTTACTGATTGCATAATAAGAATTAGCTAACTGATGGCCTAAGTTCCGTTCATCTAAAAATGGATTTTTAAAAACAGCAAAACGATTATAAATATATTGATAACGCGCTGGGAAAATTTTTCCTTTAGACATAATTAATAACTGAATAGCCGTGATACTACCTAAAATGCCCAAGCCACCGACCAAGTAGGTATACATATAATTAATCCCACTTGCTAAAACCATCACGATGGTAATTAATGTTAGAATGGCCGCATTCCCGAAGTCAGGCTGGATTGCAACTAGAGCAATTAATACAAAAACGAGCATCAATGGGCGCCCGGCAGCTTGTTTAAATTGATCCATACCTCCATTAATTGTCTTTTGTCGCCGTGCTAAAATATAAGACAGATACCAGACAACCATAATTTTTAAATACTCAGCTGGTTGCATCGAAAATCCACCAATCTCAATCCAACCACGTGCGCCGTTAATTTCTTTCCCGATACCAGGAATCCGAACGGCTAAAACCATAACCGTAATTACTGCAATGGCAAACATGATAAAACTTCGATTCTGGAAAACGGATGTTTTCATCTTATAAATAAAAAACATTGCAACTAACCCTACTACCCAAAAGGCAACCTGGTTAATAACGAATGAGGTAGGTGAAAAACCTTTCATTACTTGTAATGCGGATGTGGAACTATATACCATAATCAATCCCACGATACTTAAAATTAAATATGGAATAAAAATACTATAGTCTAGCAAATGCCGTTTCTTTACTTTGTTTGGCAAAGCTTAACCCTCCTTGCCAATCTCGTTTTTTTCTTGTGTTTCTTCATAAACATCTGTATATAATTGATTCAATTCGCGTTCTAAATCACTTAGTAAACGATGTCCTTCATCATTAGTTAAAATCCCCAAACGGGTCGCATAGGTCACTTGTCTTGAAAAACCATACATTTGTGTATCCACCACTTCTTCAAATGCTTTACATTGAGAAATGCACAAACTGTTTTTTTGATTACGAATAAGCATTTTAATGCGTTCTGCATCGTCTTCTAATAATTGAATGGCAAATTTCTTTGAAATTCCTTCGTCCATTTGTACAGAACCTCCCTATCTTAATTAAATAATTATAACATAATTCTCAGTTAGATACATGATGATTTCAGAAAATTTCCTTTAAGAAATTTTCTAAAACCAAGCGATATATTAAGTAAGAAATCTCTTTATATAACAAGCTTATTTTATCAATACAACAACAAATACATTAAAAGACTTTTTTCTTATTTTCTGCTTTTAATTTTAAATAAAATAACAAACTATATCATTTTTTTGTCTCTTGATATTCTTTAATTACTTCTAAAAAGGCGGTACCATATTTATCTAATTTATTTTGGCCGACCCCTTTTATTTGCAATAATTGAATCGTTGTTTGCGGTAATTTTTCACACATTTCTTTAAGTGTACTATCGGAAAAGACTACATATGGCGGCACACCTGCCTCTTGAGCCATGTCCATACGTAATTCGCGCAATCGTTCAAACAAGGCATCATCCACTGCTACTTTTCGTACTTTTTGGTCTTCTTTTCGGAAGACTTTCCGTTCCCCTAAAAGCACCTGAACACCTTCTGTCGAGACTGATAACAACGGAAATTGCCCATCAGAAGGAATTAAATAACGTTCTGCTGTCAAATAATCAATCAGCTGTGTGACTTCTTTTTGGGTGCGGCCTTTCATTAGTCCGTATGTTGGCAAACGATCAAAATGCCATTGATCAATTTTTTGATCGTTTGAGCCAGTCAAGACTTTACCAACTAAGCCCTTACCGAAACGTTCTCCCATACGTTTTACACAAGACAAGACTTTTTGGGCATCGACCGTAATATCGACTAATTCTCGATTATCCAGACAATTCGAGCAGCGACCGCAGTCCGTCCCTTCTTCACCAAAATAGCGTAAAATATATTTTTGTAAACACATTTGTGCATTCGCATATTGTGACATTTCCCGTAATTTCAAGTACTCTTTCTGCTTATAATCAATGGTCATTTCAGATTGTTCAATAAAGTATTGTTGAATTTGCAAGTCTTGTGGAGCAAACATTAACACAGCATCACTAGGTAGACCGTCACGACCAGCTCGGCCCGCTTCTTGGTAATAAGATTCAATATTTCCTGGTACTTGTGCGTGAATGACAAAACGAACATTACTCTTATTAATCCCCATACCAAAGGCATTTGTTGCTACCATCACTTGCACTTGATCATACAAGAACGCTTCTTGATTTTCACTACGTAGCTGTTCACTCATGCCCCCATGATACATCCCAGCCGCAATTTTTTTACTTTCTAATAAATGATAAATTCGTTCAACTTCCTTCCGCGTGCTTGCATAGATAATACCTGATTGCCCAGTATTCATCTTTAAATATTCCAAAAGAAAAACGTCTCTGTTTTGATCCTTCACGACTTGAAAAGATAAATTTTCTCGAGCGAATCCTGTTTTGATTTCATTTTCTGATGGAATTCTTAATTGCTTGACAATATCCTCCGCTACTTGTGGCGTTGCTGTTGCTGTTAGTGCAATCACAGTTGGTTGCTGTTGAAATTGATCGATAATCTCTGCTAAACGCAAATAGCTTGGACGAAAATCATGCCCCCATTGTGAAATACAGTGTGCCTCATCTACTGCCAATAAATCAATCGGTACATGTGTCAGCATCTGTTGAAAATCATAAGATTCTAATCGCTCTGGCGCAACATACAATAGCTTGACTTCTTTGTTAACCGCTAATTGAATACGATGATTCATTTCTTGATAGGAAATGGTACTATTGATATATGTAGCTGGAATCCCCATTAAATTCAGGGCATCTACTTGATCTTTCATTAAAGAAATTAATGGTGAAATCACCAATGTTAAATTATCCAAAAGTAAGGCTGGCAACTGATAACAAATCGATTTGCCTCCACCTGTTGGCATAATGCCTAAGACATTTTCTTGTCGCAATACATGACGAATAATCGTTTCTTGTCCTGGCCGAAAATCATCATAGCCAAATGTATCTTTTAATAATTCTTGTAATGCACTCATTTATTGCGCTCCAATCTTTGTTCTACAAGTCATTTTAACACGCTAATCTAACAGGAACAAGGTGTGTTAAAACAAGACACAATCGTGAAACACCAGTTAACGTGAAACATCAAAAAGAATGAAAAATTGTGAAAGCTTGCTATCAAAAGCTTTCAAAAATAGCGACATTTGCTTGTTGTGGATAACGAGTAGTTATCCACACATAAAAAAATAACCTTATCTTAAAATACGCATTAATTCGTTTTTGCCATCAAAAAAACCAACTATTTTCGTAGTAAAACGAGCATAGTTGGTTTAAATGTTTATTTGTCGAAAAATTATTCAGCTTTTTTCTTTTTCTTGCTTGCTTTTTCGCGTTCGTTTTTGTTAAGAATTTGTTTTCTTAAACGGATGCTTTCTGGTGTTACTTCACAGTATTCATCTTCATTCAAGAATTCTAATGATTCTTCTAACGTTAATTTTTTCGGTTTTTTAATGACTGATGTTTGGTCTTTCGTTGCCGAACGAACGTTAGTCATTTGTTTAGCTTTTGTGATGTTCACAGTTAAATCGTTGTCGCGGTTGTTTTCCCCAACAATCATTCCTTCGTAAACTTCTGTCGTTGGTTCAACGAAAACTGTACCACGTTCTTCAATACTCATAATTGAGTAAGTCGTTGCTTTACCAGTATCGATTGAAACTAGTGCACCTTGATGACGGCCACCAATCGTTCCTTGAATCATTGGTAAGTATTGATCGAAGGTGTGGTTCATAATACCATAACCACGAGTCATTGATAAGAATTCTGTTGAATAACCAATTAAGCCACGAGCTGGTGCTAAGAAGATTAAACGCATTTGTCCGTTACCGGCATTAATCATATCTTGCATTTCGCCTTTACGTAAACTTAGGGATTCAATCACGCTACCCATGTATTCTTCAGGTGTGTCAATTTGAACACGTTCAAATGGTTCACATTTAACCCCATCAATTTCACGTTCAATAACTTCTGGACGAGAAACTTGTAATTCATAGCCTTCACGACGCATATTTTCAATTAAAATTGATAAATGCAATTCGCCACGGCCTGATACAGTCCAAGAATCTGGGCCAATTGGATCAACACGTAAAGATACGTCTGTTTGTAATTCAGCCATTAAACGTTCTTCGATTTTACGAGCGGTGATGTATTTTCCTTCACGTCCCGCAAATGGAGAATTGTTAACTAAGAAAGTCATTTGTAAGGTTGGCTCATCAATGTGTAGAATTGGTAATGCTTCTTGATTGTGAACATCTACAACTGTTTCCCCAACGAAAATGTCTTCCATTCCGGAAACGGCAATTAAATCGCCCGCTTTTGCTTCATCAATTTCCACACGTTGTAGGCCAAAGAAACCTAAAATTTTCGTTACACGGAAATTTTTCACGCTGCCATCTAATTTCATCAACGCAACTTGGTCGCCGACTTTCATTGTGCCACGGAACACACGGCCAATCCCAATACGTCCAACGTAATCGTTGTAGTCTAGTAATGAGACTTGGAATTGAAGTGGTTCGTCTGAATTGTCAACTGGAGCTGGCACATGTTCAATAATTTTATCAAAAATTGGGGCCATTGTTGGCTCTTGATCTGCTGGATCATCTGATTCACTTGAAGTTCCGTTTAAAGCAGAAGCATAAACAACTGGGAAATCTAATTGATCGTCGTCTGCGCCTAATTCGATGAATAACTCTAAAACTTCATCTACTACGTGTTCAGGACGAGCAGAAGGTTTGTCAATTTTGTTAACAACCACGATTGGTGTTACTTTTTGTTCTAATGCTTTTTTCAATACGAAACGTGTTTGAGGCATTGTTCCTTCATACGCATCGACAACTAAAACAACACCGTCTACCATTTTCATGATACGTTCTACTTCACCACCGAAGTCCGCGTGTCCTGGTGTATCTAGAATGTTGATACGTGTACCGTTATAATCTACGGCTGTATTTTTTGCTAAGATAGTAATTCCACGTTCACTTTCAAGTGCATTGGAATCCATTGCACGTTCTTGTAATTGTGTGTGTCCATCTAAAGTGTCAGATTGTTTTAAAAGTTCATCTACTAAGGTTGTTTTACCATGGTCAACGTGGGCGATAATTGCCACGTTACGAATATCATCTCTGTATTTCAATTTAATTGCTCCTTATCTATATACGCTTATGTTACTTAAGTCCATAAAAGCCGACTGCTTATTATAGCAAACTTTTTTCATTAAAAAAAGGCTTTCGCCTGCAAAAATAATGAAAGTTTTAGAAATTATTCGGCTTTTTCTGAAAACAAGGACATTTTTTTACAAATTTTTCTCTTTTAAAAGAGGAAGAGCCTTACCTTTCAGCAACGCTCTTCTTTGATTATTCCGATTCATTTAAGTATCGGGTAAATACTTCATCATAGGTTTCAGGAGTTGCTGCAATAAAGTATTCACGACCCGTAAAAGTTAATGGTTTTCCTGTAATACCAGAGTATTTAAACCCGAATTCCTCCAAAAGTACTAAGCCTGCTGCATAATCCCAAGGACTTAGATTAGATAAATAGCCATGATGGTTGCCTTTTAACATGGCGATAATTTCCAAGCCTGCACAACCGCTAATACGCACGCCCATGCTTGCTTGTCCGATTTCCGTTGCGTGATGAATATTTTTTCCATGCATGTAAGCATTCATGCCCCATAATCCATCTGCCAAGGCTTTCATAGTAGGCGCTTTTAATAATTGATTATTCCGATAAACGCCAAGCCCTTTGCCGCCCCAATAAAGTTCTTCTCGCATCACATCATAGATAAAACCTAATTTACCAATGCCGTCTTCATAAACAGCTAACATAATACAAAAATTTTCTCTTTCCATCACGAAATTCATTGTGCCATCAATCGGATCGATGATCCACACGCGACCAGCAAAACTTTTTAAAGTATTGTAGCCTTTTTCTTCCCCTAAAATTTGATCTTCGGGAAAATTTGTTTGAATTTTATTCATTAAAAATTCTTGGGTTTGTTCATCCATATTTGTCACTAAATCGGTGCGGCCATTTTTCTGTTGAACGGTTAACTCTGATTCCAAGTTCATTCGAATCACATCGGCTGCTTCAAAAAGCCAACTTTGAATTGTTTGAACAAATTTTTGCGTTTCAGTCATCTAATCATCCCCCAGCTTTAATTTACCGCTTCCCTGTTTTTTAGCTTGTTGAAGCGTACGATATAACGAATATCCTGAAGCATTTTCAAATTCACGACCTAAGCGTTTTTCTTCGCCGATACTTTTAACGACCGTTTTAAATTGTTGATAAGTTGTTAAAAATTTGTCAACAGGCAAGCCTGTTTCGTTGGCTTGCTCAACTGCTGTCCACATATTAGTGACAATCACCATTTCCTCTGTTGTCCAATCTAAATCTAATGGATATTGATAGTCTTTCATGTCTTCACCTCATCTTCTCTAGTTTAGCATATTTTCATAAAAAAACATCTTATTTACGTCGATTTTTTAATGCGTTAAAGAGAGGATATTCTGCTGTTCCTTTGCGATACAAACTTTGTTGTGAAGCATAAATACCGCTATTTCCTGAACACATAAAACTGATTAAGCAGACCATGAAAAAATAGACCGCCGCTTCACTACCAAATAGTTCAATGCCCATAATGAAACAAGCAATCGGCGTATTCGTGGCGCCAGAAAAAACACCAATAAATCCTAAACCTGCTAAAAAAGGAATTGACAGATGTAACAAAGGGGCCAAAGAACTACCTAACGTAGCCCCAATTTCAAACAATGGCGTCACTTCTCCTCCTTGAAATCCGGCACCCAAGGATAACACCGTAAAGAATAATTTCCCAACAAAATCAAAAGGCTGCGCATTGCCTGCAAAAGCATCTTCTAGTAAAGGTAAACTCAAGCCTAAATAACGTTGGTTGTTTAAGACGAGCACAAACAGAACGACAATGGACGCCCCAAGAAACGCACGAAGGTAGACATTAGCAAACCAATTTGCATAGGTCTTTTTTAAAAAGACAATGGAACGACTAAAAACCCAACCTGCCAAGCCAAAACAAATCGATGCCAAAAATAATTTTACAAATAGATCAACTGACCAAGTCGGAATTTTGCCCATCGGATAATGCGTATGTGTTACACCAAAACTTTCAGTTACAAAATTAGCAAATAAGCCTGCAAAAAAACTTGGGAAAAGTGCCTCTGCACGAACTTTTCCAATCGCCAAAACTTCTAATCCGAAAACCGTTCCCGCTAATGGTGTGCCAAAAACAGAACTAAAACCTGCACTAATTCCGCTAATAATAATTACTTGTCGTTCCAAAGCGGACAGTTTAAAGACTTTTCCTACAGCATTTGCGATTGCGCCCCCCATTTGCACCGCCGTCCCTTCACGACCAACAGAACCACCAAATAAGTGCGTAGTAATCGTGCCAAACAACGTTAAAGGAATTAAGCGCAAGGGAATATCTTCTTCCCCGCCATTGCCTTGTTCAATCACTAAGTTATTTCCTCGGCTAGCATTTTTCCCAAAACGCGTATAGAAATACGTAAAAACGACACCGCTAATAGGGAGGATAAAGAGTAACCAAGGGTTTGCTAAACGAACATCTGTTACATAGGTAAGACTCTTTAAGAAAAAGGCGGATAACGCCCCCATAAATAAACCAATAATTGCGGTAATGAGCAACCATTTTGCCATATAACCGCCGATTGATAGTAGTTGCTTTGTTTCTTTTTTCACTTTACATGCTCCTTTACAATTTTCTTATCGCCAATCCTAGCGTACAGAAAAAGCCTACCAAAGGGTACACTTCTCCCGTTTGGTAGGCGTCATTAATTTATTCGTCCGATAAATAGTTCGTGGTGAACACCATCACCATGTTGCTATTAAACTATTAAAAATAATACCACGCAACTCTGGAAAGTGCAATAGAAGAATAACTCATTACCTTTAACAACCTTCACGTGTCTTTTTAGACACTAGCTCATTAAAAAAAATAACCATGATTTCTTCGCTTTCCAGATCTAACAACTTAGAAATCAATTTAATATCTGAAGCTTTAAATACAACCTCTCCTTTTAATTTCTTATAAATTGTTGAAGCTGAGATTGGTTGACCTGCAGCGGTCATTTCACTTGCTAACCATTCAACATTTTTCCCTTTTAATTTCAATTTTGAATGAATTAAATTTGATTCCATTTTACTCCCCCTTTTCACCCCTTTTAGTGTCTTATTAGACACTGGAAGTATATCATTTTGTGAAAAAACCGTCAATATATGCCTATTCAATAGTTATTTATCACTCTATGTATAGAGTAAAACATGTTTCTTTTGCGACACTTTTTGTGCTAGAATGTTTTTACGGAGGTGGTTTTTTTGAAAGAAAATTTTTTGAAGCAAAAAAGGATGGAGAAAAATCTTACATTAGAACAAGTTGGAAATTTTGTTGGTGTTGGAAAAAGTACCGTCAGGAAATGGGAAACTGGAATGATTGAAAATATGGGGAGGGATAAAATTGTCGCCTTATCTAAAATTTTAGATGTATCACCTCTTGAAATCTTAGGTATTCCTGAAACGGAAGAAACGCCATTTGTTGTCCCAACCAATATTATGAACATTTACAAACAGTTAACAACTGAAAATCAAGAAGCAGTCTTTCGATACGCTCAAAAGAAATTAACAGAACAAAATTACTTTTAATATTTATTTTAAATAGATGAATGCTAGACTTTTTAGTCAACGTCAAACAAAAAAAGCTTATCCTTACGGATAAGCTTTTTTTAGATTGACTGTTGGCCAAAATACTGACGCCATTTGGTTTTCATGGCTGTCGTCATCGGCAACGCCGCTTCTTTTACAGCACAATATTTGTCAACAAAGGTTACAATGTAACTTTCTTTGTATTTTGGTGGTGCAATAGTTGCGCCCCACATATGTTTAATAATAATGTCTCGTTCTAAATCAGACAACTCTGTAATTTTTTCAGCATTTTTGGCTGCAATTCGTGGATGAACATAGGCATGAGAGCCTTCGTCAAACTTTGTTGTGCGCCAATCATAGTAAAACAAATCATGTAATAAACCAGCACGAGCTGTTGCACGAGCATTGCCGTTCCAACGCTTTGCTAATTTATAGCTATGATAGGAAACACTAATTGAATGTTCTAAACGAGTTGAATGCATATGTTGTGTGTATTCTGCTAATTTTTGGACTTCTTCGGTTGCTAATAAATCTTCTACATAAGAAAGATATTCTTCGTCTTCACGCCATTTTTCTGTCATATAATTGGGTGCCACCTTTTCTAATCCTTTTATAACTTGACTCGAGTATAGCACCCCAGCTATTTAATTACTATGAATTTCTCAATCTGTAACTTAACTTTAATATTTGCTTAATAAGTTTAGCGTTCAACGCAGTAAAATTTTCACAAAAACTTCTACATTTCTTCTGGTGCATGTAACCCTAGTAAACGTAAATCTTCTTTTAGAACAGTAGCTACTGCATAAACTAACGCTAAGCGTGCCTCTTTTTGAGCATCTTCATCCAAAATCCGAACATGGGCATAATATTTATTGAACGCTTGTGCTAAATGAATGCTATGTTTCGCAATAACAGATGGTTCATATTTTTCAGCAGCTTGCATCACAGTTTCAGGGAATTTTTGTAACAACTTCACGACTTCCCAGCTATCCTTGTCATTTAGTGCATAACGTTGTGTAGCGTCTGGTGTAAAGTTTGCTTTACGTAAAATACTCATCGCACGAGCATGTGTATATTGAACATATGGCCCAGTTTCGCCTTCAAAACGAACAACTTCATCTAATACAAAATCGAAATTATTTAGACGATCATTTTTAAGGTCATGGAAAATAACTGCACCTACACCTACTTGTTTCGCCACTTCTTCACGATTTGCTAAGTCTGGATTTTTCTCGTTAATTTGATTTCCTGCTAAAGTAACAGCTTCATTCAATACTTCTTCTAATAAAACAATTTTCCCTTTACGTGTGGATAATTTTTTACCGCCTTGAGTAATTAAACCAAACGGAATGTGTTCCATATCATCTGACCAGTCAAACCCTAGTTCTTTCAAGACTGCTTTTAGTTGTTTGAAGTGATTGCTTTGTTCGTTACCGACTACATAAAGTGATTTGGCAAAATCATACGTCCGTTTACGGTAAAGCGCAGCAGCTAAATCCCGTGTGATATATAAGGTCGCACCATCTGATTTACGAATAAGTGCTGGATTTAAATTATATTCTGTCAAATCAACAATTTCTGCACCTTGATTTTCTGTTAATAAATGTTTTTCTTCTAATAAAGTAACAATTTCATCCATTTTATCATTATAAAAGGCTTCGCCATTGTATGAATCAAATTCAACTTCTAACATGGAATAGATTTTATCAAATTCTTTTAGAGACTCGCTACGGAACCATTTCCATAATTCATTGGCTTCTTGGTCTCCTTCTTCTAATTTTTTAAACCATGCACGTGCTTCGTCTTCTAATTCTGGGTTTTCTTCTGCTTCTTCATGAAATTGCACATATAAGCGCAATAATTCATTAATTGGTTGTTGGCGGACTGCTTCTTCAGAACCCCATTTTTTATAAGCTACAATTAACTTACCAAACTGTGTACCCCAGTCACCTAAGTGGTTAATCCGAATTGGCTGATACCCAATTTTTTCTAAAATAAAGGCAATTGAATTCCCGATTACCGTAGAACGTAAGTGCCCCATAGAAATTGGTTTAGCAATGTTTGGTGAAGACATATCAATAGGAACATTGCCATTATTACCAAAGGTACTGTTTCCGTAGTTGTTTTTTTCTTTGACTACTTCGCCAATAACAGCTTGACTGACTGCTTCTTTATTCATGAAGAAGTTTAAATAAGGTCCCACCACTTCAATTTTTTCAAAATTTGTGCCATCAATTTTTTCTGCTAATTCTGCTGCAATTTGTTGTGGTGCTTTACGATAAATCTTAGCTAATGAAAAGGCTGGAAAAGCAACATCTCCATGATCAACAGATTTAGGATTTTCCAATAATTGTTCGATTTGATCCATCGTTAATTCTTCATTTAAAACATCATGTAACGCTTTTGCTACGATTTCTTTGTTGTTCATAAGAACCCTCCTGATTAATTTGTAAGTATAAAAAAACAAAAACGTCTCTGACAAAACAAAATGATTTGTTTTGTCAGAGACGAGAATTTACCCGCGGTACCACTCTAATTGTCTATACTACTTGGATAGACCTGCTTCATCGATAACGGTGATTGCCGTCTGCTTTCAGCAGAATTCTAAAAGTGCGCTTCCTCATTCCGATCACTCTTGGCTCCCACCTTCCCAAGATCGCTAAGCTGACGTTGAAATAAGTACTCTCTTTATCATCGAATGTCATTGTTAAACTGGCTTCATTATAGCAAATTTTTGTCTAGCTGGCTAGCCTTCTTCACTAATTGTCATAAAACTAACGCCAGGTTCTGCATTTAAGTTATACGAAGCAAAATGATTCTTTTCAGCTTCGATAAAGGCGGCAGCGCCAATCATCGCCGCGTTATCCCCACAAAGTTTTAATGGCGGAATAAGTAATGTCACTTCTGGTAATTGTTCACTGATTGCATGTCTCATTGCTTCTCGTAATCCTTGATTCGCAGCAACGCCCCCAGCGATTAGCAATTGCTTAACAGGATATTCTTGACAAGCACGAATGGTTTTAGTCACTAATACTTCTACCACACTCGCCTGAAAACTTGCGGCTAAATCCTTTGTAGACAGTGCTTCACCACGTTGCTCTGCATTATGAAACGTGTTAATAAACGCACTTTTCAAACCACTAAAGCTAAAGTCATAGTTATCCTCTTTTAGCATCGCCCGTGGAAATTGATAGGTATCTGTGCCTTCATGGGCCAAAGCATCAATCTCTTTGCCACTAGGATAAGGCAACCCTAACACCCGTCCGACTTTATCATACGCTTCACCAGCTGCATCATCGCGTGTTTCACCAACAATTTCGAAAGAGCCATCTTCTTTCATGTAGACCAATTCCGTATGTCCTCCACTAACGAGTAAGGCCATCAATGGAAATTCGAGCGGTGCCACAAAACGGGCAGCATAAATGTGTCCAGCCATATGATTGACCGGAATAAGTGGTAATTGGTGCGCCCAAGCAAATGCTTTTGCTGCAGAAAGTCCTATTAATAAAGCACCGACTAACCCAGGCCCATAGGTCACAGCAACACCACTAAGCTCTTCTGGTGTGACTTTTGCTTCTGTTAATGCTTCTTCAATACAGATCGTCACTTGTTCAACATGATGACGACTCGCAACTTCCGGAACGACTCCACCAAAACGTTGATGGCTCTTAATTTGCGAAGCTACGATATTGGAAAGAATTTTGTCGCCATCTTCAATGACAGCCACACTTGTTTCATCACAGCTACTTTCCACAGCTAATAATAATTTACGTTCTTTTGTAAAAATTGTCATTGGGCTTCCTTCCTTAATTTCGCACACATTACAAAGGCATTTTCTTGCGGTTCTTTATAATAATTTTTTCGAACAGCTACTTTCCGAAATCCTGTTTTCTCATAAAGTTTTTGAGCTAATGTATTCGATTCTCTGACCTCTAAGAAAATTTGTGTAATGTCACGACTTTTAACATATTCTTTAAAAGCTTTCATTAATTGACAACCAATTCCTTGGTGTTGTCTCTGACCATTCACAACAACGTGACTAATTTCTGCTTCATCTAAAATAAAATGATAGGCAATATAGCCTAACCACTGGCCATTTTCAACTAAAAAAAGATATTCGCTATTTTCCTGAGCAAAATCTTCCGCGAATTGTGTTTCTGTCCAAGGGGAGCCAGTTGTATAAGAAGAATTACTGAAACGCCATAATTCTTCACCAATATTTGCTACAGATATTTCTTTTTTTGTTACTAACATTTTTTCTTCACTCTTCTTTTAAATCAATTATCATTTCTAGTGCGTCTTCATTATTTTCGTCATAATAGCCTTTTTTCACCGTTTGTGAGGCAAAGCCAATTTTTCGATACAAACGTTGGGCTTTAACATTACTCATTCGTACTTCTAGCGATAAGGTTTCACAACGATTTTTCTTGGCAAAAATTCGCGTTTCTTCTATTAAAGAACGACCTAAACCTAAGCCTTGGTATGCTGTATGGACAGCGACATTCGTAATGTGTGCATCCGTTCCTTGAATCCGACAACCAATAAAGCCAACTGTTTTTCCGTTAATTGCCGCTAACAAATAGAGATGCGGCGCTTTTGAGCCAAGTTCTGCCATGAAAGCAGACATCGTCCAAGGAAGTTCCCCAGCGTAAACTTCACGTTCAATTGCTAGTAAATCCTTAATATCTTGGTAGGTGATTTCACGCAATTGAAATTCTTGCTGGTTCATTGCAATGGTTTTAGTTATATACCGTTGCCGTCTTTTTGTAAAGTATTTTGTCACAAAATTAAAGTTTTTCCACATAGCTTTCTCCATTAGGCGTGTGTGTCTTCAACCAATTTTCTTCCGCTTCTACTTTTTTCAAATACGCAGGTAAGAACCCATGAACATTTTCAACAGGCTCAGCCACACTACCTAACGCAGCCAAAACTGCAGCATTAGGAATTTGCCATTGCGGGACATCACAAATTTCCCCATGAGGAATGATTTGAGCTATTTCTTCAGTGAATTTTTCAACATCTTCACCCACAAAAAAAAGATTTGGTTCATTTTTTAGTTGTTCTAATAACTCCCGCAGGGAAATATGTTGGTCCGGTAACTCATTTTGCCACACGCCATCGACAAACCGATAAGCACCAGCATAGACGTTTTTACGACGCGCATCAAAAAGAGGCACAACTAAACCGGTTTGCCCAACACAATTGGCAGCTAACGTTTGTAGACTGGAAATGCCTACTAGCTCTTTCTTTAAAGTATAGGCCAATGTTTTGGCAGTCGTCACGCCTAAACGTAAGCCAGTGTATGATCCAGGTCCTTCTGCTACGACAAAACGATCAATTGCCGTTGGCGCCAAGTTCAATTGACTCATCAAATAGTCAATTGCCGGCATCAATGTTAAGCTATGATTTCTTTTAACCGTTGCTGTATAACTTCCCAGAATTTTTTGATTTTCACACACAGCAATACTCAATGTTTGGTTAGATGTATCTATTGCTAAAATTCGCACACGAATCCCTTTCCTTCTACAATTTAGTCGCTTCATTGTAGCACACTTTCCTTTTTCTAAAAAGGGAAAACGAGGTTTCTTTTTACAGAAACCTCGTTTCGTTCATTTTCTCTTTTTATTTAATGGTTGCTTCTAAGTAATCAATTAATGGTTTACTGATATCTGTTGCAGAACCATTTTCTCCTGAATTTTCAACCATAATCATTGTTAAGAATTTATTGTTACTACGATCTAACGTTAGAAGGAAACTGTTTTCTTTGCCATCTGTATCTTGTTTATCTTTTATTTCAGCTGTTCCTGTTTTAGCAGCCAATGAGAAGTTCGGATTGTACATATTATAAACATAACCTGAAGGATCTTCCACACTACCTAAAAGATCTGTGGCAATTGTATTCGCTGCGTTTGCGCTGATTACATTGTCTTTTTTCTTTGTTTCTTTGTCTAAAACTAATTTTGGATAGACTAATGTTCCATTATTTTGGAAAACACTATACATGGTAGCTTGCTGGATTGGCGAAATTAACAATTGGCCTTGACCGTAGCCCGTATCTGCTAAAAGAATTTCAGAATTAAATTTATCTTCATTTGAAATTTGAGCAGACGTCATGGCAATTGGTAAATCTAGTTCCTCACCGAAAATGAATTTATTAAGACCAGCTCTAAATTTGTCTTCCCCCATACGTAATGTTTGTTGGGCAAAATAAATATTATCTGAATTAACTAAAGCGGTACGCAGATTGACTGGACTTGCTTCTTTTACACGTGTCGCAAAATAGCCGCCCCAAGATTTATCTTTTTGCCATTTCAAACCATTAATTTCTAGCTCTTCATCTGGCTTCAATGTCCCTGCATCTAAACCAATGGCACCGGTAATTGTTTTAAAGGTAGAGCCTGGTGCATAGCCTGTCGCAAAACGTGCTGTGAATGGTAAATCTTTGTTGTTATTGTAAGCATCATATTCTTTTTGAGAAATGCCATTGGCCATTTTATTAGGATCATACGAAGGTGAACTAACCGTTGCTAATAAATCGCCTTTTTGAGGATCGGTAATGACCGCACTACCAGGACGTTTGTCAAATATAGCGAAGGCTTGTTGTTGTACGCCACTGTCAATCGTTAATTTAATCGTTTGACCATCTTTTTTCTCTTTGGTTTGTAAAGCTTTTTTGACATTCTCTTTGTCATCTAAAATAACTAGTGAGCCACCATCTTGCCCTCTTAATTCTTTATCAAACGCTCGTTCTAAGCCAGTTTTACCAATTACGCCCGTACTACTTAACTCTGGATTTTTTTCAATATCTTCTGCAGTAATGGTGCCCGTATACCCGATTAATTGCGCAGCTGCTTCCCCCAGCGGATAATAACGTGACTCTGTATCTTTTGTCGCAGCCCCTGTTGGTAATTCTGTCACTGGTTCAGAAGCGACTGTGATTGGTACAAAGGAGTCTGCTTGGACCCATCCTTGGCTTAACTTTTGATTGATTTCATCAACAGAAACGCCGAACTTATCACTAAAAGCTTTGATATTGGCTGTTTTTTCTGCGCCAGAACCAAGTTTGCCAGGCACTACGCCCACTTCGTCAAACACTTTGTTAATTGCTAGCCCACTACCATTACGATCGACAATTTCTCCACGTTTGGCATTATCTACTTGAATCGAAATTTTATCATTTCCTGACATATCTGGAAAAATTAAAGACGGCTTCCAAGCGATTTGGTAGGTATCGCCTTTTTTGGCGATACTTGATTGATAAGACAAATCTTTCATTTCGCCTAAAGGAGTGCTCATCGATAATTTATAGGTAAATGTGTATTGATTGTCTTTCGCCTTTTTGACTTGAACATCACTAGCTTTGACTCCTTCAGCTTGAATCCCTGAATAAATTGCTTGGTATTTTTCAACAACAGATTTAGTATCATAGCCATTTTTCTTTAAGCTAGCTTCTTGAACAACGGACGGTAACTTATCAAATTCCTGTTTTGACAATACGTTTAAAAATGTAGTAGCTGTTTTCTTCGCTTCGGCTAATTCTTGTTTGGCTTGCCATTGACTATAAGCATAATACCCGCCACCGGCAGCAGCGATTAGAACCAAGGCAGAAACACCAAGAATAAGTGGTTTTTTTGAAGATTTTTTATTACGATTGCTTCGTTCCATTCAATAATCCCCTAACTATATAATATGTCTTTTCTTCTATTATACGTAACTTTTTTTAAAATGCTTGTGTTTCACCTATACTTTTTTTAATTTCTTAATAAAGTTTGATCAATTTTTTCCATTTCATCAGGCTTTCGTTGGATTTCTCTGCATTCATTGTGTGGTATACTAGCTTTAACAATTAGTTTTTTATTAGGAGGAATGAACATGGGACTTATTAAAGCAGCAACAAGTTCAGTTGGCGGTGGCTTGGCCGATCAATGGCTAGAGGTTATTGAACCTGATAATATGGGGGACACAACCGTCATGACAAAAGGTGTTTTTGTGCGTAAAGATGATAAACGTGGTTCTAATCGTAAAGGAACGGACGATGTTTTAACAGATGGTTCTGTTGTACATGTCTATCCCAACATGATGATGCTTCTTGTCGATGGTGGCAAAATCATCGATTACACTGCTGAAGAAGGCTATTATACAGTCAAAAATGATTCTGCGCCTTCAATGTTTAACGGTTCTTTAAAAGATGCGATTGCAGAGACCTTCAGTCGTTTCAAATTTGGTGGCGTAACTCCACAAAAACAACAAGTTTTTTATATTAATTTGCAAGAAATTAAAGGCATTAAATTTGGAACACCTGCGCCATTAAACTATTTTGATAATTTTTATAATGCCGAACTTTTCTTACGTGCACACGGAAATTACTCAATTAAAATTACAGATCCTTTACTATTTTATACTAATGCGATTCCTAAAAACCAAACGCAAGTAGATATTAATGATATTAATGAACAATATTTGGCGGAGTTCATTACAGCATTGCAAGCAGCAATCAATCAAATGTCTGCTGATGGGCAACGTATTTCTTATGTTCCCTCAAAAAGTGTTGAATTAAGCAAATATATGCAAACTGCGCTTGATGAGGATTGGCGCACCAATCGCGGTATGGAAATTGTTTCTGTAGCAGTTGCGAGCATTTCTTATACAGATGATTCAACTAAATTAATCAACATGCGAAATGAAGGTGCTATGCTCAGCGATCCAGGTGTTCGCGAAGGCTATGTTCAAGGTTCCTTGGCTCGTGGTATGGAGGCTGCTGGTAAAAATGAAGGTGGCGCTATGAGCGGCTTTATGGGCGTTGGTATGGGCATGAATGCGAATGGCAACTACTTTGCGCAAGCGTCTCAAACAAACCAACAACAAATGCAAGAAAAACAAAACCAGCAAAATGCACAAGGGGCTACAGACACTTGGACTTGCCCACAATGTGGGACTGAAAACACTGGGAAGTTTTGTTCAAACTGTGGTACACCAAAACCAACAAACGAAAAACCAAAATTAGAAATGAAATGTAGTGAATGTAGCGAAATTGTTGACTTAAGTAATGGTATTCCTAAGTTCTGTCCACATTGTGGTAAACCATTCCAAGGGGTTCCTTTATAAGCAAGTAGTGAACAATTAAAGAAAAGGGTCAGGCACAAGTCTACCCTTTTTCTTTGAATCAGATTCCTGTTATTTACTCACTCTATTAGAAAGGACGGTTGCAATGGAAACAACATTTACCCATAAATGCCCCAACTGTGGCGGCCCGCTCTTATTTAATCCCAAAGATCAAAAATTTCATTGTGAATATTGTTTAAATATTTACACGGAAGAAGAAGTGACTCGTTATGAGCAACAGCAACATGAGGCGCATTTAGAGAATCCCTCAACAACGACTGCCGAGGAAAATTTGACTTTCACAGCGGAAGAAGAATCCTCCGCCACGCAACAAACAGAGACCACTGAGAATGAAACAACTGCCGATGCAGGCACAATGGAAATTTTTAATTGTCCAAGCTGTGGCGCTCAAATTGTCACCGATGCAACAACAGCAGCCACATACTGTTATTATTGCCATAATCCAGTTGTCTTGGCTGGTCGATTAAGTGGCGAATTTTTACCAGAAAACGTCTTACCCTTTACAATTGAAAAAGACGAAGCGATTGAAAAATTTCTCGCTTGGACCAAGAAAAAATGGTTCATTCCTCGAGATTTTTTCAGCAAAAATCAAATCGATAAATTAACTGGGGTTTACTTCCCCTATTGGGTCGTTGATGCAGAAGTCGACGGACAACTGCAAGCTACTGGCACAAGTATTCGCATTTGGCGCGTAGGTGATATTGAATACACCGAAACAAAACGTTTCAATGTGGGACGTTCAGGAAAATTATCGTTTAAAGAATTAGTTAAAAATGCCTTGTCAAAAAACGTCCAACAAAAAATGGTGGAAGGCGTTCAACCATTTTTAATTGATCAAGCGGTGCCTTTCAAAAGCCAATACCTAGCAGGTTTTCAAGCAGAAAAACGCGATATTGAATATGAAGCAATCAAAAAACACGTCCAACAAGAATTACAAGATTATTCGGAATCATTGTTACGGGACTCTGCTTCTGGTTATACTACGTTGACAAATGTTCGCACGGATATTTCTCTAAATCAAGAAAATAATCACTATATGCTTTTGCCAATTTGGTTAGTCACCTATCGCAGTCAGGAACAATCAAAAAAAGTTTATTATTATGCCATGAATGGACAAACAGGTAAAGTAAGCGGTGTACTTCCAATTAGTTACACTCGTTTAGGGCTAGCAACGTTAGGCATTTTCGCTGGACTCTTAGCACTCTTTTTATTAGGAGGTTATTTCCTATGAAAAAACGACTTTTACCTATTTTTTTCCTAATACTTCTTACCTTTGGCCTTGCCCTACCCGTTTCGGCGGCTGAAAATTCAATTGATGATGACGCACAATTACTGACACCTGATCAAATAAACCAACTAAAGCAAGAGATACAACCTTTGGAAGAAAAAACAAAAGCCTCTGCCTTTATTGTGACCACAAATAATAATACCTATGGCGATGAACAAGAATATGCAGATCATTATCTTTTAAATAAAGTTGGCAAGGATCAAAATGCGATTCTTTTTCTCATTGATATGGACTTACGGAAAGTCTACATCTCTACTTCTGGAAACATGATTGATTATATGACGGATGCACGAATTGATGATACCTTAGATAAAGTAATGGATGGGATGAGTCAAGGAAATTATTTTGCGGCTGCTCAAACCTTTGTTCAGGAAACTCAAGCATTTGTTGACAAAGGGGTTCCTGGGGGTCACTATCGTGTGGACAGCGAAACAGGTAAAATCACTCGTTATAAAGTCATTACCCCGCTGGAAATGGTAATTGCTTTTGCTGCTGCGCTGATACTCAGTTTGGTCTTCTTAGGCATTAATATTTCTAAATATCAATTAAAATTTTCAAGTTATCAATATCCCTTTAGGGAAAAAACAACTTTAAACTTAACCTCCCGCACAGATCAGTTAACCAACTCTTTCATCACTACGCGTCGTATTCCTAAAAACAATGGCGGCAGTGGCGGAATGGGCGGTGGTGGTAGCACCACCCACTCAACTGGCGGCGGCACATTCGGTGGCGGCGGTCGAAGTTTTTAGATTTTTCGCAGAAATACCAACTCCTATAAACCAACCGATTGAACCAAAACTATCTGATTCACAAAAAAACTCATCTAGCACTATTGAAGACGTAATGGCTGAGTTAAGAAATTTAAAAATGTTAGTTGATGAAGGAGTTCTAACAGAAGAAGAATTTCAACAAAAGAAACGGCAATTGCTTCAATTAGATTAATAAAAAAATCCTGAAAAGACTCGTCATCTTTTCAGGATTTTTTTCTTCTTGGTATTTTCCCATAATTCTTGATAAGGTATTTCATGGATATCACGAAAATAAGCTACTTCAAACTTTTCAAAATCAGTTGACTGGCAGTTGCCGGTTAAAACACCAATTCCTGCTTTGCCATGACACGTTCCCATGAAAACATCCACGAGCGAATCACCTACCATAATTACTTCTGTCGCCTTCAATTGACATGACTGACAAAAGGCTTGGAGCATGTCCGCATCTGGTTTCGGTAAGTAACGATCTCCTGTCGCAATAAAATCAAACATTTCTGTTAAACCAAGATATTCCATAATCAACATAGTCGCTGGCAAAGTATCTGAAGTTGCTAATCCAATTTTATAGTTCTTCCGTTTTAGCTCAAGAAATAACTGTTTTAAATCACCAATTGGTTCAATCTTTTTCAGATTTTTTCGTAAATAATCATAAAAAAATTGCTCCAGCCATCGACTGCTGATTCCCTGTTCGACTAATTCCTCAAATTGCGCCAATTCCTGATAAAGTTCCTGATAAAGGACTTCATCAAGTAAATGTTTTTGCAAAAAACGTTGCTCCTGAATAGCTAATATCTTTTTTATTTCTGCTGAATGATGAGGGGCTAACATACTTAGTGTTTCAAAACAAGCTTGCAAACCTGCTTGCCAAAGAGTGTCAAAACGAATACACGTACCATCTTTATCAAATAAAATTCCTCGATTTTCCATGAAAGAACACCTCAAAACGTTTGCTTTGCTTCCTATTTGTTTCTTCAAGTATACTAATCATTTATTTGATTTTGATATTCTTTTTGTATCATTTGTGTAAAAAAATATAAAAAAGCAACGAATTTTTCTAAATTCGTTGCTTTTATATTAATCGATTACTTTTTTCACTTTGAATTCTTTTGTTTCAGCAGACGGTTCTGTTTGATCAGCTAATTCAAATAAAATATGGGTACCATTTTCTTCATCTTCAACGATAATCAGTTTTCCTGGAATCTTTCGAGTATCTTTCGCAATTTGGGCTTCTTTAATTAATTTTTTTTGATCTCTTTTTGAAGCAAGGGCATTTCCTAAATTAAAAAAGACAGTTTCTTCCATAATTAACCACTCACTTTCTCTACTTTTTTTAAGTTAATTATAGCATATCCCTAGAAAAAGTGGCAGCTTGTGTCCTTTTACTTTCATTTAAGCATCAATAATCAAGGAATAAGCATAAGGACTTTCATAAATTCCTGAAGTATAATAATTGAGCCTCTTTTTAAATAGCGGGCCGTCAATTACCAACGTATGGTACTCCCCGTTTTCTCCGCAAATATCTAATTGATGCTCTTTAAGGTACGTGATAAATGTTTCATTTAACGGTTCTCCTAAAAATTTTATTGGAATACCTGCCTCTTTGCTGACCGTTTTGATAATTGCTGTGTACCCTTTTGCCAAGAATTCTTTCACAAGTGCTTCGCGATTTTCCTGCCAAAGAGGTAATTGTGGCTCAAGCCCAGCACTTAATGCAACTTGGCGATCCCAAGCACCATTTTGTTCAATATCTATATCGCCAAAACAAACCGTTTCTGCACCTAATTTTTTGGTTTCCTGCAGTGCCTCAACCACTTTTTCTGTGTAATTTGTTTCATTGTTATGTGATATAACAAGTGGTAAATCTAACGCTTCGGCTGCTGCTTCTAAGACGGAGATTGGTATCCCGTGAAACCAAGAACGATTAATTTCATCACTTAATGTTGTCACTAACGCTACTGGCTGATTTCCTGCTTGTACCAATCGATCCATCGCCAATAAACAGTCTTTACCAGAGCTATAACTTAAACAAAATTTTTTCATAAACGTTCCCTCTTTTCTTTATGACTATACCTCAAAACAATACATCCGTATACATATTTATTATTTAAGTATAACTAATACTGAATAGTTATTTGAATCAAAACATGGTATAAAATAGAGGTAAAGCAAGCTTTATTCACTTCTTTATATCTCTTTTCAACGGATGATCAGCTGGCGGAAACCAGCTGATCTTTTTTTCAAAAAACACAGCTATCTTTTGCAGTTTTCTTTTCCTCATGTTATAAAGAGATAGTAGGAAGCATTTATTCACTTCTTTACAAATCTATCTTAATCTTAGACAGTCGGCGGAAAACGGCTGTCTATTTATCTGGAAAAATTATGAACTCGTCAGCTAGTGGTCAGTTGACGAGTTTTATGTTATAATAATTAGAACACGAAAAATATTTTTAAACGAACCATTCAATTGTTTTGATGATTTTATTCAAAACTGGCGTGTCTAGAGAGACACAAGGATGTATTAGAGGTAGGGAATACATCGCTTAAATGAAAAATACTTGAATACTAGAAATAGTCTGATCCAACTTTAAAATAATAATATTGATTCGTTAGATAGCCTTCTCTTTAAAGAGAAGGCTATTGTCAATTAAAGAGTAAAACCACCGTATGTTTAAAGTTAAACTTATCTCAAACATACCCTGTCAGTGTTTCACGCATTATCTCAATAAACAGTAAAAATCCAGAAGAGAGACTCTTCTGGATTTTTACTTATTTGACGATACTTTTTTAAATTTTGTTAATCAATTTAAAATAATCCACATAAGTGCATAATTGGGAAAACAAATAATAAACTATCAAAACGATCTAAAATACCACCATGTCCTGGCAAGATGTTACCAGAGTCTTTCACGCCATAATGACGTTTGATAGAAGATTCAACCAAATCACCGAATTGCCCTACTATAGAAAATAGAACCGTCAATACAAGCATCACCGGCATTGGATAAGGAAATAGCCCTTTATTAGCTGTGAAAACTAAAAACAACGCTGCTACAACCACGGCTGATAAAATACCACCAAGTGCACCTTCTATTGTCTTGTTGGGTGAAACATCTGGCATCAATTTATGACGACCAAATCGTCGTCCAAATAGATATGCACCAATATCCGTTGCCCAGACAATGAATAAAGCAAATAACAAGACTTCAAAACCTGCGGAACGGGCACTAATAAAGTTCTGGAACCCCATCCCTACATATAAACTGACAATAACTGGAAAGCCAGCTTCTTCAATCGTATATGTATTTTTAGAAATCACCGAAGCACCTAACAACAACATTACAGTGACATAAAATAAAATGAAATTTGTTTGCATTTCCGGCAAAAAGTTTAACCATTTAATTGTCGGGATAACTAAAAAAACGGCCCCTAATGCTGATAAAACACCTTCAAAACTTAATAACGTTAATCCTTTCATACGGAATAACTCGTACACGCCGACTACTGCCAAAGCAACAGCGGCAATCTCAATTGCAAAACCACCATACCAGATAATTGGAATAAAGATGATTAATGCGACGATAGCTGTGATGACACGTTGTCTCACTGCGGATCGCTCCCTTCTGTTTCTGTAGTTTCTTTTAGACCTCCAAAACGACGATTACGATTTTGGAAAGAAGCAATCGCGGTTTCTAAAGTGTCCCCTGAAAAATCAGGCCATAATGCTTTTGTAAAAAACAACTCGCTATAAGCAATTTGCCATAGCAAGAAATTACTAATTCTCTCTTCCCCACTTGTTCGAATCAACAATTCTGGATCACGAAGTTCCGTGGGTAAAAAGCCAGTCATTAAGTGATCTGCGATCGTTTCTTCTGTAATCTCATCTGCCGTATATGCTTTTTCTGAAACCTCTGCAGCAATCTGTTTCATGGCAGTTAGTAGCTCCGCACGCGCCCCATAATTTAAAGCAAAGTTCAAAACCATGCCCGTATTGTCCTTGGTTTGCTCAATGGCCCGCTTAACAGCATCTTGCGTATGGCTTGGTAGAAACTCTTGGTAGCCCATTACATTGACTTTAACATTTTCCTTAATTAATTCAGGCACGAATGTATCAAAAAAATCAACAGGCAATTGCATTAAGAAATTGACTTCATCTGTTGGTCTCTTCCAATTTTCCGTTGAAAATGCATAAAGTGTTAAAACTTTAACGCCTAAATGACTAGCATGCTTCGTTATTTTTTTAACCGTATCCATGCCTTCTTTATGTCCAGCAATTCTCGGCAGTCTTCGATTTTGTGCCCACCGTCCATTTCCGTCCATAATAATGGCAATGTGCTGCGGAATTTGGCCTTCTTTATCAAAGGCGTACTGGCTTGCTTCTTCTACATATTTATTTTTTTGCGGAAAAAAACGTAACATCTTTTTCCCTCCATTCCAAAAAATCTATCTTAATTATTATAACAATAACTAATGCAAATGCCTATGCATAGTCCCTGAATTTTCCTGATAATTAAGAAATTCCTTGTAACTTTATCATTTATGGTCCTTTTTTAAAAGAAAAAAACTTAGACTTGGCAGGTAAATCAACATGATGTATCTGCCTAGCTTTAAAATTTTAAATAAACAACGGGACAGGAGCAGCTTCTTCGGAAATAAGCTGAACGTCCTTGAGAGACAAAAAGCATCTTTCAGAACTTTCTTCTTATTTCTTGAAGCTTAACACGCCTGTCCCGACCTCAAGTTTTTATTCTATTGTCTTTTTCTTTTTATTCATTGACTGGAACAATGGCACCGTTCCATTTTTTCGTAATCCAATCTTGGACTTCTTTGCTACGTAACACTTTGACTAATTTTTTTACATTTTCGTTGTTTTCGTCTTCTTTACGAACCGCAATAATATTGGCATAAGGTGAACTTTCTTTTTCTAAGGCAATCGCATCTTTTTTCGGATTTAATCCTTGATCCACGGCAAAGTTTGAGTTAATTAAAACCGCAGCCCCTTCTTCATTGTCATAAAGAGTGGTCATGATTGCTGGATCACTTTCATGATTGAATTTCAACTTTTTAGTATTTTTATCAATATCATCGAAAGTAGCAGTTGTCCGGTCTACCCCTTCTTTCAGCGTGATTAAACCAGCATCTTCTAAAATCGTTAAAACACGTGGCCAATCTGAAACGGAAGAGCTAACGTAAATCGTTGAATCATCAGGAATTTCTTGTAACGATTTGTATTTTTTCGAGTAAAGCCCAACTGGTTCTAAATGAATCGCACCTGCATTCACAAAGTCATAATCATTTTCTTTAACCGCTTCATTAAAGAACGGCACATGTTGGAAATAGTTGGCATCGATATCACCACTTTCCAACGCCTTGTTAGGTAGCACGTAATCTGTATAAGTCGTCACTTCTAATTTTACGCCTTCTTTTTCTAATAAAGGTTTTACATGTTCTAAAATCTCTGCATGCGGAACTGGTGAAGCCCCAACTTTCAAGACCGAGTCATCACTCTTTTTATTGCCGCAAGCCCCTAAAATTAAGACAGCTACTGCTACAGTAATTACTGACCATAATGTACGTTTTTTCATCTTATTCCCTCCATTTATCGTTTATCTATTTTTTTAGCGACTGTATCCCCAAGCCATTGAATCGCAAAGACAATAACTAAGATACAAATCGTTGCTACTAAGGTAACTGTATTTTGACCACGTTGGAAGCCATCTTGATACGCCAAACTTCCTAAACCGCCCGCTCCAATAGCAGCCGCCATTGCAGTGTAGCCCACTAAAGAAATGGTTGTAACGGTTAAGCCAGAAACAAGTGCTGGCAGACTTTCTGGTAATAGCACTTTCCAAATTATTTGGAAACGATTGGCCCCCATTGCTTTGGCTGCTTCAATCACGCCTTTATCGACTTCACGAAAAGCAATTTCGACCATGCGAGCATAAAAAGGTGCTGCGGAAATAATCAATGCTGGTAAGGAACCTTTGACACCAGACATACTCCCTAAAATAATTTTTGTAAAAGGAATTAACAGAACGATTAAGATAATAAACGGAATCGAACGGAAAATATTTACAAAAATGGCTACTAGCCAATACAGTAATCGGCTCAAAATCCCTTTTCTGCCTGACGTTTCAAAAAGTAGTAGTCCTAAAATCAGCCCTAAAATGGCGACCACTATGATTGAAATCCCTGTCATATAAAGTGTTTCAATCGTTTTTTCTTGTAGTTTACTTATATCAATTTGGGAAAAATCAAAGAAACTTGCTAAGCCACGATTATTCATTTCCAATCACCTCTGTTTCTACACGAAGTTTACGTAATCCTTCAATGGCTGCTAGAATATTTTGCTCTTCGCCTAATAATTGAATATAAAGAGAACCCACTGCACCCTGCTTTGTTTGCTGAATGTTCCCTTGAATAATACTAACTTCTACTTGATATTCTTGGACAATATGCGAGATAATTGGCAATTTCGCTTGTTCACCGTGGAAAAGCAGGCGAACAATTTTTCCATTCGGATATTGTTCCAACATTTCTTCAACAACCAGTTCCGTTTCTTCAATGTTTTTATCCGCTTCTTGTTGGATAAAGCGTTTCGCAATTTCTGTTTGAGGCTTTTTGAAAATATCGATCACTTTACCTTCTTCAACAATTTCACCATATTCCATCACAGCTACGCGATTACAAATTTTACGAATCACGTGCATTTCGTGGGTAATTAATACAACCGTTAAATTTAATTCTTGGTTGATTTTTAGTAGTAATTCTAGCACTTCATCAGTTGTCTGCGGATCCAAAGCACTCGTTGCTTCATCACAAAGCAAAATATCAGGATTGTTAGCTAAGGCACGGGCAATCCCCACTCGTTGCTTTTGCCCACCAGAGAGTTGACTTGGGTAGGCGGTTTCCCGTCCTTCTAAACCAACCAACTTGATTAACTCTTCTGCGCGGCTTTTCCGATTTTGTTTTGGAACGCCAGCAATTTCCAATGGGAGCATGATATTTTCTAGGACCGTCCGTGACCATAATAAATTAAAATGTTGAAAGATCATCCCAATTTTTTTACGGAAGTTTCGTAGTTCTTTATTTGGCAACAATGCAATATCTTGTCCTTGAATTTCTACTTCACCTTCTGTAGGTGTTTCAAGCCCATTCAATAGGCGAACCAACGTACTTTTTCCTGCACCTGAATAGCCAATAATGCCATAAATATCACCTGATTCAACCGTTAAATCAATATCTTTTAAAGCCGTGACTTTACCCGCTTTACCGGAAAACTCTTTTTTTACATGACGTAATTCAATTAATGCCATTTTGTTCTCCTCTTCTTTCTGTTCTACTTTCTTATTTTGAAGGTTTCGCACTTTTTATGAAACGAATTTGCTTAATAAAAACAAAAAAACTTCCATCCTTTTGCTATTACAGCAAAAAGGACGAAAGTTTGTCATTTCGTGATACCACCTTAATTCGCTATTATTTCTCAATAATAACCTCATACGGTACTTGATTCTTCGCATACCGTTGGCTGTAACGGGCGCCCCGTAGTAAGTTCACTGCTTCGCTCACTTACTCTGCTCAAAGACCATCTTCCATCTTAAATCTGTTACCCATTCTCAGCAAACAGGGCTCTCTTCAAACGTCCTTAACATGTACTCTTCTTTTCAAAGCTTTCTTTTGATTAGATTGAGAAAATTATAGCAATAAACATTGGCCTTGTCAACGTAAGACTAAAGATTTTCAAATTCTGTTGGTTCAACATCTGCTAAAACAGCAATCCAGGCATTTTCTTCATCTAACGCACTTGGCTCTTGATCAGCCGCTTCATTAATCGCGACTACTTTACCAGATAATGGACTACTGAATTCACTGACTGCTTTTTCTGCTTCTAATTCAATTAAAGAATCACCTTTAGCTAATGTTTGTCCGACTTTTGGAAATGTTGCAAAAGTAATCTTCCCTAAATCCTCTTGGGCTTCGGCGGTTAAACCAATTTTATAACCTGCTTCTGTTGGTAAGATCCATAATTGATCGATTTGTTTCATTTCACTCATTTTCCAAGCACTCCTTCGTAATCTGCTTCTTTAAAACCATTCGTTAGAAATGTATTGTCTTTTAAGAGAATTGGACGCTTAATCAACATGCCATCCGCAGCTAAGCGCTGACTTGCTTCTTCAATAGAAAAACTGTCCACAAGATCTTTTAATCCTTGTTCTCTATATAAAACCCCACTTGTATTAAAAAAACGACGAACAGGCAAGCCGGTCTCTTTCATCCATTTTGCTAGTTGTTCACTACTAGGCGGTGTTGCTTTAATATCAATTGCTTGGTATTTAACGCCTTGTTGATCTAACCACGCTTTCGCTTTTTTACAAGTTGAGCATTTAGGATATTCATAAAGTGTGTACATTTCTACCCCTTCTTTCTTCTTTCTTTAACGACCACTTCTGGTACGAACCGTTTCTTGTTGGTAACGCATGGACATAATTAAGCCCACCCCAATCATGTTACCTAAAATGGAAGAACCACCTTGACTAATAAACGGTAATGGAATCCCAGTTAATGGTAGTAAACCAATATTCGCTCCAATGTTTTCAAAAACATGGAACAAAATCATCATGATAATTCCTGTGGCAATGTAGGCATAGAATTCATTATTTGTATCAAAACAAACGCGAATCATGCGGTAGATTAAAATAAAATACAACAAAATAATGAAACAGCCACCAATAAAGCCAAAGTTTTCACCAACAACTGTAAAAATCATATCTGACTCACGAACAGGGACATACACATCACTCACGTTAAAGCCTTTTCCGAAAAGGCCCCCAGAACCAATTGCTGTTAATGCTAGCGCTGGTTGGAATGAGCGATCTGGATCTGTATGGAAAGGATTTAGCCATAAATCAATCCGATCAAATTGATAAGCTTTAATGCCAATTTTAGACAATAAGTCTCTTCCTGTTTCTGTTGTTACCAAGTAGATGGTTCCAGCTCCGACTAGAGCAGCTATGATAAAGGCGGGCACAATAATTTTCCAAGTAATGCCAGACATTAAGAAAACTCCCCCAAAAATGGCTAAGAAAACTAACATCGTCCCGAAGTCTTTTTGTAAAAGTACTAAAACAATTACCGGAATCGCCACTAATAGCATTTTAGCGATTAGCCAAAAGTCGCTTTTGAGTGTTCGGTCCACATATTTAACATTATGCATGGTCACTATATAGGCCAACATCAAAATAAACGCAATCTTCATCAATTCCGATGGTTGGAATGTGGTGCCACCAAAGCGAATCCAGTTTTTAGAACCTGTTTGCTCTGCTAGCACGGGATCATAGAATTTCAGTAGTAATCCCATTAATACTAATCCAAGTGCATAAAAAACGGGCGTTAACCGCCAGAGTAATTTTGAGCTAAAATGCATAATAATGACAATACTTAATCCTCCGACTAAATACCACAGTCCTTGTTTCATTAACAAGCTTCCAATTTTAGGTTTGCTTGGATCATTGTAAAGCGCTACGTAAAGCGATAGCATACCAATTAGTGATAAAAGAAAAACTGGTAATATCACGCCGTAATCAATTCGACTATCTAAATTTGTTTTCTCTTTTCTATTCATTCGTCATCCCTTTTCCTTTGTTCATACGTTTTTTATTATATCTTTCTCACAGAAGAAAAGAAAGGAATTCTACTATATTTGAGAAAAACTTTAGAGAATTGGTCCTTCACTATCAATTTTTTCTTTTTCTTCAATCCTATTTGGCTTTTATTTAAAATTTTTCACATCAGTGATAATGAGAAAGTTTACTATAAACATTCAGTACCAAAAAACAGTCGCAACTAAAACACGTTGCGACTGTTTTTATTCGCTTTTTCTTTGTTTCGTTTGTTGTAGCTCTTTATTAATTCGGACAATTTCGTTGCCAAAATTTTGCCAGTCACTGGCTCGCGGGGGCGCTAGCCAAATTAAACATTTTACTGAAAATAACGTTTTTGGTAAATAATCCGAAACTACTAAATCAGTATCTGGTCGAATCGCTGAATGAAAGTGAATGCTGAAAGATTCGAATATTTTGATTTGTTCTTTGATAAACTGAGTATATTTTTCTCCTTGCGTAAAATTCACATAAAGATTGATCGTGCTTTTTTCATTCCTTTGGTCATAAAGACGGGATAACACTAATAGCAAATCAAAAAATAAAGAAAGCTTACTAAACTCAAACGCCGAACAATCCAACGCAAATAAAAACTGACGACAACTATCAAAAACAATTGGGTAGCGTTCCTGAAAAAATTCTAAATCCATAATTCGTAAGGTGATATCGATAAACGGCGTAATAAAACGATGTTGATAAATAATCGGAACAATTTCTTGATAAAATTCTTCGTCCGAAATTGTAAACGGCATATAAGAAAAGAATAATGTTTTCGTAGCAGTAATTGCCTCATTGTGAGAACTCAGCAGATGTTCCGAAATAAGTTCACTTTGATAGACCGATAAATTGCCGATAATTCCTTGAATTTCTGCGTTTTTCTCTGCATGAGTCGCCTTCATCACTTCGTTTATCCAACATTGAATTTCTTGATAAATCGAACTTTCTTCGTCAAAAACGAATGGATTTTCTTCTTGGGATAAAAAATAATTAGCTTTTCTCTGCGTTCGTTCTAAAGCCACCAATACATAATGTTTAAATAAATGAAAATTAGTGATATTTTCATAAGAGCCTTTCAATTGAGCCAATAATTGGTTCACTGCGCGAAGATCTGTTTGATTATATAATTCTTCAGAATCTTTGTAAATTCGGTAATAGAGCATAGTAAAATATTGTCTAATCGCCATTTCATTGCCGCTAAGTTGTAAATTTTTGGATAACTTGATACCATATTGACCTAATTCTTTCCGGATATGGTCAACAATTTTGTATACAACCGTTCGACTCATCCCGTGCTTTTCACCATATTTTTTGATTGAGGTAAACTGATGAAAGAAAATCGTTTTTAATAGATTAAATTCTAACGAGTCTTTTAAATAATATTCTTCAATAATACTTGAAGAAATACGAAGGCTTTGAGATAACAAAATTTCATTATTTTTTTCACTGATTTCCATCTCATTAATCAGACCAAAGCGTTGCAAATCTGCATTGATTTCTGTTATGTTCCGTTCTAGCAAATAAGGAGAAATAGCTAATTGCTTACATAAACGATCTTTTCGTTCAGAAAATGAATATTGTTGCTCTAACTTTCTAATAATCGCTAATTTTAAATTTTCCCGATCATCTAATAACAAGAATTCCATTTAAACTCTCCTTGTTCCATACAAAAGTGAGCCTGACAGGAAGCTTAAAGTGGTGCCAAATTGAGAGGACCCACTTGCCGCTCCTCCAGTAATTTCCACTGGGGCTATCGTATCTATTTTTTTCAACAACTCATCATTTAACAGCACCTTTTTATTTACTCGTTCCTGTTCAATTTTATTTTTCTTTTTCTCCTGTTTTGTTTGTTGCTCCTTGTCCTGTCTCGAGGCAATAATTGGTCTTTCTGGGCCAATCATTGCTTGACTATAAGGAAGCTCTGCAAGCATATTCCCCTCTGCAGCAAAATTAGTAGGGTTGACATACACCTTCGCAATAGAAAGGTATGACTCGTAACGGAAGGTTACAAAATAAAGGCCTACTTTTTGAGTATTTACATTATTTTCTATAATTACATTTTCTAAATTTAAAGGGCGACCCTCTTTATCTTTTAGAAAAACGACATTGTCTAAGGGTGACCATGCTTGATTAACTCCTAAAAACGTGTCTTTTAATTTAAGTTCCGTTTGATTTTCTTTGACCGTAATGGTTGCTGTTTCAATTTTGCCATCCACTTCATAAGTCACGGTGTATTTGCCTGGCGTTGTCGCTTCGTTTGCATAGCTATTCACTGAAGCAATCAACATTCCTGAAGAAAGAAATAAGGCTGTGCCGATACTACCATAATAAATAGTTCGCTGGTTCATCTCGTTTATTATTCCTCCAAACTATTTCATAAAAATAACTATCTTAACAGAAAAACCTGCTAATAGGTGTTCTTAAAATAAAAGTCACTTGTAAAACTTCCTATTTTCCAAGGAAACAGCTACCCTCATTCATGCACTTATTCATCTTTTAAGCGTGGAACAAAAGTTACTTTAAACTTTTGCCCCACGCTCATTTAATTATTTTCGTTTCTTCTTGATGACTATACCACTAATAATCACAATAAGTAACACAACAAGTCCTAGCACACGATATAGACCATTAGTTTGTTCTCCCGTTTTGGGATAACGTCCTTGCTTGTCAGGTTTCACAATATGTGTGACATACTGACTACTTTTTATCGTGGTTTGATTCGTTGAGGAACTAGTCTGGTTGTTCTCATTTTTATCTGGTAGTGGTGTAGGATTACGATCAATCACATGAACAGTTGCTACTGTCGTCAATTGACGAGGTGTTTCGTTTGAAAACATTGAGAAAAGTCGTGACTGCACAGCTGGTTTGGTTTCATTAACTGGCTCAGTGGTATAGGAAATCTGGTACTCTCCTGTTTTCTTTGTATCAACTTCCCCTTTTACTTGAACCTTATCAAAGGATATAGCATGACCGTCACGATCTGTCGCTGAAACGAAATTATCTTCTGGTTTCCACGAATCACCAACATAAATCGTTGAATCTTTGACCTCTAACTTAGATTGGTCGGGTTTGACAGTCACATTAGCTGTTTCTTCTTTACCTTCGTAACTGTAAATGATTGGGTAAATGCCCGCTTTGGTGTTATCAACTTGACCTGAAACAGTGATTTTTTCGAAGGGAACGTCTTGACCAGTTTTATCTGTTGCTGAAACAAAGTTCTCTTCTGGTTTCCATGAATCGCCGACATAAATCGTTGAATCCTTGACTTGTAAACGACTATCATCACGGACATGAACGATTGCTTTCGCTTCTTTTGTGCCATTTTTATAGACAATTTCATAATCGCCTATTTTATCAACATTCACTGTTCCCTGAACATCAATTTTTTCAAACGGAACGTCTTGACCTGTTTTGTCTGTCGCGGAAACGAAGTTATCTTCTGCTTCCCATTTATCACCCACATAAATTGTTGTATCTTTGACCTCTAACTGACTGTCATCACGGACATGAACGATTGCTTTCGCTTCTTTTGTGCCATTTTTATAGACAATTTCATAATCGCCTATTTTATCAACATTCACTGTTCCCTGAACATCAATTTTTTCAAACGGAACGTCTTGACCTGTTTTGTCTGTCGCTGAAACGAAATTATCTTCTGGTTTCCACGAATCACCAACATAAATCGTTGTATCTTTGACCTCTAACTTAGATTGGTCGGGTTTGACGGTCACATGGGCTGTTTCTTCTTTACCTTCGTAACTGTAAACGATTGGATAAACGCCTGCTTTGCTAGTATCAACTTGACCTGAAACAGTGATTTTTTCAAACGGAACGTCTTGGCCTGTTTTGTCTGTTGCTGAAACGAAATTATCTTCTGGTTTCCATTTATCGCCGACATAAATCGTTGAATCTTTGACTTGTAAACGACTGTGATCAATTGTTTTAGTTAATGGAATTTTTAGTTGGTTGTCTCCTTTGACCAGCTTAATGGCTTTTCCTGTCAAATACTCTTCATCCACGGAATATTCCTGCGGTACATTCGTTACTCGCAAAGTATAATCACCTGTCATGATGGCATCAAAGAAGTATTGACCTTTTTCATCTGTTGTAAATTCGGTTGCTGTATGCGTGACATTATCAATTAGTTCAAAAGAAACCTTCGCAATTGCTTGGTTTTCATCCTCTATGTTATGCGTATAGAATGTGGCAGTTGCTAAATAAACAATACCTTCCGCATCGCCTTCTGAGAATTTCAATGTGATTGGTGCAGTGGTGACTTTTTTCTTGTTAGCAGACATCTGGTCCAATGTTTCAGAGTCGATTGTTGTTTCTGTATAGATTTGGCCAGCGTTTGCAGAGACAGTATTGTATTCAATCGTAATGTTTTCTGTCAATGTATAGTCTTTAAAAATGACTTTCGCACCGTTTGTAGTCTTCTCTAATGAATAAGCATCTTCTGGCACGCCTTTCACGGTAATAGAATTCAAATCGATTTGAGCATTGGTTGTGCCTTTTGGTGTTAATTCAATCGTTGGATTTTTCACACGATGTGTTTTATTATCAATATTTTTTGTTGTTACTGTTGTTTTTGTTACATTTTTTAATGTTGGATTCGCCGCTTGTGTTGCACTCAAAATGTCTAACGCTTCATTTTGAACAGAAACCGAAGCAGACATTTCATTATTATTCGATTGTGGTTCTTTAGCTGTCCCTGTTATATAAAGAGTTGGCACGTCGATCCAGCCATTGGCGTTTTTATACTCAATAATGTAACGTTTGTTGGTTTTTCCAAAATCAAACGTGTAACTATTGGTATTTTCGTCAAAAGTAATCGTTGGATATCCAGGGCTGTTTGGTGTCATTGGTTTATCAAAGTATTGACCGCGGTCCCAGTATTGTGGATAAATTGAATCTACCTGATCGTTTGAAACATCATAAATGTCAAAAAGAACATCGGCGCCAGCTGGAATTTTTGTACGGACGCTTAGTGAGTCAAAAGAATCATTTCGTGCATTGACAAGGAATTGATTTTTACTACTTTGAAGTGTTCGTTCAGAACCACGCTTACTATTAGTAGTTACTGTCGTATCAACTGGAGTTAAACCTTCAGCACTCATTGTTATCGGTATCGTATCGACTGGGATACTTTTATCTTTTGGCAAACTATCTGGCACATAATTAAAACCTATTGGAATTTGGATTTCATTGGTTATTGGCGTAGTGAACTTAATAACTGAGCCATCTGACGTTGGCGTTACTGTATAATCCGTTCCTAACTTGTAATAAAAATAAATTTCTTTTGTAGCTCGTAATGAAAGATAGTTAGGATGCTTTACTTTAATTTCTAAATTTTGAATCGGTGTCTCTTTGCTTCCCATAACTGAGACAGTTGTTCTTGATGAATAGGCACCATTTTGATCATAATTACCCCAAGCAGTTTCAGCATTCAAAGGATTAACAACACTAATTGGTTCAATATATTGATCAGATACTAATTGAATGGCTTTATTGGGACCAATTACAGGTGTACTTAATGATAGATTGATATCTTTCTTGTCAAAATCCATTGTTAAGTCAGAAATATTTATTCTTAAATAGCTATCTTTTGTGGCCGTTAAGGTAAGCTTGCCACCTTCAGTTTTAATATCAAAATAGTCTTCCAATTTTACATTTTCATATAAAGGACCATACGCCGTAAATTTAGGATTCTTAATTTCTTGACCGTTGGTACTCTCTAATACGATTTGTTGACCCACTTTTGTTTCTGTTAACGTGCCATAAATTGTTACATAATATTTCCCTTTGCTTTGAAAACTGATATAGGACATACTACGCATTTCACGATCAGCAATTACTTTACTTGTTTGACTCGTCTTAGCAGTAAAATCGGTTGTTTGTTTAGTTCCTGTCGTACTTTTCAAAGAAATTGACCCAATTTTTGTTGTTGGATACTGCTGCGAATATAAGTAGTTATAGTCCGAAGCACTCTCTAAATAAATTGTTCGATTAATCGATAAAGAATAGGCTTTTTGTTGATTCATGTTTGGAACAGTTACAGCAATCCGCCCGAGTGAATTATCGCTTAATGTATAATCTTTGCCAGGTGTTAACAGGGTTTGCGTTTCTGGTAAAATTTGACCATTAATGTCGACATCGTAACTGAAAACTTGAGGTTCCAAGTTATCTTGTTTTCCAAAGACAGCGCCTGGCGTCTCTGTTGTTAATAATTCTAATGTTTGATTGCCAGTTAACGTCCGGTCTAAATTATAAAAAATTTCGCCATCTAACCCCGTCGTTCTGGTTCGTTCGTTATATTGAATTGGTTCCACTTGTTCATATAAATCAAACGAGTAGGTTTTTTTATTTTTTCCTGGAGTTTCAATTTTGATTAATGGTTCCGAATCTGTTGTTAGATAACTTTTTAGTTCTACTTTAAAGGAGGTATCCGAAACTCGCTGATTAAACGTAATACTTAATGTTTTGGTCGCCGCATCGACTGCCCAAGTTGCGCCAATGCCCGTCACATCTCCGCTAACAGTTGAATAACCTAAATGTTCTGGTAATTGAACTGTATAAACTGATCCAGGTGCATAACCTGTGTTTCCAACAGCAAATTGGAACGTAGCGGTTACCGGTGTTGTATTTAATTCGCGGTGAACCTCTGTTTGGCTGTATTCTGTTCCACCAATCGGCGCAAGACTCATACTGTCAAGTAGTTCATCTGTAATTGGCGCTTGAACATCTGGTAGGGCTTTTTCATTAAGTGAGGTGTCCTTGTCCTCCGTTGTTTGTTGTTCAGATGGTGTAGCAGCATCACTGGAAGCTGTTGTGCTCGCCTCTGTGGTTTGCGATTCAGTTGTTGCAGTTGGTTGATTCATTTCTGAAGTAGTCGTTGTTGCTAAAGGTAAAGATGGTGTTGAGTTCGATAACTCTGCCTCTTTTTTTGCTGTATCAGTGGTCTCTGTTTGTGCTTCTGTCGTTGTTACAGCATAGGCATTTACGGCAAACCCGAAATTTTGTGCGAGAAGTATACTCAACATCACAAAAGAAAAAGTTTTTTTCTTCATACTAATCCCCTTTCAATAAAATTCATATAACCTAATAATAGCTTGTTAAAAATGAAACAATTGATTAATTTTTTTTGAATCTTCGAAAAAAAAAAACAGCTTTTCATAAAAAAATACTTGGAAAATCAGCCACAATCACTGTTTTTCCAAGTATTTTTTTATGAATATTTGTAAATTATCGTTTCTTTTGGCGAAAAACGACCACGAAATAAACTGCAATAAACAATAACACTAAGAGCGAGTTACTATTTTTAATGAAAGTTAAAAATTGACTTGTTTGCATTGAAATGCCTTTGCCGCCAGTCAATTCTAATAAAAATTGTGTCGTACCACCTTTGCCTACTACAGTGACTAACATAAGCGCCATCAAAATAAATTGATGGAATAAACTCCCTTTTGTTTGTGTTGTATATTTGATAAGGATGCGGCTATCTTTAGGCAAATCTGTCTCTTGATAATATCGCCTAGCTAAAAAGCTGTTCAATGTGCTTTTGAAAAAACTCAAGAGAAACAGGCCTAAAATAGTCCACGAAGTAAGAAGTAATATTCCCAAACTTCCCGCCAGACCAATCATTGGTATGTTGTTTGACCATTGTTTCGTTTTACTAGCTGCAATCATTGCAAAAATCATCCCTAAAACATAAGGTAAATAGAGATAGATGCCCATATGAGCTCTGCCGTAAACCCCTGCAACATAAATGGAACCAAATAAAAATAAATAGTTCCCCACAATCCCGTTAATCAAGGTCGCAAGATTCATTTCTAATGATACTTTATATGCGCCGCGTTTGCCATAATGACTAACGAAAAGGACAGCCACCACAAAGAAACAGCAGGCGCCAACAATCGCATAATCAAATTCCACCGCATTCGTTAATAAGCGACCACTTCTTAATAAAAGTAATAACACAAAAAAGATAACAAACAGAATTAATTCTTTTCGTGAAACTTCTGCTGATTCTTCTTCTAGCTCGTTTAATGAAACAGGATAGCTCTTGATTGCTACTAAAGCAACCAGAAAATAGAGCGCGTACACCAATAACGCCAGTCCAATCTCAGTCGCTTTAAAAAATAAAGCGCCAAATAAAACAGCGGTCAATAAGACTGTCGTTAAAAGATTGCTGTGACTAATTTTTTGACCTTCTTCTTTCAAGAAAAAGCGAATTGATTGATTACTTGGTGGCAACAACGCCCCACTAAGTCCTAACAACATTCCTGAAATACTATAAAGCGGGAAAGAAAAAGCGCCGGCGATCCCAATTAAGGAGCCTGCCAAGCCTAACAATAGAGAAATCTTTAGTAGACCTAGACTAGTTAAAGACAAATTAATTCCTCGAACCAGAAAAATGCCTGTCATACGCAATGTATAAAATAAGACAAATGGTAAAATTGTTAGAAGGTTGTGTCCATCACTCAATTGAATGTAAAGTAAATAAGGCACAACAATAATCGTATTACTTAGTAAACTTAATGCTGTATTACCAAGACTTTCAATTTTTTTATTCATTTTGACCTCTTCTTTTATCTTTCATTTTCTATTATTTTTAGGGTAGCATTGTTTACTTTTTTTGTCCATAAAATAACAGATGTAGCAATTTCCTAATGTCTATTTTCCACTGTTACGTATAATAGTTAATGACGACTGCTTGGACTTTCTCTGTTCCGTTATTTATATACGTGTGTACTTGATTAGCATCAAAATACATAGCAGCGTCTTTTGGAAGAAGATATCTCTGACCGCCCACTTCAATAGCTAATGTTCCTTGAATAACCATGACATATTCTGTCGAACGTTTTGAATGCCCAACAGCTTGATACTTTTTCCCTGGATCTAATTCAAACTGAAAGAGTTCAAAATTTCTTTCCTGGTTGTCTGAGTAGTAATTAAAGACTCGATAGGAGTGATCTTCAGAATGTTGTGTTACCGTCTCAGTTTTTTTTACCACGGGATTTTCTTTAACATAGTCATCTTCTAATAAATACGTATACGGAACATTGAGTCCATTACTTATTTTCCAAATTGTATTTATGGTAGGATTAGTGGTTCCTTTTTCAATCTGCGAAAGCATCCCTTTACTCACTCCGGTTATCCCAGCTAGTTCATCTAACGTAAGTTTTTTTTCTTGTCTAATTTTTTTTAAATTATTGCCAATAATTGTATTAATCTCCAAAATAGTTGCTCCTTCTGTTTCTTTTTATTATCTAAAAGTTTAATATATTGAACAAAAGTATTCTTTATTGTATTATACAATATATATCTTAGTTGTTCAAAAGGAGTGGTTAATAATGAAAACGCTCATTCGCTCGTTGTGTCTCATTATCGAAGGTCTAGATTTTCAGACACACGTGTTTAAATTTTATACAGAAAGAAGGAAAAAAAGAGAATGAACCACCAATTAGATGCACGCACTGGCATTCGTGAAGCCTTGCCAACGGTTTTTGGCTATATTGGTATTGGCATTGCTTTTGGTATCGTAGGACAAGCAGCAGGTTTTTCCCCTCTTATTGTTAGTGCGATGTCGTTTTTTATTTTTGCAGGATCTGCTCAGTTTGTAACAGTTAGTATGTTGACTGGTGGCAGCCCTATCTTATCTATTGTGTTAGCGACTTTCTTAGTAAATGCGCGTATGATTCTTATGGGAATGACCATTGCGCCTTACTTTAAAGCCGAATCTCTCGGTAAAAATCTCTGGTTGGGAACCTTACTGACGGATGAAAGTTTTGCACTAGGAATGAATAAATTAAACCACACCAAAGGACGTTTAAGTTTTGAGTGGTTTAATGCTGCCAATTTGATTTCCTATGCGACTTGGTTTTTTTCGACGATCATCGGTGCCTATCTAGGGCGCTTTATTGCAAATCCTCAAGCATTAGGTCTTGAGTTTGCGGTCGTGGCTATGTTCATTGGTTTACTCTATCTGCAGATAATTAGTGATCGTTCCATGAAAATTGCTTTACAACTCATCATGGTCCTGATTACTTTTGGGTTGATGTCTATTGGTCTAATTTTTATTCCCAGTAATTTAATTGTCTTAGTTGTCACGTTAATCGGTTGTGGAATAGGAGTGATGATAAAACATGCCTTCTTCTGAGTATCTCTTTTTAACAATTTTAGGCTGTACCGTTGCAACCTGGCTTTCAAGAATACTGCCATTTTTACTTTTAAAAAAAATCAGTCTGCCGCAGAAATTATTAGAATATCTAAGTTTTGTTCCCATTGTGATTATGTCCGCCTTATGGTTTAGTAGCTTATTTGAACAAAGAATAGGGCATTTACCAAGCCTCAATCTTCCTTATTTATTCGCTTCATTTCCTACCATTTTAGCCGCAATACTCTCTAAAAACTTATTGATTATTGTACTGGTAGGCATTGCTTCATTTGCACTAATCCAAAATTTCATCTAAAAAAACAGACAGGCACTACCAGATGGTAGTGCCTGTCTGTTTTTTAGATGCCAGCTGCAGGGATCGAACCTGTGACCTACGCGTTACGAGTGCGTTGCTCTACCAACTGAGCTAAGCTGGCCTGAAACAAATCTATTATAGGACTTTCTACTTTATTTGTAAAGTCTGTTTGTTATTTATTTATACAAAATCTCTTTAAAATAAGCCAAATAGCGACTTTACAAACTTTTTTCTGAAAATGTGGTATAATAGAGATATCAAGAAAGGATGGTTTTTTGTATGTCAAATTTTAATGGTATGGTTACTCCTGTTGTTCCATCGGATGCTGGTAAGGATTTCGCCGTTGACACCCATGTTACTTTTCTTGTTCACGGACAGCCACAAACAGGCGTTGTTACGAAACAATTAAAAAATGCCGCTGTCGTCGAAATTGACGAAACGCAAAAAAACAATCACTTAATGGTGCATAGCAATGGTGTGATTGTTATTAATTACAAACAATTGAAAAAGATTTAATTCTTCAAGCGTGGGAAATTTCCCCCGCTCTTTTTTATGTACAGAATTGGAATACTTTCCAATTCGTCGGAAACTATAATGCTGTAATAAAAGCAAAAAAACCAAAAATAATTCCGGGAACATTAGCAAAAATAATGGACTTATCTCGTGTTTCTCCATCGTCTCCATATAACCCATGAATCGTCCAAAAAATACAATTAATCATTGCCACTAATGGTTGCGTCGGATTGCCTTTTTCCCCATGTAAATTTCCATAAATTTGTGGAATATATGAAACATACATCAAAACTGACATCACACTAGCAATCACAGCGATAGCGTGTAAGACTTTTTTATTCTTTTTCATAGCTCCTCCTTTGTTTTTTTATTTTTTATTATACACCTAGAAAAGTTCTTTAAGCAAAAGAAAACCGTTAGTAACCATAATCGGTTATCTAACGGTTTTTTGTTATTATTTTGTTCCGAATAAACGGTCACCAGCATCCCCTAAACCAGGAACGATATAGCCGTCTTCGTTTAAGCGCTCATCTAAAGCTGCTGTATAAATATCTACATCTGGGTGCGCTTCTTGTAAAGCTTTCACACCTTCTGGAACGGCCACTAGACATACAAATTTAATGTTGCTAGCACCACGTTCTTTTAATGAATCGATGGCCATAATTGCGGAACCACCTGTTGCTAGCATTGGGTCAACAACAAATAATTGACGACTTGCAATGTCTTCAGGTAATTTCACGAAGTATTCATGTGGTTGCAACGTTTCTTCATCACGGTAAAGTCCAACGTGTCCAACTTTCGCTGCTGGAATTAATTCTAAAATCCCATCAACCATGCCAATGCCGGCACGTAAAATAGGAATGATTGCTACTTTTTTCCCTGAAAGTGTTTTTTGTGTTGATTTACCCATCGGTGTTTCGATGACAACATCCTCTAAAGGCATATCCCGTGATACTTCATAAGCCATTAACATAGCAATTTCGTTGACAACTTCGCGGAAAACCTTTGTCCCACAGTTCTTTTCGCGAATCATTGTTAGTTTGTGTTGAATTAGCGGATGATCAATTACTTGAAATTTTCCCATATCTATTCTCCTTCATTATTTTATTCTTTCTTATTGTAAAACAAAAGAGCCTAGGACACAAGTTGAATTCCTTAAATCCTAAGCTCCGACTCTTATTTGTACAGAGAATCGCGCTTCAGCTATCCCTGATGTTAGTTATATAATGGATATTTTTTAGTTAGCGCTGCTACAGCTGCTTTGACTTCATCATGAACTGCTGTATTTTCTGGATCTTTTAAGACTTGAACGATTAATTTAGCAACTTCTACCGCATCTTCTTCTTTAAAACCACGTGAAGTAATCGCAGGCGTTCCAATACGGATACCACTTGTTTTAAATGGACTTAATTGTTCAAACGGAATTGAATTTTTATTGACAGTAATATTTACACTATCTAAAATAGCTTCTGCTTCTTTTCCATTTAAACCAAAACCTGTCACTTCAATCAGTAATAAGTGGTTGTCTGTTGCCCCACTAATTAAACGAGCTTCTGGCGCTTGATTGAAAACTTTCGTCATCGCTTGCGCATTTGCAATCACTTGCTGACTATATTCAGCAAAACTTGGATCCAATGCTTCTTTAAAAGCTGCGGCTTTTCCGGCAATCACATGTTCCAACGGGCCACCTTGAATGCCTGGGAAAATACTACTATTTACTTTTTTCGCCAATTCTTCGCTATTTGTCAAAATTAAACCGCCACGAGGACCACGCAATGTTTTATGGGTCGTACTTGTTACGATATCAGCATACGGAACTGGATTTGGGTGCAACCCTGAAGCTACCAAGCCTGCAATATGCGCCATATCAACCATTAACTTGGCATCTACTTCATCAGCGATTTCACGGAAACGTTTGAAGTCAATCGTTCGTGAATACGCACTTGCGCCTGCAACGATTAGTTTTGGACGATGTTCTCTTGCTAAAATTCGCACGACATCGTAATCGATTACTTCTGTTGAAGGATCCACTCCATAACTGACAAAATTATAGGTTTTGCCACTAAAGTTAACGGGCGAACCATGTGTTAAGTGACCACCAGCTGATAAATCCATCCCCAAAATGGTATCACCTGGTTCAACCAATGAAAGGTATGCCGCTGTATTGGCTTGAGAACCTGAATGGGCTTGTACATTCGCGAATTTTGCACCAAATAATTCTTTGGCACGATCGATAGCTAAATTTTCTACGATATCGATAAATTCACAACCACCATAGTACCGTTTGCCAGGGTAACCTTCTGCGTATTTATTCGTTAAAATACTTCCTTGGGCAGCCATAACTGCTTTTGACACAACATTCTCAGATGCGATTAGTTCCAAGTTATTTTCTTGGCGCTCTTCTTCTCTTGCAATTGCATTCCATAAATCTGGGTCATACGTTTTGTAATCCATTCAAACAACACTCCATTTTGTTTTCTTTTGTCTGATTGTATCATACTTCTGTGTCAGCTTCGTTACAAATACCTCTTATTTTTCAAAAAATTTTTGATTAGCTGATTTTTTCAAGCGATTCATGTAAGCAGTGCCTAAACCAGTTTCTGCAAATCCTTGCGCAAAAATCGTGGTAGCTCCTTGCTCATCTAACGCTCTTAACCCTGCAAATAGTTCTTTTGTGGCATTTTCAACCGTTTCTGCACCATAAGAATAAACAAATACATTTTCTGTATCTAGTTGTGCTGCCTGTTTATCACTTAAAAATAAGCCGATTTTTTCCTGTTGTTCTTTTGCTTGCTGAATCGCCGCTTGCCATTCTGCTGTTTGACCGCTTATAATCCAAACTTCCGCATCAGGAGAATAGTGTTTGTATTTCATCCCTGGCGCTTTGGGTGCTGCAGTTTCACTAATCAAATGTGTATCGATTTTCACTTGAGGAATAATGCTTTCCAACTGCTCTTTGGTAATTGCTCCTGGTCGTAAAATAACTGGCACACCATCTTCCGCCGTTAAATCTAAGACCGTTGACTCCACCCCAATCTGCGTTGGGCCATCATCTAATATGGCAGCAATTTTCCCCTGCAAATCATGATAAACATGCTCTGCAGATGTTGGACTAGGCTTACCAGAAGTGTTCGCACTTGGTCCGACCAATGGAACATTGGCTTGTTCAATCAAAGCTAAGGTCGCTTGGTTATCTGGCATACGAAAAGCGACTGTCTCTAAACCACCTGTTACTGTTTTAGAAAATGTATCGCTAGGCACATTAAAAATTAAAGTTAATGGTCCCGGCCAAAAGGCAGACACCAATTTTGTAGCGACTTCTGGTAAGGTCGCCACGTATTTTTTGACCATCTCAACGTTGTTCACATGAACAATCAATGGATTATCACTGGGGCGGCCTTTTACTTGGTAAACTTTTTTTACTGCCGCTTCATTTAAGGCATCGGCACCTAAGCCATAAACAGTTTCTGTTGGAAAAGCCACTAGCTCGCCTGCTTGAATGGCTGCTGCTGCTTGGGCTATTTCTTGTTTGGTTAATTTTTTTGTTTCCATTGCAAATCGCTCCTTCTAGAAAAGTGGCGACGAAGAACCTTAGTTACTCGGCTATCGCGAGGCGATCGTTGCCAGATAAATCTTTTTCAATTTTAATTGTTTTTTGTGGATAGGCGGCGCTCAATAATTCTTGGAGGGCCGCGCCTTGTTGAAACCCTATTTCAAAATAAATTTTACCGTCTGCTTTAAGCATCGTTTGACTTTCATGAATTAATTGTTGGTATAAAGCCAAACCGTTATTTTCAGCGAATAAAGCGGTTTTAGGTTCATACGTTCGGACACTTGCATCCATTAAATGCCATTCTTGTTCACTAATATAGGGCGGATTAGAAATAAGCAGATCAATTTTTTCAGAAGCAACTGGCTGTAAGCCATTCCCATGATAAAATTCGATGTCAGCACCTAATACTTTCGCGTTTTGTTTAGCGACAGTCAACGCTTCCTCTGAAAGATCAATGGCAATAACTCGCCAGTTGGGCCGTGCCAGTTTCAAGCTAATCGCAATGACACCTGTCCCTGTTCCGACATCCACGACCGTCAAAGGAGTATCTGGGTTGGCTTTTAAGCAACGCTCGACTAATTCTTCTGTTTCTGGCCTAGGAATCAAAGTATGTTCATTAACAATAAAGGAATGTCCATAAAATTCAGCTTGTCCTAGTAAATATTGTGCTGGGTAATCTGTCAATAATTGGGCTAAATCCGTTTTTAATTGTTCCTCTTCTTCTTTAGGCATTTCTTCTTGCATATGCAGGAGCCACTGCGTTTTATCCCAACCTTTACGTTCTAAAAAAACATAGTGAATAGCATAGCCTTCTTTGCCTTGCGCCTCTAAAAAAGAAGAAGCCCAGTTAAGGACTTCAAAGTAACGTTTAGCCATTTTGCATCTCTTCTAATTTCGATGTTTGATCATATAAGACTAATGCATCAATGATTTCATCTAATTTACCAGCAAGAATCTGGTCTAGTTTTTGGATGGTTAAACCAATACGATGATCCGTTACTCGATTTTGTGGGAAGTTATACGTTCTGATTCGTTCTGAACGATCTCCGGTCCCCACCGCCGATTTACGGTTAGCATCATATTCACTTTGTGCTTCTTGTTGAATTTGGTCATACACACGAGCACGCAAAACTTTCATTGCTTTTTCACGGTTTTTTAGCTGTGAACGTTCATCTTGCATTGCGACCACGATTCCTGTTGGTAAATGGGTTAAACGAACAGCCGAAGCGGTTTTATTGACGTGCTGTCCACCAGCGCCACTTGCATGATAAATATCGACACGGATATCTTTATCAGCTAATTCGATTTCGACTTCTTCGGCTTCTGGCATAACTACAACGGTTGCTGTCGATGTATGAATCCGTCCTTGTGATTCTGTTGAAGGAACTCGTTGCACGCGGTGAGCGCCACTTTCATATTTTAATTTTGAAAAGACGTTATCTCCTGAAATCATCATAATTACTTCTTTATATCCACCGATTCCAGTGACGTTCGCTTCTAAAACTTCCACTTTCCACCCTTGTGCTTCTGCATATTTCTGGTACATATTAAATAAGTCGCCAGCAAAAAGTGCGGCTTCATCGCCACCGGCTGCACCACGGATTTCCATGATGATATTTTTATCATCATTTGGGTCTTTTGGTAATAATAAAATTTTAATGCGGTCTTCTAACACTTCTTTTTCTTTTTTCAAATCAGAAAGTTCTTCTTTCGCCATTTCGGCCATTTCCGCATCTAAGTTTTCACTTAAAAGTTCTTCGGCATCGCTAATCCCTTCAACAACTTGTTTATATCGGCGATAAACCTCAACCGTCTCACGTGTATTAGCTTCTTCCTTCGATAATTCCATGAAACGTTTTGTATCACTAATGACTGCTGGGTCACTTAATAATTCGCCCAATTCCTCATAGCGATCTTCAATAGATTGTAATTGATCGTACATAGTGTCTCTCCTTACTGTTCTTCATTCACTGTTTTTGGATGAAAATAATGTTTGCGACAAACAGGATAGTAGGCTTCATTCCCACCAATTTGGACTTGATCCCCTTCATAAACGGGTTTGCCATCAATATAGTGCAAGTTCATAGTTGCTTTTTTATGACAGAACCAGCAAATCGTTTTTAATTCTTCTAATTTGTCTGCATATAAAAGTAAATACTTTGAGCCTTCAAATAATTCATTTCTAAAATCATTCTTTAGCCCAAATGCCATTACTGGAATATCTAATTCGTCAACAATTCGTGCAAATTCAATGACATGATGCTTGTTTAAAAATTGACATTCATCGACTAATACGCAAAAAGGTTTGTAAGACAAATCATTAATCAAGTCAAAGACATTGGTTTCTTCAAAAATTGGAATAGCATCTCTGCGTAATCCGATGCGACTGGATACTTTCCCGACACCATCACGTGTATCTAGTCCACTGGTCATCAAAACAACTGGTTTGTCTTGTTCTTCGTAATTGTGTGCTACTTTTAAGATTTCAATGGTTTTACCACTGTTCATTGCGCCATACTTGAAAAATAATTGAGCCATGTTCACTACACCTTTCCGTTAGTTCCTTACGTATTTTACTATATTTTCAGCAAAAAAGCAGTATTTTTAGCTAAAATGGTCGTGCATTTTTCTGAAAAAAACAGAATCTACGCCAAAGTCATTTTAGCAGGGCTTTTTATGCTCCAACTAATGATCCTGCTAGTATGCAATAAAAAAGCCCGAAATTGTAGTTATTTGACTACAATTTCAGACTTTTTAATGCTAGTTATTTTTGAGCAGAGGCAAATTCTGCTGATTGCGTACCTGCTTGACGACCATAAATGATAATATCGGCGATGGCATTGCCTCCGATACGGTTTTGACCATGTAAGCCACCTGTTAATTCACCAGCAGCATATAGACCTTTAATTGGTGTGCCATCTTCACGTAAAACTTCTGTTTTCGTGTTGATTTTCACGCCACCCATTGTGTGGTGAATCCCTGGTGCAATTTTAATTGCGTAGTAAGGCGCTGTGCTTAAGTCAGCTTCCATGCCAGTTGTCCGGCCAAATTGTTTGTCATCTTTGGCATTAACATCTTGGTTCCAAGTATCAATCGTTGCTTTCAATGTATCGGCAGGCATGCCAATTTTTTCAGCTAATTCTTCAATCGTTTCACCTTTTTCCACGAAACCTTTTTGATCATAGAAATCAATGGCTTTTGCACGGTCGCGAACGCCTTGGTCAAAGACTAAATAAGCTGATTTTTCTGGTAAGGCATTGATTGCTGCAGAAACTTTGTCACGTGTATCTAACTCATTAACAAAACGTTCTCCTTTTTGAGAAGCCAAGATTGCGCCTTCTCCACGAACTGCTTCACCAATTAAGAAAGCATCGCTTTGTTGAACAGTTGGGTGAATTTGAATTTCTTTCATATCCACTAACGCACCGCCAACTTTTTGAATCATTTGGATACCGTCACCTGTTGTGCCTTCTTGGTTCGTTGTAACATAGTTTTTCAATTCTGGTTTGTATTGTGTAATTAATTTTTCGTTGGCACCGAAACCACCTGTTGTGACAACGACTGCTTTTGCTTTAACTGTTTTTTCTTTATCATCTTTCATTTTCACTTTTACGCCATCGATTTGACCGTTTTCTTCAACTAAGTCTGTCACGTCAGCATCAACAAACAATGGAATTTTTTCTTCGCGAACGTTACGTACTAAACCGTCAACTAGATAGCCCCCAATTGCTGATCCGTCAGCAGGTCGGTGTGTGCGTTTTTCGCTCATTCCACCTGTAATCGTTAAATTGCTCAATGTAATTCCTTTTGTATCTAACCAATCAATTGCTTCAGCTGAATGATCAACAAAATAACGTAGTAATTCTTGATCGTTGGTTCCTTTACCACCTTTTAGTGTTTCTTCAAAGAATTTATCGTTGCTATCTTTAATGCCTTCTTTTTCTTGGAATTTTGTTTGTGAAGCATTCATTCCTGAAGACGATTTAATTGTATTCCCACCTGCAACAGGCATTTTTTCTAAAATAACTGGATTCATGCCAGCTTCTTTGGCTTGTAATGCAGCGGTCATCCCCGCACCACCTGAACCAACAATAACAACATCATAACTGTCTTTTAGTTCACTTGGATCTGTATAACCATTAGCAGAGGCACCAGATGTTGCTTCTGTTTTTTCAGAAGATGCTTTTGTTTTACCAGCGGCTTTTTCTTGATCGCTTGTACAACCTGTTGCTGCACCTAATAATAACCCTAGGGAAAGAACTCCCATTAACACTTTTTTCATTGTTTTCCCACCTTATAAACTATTGATTTCTACCAACACAATTTTTTATTTTTCATTTGAATAAAAATAACAGTTTGTTACATAAAGTGAACACATTCACATATCAACCGAAATAAAAAAGCTACCACTACTTTTTAAAGTTGTATCGTTAGACAAACTGACCAATTATTAATAAGTTGTTTGGGGAACAACCTATTTTTCTATTCTTTCATAAAATATCATGTTCTCGCTTGTTTGTGGATGTTTTCCAATTATTTCTAACGAATTTCTTATTTTTATTTGTCATTTCAAGGATTTTCTGGCAGAATTATTCGTTTGAGGCGAAAAGTTTTGGTATACTTAGTTTAATTAGAATTGGGAGGTTATCTAGTGAACCATACACGTTTGCTGTGGCTGGCACAGCGAAAAAGCGATCGATTTATTCGCAAAAATTTTTCATCTATTCAAATCATCGTCGCTTATTACATATTAATGACGGTTATTTCTTATTTATTGTTTTGCCTCCCTATTTTCAGAGAACCTGACTCGCATGTTCCTTTTATTGATTTATTTTTCTTAGCAATCAGTACAGTCAGTGTTACTGGACTCACCACAGTCGATATTAATTCGGTTTTTAATGATCGTGGGATTGTCTTATTGGAGGTTCTTTTCCAAGTTGGTGGCTTAGGGATTATGATGATTTCAACGGTCTTTTTTATTTTATCAAAACGGCGCATCACATTAAAGCAACGTCAGTTAATTATGACTGACATGAATCAGCCACGACTGAGCGGAATTGTTCGACTGATCCGCACCACTTTTTTGATTTTAATTTGGTTCCAAGTAATCTTCGGCTCGCTCTTTTCGCTTTATTTTTATATAAGTGGTTATTATACAAACTGGCGAGATGCGATATTTTATGGATTTTATCAAGCTATTTCTGCAGTGACTAATTCAGGCTTTGATATTTCAGGTGATTCAATTATTCCTTTTGCTCATGATTATCTCTTTTTACTGGCAATTATGTTCTTAATTTTTATCGGCGGAATTGGATTTCCCGTTTTACTGGAAATTCATGAGTGGTTACATTTTAAGAAAAAGAACTTTCGTAAGAAGAAACGAGGCTTGCCTTTCCGCTTCTCATTGTTTAGTAAAATTGCTTTGCTAGCGTTTATTGTTCTGTTTATTGGTGGGACTATTTTGATTTACTTATTAGAAAAAGATCACCTATTTTTGACAATGAATGAAAGTGGCCGTTGGGTAAGTTCGATGTTTTATTCGATGACTACACGAAACGCTGGCCTCCAAATTAATGATTTAGGGGACTTCCAAATTACAACATTGATTATTTTCTCTGTGTTAATGTTTATTGGTTGTAGTCCTAGCTCTGTTGGTGGTGGTGTTCGAACAACGACTGTTGCGATTATTGGCTTGTATTTGTTAGCCTTTTTAAAAAGTGAAGATGATATTAGCGTCTTTAGCCGTAAAATAGATGACGATGATGTCAAAAAATCGATTGTCGTCTTCATGTTATCTTTGATTATGTGCTTTTTCGCTGTCGTCTTTTTGTCAGCAACTGAAAATCTGCCCTTGATTTCAATCATTGTGGAAGTCGCTTCTGCCTTTGGGACAACCGGTCTTTCTTTGGGCATTACAGACGATTTAACAACAGTAGGTAAATTAATGATTGCCTTATTAATGTTTATTGGACGTATTGGTATGCTTTATACCTTAATGATTTTTGTACCAAAAGAAACACGTGACTTAGGCTACGAATACCCTTCAGAAAAAATTATTATTGGATAAAAAAACAAAGCCTCTCAAGGAAGAGGCTTTGTTTTTTTATTTTTTCATATGTGTGGCTAGTTTGTTATAACTTTCAGAGCGTTCAATTGCATCTTCTTTAGTTTTATCAAGTAAATGTTCGACTACTTCTTGATTCTCTTTAATTGTATGCAACGCAGAGTAACGTGTTTGTTTTTCAAGGAAATCACGCATTTTGTCAAAATCTGTTTTCTTGTAGTCAATGACCATCGGATCTTTGCCTTTCTTAACTAACTCTGGATTATAGCGATAAAGTGGCCAATAGCCAGATTCAACGGCTTCTTTGGCTTGATCTAACGTCCGAACCATTCCACCTTTGACCCCGTGATTAATACATGGGGTATAACCAATGATAATTGATGGGCCTAGGTACCGCTCCGCTTCGTCAATTGCTTTAATCGTTTGCATTGAGTTTGCGCCTAAAGCCACTTGTGCAACATAGACATTCCCATAAGTGATTGCCATCATCCCTAAATCTTTTTTAGAGGTATGTTTCCCACCCGCTGAGAATTTGGCAATGGCTGAAGCTGGTGTAGCTTTAGATGTTTGTCCGCCTGTATTGGCATACACTTCGTTATCCATAACAAAAATATTAACATCTTCCCCACTAGCAAGAACATGATCAATGCCGCTAAACCCGATATCATAGGCCCAGCCATCGCCGCCGACAATCCATTGACTCGTTTTCACTAGTAAATCTTTTTGTTCGTAAATTTTTGTTAAAAGTGGATCTTCATCGGCTTCTTCACTTAATGCTGCCGCTAGTTTGGTGGCTCGCTGTTGTGTTCCTTCTCCTTCAGCCATGTGTTCCAACCAATCATTTAACAAGGCTTGAAGTGAATCTGATCCGACGTTTTTAGCAAGACTTTCTTCAACCAGACTAGCTAAATGTTGACGTTTCGTTCGATTGGCAATATACATACCATAACCATATTCCGCATTATCTTCAAACAGCGAATTACTCCAAGCTGGTCCTTGGCCACATTCGTTCGTTGTATAAGGCGTCACCGGTGACGAACCACCCCAAATTGATGAACAGCCTGTTGCGTTAGCAATCATCATTCGATCACCAAATAGTTGCGTCAACAACTTAATATAAGGTGTTTCGCCACAGCCTTCACAAGCACCTGAAAATTCCATCAATGGCTGGTTAAATTGGGAACCTTTAACAGAAAGTTTTTTGACTGGGTTGGCTTTTTGTTTAAGAGTCATCGCAAAGGCCCAATTCATCGCTTGCTCTTTCTGAGTTTCATAAGGTTTCATTAAAATCGCCTTGTCTTTCACGGGACATGCCTGAACACAAAGACCACAACCTGTACAGTCTTCTAAAGAAACTTGGATACGATACATCAACCCATCTGTGCCACGCATTTCGCGCATGGCAAAACCTGCAGGTGCTTCTTTCAGTTCTTCTTCATCCGCTAAAAACGGTCGAATAGCCGCATGTGGACAAACAAAGGCACATTCATTACACATCGTACACTTATCCATTTGCCACTCAGGCACTTCTAACGCAATGCCACGTTTTTCATAAGCCGCAGTGCCCATAGGAATGGCACCGCCCTTCATTCCGTTTTCAATCAAATCTGAAACGGTCAGCTGATCCCCTTCTTGACGATTGATTGGTTCTAAAATATTTGTCACAAAAGCTGGAGCTTCCGACTCTTGATTTTCTGGTTCTAAAACAATGGTTGCCCAATCTTCTGGAACTACGATTTCTTGCAGCGATTCAAAAGTAGCATCAATCGCTTGGTAATTTTTTTCAACAATTTCCATTGATTTTTTTCCATAAGTCTTTTTCACTTCTTCTTTAAGTAACGGTAAATATTGCTCTTTCGTTAAAATATCTGTTACTTCAAAAAAGGCAGTAGACATCACTGTATTGATCCGACGGCCTAAGCCTACTTTGCGAGCTAACTCAACCGCATTGATAATATAAAATTTGATTTGGTGCTCCCCAATATATTTTTTTAACTTAGCCGGTAATAAACGATGAACCTTTTCTTGATCCCAAATAGTATTCAGTAAAAACGTTCCGCCATCTTTTAAACCTTTTAACAGGTCGTATTTATGCAAATAGGAAGCATTATGACAAGCGATGAAATCTGCTTGTTCAATTAAATACGTGGAAGTAATTGGCTCTTTACCAAAACGCAGATGCGAAACGGTTAAACCGCCTGATTTTTTAGAATCATAACTAAAGTAAGCTTGTGCATAAAGGTCGGTATGATCTCCGATAATTTTAATCGCTTGCTTGTTTGCTCCCACAGTTCCGTCAGAACCAAAGCCCCAAAATTTTGCTTGGAAGGTAGTATCTGGCGTTAAATCTAAAGTAGGTTCTTCTGGCAATGATTGATAGGTTACATCATCAACGATCCCTACCGTAAAGCGTTGTTTTAATTCTTTAAATGGCAATAACAAATGGTCATAGATCGCTTTAATTTGATTAGGCGCTACGTCTTTAGAACCTAACCCATAACGTCCACCAATCACAATTGGACGATTTTCATGTTGATAGAGAGCGCTTTGAACATCTAGCAATAACGGTTCCCCTTCGGCTCCTGATTCTTTTGTTCGATCTAAAACCGCAACCTTTTCTACTGTAGCTGGTAATTTTTCAAGAAGGTTTTCGGTAGGAAATGGACGATATAAATGAATATTGATAAAACCAACTTTGCGTCCTTGTTGATTGAGATAATCGACTGTTTGTTTGATTACTGGTGAAGCCGACCCCATTGAAATAATGACTTCTGTTGCATCTTCAACCCCATAATAATCGGTTAAATCATACGTTGTTCCACGAAGATTGTTAATTTTTTTCATGTATTTTTGAACAATTTTTGGCATTTCTTCGTAATTTTTATTGACTGTTTCTCTTTGTTGAAAATGAATGTCAGGATTTTGAGCGGTCCCTGAAACAGTGGGATGATTAGGATTCATGCCTCCCATTCTAAAACGAGTTACAGCTTCCTGATTCACCATTTCTTTCAGGTCATCATAATCAATCACTTCGATTTTTTGTAGTTCATGGCTCGTTCTAAAACCATCAAAAAAGTTTACAAAAGGTAAACTACCTTCTAAGCTAGCTAAATGAGCAACTGCCGACAAATCCATTACTTCTTGGACACTCGATTCTGCTAACATACAAAAACCTGTTTGGCGGGTAGCCATCACATCGCCATGGTCACCAAAAATACTCAATGCACTTGTCGTTACTGCCCGAGCCGCCACGTGGAACACAGAAGGTAGCAATTCTCCTGCGATTTTATACATATTGGGAATCATCAACAGTAAACCTTGTGAAGCAGTATAAGTAGTGGTTAACGCACCTGTTTTTAACGAACCATGAACTACTCCCGCTGCCCCAGCTTCTGATTGCATTTCAATAACTTGAACTTTTTGACCATAAATATTTTTTAAACCACTTTCCGCCCATTCATCTACCAACTCAGCCATTGTTGAACTTGGTGTGATAGGATAAATAGCGGCAACTTCTGTAAACGCATATGAAATATAAGCCGCTGCGGTGTTTCCATCCATTGTTTTTTTCATTTTTTCACCTTTTATCTTTCCTAAACATTGCTTGTGACTGTTGTTTTTTGTGTTTTGACATACTGATCAATTGCATTAGCTGCGATTTTCCCAGCGCCCATCGCTAAAATAACGGTGGCAGCACCTGTGACTATATCGCCCCCGGCAAAAACGCCAGGTATTGAGGTTGCTCCTGTTTTAGGATCAGCTTGAATGTAACCCCATTGGTTTAGTTCTATTTCTGGATATGTTGATAACAAAACTCGATTTGCCCCTTGGCCAATTGCCTCGATTACTGCATCAGCAGGAATGGTAAACGTGCTGTCTGGAACCGGTTCTGGCCGTCGTCTTCCAGACACATCTGGTTCACCTAAAACCATTTTGATACATTCAACACCGGCTAGATTTCCTTGTTGGTCATCTAAATAAGCAATTGGATTCGTTAACCAATAATAGTTAATTCCTTCTTCAAGGGAATGGTGGTATTCTTCAATTCTTGCTGGTAATTCTTCTAACGAACGACGATACACAATGTTCACATTTTCAGCGCCTAATCGTTTGGCTGAACGAGCGGCATCCATTGCAACATTCCCGCCGCCAATCACAACAACATTTTTAGCACGTTTAATCGGTGTATCATATTCTGGAAACTCATAGCTATGCATTAAATTGATTCGTGTTAAAAATTCACTAGAAGAATAAACCCCATTTAAACTAGTTCCTGGGATTCCCATAAAATTTGGTGCCCCTGCACCAACCGATAGATAACAGGCATCAAACTCTGACATTATTTCTTCCATCGTAATCGTTTTACCTACTACCACATTGGTTTCTATTGTTACACCTAAGGCTTCAATACTCGCAATTTCTTGTTTAACAATTTTTTTCGGTAATCGAAATTCAGGTATGCCATAGGTTAATACGCCACCAGCTTCATGAAGCGCTTCAAAAATAATTACTTCGTAGCCGAGCTTTGCCAAATCCCCCGCAACTGTTAACCCAGAAGGACCAGAACCGACCACTGCGATTTTCCCTTTTGTTGGTTCCGCTGTTTTTTTTGGAAACATGTGATTTTCTAATGCCCAATCGGCAACTAAACGTTCTAATTTGCCAATTGCCACTGGTTCAAAGTTTTTGGCTTTCCCTAATTTACAAACTTGTTCACATTGTTTCTCTTGCGGACAAACGCGTCCACAAATAGCAGGTAAATTCGTATATTTACTTAAAATATTGGCTGCTTGTTCCATGTTTCCTTCACGAATAGCTAAAATAAATCCAGGAATATCAATCATCACGGGGCATTTAGCAATACAAGGTGCATTTTTACATTGTAAACAGCGAATCGCTTCTTCTTGCCCTTCTGCTAATGTATAGCCTAAGCAAACCTCTTCAAAATTATTCTTTCTGATAGTAGGTGCTTGTTCCGCAATCGGTGTTTTTATACGACTTTTTCTAGCCATTTTTCTCCACCTGCTCTTTCAAACGATCTGTAAAGCAAACTGCTTCTTCTTCCTGATATTGCTTCATTCGATTAATGAATTCATCCCAATTTACTTCATTGCCTTTAAACTCAGGTCCATCAACACAGGCAAATTTCATGGTGCCATCAACAGTGACCCGACAACCGCCACACATGCCTGTTCCGTCAATCATAATAGGATTCAAGGAAACATAAATTGGTAATTGATGTTTTTCAGCTGTCAAGGTACAAAATTTCATCATGATGCTGGACCCAATCGCCCAACTGCACGCTACAGATTCACGTGCAATAACTTCTTCCATCGCTTCTGTTACTAAACCCTTTTTACCTAATGAACCATCATCCGTTGTAATGATTAGCTCATCTGAATAACGACGGCATTCTTCTTGTAACAGAACTAACTCAGCTGTTCGTGCTCCCAAAATCGTAATCACTCGGTTGCCTGCTTCTTTTAAAGCCTTGATAATTGGATAAATAGCCGCGATACCAACCCCGCCACCGACAACCATCACCGTTCCATATTGCTTCACTTCTGTGGGCATACCTAAAGGTCCAGTGACATCTAACAAAGAGTCGGAAGTTTTAAGTTGGGAAAGTGCAGCTGTTGTCTTACCGATTACTTGGAAAATAATTCGAATACTGCCTGCTTGTGGATTTGTCTCCGCAATCGTTAAGGGAATCCGTTCTCCCTTTTCGTCAATTCTTAAAATAACAAACTGTCCAGCCTGAGCATGTGTCGCTATTCTTGGCGCTTCCAGCCAAAAGTCAAATGTATTACTAGATAATTGAGTCGACTGAAGAATATTAAACATTGAAATACCTACCTTCATCATTCCTTTTCATTCTGACTCCTACTTTCTTAAACCTTTAGGCAACGCTATCAGATAAAGTTGTGGCAACACTTTTAACAAATGTTTTTAGCATTTCGATGTCTTCTTCTTCTGCATTGTTTTCAATTTCAACTGTTTCAGCTACTTTTTTAGCACCAGCTTTTTCAAAAGCTCCTACAAAATCATGCGCTGATTTACAGAAAAATTCACCATATTCACGATCACCGGAACCAACAACGCCAAATGGCTTACCTGTTAAATCCTTTTCAGTTAATTCATCAAAGAAATCTTCAAATTCAAAAGGCAGTTCCCCATCACCATAAGTATACGTTGCGATAATACAAGCATCTGCATCATCAAAGAAGTCTACATCAACTTCTGAACACTCTTCACGTTCTACTTCAACTCCAGCTTCTTGAAACTGTTCTTCCAAAATCTCGGAAATTTCTTCTGTGTTTCCAGTCATACTTGCATAAACAATTTTTACTAGTGCCATCTTCATTCATTTCCTTTCTTTTTCCTAAATATTTCAATGCATTCAAATGCAATTGTAACCCCTTACATTAATTCCTAAAAAAATAACTTTTACAAATGATTTTATTCACAAACTAATCTAAATAAGTATGTACTCTTCCCCTTTCGAGATAGAGTATTTTTTACTACGTCTTTACTATACCACATTCCAAACCTTTTTAACAATATTTTTAAGGTAAAAAAAATATTATTTAGGTTCTTTTTTATAAAACGTTTTTCCTTCTTCCAATCATAAAAATTGCTTCTAAAACCGCTCCCCCTAATGCACGAGCTTTGTCGGAAATCGTCAAGCAATCGACTTTCTCAACTGGTCGAGGATCTACATCTGCACACTTCAACCCTTGATAACAGGTTACCTTTTCTGAAATCAATCCTCTCAAAGTCCCTGTCAGAGGCGAATAAACTGGAACCTGATCGATAAAGAATAATGCTTCCCCTTTCAACACGAGATCCCCTATGTTTTTAAGGTGGGTAACTTGTCCTGAAGCAGGGGCATGGACAACTCGTTCCGCACTTTTTCCGCCAATTTCACCTGGAATACCTGTATTAGGTAAAGCTGTTCCTTCAAAGTATAAACGTCCCAACCTATGGCCACGCATTGTCTCAATCACAACATCGACATCTTGCGGTGCTGAAAAGCCTGGTCCTAAAGCAATCGTAATCGGTGCCATTCCTCGATGCGTACCTAAATTTTTCTTAGCCAAAATCGCATCGATAACAATCAGTGGTTTCAATTGTTGAATAGCACTTGCTGTTTGATCGACAAAAACAGGCAGCTTATTTTGCTGCCAACATTTCGCGCAATCCTTTAATGAAGTAATTCGAACAGCAACCAAATCTTCCACTCTTTGTTCTTTCTGGAAAATAGCATCACAAACTGAAACAGTCCGCCGAATGGCCAGAGGACATTCTGTTTCTAATACTAGTATTTTAAAGCCAACGTGCCATAATTTTTGGATAACGCCTGTCGCTAGATCACCCGCTCCGCGAACAATCACTAATTTTTCTTGGATGTTTTGACTGATTTCTCCCATAAAATAAGTCCTTTCTCTAATTCCATATTGCAAGCAATAATCTTGTCTAATTTTTCAAAACAGCTTTTGGGTAATTGAAGACAGACATTCATTGCTTGAACAAATTCTCTTCGCGTATGGGTTTGATTTAAACACAAAATTCGTTGGCCTTGGCTCTCTTTAAACAATCCTTTTGGATGAGCAATCAGTTGAGCTAACAATGTTTCTGTGATTGGTTCTTGTAGTTGCGCATCGGTTAATTCCAAAAAAAGCGGCAACCGATGAATGGTCGTTTCATCTATCTTTTGACCAATCACAGAAATCGGAAGCACACCAATTGTGGTGGTTGTTTCTTTTAATATCACGGGTTCATAAGAGGACCAGCCTTTCAAAGGTCGTTGTTTGGACCCATCCGCTTCTAAAAAAACTTTCGTGAAGTGCTGAAACAATGTTTGAAACGAGGTCATTGCAGGCATTGTTAGTTTTGTTTGGTTGTTGATAGCGGTTCCTGCTAAAGTGATTCCGCAGATATTCGGCGTTATTTTTTCAAAATGGTTCGTATAAAAATAATCATACAATTGACGTTGGGGAAACCCAATTTTTGTGGTTGTACTAACCAGAACAGCTTCTTTTCGATATGTTTTTGCTAGCGCCCACATTAAGCTTGTTTTCCCACCACTACCAACAATTGACACAATCTCCTTTCCTTGTAAATCAAAACACTTTTTTAAGGACTCCACAGTTGGTACCTCCTTTCCCCAAGGTCATTTTTCACAGAAAAAATAGAGGCTACGCGTACTTTTGCTTCTTCTAAAAAACATACACTGTGAGTTATTTCCGCTTCATTAATGAGTAAACCGATCCCACAGCCATCCGTCAATGATGGTGGCAAAGTAAAGACGCGAACAGCCACCTTTCTTGTCAACAGTACTTGTTCTGCCTGAACAGCATAATGTGTATTCGGAAAGGTTAGCAAATACTCCATCTTTTCACCTTCTTTTTTGTTAAAGCGTAATTACTTTAGCCGCTTGATTCATCGTTTCAACAATTTCATACATATTAGTAATAGAGCCGATAGCTAAGGTGTCTGTTAAATGATAAAAATCTAAACAGGCCCCACACGTTTGAATCGTGGTTCCCTTCTCCGCTAATTGTTGCAAATCAGCTAAGGTATTCGCTGCTTGATTCGTTAAAAACGCCCCTCGATTAAAGAATAATAGCTGTGTAGGAACAGTTTCTGCTTCTGATAATGATTGAAGATAACTTTTCATTAATAGTCGTCCTAGCTGCTCGTCTCCAGTACCTAATTGATCGGAGCCAATCGTAATTACTAAATCTGTTGCTGACTGACTTGTTTGTTGCGTCGCTTCTTCAGGTACCGTAATTTTGACAGAGAAAACCGTGGCTTCTATCTGCTTCGCAGTCAAAGTGGCCTGTTTTTTAGCAGCTAATTTTTTCAAATTTTCAACAGCTACTTCGTTATCGACTAAAACTTCGATAGTGCCTCCAGCTAAACCTAACTCCGCCAAGGCTTTTTTTGTTTCAATCACAGGTATTGGGCAAGGTTTTCCCAACGCATCTACTAATTTCATATTTGGCCCTTCTCTCTATAAAAGTACTACTGCTTGTTGTTCTTTTGGCAGAACCTCGCCAATAATTTTGGCAACAGGGTCCTCTTTTTGAATAGCTGCTAAACAGGCTGCCGCTTCATCAGCAGCGACACTAATTAACAGTCCGCCAGATGTTTGTGGATCAAACAAAAGTTCTTGCATTTCCATAGAAATTTTTGAATAATCGATTGTCGTTCCGATTGTTTGGCGGTTTCTTTGCCCAGCTGCAGTGACTAAACATTCTGCGGCGTAGGCCAACGCTCCTGTAATGGTTGGTAATGCTTCTGTATCAATCAGTAATGTTACCTGATTATCAGCCATTTCTTTTGCATGAATTAATAGACCAAACCCAGTCACATCAGTACAAGCATGTACTGCGTAGGATCGAGCATTTGCAGCGGCATATTTATTTAAACGTTCCATCGAATCTTGTGCGATTTTTTGTTCCGTCTGCTTCGCTAATTGCCCCCGAACAGCCGCTTGAATAATTCCTACACCTAATGCTTTAGTTAAAATCAAGACATCCCCCACCTGTGGCGTATTATTATGCCACAATTTTTCTGGATGAACTTCTCCAGTTACCGCTAAACCATACTTGGGTTCATGGTCATAAATCGAATGGCCTCCCGCCAGTAAAGCACCCGCTTCCTTTAATTTTAAGCTGCCACCTAAGAGCATTTGTTCCAACCATTCTTTTGACATCTTTTGTGGAAAACAAACAAGATTTAGCGCATAAAGGACTGTTCCGCCCATGGCATAGACATCGCTTAAAGCATTAGCGACCGCAATTTTTCCAAATGATAACGGATCATTGACCATTGGTGAAAAAAAATCAACCGTTGAAATCAAAGCTTTTTCAGGCGTTAGTTGGTAAACCGCGGCGTCGTCGGCATGTTCAAATCCGACGAGTAGCCGCTCATTTGCCGGTGTTTCGGGTAAGTGTTGCAACAATTGATTCAGTACACGGGATTCAATTTTTGCCCCGCAGCCACCTGATGTACATTGTGATAAAAAATCCATGCTGTCCGCTCCTTCTCAAATTAGTAGTTCTTGTAAAGCGTGAATTGTCCAAGTAATTTCTTCAGGCGTTGTCTGCCAACCAAAGCTAAAACGTAAGGTGCCAGTTGCTAAAGTCCCAGCTGTTTCATGGGCTAATGGTGCACAATGTAAACCTGCGCGCGTCATAATGCCATATTGTTCTGCTAGTTGCTGTGCCACTACTGTTTCTTCCTGATTCCACAGTGTGATAGAAACAACAGGGACAGTTTGTGCCACGTCCTTGGTTCCTAAAATTGTGACAGGTAACCCTGATAAACCATTTAAAAAATTCTGCATTAAGGTTCGTTCGTGCTTTTGAATCGCTGCTAAACCAATTTTATTCAACTCTTTAACAGAACTATTTAAGCTTAGAATACCTAAACTGTTTAACGTACCAGCTTCAAATTTATCTGGTAAAAAAGAGGGTTGATCAAAGGAATTAGAGTGGCTACCAGTGCCGCCCGTTATCAGTGGCTTAACCGCTTCAGCCCCTCGCTCACTAAAAGCTAACCCACCAATACCTGCTAATCCATATAAGCTTTTATGTCCAGTAAAGGCTAACACATCAATGGCCATCTGGGTCATTTTTATTGGTAAAAATCCCGCCGTTTGAGCCGCATCCAAAACAGTTAGTAATCCTTTCTGGTGGGCCCATTGAAAACATTCTTCAATGGGTAAAATGGTGCCTAAGACATTGGATGCGTGTGTCATCACCAAGGCTTTTGTATTCGTTCGCCAGGCTCGCTGAATATCTTCTACATCTAACAGGCCAGTTTTTTGACAAGCAACATACGTCACTGAAATGCCTCGTTCTTTCTCAAGTAAGTGAAGCGGTCTAGCTACTGCATGATGTTCTAACATAGTCGTAATCACATGGTCGCCAGGTTGTAAAATCCCCGCTAATGCAAGATTTAAGGAAGTTGTTGCGTTATTCGTAAACGTAATCTGAGCCGCACTGGGTGCCTGAAAAAAGTCTGCAAACAATTGACGTGTCTCTAAAAGAGGAAGCCCCTCTCTAAGCAAAGGGGCATTTCTTCCGTAATTCATGAACTGATTTTCTGCTAAATAGGCAGTCAAAGCCTCAATGGTTGCTGGAAATTTTTTATAGGAAGTCGCTGCATAATTTAAATAAACCAAATCCTTCATACGATTTTCCTCTCTAACTATTGGTTTCTTGAATTAATTTTCTGTACTCTTCTGGCGTATCGATATCTTTTAAACGGCCAGGAGTCGCTATTCTCAGCATCTGAACTGCTTCTGGAAAGCGTTCATAAATCATGCGTCCGCCTTTTTCACCAGTCAATGTTAATAGTTCTTGTCGAAATTGATTACCGAATAATACTGGACTACTAGGACAGCCATCTTTTTGTAATGGCACTACAATTTTATTTCTCTGACATTTATCTAACACAGGTTGTAGCATTTTAGGTGTTAACAATGGTTGATCACTAGGTAAGTATAAATAGCCAGCTCCCCGAGCTTGTTCAGTTCCTAAACGAATACTGCTACTTTGCCCTTCTTGCCATTGATGATTGAGAATCAACTGAATGTTCTTAGGTAAAGGAAACGCTGGCTGATTCTCAGGCGAAACAACTAAAATCCGTTCTAATACGTCTAATTGATTCACTAAGGTTAACGTGTGCTCTAAAAATGTTTTTCCTTGATATTTTAAGAACAATTTATTTTGGCCCATCCGTTGTGAATTGCCCGATGCTAGAATAATGACACTAACGAGTGACATGAGTTGTCTCCTTTTATCTTTTTTTCTTTTGATAAGGGGTATTTTCTAAAGGCAGACTTGGTCGGAGCTGACCATCCAAGGCAAAATATGCGCCTGCTAAAGCTGGTGCGGTAGGGATCGTTGCTAACTCACCTACGCCTTTAATTCCATAAGCTAAACCTTCGTGAAGATTGTCAGCATGAACCAAAATTGTTTCGATTGGTGGTACTTGAGTGGCGTTCACTAATCCTAGCGTTGCATATTTTGCTTTAACATAGCCTTCTTCTAAGGCAAATTTTTCAGTTAAAGCATACCCCATGCCCATCGCAATCCCACCTTCAATTTGACCTTCAGCAGCTCGTGGATTCACCACTTGCCCCATATCATACGCAGCCACAAATTTAGCTACTTTTCCTTTGTCATCTAGAATAGCTACTTCAGCAGCATAACCATAGCCAGCATGACTAACTGGACTTTTTTTATCATTAATTAACGGATCCGTTTTCGCTGAATATTCCCCATAAAATTCTTCACCTTCCAAATCACTTAAAGCACGTCCCATATCAAGCTCATACCGTAATTGCATTGCCGCTCTTCTAGTTGCTTCTCCTGTGAAGAGTGACTGCCTCGAAGCCGTTGTCGTTCCTGAATTCGGTGTTCTTCTCGTATCAGGGGCTTCCGCAACAATCATTTCTGGTGGTAAATTTAATGTTTCACAGGCAATTTGCGTCGTAACGGTTGCCATTCCTTGACCGATACAAGCAGCACTTGTGCGGACATGTATTTTTCCTTCTTCAACAGAAATAATACAACGCCCTGTATCAGGTAGCCCCACACCCACGCCACTATTTTTAAAGAAACTAGAAATTCCAGCAACTTCCGCTTGTTCATAGACGTCTTTAACCGCTAACAAGGCTTCTTTTAACGCCGCATTTTTCGAGACCAATTGTCCATTCGGTAAAGTATCTCCTGGGGCGACGGCATTTTTAAAGCGTATTTCCCATGGTGATAGTCCGACTTTTTCTGCTAACAAGTTTAAATTACTTTCAATTGCAAAAGCCGTTTGGCAAACACCAAATCCACGAAATGCACCTGCTGGCGGATTATTAGTATATACAGCAAACCCTTCCACATCAATCGTTTGATACTTGTAGGGACCTGCCGCATGTGTACAAGCCCGTTGCAATACTGGTCCTCCTAAAGAAGCATAGGCCCCAGTATCCGCATAAATCACTGCTTTCATTGCAGTTAAATTGCCTTCTTCATCACAGCCGGTCGTAAAGTCCATTTCCATGCCATGGCGTTTGGGATGAACCATCAAACTTTCTTCACGGCTTAGCAGTACTTTTACTGGTTTCTTCAATAACCAAGCGGCTAAGGATGCATGATGCTGAACACTCATGTCTTCTTTCCCACCAAAACCACCACCAACAAGTTTTGATTGAACATGAATTTTTTCCTTGTCTAGTCCTAACATCCGAGCCACTTCCCGTTGTTCATCATAGATACTTTGACCCGCACTAAAGAGTAAAATGCCCTCACCTTCAGGCTGTGCAATCGCACACTCGGGTTCCATGAAGGCATGTTCGTTAATTGGTACGGAATAATGTTCTGTCACTACAAACGCAGAATTTGCTAATACTTCATCTGCGTTGCCACGTACCAAGTGTTCATGAGACAAGATATTGCCCTTTTCATGAATAGCTGGTGCACCTTCTGCTAAAGCAGCTTCACAAGAAGTAAGCGGTATCATTTCTTCGTAATCAACTTCCACTAAATTTTTTATCTCTGGTAAGGTTTCTTTTCTTTTTGAAACAACGAGTGCTACTGCATCCCCAACATACCGTGTTATTTCTCCTACTGGAATCATTACATCCCAATCGGAAATAAATTCTAAATGACCAATTTTATTATTTCCTGGAACGTCTTTAGCTGTGAACACAGCCACACAGTCAGGATGCGCCAATGCTTGGGTACTATCGATTGATAGAACTTTTGCGCGAGGATAGGCACTCCGCAAAGCAGATGCATGAAGCATTCCTTCTATGTCAATGTCATCTACATAAATCCCTGTTCCTAAGGTTTTCTCCACTGCATCGACCCGTTGGAAGTCTTCCCCTAATTTACCATTTGAATGTTCTTCTGGAATGCTCGTTTCTTCACAAAACATTTTAGCAGCTAACTGAATGGCTTCTATTATTTTCACATATCCTGTACAACGACAAATGTTTCCTCGTATAGCTTTCTGAATGTCTTCTTTTGTGGGTTCGGGTTTCTTGTTCAATAATCCTTGTGCCGAAATAACCATCCCAGGGATGCAATACCCGCACTGAACTGCACCCGTTTTTGCAAACGCATAAGCATAGACATCTTTTTGCCGTTGGCTTAAACCTTCGATTGTCGTGACTTCTTTGCCAGCTAATTTTTCTAGAGTAAACAAACATGCTTTGGAAGCCTTTCCATTTACTAACACCGTACATGCACCGCAAGAGCCTTGGTTACAGCCATCTTTTGTTCCAGTTAGGCCCAGATCCTCCCGCAAAAAGTCCATTAATTTTTTGTTTGTTTCACAGGTTTCACTTTGACCATTTACAATAATTGAATACATTTCTTGCACCTCGATTTCTGATATAGTTTAGTGTTCAATCACCTAGATTATACCACAAATCTTCGTTCTAAAAATTATTTTTTAGTAAAAAAACTTTTTTATTTAACTTAAAGGTCCTCATTATTGATAGCGCTGTTGAATTAATTCTCCCGCGATGCTAATCGCTAACTCTTCTGGTGTTTCGGCTGCAATATCTAAGCCAATTGGCATGAAAATTCTTTCAATTTCAGTCATTGTATAACCGACCTCTTTTAACCGTCGAACTTGTGAAGCAACTTTGTGTTTGCTCCCCATCACACCAATATATTTGGCTGGTGTTTCCAATAACTGTTTGGCAACGATGAAATCAAAATTGTGTCCTCTGGTAATTACTATACCATAATCGTCCGCCGTTATTTCAATAAACGCAGCTAAATTTTCTAAAGGAATAACCCGTAGTTCCTCAGCTTGTGGAAAAGCTTGTGCCGTCAAAAATTCTGGACGATCGTCCACTACAACGCAATAAAACGATAAATAGTTTAAAATAGGTACCAATGCGCGTGCGACATGTCCACTTCCAAAAATATATACTTTCCCTACTTGGAGGATTGCTTCTGTTAAAAAAGTTGTTTCCTCTTTTTGCACACAATGGATACCTTTAGGTAGCAAACTTAATTCCCCCTCCCAAGAAGTGGAACCAATCAATTCGCCTGTTTCACTATAAAAGGATACTTTTCCTAAATTGTTTTGATCTAGTTCAGTCATTAACCAACCTTGTTGATTATTTTGAAAATGCGTTTCTATGGACTCACACAACTCTTTTAAAAATGGCGTTTCCCATGAAAGATAATGGAAAAAAATCGTGACATTTCCGCCACAGACCATGCCTAAATCAGCAATATTATTCGGGGCTAAAATAAATTGACGTTGTGCATTTTCTTTCTCAAGAAGTAGCTTTTTTGCCACTTGTTCAGCCTGAAATTCAACCGCCCCACCACCAACAGTTCCGGCTATTCTACCTTCGGCGGAAACCAGCATTCTAGCCCCTTGACTTCGTGGTGTAGATCCTGAACTTGTACCAATCGTTAATAACATCGTGTCTTGCTTTTCCAATATTGCCTGTTTCAAACGCTGAAATACTTCTCTCATTTCAGTTCCTCCGATACTACATCCTGTTCTTTAAAGATTTCTTCAAAGCATGCCTCTACCTGTTGATACACTTTTTTCTCAAATAAAAGATATTGATCAATCAACTCTTTTCCTTGATCCGTAACAATTGACCCGCCACCATTACAACCACCAACACTTTTGATAATTAATGGAAAAGATAGCTCTTCTTCAGCTACCCGCACAATCCGCCATGCCTTATTATAAGACATTTTCATCTCTTTTGCCGCTAAGTTTAGTGACCCAGTTTGCTGAATTTTTTGTAAAACTTCGACAACGCCAGGACCAAAAAAGTTCCGATCTGTTTTTAATTTTAAGTTTAGGGAATACGTAAACATCTTCTCCTCCTTTATTCGTTCATTTTTTTATAGATAACGTAAGGGAAAAAGGATACGAAAGCTTACTCACTTTCGTATCAAAAAAAGCAATCTTTACTCAAGTGCTACGCGCTTTTTTGGTTTTAAAATGACATTTAAAAGGACTGCTACCAAAGTGGTTAAGATAACTTCCGAATTACCGAAAATCGTTGTTACCCAAGTTGGAAAACCAGCTAAGCTTCCAGTAGACAATGTGACACCAATTCCAAATGCTAGAGCTGTTCCGACAACCCCAGTATTTCGAGGAGTCATTTCCTGCGAAGCAATCATCCGAATACCTGTCATAGAAATAGAAGCAAAAACTGAAATCGTTGCGCCACCAATTACCGCATAAGGAATCGTAGTTAATAATGCAGCTACTTTCGGAACAAAACCAGCAATTAATAATATAACTGAAGCGAAAACCAGAACATATTTATTAATCACTTTTGTTACCGTAACCAGACCAACATTTTGTCCAAAAGTTGCCACTGGGATTGATCCAAATAAACTGCCAATAAAGTTAGTGAAACCACTCCCCATAATTCCGCCAGATAATTCTTCATCCGTTGCATCCCGATCCATTGCCCCAACCGTTGTTGCTGTAAATTGACCGATGGCTTGAACAGCATCAACAATAAACATTACCACCAGCGTAAAGATAGGTACCAGTTGAAAATCCAGTCCAAAATGAAACGGGGTAATTAGCTGAACGATTTTAGCATTTTGAACTGGCTCAAAACTAACCATCCCTAAAGCTAAAGAAATCAAATAACCAATAACCATTCCGTTTAAAATTGCTGATAACTTCAAAAATCCTTTTGCAAAATAATTGAAGTAAAAGACAATCGCAAAGGTTAATAATGCAACTAACCAATTCCGGGCTGAACCAAAATCAGCACTACCAGCTCCTCCTGCCATATACTTAATCGCAACTGGAAACAGGGATAGCCCAATACTTAAAATAACCGTTCCTGTTACTAAAGGCGGAAACAACACACGGATTTTTTTAATGAACAAACCAACAATAATAACAAGAATACTGCCAACTAATTGGGAACCAAAAATTGCTGCAATCCCAAAATCAGCTCCGATGGCCATCAAAATCGGTACATACGCAAAACTTGCCCCCATCATAACTGGTAACCGTGAACCCACTTTTCCAAAAATAGGGAAAAGTTGAATTAACGTTGCAACTGCTGAAAAAATCAATGATGTTTGAATCAAAATAGTCGTATCACTAGGACTTAATTGGCAAACTTTGGCAATCATAATTCCCGGTGTGACAATCCCTACTACTGCTGCGACAACGTGTTGCAATCCCATCGGAATTGCTTCAGAAATTGATAGTTTCGCATCATATTCAAATAATGCTTGCTCTTTTTTTTCATTCATAGGATCGTTTCCTTCTTCTTTTTATTCTAAAAGGATTGTTCCCCTTAATCAGTAAAGAATGCAATCCTTTTTCCCTCAGAAACATCTTAAAAATTATCCTTTGACAGCAACTGCTTCAATTTCAAATAAACCATCTTTTGGCAACTTGGCTACTTCTACACAAGAACGTGCAGGCAAAACTTCTGAAAAGTAATTCCCATAGATTTCGTTAATTTTGCTAAAATCAGACATATGTTGTAAAAACACCGTTGTTTTCACAACATTATCATAGGTCATCTCGACCTCTTTTAAAATCGAACCTAAATTGATAAAAGCTTGTTTTGCTTGTTCTTCCACTGTAGTCTTCATTTCGCCCGATTGCGGATCTAATCCTAGTTGTCCAGAAATGTACAACGTATTTCCCGCTAAGACAGAATGTGAATAAGGTCCTACAGCAGCTGGTGCCTGTGCAGAATTAATCATTTTGTTTGTCATCGTTTTCCTCCATTCTATGATTCTTTATTTTCAATTAAAGTCCCTGTTTTTCCAGATAATCCTTCTTTGGCTTTTTCTAATAACGTAATCAATGTTTTTCGACCTGGCTTAGATTCAGCAAACTTAATCGCTGCTTCAACTTTTGGTAACATTGAACCTGGAGCAAACTGACCTTCTTGCGCATATTGTTTCATTTTTTCTGTTGAAACATTCCCTAAGGCTTCTTGATTTTCTTTACCAAAATTAATACAAACTTTTTCAACTGCTGTTAAAATCACGAGCAGATCAGCATCTACTTGTTCAGCTAGTCGTTCACTACAAAAATCTTTGTCGATGACTGCATTTACACCTTTTAGTCGGTTCCCTTCTTGAATGACTGGGATGCCACCACCGCCGCCAGCAATGACTGTTTGGCCAGCATCAACCAATGTTTGAATCGTGAGAAGTTCGACAATATTTTTTGGTTTAGGAGAAGCGACGACTTGGCGATAACCACGGCCAGCATCTTCCATCACTTGTATATTTTTTTCTTTGACTAATTGTTCTGCTTCTTCTTTTGTCATGAAGCGGCCAATTGGTTTCGTTGGTTTTTTGAACGCCGGATCATTTTCATCCACGACCACTTGAGTGACTATGGTGGTGACGGCTTTACTTATATTTCGCTGACGCAACTCTTCTTGTAGCGCATTCTCTAAATCATAGCCAATGTAACTTTGACTCATGGCTACGCACATGGATAACGGAACAACTGGATATTGTAGATTATTAAAGGAAAATTCTTCCATAGCTAATTGAATCATCCCCACTTGAGGACCATTGCCATGAGATAAAATAACTTCATATCCTGCTTCAATCAAATCTGCAATCGCTTTGGAAGTCTGTTTTACGGCAGTCATCTGCTCCGTCAAATTATTTCCTAAAGCATTGCCACCTAAAGCTACTACGACGCGTTTGCCCATTGCTTCACCTCATTTTCTGTTTTATAAAAAGGACGATGCTTTTTCTTTTTCACAACGAGTTTTCGTATTAACTGTCTGTTGTCGTTGCATGAAGTCAACGCACATGACTAAGCGTTCTTGACTCGAGACAATCACACATTCATGAATAGACTTGGGAAGGTCTTATTTGTTCATGTTGAAGAGGCAACTTCTAATGATTCATTGTGTAAAGAAAAAGCATCTGTCTTCATGCCAAATTCATTATTTTACTTCTCTTGGTGTCGCTTTATCCGCTAAGTCTGTTAAAGTTTTTTGCGGATTTTTTACTTTACTTAAGAAAATCATAGCCGCAATAACATACGGTTTGTAGCTAGCTTCTTTGTAAAGTTCGACCCGATAACGATCGAAAACAGAAGCTTCCACTTCGCCTTCTTCACAACTTACGCCAGTAATATCAGCTGGTAGACAATGCATATACAAAGCTTTGCCGTCTTTCGTTGTTTTCATCAATTCTTCTGTACATTCCCAATCTTTGTGCTTTTTATTTTGAGAAAGTAATTCTTGTTCTAATTGATCAATTCCTGCTTGGTCACCATTGCCATATAATTCAGTTCGCTTTTCCATTGCCGCAAAAGGTGCCCAGCTTTTCGGATAAACAACATCCGCATCTTTGAATGCTTCTGCCATACTATTCGTTTTAGTAAAGTTCCCACCAAATTCTGCCGCATTTTTCTTCGCAACTTCTTCTACTTCTGGCATAATTTCATAACCTTCTGGATGTGCTAAGACGACATCCATTCCTAAACGGGTCATTAGACCAACAATTCCTTGAGGAACAGATAATGGTTTTCCATAAGATGGTGAATACGCCCAAGTCATGGCAACTTTTTTCCCTTTCAGGTTTTCAATACCACCAAATTCATGAATTAAATGCAACGCATCCGCCATTGCTTGCGTCGGATGGTCAATATCACATTGTAAATTCACTAACGTTGGGCGTTGTTCTAATACCCCATCTTTATATCCTTCTTGGACAGATTCTGATACTTCGTGCATGTAAGCATTGCCTTTACCAATGTACATGTCATCACGAATACCAATGATATCAGCCATAAAAGAAATCATGTTTGCTGTCTCACGAACAGTTTCTCCGTGAGAAATTTGACTTTTTCCTTCGTCTAAATCTTGAACTTCTAAGCCCAAAAGATTACACGCTGAAGCGAAACTAAAACGTGTTCTTGTAGAGTTGTCGCGGAATAAAGAAATCCCCAAGCCACTATCAAAGATTTTAGTTGAAATATTATTTTCTCTTAAATAGCGTAATGTATCGGCAACTGTGAAAACAGCTTCTAATTCATCTCTTGTTTTTTCCCAAGTTAGGAAAAAGTCATTTTCGTACATTTTTTCAAATTCTAATTTATCTAATTTCTCAATATATTCTTTAAACGTTTCCATTCCATCTGCTCCTTTTTTCTTGTCTAATAATCCTTTACTTAACCACAATAAACCGTTGGTAATGCCGCATAAACGGCTGCACAACGAACCAAATCATCTTTCCAAGTTTTTTCATTTGGTGCATGTGCTTGTGCTTCCGCCCCTGGCCCGAAACCAATACAAGGAATGCCATTACGTCCCATAATTGAAACGCCATTTGTTGAGAAGGTCCACTTATCTAACAATGGGCGTTCTTCACGCATTTCCACTGTTTCTACAGAGCCTTTCCGTGTTTCTCCATAGAGATTTTTATGCGTTTCCATCAAGGCTTTTGTTACATCATGATTTTCTGGAATGACCCACGTTGGGAAATAACATTCAATTTCATAAGTTAAATCAGTATAAGAAGGACGATCATAGTTGTACATTGAAACCGTCACATCATCTCCATATTTTTTAACAGCTGGTAAATTGCGAATTTCTTCTAAACAACTTTCCCAAGTTTCTCCAGCAGTCATTCGACGGTCTAGTGAAACGGTACAGCCATCCGCAACAGCACACCGACTTGGTGAAGAATGGAAAATTTGCGATACAGTCACCGTACCACGTCCTAAGAAACGGGCTTCTTGCCACTCTGGATTGTACTTAGGATCTAACATACGAACTAAACCACGAATCGCTGTGCTTTCTGTATCTCCATTGTTGTTTAAGGCACGAACATCTTGTAAGATATCCGCCATTTTGTAAATGGCATTATCTCCACGTTCTGGTGCTGAGCCATGACACGAAACGCCTTTGACATCAACTTTAATTTCCATGCGGCCTCGTTGACCACGATAAATCCCACCATCTGTTGGCTCTGTTGAAACAACAAATTCTGGACGGATACCGTCTTCTTTGATAATGTACTGCCAACATAAGCCGTCACAGTCTTCTTCTTGGACAGTAACTGTTACTAAAGCAGTATATTTTTCTGATAATAGACCTAAATCTTTCATGATTTTAGCGCCATAAATAGCCGAAACAATCCCGCCTTCTTGGTCAGACGTACCGCGACCACCGATCTCAGTTTCTGTTTCATAGCCATCGTAAGGATCAAATTTCCAGTTACTCATTTCACCAATTCCGACAGTATCCATGTGCCCATCAAAAGCAATTAATTTTTCACCAGACCCCATATAACCAAGTAAATTCCCTTGAGGATCAATGTCAATTTTATCGAAACCTAATTTTTCCATTTCGGCTTTTGCTCGCGCAATTTTATTGCCTTCTTCTGCACTTTCTCCTGGAATTTTGACAAGGTCTCTTAAAAATTTGACCATATCTTCTCTGTAACCTTCTGCTGCTGCATTTACTGCATTAAAATCCATTCCTTTTACCTCCATAAAATTTTTTTATAATTGTCTGGATCAGTGTCCCCTTCGGTAGAAAACATTAAAACGTTTGACGTCTCATCCAGTTGCAATGCCTCACGTAATTCTTGATAGTCGGGATCTTGCATCACTGTAGCTACTAAGCCCATTGCTACTGCCCCAGATTCGCCTGATACAACTTGCGGATCCCCTTTTAATGGCGCGCCCAACATACGCATTCCTTTTTCAGAAACCCAATCTGGTGCTGAAACAAAGAAGGATGTATGATTTTTTAGAATATCAAAAGAAATCGTATTAGGTTCTCCACATGCTAAGCCAGCCATAATTGTCTGTAAATCACCATCGACAAAGCGAATTTCTCCGTCTTTTTTAATTGCTGATTGATATAAACAGTCAGCCGCCTGTGCCTCAACTACGACCATAATCGGTGGGTTTTCTGGAAAAGCATTAGCAAAATAACCAATCACCGCCCCAGCTAAACTGCCGACACCAGCTTGAACAAAAACATGACTAGGTCGTTCAGAGCCAAATTTTCTTAATTGTTGAGAGGCTTCTAACGCCATCGTTCCGTATCCTTGCATAATCCAAGTCGGAATTTTTTCATATCCGTCCCAAGCGGTGTCTTGAACCATGACACCGTTTTCAGTTTCTTCGGCCATTTTATTAGCCATTCGCACACATTCATCGTAATTAACTTCTTCGATTGTGACGGTTGCGCCTTCTTTTTCAATATTTTCTTTTCTCGTCTGTGTTGAACCCTTCGGCATGAGTACAACTGATTTTTGGCCTAATTTATTCGCAGCCCAAGCGACTCCTCGTCCATGGTTGCCATCAGTTGCTGTAAAAAACGTAGCTTGTCCAAAAGCTGATCGTAATTGATCAGAAGTTAATTCATCATATGTTAGTTCCGAAACATCTTTCTTTAATTTTTCGGCAATATAGTTAGCCATGGCAAACGAACCACCTAAGACTTTAAAAGCATTTAAACCAAAGCGATAAGATTCATCTTTAACAAAGAAATCATTTAACCCCAGATACGCGGCCATATGATTCAATTCTGCTAATGGTGTTTCTGAATACTGTGGAAAACTTTTGTGAAAAGCCAAAGCTTTCTCAATTTTTTCTTTAGACATCAGAGGTAAGTACTTATCCTCCGTCTTCGGCATTTCATTTGCTGTCCATTTAATTTTTTCCAAAAATACTTCTCCTCCTTCTATTTTTAAGTTGCTTTACGAAAAACAAATTTTCCTTGATTTGCCAAGATGACTTGCCCAGCTTCAGCAACTTTTTGACCTCTTAAATAAACCATTCGAGCCTGTCCTTGTGTTTCAAATCCTTCATACGGCGTATAATCGACATTTTGTAACTGCGTTCTCGCAGCAATCACGCCGGTTGTTCTAGGATCCCAAACAACTAAATCGGCATCACTGCCTTCTTGCACCACACCTTTTTGTGGATACATCGAGAATTGTTTAGCAATATTTTCAGAAAGCAGAGCAACCATTTTTTCCAAGGTGATTCGGCCCTTCGCCACACCTTCCGTGTAAATTAATTCTGGTCTCGTTTCAACACCTGGCATCCCATTGGGAATTTTACTAAAATCATCTTTGCCAACTGTTTTTTGTCCGTGAAAATTAAAACTGCAGTGATCTGTCGATATTGTATTGATTGCCCCCTCTTTAATTCCTTGCCACAAAGCCTGTTGATCCTCTCGTTTGCGTAGTGGCGGTGAGCAGACATATTTTGCTGCTTCAAAATTAGGCGCATCATACAAGTGATCATCTAGTAAAAGATATTGAGGGCAAGTTTCTACATAGACTGATTGTCCTCTTTGACGAGCCCGTTCCACCGCTTCTAACGATCGTTTTGTGCTTAAATGCACAATATTAACCGGCAAATCAGCCATTTCCGCTATCATCAAATATCTTGCTACCGCTTCTGCTTCCACAGCCGCCGGTCTTGATAACGGATGATAGTGCGGGGCTAACTTTCCTTGAGAAACATATGATTGGATTAATTCATCTACTAAATCACCATTTTCACAATGAACGCCTAACATTCCATTAACTTTTTTTATTTCCTTCATCGCTTCAAAAATTTCCGCATCTGTGGTCCGTAAGTTATCATAAGCCATATACATTTTGAAGGAAGTAATACCTGCAGCAATCATTTCCTGAATTTCAGCAGCTATCGTTGGTTTCCATTCAATCATGGACATATGGTAAGTATAATCACATGAACTCTTGCCTTCAGCCAATTGATTCCAAGTAGCTAAACAGTCTTTCAATGAGCCGCCTTTATTAGGTGTAGCCATATCAATAACCGTAGTCGTACCTTTGGCCACCGCCGCTTGGCTGCCAGTAGTAAAGTTATCCGCCGTACTTAACGAACCTTTGCCATTATTTAATTCCAGATGCGTGTGCGCATCAATAAAGCCTGGTAATACATAACACCCCGTAACATCCTCAATCTGAGAATTTTCTACTGGTAAATTTGCCCCCATCTCTACAATTTGCTCGCCGTCAATTCGAATATCCAATTGACGACGATTATATGCAGATACGACGGTTCCACCTTTGAGCAGAATAGACATTTATTTATCCCCCAGTCGTAAATTTCCTTTTATGCTTGCATACAATAAGCATATTCTTCAATCATAGTTACCATTAATGCGATTAAATCTTCTGGTACATCTAATCCTTGATCCGTTAATTGAATTGTTGACACCGTTCCCCATAGACGCAGTAAACAAATTTTATCCACAGGATTTTGAACATAGAAACCTGAATTAGTACTGTCATAAAAATCAGCTTCACTGTTAAATAAGGTAAATTTGTCTTTGTAAGGGGCACTTGCATAAGGGCAAAATGTTTCACAGTTACCACATTCGTTACACATCCGATCAACATGGACAATTTGTGGTTTTCCTTCGACATACACAACAATATTTGCTCGGTTTGGACAGACATCCATACAAGATTCACAAATTGTGGAGCATTCTAAGCAACGACTAGCTTGACTACAAGACATCTCGTCTGTTACAAGGATACCTCGTTTGTTTCTAACAAATGCAACATCACTATTTAAATTATCTTTTTCATAGTGATGATTGTGGACAAGACAAATATTATTTGCCGCTTTTGTTGCATCAGCGATTGCTTCAACAATTGTGGCTGGTCCTAAATTAGCGTCACCAATGACATAGACGCCTGGTATATTTGTTTCCAATGTTTCTTGATTTGAAACGACTTTCCCATAGTTGTCTGTGTGAATGCCTAATGCTTGGTAAAATTCTGTATCTACTTTTTCACCAACAGCGGCAATCACTGTATCAGCAGGAATATCAATCATTTCTCCTGTACCAATTGGACGACGGCGTCCAGAAGCATCTCGTTCACCTAGGACCATTTTTTCACAAGTTAATTGTTGATTTTCATGTTTAATTGGCGAAAGTAATTCTAAAAAGTCAACGCCATCTTCTAAGGCTAAATAAAGTTCTTCTTCATCTGCTGACATATTGCGTTTATTCCGACGATAAACCACTGAGACTTTTTTAACACCAGGTAATGTTGTGGCTGCACGAGCACAGTCCATAGCTGTATTTCCGCCACCAACGACGACAATCTGTTCTCCATAAGGATTAATTGTTGGATTTTCTCGGTTTGCTTTTAAAAATTCTAACGAATTCAATGCTCGACCAGATTCTAAACGAAGGACCCCATGTTTCCATGCACCAATGGCATAAATAACATTCGTATAGCCTTGGTTTTTCAATTCTGCCAATGATGGCGCCTCTTGTCCTGTACGGAATTCGGCTCCCATAAATTCCGCTAACTGAACGTCTTTTTGAACAGATTCCATAGAAATTCGAAATTCTGGTACAATCTGGCTACAAACGCCCCCAATTGTCTCGGATTTTTCAAACACAGTAACAGGCATGCCTTCACGTGCTAATAAATACCCAGCAGAGATCCCTGCAGGGCCTCCACCCACAACAGCTGTTTTAGGTGCATTTTCTTTTGGCTGTGGCTTTTCTAGTGTCGTCAATAATTCATCATAAGCATGTTCAGCTGCTTCTAACTTCACTTCCCGAATATGAATAGATTCTTCATAAAATTGACGTGTACATTTAGTCATACAAGGATGTGCACAAATGGTTCCAGTAATAAAAGGCAATGGATTTTTATCGACAATTACTTGCAAGGCCTTTAAATAATTACCTTCACTTACATAACGAAGGTAAGCAGGAATATCCTGATTGATTGGACAACCACCGTCACTTCGACAAGGAGCGATATAACAATCTGTTAGTGGAACTGTTTTTCTTAGTTTGGTACTTTCTGGTAATTTAATTGATTTTTGGTAACGTGCTTGTGTTTTAGCTTTCTCAACAACTTGAGCTAATTTATCCAAGTTGACATGAACCATCTGAGGATATTCTGCTGCGCCCAATACATTAGCAACTTGATTCATTCGTTGATAGCCACCAGGTTTCAACAGCGTCGTTGCCATAGTGATTGGCCAAATCCCAGCATCAAATATTTCTTTACTATTGAAAATATCTGCACCGCCAGAATAAGAAATTTGTAGTTTCCCATCAAATGCTTCTGATAATTTTTGTGCCAATGAAATACTAAGAGGAAATAGCGAACGTCCTGACATGTACATTTCATCACCAGGTAATTCATTTGCTGCAATCGTTACTGGGAAAGTGTTCGTAATTTTAACTCCGAAGCTTAGATTTTTACTATTAGCTAATAATTGCAGACGTTGTAACATCGGTACTGCTTCTTCAAATTGTAAATCTTCTTTAAAATGGTGATCGTCAAAAACCATATAATCAAACCCTAGCTCATCCATCGTTTGACGCGCATATTCATAACCTAACATGGTTGGATTACATTTAATAAAAGAATGGAGCCCTTTTTCACTTAATAAATAGGCCGCAATTCGTTCAATTTCGTCTGATGGACAACCGTGTAAAGTCGACAGCGTAATAGAATGACAGACTTTAGGACTAATTGCTTCGATATATAAGTCATCTACTTTTTTAAAATAAGATAGATATTTTTTGGCAGCTGCTTGGCATTCCGCCCAAATCGGCGTTCCTTCTGCGTTCTGCATTTCGTTAATATAACGATCAATTTTTGGTGATTGAATCCCTGCCAAATCATAGCCAACACTCATATTAAAAATGAAACCATTCGGGTCACCTAGCTCGAACTCTTTACTAAGTAACTTCAAAACGAACCATGCTTTGACGTATTCATCATAAGCTTGGGGAACGCGCAATTCTGTGGACCACTCAACGTTGTAACATTCATCTGCTGCTGCGATACATGGTTTACTCACAGGTAAATCTTCTCCATCCAGTATCTGGACTGTCTTAACTTCAAAAAAACGAGAACCTGTTAAATAGGCCGCAATAATATTTTGTGCTAATTGTGTATGAGGACCTGCTGCTGGACCACAAGGGGTTTCCATTTTTTCTCCAAATAACGAAATCGTTTTTGTAGGATCCGCATGATAAAATTTACGAATGCCAAAAATTGTGCCATCTTGTTGATACTCACTAAAAATCCAATTTAATAAAGCCTCAATTGAGATGGGATGCATAATATCACTCATTAACGTCACTCCTTTTATTTATAATGAAAGCTATTGATTTACTCGTTTCCAGAAAGATTGTGCTTGCGTTTGCGCATCATGCCAAACTTTCTCTTCATCAATTCCTTGAACTTCACGATTACGCATCCGAATTTCTCCATTAATCACCGTGTCAGTGACCATCCCACCATTCATGCCGAATAAAATGTGCATGTTATAATTCTCTTTTGTCATTGGTGTCGGGCCATGATAATCAACAATAATGACGTCTGCTGCTGCATTAGGTTCTAAAACGCCTAGCTTTGTTTTAAAATAGCGATTAGCCATTTGCGGATTATTATCAAACAGCATTGTGGGAATTTCTGCCCAAGCCGCATTTGGATCAGCTAAATGATGTTTGTGGATAACATTTCCTACCTTATAAGATTCCGTCACATCATTCGTATAACCATCTGTGCCAAGACCCATCAAAATACCATACTCATTAAACATGCGCATCGCAGGTGGGCAACCGACCGCATTCCCCATATTCGACTCTGGATTCGTGACCACCATTGTGTCTGTATCTCTTAGTAATTCCATCTCATGAGGTCCAATATGGATGCAATGGCCTGCCATTGTCTGTTTTCCTAAAATTCCTAAATCAAATAATCGGTTCACAATCGGCTTCCCATATTTTTTCAAAGAATCATGAACATCGGCTAAATCCTCTGCAATATGAATATGATAACCAATCCCATCTGGCGTATTGGCTGCACATAATTCTAAAGAAGCATCTGATAAAGTAAATGCTGCATGCATACCCATCATCGCTTTTTGCATATCATCATTTCTTAAGGAACTGGCTTTAATAAAGGCGGCATTTTCTTGAACTGCTTCCCGCATTTTCTGCTCACCATCGCGATCAGAAACTTCATAACAAAGGCAGGTCCGAATCCCTAACTCGTCCGCTGCATTAGATAATTGGGTTAAACTCCCTGTAATTTCTCCGTAACTAGCATGATGATCAAAGACAGTTGTAACACCGTTGCGAATACTATCTAAATAAGCAACCTTACCACTTTGATAAGTGTCTTCTAATGTCAAAGCACGATCAATTCGCCACCATTGATCTACCAAAATATCCATGAAATTTTTAGGATGATAATTCGTTAAACTTAACCCACGTGCAAAGGTACTATAAATATGATTGTGCATGTTAATAAAGCCTGGCATAATCACTCCACCTTTAGCATCAATAAATGTCGCTTCTGGATAAGCTTGTTTTAAATCTTCTGTCGTTCCGACTTGTTTCACAACTTGACCATCAATCGCCACACACCCATTTTCAAAAAAATGATTCTGCGCATCCCGAGTGATTAAACGCCCATTTCCAATTAATAACATGTATTCTCCTCCTATTTTTCAACCTATTCCCCACAAGTGGCAAACGCTTACAAATCTATCGCTCAATCATTCACGAATATAGCTTGACTAGCTTGGCTAATCTATATCCCTACGAAAAGCATTTGAAGCGCTTGCATTTTTTTACTAACGAACTCATTAACTTGATTAAAGTATATCACCTTGCCTTAAAAAAAACAATGCTACCTAAAAAATATTTTTTAGAATTTTAACAGCCGTTATCTTGTATTATTATTTTTATCATGCTATCATTATTTTTCAGAACAGGTAGTACGCGACATTAAAGGATTTAACACTGCCTATTCCATTTAAAAATATTATGTTAAATTTGACACAATCTTATAAAAACTGTTTGTGCCAGGCACATTAGAAAGGAGCTTATTTATGTTATCCGACGAAAAACTTACTTTTTTAACACAAATTGCTAAAGGTTTAGCTGGTCAATTTGGAGAAAACTGCGAAGTCGTTATCCACCAAATCAATGAAGACAATATTAACAATTCTATTGTTTCCATCGAAAATGGTCATGTCTCTTCTCGTCATCTGGGCGATGGACCTTCTCAAGTAGTTTTAGAAGCCTTAAAAAAAGATCCCAGTGAGTTGAATGATCATATTAACTATCTGACCCGTACCCATGATGGTCGTATTTTAAAATCTAGTACAATGTATTTTAAAGATGAGAATGGTCAACTCGATGGTATTTTTGCTATTAACTACGACATCACTACATTGATTGCTGCAGAGTCGAACTTAAAATCTTTGATTTCCACTGCAGAACCTGAAGAAGATAAAGACCCTGATTACATTCCTCAGGATGTTAATGAGTTGTTAGACGATTTAATTCATGAATCAGTCAAATTAGTTGGCAAGCCGGTCCCATTAATGACGAAGGACGATAAAATCAAGTGTATTCAATTTTTAAACAATAAAGGCGCCTTCTTAGTCACTAAATCTGGAGACAAAGTTTCTAACTTCTTCAATATTTCTAAATATACGCTATACAGTTATATTGATGCGAAATAAAAATGGAAATCGATGGACGATTTGTTGTTAAGACAAGTCGTCTATTCTCTTTTTTCCTTCACTATTCTACTTTTTCTAAAAGACTTTTTAAATAATAGTAAGAAAAAGTAAAAGGAATTAATTTTTTATTTTAGTTATGGTATGATAGATTGAGTTTAATTTAAAATAACGAAAAATTAAAGATATAGAAATTGGGGGACAACAAATGGGGATTCGAAGTCATTTAGCAATTGCTGCAGGAAAAACTTCGCAATGGGTTTTACAAACATTTTTTAAAGGCGGCAGTAGCTACCCAGGGAAATTAGCCCTAAAAATCGATCCTAAAATTTTAGATACATTGGCAAAAGACTATGAAATTGTCGTAGTCACTGGAACGAACGGCAAAACATTGACAACTGCTTTAACTGTTAACATTTTACGCCAAGAATTTGATGAGGTATTAACAAATCCAACGGGTGCTAACATGGAGCAAGGAATTGTCTCTACTTTTTTAAATGCCAAGGCGAAAAAAGGACAAAAGAAATTTGCGGTGTTAGAAATTGATGAAGCAAGTTTAAGCCGTGTCACTAAATATATTCAACCAAAATTATTTGTTTTTACGAATATTTTCCGCGACCAAATGGATCGCTATGGTGAAATTTATACGACGTATCGCTTAATTATGGAAGGCGCCGCTGCTGCTCCTGAAGCAACTATTTTGTGCAATGGTGATTCGCCAATTTTTAATTCAAAAGAAACTGTAAATCCTCGCAAATACTATGGATTTAATCATTTACCACCGAAAGAGCAATTGGCTCATTACAATACAGATGGGGTTTTATGTCCAAAATGTAATCATATTCTTCATTATAAAATGATTACGTATGCTAATTTAGGTGATTACTATTGCCCAAATTGTGGCTTCAAACGCCCTGAATTGGATGTGCAGTTAACGGAAATGGTCCGGATGGATAACACATCTGCTGATTTTGTGATTGATGGCGAAGAATATGGCATTGCTGTTGGTGGGATGTATAATGTTTATAATGCGCTAGCAGCCACAGCGGTAGCAGAATATTATCAGGTGGCACCAGATAAAATCCGAGCGGGCTTAGCTTATGATGAAAAAGTTTTTGGGCGTCAAGAAACTATTAAAGTTGGCGATAAAGAATGTACGTTAGTTTTAGTAAAAAATCCCGTTGGTTTAAATCAGGTCATTGATATGATGGGCTTAGCCCCTTACTCTTTCTCGCTGGTTTCATTATTAAATGCCAATTATGCAGATGGAATTGATGTCAGTTGGATTTGGGATGGTAATCATGAAGCCTTTGCTGATATGGACATTCCAAAAGTAATTGCTGGCGGTGATCGCCATGAAGATATGGCCTTGCGTTTAAAAGTTGCGGGTATTCCTGAAGAAAAATTACTAGAAATTCCTGATTTGGAGCAAGTAATTTCAGAAATTAAAAGGTTGCCGACAGATCATGTCTATATTTTGGCAACCTATACTGCTGTTTTGCAATTAAGAAAATCATTAACAGCCCAAGGGTATATTCAAGGGGGAATGAATGGTGTCTAAAGAATTAGTCGTTTGTCATTTATATGGCAACTTATTAAATACTTACGGAGATAACGGAAATTTATTGATGCTTAAATATTTAACCGAAAAAATGGGCGTTACCTTCCGATCAGAAATTATCAGTATCTACGAACCGTTTGATCCCGAAAAATATGATTTAGTCTTTGTTGGTGGCGGTCAAGACTTCGAGCAACTGATCATCTCAGAAGACATTCAGAATAAAAAAGAAGCTTTGACTTCTTATATTGAAAATGACGGCGTCTTGTTAGCTATCTGTGGTGGTTATCAACTTCTAGGACATTACTATGTCGGCGCACAAGGCGAAAAAATTAAAGGAATCGGTGCGTTAGATCATTACACTTTGAGCCAAGACAACAATCGTTTCATTGGTGATATTGAAATTTATAATGAAGAATTTGATGAAACGTATTATGGTTTTGAGAATCATAACGGCATGACTTTTTTAGGCGAAGGTGAACGACCTTTAGGAACAGTCAAACAAGGCAAAGGCAATAACGGTCAAGATAATGGCGAAGGCGTTGTCTATAAAAATGTGTTTGGCTCCTACTTCCACGGTCCAATCTTAGCACGCAACAAAAATCTAGGGATTCGGTTAATTCGGACCGCTTTAGAGAAAAAATATGGTGAACCGATCGCTATTCCTGAAACGCTTTATAAATAAAAGAAGAATCTAGTTCCTACATATAGGGCTAGATTCTTTTTCATTTCTCCGACAACTATTTACATCTTTACAAAATATAGTAAGATAAAGAGGTGCATTTAAAATCGAGAATTTCTCGGACTGGTTCGGAAACTTCCCAGAATAAAAAACTAAGTATCTCTCAATACTAACTCAAGTCATAGCTTTTTTAACAAGAGTTATCATTTGCAGTTAACGAAAAAGGAGGATTGGAAAAAATGCAAAAAGTAATTATTGATTGTGATCCTGGAATCGATGACACGCTTGCTCTCTTGTATGCACTTGCTTCACCAGAGCTAGATGTCCAAGCGATTACCGTTGTTTGTGGAAATGTCCCTGTGGAGATTGGCGTGGAAAATGTTTTTAAATGTTTGGAAAAAGTTAATCGCTTAGATATTCCTGTCTACCAAGGGGCTGCTAGCCCTTTAAAACGGCCATTTGTTAGTGCACAAGATACACATGGCATGGATGGTTTAGGTGAAACATATTTCCCCAGAACTAGCAAAATCCAAGCACAAGCGCTTTCCGCTGCTGACTATTTAGCACAAACCTTTCAACAAGCTACCGATTGCTCAATCATTGCCCTTGGTCCTTTAACAAATATTGCTTTGGCTTTAAAAAAAGAACCTCTTCTGGGGCGAAATCTTCAACGTTTTGTCTCAATGGGTGGTACCTTTAAAAGCCACGGCAATTGCTCTCCTGTTGCAGAATTTAATTATTGGTGTGATCCTGATGCAGCAGCTTGGGTTTTTGAGGAATTAGGTGCAAAAATCGAGATGGTCGGCTTAGATGTCACACGAGAAATTGTTTTTACACCAACAATTCTCAATTATTGTCAACGACTCAACCCCAAAATGGGGAATTACCTCGCTGAGATTACTCAATTTTATTTTGATTTTCATTGGAAATATGAACGTATTTTAGGGTGTGTTATCAACGATCCCTTAGCGGTTGCTTATTTTATTGATCCTACGCTCTGCCAAGGCTTTTCCAGTTACGGACAAATTGTTCCTGACGGCATTGCTATGGGGCAATCAATGATCGATCAATATCATTTCCAGCAGCAACCAGCTAATTGTCATGTCTTGACTACGGTTGATAGTCAACAGTTTTTCGTGAAGTTTCTATCCATTCTTTTAAATGTACAAATAGATGAGATCGAAAGAGATTTCAAAAATTTAAGGATGGGATAACCATGAAAAAAATAACACCACGAATCATTACAATTATCGCTTTTAGTGTTGCTTTAAATTACCTCGGCAGTACCATTGCGTTACTCCTTCGTTTACCAATTTATCTTGATAGCGTGGGAACTATTTTTACAGGTGCGTTATTAGGCCCACTCTTTGGTGCACTGACAGGTATTTTAACAAGTCTATTAACTGGATTGACAACGGATATCTTTTCTCTGTATTATTCACCTGTCCAACTCTGCACAGGAATTTTAGCAGGTTTGCTCCTTCATCAGCAGTTAAAAGTAACCAAATTACCATTTAAAACGTTGTGGTTAACAATACCAGGAACAGTGATTTCTTCCTTAATCACAGTTTGTTTATTTGGTGGAATTACTTCTGCTGGCTCCAGCATAATTGTCCAATTTTTATATGGTTTAGGCTTCAATCAGTTAGCAAGCGTCCTGTTGGTTCAATTGATAACAGATTACGGGGATCGTCTGCTATCAGTCATCATCGTCACAGCTGTTATCGCTGCCTTACCTAAACGTTCCTTTATAACAAAATAAACTGTTTTAATGCTAAAAAAGAGGAAATCATCTGTTGATGATCTCCTCTTTTTTTAGCGACTGCCAGGTTCTGAAGCTATAATCGTTAGATCACCTTCAAAACGCCAGCTCGGAATATCTGTCGGAAAGATAAAGCTATCGCCTTTTTTCAAATCAAAAGTAGCCACATCTGCTTTTGCAGCATCTTCTGTAATCAATCGACCCACACCTTCAATAACTGTTGCTAATGTATAAGGTGCTTGTTTTTTGACTTTTAGAATCCCACTGACACGCCACTCATAAACATTAAAGAAATCTGTTTTTACATAAGTAACAATGCTTGATTGTCCTTGATTTTCTTGTTGAATAGAGAAGTCAGGATCCTTTGCCGGAACGGTTGTCACATCAATGGATTGTTGAATATGCAATTCCCGGGTCTTTCCTTGATCATCTGTTCGATCATAATCATAAACCCGATACGTAGTATCACTGCTTTGTTGCGTTTCTAAAATTAAAATACCCGAGCCGATGGCATGAATAGTGCCGCTTGGTACATAATAAAAATCGCCTTTTTTCACTGGTACTTTTCTTAAAAGATCGTCCCAACGACCTTCTTCAATCATTTCAGCTAGTTCTTCTTTTGTTTTCGCGTGATGTCCATAAATGATTTCAGCGCCAGGTTCTGCATCAATAATGTACCAACATTCAGTTTTGCCTAGCTCGCCTTCATGTTTTTGGCCATATGCATCATCGGGATGAACTTGCACGGATAAATCATCTTCAGCATCTAAAATTTTCGTTAATAATGGAAAGACAGCGCCACCTGCATGGCCGAATAACTCTTGATGGTCTGCCCACAATTCATCTAATTTTTTTCCTTTAAATTCGCCATTTAAAACAGTACTAACGCCATGTGGATGTGCACTGATTGCCCAATCTTCACCAATTTTATCGCTCGGTAAATCGAAACCAAATAGTGTGTGTAGACGATTGCCGCCCCAAATTTTTTCTTGAAAAACAGGTTGTAAAAATAATGGTTCTTGCATTGACTGTGACCTCCCAAATTGAATTCGCTCTCATTATATCACTAAAAACTAGTCATTTCATCTGAAACTGATGATTTCTCTTTTAAATAGGTTGCCAACAACTGATCTCTTTCTTCGATATAAGTGTTCCGGTGGTCCTCTGGATGGACTCGATTAGATAAAAAGATAAACGCTGATTGTTGTTGCACATCAATTAGCAAAAAAGTGCCTGTATAGCCTGTATGGAATAATAATGGCCGTTGCGTAGCTACATCATATTTAAAATCCCAGCCTAGAGAACGTGGTTTATCTGCAGCTGGCACTTGGTTAACTAGTAACAAATCAATCGTCTCTTTTTTTAAGAATTGGAGATTGTGATAACTGCCTCGATTTAAATACATTCGAACAAATTTTGTTAAATCATAGACATTGCTAAACAAGCCAGCATTCCCTGCATGTTCTCGTAAAACAAATGCCTTAGGATCATGGGTTGTACCTCGAATCAACCCTCTTTGTTCATGTAATTCTGTTGGCACACAGTTTAAAGGATTCTTTGGTAGAAACGTACTTTCGTTCATCCCTAAAGGAAGCAATACTCGCTCAGATAAAATTTCTATCATTGATTGCTGGAACATTTCTTCTAACATAAATCCTAATAAAATAGTTCCTGCATCTGTATAAACAACTTTTTTACCTATCGCTTTGCCTGCGTGAAATGAATGATTGTAGGCGTCTTTTAATTCTTGGGCATTCAGCTGATCACGATTAGGAATATAGCCTTGTAAATCTGCCGTATGTGTCAACAAATGCCGGATTGTAATATTAGAATCTTGAAAAGAGGGATAATAAGTTTGTAATGATTGATCTAGAATAATTTTTCCTTCTTCCACTAATTGCAAAATAACGGTGGTGGTGCCGACTACTTTGGTTAAAGAAGCCACATCAAACAGCATGGCCGAGGTTAATTGTTCTTTGGTGGGTTTTACTTGTGCGAGTCCCCAACAATTGCTCTCCTCTTTTTCACCTTCAATGAAACAAAAACTAGCCCCCGAAAAAACACCTTTTTTCATCATATTTTGAATTTTCCACTTTGTTTTTTCGTACATTTTTTCACCTACTATTTTTAATATTAAAGGAAAAGTCTAGAATAAGTTCCGAACAAAAGTAGCGTTAAACTTTTATTCAGACTTTATTCCAGACTTGCTAAAACAAGCTTATTTTGTCTGTCTAAGCGTTTATTTTAAGACAAACCACCATTCCAAGCCAATTGGATCAAACACAGTGACAATCGCTTTTTTCTGGTCAATAAAGAACTCTTGATTTTTTGCCGTTAATTGTTGCTCCATTGCTAAAATATGGTCTTGATCAGAGAGCTTAATGGTAAAGAAATCTAAACCTAAGTGTGGATCAGGTAATTGATCCACTTCACTTGTTTCAGGTTTTTGGAATCCAATAGTTGCTTTGCCATCTTCTAAAACAAATTGATCTTTTTCATTGCGTTTTAAACCCAGAACTTCCTCATAATATGCTTTTATTTCTTTTTGATTGTTTGTTTTTAATTGCACATGCGCTAAATATGAGCCAGCGGCTAACCCTTGATGTGGCTCTAAGTCCTCACTGATAAGATCTTTAAGCACAATCGGTTGCTTTTCAGAAGTCGAATTTGCTGTTGCTTCATCGTGAAAAATCTCAAATTGATTGCCTTCAAGATCAGTAATGAACATGCTTTGACGTGTGCCAATTTGGAAACTTTCATCAATTGGGTAGTCTTGTTCAAGCACTCGTTGAGCAATTTGTAAAAATTCTTTTTCCGTAGGAACTTTAATTGAAAAATAAGCCATTTGCTTTTCTTCATTATGAAAATCTTCGGCTTTTCTAGTTTCTTCTAAAATTAATAATTGCGTTCCTGCTTCACGTGTACCCCAGATAGACAGGTTATTTTCTTCTGACTTTAAAACAAAACCCATTACTTTTTTATAAAAGTCGACCATTTCGCCAACTTTTTTCGCACGAATGGCAATTGTTTTTAATGTAGCAGCTTTTTCTAATTGAAATTCAGTCATTTTTTCTGTTACCTCCATTTTCTTCTCTCCCATTTTATACATCTCTTGCTATTTCATCAAGTAATATCCTGTTTTTCTCAAAAGAAAATAGAAATTTTTCAATTTCGCTAACTTTTTGTCAAAAAAATAAGGCTTTAGGAACCAGTCTTTACGACTATGGTTCCTGAAGCCTCATCATGAATTACTATTTTTTTGCTTCGCCTTTTAGGCTACTTCTTCAGAAAACTGACTGTTATATAAATCAGCATAAAAACCGTTTTTCGCCATTAATTCATCGTGGGTTCCTGTTTCCACAATTGAACCTTCTGCCATAACGATAATCGTATCGGCATCACGGATAGTCGACAAGCGATGAGCGACTACAAAGCTGGTCCGATTTTCCAGTAAACGATTCATTGCTGCTTGAATCAGTATTTCTGTTCGAGTGTCCACACTTGAGGTGGCTTCATCCAAAATTAAAACGTCTGGATTTGCTAAGAATGCTCGAGCAATTGTAATTAATTGTCGTTGACCTTGAGAAATATTGCTGGCTTCTTCATTTAGAATCGTTTGATAGCCTTCTGGTAATTTTCTGACAAAATCATCCACATGGGCTGCTTTCGCCGCACGGATCACTTCTTCTTCGCTCGCTTGCTCATTACCATAATGAATATTGTCATAGATACTTCCAGTGAACAACCAAGTATCTTGAAGAACCATTGAAAAGTGTGCTCGCAACTCTTCGCGAGACAAATCGCGCGTATCTACGCCATCATATTTGATGCTGCCGCTACTAATATCATAGAAGCGTTCCAATAAGTTAATTAGGGTTGTTTTCCCAGCACCTGTTGGGCCCACGATTGCGACCATTTCCCCAGGTTTAACATTTAAATTGAAATCTTTCATTAATAATTTCTCTGGTGAATAGCCAAAAGCAACATGTTCAAAAGAAACACGATAAGGACTATCTGTTTCCACTGGTACGCCAGAAGGTTCATCCACCATTTCTTCTTCATCTAATACTTCAAAGACACGTTCTGCCGAAGCCACCGTAGCTTGGATTGTATTCATTAAATTAGCGATTTGAGTAATCGGTTGTGAAAATTGATTGGTATATTGAAGAAATGCTTGGACATCCCCTAAATCCATCATACCATTCGCTACTTTTACGCCACCAAGGACTGCAACAAACACGTAGCCTAGATTTTTGATAAAGTTCATTAAAGGCATAATGATCGCTGAAATAAATTGTGCTTTGCGACCAGCATGGTATAATTTTTCATTTTCTTTTTCAAATACTTCTTGATCACTTTCTTCGTGGTTGAAACTTTTTACTACTACGTGACCACCGTAGGTTTCTTCGACTTGGTTATTCAATAATCCTAAGCTTTTTTGTTGAGCCGCAAAATGTTTTTGCGAGCGAGGCGCCACAACCATCACAACAATTAAACTTAATGGCACTGTTGCTAAGGCAATTAGTGTTAACTGCCAGCTAATGGTCAGCATCATCCAAAGTACACCCACAAATGTCACGATACTGGTAATTAATTGGGTTAAGTTTTGTTGTAAAGTACTCGCAATATTATCCATGTCGTTAATTGCCCGTGACATGATGTCCCCATTACTATGAGTATCATAATAGGAAATTGGAACTTTGTTCATTTTCGCTTCTAATTCTTGACGTAATTCATAAACTGTTCGCTGTGAAACACGTGTCATAATTACTTGCTGCAAGAAATTAAAGACAGCAGAAATAAGATACATGGCAATAACAATTAATAAAATTTGACCGATTTTGTCAAAATCAATTGGAAAAGATGTTATTTTTAAGCCTTGTTTCATTTCAGCAGCGCCTTTCATGACGCCTTTAAAAATTTCAGTTGTTGCCTGTCCTAATACTTTTGGTGTTTGAATTTGGAAAACGACGGCTGCGATTGCTAATACTAAGACAGCAATAATTGACAGCATTCGTTTAGACATGTATCGAAATAAACGTTTCACTGTTTTCCAGAAATTTTTTGGTTTTGGCCCTTTTGCGCCAATGTTGCGTCCTGGTCCACCGCCCATTGGTCCGCCTTTTGGTCGACTACTCATGCAAGGTCCTCCTCTCTCAATTGAGAATGTACGATTTCTTGATACGTTTGGTTGTTCGCTAATAACTCTTCATGCGTTCCTTTACCAACTAATTTCCCTTCGTCTAATACTAAAATTGTCGATGCTTCCATAACCGTACTTACACGTTGGGCCACTAAAACAACAATTGCATCCGTCATCTGCTCTTTTAAGGCTTTTCTTAAATTAGCATCTGTTTTGAAGTCCAATGCAGAAAAGGAATCATCAAAAACATAGACATCTGCTGGTTTTACTAAAGCACGAGCAATAGCCAACCGCTGGCGTTGTCCGCCAGAAAAATTACCGCCGCCTTGTTCGACATGACTATCCAAACCTTCTGCCAATTCTGAAACAAACGCCTTTGCCTGCGCAATTTCTAAAGCTTGCCAAATTTCTTCATCGGTCGCATTTGGGGCGCCGTATTGCATATTTTCACGAATCGTTCCTGTAAATAAAACAGCCTTTTGCGGTACAAAGCCAATCATTTCTCGTAAATTATGCTGTGACGTTTCTTTAATGTTTTTACCATTTAGTAAAATCTTGCCAGATTCAACATCATAAAAACGTGGTAAAAGATTAACCAGCGTTGTTTTCCCAGAACCTGTCCCACCAATAATTGCGACCGTCTCCCCAGATTTTGCTGAAAAATCTATATCTTCCAGTGCTAAGTTTTCAGCATGCTGGTAACGATAATTAACATGTTCAAACGCCAATGTTGCTTTGTCGCCTTTTAGAGAGAGTAGTTCTGGATTGGGTACATCTTTGATTTCTGAATCAGTATTTAGCACCTCATTAATCCGATCAGCAGAAGCTTGCGCCCGCGGTACCATGACAAAAATCATGGATAGCATCATGAAACTCATCAGAATTTGCATAGCATAAGTCATAAAGGCAATTAAGTTCCCTACTTCTAGTTGCATTTCCGCAATATAATGACCGCCAAACCAGGTGATTGCAATATTGGTACCACTCATAATGAGTGTCATTAAAGGAATCATCAAAGCGACAATCGTATTCACTTTAATCGCCGTTTGTGTATAATCCTTATTGGCTTCATCAAAACGTTGTTCTTCATAGTTTGCTTTGCCAAAGGCCCGAATCACACGAACCCCTGTCAGTCCTTCACGAAAAACTAAATTTAAACGGTCGGTTTTCTTTTGCATGCTTTTAAATAACGGAACCGCTAAAAACATGATACCTCCCACTAAAACAGCCATAATTGGTAAAACATATAGAAAAATTTTCGTTAATTGTGGGTCCTTGTTATATGCCATAAAACTTGCACCAATTAACGTTAAAGGTGCGTTAATCATTAAACGTAAAAACATTTGCATAACCATTTGAATCTGATTGACATCATTGGTTGTTCGTGTAATTAGCGAAGCTGTCCCAAATTTGTCAAATTCATTATTAGAAAAATTTTCAACTTTTCGATAAATATCAGTCCGTAATTTTTTACCTAAACTTTGTGATTCTTTGGTGGCAAAAAAGGTATTTCCAATAGAAGCGACAATGCTAATCAAAGAAAAGCCTAACATGACAACTCCTGTACTCCAAATATAGTTAATATCTCCTTTAGCGACACCGTCATTAATGATATTAGATGTTAATGTGGGCAGATATAAATCTGCGATAATTTGTACGATCATAAATACAACCGCTGCAAAGACCGACCATAACGACATCCGTTTGACTAGTTTAATCAACTAACTTCTCCTCCTTTTTGCTACTTATAAGCGCCATTTTTCAACCAATTTAATTTCATTTTTAATTGTTTGACTGCTTCAGTTGAATCATAGGCGGTATTTTCTCTTTGTTGACGATACCCGTCAACAATTGTTGAGAAAACGGCATGCATCGCCGTCTGCATGAACCATGTGAATTCTTTTGGCGTTTCAATGGTTAATTTCGAACGATCGATTATTTGATAAAGATGTTCTGCATAGGCAGCATGGCCTTTTCTTCCTCTATGCTTATGACAGTGCTGTTTCCTATTTTTTTCCTCTTCCCCAGTCGCTAAATTATCTGTCACCCGACGTGAAGCACGATAGTCCATGTTGACAAATAAATTCCGATAGAAAGAAGCATTCTCTCCAGTTAGCACTTCGACAATCATCTTGGAGAAATAGACATCCATGGCTTCGATTAAATCACCATTTTCCGCAATAATTTGTTTCTCTAAATCTCGTTCACTATTTTTTCTTAATGTCGCAAAGTAATAAAAATACAAATCTTCTTTGTTCTCAAAATATTGATAAAAGCTACCGCGAGGAATTTCCGCTAATTTAACAATATTTGCAATTGACGCTTCTTGTAAAGAATGTCGTGAAAATTCAATTTGCGCAGCATCTAATAAGCGTTGTTGCTTTTCTTCTGGCAAATGAAAAAACGTATTCGTAGGCATATTTGTGTTCCTCCCTTTTATGACACATTGTCATATGACACCATGTCATTATAGCACTCTCTATTCAGAATGCAAGTTTTTTACAAAAAAAATCAAGCACCCAGCAAGACAAAATTAATGTTAGATTCTGTCTCACCAGTTGCTTGATTAATAATAGTGTTTGATGCATTCTTGTAACAAGCCAGCGACCTCTTTTATAGGTCCATTGGCATCTATTCGTTGATAATTAGGATATTGTTCTAATTGGTTTTTGATAAGAATTTCTTGATCATAAAGGTTTAAACGTTCTTCAATAATTTTAGGATCAGATTCTCGTTGCTTTAAACGTTGATAAATATTTTCTTTTGAAACGTCAAAAAAAACTGGAATGACGGACTCGCCGAAACGCTCAAAGACCGCTTGAAAGCCTGGAAAAGTTAACGCATTATAGGCTGGATGCTCTTTCGTTGTTTCAACGATGGCATCTACACCGACACCGTAATAGTTTCCATGGTAAAAATCATACTCCACTAACTGATTGGTTTCAATCAAGGTTTGAAAACTTGCTTTTGTTTCAAAATAGTAATCCACACCATCCACTTCATCCAATCGTTTTTTCCTCGTAGTATGCGAGATAACTTTATAGTTTTTCGGAAAAACCTTACTTGTAATTGCGGTCTTGCCAGAACCACTCGGACCCATAATAACAAAAAATGGATGTTGTAATTGCTTAATCATTAGAAACGCTCCTCTCAGTTGTTTCTATTATAACGTATTGTGCATTATTTTGAAAAATTGACAAAAAAGAGCTTGGGCCAAAAATCACTTTGGATTTTTGGCCCAAGCTTAAAAATTAATAAACGGCGGGAACAGAAGCAACAACCTATTACGATTATCTTGTTTTGTTTAATTACAATAACTAGTCTAAGTTTTGTCCATTAGTTTCAATAACTTGTTTGTACCAATTAAACGATTTTTTTTCATAACGGTTTTTAGTACCATTTCCTTCATCGTCTAAATCAACGTAAATAAACCCATACCGTTTACTCATTTCACCTGTGGAAGCACTGACTAAATCAATACAGCCCCACGGCGTATAGCCCATTAAATCGACGCCATCTGCAACTGCTTCTGCCATTGCTTCAATATGACGACGTAAATAATCAATCCGATAGTCGTCTGCCACATAGAAATTTTCGTCTACTTTATCAATTGCACCTAAGCCGTTTTCCACAATAAATAAAGGTTTTTGATAACGATTATATAATTCATTCAGGGCAATTCGTAAGCCTTCGGGATCAATTTGCCAACCCCATTCACTTGCTTCTAAGAAGGGATTTTTAACGCCGCCTAAAAGATTCCCATCTGCTGTATCGTTGGTAGTACCAGTAACATCGACAGCAGTCGACATATAATAACTAAAGCCAATGTAATCCACTGGGTATTCTTTTAATAATTCTAAATCGCCTTCTTCAATGACTAAGTCTTTCACAGCATATTTTTGATACATGCGTTCTGCGTATGCTGGATATTCACCACGAACTTGAACATCTGTACAATAATAATTAAACTCTTGGTTTTCAATCATTGTAGCAACTTGATTGACTGGATTCGAATCAATGCCATACGTTGTTGCATAAATAATCATACATCCAATTTTTAATTCTGGATTTAATTCATGGCCAATTTTTACAGCTTTACTACTTGCAACAAATTGATTATGCCAGGCTTGGAAAATGTTTTGATAATCATTGGCTCCATTGCTTTTCACCAATCCTTGACTAAGTGCTGGGAAATGGAAAGCTGAATTAATTTCATTGAATGTCATCCAATAGTTAACTTTTTGGTGGTAACGTGTTAAAACAGTTTCCGCAAAACGTTCATAAAAGTCAACTAATTGACGATTTTTCCACCCGCCGTATTCTTTCGCTAAATGCAGTGGCATTTCATAATGAGAAATCGTAATTACTGGTTCAATGTTATAGCTTAAACATTCATCGATAACCGCATCATAAAATTTCAAGCCGGCTTCATTCGGTTGTGTTTCATCTCCTTGTGGAAAAATACGCGACCACGCAATTGAAAAGCGATAACATTTGAAGCCCATTTTAGCAAACAACGCAATGTCCTCTTTAAAGCGATCATAGTGATCAATTCCTGTATGATTAGGGTAGCGATATTTCGTTTCGTCAATCGTCCAATCAAACGCTTCATCTCCTAAAATAGCGAAACGTTGTTTTCCTCCAGGCATCGCATCTGCCACAGATAACCCTTTACCATCGGCTAAGTAAGCCCCTTCTAATTGATTGGCTGCGGTCGCACCGCCCCATAAAAATCCTTTTGGAAATTTTGTCGTTGTTGTCATACTTGTTCCTCCTCCAATTGTCTTTTATTTAATAATGGCTAAAAAGTCTTCACCATGTAACACGTCTGTTTGGTTCATATCCAAAACATCTAAATAATCATTCGTATTCGTTACCACAATCGGTGTAACTACTGGATAACTAGCTTCTTTAATGGCAGCAATATCAAAAGTAACCAGCAAATCTCCTTTTTTAACAGAATCACCTTGTTTCACTGATAATTCAAAGCCTTTACCATCTAATTCGACCGTATCCATGCCAATATGCATTAATAATTCAACGCCCTCTGTTGTCGTCAAGCCAACAGCATGTCCTGTGGGAAATAATGTGGTGATTTCACCATCTGCGGGTGCATACAGTTTGCCTTCAGTCGGCTCAATTGCAACACCTTTTCCTAAAGCACCTGAAGCAAAAACAGGGTCTTGTACTTTTTCTAGCGGTAAAATTTCACCTTGAAGTGGACTTGCTAAAATAATTTTGTCTTCTTGATTCGTTTTTACAGGTGCCACCATCTTATCAGTTTCTGTTTTTTCAGTTGCTGTTTCTGGATTAGGTTGATCTTCAAAACGTAAGACAAACGTTAAGACAAACGCAATGATAAAAGCAATTCCGGCACCAATTGCACCAGTAATCATCGGTGCAGTATCTTTTGTCTCTGCAGGAATAAACCCAGGTAAGCTCAACATACTAACCAAGCCAAACGTAAAGTTTTTCACGTGATTCATAGCTACAAATGCACCACCGATACCGCCACCAATACAAGCTGCAATAAATGGTTTTTTCAATGGTAAAGTCACGCCATATACAGTTGGTTCAGTAATTCCAAAAATAGTCGTAATACTTGAAGACAAAGCCAAACCTTTTAGTTTCACATTTTTTGTTAGGAAAAAGACAGCTAAAGCAGCCCCGCCTTGTGCAATAACGGCTGGTAATAACATTGGTACCATCGTATCGCCACCTTGTGTTAAGTTTAACATCATAATTGGTACAAAGCCCCAATGCATACCAAACATTACCAAGACTTGCCACAACGAACCCATTAATAACCCTGCGATAATTGGACTAAAAGCGTAAATTGCGTTGTATCCTTGTCCCAACCAATCGCCGATGACCGTCCCGATAGGACCAATAGCTAAGAAGGTAACAGGTGCCATAATAAGGAAAACAGCTAACGGAACGCAGATAATTTGTAGAAAACTCGGAATTACTTTTTTGAAGAAACGTTCCACATAACTTTGTGCAAAAACAGCCAAAATAATTGGTAAAACCGAAGAAGTATAGCCACTTGGCCCAATAATCACTGGAAGACCAGCAAAGCTAATTGTTTTGCCTGCTAAAGCAGTAATGCTGGGATGAACTAAGGCCATCGCCAAAGCAACCGCTAAAAAGGGATTAGTATTGAATTTTTTAGCAGCCGTAAACGCTAACATAATTGGTAAGAAAGTAAATAAACCATCTGCAATCGAAAAGAGAACAAGATATACGCCTGAAGTGTCAGCTAACCAGCCCATAGTTACAGCCAATGTTAAGAAGCCTTTTAGAACCCCAGCGCCGGCCATTGCACCTAAAAACGGTGTAAAAATAGAAGAAATAATATCAATTAAACGGTTAAAGATATTTCCGCCACTTTCTTTTTCTATATTATCAGAATCATTACCTAGTCCACTGTTGGCCATCAAATCCTTATAGACATCACTAACGTGACTGCCAATAACCACTTGATATTGTCCTGCACTTTGAACTACCTGAATAACATCTGGGTCAGCATTCAATGCAGCTGTATCTGCTTTATTTTCATCTTTTAATTTAAAACGTAAGCGTGTAGCACAGTGAACAACACTATTAACGTTGCCTTCGCCCCCAACAGCTTTTAACACACGTGCTGCAATTTCTTGATTTTTACTCATCTCTAGATCCTCATTTCCATTAATTTTTAATATCAAAAAAACCTACATTGAAAAAGAGCCAGATCCTTCTCTTCACAGCTGCGCAGTCTGCGAAAATCGTTATCGGTTTTTTCAATCTAGGTTTTGCCTGCATTATCAGTAACAATCCGCGATTATTGGTTGTTATGCTTTTTTATCATTGACCACTCTTTGGATATGAATGGTTAAATAAATCATTTCCGCTTGATCAATTGGTCGATCATAGCTTTTTAATAAATACTCATTAATACGTTGGACCGCTTGAAACGCCTTAGGATACTTTCCTTGGACCAATGCAAAAAGAAATTCGTCCTCCTCATCATGCGCTTCTTGTTTTAAATAACGTTGCGCAAAATATTGAAGATGTGTAACAATTCGTTGATAGTTCAATGAATCTTCATCAAACACCTGTCCAAAGTAGCGACTAATAATCGTTAAAATATCACGAACCATCTTGGTTGCTTCCATGGTAACTTCCATATTGCCATTTCCTTGTTCAGCATTCACAATATGAAAAGCAATGAAGCCCGCTTCATTTTCTGAAAATTGAACCCCTAGCTTTTCAGCAATAATCGCTAATGCTTGCTTTGCGATTTCAAATTCTTTAGGATAAAATTTGCGTGTTTCGAATACAAGAGGATTCGGAATATCAATTCCTTCTTTGGCTCGAAGTAACGCATAGTGAATATGATCCGTTAAAGTTAAATAAATATTTGATGAAAGCTCAATCGCTAGCGTTGTTTCTGCTAAATCAACGATTTGTTTGACGACTTCTACTTCTTTGGTGGGGACGTCTTCAAACAGCTGCTGGAATTGCCCTGCCATAGCGGAGTCCTTTAACACGAATTCCTTTTCAACATAATCTGGATTGATCGTGTCTCCAATCTTCTTTTGAAAGGCTAAGCCGCGTCCCATATAAACAATTTCTTCGCCTTGCTCATTTCTTGAAAGCACGACATTATTATTTAAAACTTTTTCAATCCTCATGATGAATGCAACCTCACTTTTTTATAAAAAAAGCCCAGAATCCCTCCACTGATTGTGTTAATGGAAGACTCTGGTTTTGCCTGCAAAGCAGTAACAATCCTTATTTACAAAGTAATAATAGCATGCTTTTTTTTAATATGCAAGCCTTTCCAAAAAAATATTTTTATTTATTTTTTACTCTTTTGATCCATTTTAAAAAAAAGTTTACTAAATCTAAAAAAAAGACTTGCTTTCTCTTACTTTTTATTAGTAAAATAGAGATGTTGAATTTTTAAACTATTTATTTTAAGGAGATTACACAATGTCAAAATTATTAGTTGTTAAAGCACATCCATTAACAAAAGAAGAATCACGCTCAGTTCGTGCGTTAGAAACATTTTTAGCTTCATACCGTGAAACAAATCCATCAGACGAAATCGAAATTTTAGATGTTTATGCCCCAGAAACAAACATGCCGGAAATCGATGAAGAATTATTATCTGCTTGGGGTGCACTTCGCGCTGGCGCAGCATTTGAAACATTAAGCGAAAACCAACAACAAAAAGTGGCTCGTTTTAATGAATTAACTGATCAATTTTTATCTGCAGACAAAGTAGTAATTGCTAATCCAATGTGGAACTTAAACGTACCGACACGCTTAAAAGCTTGGGTAGATACAATCAACGTTGCTGGAAAAACATTCCAATATACTGCAGAAGGACCAAAACCTCTAACAAGTGGTAAAAAAGCCTTACACATCCAATCAAACGGCGGCTTCTACGAAGGAAAAGATTTTGCTTCTCAATACATTAAAGCGATTCTAAACTTTATTGGCGTTGAGCAAGTTGACGGATTATTCATCGAAGGAATCGATCATTTCCCTGATCGCGCGGAAGAACTTTTAAATACTGCCATGACCAAAGCAACTGAATACGGTAAAACATTCTAAATTTTCCGAGTGATTTACATCAAAAAGAGACAAGCAGTTCGTTCACTGCTTGTCTCTTTTGTTACGTAGATTCTTGTTGATCTGGCTTATCTTCATCATACAAACCGGAAACGATTTGGTACCACTCAAAAATGTGTGTAATTATCACCTTAGCTGCGGCATAAACAGGAATTCCTAAAATCACCCCGACAATCCCAAATAGTTTACCAGACGTTAATAAAACAACCAAAATGGTGACTGGATGAATGGATAACTGACTGCCTAGAACAAGTGGTGAAATAAACCGACCTTCGACCGTTTGCTCAATGGCAAAAACAATCAAGACTTTAATTAACAAGGCTGGCCCACTGACAATTCCTAAAAAGACTGCTGGAATCATGGCTAAAAATGACCCTAAATAAGGGATTAAATTTAAAAAGCCTGCTGCAATACCTAAAGTGACTGCATAATCTAAGCCAATGACAGAAAAACCAATCATAAACATAATTGCCACTGCGAAAGCGACAGTTAACTGTCCTCTAATATAAGAAGAGACTTGATCATTGACTTCTGCAAGAACTTTTAAGGTTGGTTTACGCATCTTCACTGGTAAAAACTTCATTAAATATGGCGCTAAGTTTTTGCCATCTTTCAGTAAATAAAATAGAATAAAGGGCATCGTAATGATGGCGACAAAGATCGTAGCCACCGCCCCAAAGAAATTACCAATTCCTTGTACTGTGAACGTTGAGACGTTTTTAATGATGGTACCTAACGAACTGACAACTTTATCGCCTGCCGCTTCAAGTTGTTCTCTAAATTGCGCGAAAAGTGGATCACTTAATATTTCCTGCGATTTTTGATCAATTGTATCAATATATTGAGGAAAATGATTCACAAAGCTGACAGATTGCTCACGAATTTTAGGAACGATTACAATACCACCCCAAATGAGTAGTGCCACAATTAAAATAAATAGGCCGATAATACTCCAGACACGTGAGATTTGTTTTTTCTCTAAATAATCGACAATTGGATTTAATAAATAATATAAAATCCCCGCCATAATTACTGGTAAGCCGACAACGCCGAAAAACTGCCAGACGGGCTTAAATAAATAAGAAACTTTCGTAAAAGTTAGAATAATTAACAGCACCAATAAGACAATCAGTAAGGCTGTTACTACTTGATTATTTAAAAACCAACGCCAAAACCAAGACAGGCGTTTATCAGTCGTTTGTTTTTTATCCATTGATTCACGCTCCATTTACTAAGTAATCAATTGTTGTTCCAATAGTTATCTTTGGTAACTGATGGGGCGTTAAATAAACACCATTTCGGATAACATCATCCTCATCGGTTGGTGCATCAGCAAAGATTAAAGTGCTGTGAGCGATACTTTGCAAGTTACTATTGGCAAAAGAACCCACTTTTGTGATTGTATAGTTTGTATCGCCAATTTTCAGATGATCTCCTTCTGCCAAGGTAACTTGGTCTTTTTCTGGGAATGATTGAATAACTGCATGTTGCTTCAAGGTATCGGTAGCAGTTTCTCCAAAAAGAATAATCATTTTTTCTGAATCATCGATTGCATGTTTGCCTATTTCTGTTACGGTTGCTTGCATCTTCCATCCCACTCCTTCATTATCTTACTTCTATTATTATAGCATAGAATAAAATAGATATTCAGGAAAAAGAAAAGGCGGTGAACAATCGTCAATTGACTTTTGTTCACCGCCTTAAAATAAGTTTTTATTTAAAGAAGTTCATAATATGAGTCCAAATTTTTTCATCAAAGACATCCATTGGATTCCCATTTCCAATCAAACCATAACCAATCATTGTTCCCACAACAAATAAGATAATGACTAACGAAATGACCACTAGAATTTTCAATAATGTTACTAAAATATAACGAAATGAACTCATACGTTTGACTCCTTTAGATTACTGTCGTTGCTTGTTTTTCTTCAATTTTTTCATCATTGACACGTTCAACGTTCGCGCCTAATTTTTGAAGTTTTTTATGGAACTCATAATAGCCACGATCTAAATATTTCAAATTAGAGACACGTGTAATGCCATTTGCACGTAACCCTACTAAAATCAATGCGGCAGCTGCCCGTAAATCAGTGGCTTCCACTGCTGCTCCTTGTAACTCGTTGCCACCATTAATAACGGCAATGTTGCCGTCAATTTTTAAGTCAGCGTTCATTCGACGCATTTCCTCTAAGTGTTGGTAACGATTTTCAAAGACTGTTTCTGTCACGATGCTTGTTCCTTCAGCAAACATTTGGATCGCTGTCATTTGCGCTTGCATGTCTGTTGGGAAACCAGGATGCGGCATTGTCTTAACATCTGTTGGTTTTAGATGTTTTGGTCCAATTACACGGATGCCGTTTTCTTCTTCTTCAATGATTGCACCCATTTCAGTTAATTTAGAAATTAGCGGACGATTATGTTCAGAAATTGCTTCTTCAATTAAAACATTGCCCTCAGTCATTGCTGCAGCTACCATGAACGTACCTGCTTCAATTCGATCTTGAACGATTGAATGCTCTACGGCATGTAATTTATCGACGCCTTCGATACGCATCGTTTCTGTTCCAGCACCGATAACATTGGCACCCATTTTGTTTAAAATGTTTGCTAAGTCAACGATTTCAGGTTCACGAGCAACGTTTTCAATGATGGTTGTTCCTTTCGCACGAACAGCAGCCATCATAATGTTTTGCGTAGCGCCGACACTTGGGAAGTCTAAGTAAATAGTGTTACCGATTAGTTCATCCGCAATTGCTTCAATATAACCATTTTTTTGGATGATTTTTGCACCTAATGCTTGGAAGCCTTTTAAGTGTAAATCAATTGGTCGTTTCCCAATGGCACAGCCACCTGGCATTGCCACTTTGGCATGGCCATTACGAGCCAATAAAGGTCCCATTACAACGATAGAAGCACGCATTTTACTAACGTACTCATAGTTTGCTTCGATCCCTAAAGGTTGTGTTGCGTCTATTGTTACTTCATTCGCGTCTTCATCAAAATCAATGGCTACATTCAAATGCTTAATTACTTGATTCATTGTAAATACATCAGATAAAATTGGTACATTTTTTAAAGTAGTAACGCCTTCTTCAGCTAAAAGAGTAGCTGCTAAAATTGGTAAAACAGCGTTTTTGGCGCCTTCAATTTTTACAGTTCCTTCTAATTTTGTATTACCACCATGAACAATAATTTGTTCCATTTTGTTCCCCCCAAAAAAATGAGAATAGGTATTCCTATTCAAAATCTTTACTATTATACCATTATTCAACTAAAAATTGTACCTTTTTTTATTTTTCAATTTTTAAGGAAAATACACAATGAAAAGATTTCGACAAAGCGCAATCAATTCTAAAGCAAACGAGCTAACTGTGTATCCGATAGCGATGGCGAAAAATACCATCAGCATTCTAATTTGCGGTGTAAATTGGGTTTTGAAAAATTGCTCAATACGCAATGATTGCAACGCCCAAAAACTTATGTAAATGAACATAAGATGACTAACGATTCGAACAATAGCATCTACTCCATAGTATTGCATAAGGAGCCTCCTTTTTTCTAACGTAGGAACATTTTATCACAAAATAATAAAAACCGATAATTAATCCACTTGAAATGCCAAAATTTGACACTATTTATTAAAAAATACGAAGAAATAGAGTTTAAGGCAACTGACTCAATAGCAAGCGCCTTAAACTCTACAAAAGTGACTGAATCCTTCAGCCTTTTTTACCCATGTTTCGATACGTTGATCCGGTTGATTGCACGATGCAAAGCAACAGTCGCACGACGTAGTTGATCGCGGTCATCTTTTGCTTTGGCTTCTTCAATTAAACGCTCTGCTCGTTGTTTTGCTCGTTCAGCACGAGGTACATCGATATCTCGTTCACGTTCGGCACTATCGGCAATAATAGAAACGACATTATCACGGACTTCCATGATACCACCATTTACAGCTACCCAGTCAACATGTGTATCTGAATCGGTCCGTTTGATGCGGACTTCATCAATCGCTAGCGGAACGATGATTGGCGCATGTTTTGGTAAAATACCAATTTCACCATCTGTTGTTTTCGCCACAACGATTTTTGCATGGTGGTCATAAACTAGACCATTAGGCGTTACTACATTCACAGTAAGACTATCCATTGTGTTTGCCGCCTTTCTAGTAGTTTAATTGTTTCGCTTTTTCGATGGCATCTTCAATTTTACCGACACTACGGAAGGCTTCTTCTGGCAGATTGTCATGTTTACCTTCAAGAATTTCTTTAAAGCCACGAACTGTTTCCGCAACTGGTACATAAGAACCAGGTTGACCTGTAAATTGTTCAGCAACGTTAAAGTTTTGAGATAAGAAGAATTGAACACGGCGTGCGCGACCAACAAGTACTTTTTCGTCATCTGATAATTCGTCCATCCCTAAAATAGCGATGATATCTTGTAATTCACGGTAACGTTGTAAAATATGTTGCACTTCGGTAGCCACTTCGTAGTGTTCTTCTCCAACAATTTCAGGAGCCAAGGCACTAGAAGATGAAGCTAACGGATCTACCGCTGGATAAATCCCTTGTTCGGTTAATTTACGTTCCAAGTTAGTTGTTGCATCCAAATGGGCAAACGCTGTTGCTGGCGCTGGATCGGTATAGTCATCGGCTGGAACATAGATTGCTTGAATAGAGGTAATTGATCCTTTTTTCGTTGAAGTAATCCGTTCTTGTAATTGTCCCATTTCAGTCGCTAAGGTTGGTTGGTAACCAACGGCTGACGGCATCCGACCTAAAAGGGCAGAAACTTCTGAACCGGCTTGTGTGAAACGGAAAATGTTATCAATAAATAATAGCACGTCTTGTCCTTCCACATCACGGAAATATTCAGCAATCGTTAACCCAGTTAAGGCCACACGCATCCGTGCACCTGGTGGTTCGTTCATTTGGCCAAAAACCATGGCTGTTTTTTCAATAACGCCTGAATCTTTCATTTCATAGTACAGGTCGTTCCCTTCACGTGTCCGTTCACCAACACCAGTAAAGACGGAAATCCCTCCATGTTCTTGGGCAATATTATGAATTAATTCTTGAATTAAGACGGTTTTACCAACACCGGCACCACCGAAAAGTCCGACTTTACCACCTTTTAGATAAGGTGCTAATAAGTCAATAACTTTAATCCCTGTTTCTAAAATTTCATTACTGGTACTTAATTCATCAAATGCTGGCGCTTTTTTATGAATCCCACTACGTTCAGCATCTGCAGGGAATGGCGCTTCTAAGTCAATTGTGTCTCCTAAAACGTTAAACACACGACCCAATGTATCTTTACCAACAGGAACTGAAATTGATTTTCCTGTATCGATAACTTCCATTCCACGTTGTAAACCATCTGTCGATTCCATGGCGATAGAACGAATCACTCCATCACCTAGTTCTAAAGCGACTTCAAGTACTACTTTTTGTTTTGCTTCGCCATTTTTATAAACGACTAAAGCGTTGTTAATATCGGGTAAGGATTGATCTAATGAAAATTCCACGTCAACAACGGGACCGATTACTTGAACAATCTTTCCTGAACTCATAATTTCTTTCCTCCAGTCTTCATAAAGTCACACGCTTTGAACGTTTTTATAAACGTTCAAACGTAAGACTAGATTATTCTAGTGCAGCTGCACCAGCAACAATTTCTGTAATTTCTTGGGTAATCGCCCCTTGACGAGCACGGTTATAAGAAATTGTTAAATCGCTAATAATATTTTGCGCATTGTCAGTGGCTGTTTTCATGGCGGTCATCCCAGCAGCATGTTCTGCTGTTTTCGCATCAATGATCGCCCCATAAATTAAGCTTTCTGCATATTGTGGTAATAATTGATCCAAGATTGCTTCAGGTGAAGGCTCTAAAAGATATTCTTGTTCGTAAGAGGTCGCCTCTGATGGATCTAAATCAGTAATTGGCAACATTTTTTCCACACGAAACTGACTCGTTAGTGAGTTAACGTGGTGATTATAACAAACATACAATTCATCAAACACTTCGTTTTGGTACATAGTCGTTGCCGTTGTCACAATCTTACGGACTTCTTCAAACGTTGGTTGATCCGTTAAGCCTCTGAGCTCATAGGAAACATCGATTCCGCGTGCTTTAAAGAAATCCGCCCCTGTACCACCAATGGCGATTAAGGCATATTCTTTATTAGAATCATGGTCTTCTTGAATCATACTCATGGTTTGTTTTAAGATTGAGCTATTGTAGCCACCAACTAACCCTTTGTCAGAAGTGATAACGATATAGCCTGTTTTTTTGACAGGTCGTTGTGCTAACATCACATGATAGTTTCCTTCACTAAGAGAAGATTGTTCTGTTTCACGTAATTCACTTAACTGAGCAGCTACTAAATGCGTAACGACACTACGAATTTTTGAAGAATATTCTTGAAAGCTTTTAGAGGCGCCTTCTGACTTGGTCAATTTGGCTGCAGAAACCATTTGCATCGCTTTGGTAATTTGGCTTGTCTTTTTTGTTGATGCAATGCGTTGTTTGATTTCGTTTAATGAAGCACCCAATGTCGCTCACCTCTCTTATGCGTTATCGATTTTTTCTAAAGCTTCTTTGGCTGAATCTCCGCTATTGTTTGCCGCTGCAAACATTTCAGAAAACTCTGTAATCGCTGCATCTAATGCATCAGTATCTGGTAAGTCTTTCGTAGTACGAATGGTTTCCAATAAGTCTGCATGTTTGCCATCAAAATAATCGAATAAATCTTGTTCAAAGTGTAAAATTTTATCTACGCTCACGCTATCTAAAAAGCCGTGTGTTAACGCATATAAAATTAAGACTTGTTTTTCTACAGGCAGTGGCGCATGTAGTTTTTGTTTTAAAATTTCTACCGTACGACGACCACGGTTTAATTTAGCTTGTGTTGCCGCATCTAAATCAGAGCCAAATTGTGTAAAGGCTTCTAACTCACGGTAACTAGCTAAGTCTAAACGAAGCGTTCCGGCAACTTTTTTCATTGCTTTGATTTGCGCTGATCCTCCGACCCGAGAAACAGATAACCCAGCATCAACGGCTGGACGAGTGCCTGCATAGAACAAGTCGCTTTCTAAGAAAATTTGTCCATCAGTGATTGAAATAACGTTTGTTGGAATATAAGCAGAAATATCGCCTGCTTGTGTTTCAACGAATGGTAAGGCTGTCATTGAACCGCCACCTAATTCATCACTTAATTTAGCTGCACGTTCTAATAAACGTGAGTGTAAATAGAAGACATCCCCTGGATAAGCTTCACGACCTGGTGGACGGCGTAATAGTAGAGAAAGTTCACGATAAGCCACGGCTTGTTTTGATAAGTCATCAAAAATAATTAAGACATGTTTGCCGTTATACATGAATTCTTCACCCATTGCAGTTCCTGCATATGGTGCAATGTAAAGTAATGGTGCTGGTTGTGAAGCCCCTGCAGTCACAACGATTGTATAATCTAAGGCACCAAATTTACGAAGTGTCTCTACTTGGTTACGAACAGTAGATTCTTTTTGACCAATCGCTACATAAATACAAATTACATCTTGTCCTTTTTGGTTAATAATTGTATCAATTGCAATCGATGTTTTCCCTGTTTTACGGTCTCCAATAACTAATTCCCGTTGTCCACGACCAATTGGTACGAGGGCATCAATGGCTTTTAAGCCAGTTTGCATTGGTTCAGCAACAGATTGACGTTGCATAACACCGGGAGCTGTTGCTTCCACAGGACGTGTTTTGTCTGTTTTAATTTCGCCTAAACCATCTAATGGTTGACCTAATGGATTAACAACACGGCCAATCAAAGCTTCCCCAACGGGTACTTCCATGATTTTGCCTGTGCGTTGTACTTTATCTCCTTCACGAATGGTTTCAAAATCGCCAAGGATAATAATCCCTACATCATTTGTTTCTAAGTTTTGTGCCATTCCGTATGAACCGTTTGAAAACTCAACAAGTTCTCCACTCATGGCATTTTCTAAACCGTGGGCGCGGGCAATTCCGTCACCGACGTAAGTGACTGTTCCAACTTCTTCAACAGCAAGCTGTTGTTGATAGTTTTCGATTTGTTCTTTAATCAAGGCACTGATTTCTTCTGCTTTGATAGCCATTCAATTCACCTCTTTGTAGTCCTAAAGATTATTTTAATAACTTCTGCTGCATATGTTCTAATTGTTTGCGGATGCTGCCATCGATTACTTGATGGTTTGCTTCAATAACCACTCCGCCGACAATTGACGGGTCAATTAAATTGACTAAATGCGCTTGTTCATACCCTAATAATTGGGCAGCTTTTTCTTCCATTGCTTGATGTTGTTCTTTTGATAAAGGAATGGCTGTTGTCACTGAACCCAAAATTAGTCCTTGGTGCTCATCATAACGTCGTTCATATTCATCAATCATCAAGAGCAGATCGTACATGCGACGATATTCGTAAACCACTCGCAAAAAGTTTTGCATCATTTCACTAAAACCTGTTACTAGTTTTTCCATGATGCTGTCTTTTTCATAAGGCTCTAAGCGATCATCACTTAAAATATCGCCAATACCAGGTACTTGGTGATAGACTTCGCGAAGCGTCAATAATTCTTGATAAATTGCTTCAGCTTGGTTCTTTTCAACTGCCAACTCAAACAAAGCCTTGCCGTAGCGTTTACCAACTGTATATTTATCTAGTTTCATTTGCTTTACCTAAACTTTCAATATAAGAATCAATCAATGCTTCATGTGCATCTGGTGTTAATTCTTTATTTAAAATTTTGGCTGCAATTTGAAGAGAAAGATCTGCCACTTCATTTTTTACTGAAGACAATGCTTCTTCACGTTCTTGAGAAATATCTGTCCGAGCTTTTTCGCGTAAGCGAGTAACTTCCGCAGTTGTTTCTTTTAATGTTTTTTGGCGAGTCTGTTCTCCACTTTCTTTCGCGTTTTTAATAATTTCAGCTGCTTCTGATCTGGAAGAAAGTAATTGTTGTTGACGTTCTTTTTCCATTTTCGCTGCTGCTACGCGAGATTGTTCTGCAGAGTCTAAATCGTTGGCAATTTTTTCTTCACGTTGTGTCAAAATATCTACGATTGCTCCCCATGCATATTTCTTTAATAAGAGCATCAAGATTAAAAATGCACCACTGACAACAATCATCGTGCCTAGTGTGGTACTAGGAGCCGTTTCACCGACTACCAATGTAGTAAGTAGCATGAAGTCTCAACTTCCTTTCCTGCAAAAATCGATTTAGCTTCTTCAACTGCTTTATCACCAGCTATTGAAAAGGCTAAAGATAGAAGAAAGCAGTGACGGTCCCGATAATAATCAGCGTCCTGCCTCCATTTTATTGCTTATCTGAATAAAAGTAATAAAGAAACAACGACACCTAAAATTGGCACAGCTTCGATTAAAGCGACCCCGATAAACATTGTTGTTCTTAATTGACCAGACATTTCTGGTTGACGAGTCATTGACTCGATTGTTTTTGAAATAACTTGTCCGTTACCGATAGCGGCTCCGATAGCTGAACCGAAAATTGCAATTGCTGCTGCGATAAAATTTAATCCTTCCATTGTGTAAAATCCTCCTAAAAGATAATTTTTGTCCTTCGTATTTCTTGATTATTCTTCTGTTTCAATTTTGTGTGACATATAAACCATTGAAAGTGTCACAAAGATAAACGCTTGGATACATCCAATAAAGATTGAGAATGCTACCCAAATCATTTCTAGCGGAATTGCTAGTGGGATAACCCATAATCCGATGCTTGCTACGGTTCCAGCAATTAAGCCCAATAGAACTTCGCCGGCAAAAATGTTTCCGTACAAACGCAAGCCTAATGTTAATAGATTCGTAAATTCTTCCATTAATTTTACCGGTAGTAAGAAACCAACGGGTCTTAAATAACTATTAACTAGATAGCCTTTAAAACCAAAGCGTTTCATACCAAAGAAGTGTGTTAAGACAATCATCATCATCGCTAACGTTAAGGTTACGATTGGATCGGCGGTTGGACTTTTCCAAACGCTGAGATCATCGCCCACAACGATTTTTGTAACGAGACCCAAGATGTTTGAAACAAGTACAAACATGAAAAGGGTAAACGCCATTAAATGAAAATTGCTCACTTCTTTACGAGGTAAATTGTCTGTAATGATTCCACGAATAAAATCCACTAACCATTCGATGACCGTTTGTTTGCCCTTAGGTCGTAGCTTCATATTTCTCGTACAAGCATAGACAAAGGCGAAAACAATGATACACGTCAACAGCACCATCAAAACAATGGTTCCATCAAACCAAATTGGTCCGATATTGAAGAGTAATTTCTTCTCTTCCAAATCAATTCACCTCTTTTCCAACAATCTTTCAGAAGTTTCATCCTACTCCTGAGTGATAATCCCTGGCAAAGCTATCGTACCACCACTTGTTGATAATTTACAAATAGTTTACTTTTAAAATTTCATGTGTTGAAAATTGGTTGGAAAACCTTTTCCATAAACCAATCTAATGCAGGGTGGTACTGCTTTCCGAAGCGATTAAAAAATGAATCATTTACATTCATTTACTCAACACTTACCAGATTTTACACCTAATCCGAAGAAAGGCAAGCAAATATGCGAAAAAGAATAAATTTACATTTTTAACGTCGGTTATTTTTTAATGTTCGGCTGATTTGTCGGTCAACTTCCTTACGTTTCAAGTCTTCACGCTTGTCATACTGCTTTTTCCCTTTAGCTAAACCAATCAAAACTTTGGCATAGCCGTCTTTAATATAGACCTTCAAAGGTACTAATGTGATACCTGTATTTTTGGTTTCGCCGATTAACTTATTAATTTGTTTTTTGTGTAATAATAATTTTCTGGTACGTAATGGGTCATGATTAAAAATATTGCCCTGTTCATATGGACTAATATGAACATTATACAAAAAGGCTTCTCCGTTTCGAATTCGTGCAAAACCATCTTTTAAATTGATACGACCATTTCGAATAGATTTGATTTCTGTTCCTTGTAAAACAAGCCCAGCTTCAACCGTATCGATAATTGAATAATCATGTCTAGCTTTGCGGTTTTGTGCGATTAATTTTCCTTCCCCTTTTGGCATAAGCGACCTCCTCTACTTCTTCTTTTTCCCTTTTTTATTTTTTTGTTTCATTGCTTCTTTATAAAAAGGTTGTTTTTTGCCTTTGCCTTTTTTCTTATTTTTCTTTTTCTTACCATCAAATGATTCATCTTTTTTATTTCTTCGTTGATTATTTGAACGAGTTGAAGAATTGGCTTTACCTTTTTTACGTCCTTTTGGTCCTTCGACTGGTGCGACTTCCTCAGCTGAAATCAATTCAAAATCAACTTCTCTTGTTTCTGGATCAGCTTTTTCAACACGGATTTGAACTTTCTGACCAATTTTCAAAGTCATTCCCGTCCGTTCACCAACTAACGCCATATGATTTTCAATAAAGTGGAAATAATCTTGTTTTAAGTTGTTCACGTGAATTAAGCCTTCTATTGTATTAGGCAGTTCCACAAAGATACCAAATTTTGTGACTGAGCTGATAATCCCGTCATACGTTTCTCCCACTTTATCTACCATAAATTCGGCTTTCTTCATGGCGTCCACTTCACGCTCTGCATCAACTGCGCGACGTTCCATACTTGAACTATGATTGGCAATTTCTGGTAATGCTTCGTTCCATTTTTCTTGATTTTTTTCAGATTGATCTTGGCTATAGCTGCGAATCAAACGATGCACAATTAAATCTGGATAACGACGTATTGGTGAAGTAAAATGCGTATAATATTCAGCCGCCAACCCATAGTGTCCGTAGTTGTCTTCTGAGTATTTCGCTTGTTGCATACTTCTTAGCAACATCGTATTGATAACCACTTCTTCCGGCTTATTTTCAACTTGCTCTAAAACTTTTTGTAAATCTTTCGGTGAAATGTTTTCTTTTGTTCCTTTAACAAGAATGCCAAGTACTGCAGCAAAATCAAAGAAACGTTGCATTTTTTCTTCTTTTGGTTGTTCATGAATCCGATAAATAAATGGCAGTTTTAAGTCATGATAATGACGCGCCACAGTTTCATTCGCTGCCAACATAAAGGATTCAATTAATCGTTCACCCACGCCACGCGTGCGTAAAAGAATATCTTGGGGATGACCATTTTCATCAACTAGGACTTTGGCTTCACGATCTTCAAAAGAAATCGCACCACGGCGCATACGCATCTCTTCTAATATATGGTGCAGCTCGCCCATCTCTTTAAACATGGGAACTAGCTCTTTGTAGCGTTCTAACGTTTCAGGTTTTTGCTCTTCTAAAATTTCATTGACTGCTGTATAGGTCATTCGCTCCGTTGTTTGGATTACACTTTGGAAAATTTCATGCGAAATAACTTCTCCTTCTGGTGTAATTTCCATCTCACAACTCATGGTTAAACGTGGAACATGTGGGTTTAGCGAACAAATCCCATTTGATAATCGCTGCGGAATCATTGGCACAACTCGGTCTGTCAAATAGACACTTGTGCCGCGTTCATACGCTTCCATATCCAATTGGCTTCCTTCAGTTACATAATAAGAAACATCTGCAATATGCACCCCTAAAAAGAAATTGCCATTTGCTAACTTTTGTACCGTTACTGCATCATCTAAATCTTTCGCATCTTCTCCATCAATCGTCACAATCAACTGATCACGTAAATCCCGACGACCGACTAAATCGCTTTCTGCAATAGTTTCTGGTACTTGGTCCGCTTCAGCTAAAACTTCATCAGGAAATGCTGTGGGAATTCCATGAGCCACCACGATTGATAAAATATCCATTCCTGGATCATTTTTATGACCAATCACTTGTTTGACTAGTCCTTCCATACTCGTTGGATATTCTTGATCTGGATAATAGGTAATTTCAGCAATGACAATGCTACCATCTACTGGCTTAATCCCTTCAGGTGCAATTGATACAGTATACTGATTCAATTTCTTATCTTTGGGAATCATGTAGCCATACAGTCCCATTTCTGCCATTTCTTCTTCACTATATGCCACAAATTCTCCGACAACTTGGCTCACTGCTCGCTCTTTAATTTCTTTTACTTTACCTTCTGCGCCGCGATCTGAAAAAGGATCCGCATGTTGGATCACGTCAATTAAAACCGTATCTCCATCCATTGCAAAGTTCGTTGCCTCTTTCGGAATGTAAACATCTGGTTCTTCAGGATCGATGGTTACAAAACCAAAGCCTCGTTCATTTGCACGAAACGTTCCTTCTATTAATAAGTCTTTCATTGGTAACAGGACTTTGCCTTTTTTGTTGAAACTAACTGACTTTTCTCGTTCCATTTGTGCAATGGTTTGCACTAAAATTTTAAAATCTGAACTTTTTTCTAAATTCAAGCCTTGTGCAATTTCTTCCATTGAAAAGCTTTTCTTTTTTTGGCTTTCCATGAAATGTAAAATTTGCTCTTTAATTGTTTGTTTTGTCATTATTTCTCCTCATTCCAAGGTAGTGTTGCTAAAAATTGCACCACATCTTGCTCTAATTGTTTGTGTTCTCCACTCACCGTAATGACATGTCCGCTGTTTGGGTAGCATTGTAAGGTCACACGTGCTTGTGTTAGCGCTTGGGCCGTTTGATAGACGCCCATTGGCTCAATCATTTCATCTTTGCCAGCTTGCGCTAAGAAAAGAGGTGCGTGGATTTTGTTTAGTTTGTCAGCCGTCTGACTAGCAATCGTTTCAATCGCTCCTAATTGTTGTTTGACTCGTTGCTCAATCGATTGCAACCGGCTTTGTTGTTCCTCTGCAGGAACTTCTGCGATTTTCATCACATTTTCTGCGTATAATACAAAATTTTCTGGGACTTTATTTTCGACAGGGTAGATCGGTGAACAGAAAAATCCACCACCAATTAATCCTGTTAATTGTTCCGTTAATGCATGCATACTGAAAATCCCGCCCATTGATAAACCAAAAATAGCAATTTCTTGGTAACCTCTTTCTCTCAAAAAAGCGACTGCTTCTTGTGTATCTTGCCACCATTGTTCCGTTGTTTGATCTAAAATATCTTCAGGAACTAGCGTGCCATGTCCTGAAAAATTAGGCGAATAGACAGTATAATTTTCTTTTTCTAAACGTCTGCTTAACATCCGTACATCATTACTGCTGCCAGAATAAGCATGTAATAAAAGGACCGCCCGTTTTCCTTTTTCTGAAAATAACGGCTTCGGTAAATTGATTTTTTTTGCCACTTCGCTCACCTCAGCTTCATTCTATCATATTCTCAAAAGAAAACCTTCCGAAATGATAAGTTTCAAAGACTTTTTCAGAAAGAAAAAGAACAGAAAAATAAGTGTCCGCACTCATCTCTCTGTTCTAAACTTGTCATTTTAAAAGATTACGTACTTATTTTGAAGATAAGAACGCCAAAACAAATAATAAAATCATCCAAATTGCGCCAAGAACTGCTGTTGAGCGTTGCATAACAGCTTCAAAACCGCGCGCTTTTTGCTTCCCAAATAATTTATCTGCACCGCCAGTGAAGGCACTTGCTGCACTGTTTTGTTTGCTTGGTTGCATCATAACAGTAATGACGATTAAAACAGATAAAATGATGACCAACGTTAAGATTAGATTATACATGCGTTAATTCTCCTTTTTATACAAATATGCGAAATTCATCTACTTTAATGTAGCATATTTTATCTGTAAACACCAGTGAAATTTAATGTCTTTCCTTATTTGTCTCTAATAACAACAGCCGCAAGTAGGAATCAGATTTCTACTTGCGGCTGTTGCTAGTTTCTTCTTTATTTTCTCAATACGTCTCCGTATTCAGGTTTAGTATCAAATTCTTTTTTGGCAAATGGACATAGCGGAATAATTTTTTTATGCTCTTTTCTCGCTTTTTCAACACCGGCTAAAACAAGTTTTTCAGCTAATTTTTGTCCACGATAAGTTGGATCAACAAACGTATGATCAATAATCATCATGCTTTCGCCAGCATCTGACCAAGTCATTTCACCAATTTCTTGGTTTTCATCGTTATATAGAGCAAAACGATTGTTTTCTTCTTTAATTTGCATATTCGTTCCCTGCTTTCCGAATATATTTTAGAGCACCACTTGGACATGAATCAACTACAATCATGTCATTTTCAACACTTCCGTTATCTGGAATAATCCATGGTTTCCGACCAACTTCAAAGACTTCTGGATTTCCACGAACACAATTACCAATATGTTCACAAATATCTTTATTATAAAAGATATCAATTCCTTCCCCAGTATATTTACGGTAGCCTTCTTTTAATAGTTGTTCTTCCGTGACTGGTTGCCCATCTATTTGGTTTCCTTTCATTGCACAATCTCTCCCCTGTAACTTATTAATATTAAAAACGTACCTTTATTTTACCACTAAGCTGGACATTCAGGCAATTAATTGTTCCACCTTACTTGCCAATTCGACGAGCACGCAAAGCAGATAAGATTGACACAGTGTCCACGACTTCTTGTAGCATAGCCCCGATTAGCGCCGGAATGATCCCGGTACTAGCAATTAGCATTAGTAAAACGCAGATAAAAATTCCGATTAATACAGATTGTTTGGCAATTTTCATGGTATCTTGGGCAATTTCGACCGCTTGGCTGACTTTACTTAAGTCATCTTTTAAAATAACAACGTCAGCAGTTTCACTAGCCGCAGTAGCTCCATGAGCGCCCATAGCAATACCTACGTCTGCAGCAGCAAGCGAAGGTGCATCATTTACACCATCTCCTACCATGATGACTGGATGATTTTCTTTAGGCAATTCTTTTAAAATGGTTAACTTATCTTGTGGTAAACATTCCCCATGTACTTCGGTAATTCCTACTTCTGCAGCAATCGTTTCTGCGACGGATTCTTGATCCCCCGTCAGCATTAAAATTCGTTGAAGATGTAATTGATGTAATTTTTCCATAGTCTCTTTTGCTTCTGGGCGTACAGTGTCTGTAAAAGTAATTCGGCCTAAATATGTGCCATTACGTGAAATATGAATAGTCGTTTTATCAATTTTTTCAGTTTCTTGAGACTCTTGTGTCACAAAATTCTTTTTACCTACCCGTATCTCAGCACCATCCACAAATGCCTTCACGCCAGCACCAGAAACTTCCGCTAGATCTGTAATATTTTTTAATGGGACATCTTGCTTTCTGGCATAAGCAACAATTGATCTAGCTAAAATATGACTTGATTCTTGTTCCACGCTTGCTGCCAATCCCACTAATTCAGCAGCAGTTATTTCAGCATTGATTGGTTGGACTTGATCAACAGAAAGTTGTCCTTGCGTAATCGTGCCTGTTTTATCAAACGCAATCGTTTTTGCAGAAGCTAATTTTTCGACCATCGTTCCCGATTTAATAACGACCCCATGACGACTTGAACGACCCATCCCTGCCACTAAAGCAATTGGGGCAGATAGAATTAAAGGACACGGCGAAGCAACAACTAAGACTTCCGCAAAACGAGTCGGACTTTTTGAAACAAACCAAGCAACACCTGCAATTAAGTAGGCAACTAGTGTAAAAGGTACCGCATAGCGGTCTGCTAAACGTACAAAATGAGCTGGACGTGCCGCAGATTCTTTCACTAAGTTCACAATTGTTTGATATTGACTGTCTGCTACAGTTTTTTCAGCAACCATTTTCAAAGAGCCATCACCATTCACGGAACCCGACATTAATTCATCCCCAGGATTTTTTTCAATTGGTTTTGATTCTCCTGTTAATGAAGATTCATCGACTGTTGATGTCCCGGTTTTTACCAAGCCATCAACTGGAACTAGTTCCCCTGGTTTTACTACTAATTCATCGCCAACATTGATTTCCTCAACAGAAACATCTTCTAAATTTTCGCCATTCAAGCGATGAGCTTTTTGTGGCGAGTTATCCAATAATGACTTCAGCTCTTGGTTAGCTTTTCCAGCGGCATAGTCTTCTAATGAATCACCACCAGTCAACATAATTAAAATCATCAAACTGGCCCAGTATTCTCCCACAGCTAAGGTTGCAACGATAGCGGTAATCGCTAAAATATCGACACCATATTTTCCTTCACGTAAGGTTTGAATCATTTCCCAGAACATCATTAACGCCATTACAGAACCTGTTATTAAAATAATGCCATACGCCCAATTCGGCTGATGTAAAATAAATTCAAATAATAATGCCAAAACTCCTGTTATAATTGTAATCCCCAATTTTGTTACATGCTTCATCTCTTTTTCTCTCCCATCATTCACTTTACATTATTGAGCGTACCTTTTCTGTTTTGAAAAAGAAAGTGAAAACGCCTAAATGAAAACGACTTTCATTATCATAGGATAGTTGCTGTAGCAACGTTTACTTTCTGAAAAGTAGTTATGTAAAAAAAACACAGACCATCGTTCATTCGCCGATGGTCTGTGTTTTTATTTCCAAAAATCATCAAAAATTGTAATGGGTAAATGCCGTTTGTGTTGTCCTTTTTTATACCAGTTTTCAATTGTTTGTTGATCTGTTTCCGAGACTTTTTTGCCTTCCAAATAATCATCAATGGCATCATACGTGACACCTAAGGCAACTTCATCTGCAACTAACGGTTTGTCATCTTCTAGATCAGCTGTTGGTATTTTTAAATACAAGGCTTCTGGTGCCCCAAGTTCTTTCAGCAAAGCTTTTCCTTGGCGCTTATTTAAACGAAATAACGGTAAAATATCCGCTCCGCCATCGCCATATTTGGTGAAGAAAGCTGTCACATTTTCGGCTGCGTGGTCTGTGCCAATTACTGCGCCAGCATTTTCGCCAGCTACTGCATATTGTGTAATCATACGTTGACGTGCTTTCATGTTCCCTTTATTAAAATCGCTAATTTGAACGCCAGCGTTTTCTAGCGAACCAACCATTGCATCCACTGCTGGTTTAATATCCACTCGTAAAGAAACATCTGGCTGGATAAAGGCTAGCGCGGCTTGTGCATCAGCTTCATCTGCTTGCTCACCGTATGGAAGGCGAATCGCAATAAATTGATACGACATATCTCCTGTTTCTTCGCGCATTTCAGTCATCGCTAATTGTGCTAAGCGACCAGCTAATGTTGAATCTTGTCCGCCACTAATTCCCAAGACAAAGGTTTTTAAAAAAGGATGTTTAGTTAAATAAGCTTTCAGAAAATCAATACTTTTACGAACTTCTTCTTTTGGATCAATTGTCGGTAAAACACCTAACTCTTGAATGATTTTTTCTTGAAGTGTTGTCATTTCTAGGCCTCCTTATTCACCGTTTCCGTTAAATGTTTAACGTCTTTACGCACTTTTTCCAATAAATTCATTTTGTGGTTCCAACAATCTGTTGAAAGGTCCACTGGATATTTCTGCGGATTCAAGTCCCGCTTGTATTCTTCCCAAAGTGAATCTAAATTTTCTTTTGCATATTGTTTAATTTCATCTAAAGTTGGTAATTCGTACACACGTTTTCCTTCAACGAAAATATCTTGGAGTACTGGCCGTGCTTCAAAATCACGGACATACTTATTAATAAAGGTATGAACGGGATGGAACATATAAATTTCTTCTTCTTGGCGAGGATCTTCGTTCCAAAGTGTCACATAGTCCCCTTCTGACTTTTTATCAGATTTACGTGTAATACGCCAAACTTGTTTTTTTCCTGGTGTTGTCACTTTTTCAGCATTGCTAGATAGTTTAATGGTATCTTTCATTTGACCATCTTCACCTTCAATTGAAACTAATTTAAACACCGCTCCTAAAGCCGGTTGATCATAGGCCGTAATTAGCTTGGTACCCACGCCCCATACATCAATTTTTGATTTTTGCATTTTTAGATTCAAAATCGTATTTTCATCTAAATCGTTCGATGCATAAATTTTTGCTTCAGTAAAGCCTGCTTCGTCCAGTTGTTCACGAACTCGTTTAGAAATATAAGCCATATCGCCACTATCAATCCGCACACCTAGGAAATTAATTTTATCACCCATTTCTCGAGCTACTCGAATTGCGCTTGGCACTCCCGCTTTCAAAGTATCATACGTATCAACAAGGAAAACGCAATCCCGATGTGTTTTGGCATACGCCATGAATGCTTCATAATCATTTCCATACGACTGAACCAATGAATGGGCATGGGTCCCACTAACCGGAATACCAAAAATTTTACCAGCACGAACATTACTTGTCGCGTCCGCCCCACCAATATAGGCGGCTCTTGTGCCCCAAATGGCAGCATCTAATTCTTGTGCTCGGCGTGTTCCAAATTCCAATAAAGGATCATCGCCAATCACGGATTTAATTCGAGCCGCTTTTGTCGCAATTAATGTTTGGAAATTCACCATATTTAGCAAGGCAGTTTCTACCAATTGACATTGTGCCAAAGGACCTTCAATTTGAATTAACGGTTCGTTATTAAAAACCAAATCCCCTTCTAAAGCAGAGCGTACAGTACATTTAAATTCAAAATTTGCTAAATACGTCAAGAAATCTTCTGGATATTCTTCAACTTCTCGGAGATATGCAATATCAGATTCTGTGAACGTTAAATTTTCGAGATAATTGACTAAACGTTCTAAACCTGCAAAAATTGCGTAGCCATGATTAAAGGGCATCTCTCTAAAGTAACATTCAAAAACAGCATGTAAATCTGCTCTCCCTAATTCCCAGTATGTTTGCATCATATTGATTTGATACATATCTGTATGCAATGTCAAACTATCATCTGCATATGTATAGTCCATCGTTTTCTACCTCTATTCTTTGTATTAAAAACTTGTTTATATTATAACAAAAAAATTTTTTTTAGCCTAAAATCTGCTTAGACCTCTTTTTCTTTAAAAATGAAAAATTTACTGAAGAAATAATTTAAAATCACTACTACAACTTGTGTAATCATTTTCGCCCAAAACGATGAAAAATGAATGCCATCAATTAGGAGAATCATTAAACCCATATCAGCCACAAAAGATAAAATTCGGTACCAATAAAATAAGCCCATTTCTTTAAAAAAACCAGCTATGCTTTCATGCTTACTTGCGAATACCCAATATTTATTCGTGAAAAAGGCAAATAGAACAGATAAAAACCAACTAATTGCGTTACTTATCTTGTAATCCAGCCCTAACACGTTTTGACAAACAAAAAACACAACTAAGTTGACGACAGTCGTTGCACCACCAAAAAATAAATAAGCCAGTACTTCTCGGTATTTACGAAATAATTCTTTCAATTTTCACGCATCCTTTCAACTAATCATTTTATCAAACTTCGGCAAGAAAACCTATCTATTTTGTGTAAAGACACAATTCTCTTGCTAATTTTACTATTTATTAAGTATTTATGAAAAACATAATAAGAGTAGAGGATAAGTTCATCCATGGATGAACTTACCCTCTACTCTTACTCTAATAATATATTGACTCCATCGACCGATAAGTTAAATCAGCATTAGTCCTTTAGCTTAGGAAGTGCTATCGTTTGTCCTTCGGTTAATACAGAATACGTTAAGTCATTTGCCTGCTTGAGGGCGGTTAAGGAATAGCCCGTTTTTTTAGCAATTTTTGCGAGTGTCTCTCCTCTTTTTACTTCATAATACTCAGTAGACTCTGTTTTTGAGTCATTCGCTTTACCATTTGATTGCTCTGCTGTTTCCAAAGCATTAGTCACCGATTTACTGATTATTAGTGATTGAAGTAACGCTTGTTCTTTCGGTTCTAGAGAAGTCGCCGCTGTATGCTGAGGAATCGTGATTTTTTGGCCAATATAAAACATTTCTTGAGTCTTTGAATTTTGTTTTAAGATGGCTGTTGCTGACACACCAAACGTCTGGCTAATGGTGGCGAGAGAATCTCCTTTGCTTACTTCGTAGACGACTGCTTCTTTTTTTAGCTGTTCTTTGACTGCTTCCTTATCAAACGAAGGTTTCTTTTCTTCTGCCAAATTAGTCACTACTGGTTTCTTCTTTTCTTGATCGTATTCAGTTAATTGATAGGTTTCAATCAACGCATTTAATTTTTTATCGTAATATGTATCCGTTGCATAACGACCTGTTAAAAATTTTGTTGCCTGCTGATAATTCGTCGTGTTTGCTTTCAAAACGCCGTGATAAAACGTTGCATTACCCGCCAGCCCATTGATGATTAATTTACTATAGTCTGTTAATGACTCTTTATAGGAAGGATACTGACGAAAATCGGCATGAATGGTGGTCATCTTCCCTTTACCATCATCTTCTTGTGTGGAAAAGCTGACACTTTGACCTTGATAAGCGCCTTTAATGCCAAATAAATTATAATTAGGCGGCGCGGCTAACGCACTATTGCCCGAGCCACTTTCTAAAATAGCTTGAGCTATCATGACAGAAGCGTATAGATCATGCCGCTGACCAATAACTCGTGCTTCTTCACCGATTTTTCTAATAAACTCAGAAGTAGAAGCATTCTCTTGGACAACAAAATTTGCCTCGGCTTGTTGTTGAATTCCTGCTTGCTTTTCCTTTTCTTGACTATTGTCTATCTCTGAATGTACCAACGGCTCTTTGGTCTTTTCAGTTAATGTAGAATTTTGTGGTTCCTGATTATGAGGCGGCTTTTCAGTGAGTGCTTTACGCTCTTCAGACGCTGGTTGCTCACTTTGTAACGATTCGGTTGGTTTAGTACTAGCAATTGGCTTTTCTTGTGGCGGTAAACTATTTTCAGATTCTGAAGGTTCCACATTATTTTCCTGATGGTCACCTCTGTCATTTTGTATTGAACTTTCTTGTTGTTCAGACGAACTTATTACTGTTTCGTTCAGCGTTGAAGAAGTAAGGGTTCCTTGGTCTTGATTGACTTGGTCCGCTCTTTTTTCTTCCAGCGATAGCTGTCGGTTTTCGTGACTCGTTTCGGTCTCCTCTTGAGCGATTAATGGTTCCGAATTGTAGTAACTGGCTCCAGCATAAGTCCCTAAGACTCCAAGACATACCAACTTCAAATATCTTGCCTTTCTTTTTTTCATCGCATTTCTCCTTCATTTACCTCTTTATTTCTGCTAATAATTGCTCTATCTGTTGGTACATTCCTGTTGATTCATTCTTGATGGTTAGCATTTGTTCACAATAAGCTTGGTACTCTCTTGCCACTTGCTTCATGCGCGTTAAAGTTGCTAAACGTTGTTCCATCTCTTCATGAACTGTTGCAACTTGTTGGTTAGCTTGGGCAATTGTTTCTTTTGCTTGACGTTTGGCTTCTAATAAGACTTCACCAATTTCTTTTTGAGAAAGCGTAACGGCTGTGTCTAAGTTCTCTTCGCTAGTCTGTCTCTGTTGTATCTTTGCTTCAGACAATTGTTTCTGTAAAGAAGTGATAGTTGCTTCTTTATCACTTAACGTTTCTTTAACATCTTTAAGTTGAACATCTTTTTCGACTACTTGTTTTTGTAATGCTTCCACTTCATTGGTTTGCATTAATAATTGCTCCGTTAGTTTTTTTATGGATTGCTGATATAGTTGATTTTCTTCTTCTAGTTTTTCAGCAAAAGAAAACGATTCTTCCGACAGTTCAGTCGGCACTTCTTGCTTGACCTGCTTAACTTTTGCAGCTTGCTCTTTTGCATAAACGACCTCGTCATCAAAGATTGCTTCTTCTGTTACCGTTGGTTGTGCTTTCATCGATTGTTCATTTTCAAAATCCGGCATCTTCTCATACTCCTCATCTTCATTGTTTTTAGTCAAAAATTGCCACATCTTTTTCTCCTCCTTCGTACCTTTTACACCGTTAACATATAGCCTTTTGAACGAATTGTTTTGATATATTGTGGTTTGTTCACATCTTGTTCAATTTTTTTGCGCAAATGGAAAATCACATTAGCGACACGATATTTTCGTTCATTCGCAGTATCTTTCCAGACATTTTTGTAGAGTTCTTCATATGTAATTGTTTGTCCTGCGTGTTTGTATAAATACTCTATTGTGAAAAATTCCAATTTTGTTAAAAGAATTTCTTCTCCGCTTCCCAAGCAAACACTCAAATTTGGCGCAATTAAATACAATCTCTCAGAAAGATTCTTAGTAACTGTTTGTTCCTCGTTTGCAATAGCTAATTTAGGATAAAAACGTCTTTTTACACGTTGCAATAAATTACTCATGCTTAACATGCATTCTTGACGATCATAAGAATGATCAAAAACGCCATCTGCGCCTAATTGTAAATAAATAATTCGATTGACTTTACTAATTGCTTCTGTCCGAGAAAATAACCAAATTGGCAAGTCTGACTGCTTGCGAATTGTCATTAATAACTCACAACAAGTATTTACTTGCTGGTGGTCAGTAACTTCAATCACTAACCCATCAATATGGTGCAAATGAAGAAGTATATTTGTTCCTTGGATGATCTGACATTCTACTTGATTACTAACAAACCAATTTTGGCAGTATTCTTTTGTTTCAATTGTCAAAGGAACGACACCAATTGTATATTTTTCCATTTTTCCACCTCAATCTTCCTAATATTCCCCTTCAAAATATAATAATTTTTATTTATATTCTATTAATAAATAAAAATTACCAACTACTAGTTTTCAAAAAATGATTGTTATTACTAAATTTTATCGAATAAAAACAAGGCTGTCTAGCTAAAACGAAGCCTTTAAATTATCATCTTTTTTGTTAAATGAGTAAATATTTGAGAAAATACCATAAGCAAAGATATTATTTAGATTATTTATTCTTTATGTAAAAAAAAGCTTACGATTTTTCAATCGTAAGCTTTTAGAATACTTTTTTATTTTTACATCATACCGCCCATGCCCATTGATGGATCCATCATAGGAGCTGGTGCAGCTGGTTCTGGTTTGTCTGCAACAACTGCTTCAGTTGTTAATAATAAAGCTGACACAGAAGCTGCATTTTGTAAGGCAGAACGAGTTACTTTTGTTGGGTCAACAATACCGGCTTCAACCATGTTTACCCATTCACCGTTAGCTGCATTGAATCCGATACCTAAGTCAACATTTTTTAGTTTGTCAACAATCACTGATCCTTCATAGCCAGCATTTTCAGCGATTTGACGGATTGGTTCTTCTAATGCACGAACGACAATCTTAATTCCTGTTGCCACATCGCCTTCAGCTTCTAGCGCAGCGACTTTACCAATTACATTGACAAGTGCGGTACCACCACCAGAAACCATGCCTTCTTCTACAGCGGCACGTGTTGCGTTTAATGCATCTTCAATTCGTAATTTTAATTCTTTTAATTCTGTTTCAGTTGCAGCACCGACTTTAACGACAGCAACCCCGCCAGCTAATTTAGCTAAACGTTCTTGTAATTTTTCACGATCAAAATCAGACGTTGTTTCGCCGATTTGGTTTTTAATTAAATGAACGCGGGCATCAATGGCTTCTTTTGAGCCAGCACCTTCAACAATTGTTGTGTTATCTTTGTCGACAACTACTTTACTAGCATTTCCTAAGTTTTCAATGGTTGTGTCTTTTAACTCTAACCCTAAGTCGTCAGTGATTACTGTACCACCTGTTAAAATAGCAATATCTTCAAGCATCGCTTTGCGGCGGTCACCAAATCCTGGCGCTTTTACTGCGACAACATTAAATGTACCACGGATTTTGTTCAACACTAATGTTGGTAGAGCTTCTCCATCAACATCATCCGCAATAATCAATAGTGGACGGCTTTGTTGTAGAATTTGTTCTAATAAAGGTAAGATATCTTGAATATTTGAGATTTTTTTGTCGGTAATTAAGATATATGGATTTTCTAAAACAGCTTCCATTTTATCGTTGTCAGTAACCATGTATTGAGATAAATAACCGCGGTCGAATTGCATTCCTTCAACCACATCTAATTCTGTTTCAATCCCTTTTGATTCTTCAATGGTAATTACGCCATCGTTACCAACTTTTTCCATTGCATCAGCAATTAATTGGCCGACTTTTTCAGAACCTGATGAAACAGCAGCGACTTGTGCAATCGCTTCTTTTGAATCAACTACAGATGAAATATTGTGTAATTCTTCTACTGCTGTTTTTGTTGCTAATTCAATCCCACGACGAATACCTAATGGGTTAGCTCCAGCAGTTACGTTTTTTAAGCCTTCACGAACAATGGCTTGTGTCAAAACAGTCGCTGTTGTTGTTCCGTCACCAGCAATATCATTCGTTTTAGAAGCAACTTCTGAAACTAATTTTGCGCCCATGTTTTCAAAATGATCTTCCAATTCAATTTCCTTAGCAATTGTTACTCCATCGTTAGTAATCAATGGTGAACCAAATGATTTTTCTAAAACAACGTTACGACCTTTAGGGCCTAATGTCACTTTCACTGTATCTGCTAATACATCTACTCCGCGTAGCATTGCTGCACGTGCATCTTCTGCAAATTTAATCTCTTTTGCCATGATTTCTTCACCTCATAATTTTTTTCTTCTATTATATTATTCTGTAAAAGTTGTTTATTATTCAACAGTGGCAATAATGTCTTTGGCTGATACAATTAAGTATTCTACGCCTTCGTATTTCACTTCTGTTCCTGAATATTTTTCAAACATTACTGTGTCACCAATTTTTACTTCCATCGGAACTTTTGTGCCATTTTCAAGCACACGACCTTCACCTACTGCGATAACTTCACCTGTTTGTGGTTTTTCTTTTGCAACGGATGCAAGAACAATTCCTCCAACAGTTTTTTCTTCTTCTTTCGCGACTCTAATTACGACGCGATCGCCTAATGGTTTTAACACAATAAATCCCTCCAAATAAAAAGTTTTCGCTTATTTTAGCACTCGATACATAAGAGTGCTAACTCACACTATTTATAATACTCATTTCACTCTAAAAATGCAAGTCTTTTCTCTCTTTTTCTTGTCAATTATAAGATACGCATTTTTTATTGCGTATTCTTTTTTCATGGAATGTTTTTCCAATCCTTTAATTCATGGTAAAATAAATTGACTACGATTGGAGGCGAATAAAATGAAACAACGTTTACTTACAGCATTAATAGCAACCTTCGTTTATTTTGTGATAGCGAATTTAGGAAATCTTGTTTTCAGTGTCACAGAAGGAATTGTTTCGACACTTTGGGAATCTCTTTTCTTTTTCTTATTCGTTTTTCTTTTATTAGGATATCGCAATAATCGTAAAAAATAATTATAGAAAGGATTAACCATGACCTTAAGAAAATCAAGTTTATTTATTTTAGTCACATACATTATCGCTTTTTTCGGGCCGTTACTTTTTTCGGGTATTTCCCCCAATGCAGCGATTAATGTGACAACTGCTCTCTACATTATTGGCGCCCTTGTAATGATTGGCATCTTTTTAAAAACAACAGAACCTTCTCCTTTAGAGGAAACAGCAACCTTGAAATCACCTATTTTTATTTTTTTACTAGGTGTTAGTGGGATTTTCATTGCCATGCTGATTCAAGGGGTTACTTTTGCCATTGAAGTAGCCATCACAGGAGAACAAGCTACTTCTCAAAATACACAAGCTATTGTAGCGGTGATTTTGGCAAATCCTTTATTTATTTTGGCAACTACTATCGGTGGTCCGATTATGGAAGAATTCGTCTTTCGTTATGCATTTATCCATTTAATCCAGCCTTTTACAAATTTCTGGATTGCGGCTACTGTTAGTTCGGCGATTTTTTCACTCGCACATGCCGATGGTCACTTTTTTGTTTATTTCTTTATGGGATTTTTCTTTGCTCTTTTGTACAAGCAAACTGGAAAAATTTGGACCTCAATTATCGCCCATTGCGGCATGAATACGATTGTGATTATTGTTCAACTACTTTTGCATAATAGTGCAATTCAATAAGAAAAGGGCCTTCGTCTAAACGACTAGGCCCTTTTCTTTTGCTTATTCTTCTTCGTCAATCAATTCGTTGTCATGATGTAAGAAATAAATCAATGTTTGTAATTCGTTGGTTAAGTCAACATTTTGAATTAATACTTCAGGTGGCGCTACTAAACGCGCAGCCGTAAAGTTTAGAATTCCTTTAACCCCTGCTTCGGCAAGTTTGTTTACAACTTCTTGCGCTTTGCGAGCTGGAATAGTTAAAATAGCTACTTCGATTTGTTGAACACGGATTTGTTCCATCATATCTTCCATTGGATAAACCGGAATACCGTCAACAATGCGTCCCACAATATCTTCATTCACATCAAATGCACAACTTACACGAATACTGTTGCTTTGATGGAATTTGTACTTTAATAAAGCACTTCCTAAATTACCAACCCCGATTAATGCGACATTGGTTAACTCATCTTCATTCAATGTTTTTGCAAAAAAGTTCATTAAGTTTTCAACATCATAGCCGTACCCACGTTTACCTAATTCACCAAAATATGAAAAGTCACGACGAATAGTCGCACTGTCTACTTGTACCGCTTCACTTAATTCAGTTGATGAGACTTTATTTTTTCCTGTATCATGTAACATTCTTAAGTAGCGATAATATAAAGGAAGGCGTCGCGCCGTTGCTTTTGGAATAACTTGATCTTTCACAATTGGACCTCCAATACTTTCACTTAAATCTTATCCATTAACATAATAGCAGTTTTTCACAATAAAAAGCAATTCTATGGCTCAAAAATAGCATTTTTCTTCAAAAGTTTGTGATAAAAGGTATAAACCTTCACAAAGCATTTTTTGATACGTGCTATTTTAGCAGATTTTATGCTACACTAAGGGCAATGAATTTAGAAATGAGGACTACTGATGATTTTATTACAAGCAAATCAAGTTGCCCGGCATTTTGGCTCGGAAACATTGTTTGAAAACATACATTTAGAAATTGCAACAAAAAGTCGGATTGCCTTAGTTGGTCGTAATGGTGCTGGAAAATCGACTTTTTTAAAAATCATTGCAGGCATTGATGCTCCCGATAGCGGAACCATTGCCAAAAATAAAACTGCTACGTTAGGTTATTTAGCTCAAAATACCGGCTTAGAATCAGATAAAACCGTTTGGGAAGAAATGACAAAAGCCTTTGCTGACATCCTAGAAATGGAACAGCGTATGCGAGAATTAGAAACTAAAATTAGTGAAATGGAGCCAACCACTTCCGTTTATGAAGGAATTTTAAAAGAGTACGATCAATTGCAACATACATTTTCTGAAAAAAATGGCTACGGCTATGAAAATGAAATTCGTTCAGTCCTTCACGGCTTTGGCTTTGATGAATCCTTTTACACGAAAGATATTCAAACCTTATCTGGTGGTCAAAAAACCCGGCTTGCATTAGCGAGAATGCTTTTACAAAAACCAGACATTTTAATTCTGGACGAGCCTACAAACCACTTAGATATCGAGACGCTTTCTTGGCTGGAATCTTATTTGCCAAGTTATCCCGGCGCCCTATTAATTGTTTCCCACGATCGTTATTTTTTAGATAAGGTAGTTAATGAAGTTTATGAACTGAGTCGCAAAAAAATGACTCACTACAAAGGAAACTATTCCAAATACTTAGAGTTAAAAGCAGAACAATTAGCCAGTGAATGGAAAGCGTATGAAAAGCAACAAGAAGAAATCAATAAGTTAGAAGATTTCGTTGCCAAAAATCTGGTTCGTGCATCTACAACGAAACGTGCACAAAGTCGCCGAAAAGTATTAGAAAAAATGGACCGTTTAGACCGACCTCAAGGAGATGAAAAATCGGCGCATTTTCTTTTCGATAGTGAAAAAGTTTCTGGAAATGTTGTTTTACAAGTCGAAGATGCCGCCATTGGTTACGACCAAGAACATATTTTATCCGAACCTATTCACTTGGATATTCGTCGCAAAGAAGCCATTGCCTTAGTCGGACCGAACGGAATTGGTAAATCCACTCTCTTGAAATCAATTATTGACCGCATTCCTTTCATTAAAGGAAGTAAAACTTTTGGCACCAATGTTTCTGTAGGTTACTATGACCAAGAGCAAGCCAATTTACATGGCAATAAAACGGTCTTAGCGGAATTATGGGATGAACACCCAACCACACCTGAAAAAGAGATTCGAAGTATTTTAGGCGGCTTTCTCTTCAGTGGAGATGATGTTGAAAAAACGATTCCTTTATTAAGCGGTGGCGAAAAAGCCCGTGTGGCATTAGCAAAATTAGCGATGGATCGTGACAATTTCTTGATTCTCGATGAGCCAACCAACCACTTGGATATCGATAATAAAGAAGTTTTAGAAAATGCGCTGATTGATTATGAAGGAACCATCCTCTTCGTTTCCCATGACCGTTACTTTATCAATCGAATTGCAACAAAAGTTGTTGAGCTTTCTGAAAAAGGCAGCAAACTTTATTTAGGCGACTATGATTATTATTTAGAAAAGAAACAAGAGGAAGAAGAAATCGCTGCCCTCTTAGCTAATGAAGAAGCGGCGAAAAAACCCGAACCAGTTACAGCCAAAAATACCTTTTATCAAAACAAGGAGCAACAAAAATTACTCCGTACTTTGCAAAGAAAAATAACACAAGTCGAAGAAAATCTTGCTCAGTTAGATACGACAATTGCACAATTAGAAGCACAAATGAGTCAACCAGACATTCTAGAAAATCATGTTGAATTGCTGGCTCTAAACCAACAATTAGATGACGCTCGTCAGCAACAAGATGAACTACTTGAGCAATGGGAAAATTTCAGTTTAGAATTAGAAGAAATGGAAAATAACAATTAACGGAGGGATTCACTATGGCTTCCAAAAAAATCAGTTTAACGAAGCCCAAATATCAACAAATCGCCGTTGATGTTGCGGAAAAAATTGCAGAAGGCAAATTACATGTCGGAGATAAAATCCATGCCCGTTCCACCCTAGCTAACCAATACCAAGTGTCGCCAGAAACAGCCCGCAAAGCCATTATCGTTTTAGTTGATTTAGAAATCGTTAAAGCCAAACACGGTAGCGGCTTCTATGTGGCATCAAAAGAAAAAGCGCAGGACTTTGTGACACAATATCAAGACGTTCAAACGATTGCTGAAATTAAAGAAGAATTGCTAGATAGCGTAGCGAAACAAAAAGAAGAACTTACTCATTTTTCTAGCATTCTAGATACTCTTGTTGAACAAACAAAGCGTTTTGATTCTTTCAATCCAATGAATCCTTATTCATTAGTTTTAACAGAAGAAGCTGCTTATCTTGAGGCGACGATTAGCGAAATGAATTTTTGGCAAAACACTTCGGCAACGATTATCGCCATCAAACACAAAGAAGAGCTTCTGGTCTCACCTGGTCCATATGCAAAGATTTCGTTGAACGACACACTTTATTTTGTTGGACATGACGAATCAACCTTACAACGAGTGCAGAATTTCTTTTATCCTTAAACAAAAAAGTGACTACTTATCTTGCGGTAAATAGTCACTTTTTTTATTTATTATTTCTATTTTTCATAAAAACCCACTATAAAACCTAGTTAAAATACTGTTTTTCTTCATTTTCAGAAAGATTTTCATCTAATTTGACAAAGTGACAACTTTATAGTAGTCTGATGTAGTCACTTTTTTTAATGAGGAGGAACAATGATTTGCCAAAAGTAAAAGTAAATCACCTTACCAAGATCTTTGGTAAGAAAACCAAACCGGCACTTGAAATGATTCGTGCCAACAAAAGTAAAACAGAAATTTTAGAAAAAACGGGTGCCACAGTCGGTGTTTATGATGTAAATTTCGAAGTTGAAGAAGGCGAAATTTTCGTTATTATGGGGTTATCAGGAAGTGGAAAATCAACATTAATTCGTTTATTAAATCGTTTGATTGAACCAACTTCAGGAAATATTTATATTGATGGACAAGATATTTCTTCTTTAGATAAAGAAGGATTACGTGAAGTACGTCGAAATAAAATGAGCATGGTTTTCCAAAACTTTGGTCTTTTCCCCCATCTAACTATCTTAGAAAATACGGAATATGGTTTAGAAATTCGTGGTGTTCCTAAAGAAGAACGCCAAGCAAAAGCTGAAAAAGCCTTAGAAAATTCTAGCTTAATTGCTTTTAAAGACCAATTACCAAGTCAATTATCTGGTGGGATGCAACAACGTGTCGGCCTTGCTCGTGCCTTGGCTAACGATCCAGAAATTTTATTAATGGACGAAGCGTTCTCTGCTCTTGATCCGTTAATTCGTCGTGAAATGCAAGACGAACTATTAGATTTACAAGAAAATGTCAAAAAAACCATTATCTTTATCACACATGATTTGAATGAAGCTTTACGAATCGGCGACCGGATTGCTTTGATGAAAGATGGTCAAATTATGCAAATTGGGACTGGAGAAGAAATTTTAACCAACCCAGCCAACGAATATGTGCGAACCTTCGTGGAAGATGTGGATCGTTCAAAAGTCTTAACTGCCCAAAATATTATGGTACCTGCTTTAACTACTAACATTGAAATTGATGGCCCAACTGTTGCTTTAAAACGGATGCGTCAAGAAGAAGTGAGTATGTTACTTGCCGTGGATAAAAAACGCCAACTAAAAGGCGTTGTACGCGCAGAAAAAGCTTTAGAAGCGCGTAAAAACGGGACTTCTCTTGTAGAATGTGTGGATCCAGAAATTCAAACAATCGACAAAGATATGTTAGTGAATGATATTTTCCCACTGATTTATGATGCACAAACGCCTCTTGCCGTGACTGATAACGGCAAACTATTAGGCGTGGTCATCCGTGGTAGCGTACTTGAAGCACTTGCAGAAACAGAGGTGAACGAACATGAATAAGTATCAATTACCTGTCGCGTCTTGGGTTGAAAGTTTTACTGATTGGTTAACTTCAACATTTGCTGGATTATTCAGCTTTTTACAAACAATTGGTCAAAGTGTAATGGACAACATTACTGCCTTACTAACAGCCGTACCACCACTTGTGCTGATCGTGCTATTAACGATTGCTGCTTTCTTTATTTCTAATAAAAAAATTGGCTTAAGTTTATTCACGTTTATTGGCTTAATGTTTATCTATAATCAAAACTTATGGAACGATTTAATGAGTACCGTTACGTTAGTTTTACTTTCTAGTGTTATTTCCATTATCATTGGTGTGCCACTAGGGATTTTAATGGCGAAAAGCGAAAAAGCCAAAAGTATCATTACACCGATTTTGGACTTCATGCAAACAATGCCTGGTTTCGTTTACTTGATTCCAGCCGTTGCATTCTTCGGAATTGGTATGGTTCCTGGGGTCTTCGCCTCTGTTATCTTCGCTTTACCACCAACCGTTCGCTTTACGAACTTAGGAATTCGACAAGTGCCAAATGAACTTGTTGAAGCAGCTGATTCTTACGGTAGTACTGGCTGGCAAAAATTATTCAAATTAGAATTACCTTTAGCCAAAAACACGATTATGGCTGGTGTTAACCAAACAACCATGCTAGCCCTATCAATGGTAGTTATTGCTTCAATGATTGGTGCGCCTGGATTAGGACGTGGCGTCCTTTCCGCTTTACAACGTGCACAAGTCGGGAACGGTTTCGTAAATGGTGTGGCTTTAGTTATTTTAGCGATTATCATTGACCGTTTTACTCAACATTTAAATAATAAAAAAGCAGCCCCTAAAGCAGCTGGTGCCACCTCTAAAAAGAAAAAATACGGGATTATTGCAGCGGTTGTTGTAATTGTCGCTGGCTTAGTTGGTGCTTCAATTTTTACAACAACAAATGATAAGCAAATTTCCCTTTCTTATGTGGAATGGGATACCGAAGTAGCCTCCACACATGTGGTTGCCGAAGTCTTAAAAGATATGGGATATGATGTTAAAACGACTCCTTTAGATAACGCAATCATGTGGGAATCTGTAGCTAAAGGTGAAACAGATGCCATGGTTGGTGCGTGGCTGCCAGGAACTCACGCAGAGCAATATAAACAATATAAAGATAAATTAGACGACCTTGGTGAAAACCTTAAAGGCGCGAAGTTAGGAATTGTTGTCCCTTCTTATATGGATGTTGATTCTATCGAAGATTTATCTGATCAAGCTGGGAAAAAGATTACTGGAATTGAACCTGGGGCTGGTGTTGTTGCAGCAGCAGAGAAAACTAAAGAAGCTTATCCTAATTTGAAAGATTGGTCTGTTGAAACTTCTTCATCAGGTGCCATGACTGTCGCCTTAGGACAAGCAATTAAAAACAACGAAGACATCGTTATTACTGGCTGGTCTCCTCACTGGATGTTTGCAAAATATGATTTAAAATATTTAGCTGATCCAAAAGGCACTATGGGCGGCGAAGAAGCGATTCACACAATGGCTCGCCAAGGCCTAAAAGAAGATCAACCAGAAGCTTACAAAGTGTTAGATAATTTCCATTGGACAACTAAGGATATGGAATCTGTCATGTTAGAAATTAACGAAGGCAAAGACCCACAAGAAGCTGCACGCGATTGGGTTGATTCACATAAAGACCAAGTATCAGAATGGAAAAAATAATTCTTAACAAATGACTTCCCCATCTATTTAAAAGAGGGCGTTGAACAAATTGTTCAACGCCCTCTTTTTTCGCAAAAAAAACCACTCAGTTGGGTAGACTGAGTGGAAAGGAGTTATTTTTACTTGAGGAGTAAAAATGAAAAGTGTTTATGTTGGGTGTTTTGTTGGTATGCTTATATATTAACGAGAACCTGTGAATAATTTGTGACGAAAACCTTGGAAATTTGCTACGAATTACTTAAAAAAGTTTAAATGTGTCTCACCCTAGTTAATCGATACAGCGATTATTTCTTTTTAGCATTTTGGATGGCTTTAAATAATGTTGAAAATTGTCCTTTGAAAGACATCACATCATCAAAGATATCAACACCATCGTTTAACATTTTGACGGTAACCCAGCCAAGCGCTTCCGTAATTGCTACCGCAACTGAAGCATTGACCATGCCACCAGTCACAGTTCCGACAACAGGAATCACTTTTAGAATATTTCCGACTGCGCTCTTACCTAAACTAACCACTACTAATTCTTTGGTTAAACTTTTCCCTAAGCTTTCAGACCAAGACTGACCAAAAATTTTATGCAGCCGTGACATCATAGTTAATTGAACAGGTACCAGTAAAAAAGCATCCGAAAATGGAATTGGTGAAAACCCAATAATTGCTGCTGACAATGCAGCAAAATGAATCGTTTGATGACTTTTCTTTTTCACGTCAGGTGAAACACCAGCCAAAAATTCATCAAATACTTTGTCGAGTTGTGTTTGACTGTTCGTCACTAATTGTTCTGCTTTACCTTTAGAAGTTGCGAAAGCATTCATTATGGCCGTAGACGTTTTTTGTGGAAATTTTTTCAAGACATCTTGAAAAAAAGAACGAAATTCTGGGTCTTCGATTTCTTCATTCAATTGCTTAGTTTCTTGTTCTGCTAATTCTTGTTTTTCAATCTCTTCAAAAAGTTCTTGTTTCTTTTTGTTTTTATGTTTTTTTCTTCTCATCTCATTAACTCCTTTATCTATCAATATGTAGAAACAAAGTATAGCATAGCCCTTGGTTGATTCTCTTTTAGATGATTTGAAAAGCCAGAACTTATCTGTTTTTTAAACAAATAGAAATGTTCTAGCTTTTCTCAAAAAATCAGCTATTTTGTTTGTTCTTCACCGCAATAGACCGTCAAGTGTTTAGGCAAAATCTTCAGCGTAATTGGCAAAGCAGCTCCTTCATCACCATCCACATTAGTGGTTAATTCTTCTTGGTTTTCTAAGGAGATTGTTCCTTCTTTAAAGGTTAGGTAAACTAAATTATCAGTGGACTGGTCGACGCCTTTTAACAAATCTGGGACTGCTTTTACTGCATCCCACAATGATTGATCTTTTAAATAAACTAAATGAAGTTTGCCATCATCCACTTGGGCCTCTGGTAATAATGTTTCAAAACCACCGATTGAATTCGTTAAGCCAACTAAAACGGTACTACTTTCAATGGTTTGTTCTTTTTGATCCAAGCTTAAATGAAAAGGATACGTTTGAGCATTCGCTAAATGTTTGGCACCTGAAATAAAATAAGCGAGTTTTCCTAACTTCGTTTTTTGTTCAACGTCCACGTCGTTAATTGACTCTGGAATCGTCCCAATCGCAACGACATTCATAAAGTAGTCGTCATTGATTTTCCCCACATCTAAAGCACTGGTTTTTTCTAAATCTAATTGTTGAATCGCCTCTTCAGGATCCATCGGTAAATTCAAGGCTCGCGCTAAATCGTTCACCGTTCCTAAAGGAAAAAAGCCAAATTTTGGGCGGCAAGCTTGTTCTGCCAACCCGCTAATTCCTTCATTAACGGTTCCATCTCCCCCCATTACGAAAACACTGTCGAAGTGACTTTCCGCAGCTTCACGGGCAAATTGTTCTGCATCGCCGCCTTTTTCTGTTTGTTTCACTACAACTTCATCAAATAACTGCTTTAATTTTTCTTCTGCTAACGTTTCAAATTCTTTGGCTTTTTCACCACCAGAACTGGGGTTAACAATTAAAACTGCTTTTTTCACTGGCACCACTCCTCATTGATATCTAAATCGTTTGATTCCTTACAATTATTATAAAAGATATTTTTGATTCTGGCGAAAAATATGCTGACACTTGCTTAACAAACAAGCATCCCTGCTCCTCACTACTTTTCAAAACGTTCTTTAAAGCAATAGGCAAAATAATAGAACAATTTCCAAAAATCTTGCCAAACTTTTGGATCCATCCCCGTCAATTCATGAATTCGTTTCAAACGGTAATTCAATGTATTTCGATGGATATGTAATACTTGTGAGGTTTCATTGATGTTTAAGTTATGATTGGCGAAAAAAATAACGGTTTCATAGTATTCATCATAAATCGTCTGGATGGTTTCAAAAAAATCCAATTCAATATGAAAAGGAAAATTAAAAATTCCTTGAATGAAAAAATCTTCTGCTTGGTAAAACTTAGCCTTTTCTAATTGGAGAAACGATAGAAGTAAATACGTGTTTTGTGCCTCTTGGACCATTTGTTGAATCGTGGCTTTTTCCGAACTTATCACAAGGTATTCTGTTACTGGCTTTGTTATCTGAGGTGGTTCAGAAGTAATCACCAGATAACAATTTTCCCATTCAAATATTTCATGTCCAGGATAATAACTGGATAATAAGCGCTTGTCCTTGGTCAGTACACAATGATTCTGGTCATCTAATTGAAGGTTATATAGTTCCAACGCTTCAAGTTTTAAGGCTTCTGAGTAAGCAGAATCAACATGCATTAAGTGCTGGATAAACTGATTTTTTTGTTTCTTCTTTTTTTCGCGTTCTTGTTGTGTATTTAATTCTTCTGTCAGTAAAAGAACAATCGAGCGCACAAGCTTGGTAAATTTGCGCACCTCGTCTGGTTCTCCTGAAATGCCTACGACACCTAAAATGTGATTATTCAAAATAATCGGTTCATTGGTGCCTTTTTTCTCTAAAGAAGTATCTTTATAAATTTCAATATTTTTTCGTTCATTGATGGCTCTTTCTGCGCCACGATGGCGCTCCCCAATTCGAGCAGAATCTCCACTCGCAATAATTTTTCCTCGTTCATCCATAATATTGATGTTATAAGGAATATCTGCCATCAACTTTTCAACAATTTTATTTGCTTGGATTTTGTCTAATTTTAACATTGCTATCGCCAACTTTCTAAAAAGCGAGTAGCGTTTGGGACATAAGCCGCAATGACTTATGTCCCAAACGCTTAATTCTTCAGATCAACGACTGAACATTTTTATTTCAGCTTTCATTACTGATGATACCATGGTTAGTTCTTAGTCACAAGGCACCAGCTGTAATGTACGAGCAATATTTTCAACGGTTCTTTCTAAGTTAACTGGTCCATTTTTCAATGCTGCTTCCAATGGTTCGGCTTTGGCCAAAATTCCAAAAATAGCCGTCATCCCTTCTTCATAGAGGACATCCACATCTTTGCCGATATAGCCAGCACAAGCGAAAACCGGTTTTTGATACTTCTTGGCCAAACGTGAGACGCCATAAGGGGCTTTGCCGAATTTTGTTTGAAAATCCATCCCACCTTCACCAGTAAAGACATAATCAGCGGCTTTTATTTTTTCTTCTAATTGATTCACTTCTACGACAATATCAATTCCTGGGCGTAACTGAGCTTTTGTGAATGCTAGTAACCCTGCACCCAAACCACCAGCAGCTCCTGCGCCTGGCATCATCTCAACATCAATGCCGACCTCTTTTTTGATAATCGCTGCATAATGGGCTAAGTTTTTATCTAATTGAGCCACCATTTCTTCTGTCGCACCTTTTTGCGGGCCAAAGACATGAGACGCCCCTGTTGGCCCTGTTAGTGGGTTATTCACATCACTTGCTACTAGAACTTCGGTAGCAAAAATGCGTTGATCAAACTGTGTTAAATCGATCTGCGCCAGTTTATCTAATGCACCACCGCCACGTGTCAATTCTTGCCCTTCCTTGTCTAACAAACGCGCACCAAGTGCCTGAATCATACCTGCACCCCCATCATTTGTCACGCTACCACCAATGCCGATAATGATTTTTTTTGCCCCATGATTGAGCGCATGTTGAATCATCTCTCCTGTACCATAAGTAGAAGTGATCAAGGGATTACGTTCTGCTGCTTTAACCAATTCAATTCCGTTGGCTTTCGCCATTTCAATGACCACCGTTTCTTGGTCACCTAATAAGCCGTAATAGGTTTCAACGATTTGATCAGGAAGCGGTCCTGCCACGCGCACTGGTACTCTTGTACCTCCTGTTGCATCCACTAAGGAATCCACCGTTCCTTCCCCGCCGTCTGCCATCGGGACATGTTGAATGTCTGCATCTTTAAATACAGCTAAAATCCCTTTTTCCATTGCCAGACAGGCTTCTTTTGCACTCATACTTTCTTTAAATGAGTCTGGAGCCAAAACAAATTTTTTCGTCATCTTTTCGCGCCTACTTTCCAACTAGTTTAAAATAAAGCCATATAAAATGGTTGCAACAATCGTCATTACCCCACCGACACACATTTCATAAGGAATCACTCGAATTCTTTCTTTAATCGTCATATTCATACTTTGTGCCGTAATATGGAAATAATTGCCTTGAGGAACACTATCAATCACAGTTGCACCAGTATGCACCATGACTGCTGCTGAAAGTGAAGATGTGCCCATATCTAAAATCGCTGGTCCAAAAGAACCTGTCGCTAAAATAACCGCTGTGGATGTTGAACCAACTGCTAAGCCCATTAAAATACCAGAAATCGGTGCCAAGAAGGTTCCAGAAATTCCCATAACAGAAATTAAGTGGACAATTTGTGTTGATAAATCAGAAACAGAAATTAATCCAGCAATTGCACCTGCACCAATTAAAATTAAAACGGTATCGGTTACTCTCTTCAAGCCAGAAGATGCATAAAAGGCCAGTTGTTTTGTTTGCCCAATCGCAATTGTCCCAACAACTGAAGCGAACGGCAAAATATACAGAGCATCAATATTCAAACTTTTGATGAAAGAAATATTTAAAACGGCGCCAATCGGATTAAGTAATAATAAGACAATCGCTAACACTGGCGCGATTAACGCCTTTTTCAAAGGTAATAATTCTTTTGTTTGTTCCTCTACAAGATCCGTTTCTTTGACCATTGATCCTTTGCTTCTCATGATATTTGCAAGAACAACAGCTGTAATTAAGCCAAATACGGCTGGAATAAAACCAGCAATCATAACGTCACTTAAAGGTAAATCAAAGCCGTTCGCCGCTGCAATAGTATTTGGATTAGGCGAAATAATATTGCCCGCTTTGCCGCCACCTGATAAGGCAATCAATAATGATAACTTACTGATACCCGTACTTTTCCCAACAGATAGAGCAATCGGGGCAACAATCAACACTGCAACAGGAATGAATACGCCCACTGCTGTAATTACCATTGTGGATAATGCCAAAGATAAAATAGCTTTTTTCTCGCCAAGCTTTTGTACAATGGCGTTGGCAATTGATTCTGCCGCACCAGATTCCATCATCACACCCGCCAACATACCGGCTGCTAAGACACGGATTGCGGTTCCCATAATACTTTGTGTTCCGTTTAATAGAACAGCGACTGTATCTGACAGGGAAGCGCCTCCAATAAGACAACCAACAATTGCACCAAAAAACAAGGAATACACAGGATTAAATTTTTTCAAAATTAATACTATCGCTACAACTAATCCTAAAATTGCAGCAACCCAAGATATTGTAATATCTGGCATTCAAAATCAGCTCCTTAAATTGTTTACGCTTTCATTCTATCAAAGTCCTTTCTTTTTAAAATTGTAAATTTAACAGGATTTATTGTTCAAATGCACAAAAAACCGTTCTTAAAGAACAGTTTTTTGAAATCTTTTTCTATCTTTCTCAATAATGACCACCAATCCAACGAACAAAAGAACACTCACAATTAACAATACTGCCGTTTTATTATATCCATGAAATAGCGCTTCGCCTCCACATGCGTAAAGTATTGAGGAAGGAATTACACCAATGAATATAGCGGCTATTAAATTTTTTAATGGCAACTGCATAGTATCTGCAGCAAAATTAATCACAGAAGAAGGAATAATTGGAATCATGTAGCCCACCATAATCCCAATTTTTGGATGCTTCATCCGTCGAATGGACTGGACCCAATGATTGGTCTCCGTTTTTCTATCTAAAAATTTTATATGATGCATCAAAAAGATTGCAACTAAATTTCCCAAACTATTCCCTAAAACATTAATGAGTGTGCCGCTGAAGGGACCAAAACTCAATCCTGCAATCACACCAATTACCGAGGTTGGAATCCCTGGTACTGCACACATGATCGCGGTCAAAAAAACTAACAATAGCGCTGCTGAAAAACCATGTGAACGAATTCGCTCTAATAATTGTGTCTTACTAGCTTTAGGATTCAAAAATAATTGAATATCTGTTTGATATTCTAGATACAAACGGTAACCCACCAGCAGGATTAAAATAAACCCGCTACTGATTAGTAGTATTCGAATTGTTTTCCTCTTCATTTTCTTTGCTCCTTTTATGCTTTATACAAAGTGTAGCACAGGTTTCTTCGTGCCTCAATTAGAAGCTTGTATGAATAAAAGCCGCCCCTAAAAGTTAGACTAAAAATCTAGCTTTTAGGGGCGATTCGAAAGTTATGAAGGTACTTTTTTTATTTCCGATACATCTTAAACAGGAAATAACGGGTAACAATAGTTGAGGTAGCAGCTTTCTTAAAAGCATTGGTAGAAAATTGGAAAACTCAGAACAATTGGTTTACTTTCACTATTTTGAAATTCCTTTATTTAGATTATCCTGTCCAGAATATCGACAACTTGACTATCAGACTTCACATATAGATGCCCATATGTTCCCAAAGTAATCTGTATATTCGCATGTCCTAATCTTTCTTGAATCAGTTGAGTACACTCGAACTTATTTTCAAAAATTTCTTCTGGAGTAAATCCTTTTTCAGCATGCCGCAACTTTCCTGTTTGTTCACGTTGATTAAATTCTGTAGATTCGTGAGAAAATATTTTCCTTTGACTTTTATAAAAAGTATCTTCTTGACGTTTTAAGGTAACAGTAACATAACGAATAAAAATATAGGTAAGATCCATTTCTGTCTTTATATCGTAAACATCTCCTACAATTTAGGCAGACGGTATTGCCAATAACCATGATAAGCACGCTCAATTGGTAAAGACCTCTCTTTTAGCATTTTGGGTAAAATATTGCAAGTCAGGTTTTTATAAGAAATGAATAACTCGTATTCTGTAATCAGTTTTTTAATAATTGCTGATTACTTAGATGTACTGGACTCTGCTTTAAAATAGCTAAAATATTTTTTGATGTACGATCAATAGGAAGATGTTCTCTTTTTGAAACCTAAAATAAATAATAACTTCACATTTCATTCAGACTTTATTAAGTGTGCTGCACTTATTTCGTAAATTCCATCACAGGGAATTATACAAAGAGGTATTTTTTTATTTTCATATAAACTAATCAAATGGATCTTTCTGAATAGTAAATACAAAAAAGTGCAAAAAGATTTTAAGCTTCCTACACTTTTAAAACTATTCAAAATATTATATCTTGTATGTTTCTAAAAATTTTTCTTTACTCCATTCTTTTTCTTCTTTATCTTCTTCATAAGCTCTCATCACAACTATAAACACCGTAGCCATTATAAACACTCTCCCATTCAGTAATACTTTTTACTAACACTTAAAAATGAGAAACTATTCAAAATCAGCATGCCTTTTAAACATGGTTTCTGAAGTCTCCCCCAGTTCATCCATTAAGTTTAAAACCATTCCATCAAAGGTCAAAAAAGCCAATTGTTCAAACGCAGACCCCATTGGTTGAGCAAAAGAGGCTGTTTCTCGATCATTTTCTTCTTTCGTAGTACCTGGTAAAACAAGTACTACGTCAGCTAATTGACCAATCGTTGACTCTTTTTTCATCGTGACCAAGGCTAAATCAATACCACTTTGTTTCGCTTTTTCTGCCAAGCTTTTCAAACTACCAGTCTCTCCTGATCCAGAACAGATAATTAATAAATCTCCTGGTTTGGAGTGAGGAGAACTGATCTCTCCAACAATACTAACTGAAAAGCCAATATGCATTAATCGATTGGCAAACGCTCGAATCGCAATTCCTGAGCGACCTGCACCATTCAAAAAAATATGATTTGCTTGTTTAATTTGTTCAACAAAATGAGCAATCTCATTTGTATCTATCCTTTGTCCATTTTGAGTGAGTTCAGCTAAAATATCTAGTGTGTAGTTTTTCATAGGGTTCTCGTCTCCTTTAGGCAATCGTTCTTCCACCATCCATTAGAATGGTTTGTCCTTGAATATAGGAATTAGCTGGATCTGCTAAAAATATTGCTAAATTGGCAACATCTTCAATGGTTCCAAAACGTCGAACTGGAATTTTATTGATAACTGCATCTAAACTTTCTTGGGTTGGATAATTTACGCGCATCATTTCACCTGTATCAATTAGACGAGGAGCGATAGCATTAACATTAACCCCTTTAGGTCCAAGTTCTTTTGCTAATCCACGTATTAACCCTTCCCCACCAGCCTTAGACGCTGGGTATGATACACCACCGCCAGTTCCACTTAAAGCTGATCCTGAACTGATATAAACAATTGAACCCTGATTATCTAAAAAGTCATTATAAAATGCTTTTACTGTATTAAATAGCCCGGTTAAATTGATGCTTAATGTTTTGTTCCATTCTTCGAAAGAAATATCATTTACTTTGTTTGCAAAAGCTACTCCAGCATTTAAGACAAGAAAATCAATACGGCCAAATTCTTTGAACACTTTTTCGCGAGCTTCTGTCAAAGCAGCTGGATCTGAAACATCCGCTTGAACAAATAACGATTTTACATATTTATTTGTAATTTCTTCTGCTGTTTTTGTTCCTGTTTCTGGATTATAATCCACGATTACTGTATTTGCTCCGGCTGCTGCAAACTTTTCTGCAATTCCTTTACCTATTCCATGTGCTGCCCCAGTTACTAATGCGACTTTCCCTTCAAAGTTTCCCATTACGGATTCTCCTCTTTCCATTGATTTAGTTTTGATGCTGATTCTCACTAATTAACTAGTGAGAATCACATCTTTATTTTCACTTGACTGCTTCTTTTAATAATTGATATTGTGCTTGTTTATCACCTGAGAATAATGCTCCGCCAACAACAATCAGTTCTGCTCCGGCTTTCACACACTTTTCTGCAATTTCTTTATTGACTCCACCATCTACTTCAATGTCAATTTTGCGATCCCCAATAAGTTGTTTCGTATTACGGATTTTTTCTAAACTTTTTGGGATGAAAGTTTGACCTGGTTGACCTGGATTAATCGTCATAATCAAAATATAGTCAATGTCATCCAGTAAATATTCCAACACGACTTCTGAGGTTCCCGGATTAATTACAACACCTGCTTTACGTCCAGCTTGACGAATTTTTTGCAAAATAGAATGGATATGTGGTGTTGATTCATAGTGCACAGAAATCATTTCTGCTCCCGTTGCAAGAACATCATCAATATGATCTTTCGGATGTTTGACCATCATATGAACATCAAAAATCATTGTAGAATTTTTTTTCATTTCGGCAATCTGATTGGGACCAAATGCAATATTAGAAACGAAATTTCCGTCCATTAAATCCACATGTAAAATTTGTGTATTTTCTTCCTCTAAAAAATTGATATCATCTTGAAGGTGCATAATATCTGCACCAAAAATTGAAGGTAAGATTTGTGCCATTTTTATTTCCGCCTCTTTCTTTTTTACTAATTATTCTTAAAAAATAGTTGAAAGCCAGTAAGTAAGGATACTCCATGGACCTGTTAACACAAAGTCTGTTCCTTGCCCTTTCAGACCAACTCCAGCACCATTTAACATCTCTGTTGCACCTGGTGCTACATAACCACCTAAGTACATGACAATTACACAGAAAAGAACAGTTGTTAGTATTGAGCGCAACAAATTTCCTTTGCTTGCCATAACCGTCATCACAGACATGTAGATTACAGACATTAAAATACCAATTGGGAATGTTTTAACTCCCGGTAACGCTAACGCACAAAGCATCACCAACGGAATAGAGATAACTGTTGTTGTCGTCGTCGTTGGATCGCCTAGTCCTAAAGCTACATCCATCCCAATATTCAAATCTGCGTCTTCGCCCATTTGTTTGGTCATGAAATCTTTCGCTGCTTTACCAATTGGTGATAGCCCATCCATTAATACGCCTACTACACGAGGCATTAAGACCATTACACCGGCAACCCCCATCCCCATAGGAATAATTGTAGTAATATCTTGTCTTGTTAACAAACCTAAAAGCACCCCAACAATCGTTCCAATGATTACAGGTTCACCTAATACACCAATTCGTTTATTTACACGTTCCAAGCTAATATCTAATTTGTTTAGCCCTGGAATGAAGTCAATCAATTTGTTCATCGCCCAAGCAACAATTAGTGTCCAGCCTGTATGAATAATCGTGGTACAAGTCGTTCCTTCTAAGCCATAGTATTCTTGCCACATAGGTGCAACCCAATCTCCGACAAACAAAGCAAGAACAGATAAAATAACGGTTACAGCCAAACCGATAAAGAAATTATCAAAAATGAAGTAAGCCAGTGCACCTGGTACTAGAAAATGCATGTAATTCCAGATATCAACATTCAATGTTTTTGTTAGTTTCAAACGTACTAAAATCAAATTAAGTACAAGACCAATTGGAATAGCTAAACCAGCGAATGGTGCCATCCAAGAAGCCGCTCCTACTGCTGGCCAGCCAATATCTGCAATTGTGAAGCCAGTTCCCATTTCTGAATAATAATCGACTGCTGGTGACAATGAATCATTCAACAAGCCAACAACTAATGTCAAACCGATAAAACCTACTCCAACCGTTAACCCAGCTTTGATTGCATCCCCCAATTTCATTCGGAAAACTAACCCTAAAATAGTAATAATAATTGGTAAAATTGCTGAAGCACCCATGCCAGTGATGGTCTGTACAATATTAACTAGTGTATCCATTCTTTTTTCTCCTTTATAGTGAAATACAAGACTGTTGGGACATCTAATCACCGATTCATTTCTCAATTAAACATCGACACTTTTTTTATGATTATGGTAAAATGAACTCAGCTTTACTTTTGTATGCCGTTCCGCTTTGTTTTCGAGGCAAAAGCGGAACGTTTTTTATGCGTTTTGAATTTCTTTTAGTTTCTCTAATAACGTATGTTTAAGCTTGTCTTCATTAATTCCAGTAACAAATCCCATGATACTCATCAACGGTACATCTAAATTTCCTTTGAAATTATTCGTAGTCAACACGATATCTGCATTTTTGCTCATTGATGGTAATTCTGTCATGCTACATTTGTTCAAACTAATGTGAATCCCATGTTCTTTACATAATGCTTTGACTTCATCTGCTGCTATGGTGGATGTGGCAACTCCACTTCCACAAGCTACTAAAATATTTACTTTCTTCATCTCTTTTTCCTCCTAAAATTTATTTTTCAACAGCAATTGCTGAAATTTCCTTCATCACTTCTTCCGATGTTTTTGCAGCCTTTATTCTATTTACAAATGTTTCTTGTTGAATCACACCTATGACCTGTTTCAAAATTTGAAGGTGTTGCGTGCCATCGTTTAAACCTAAAACAAAAAATAAAGCAACATCAATTTCTTCCTCTGCATCTTCCATTTTCTTCATTTTAATGGGTTGTTGGAGTGTAACCACTGAGATAAATGATTGCTTAATGTATTCTGGATTCCCGTGAGGAATGGCAACTGTGTGTGTGCCCAAATCTAGACCAGTTGGATAATTTTCTTCTCTTTCAACAATAAAGTCATAAAATCCTTCATTGATGTAGCCTCTTTCTTGGAAGATTTCTGATAACTGTCTAAATAAGTCGTTTCTATTCGAAATATCTAAGTTGAGAAGAATTAATTCTTCTTTGACATATTCTTTTAACATGAATAACGCTCCTTTTCATTTTTTAGTGAGTGGCTAACTCCTTGACTAAAGAATAAACGCTTTCAAAGCAAATAGCTATTTCCTTTTTTCACAAAGAATGTAACTATTTAAGAACCAATTGTGATGAACGAAAAAGAAGCAAGGAAATTAAGCATTCCTTGCTTCTTTTTCAGAGAACCGCTAATAATTAAATAAAAAATGTCCTAAGAATTTTTATCATTAGTTGAAAAATTTCGTATTGCTTTACTTATTTCATTTACATCTTCTAACTTAACTAATTCTTCAATGAATTCGGCATCATTTGCCATTCGATTGATATGATATAAAATTGGTAGGTGACTGGTTTTATCTGGCGTTGTTAATAAGGCAACTACATGGATTTTTTTCCCATGATAAGTAATCTCTTGTTTTAAAACGGTAATAAACACACCCAACTTCTGATCAACAATCGCTGGATCAAGATGGAGTAGTAGAATACGCTGCCGTAACATAATATAGGAAGGTTGATCAAGGTATTCTTGCAGCAAAAGCTCATTATAGTCTGAGGAAATAATTTTTTGATTAACCAATGCCTGACTGGATTGATTAAGAATACTTTCCCACGAAAGCCGATCTTCTGCTAATACAATATTCTCATTTTTAATCATTTGCAGAAGATCACCCTTAGAACTGTTTTCAGTAATAGTATTTGATTTCTGTTCACTCAGTAATAACGAATTTAAATCCTCTTTCAATTTTGTTTCCAGCTTTTCATCCAACGAAACATACTGTTTCAAAACACTTATTATATCTGTCGCTCGAATACTGTCAAAATCTAAATGGAAGATATCCTTAATGACATCCTGACGTAGTTTCAATTGATCACTGTTAGTCAGAATTTCATTCATTACATAAACTTTTTTTTCTGACTTAACTGGCACAGTGGAAAACACGATATCATGAGGCAGCATAAATTTCTTGTACTCACGTATTGAGTTTGTTGGATAAAAAAGAAATTCTGGGAAAATTTCCTTTAATTTTTGCTCAATCAATTTTGACATAGAAATGCCATTCGGACACAAAATCACCGCCTTAATTATTTTCTCTTCCAAATCATTGTGATCATTACTAATCAAATGTCCACCCACAAATAGCGTAATATAGGCAATTTCTTCATCTGAAATCTCAGTTTGGAAAAATCTTTCCAACGGGGAAATAGATTGACATACAAAATTGTGTAATACATTGTATTCTGATCGAATTTTATCATACAGAACATTTCCTGTTGAAAGATCATACTTAATTCGATAATATGCTGGCTTAAAATGGTTTAATAACTTTATCAGTAAATCTTTTTTATCAGACAACACCAACAATGTGTTCACTTCAAACTCTGTTAGAAACTCCCAAAGTGAATTGGCTAATAGAGGTAAATCTTTTTTCGCGACCATCCCTTTATTACGAACATTTGAACTTAGTAGCTGTAAAGAGATAAAGACTTTTTCATCTTCAGGTAAGTCAGGAAAATCTGTAGTAATATAAGAGAGAGACTGATATTCTTTTGTGTGTTCAATTTCCTCTCTTTCCTGAATACGACTACTGTCGATCATTTGTCCTCGTTCTATTCTTACAAATATTGAGGAAATGAAGTAAAGTAAAGGATAAAAATCTTCATCTGTATATTTCACACCCAAAAATTTTTCAATTTTTAGAACATCATTTTTAACACTATCCAGATATTTTTGAGAACTCTCCAATAGTTGAACAGTGACATTATCACCATAGTTTTTATAAATCTCAATAATCGAATGAAATAAGGCGATCCGTTTATCCCATTCTTCTCCTACTATCACATACCCCTTTTTACGTGAAAATTCTATTTCAAGATGGTATTTCAGCAATAAAGTTTTCGCTTTCTTAATATCTGCTAAAGCAGTATTTTTACTGATTTGAAGTTCAATACAAAAATGGTCTAGGGACAACTCTTCAACCCTAGTTAAAATCATAATCAACAGTAAATGGACTCTGTCTTCTTTCGAAAATATGATATCTTGAACAGACTGATGAATCGTTAAATAATCAGCCGATTCATTCTTTGCATAGTAGTAGCCATTTCTTCTTTCAATCAATGGTAATCGTTTTTCTGATAGTTTTTCATTGATTGCTTCTATACTATAAGCTAATTGTCTGGAAGATAATTCAAGTTCGTTAAGTAACTCCGCTTCTTTTAAACTTCGATGTTTGATTAATTGTCGAAGGATTTCTTGATCACGAGCACTCATTTTAACACAACCCCCTTTACAAAAATAATAAGCGCTTTCAGTCGGATTATCTATTCTTTTCAGTCCAAAAAATGTATTTTTCTTCATTTCAATTGTGATAATCAAATAAAATTGGAAAAATCATTAATATAGTAAGCTAACTCTTAACTAATAAAAACAAACACTAGATCAAAAACAGTCAATTATTCCAAAGTAATACGCTAATATCCTAATTAAGATTGTTATGCTAGATATATTTAAGACGACAAGTAAGCATTCAAATGTTTTCAAATCAAAAAAGCCACTTACAAAAGAAATAATGAAAAACAACTTCTTTTCATATTATCTTTTGGCAAATAGCTTTTTTCACCCTATTCTAAATCAGCATGACGCGTTTTCATCGTTTGATTTGTTTCTCCTGTTTTTTCCATTAAATTTAAGATGATACTATCATATAAAAATAAACTAGTCTGTTCAAATAAAGACCCCATTGGTTGAAGAGCTTCATCCTTAGACTGTTTTGACTGTGTTGGAATAATCACTACTTGATCAGCAATTTCTCCTAGTGTAGATGATGAATTTGTTGTAAACAATCCGATTACAACGCCATTATCCTTTGCAATTTTTGCTTGATTAACAAGACTAGTTGTTTCTCCAGAACCTGAGCCAATTAGGAATAAATCACCTGATTTAGTATGTGGTGAACTAATTTCTCCGACTAAGCTTACTGAATACCCTAAATGCAATAATCGATTGGCAAATGCTCGAATCATCAAACCTGATCTACCTGCACCTGCTAAAAAAATATGATTTGCACCCTGAATAGCTTTTGTCATCCGATCCACTTGTTGATCAGATATTTCATTTCCTATCGTCAAAACTTCATCAATAATCTCATTAAAAAACTTCATTTTTTTCCTCCTAAAATCGTGTATATTTTCATATTTCACTAAATGAAAGACGGATGGAAAATACCATCCGTCTGATTTTATTCAGCTAATTTAGTCAGTAAATATTTTTGAACAGTATCAGTTTCTTCATTTTTACATGTATCTACAAACTCTTCATCTTGGAATAAGCCAATAAGTTTTCGCAAAATACCAATGTGTTGATTTCCAGAGGCTAAGGCTAAATTGAAAACCAAAGAACAACCCACTTTCAAATCTTTGTCTTCCATTCTTCCGAATTCGACTGTGTTCTTGATTCTTACCACACTGATACTGTCTTTATTTACTAAATCAGAGTTTCCGTGAGGAATAGCAATTCCATCTCCATTAGCTAGTAACAATCCTGTCGGGAAGTCAATTTCTCTTTCAATACAAGCGTCAATATACTTAGCATCAATATTCCCTTTTTCGACAAGCTTTTCTCCAGCTGTTCTAATTGCTTCTTGATAAGTTGTAATCGTATCTTGTCCATTACTTACAATAACATCAATTGCCATCTTCTATCCCTACTTTGTGATTTCTTCTTTTACAGCATCAAAAATTTCATCTTCACCTATACCTGTAAGTAAGCCAGCACCAACAATCACTTTTGTTGTCACATCAGGATTATCAATTTTTGTAGATGAAACAACTAAATCATAGCTATTATATTTATCAGCATTACAATCCATAAGAGATGATTTTTGTACATCAACTCCACTAATCCCTTGTTCTTTTAAATAGTCTTCTAATACAGAGACCATAATTGATGATGATGCAATTCCATTTCCGCATACTACTAAAATCTTTTTGTTCATGATAAAACCTCGCTATCTATTTTTTTTTTTTACTATACTACACTGTTGCATCATTTTGAAGCTGAGAGCGTTCTTTCTTTTTCAACAAGTATCCTACTGAAATTAAGATCGCTCCAATCAAGATAAAACCAATTAAACCAATATGACTTGCAGCTGCAAACAATCCAGTAAATGGATTTGCTGAAGGGTTAAGTGAAGAATACATCACATTTTTTTGTGCACCTGCACCAAATTTTTGGAATAACTCGTTTGTTGCTGGCGTCATCCATGAAGCAATGTATAATCCACCACCAAACAAGATAACTGATGATAACCAAGTACGAATAATATTTCCCTTAAATACTGGTACCATACATGCAATAAAGAACACAAACTGTGATAAGTCTCCCAAAGGCATTACTCTATTTCCAGGAAGAATAACCGCTAAAATAACCATTGCAGGAATTAATAGTAGAGCTGAAGAAATAACTGATGGGTTTCCTACAATTAGAGCTGTATCCATCCCTACAGTAATGTCACGATCTGGGAATCGTTTCACTAATTTTTTGCGTGCTGCATTTGAAAGTGGAACAAGACCTTCCATCATAATAGAAGTCATTTTCGGCAATAACAACATAACTGCAGCCAAGTACATTCCTAATTGTACACTTGAAATAATCGTTTGATATGGACTTGTCCAATCATACCCAAACAAACCTAAAAGTGTACCTAACAGAAATCCGACAATTGTTGGATCACCTAAAACACCAAATCTTTTTTGAATCGTTTCAGCCGTTACATTTAATTTCCTAAAACCAGGTATACGATCGAAAATCCAGTTAAATGGATAAGCAAATAATAAGTAAGTGTTGGCTACTGGGTGAGAAATTGATACGCCTTGAGGTAAACCAAAAAACTTCTCATTGTTTTTCGCACCCAAGTCAGCCGCAATTAACGCCCAAACATGGAACAAACCGGCAGTTAAAACCCCATATAGAAAATTACCAGAGTATACAGCAACAATCGCTCCCATTGAAGCATTTTGGTGAAGGTTGAAAACATCAACATTGACACAGTCTGTGATCTTCAACACAAGCAACAACAAGTTAATTCCTACACATAAAGGAATAATAATGGCACCCATACTAGAACCAAATCCCATAACGGCCGTTGCCGCACCACCAACATCAATTGCATCTAAAGAAGATCCTGTTTTTCCAGCTAAACCAGTGATAGCGGGTTCCATCTTTTCCAACATAAACCCAATAACCATTGATAAAGCAATAAAACCAATTCCCACCTTCATCGCTGATTGAATTGCTTCAGCAAGCGGACGTCCCAAAGCTACCATAAATACAAGAAAAATCAGTGGAATAAAAATAAAATTGCCTAAATCATTAATAAATTGTGTGATAAATTCCATTTTTTCGCTAGTTGACTAGCTTCCCCCCTTTTTTAATCCGGTCTAAATCCCATATTCCAAGCTACATGATCTGGTTTTTTTAGAAGTAAATTATCATTTTTTTCTGCTTCTAATAAATTGTTTTTTGAATTTTCTCTTGCAGTTGAAAATTCAAAAGGTTCATCATACCATGCATCAATAATCTGCTTCATGTATTCTAATCCATTTACACGCAAACCTAAACCTATGATTTGTACATTATTACTTAATCTTGCTCTTTTTGCAGAATAAGGATTTGTAACAGCTGTTGCTCGAATTCCCCAATGTTTATTGGCTTGACAAGTAAAACCAATTCCAGTTCCACAAATGTATATTCCTAAACGACAAACATCTTTTTGGATCAATACAGACATTTCATCTGCTAACTTAGCAAAAGTATTGACTCCATCCTCTGGTACCTGTACTGGATCATAGACAACATCAGCATTTTTCTCTTCAATCAAGTATTTCTTTATCGCCTCCTTTGTTTCAAAACCTAAGTCATCACATGCAATTGCAATTTTGGTTTTCATTTAAAATCTCCTTTCTGAATCCGTTTACTTTAACTACACTCTTATAATACAATTGGTTTTAATTGGTGTCAATAGTTTTTAGTTGGTTTTTTCAATTTTGGAATCGCTTGAAATCAACTATAAAATAAATAAAAACAATATTAATTAGTTTTTGGTTGTTTTCACTAGGCTTTATGGTATTCTTTATGTAAGATGATTTGTTAATGAGGTGAAGTAAATGTTATTGATGGCAGAAAGAAGAGATTTGATACTACAGGAATTAATTAAAGAAGGCAGTGTTTATGTAAGTGAATTAGCAAAAAAATATTCTGTAACCTACGAAACAATTCGTAAAGATCTTACTTATTTAGAAAACAAAGGGCTTCTTATGAAAAGCCACGGAGGAGCTACGCTAAAACAAAATGCCATTGAGCATTCTTTTCAAGTACGCGAGAAAGAAAATGCTCATTATAAGAAACTGGTTGCACAGAAAGCTCTTGAACTTATTCCTGATAATAGTTCAATTGTAATAGGAACCGGAAGTACTACATTGGAACTTGCCATTCTTTTATCTATGAAGTCTGGATATAAGATTTTTACTGATTCACTACCAGTTGCAAGTTTACTTATAAGTTCAAAAAATCAAGTATTTCTTTTTGGTGGAGAATTACGTGAACCTAGTTCTTCAGTATTTGGAGGTTGGACCATTTCTCAAATTAATCAAATTCAAGTAGACTTATGTTTTCTTGGAACTGATGGCTTTAGTAATGTTGATGGTCCCACTAGCCCGTCGTCTTCAGATGTATTTGTAGACCAAGCGATTATTTCCCACGCTGAAAAACGCTACATCTTGGGTGATTATACAAAATTTGATCGAAAAAGCCTATACAAAATTTGCGACTGGTCAGAGATTACTGCTTTAATTACAAACAAAGAAGCGGATCTCGAAAAAATTAGAAAAATCGAAACAATGACTCATGTAATTACTTGTTAAATTTTTAATATAGACATGAAAGACAAAGTCAAATCGTTAATAGTAGGTATACAAAAAAGTCTAACAATTTTGCTAGACTTTTTTTGTATGATTTTATACTTTTACTTTGATTTTTATGCTTCAGTAATCACTTTTTAGTAATTGGCTATTCAAAATCTGCATGTCGATTAAACATTTTTTCTGAGGTTTCTTCCATTTCATCCATTAAATTTAAAATTATACTATCAAAAGTCAGAAAGGCTAATTGTTCAAAAGCTGAACCCATTGGCTGTTTAAATTCTTTTGAATGATGCACATTTTCATTCTTAGTTGTACCTGGTAGCACTATAATTGAAGAAGCTAACTTACCAATTGTAGAATCACCTTTCATGGTGATCAAACCAATCGTAACGTCACTTTCCACGGCTTTCTTAGCTAAAGATTTTAAGCTTTCTGTTTCTCCTGATCCAGAACAGATGATCAAAAGGTCACCAGGTTGTGAATGAGGTGAGCTTATTTCACCAACAAGACTTACCTTAAATCCCAGATGCATCAATCGATTGGCAAACGCTTGAATTGCAATACCTGACCGACCAGCGCCTAAGAGAAAAATGTGTTTGGCTTTTTTAATCTCTTCTAGAAAAATTAAAATTTGTTCCATTTCAATTTTTTCAGCGTTTTGTGTCAGTTCATTAAGGATTTTCAAAACATAATTTTCCAAATTTTTCCTCCTAGACTTCCGCTAAAGCAGTTTTCAAATTCGTAATCATTTCAACTTCTTTGTTTTCTTCACCAAAAATGTATCCTCCTGATACAAACATATCTGTTCCAGCATTGGCACAAAGTTTGATTGTTTCATTATCGATTTTACCATCCACTTCAATTAAATAGTGATAATCATTTGATTCTCTCAATTGACTAAGTTCAGCGATTTTATTTACAGTTAAAGGAATAAAATCCCTATTAGGTCGACCCGGATTAATGGTCATTACTAATACTAGATCAACTTCAGCTAAAATTGGTGCTATCAATGACACAGGAGTTGCAGGATTGATTGCAACGCCTATTTTCTTTTTTTGTTCCTTGACCATTTGAATAATGTGCATACCATTATTGGTAGCTTCTGCATGATACGTAATAGAGTCAGCTCCAGCCTCAAGGAAAGCAGGTACAATTTTTTCTGGTGTTTCGACCATCAAATGGACATCCAGTAAGATGTCGGTGATTTCTTTTAATTCTTTAACAATACTGGGTCCTGACGCCATGTCAGGCACAAAATATCCATCCATCACATCCACATGTAGCCACTTTATTTCTTCTATCTCCAAGGTTTCAAGGGTCTTCTCTAAACGACTGATTTTAGAACTAAATAATGAAGGTGCTAAAATATATTCTTTCATAAAATTTATTCCCCCATGATTATCACATTAATTGTACGATCTCGTTCACGAAGACGATCCCAATCAACGAAATACACTCTACCGAGCGATCCGATTTGCAATTCTCCATCTTTTAAGATGAGTGATTGAGAATTGGTTCCATAAATAGATGCTTTCAGATGGGCATCTGTATTTAACATCACCCATTTTTCAGCTGGATAATTAGGATCGCTTAATGAAGTCCCGAAAGCAATATGTTCTGGACCTGGACTATGATATTGTCCTTCGGTTGTCATAACCGGAGCGATTTTTTCCATGGTTTCATTAATATCTACATGTAGAAAATCGTCTCCAAAATAATTCACATCATGCATAGTTTCCTCATAGAAAAATGAACAAGTTGTATGTGGGGTGGTAATGATCATCACGCCATCTGCCAAACCAGAATCTAAAGCAATACGAACCAAGTCTTCACGTAAATCATGGTACGAAGCACGACCTTCTATTGTATGCAGTTTGATTGTGTCATGTTTGATCATCTATTTCAATTCCAATCGTGTTTTTACATCTTCAAATATTTTGTCTGCTCCGATCCCAGTTAACAAGCCTAGACCATTGATCACCTTATCTTTGACTGAATCTGGAACAATCGTCGTGCTAACAACCGCATCGTAATCATCCATTTTATTCAGTTCGTCCGCAATCTTAGATTGATATATTTTGACCTGATCCGTATAGTTTTCTGCTTCTAACCACTTGTTGATTTTTGATACCGCAATAGTTGAGGTTGCGTGGCCCGCGCCACAAATTACTAATAGTTTTTTCATGAATTTCCCTACTTTCTTTTTATTGAACTTCTTGTATATTTTCTACTTTTTTCCCTTTGATTTTGTTAAAGTAAAACATTCCTGCTAAAATCACAATTCCTAAAAGAATAATCCCAAAGATACCTAACTTTTGAGCTAATAAAACAACTAAACCTGCTGGCCACAAGCCACTTAATAACATTGTAACTAGTCCTGAAGTTCCTACATCAAAGTTTGCCATTTGGAAGAGTTCTGTCACAATAGGCGCTAACCATGTAGATAAATAAAATGTCATCACTAAGTACAGTGAGCAACCGACTAAAGAACGAACAATATTTCCTTTAAAATAAGGAATCATTAAGCAAATCGCAAATGTGAAAAATGCTAAATCACCAAAAGGTAACACTTGATTTCCAGGCAAAATTACTGCAAGTAACAACGAGATAGGTACCAACAGTAGCGATGTAGACATTACTGTTGGATGCCCAACGGTAAGTGCTGCATCCATTCCAATATTTACCACACGACCATTTAATTTTTTATCTGTAAATTCTTTAGCTGCCTCAGCGATTGGCAACAGCCCTTCCATAAACATTGCAACCATTTTTGGCATTATTTTCATAACTGCAGCTGTTTGCATACCAAGCAACCCGATACCTGCTGCATCATATCCTGCTAAAAATCCAACAACGATACCAATCAACAATCCAATTACAACGGTATCACCAAAAATCCCAAATTTTTTCGTCAAACTTTCAGCATCTGCATCAATTTTGTTAAACCCTGGAATTCGATCAAAAATCCAGTTCATAGGTTTAGCAAACAATACTCCAGACAATGCCATCATATGTGTAATTGCAATCCCAGGATAACCGAAGAATTCACTTACTTCTTTTTGTGCTGCATCCGCTAAGAACCATTGTAAAAGAACTGCAACAATTGCTCCAATTATCCCAAACCAAAAGTTTCCAGTTACCGTTTGAACTAGCATACCTAAAAAAATTGGGAACCAGAAATTCCAAATATCAACATTCAATGTTTTCGTCCAACCAAGCATCACTAAAATAAAATTCAAAATTAATGAGATAGGGATCATCAAAATTCCCAAAGAGGTTGAAAAGGCCAATGGTCCACCAACTCCTACTCCAATATCCAAAACATTTAGAGAAGTTCCAAATTTTTCACCCATTTGCTGAATAGCACTACCCAAACCGCCCGATAATAAATCTAATACTAATCCTAATCCAATATTCCCAATACCAACAGTGACCCCAGATATAAATGCTTTACTAGGCTTTAACCCGAAGAATAGTCCAATGATAAAAATAATTACTGGTAAAAAAACTGTTGATCCTAATCCAATAAACCACTGAATACCATCCATAATAACATCCATTTGTTTTTTCCTCCTTGACTTCTAATAAACCCCAGAATCATTTAGCAATTTGATAAAATCTTCTTTTGATGATAATTCTCGTAGCCTCTTAACTTTCTCATCATCAGTAAACAATGCCATTAAGTTTTGCAGGGTCTCTACTTGTTCATGAGGGACTGCCATCGCCAGCATGAATACTAAATTAACTTCGATGTTGTGACTTTTATCCGTCATATCTTGGAAAATTACTGGTTCATCCAATGAAGCAAAACAAATTTGTGACTTATTAACATTCACTGAATCTGTATGAGGAATCGCAAAACCGATACCATTGAATTCCAAACCAGTCGGATACTCTGCTTCTCTTGTTGTGATGCCATCTAAAAAACTTGATTTGACGCATCCAGATAAATAAAGTTTTTCATACATTTTTTCGAATAATTGTGTTTGATCGTCAGGTTTGATATGAAACAAACAAAGTTCTTGATCAAAAAACATTTTAGTTTCCTCCAGTACTAAAAATTTGTAGCATTTGCACAGAATCGTTGACTTTCACAAGCGCATCAACTTTCTTTTTCTCATCAATAAATTGATAGAGTTCTTCGACAACTTCGCGAATCTCTTGTAAGTCTTCTTCACTGAGATTTACCATAATAATCAATTTGACCGTGCGATCTCCCCAATTAATCGATTTCTTAAGTGATACAATATAAATATGAGACTTAAGAATCGTCGTTGGATCTGCATGAGGTAATGCAACACCACTTTCCAAATTGGTATTCCCAATATCCTCTCTCTCAAAAACCGATTTCCGAAATGTAGGCAATACTAGTTTTCTTTTTTCTAGTTCATCTATCATGCTATTTAAACAATCAGCTTTATCAGAAAAAAGATTTTGCAAGCTAATAAGTTTAAGATTGACATATTTACTCAACACATCTACTTCAAAATTTCTATCTAATGAATCAGATAGTCCAAAAGGTGCTCCTTGAATGAGATACTTTGTATATGCCTCCATGATCTTGATATAGTCTTGATTACTAACTAAAGGTGTAACTTTTACAAAAGGAGTTTTTGACTGTGGAATATCAATCGAGCTGATAATCAAGTCAATATTTTCTTTGTCACTTTTATTAAATCTCTCCAATGTCGATATCTCCACATTATCATGGGCTGGAATGAACTTACGAACCTTTGAATAGATAAATTGAGCTGAAGACATTCCATATTGACAAATAATGACAATATTGCTTGCTTTGGATTGACGATCCAAGGCAATTTGGAAATGGATCAAAATAAACGAAATCTCGTCATCATTTAAAATCACATTATACTGTTGTTCCACAATAACTAATGCATACCAAACAATACTGAAAAGCTCAGAATATTGGTCACGAATATTCTCCAATAAAGGATTTTCAATGTGAATCCCACGTTTTAAACGAAGAATCATAGCAGGTATATGATATAATAGTGAATTGAAAAGGTGCTCATCCTGAGTCAGATCAATTTTTTCAATTTTACTCATTCTAGAAATCAAACGGTACACTAAATCTACATATTTTTCATCACTAGCTTTCACTTCAGTAGTAACTCGATGGGCAAAAAGTTGACGAGATAAATAGTCTTTATCAGCTTCACTAAAATTCAGAACAGTCTCTTGAGATAATCGTTCAGACATGTCATTAGCAACCACAAACGTTTCCATATATCGTATACTACTAAATAGGTAATCATCCTCTCCTTCAACATGATACCCCATTTGAATACGACGGCATTGAACCAAGAGAGTTGTCAAAAGTGATTCCATATAATAGTCAGAAACCTTCTCAGTGAGTTCTCTAAAATTCTTGTGTAGAATTTTTGATACGATATCCACTAATTGTTTCTCAAAAAAGTGGTATAATTTTGCATTGACAGATTTTTCTTCTATCAAATTTGAAAAATGTGTTACTAGCTGCTTAATTGCTAGCTGAATCTCATTCTCTGCCCCCTGACTAGTCAATCCATCATTATTTGATATTATTTCAATCCCATTCGATACAATGATTTCATTTATAATTTTTAAATCGTTATAAAGTGAGGTCTTACTGACTAAATATTGCTCAGCAAGAGATTCTAATGTCGGATTATCCTCTTCAAAAAATACACTTTGAATAATTTTGACTCGTCTATTTACAGGTGACAGCTGGTCTTGCGAAAGCTCACTTTCTAGCTCTTTTAAAAAGTTGCTTTTTGCACTATGTTCACCTGACAAGTGGATACCTAAAGAAGGTAACCTTTCTATTTCAACAGAATAAGGTTGAATGAAAAGTCTAAGTGTTTCTAAATCTTGAAATACGGTTTTAGTTGAGACAGACAATTTTTTACTATAGAAAGAAGCAGGTAAAAATTTATCATGTTCAATTAGCAAGCGCGCAAGTTTTATTTGCCTTTCGTTCATGGATATCACCTTTCTGTTAGCTAACGTTCTTCTTTACATATCTAAGATAACATGATAAATTAGCCCTAACAATTACATAAGTTTCTTTATCCATTGTGGAAGTGAATTAAAAATTTTCAGTTTAATCTCGCTTACATATCTTTTCTATGTATATGAAGAACACTTAATCAAAAATATTTTATTCTTTGTTTTATGATTTATTTTTAATGTTCAATTTTAAATATTTTTGCTCTTTTGGCAATAAACCAGTTCATTTTCTTTTGGACTTCTTAACTTAAGATAATATATTAGTTGACCATCAAAATTCTACTACATAAATGAATTTTCAAGAGAAAATAAAGAAACTGGTTTCAATCCGAAATCAGTTTCTTTCAACAAGTAGACTAGCCATAACTTTTTTAATCAGATTAACTTTCCAAAAGACAATTGCAGATATCATGCAAAATCAGCAAGGCCATAAAATCTGTTAAAATGATATTTTTCCTTTGAAAATCTTGTCTTCAACTTTATTTCATCTAATACATTCATTTTTTAATGCTCTTTGTTTTAAAGTAGAAAATAGTTATAATCCATAGATTTTTTCAATATAGTAGAGCTAGTTTAGGATTCCATATCCTAAACTATAAGAACTATTCTTTTCATAGCTTCTTCTTGCAATAATATCTCCAGAATTCCCTTCAATCGTATGGACAGTATTATTTTCAAATTTCTCCACAATCCCTACATGATCACTGACACCATCACCATCCCAATCAAAGAAAATAATCGCTCCACTTTTCGGTTCTACACCTCCGCCTTGCCATTGGTTATTCGTTTTAAAATTATTTATTCCTGTTGGACAATAGGCAAAACGTTCCATCTTCAAGTTTGCTTTTTCCGCCACATAAGAAACAAAAGTTGCACACCATTCTACACGACTGTTAAAACCATACCAACGCCAGTATTTTTCGCCACCTTCATGAATGCCGTCTGCTAGCTCATCTGATGCAATTTTCGCAATTTCAGAATTTCCACCAGTGCCAGAATGACTCAAAAATCCTCCTCCGAAATCGTACACCTGCACAATGTTTAAAACTTCATACCCTTGATGCCCTTTCCACATATCCGCAAAATATTTAACCCCAACTTCTATTGATTCATCTGGGTCTGTTATGGAATTTAGTGGTCTGCCTTGGCTTTCGCTACACTGCATAATATCGGGATACTTTTCATAATTTCCACCTGATTCTGCCATAATAATTCCTAATGGATAGGGTACGGCTTCGGGTATCTCATTTTTCACCGCTTCTTTCGTTACCTTTTCTTTCCAGCGAAGTACCGCTTCTGGAAGATTTTGCTCCTCTTCTGTACCAGTAACATTAGTCGATGAACTTTCTCCCCAAATCAATAATAGTATGAAGATAAAAAAGATTCCAAATAAACAAAGCGCTAGATACTTAGATAACTTCATAGACTGATTCCTCACTGATTTCTGATTCCATTAGGTTTCTTGTCTTAGTTCGTCAATTTCCTTTGCTAATTGTCTGGCTTCATCTTGCTCAACAGATGTTGAATGGTAAAGTTGTTTGATTGATAGTATAATTTTTAAACATAAAGCACTCGCTTCCTTTCTGATTTGGTTTGGTCACTTTAATCTTACAGAGATGAGTACTTTTTGTGTACCTTGAAATCAAAAAAAATGGGACAATAATCAGATTTTTTTCTGATTATTGTCCCATTCTCTTTTGGTAGAAAATTGGAAAACTGACAGCTAAAAAGGCAGCTTATTTCGCTCTTCATTCGTTGATTTAACACCATTTCAACTGAGTTTTCACGTTATTTCCGATACATCTTAAACTCCAAGAACAGATCGTTATAAATTCCTAAGTATTCTTGACCTAAATCTTGGTAAACTTCTAAATGTTTGACGGTTTCATCATCTGGATAAAATTGTTTATCTTCAGCAACTTCTTTTGGTAATAGTTTTTTAGCTTCTTTATTTGGTGTGGAATAACCAATATATTCTGCGTTTTGTGCCGCATTTTCTGGTCGTAACATAAAGTTCATAAATGCATAGGCACCCTCTTTATTTTTGGCTGTCTTAGGCATCACAATGTTATCAAACCAGAGATTAGAGCCTTCACTGGGAATCACATAATGTAGATGTTCATTGTTTTCTAGCATTTCAGCAGCTTCACCAGAGAAAGTTACAGCAACTGCACTTTCTTCATTAGCCATGTACATTTTGATTTCATCGGCAACAATTGCTTTGACATTGTTCGTTAATCGGTTTAACTTATCGGTAGCCTGACGTAATTGTTGGTCGTTTTTACTGTTTAACGAATAGCCTAAACTGTTCAAAGATAATCCTAACACTTCGCGAGCGCCATCAATCAGCATGACATTATTTTTTAATTCCGGGCGCCATAAATCATCCCAATGTTGGATCTGACGGCCGTCAATAAATTTATCATTATAAATAATCCCCAACGTGCCCCAGAAGTACGGAACGGAAAACTTATTTTTGGGATCAAAGGATTGATCTAAAAAGCGTGCATCAATGTTTTCTAAGCCTTTTAATTTGCTGTGATCAAGTGGTAAAAGCATCTTCGCTTTCATCATTTTTTGAATCATATATTCAGAAGGAATGGCAATATCATAGGCTGTACCACCTTGCTGAATTTTTGTATACATAGCTTCATTAGAATCAAAGGTTTCGTAATTGACTTTATAACCTGTTTCTCTTTCAAATTTCTTAATCAAGGCCGGATCTATATAGTCCCCCCAATTGTAAATGGTCAAGGTATCTGCTCCTGCCATGCCACTTGCTTTCTCCAATTGGCGCACGCCAAAAAACAAGATGACAATAATAGCGATAATTCCAATAAAAAGTGACTGTAATTTTTTCATTTTAACTTGGCCACCTCACTTTGTTCCCGACGCATTTTCTTTAAACGTTTTGGCGTATTGTCTTTACTGATAAAGTAATAACCGACAACTAGAATCATTGAGAATAGGAATACTAACGCACTTAAGGCATTGATTTCTAAACTAATTCCCTGACGTGCTCGTGAATAAATTTCAACAGATAATGTTGAAAAACCATTGCCTGTCACAAAGAATGTTACGGCAAAATCGTCCAACGAATAAGTAAAGGCCATAAAGTAGCCAGCAATAATTCCTGGCGCTAAAAAAGGCAAAATAATATTTTTAATCACTTGAACATTATTGGCCCCTAAATCCCGTGCCGCATCTACCATAGAATCGTTCATCTCTTGTAGTTTTGGTAAAACCATTAAAACAACAATTGGAATACTAAAGGCAATATGCGACAATAATACACTTGTAAAACCTAAACTGATAAACCCTACTGCCGTGAAGAAAATTAAGAAACTGGCTCCAATAATAACATCTGGTGAAACGAGTAAAATGTTATTAAAGCTAAGCAACGTGTTCCGGTTTTTACGACGTTTTGTATAATAAATCCCCATCGCACCAAATGTTCCAATGATGGTTGCTATTAAAGCCGATAAGAAAGCTAGCAAAAACGTATTCAGAACAATGGTTAACAAGCGTGTGTCTTCGAAAACGTTCCGATAATTATCTAACGTAAAACCAGTAAACTGATTCATCGTTTGCGTGTCGTTAAACGAATAAAAAATCAAATAAAAGATTGGTGCGTACAGTAGCGCAAAGACAACGAATAAATACACATAAGACCATTTAAACTTTTTCTTTTGCATTATTTGCCACGCCCTTTCTTCTTCTCACCCGTCAGCAACATCACAATAAACATGGCAACAATTAAAATCACACCAATTGTTGAACCCATGCCCCAGTTTTGCGTTACTAAGAAGTGTTCCTCAATCGCCGTTCCCAACGTAATCACCCGATTGCCGCCAATTAAACGCGTTAACATAAAGAGCGAGAGCGAAGGAATAAAGACAGCTTGAACGCCACTTTTCACACCGTTTAGGGAGAGAGGAAAAATGACACGGCGGAACGTTTCCGCACTGCTAGCTCCTAAGTCCCGACTAGCACTAATCAATGAAGGATTCATCTCTTCTAAGGCATTAAAAATCGGCATAATCATAAATGGAATTTCTATATACGTTGCGACAAATAAAAAACTGAAATCTGTAAACAGAATTTGGTGCGTACCCAAACCCATAAAACTCATAAACTGATTGATACTCCCATGAATACTGAAAATCCCAATAAAAGCATAAGCTTTTAATAATAAATTCACCCACGTTGGTAAAATAACGAGCATTAACCATAACTGTTTATGCTTGAGCTTTGTCAAAAAATAAGCCGTAGGATAACTTACCAATAACGTAAAAATGGTAATCAGAAAAGCATACCACACTGAATTAATGGTCATACTTAAATACGTTCCTGATGTAAAATACGTTTGGTAATTCGCCAAGGTAAACTGGCCATTCATATCGAAAAATGATTGATAAATAATCATTAGCACTGGCGCAATGACGAATAAAAGTAACCACATTACATAGGGAATCGAATAAATTCGACGCATTGTTTTCATTTTATTTTCCCCTTTCGTTTACTCGTCGTAACTTTCTAAACGGGCATCAAAGTCTTCTTCTGATTCATTGAAGCGCATCACGTGAATATCTTCTGGCTCAAAGGAGAGCCCTACTTGAGCGCCTTCTTTGGCTTTTCGAGTGGAATGCACCATCCATTCATTTCCTTGTTCATCAAAACAAATAATTTCATAATGAACGCCGCGGAATAACTGCGTGTCCACCGTTACGGTTAGCTTGCCTTTTTCAAGCGTGGTAATCGTTAAGTCTTCTGGACGTAAAACGACTTCTACAGGTTCATTTTTCCGCATGCCGCCATCGACACATTCAAACTTTTTGCCCACAAATGAAACTAAATTATCTTCCAGCATCACGCCGTCCACAATATTACTTTCCCCCACAAAGTCAGCAACAAAGTGATTAATCGGTTCATCATAAATATCGACTGGTGTGCCACTTTGCACGATATGACCTTTATTCATGACAAAAATTTCATCGCTCATCGCTAATGCTTCTTCTTGATCATGGGTCACAAAAATAAAAGTAATCCCTAAACGTTGTTGTAAATCACGTAGTTCATATTGCATCGCTGTGCGTAATTTCAAATCTAAAGCGGATAACGGCTCATCTAAAAGCAATACTTTTGGCTCATTGACAATCGCTCGTGCAATTGCGACCCGCTGACGTTGGCCCCCAGACATTTCACTAATTTCACGTGTTTCGTAGCCGGGTAATTGAACCAAACGTAATGCCTCTTTCACTTTTTTTTCAATTTCTGCTTTGGATAGTTTTTTGATTTTTAAACCAAACGCAACATTATCAAAAACATTCATGTGAGGAAACAAAGCATAATCCTGAAACACGGTATTGACTTGGCGTTTATTGGCAGGTACATCATTTATTCTTTTACCATCAAAATAAACATCGCCAGAAGTCACGTCATTGAATCCCGCAATAATACGCAAAATCGTTGTTTTGCCACATCCTGAAGGTCCTAATAACGTATAAAATTTTCCTTCTTCAATTTCAAAGCTGACATTTTTTAATACTGGTTCATCGTCAAATTGTTTGACAACATTTTCAAATGAAATCACATGGTTTCTCACTGGATAAACTCCTCCATTTCGTCCTTTATAAATACGATTCTGTCGCCACAATTAACGCACGACTTTTTCCTCGACCATTGTTGCTAATTTGGTGAGGTTCTGTTGCTTGGTAATACATGGTTTGACCTTTTTTAGCAATATACGTGGCTTCCCCTAATATCAAACGAATGGAGCCATCAATCACATAAATAAATGTTTCTGATAGAGAAGGTTCAAACGTTTTATATTCGCCATTTTTATCAAAAGTAATAATGACAGGTTCCATTTCTTTTTCATTTGAGGCTGGAATTAACCATTTTAGTTCATAGCCATGTTCTTCATCATAATAGAGGGTACTTTCTTCTTCATTGTAGACAATTTTCTGTTCAAGCGGTTGCTGACTAAAAAACTGCTCTGGCGTCACGCCTAGTACTTCTAAAATTGAGAAAAATGTTTCCATTGATGGTGAGCTTAAATCCCGCTCCAATTGGGAAATATAGCCTTTGGATAAATCCGTTCTTTCGCCTAATTCTTCTTGCGTTAAATTTTTCTGAATGCGTAAATTTCTCAACTTCTCACCAATTTCCATGGCACACCTCGTTTCTATTTTCAGCTAATCTTTTCAACAAAAGTTTTGTAATACTAAACTTACAGTTTAGTTTTACCTTTTTTAGTATACGAACTTTTTGAAAAATTTCAACCATTTTTCTTTATTTTTCTAGTCTAATTGTCACACAATCTTTCTTTTCTGTATAACTTACTGTTTATAAGAAGAAAAATGATACGAAAAAATCAGAATATGATAAAATAAGACGAGTTGCTTTTTTACATAATTGGAAGGAGAGTTTTTATATGAATTCATTTCAAGCATTTACGTTAAGAGAACAAGATACATCTGTTATTGGTCAACTAGAAACCATTACTTTAGACGATTTATCAGAAGGCACTGTAGTAATCAAAGCAGCCTACTCCTCAGTTAACTTTAAAGACTCTTTAGCTTCAAAAAAAGACGGCGGTGTGATTCGCAATTATCCAATGATTCCAGGAATTGATGTCAGTGGCACTGTTGTCACATCGGAAGATCCTCGTTTCAAAGAAGGCGATAAAGTGATCGTAACAGGCTATCAATTAGGGGTTAGTCATACTGGTGGTTATTCTGAATATGTGCGTGTTCCTGGCGATTGGGTAGTTCCACTTCCTGAAAAAATGAGTCTCAAAGAAGCAATGATCTTCGGAACTGCTGGCTTTACGGCCGGATTATCTGTCACAGCTTTAGAAGACGATGGCTTACGCGACGACAAAGAAGCCCCCATCATTGTAACTGGTGCGACAGGCGGTGTTGCGACATTGTCTATTGCGATGTTGCATCAATTAGGCTACACTTCAATCACTGCATTAACTAGAAAGCCAGATTCTTTTGAGCTTTTAAAAGAGTTAGGTGTTAGTGAATGCTTATTAGTAGAAGATTTCTTAGCAACTCCTGTTAAAGCATTGATGAAACAGCGTTTTGCTTTTGCAATTGATACCACTGGTGGGGAAATTACTTCTGCTGTTTTACCACAACTTCGTTATGATGGCCGTTCAGCCATTTGTGGCCGCGCTGCTGGAATTACATTAGAGACAACCGTTTTACCCTTTATTTTACGGGGCGTTCATTTATTGGGCATTGATTCGGTTAATGTTGGTATGGACAAACGAAAAATAGTTTGGCAACGTCTTGCCACTGATTTAGACATCACTGAAAAAGCTGTGTATCAAGAGATTACTTTAGAAGAACTTCCCCCTGTTTTTGAAGCATTACAAGCAGGCCAACATATTGGACGGACCATTGTCCGAATTTCTTAAGGAGGCGTTTTGATTATGGATGTTTTAGTTACTGCTGGTGGAACGTCAGAACCGATTGATAATGTTCGTTCGATTACCAATCATTCTTCTGGCGGACTAGGAAAAGCAATTGCTGAAAGTTTTTTAGCTGCTGGACACACCGTAACCTACGTAACAACCAAACATGCATTACGTCCAACCCAACAATTGGACTTATCAATTAAAGAAATAGAAACAACGGTTGAATTAGCCACTACGTTAGAACAACTCTTTGCTGAAAAGCAATTTGATGCGATTGTTCACGCAATGGCAGTCAGTGATTTTACGACGGAAACCGCGCAAACGGAAGAACAATTTATTGCTTCTTTTGCGCAACAATTAAGCGAACAAACATTGCCAAAGACCAAAGAAGCCTTGGCAACTATCGTTCAAAACACATTGAATCAGATTGCTGATATTCCTCAAACAGCAACAAAAATTTCATCTGATACGGACCGATTATTAATTTTTCTAAAGAAAAATCCTAAAGTCATCCAAATGATTCGTGACAAGCAACCCCAAACTGTTTTAGTGGGCTTTAAATTACTTGTCAACGTTTCACAAGAAGAACTTGTCCAAGTTGCACAAGCCGCTTTGGTTAAAAATCGGTGTGACTTTGTCTTAGCCAATGACTTGATGAACGTTCATGAAACAGAACACGAAGGATTATTAATTAACGAAACGGGCATTGTCCAAGAAGCTTGTTCAAAACAAGGGATTGGTTCAATGATCGTTAAAAATGTTGAAAAGAAATGGAGAGAACAACAATGAAAACTATTTTATTAGGCGTCTCTGGCAGCATTTCTGCATATAAAGCAGCAGATATTACAAGTCAACTAGCTAAGCTTGGCTACAATGTGGAAATTTTAATGACTAAAAGCAGCACAGCGTTCATCACTCCGCTGACGTTACAATCACTTTCTAAGAATCCAGTGCATACGGATGTCATGATGGAAATTGATCCCAGTAAAATTAATCACATTGAGTTAGCTAAAAAAGCGGATTTATTTTTAGTAGCACCTGCTTCGGCCAATACCATTGGGAAATTAGCCCATGGGATTGCCGACGACTTATTATCAACAGTTGCTTTGGCGCTTTATCCTGAAACACCAAAAATTATTGCGCCCGCGATGAATACGTATATGTACCAAAACCCCATTGTCCAACGAAATATTGGCATTTTAAAAGAAGTCGGCTATCAAGAAATAATCCCACGTGAAGCTCTATTAGCTTGTGGCGATTATGGTCGTGGCGCACTTGCCACTGTTGAAGATATCATTCAAACAGTGATGAAAATTTTAGCATCTGATAACAAGGAGTAATTTATGAATAACACGAAAAAATTTACGTTAACAGCAATGTTCTTAGCTATCTTACTTTTACTGGCTTTAACCCCGCTAGGATTTATCACATTAGGTCCTTTAAATTCGACCACGATGCATATTCCTGTAATTATTGGTTCCATTGTTTTAGGGCCAAAAATCGGTAGTATGTTGGGCGGCACGTTTGGGATCATTAGCTTAATTAAAAATACGACAGCACCAACACCTTTGTCGTTTGTTTTTTCTCCATTTATTCCTGTGATCGGTACCGATCATGGTAGTTGGAAGGCACTTTTAATTGTGCTCATTCCGCGGATTTTAATTGGGGTCGTTCCTTATTTCGCTTACAAATGGCTAAATAAATTAACGAAGGAAAAAGCGCAACCTGTCTCCTTATTTGTGGCTGGTGTTTTAGGCTCAGCAACGAATACCATTTTAGTCATGAACATGATTTATTTTCTTTTTAATTCAGCTTATGCTGAAATTATTGGTAAAGCTGGAACTGCTGTTTACCTAGCTATTATTGCGACGATTTTCAGTTCTGGTGTGCCAGAAGCTCTTGTTGCTGGTGTAGCTGCTTCAGCAATTGCTAGCGTTTTGCTTCGCTTAATGAAACGGAATGCAACGCAAAAACTATAGAAAAAAACACAGGGACTAAAAATCAAGTTTGATTTTTAGTCCCTGTGTTTTTTATTTATTTTTTTTGTTTTCGTAATTTATAGGCATATTCACTGGCTTTAAATAATAATTTATTAACCGGTAAATCGAATTCCCCAATAAATTCATTAATCGTTGGGTTGAAGTTCGCTTTAAACTTAATTAAGCCATCATTTAAACTACCTTCTAAGCCGCCCATATTACAGCTTTCGCAGCCACGGTTAAAACATTCTTGAATGGCATCTCGCCAAGTCACATATGTTGGCATGTAGCGTTTATAACGATCATCTAAGCCAGCATAAAGGATTTCACTTGTTGGACCAAATGTCACAGCCAAGGCGCCAGCAACCGTGACGATTTCACCAGCTTCTGCGATATTTTCTTCTAATTCTTTTAGTTCCCGAGTCAAGGAAGCATCTAATTCTTCTAAATTATGGCGCTTTTTCACTTGATTTTCTTTCAAATTACTCAAGTCTTTTTGATTTTTGTCATAGCGTTGTCGCGTGCTGTCTAAGCGTTCCTTTAAATTGACTTGCGCCAGCATAATAAAGGAGTCTTCTGGGTAAATGTTCAACAGCTTCTTAAAGTAATCACTATTCCGCAAAGAAATATGTTGGCGTTCCATGGTTGATTGAATGACTTTTTCAAATTCATCAACAAAGTCAACATGCCCTTGCTGCACAACTACCCCTTTTTTTTCAGCTGTTTTAATCATTTTCTTGGTACTTTTTGACAATTGTTCCTCACTAAAATCTTCACGATAAATATTCGCTTGGAATCGGGGCTGGATGGTGGCCCCCATATCCATTGTCAGTCCTTGATATTTGGCCCCTGCTTTTTTCAAGGTCTCAATAATAGATGTCGCTTCAGCATGCGGTTGATGTTCTTCTCCCAAATGGAAATCTTGATAGTGAACCGCAGGATCCATTTTTATAAATAAAGCTCGTTTTTTCTTGCCAAATTTTTTCAATTCAGCCATAAAGTAGTTGACCAAACGTTCATTTGTATAGTCCATTACAGGACCTCTTGGTGTATATAACATCGTAAAACCGGCTGGTAATGGTTTGATTAAAACTAAACTTGATGCAACTAATGTATCCTTTTCATAAACCCCAACAATTTCAGAACCCCAGTTATCCTTGACTTTTGCCCATGAAGATGACTGTAGTAAATTACATAATGGGTGATTTTTAACAAATGTATCGTGTACTTCTGCCGGAATACCGATTTTAAATGTGTACATGTTCAAACTCCTCTGCTGTGACTTTCCAATAGTCCGTTTATCTTACACTATCATAGTGTATTCCAACAGACTAGTAAAGTTTTACATGAAAATTTTTAGAAAAAATGTAGATCTTATTCTTTATGTAAAAAAGACGAGGTAGAAACAGTTCATTCTATCACTTAGTTCACTAATAGCAACGACACTTTTCTTCACTGCCATTCAAAGGATGAATCATTTCTATCCACATCTTTTCAATTAAATACGTGTTTCAAATTTTAATGACTTGTTGATAAAGTACATGATTGGTGCTGAAATCGTCATAATAATCGCTTCACTTAATGCTAACCAACCATAAGTTGTCCAAAATGCTTGACCGCCACTTGGTACTAGCATAAAGGCAATAAAAAACATACTTACAGTGAAAAATAGACTATTTAGACACATTCTAACAGGAATACTTGGTACCTTTTTTTGTAAAAAAGCTGTTAAGCTCAACGCAAATAATGTTTGTGCTCCACCAAACAGAGCATCCATTACACCGAAACCAAAAAAATAAGTTAAAAAAGATAACGCCGCCTAAAACACCCCACATCAATTTGCGATTGAAAACGACTAGGTGATTCAAACTTTCTGAAATTCTAAATTGAATCATACCAGAAGAAACTGGCCGAACCAATAAAGAGAGGACAATATATAAGCCCATAATGATACCATTGGCTAAGACTGTTCTTAGCTTTCGATTGGCTTGAAACGAATTTTGCATACTTTTTCCTTCTTTCTCCGAGTTTTTTTACAAGGGATGGTTGATGAACCTTGAACTCCATTATAGCATGTATTTCATGATATAAAAACATTGATTTATCAAGGTTTTCGAGATTCCAAAAGTTTTTTATTTAGTGTATTTTTTCATATTTTCACTATTTTTTGTGGCAAGTTTGTGGCAAATAAACAAAAAAATCCCTACTTCTCATTGTGAGAGGTAGAGATTTGCTTATTTCTTAATTACCATTCTAAAAATATTTTTGTTTTATACAGTACAACCAAGATAGAAAAACAAAAGTATCTCAAAAGTATTTTACTATAGAAAAAAGTTATTGTTACAAGCTTTAGACTAAATTAATTATAAAAATCAAAAGTAATTCAAAAGAATTGACTTTTCATAATGCTGTTAACGTGTTTTTATGGATCATTTAGTTCTTATTTTATTTCATGCTATAATGAAAACAACCGTACTGGCATACGGACGAATAAATTATGAAATGGGGATACCAATGTTAGAATTAGAAAAAAGAATTGCTGAATTAGATCCTTTTATGACCTCGTTGTTTGTTGATTTCTTGTACGGTCGCACTCTATTTAAAGAATTTGAACCTCATTCCGATGATATACTTCTATTTGCAAAATTAAATTATAAGTATCAAACCTTTCTCATTGGTACCAATGAAGAACACGAAGATATATTTTTTTGGAAAAATAATTATGTAAAGATATGGTGTATAGGAATTGGTTCTCCAGAAATAGGTCATAACGATCTTCTCTTTTTTGCATCTTGTGCGGATACTGACAAGATAAAAATTGTAGACTGTGTAGAAGCAACAACTACTCCCACTTTCTATAAATTAGACGCAGTGGGCAAAATAAAATTTTTAATTGCTCAGAAATGTATTCCGGATATTTCTGATACTATAATAAAAAATTCGATCGTCAACAGCCCAAGTGTTGAATTTTTCATTAAGAAGTGGACCGCAAATGAGAAAAAAACAATTGATACATTGATTTCAACGCCAGCGAGCCTGACAGATTTTAACAAAATGACACTCAGAGCAAAAAGATATAATTTTGAAGAAATGTTACAAACAATTAATAATAAACAGTTTGAAATAGAATTTGATGAATGTTTATATTGCTATAATAACCAAAAATGGTTTGTCTGTGCCGCCGGACTCGGAAGCATCTTAGAACATTTACTTTATTTGATTCTAGAAAAGAATAAAATGATAGATTCTAACTTTCCTGATGATGCTACTGCAAAAATATATATTGAATATATGAGTAGAAAACCCATTAGTATTAAGAAAAGAGAGCGCACCAATCTGAAGACACTATTCCTTATCAGAAACTCCGTCTCGCACTATAATCAAGGATTTACTTCAAAACAACAGTGTGCCTTCTTAATGGACGGAATCAAAGATGTGTTCAACAATTATTATGTTAAAGATTTCAACTTAGATAACAACTGATTTATTTCCCTAACTTTTTTTGGTCCATATGAATTATACTGAATATAGCCATTTTTATATTCATATGGGACTCCTTCATCATCATATAAAACTTCTTGTAATTGAGGGTGGTGATAGAAATATTCTTCCAACAATTCGTTAATAAGACTAATTTCTGTAGAATTTATCTTCAAACATACCCCTCCTAATAACTATCTTAGTTTTACTTCATTCTATTATAGCATTTATCAAATAAAAAACCTACTCCTTTATCTAAGAAGTAGGTTTTCATTATGGACCATACAGGACTCGAACCTGTGACCGAACGGTTATGAGCCGTTTGCTCTAACCAGCTGAGCTAATGGTCCTGAAATTTATTTCTAAACACTTATAGATTAAATGCAATCATTTCTAAAGTTAAAATTTTTGCTCTTTTCGATTTAGGAAATATTGGACGATTACTCTTTGATACATAGAAAGTAACTGGTGTATAAACACAATTACTGATTTCTCGTAATCCAAGTGTCAATGTTTTATTTTTATGAGGATGACTAAACGCTATATCTAATTTCATAGATGAACCAAATCTATCTGCTTCAGATACATATATCACCGAATCATTATATCCTTCTAAAAATATTTCTAAAATAAACTCAAATAATTCTACTCTATCTTTTATAAGTCCGAAATTACGATGTCTCTGCAAATGCTTATATGTAATGGCTTCATTTTTCAATTTTTGACAAATTATTTTAGGCGAATCATTATAAATCTTGTGTAACCCTAATAAATGTGGCAGTTGTAAAATATCAAATTTTATATAAAAACAATCTAATTTAACAAACGGCGTTGTAATAACAGCAATCTTGCCATCAAGATTTGATAAATATAAATTATATGTTTTTTGCAAATCTTTAGGCATTTTTTTACAACTCCTTTATAATTTTAGACAAAAAAAAAGAGTGCAAAACATGGATACCGTCCCATGTAGACCAACGCTAGGTTAACCCACCCGCTGGGGATCGTGGGTGCACTCCGTTCCCACTTTGATTGAAAAAATTCAATCTAAATCAGAAAGAGAGGTAATAATATATATATCCCTCATACATAATATAACATTAGCTAATAAATTAAGCAATCACAACATAGCATACAACTAATTAAAAAACAATATAAAAGAAGACAATATAGAACAAAATGCTTTCATTTGTGAATATATGATTCAACAGAGGCTAAGCGAAAAACTTATTAAATTTTATTAAATAACAAAAAAATGACCACCTTATTGAGAAAAGGCGGTCTGCGTGAAAATAAATAAATCTGTACATATAGAATATCACATCTACTTTTTTTATTCAATATTTTTATGTAAAAAGATACCGCCTTATTGGGAAAAGGCGGCAAATGAAATGTAAGTATAAAATAGTATTAGGGAACCATGTTTCAACACGCCTTTTCTATGAAACGCTCCTATTGTTTCCAATAGGAGTGTTCTATCGAAAAGAGTCATACTATGATGACAGCTTTATTTTAAAACAACCTATTTTTTAATGCAATACTTTTTATATAAATTTTTTATAAAAATAGTTTTCTTTTTTACATTCATAATTGGCTATTTTATGAATATATTTTCTTGACACGATAGCTTTAACCTGAGGAAAGCATTCCATAAAAAAGCTCCTATCTTGGACTTGGGATAAGATAGGAGCACTCTTCTCGAAAGAAGATCATATATGAGTGTATTAAAAAGGTAACTTTATTTTAAAACAATTATTCTTAAATTTCAATACCTTATATATAAAAACAGGTATCAACTACGATACCCGTTCTTTTCAAAAATTTAAAAGTAACATGCTTTCCACTAAAACCCTAAGTATATTTTACATCACTTCATTCTATATTTCAATAGAATTCAATGAGACTAAACAAAAATTTCTTAATCTTTTATGTATCACCCTCAAATTGAGGGCTTTTTTATTTAACGACTGGACAAACAGTTTCCAAGCGATTGTACCATGGCGCATTTTTATTCCATTCTTTTTGTGTATATTCTGGAATTTCTTTTCCATTATTTTTACGATACACATCTTTAATCACTTTTACTTCATCTGGATGATATAACCGTCTACAATTTACACCATTACAGAAAAATGTCGCCCAGTGTGAGCCATTCCATTCTAAAGCTCCTTTTTTTGGATTAATTGGTCGCTGATATAGACAATACATCGTTGTTTCTCTCCCTTGTGTTGTATTTTGTGTTGATTGTATAGAACGTTTTACTACTGAATGAGAGGAGGAATAGTTCGGACGAATTACTCCCCAAACACCATCCATTGTGTGTTTGATTGGTTGAGCAGCACTACCTACTTCCAAACTAGCATTGACCCAGTTTTGATCAACACTAACGAATGTACCATCAGATTTCCCATTCTCTGTTGCAATTGCAGTATGCCCATATTGCGCATAAGCACCTAATCCCCAAATCATCACATCTCCTGCTTGAATGTCTTTTGCTTGATACACACGCAACCGTTGAAATCCTGTTGGGATTGCTTGTGTAGTTAATGCAATCGCATCCCCGATTGGCCACCAATGAAAAAACTTATTCATCACGTGAACAGTTAAATCCATACACTGCGAACCATACGAACCGTCCATGTCTACTTGTTTACCGATTAAACTATTGACATAATTTATGACCTCATCCTTTTTTGTCACTATCCTTCTCTCCCTATTTCTTTAGTTTTCTATAGGACATCGCCTGATCACTATCTAATAAACCTTCTGTAGTTGGATCTTTAACAACTCCTATCAGAGCTAATAACAAAAAAACAGTATTGATGATTTGAGTTAATTGTTCATTTAAAATGGTGTAATCCCACCGAATACCAAAAATAGATAATATCTGTTGTACTAATAAAAAAATCAGCCCTAAAAGACTAATCACAAATACTTTACTTTGAAAGCGTACCTTCCAATTAATTTTATTCATGTTTTCTTCCTCCAATACTTTTAAAAATCGTTTTATTTTGCTCCTCTAATCGTGCAATTCGAATCTCATGATTATTCAATCGATTCACCGCATCTTTTAATTCCTGTAAGCTTTCCTCTAATTTTGAGAACACATGATGAAACTTCATCAAAGCAAAGAGAATACTTCCAATTAACCCCAATACGGCAATAAATTCTGTAATTGACAAACCAAATAAATTCATAGAATTTCACCTCTTCCATAAAAAGAACTCTGCCTATTGACTAAAGTTCTTCTACTTCCTCCATTTCTTCTTTTGTTGATTCTGTAGCTAACTGATCTTCTACTTCATACACTTTATCTTGGAAAGACTGAATATCTTTACGACACTGTGTTCGATTCTCACGATATTTTTTAGCATCTTGAATCGTTTGTGAAATATTTGTATTCCCCACGCTTTCTGTAGAAACACTTGCAGAAAGATAAACCACTGTTTTTTCATCAATGATTGATTGGCCAGATAAATTGACTGATTTTGTTACTTCTAATGCCATTGTTATTCCTCCACTTCTTCTAATATAGGTTGAATCTTGTGTAATAACTTTGCACTTACTTTTACTTCAGCTAGTTCATTAATTGTGATCGTTGGAAGTTCTACATTCATCTCTTGCTTATAAAGTTCTTGTAGTTCCTTTTCTCGTAAACACTCTTCTTTTTTTAAGATAGGTTGTGCTGTTTCTCGAATACAATGCGTGACAGTCCCAATTTCAGTGAGTGCTCGGTTTAATTTTAAACTAGTAGAAATATGCATTTCTTTCTCCGCTAGTTCAATTAATCCTTCTTCTAAATTTAAAAGTTGCAGTACTGTTAATTCCATCATTTTTCTCCTTATAAAGTTATTGTCTTCCATTGATTGACTGTTCCATCCCTTGCGATACTAGTCGGTATACTTACACGTCCTAGTCCTTTTAATGCATAAACCACTTTCCGAATATCTTCTACAGGAATAACCTTGTTATCATGCAATAAATACAACCATGCTCCACCAAACATTACACCACTTTTTCCGCTATCATTTAAGAGAGAAGAATAGTAACTGTTGGAATATTGTATAGTCCCAAATCGTAAAAATTCTCTTGCATTCGTATAATTCGGTTTTACTCTAGATAAATAAACATCTACATCCATGAGAATACCTGCTTTTCCAGTAAATTTCCCTCGAGGATCAAGCATTAACATGGAAGTAAACGCATCATCGTTTTTGGTTTTTCGATAGCTCCATGCGATATAATCTCCTGTAGATTCTAAATTCATTGTAACCCCACGAATATTTTCATTTCCTATTTTTGCATTTTCACCGATACGTCCAATCTCTCTAGTCCCATACCAAAATTCCATCCCTTCACTTGTTATCCTTCCACTTAAACGATTTGTATTATAAAAACTTAAATTATATGGGGAAATTTTTAAATTCTGACTATAGTTATTGAAACCAACTTGAATTGCATTAACCGCTAATTTATCTGCAGTAATCGAGTTAGAACGGATACGTTGATTATCCAAAAAGCCATTGCTAATATTCGCTGCATCTATATTCGTAATCCGTGCTTTCGCTCCATTTAATTCTCCAAATGTGATTTTATCGGCAGATATATTTCCCAGTTTTGCATTTGATACAGCTAAATCTTTAATTTTCGCTGTATCAATCGATGCGTTTGCTATTTTTCCTGTTGTAACTGCCAAATCTCTGATTTCTGCACTTCCAACAAGTAAATCTTTAATAGTAGCCATCGGAATAAATGCTTTTCCACTGAAATAAACCGTATCCGCATCTAAAAATATTTTTTTATTTTGAATCAAAGTTTTACCAGCTTCTATATTTAGCCTTGCAATTACTTCTCCTTTTTGTACCATTAAAGCAATTCGATTCGCTAGTTGTTGTTGCTCAGAGTGGTAACCAGTGATCTGATCAAGAATTGTTTGTTTAAATTGATTTTGTGTTTGTTCTAACTGACTGATTTGTGCTTTTGTACCAGACGAATCCGTTTTTAATTGACTAATAGTCTTTTTGATAGTAGAAGCATCTTGCTGCAATTCACTAATCGTTTCTAATTGTCCTACCATTGTTTGTTTAAATGTCCCAAATTGTGTGGTCATTTCCTCTGAAGAACGTTTCACTAAGGAAACTTGTTCTTCTAAATCAGCTTTGGTCTTCATCAAAGAGATATAATTCTCTTCCAATTGTCCTGTAGTCGTTTTTAATTGTTCTATATTGACTTGTGTTTGCTGAACGAGTGTTTCTGTTTTCATATCTTGCGCAGAGAATTGAGTAAAGGTTTGATCTAATTGTGTGTATAGTTCGTTAAATGTACTATTTATTTCATTTTTGTGTCTCTGAATTTCTTCTTTATCTTTTAGTATTTCGTAAGTTATACTATTAAATTGTTGTTCACGAAGGATATTTTCTTTTTTTAACGCAATCAAATCTGTTTCATACCGTTGAAACTCCTGATTCATCTCTAAAGACTTTCTTTTAATTTCTTCTCCTGTCCGTTTGGAATCTTCACCAGCTAGTTTTGCTTGTTCAGCTAATCGTTTTGTTTCTTCTAACACGCTCTTATCTACCAAAGGCCACCATTCAGTGCCATTCCAAATATAGAGAACTTTTTCTTCTCCAATTTCTTTATACCAAATATCTCCTTTATGAAACTTATTCCCTGTAGGAATACTCAGTCCATAATAAGTTATTGCTTTTCCATCTGCAGAAATTAAAGCAAAATTAGCTATGCTCTTTGCCTGTTCAATGGAATTTTCAATTTGATTCTTCCAAGAGGCATCTGAAATACGTGTCTGATCCATTAGATTTAAGCTTCCACAGGAAATATCATGATCAATGATTTGCCCTTCTGTATCATAAGAAGTGGTGTACGATAAAATTCGAACTTTTTGCTCAAAGCCAAGATCTTTGTTAATCGCCATAATATAATCTCCTTCGTGTGGTTGATCATAGTTATAGCCGGCTTTGGTTAAATCTTCCATATCGATATCAACAGACACGCCATAAGACGAATCTACTTCTTTTTTTATTCTAGATAGCAAATGTTCTACTTGTGTGTAACGTTCATCAACAACTGGATCTCCTTCAAGTTTCCCATATATTTTAGAAAGAGGACTTAGGTATTCTACTTCTAATCGTCCTTGTGAGGGATTTTCTGGATCTTTAAAAGCACCATAGCCCTTCATATAAGTAATAAAGGAACCAGTATCTTTTTCTATATGGAGTTCATTGAGATTAAATCCTTTCTTAACAATAGTTGATAGGTTAGTTCCTACTTTATCTAAAATTCGAACTACTCGCCCATTTATAGAAAATTCAACCCCAGTTGAAGAAACAAAATCTTTAAATAAAGTAAGACGGTTTTTTAAGCCAAAATTTTCTTTTTTAAAAGCAGGAATATTTACTTCCAATCGATATTCATAACCACTACCTTTAAAAATGTGTTGTAAATATCTTTCAGCTGTATTTGAGCCATTCAATAGGCGGTGAACAACAGATTTCTGCATATCAAAAAAGAACTCATGTACAGCATCAAATTCGACAACTATACGAGTTCCTTCATCTATTGGATTCAAATAAGTTAAACAATAGGTCTCACCTTCAAAAACTATACGCCAACCTCGTCCAATCCCATGTAACAATTGATCATTTGTATAAATTGTTCCGCTTAATGATTTCTCGCCATTCACTCCTTTTGTTTTTTTACATTCAAAAATAGCAGAATAAAGTCTACCCTTTTCATCAATAAAGTTCATCTCTTTCTCACCCCTAATCCCTCTATTTATACAGCTCTACAAAATTAAGTAATTGAATCGTCCCCTTGAAATTTGTTTGAATACCTATTTTGTTTGTATTTGCGGGTACCAAAATAAAATGTTCGTAATTCGTTTTATCATTAACATTTAAACCATTTAAAGTGACTTCCACTCCTTTTAATAACAAAATATCCCCATTTTCTAAAGCAGTTTGCGTTTGGTAAGTAAATGTTCTGTCGCCTATCTTTAGGAAAAAACTCCCATCTTGTGATTGATTAGCTGTTAATTTTACTATCCACGGCCACTCTAATTGACTACATTTTGCGGTTCCTGCGTAATCAATACTAGTTGAAACCAACACTGTCTTAGGAATTGTTTCCCCAAATGGTAATTCTGCTGTTTTTCCTTCAAAAGAGAATTTCATTCTTATCCCTGCAGCTGAAAATCCAACAAACGTATAAGAAAGCTCATTTTCCACAATTATTTTGTAGCGATACTTATAGGCATGGTGAGGAATAGTAAGTAAATTTAAATCACTTGTTTTTTGACCAGGCAATTCAAAATCATACAGGCTAGCAGTAGGCAATAACTTGGTAATATAAAAAGGCTCATCATTACTGATAAGCCCATTGATTTCATCCTTCTTTTCTTCTAATGCATACGCATTTGGAACAACGAAAGTTCCTGAAACAACGATCCGTTTTTCTTTGTGTACTGCTCCGGAGAATATATAGCCACTTCGATTTGTTACTTCTCTTTTATTCGTAGTCACAGAAGGTGAACTGTCTTGAAAATCAGTGACAAGTAGCCCGATAGAGGAAAGTCTCGTTTCAACTCCATCTTTTGTGATCAAAGCATCCATGATCTTCCCCCCTTAGTTAAAATAGTTGTTTTTATTTTTCTCACGTGCTTCTTTACGTTTCACTGTTGTATAAATCTTATCTCCAATAACCTCATTGTAGATATGAATTTCTTCTTGTCTAAGCTCTGATTCTGCAACATCCTGATCCATTTCATCTGTAAATGCATGAATATTTTTATTAGTAAACGTTGTATCTCCTACCATCACGGCTTCTGCTTGATAACACTGTGCTTGAATAATGGAACCAAATTCATTCGCTTGTTTTTCAACAAAAGAGAACATGGACTGCATACCTAACCCAAGCCCTTTTCCTAACATTTCCCCCATCCATGTAGTGATTTTTGAGGGTGAATGGATATCCAGAGCACTCTGTATGGTTCGAGCCACGTTATTCGCAATTATATTAGTGGTTGAATAAATGGCCCCAGCAGAACTAGATAATCCATTAGCTAATCCTATGCCAGCATTATAGCCCAAAATGTCTAGTTGAGAAGACAAAGAAGAAAATGCTGAAACGATTTGAGAAGACGCTTGAATACTCACTTGAAACAATTGTATCATTCCAGATTGAAAAGTATGACTAACAGTGTTTATACCACTACTAATCGTTTGTTGTACCTGATTCATCGAAATTTGAATCTGTGAGTGTATTTGACTCATACTATTAGTCACTTGTCCAGTAATTCCAGAAAATCCAGCTTGCATAGAACTTTTTATACTATTCATGCTAGTATTTACTACAGTTGACATCGTTTGGAAAGAATTTTTTAACTCTCCTTCCATCTTTTTCGTTTCATTTGTTGCATTGGAACTAGCACCGCTCATAGAACCAGAAACTTTTTTTTCTAGTTCCTGTACACTTGCCGTACCACTTGATAACAAATTAGAAAAATCAGCACTTCCAGAAGTATTTAATTGCCGAATATCTGAAGAACCAGCTTGTTGTAGTGCTTGAGTCGCATTCGTTACATTTGTATTTAATGTTTGCGCGTCCGAACTTCCTTGACTAAGAATTGAACTAAAATCTCCTAAAGCTGAAGTACTAATATTCGAAGTGGCGTTGGAAATATTTAATCCCATTTGGTCAAAACTTGTAGAAACACTAGAACCAAGTTCCTCTGTTTTGCTCTTCATTGATTCTGCAGTTTGAGAATACGTAGAAGTTACTTCTGTAGACGTCTCTTTTGATTTTCCAGTTATCGTATCCCATAAGTTACTGAAGCCATTTTTGATGCCGTCCCAAGCACCTTTCAGTACGTTTGGTATTGCTTCAATAATGCCGCTTGCCAACGATTTAATGATATCCCAGCCTGCAGCTAAGACACTTGGCAACATTTGAATAATCGTTGTTATCAACGAGAAAATGATTTGAATTCCTGCAGAAATGATATTAGGTAAATTTTGTACAATTCCACTAACTAACGCTTGTAAAATCTGAACAGCAGCTTGTAAAATCATTGGGAGGTTTTGAACAATAAAATTACACAAAGCTTGAACAATTTCAACTGCTCCGTTAAGTAATTGCGGAATATTAGCCATCAAACCATTGATTAAAGTCAGAATTGCGGTTAAAGCTACTGGTAGTAATTGAGGTAACATTTCTGTCAACCCATTGATCAAATTCAGTAAGATCTGAATTCCTGTTTGAATGATCTGTGGCAAATTCGCAACGATATTTCCCACAAAAGCTTGCAAAATCTGTTGTACTGAACTTACAATCTGTGGAATATTTGTGACAAGCCCATTGACTAAGCTTAATAGTAAATTCATCCCCATCACGATCAATTGTGGCAATGCGCTTGCTAATGATGTCAGTATAGTTGTAATAATTGTCAAAGCTGAACTAATTAAAGAAGGTAGATTTTGTGCTACGCCACCGACTAATGATCCAATAATATCGATACCAGCCTGAACAATGACTGGCAACATGGTTGCGATCGTATTCACTAATTTACTAATTAGCTCTGTGCCACTAGTGATTAATTGTGGAATTTGTGACATAATACCTTGAACAAATTTAGAAATTACTTCTGGACCTTTTGTGGTGACCATTTTTAACAAATCATCAATCTGTGTACCAAATTGATTGTTTACTAAACCAAGCCCTGCAACAACTAACCCTAATATTGCAGCTGGTCCTACTGCAGCTAAAGCGACTTGCATAATCGTAGTCATTGCAGAGGTCATTCCACCTAATGCGCCCATTCCTACACTTGCGGCAGAAGAAAGTCCACCACCAATTTTAGGGAATAGTCCAATTAATCCACTAACATTTCTAGAAACTAAATCAAACGCTGACTTTAAAGGTCCAGATAAAATACCAGAAAAACTAATAAAACCAGCTGTTAACGAAGCTAATATTGGTAAAGCACTATTTAAAGTTAGCGCTCCACCTAAAAGACCAGCTAACGGTAAAATTTTAGAAATAATATTCTGCATATTGGCTAAAGCCTCATTAGATAATTCTGTACCATTGACAAAATGATCCAAAATAGCAACAACACTATCCACCGCTTTTTCTATGGGTGTCATATTAAAGCTGTCAATTTTGTCGGTAATTTTACTAATAGCATTAATTCCTACTTGAGAAAGTTTGTCAAAAGAAGGCTGTAACTTATTAGTTAAAGTTTCTTTTAACCCGTCCATTGCTTGCCCAACTGTTTTATACTCAGTCGCCATTTTACTAAACGTGTTGTTAGTACCGACTTTTGTGATTGCATCAAAAAAGTCCTCTGTTTTGATTTTCCCGTCTTGTACAGCCGTAACCATTTCAGACGTTGACATTCCCATTTGTTTAGCAACAGCCGCAATACCTGCAGGCGTTTGTTCCAACATCAGTTTAAAGTCTTGCCATTGAACGGTTGGTTTTGCGGCCATTTGTGTTGCTTGTTGACTTAATGTTTTCATTGCCTGAGTTGGATTTTCAGCCGCCGCGGCTAATCCACCAAATCCTTTAACCAACTGATCAGCACTCTTAATACCTACTGCCGCTAACTGACTATAGGTAGTTGCCATTTCGGAAGATGAATAAATCGTTTTAGTCGCAAAATCTTGCAACTCTTTTTTCACACCCGCAATTTCTTTTTTACCCATACCAATATTTTCCATATTAGCGTTAAAGGTTTTCCAAGTCGCTGAACCTTGATTTAAATCACCGATTAAGCTACTAATCCCTGAAGTCAACCCACCAATGGCTTTCTGCGCAAGCGTAAAAGCAGCTCCGATTCCTACTGCCTGTTTGATAAAACTACCGGTAGAACTTCCAGCACTCTTTGTTTTGCTGATAATTCCATTTAATGTGGTTGCTGCTTTCGTACCTGCACGATTAAACGCACTAGTTAAATGACTACCAACCTTACGGCCAACAATTGTACTAGCACTCACGATTCTATTCAAGCCTTTTGCGATTAGGCTTGAAGCATCATTTGCAGCTTTAGAAGCTGTACTAAAGCCCTTTCTTATCGGTTGTGGAATTTTTTCGCCAATCGAAGCAATCACTCGTTGAATTTGACCACCAGCTGTACTAAAAGGAGCTACCATACTTGTTTTTAGACCGGTTAATTTAGATTGAATAGTTGAACTTAATTGTCCCATAATGCTTCCAACCTTAGAAACGATACTATTAGTACTTTGACTCATCGTATTTGAAACCTGATTCATTGTTGAATTTGTTACACTAAGGACTTCTGCCATTGCTTTTTTGTAATCGCTAGTATCTGCTCCAATTAGTGCTTTGATTGCTCCTGTTATATTTTCAGCCATTCTTTTTTTCACCTCCGGTTTTTAAAGTGTTCTAACGCTTGCATAGCTTTTTCAAGCCGTTGATGATTCTTGTTCACCTGTTTTTGATTACGTGTGAAGGATTTTCGTATTTTATCTTCGACTTTCTTTTTGTTCAAAATTTTATTCATTTGAGGTTTCTTCGCATTCAAGATATATCGCAAATTAAATCCAAAAACCACATTTTGTTCTTGCTTATCTAATTCTCGTAAAGCCAAACCTTCAAGAATTGCTTCTAGTTCCCACAAATAACAATTCATAATCAGATCAATATCGGTTAAGCCATATCGCGCACAATTGATTAGGAGATCTCTTTCTTGATTCGCTCGGACAGCTCCTTCAATTGCATGATTTGTACTTTGTCCTCTTCTTTCTTCCTTGACTCCATCATTTCGATTACTTTCTCTATATTCTCTAGATACTTGCGGATCTTGCTCACGAAAAAACCAGATGCTAACATTTCCTGTTTCAGATCTTCAAAAATACGGTTATAAGCTTCTTCTTCACTTAATCCACTTTCCACAAGTTCTCGAACATACGTATCTATCGCTTCAAGAGCATCATTTTCAGTAGCCTTACAGTCAACCAATTGCAACAAATTCACCAAAGCATCGTCTTCTTTTTCTAATACTTGAACAAAAAGAACCCCTGCACCATCGTTTTGAGACTTTCCTTCTTTATCTTTTGTTGCTAGCTTTTTATTTGCTTTGAAATTCAACATATAATTGAATTTAATTTTTTGCTCTTTTCCTTTTAAATTGATATCAAATGACATACTTGTTCCTCCTTAATCCAAAAAGAAATACGACAATCAAGTGATTGTCGTATCATGAATACAATACTTTATTATGCTGTAGTACGAAAAGCTGGAATATCTACTTTCGCAGACTCTTTCCCATCTCGTACGCGTACTGCTTGATAGGTTCCTTTTTTGACATCTGTACTTGCAGTTAGTCCCGTAATAGTTAGCGGACTAGATCCTTCCAATACTTTTTCTTTACCTTTATAAATTCTAAATGTATCTGCCATTTTTATTCCTCCATTCTATTTTAAGAAAGTTCAACTTTTGCGCCTGTATTTGTTGGCGTAACTTTTCCTACTTTAGGTGCTGCCACAGTTTGAATACGATCAAAATCTCCCGTAGTTTCTCCAGGGTTTTGATAATCATATAAAGCTTCAATTGCTGCAATATCAGCATTAGATAATGGGAACTCACCTTCTTGTAGTTTTCCAATGATATTTAACGTATAAGACGCTTCTACTAAGTCGTCACCGTCTTGAATCTCAACGTCATCTGGCATTCCATAGCCAAATTCAGCAGGATAAAGTTTTACATCTTCTAAACCATCTGCCACTTTCGCTACAGATTCATCAATCACTACACGCCATACTTTTACCGAATCTCCATTTTTCTTTGCATCTTTTACAACTTTAATCGATTCATCGTTCGGAATAAAATATTGTGTCAATTCAATACTGTGTTCGTCTGTCGATTTAATGATAATACGTCCCATCTTAGTTTGTTCATCAATATTATCTCCACCATATGTTACGCCACCTTCTGTTTGGAATGCTGGTAATAATGCTGGTGAGCCAATAGGTACTTTTACTGATTGAATAAAGTACCAAACCTTTTTTGCTGTAACTGCTTTTCCTGTGAATTTTCTGACACCATTATTTATAGTCGTCATCGTTCACCCTCCTTTTAAATAATTAAATCTGAAATTCTAAAAATGATATGATAAACTTCTCGTCCAATCGAATGATCAATCAGCAGTTGATGAGTCATTCGTTTGTTTAAGGCAACTTTCGTTTGAAAAATCGCCTCTTCGACCTTAGTTCGGCTATCGATTGGATAAAACAAATCGATTTGTAAAGTTGTATCCACAATAGCCGTTCCAAACTTGGCACTACGTGAATCGTCTCCAGTATGAGAACCTATCACATAAAAAGGCTCCTTGATACTTACGTCAGGTAGTTTAAAATATACGGGTATTTTGGTATCGTTTAATTTTTCTGATAGCTTCTTTAAATATTCTGTCATTGGAGAGTACACACAATCATCCTCTCACTAATTTAGTTAATCGTTTCTGTAACAAAGGCCAATCCGCACGAACAGCTGGAAATAAGAATGGTTGTGCAAACATATAACGTGTCCCATATTCTACAAAAATAGAATATTCTGCTGGTGATATTACTTCTGCTTGTAAAAAGCCAATGTTATTCGCATAAATATTATTGGATAACCAACCTGTATCCCAAGGGGCAAGTTCCTTTGCACATTTTTCCACTCGTAAAGCAGATAAATTAATTTCTTTGTCAATTGCTTGGTCTAAAGCAGGACCTTTTCTACTGACTTCACGCATAAACTCTTTTAACCCTTGGATCTTCACACTCTTACTCATGTGAGAATCACCACTGTAGAATTTCGATGCCATTTTGTTAAATAAACAGAACGTTCTACACCTTCATATTCAATTTTTGAAAATCCTCTGTGGATTCCTTGAATATACAATTTAAATGCCGATTTATTATATTTTCCAAAAATTCCTATTTGTTCCTCACTTGATATCCCTGTTTTCCCACAAGACAAAAGGAGCTCTTGTTCTTCTAAAGTATCCTCACCAAGATAACTAGGGACTTTTCTTTCAAACGTTATCTTGACGCGATCATTGTAATTCAAGAAATAAACCTCGTAATTCCTCTACCAGCGCGCAACATAGGCTTTGTATACTCCTCAAAGATATCTAGATATTCATTTAAATAAGAGGATTCCCACGTATACGAACGACCTTCTTCACTATCTGCAGTAGCCCCTTCACTGTTGCGTTTATTAAAACGTTTGATAGCGACATCTCTATGAATATAGATCAAATCTGCTGGTATCGTTTGGTACTTTTCAGTCCCGTTTTTTACAGAAAATTGATTTAAAAAGGATAAGATCCGTTGCTCACTGTCTTCAATAATGAGTGTAAGCAATGGATCTTGAAGTTGGTCATAAATTCCAAGAAGTAATTTTATTTCTTCTAATAAAAATGTTTTTTCTGTCATGGAATCACCTATTTCATTTCAATTGTTGCCCCATCTGCAGTAGGTGTGACTTTACCTACTACTGGGGCCATTATTTTGGGCTTTCTTGTTCAATGGTTGCTTCTACAACACCTTTTGGAATTTCAGTAAATAATACTAACGCATTCATAAATAAAGATTCATAGGTCGCATTTCGTAAAGTCCGTCCACGCGTTGCAGAAATAAAGCCTGTTTCATCTACAAAATCAACAAAAATATCTCCGAGATCAGACGCTTTCATATCTAGGTAAGCCAATACAATGTTATCTACTGCAGTAGAATAAATTTTACCTTCTGGAATGGCATTTAACACAACGACATTGTTAGCACCTAAGAAGTTTTTTAATAAAGTCATCCCAAATACATTTGAAGCATCTGCAAGAACTTTAGTATCTCCTAAATAAGTAGCTACATCCATTGGATTAACAAAAGACACAAAATCTGCACCATCAAACTCTTCAAATGTACTTAATTTGCCCCAAGAGGTTGCTAAAGCTTTTTGCAATCCTACACCAGTTACTTTTGTTGGCGAAATACCTAAAAAAGTAACAAATTTAGATTTTAAATTCCCTTGAATTTGTCGAAGTAAACGATTATCTGCTTTATCAATTGCTAAGGATGCTCCATGACGTGCAATTGCTTCTGCAGAAACTGCTCGACGCCACTTGTTGAAGGTAACGGTATAATCTTTGTCTTTTGCTCGTGTTACTTTAGATAACGGAATATCTTCACCTTCTGCTACACTTCCGTCTTTGACATCTGTTTCCCACTTATAGGTTTGGATTTTCAAATCTTGAGATAAAGGTTCTAGCCGTGTAACCCCTAATAATGCAAGTAATTCTTTGATTCCTGCTTCAAAGCGATTAACGAAATCAATAGATTTGATTTCTCCCAAATCTGCCATTTTAGTCAGATTAGTTTCAGCCGCAAACATTTGTAAATCCATTTTTAATAATTTTTCTTTATTCGTCTTTGACATATTTTTCATTGAGTGCTTCCTCCTTGTTAAAATAATTCGCGATTTTCGGCAATCATTCGTTGTCGTTCTTTTGTATCTTTAATTGCCATGATTTCTGCTTTGGTCATTTGACCACTTGTAGCACCAACTTTTGTTTTCTTTTTAGAAGACAATCGTTCATTGACTTTTAATTCTACTGCCTTATCCCATTCTGCACGGAACGCTTTTACATCTTCGAGGATTTCTTCTGCGGTCTCTCCCGTAATTCGATGGGCAAAATCTGCAGGAATTCCTTGAGTAGTAAGTTGTTTCCCTTTTTCAACAAACAATTGTTCTTTTCGAAAAGTTTCTTTCTCCTTTTCGAAATCTTCCCGTTCTTTATCAAATAAAGCTTTTTGTCGATCCTTTTCAGATAGTTTTGCCAAACGAGCCGCTTCATTCCGCTCTTTTTCTACTTTTGCTTCATACTCTTGTTCCCACTTACTCTTTTCCGCAGCCAACATTTTAGCAATATCTGAACGAGTAAAAGTTTTTTCCTTTGGTTCTTCTTTTTGTTTGTCCTCAGGTAGTGTAGAAGTATCTGTCGGCTCATTCTCTTGGCTACCTTCTGGATTTTCCGCAAACAATTGAAGATTTAAAGGCAACAATAACTTATTTTTCATGTGTATATTCCTCCAGTCATTACGTGACCAATCGAATCTCGTTTTACGGTCGGCACCGAAACAGCTTCAATTTATAACGCCCCGAGCAGTAGAGGGCATAATAAAAAGCCTAGAAAAAAACTAGACTTTACGTTTCATCTTCAAACCCAAGTTCACTATCATCTGGCACTATCCCAGTTCTACAACCAACATGATAAGGTGGCGCTGTCACTCCTGGTTGGTATTCAGATAATAAATACGATTTATTTTCACGATTTACTTGTAAACAAATGTCCGTAGTTCGACTATCTACGTGTACATTATTTTTATATCTAGTTAAGCCAAATTCTTCAAATCGCTTAGCTGCAGAAAGGTTGATAACATTTGTCCCATCTGTCCGAACAATGGCTTCTGCCCGGCTTTTGGCCACATTGTACTTTTTCCGTAATTCACGAGCCATATCCGCTGGACCAGAACCTCGTATAAATCCTTGGGTTAGAACTTTTTTCAAATCTTTTGCAAGAGTATCTATGTTTCCCCAAATACTGTCGGAATAGTTTTTCCCATTGAATGGTGTTTTTACGATTTGTTCTAAGGCTGGCTTATTCAACGTGCTTTGGGAATTACCTCCTGTAATTTTTCGATAGGCATATTGCGCTACTTCTTTTAGATAACGAACAAACGATTGATGCAATGCTCCGCTCATTTTACCTAATTGCCATTCTAGGTTTAACTGTAAAGCTTCTAACCGAGTGACTTTTCCAGCTTTATATTGTTCATTCAATCGTTTTAAAAGTTCTGGATCCTTTTCAGCTTGCTTGAAATACTTCTCCGCATTCGCTCGATAATTCGATAAATCTTCTCGCATGAGCCTTTTTTTGGCTTCCTGAACAGAAATTTTATTCTCCTTAGCATATTGTGCATAGAAAGCATAAATCTCTTTCTGCACGATCTGACGGTTTTCTGTGTAAATGGCTTGTAGTTCATCAAAGAAATCAATATCAGTCTGGTCAGTATAAGCCATAATCTCATCCATACGTTTGGACCAGTAACTAGCTGATTTCTTCGTCATCATCTTCTTGGTCATCCTCAATCACATCCACTTCAGGACGCCTTGGTGCTGGTTTTTCTTCGGCTTCTTCTTTTATTCTTGTTAGTTCAACTTCCGGGTCAATACCAGTAACAGTAGATAAGATTTCAAATAACGTTTCATCTGAAACTGTGCCATATAATTGACCCGCTAATGCCACAATCTCACTATCAGATTTTGGAACGTTCGCAGTAAAGATAACATTGGTATTATTGATTTGATCGTAAGCAACCGAATCATTTCCCTTAATCCGCCAGATATTCACAGCTAAACGCAATCGTCGCATCAATCCTTTTTCAAATAACCGTTGTTGCATGACACGTCGATTATCAGCAGCCATTAGTTTGTACTTCATTGCTTCGCCCGATTGTGTTCCGCTAAAATTAGCATCTAAAGTATCCGGTGTGAATGTAAAACGTAGAATATCATTCACTAAACGTTGCTTATACGTTTCCGCACCTTCTGTATCATATTCTTTTACTAAATACTTCGCATCTGGAGTAGATCCATTAGGATTAGGGTTGTCATCCATAATCATGATTCTTGCTCGTTTAAAAGCTAATGAAACAGCTAGTTTTGAATTAGGAACAACATTTCCATCCTCATCTAGATCGTTCGGTGCTGTTCCGGTGTATGGATTTCCCGTAATCATTAAAATCGCATCCATAGCATCTTGTTGAAAATTAGCTAATTCAGATTGTGATAAATCATATGCATCGATGGAATCTAAAACCGGCTCATAAGCTCCTGTCCGATCTTCATTATTCGCAAATTCATTTATCGGAACACCATCAAATACATGGTCATCAGAATCATATAAATGTAGCTCTTTTTCTTCTTGATTACTATTGACATACATATAAACCATGTCGGAAGTGTACACATTAACAAAATCTTTTCGGACCCCATCCCCATAGTCAAGAGTATAGTAATAAACACCAAACAAAGAATTGTTGTCTGTTGTATCGTCATAGACAATAAAGGTCTGTTCCGGTTTTAGTTTAACTAATTTGACGTAGGCACCTCCTGTTTCATCAAGCACAGTAGTTAACAATTCATACGCCCGACCGTAAATCGAAAGATCTGTTTTGATTAGAACATTATGGTAATCTTCATTATTTCGTTTAAAAAAATCATCGATCTGTTCTTGAATCTTTTCGTCTTCATTTTTGTATTGTACAGGCTGACCAAGCATATACCCTTGTTCAAAAATAGTGATATACCGTGCAAAATCACTAGCTATGCGATTATCAGCGGCAAACTCATCTGTTTTAGCTGGCTTGTATTTTATATTATTGTCTGCCAAATAATACCGTTTTAATTCTAGCAATCGTGGTACTTGTTCAGTTTTATGCTGATTGATAAATTTTTCTAATTGGTAAATCCAATCTTCTGAAGCAAATTCAATAGTTTCAAAATCTTCACAAGATATCCGAAAAATTGTATTTGCATTTTTATGGTATCGATGTTTCTGTAAAAAAGTAATTTCTTTATCCATCTTATTTCCTTTCTAGCCAAAGAAGAATTTGGCTGCATTCATTCGATCCTTTAAATTTTGAGGATTTTGTATCTGAAGTGTTTCAGCAATACCAGTAACAGCATCTGGTGCATCATCATGAGCATTTTTCCCTTCACGCTGATACGTTGTCATAGCAAAATAAAATTCTGGCCAGCGTGTTGCCCAGTCTGATGGATAATACACATTATTTTCAATCCATGCACTGTTAGATAAAATACGAGAGTATTTATTTGCAGATTGATGAAAATCTTCATAATAAGCAGTATAGTAGCCTCGTTCCTTTACTAATCGCTCAGAGTTACGACGAAACCCACGACCGCCATTATTTCCTTCAATACGAACATGGTTCACTTTATTTCGTATGATCATATTTGCATGAGCATTCTCCGTCACTTCCATAGGCTCTTTGGTGTATAACACATCTAATAAATATGCTCGATGATCCGCTGTTTCAGCAAAAACAGGAGAAGCAAAATAATCGGCTCCCTTATCAGCAGTATCAGTATAATTCCATATTTTAATAATATTCTCGGGCAACGTATCATAAGTAAGAAACTTTTGATATAAACATCCTTTTAAATCAATCGGTTCTTGTTGATAGTTAGCAGAAGCAATATCTGCACCCATCGTTTTCTTTTTACGGAAATATTCTTCTTTAGAAAGGACAGACTCACAAAGCATAGTGTCTGTTTCTTCGTTATATGCTTTCATGCTAATATGTTTTACTTTATAACCTGATTGAGGTAACTCCTTTAAAGCTTTTCCTGCTAAATCATTAGAATGCCACCTAGTCATGATGATTATAATTTTACCGCCTGTTTCTAAACGAGAAAGCATAGTATTGATAAACCAATCCCAGTGTTTCTCTAAAACCATAACGTTATTTGCTTCTTCGGCATTTTTAATTAAATCATCAATAATAATGATGTCTGCGCCAAATCCTGTAGCTGTCCCAGTTGGTGACGTTGCTAGATAATTGTTATATCCTCCAGCCAAACTCCATAAGTTCATGGCACCATCACCAGACTTTATCTCTACACCAGGGAATACATCTGAAAATACTATCCTGCTTTCATCTGCTTTTATTTCCTGAACAGTATTCCTCACACTTTTAGAAAATGTTGTAGATAATGTTTCATTATATGAACCCGTCATTATCTTTTTTTGATTGTCATTTCCCAATAACCATTCTACAAATTTACCAGCAGTTCTTGATTTTCCATGTCTTGGTGGTTCATTAATAACTAGTACATTATCTTCACTGTCATAAATGAATTCTTGTAAATCATTGCATAATTCTTTTAAGTACACTCTATCTTGTTTGTAAAAATCAGATGCCATTAATTTGCAATAGTCCCAAAAATAACGACGGGATAATTCTAACTTTGCACCTAAAACAATTTTATCCATCATCTTCAGCTAACCTTCTTAATTCTTCTTCAGATAAATTAGCGAATGGATTGCTAACAGACATTTCGCCAGAAATTTGAGTTTCTTTTCGATCTCTCCATTCGTCTGGCTTTCTATTTTTCAACCAGAAAATAGCCGCAACTGGATTAGGAGCTACTTGTTTTGTAACCTTTTTTGTAATTTCCATACCTTTTTCTGTTAATTCTTCTGTAACTTCGGTATATTCGTAGCCTGTAGCACTCTTAAACAATGCATTTTCCACTTGACGATCGACAACTTCTTTCCCTTTTTTAAGGGCGGAAGAAATGGAAGAAAATTTCTTTTTCCAATCGGTAAATGTTCGTTCGGATACTCCGATATTCTGGGCTATCTGCTTATCGATGAGGCCATCTCGTGCCCATCCTTCAATTTTGATTAACCCTTCCTCGGTTAGCCACTCTGTGTACTTCGCCATGACCTCACCGCCTTTCTATTTAATAACTTATTAACTCATATACTTCTCTACATTTTCTAGTATATGCTTATCTTTCCAACTACCATACCCACAATAAACAAGCTTACAAGAATCAATCTCTTTCGGTGTGGCTTCTCTTGTCATTTCAACAATCGAAGCATTCTTTTTTATCTGCACAGACATTACAACACGCATTGAATCAGTTGAGCGATTCGACTGTGGATATTTATGTGTTAGCGATACATACCAATAGCTTTTCATATATTTCTCTCCTAGTTATTTTTATGTACTTGATTCAATAAATTATCTTTTGTTATACTATTTATGGGTAGCTGCTCCTTAAAATAATTTGTTAATCTACTTTAAATATTCTAGTTTAACCTCGATGTTGCGTGATAAGATAAATTAACCTATGCTACCCTAGCCACTAGGTCCTCTGTCCTAGTGGCTGTTTTTATGTATAACTTTTTTATTGCAAAATTATTTTAGGCTTTGATATAATAGTTCTGGGTAGCAACTCCTTATAATAATAGTATTATGATGTTGATTAAATATTCCTATAAAAATTATTGTTGTTGCACACTTACGACTAATAATATTTGCTACCCTAGCCACTAGGCCCCCTGTCCTAGTGGCTTTTTTATGTACGAAAAAAGACCACTTACTTACGTTGAGTAGTCTCGATTGAATTTATTTTGTTTCATGATATAATGTATACAGAAAAAGGACGTGCTACTAACACGCCCTAATGTAGAACCGTTAAAAAGACGGTGACTGTCATAAATTAGTTTTGATAACCATCTACGACCTGTCAAAGTGTTAGATGGTTATTTTTTTGTGTTCGTATGGTCTATAATCAGCAATACCAATGTCGCAAATGCAATCATTAGCAATAATGCTTCAAATACAGACATGCCTATTCCCTTCTAGGAATAAAGCTATGAACCATAGGCATCACCCCTTTATTCAAGCGATTAGCCACCATCTTTTCACTTTTCTACAACAGTTATTATACATAATTTTTCATTCTTCTACCAGATAAAAAAGAGGCACTTGCAAGCTAGTGCCTCACCGTGAATGTAGCAGAAACATCTATTGACGATTCTTTTATTTAAGTAGCAAAGCTACCTATTGGCGTGACAGGAATCGAACCTGCCTCTTATCTCGCTATATGCTCGTTGCATCCCAGATGCTACACGCCAACCGAAAGGATCTTCCCACTATGCCATTTTTGAGATTGTCTACCGTAATCTCAATGTCACTGGCAAGGATTTGCACCCTGCATGATATCTACCCTAATTTGGGCTACGCCCCGCACTCTGCTGATATCTTTTGGGAGTACTAATGTATCTACCTATTCCGCCACAGTGACTAATCAATCAAACACCAGCAAAAACAATTGATCAAGTTTATCCTAAACGTACCTAGCTGCTACTCTATGAGTTTAGGAATTGCTCTCGTGCGTAAGCAGCTGCCGCAGAGTTCTGGTTAATGTTCTTATCTTCTTCAGATGCTGGGCTAGAATACCGCGCCTAACCACGCCTATTATGTTTTATCCTGCATCAGGTAGTTACTGCATCTCTAGTAACTATTTGTCACTCACAAACCTGTAGAAAAAAGAGAGAGGAATTACACCCCATTTCTTTAAATTGAGAACGTATAATTTGTGAATGATCATTGCAACTTACATAGCGCTATCTTGACATGCGCTTGCAACATACGTCTACGTGTAAGCTTAATGTCAAGTTTATTGCAATATTTTGCTACCTATGACTAAACGAGACAGAAAGAACTGGACTTTCCACATCCTTATTCTTTATTTTTATAGGTAGCCTCAAAAGATAAGTGAAACGGAGCTAAGATAGGTAAGCATGCATTACCTCGTTTCCTTATCTTTCGACATTACCATAATAACATGGATTTCCGAATAAAATCCCTACAAATTCCCTACAAAAACCCTACAAAATTTTCTATTTATAAACAACTAAAATTCCGTGTTTATAGGCTTCAGCAAATTCGATCAAAGCATTAGATTTTAACTTCTCAACATTTTTTTCACCATATCCACGTATTAACTGCCCTATTTCCCAATTGGTATGTTTTTCTACATCGCAAAAACTATAATATAGCACTTGACGACTAATAAGACTTAATGCCATAAGCGCAGATAAAATTGCATCTCTTTCTGCTTCTACATCTGCTAATTGTACTAGCGCATCTTCTGCTTTATTCCCGTGACTTTGGATTTTAGGCATATTTGTAATAATTGGTGATTTTAAATCTATCAAAGAGCGACCAGCTATTCGCTCTAAACGTCTAAAATTCTTCAACACATTTCTGGCATTCGCTTTTGTTTGTCGAAAATCTACTTCTTTTAGCAATTTAATCAAGTGAAATCGCTCCTTTTGTGGTATAATAATACTGACTTTTCCACAAGGTTATCCACATATTATCCACAAACTAAATATCCAGTTTTTGTTAAAGGTCAACTAAAAGCAATTAGTTGATCTTTATTTTATATTTATAATAAAATTATCCGTTTATTTTTTACCACTAATAAGCAGCTAAACTAATCGTTTTCTCAACGACTAATTTTCTTTACAAATTAACAGTAATTTGCTATAAAATATTTGTGAAGCATAGGAATTCTATTCCAAATCTATCTAAACAGCCAGTTATACGGCTGTTTTTTATTGGCAATTATTTTACCTCGTGATAAAATATTTTTATTGTGACCAATGTTTGGGGCAAAGTAACCTCACATATCACAAGCTACCACTTTTCTGGTAAAATATTCTTCTTAGTCAACCAGTGGTCGGTTGGCTTTTTTATACTTGATTTTTTATAATGGGTTTGGTATAAAAATACTATAAAAAATAAACTTAATATTATTTCTTACAGAACTACCTAGCGGAAACTAGGTAGTTTTTTATACTATCGATTGTAAAAACTAAAATACATTGGTTTCAAAACTATTTAAACCCACTTATTAAACGACTAAACCAGTGTCCAATTAGTTCTGGATGTGAAATAAAATATCCGATTCCCACAATTGAGACAACCCAGCATATGCCTATAATCACACAAATAATTGTTAGAGGTGAAAATTTCTTATCTTTCATCTATTCTTACTCCACCTTCACAGCAAACGGCCAATAGCGCTCATCAATTGCTTTGATTTGATTTTCTGTTAACATATCCACCTTTTCCTTACATATCGTAAAATCAATTGTTCCCGCTAAATTTAAAAAAGTATATCCTATGTTGGTCGCCCCTTTGTCTGATAATAAAACATAATAAAGCGGTTCTTTCTCGACTTCGTAACCGTTAGCTAATGTATCAACGAATAAATCTCTGTTCGACTTAAACCACAAAGAAAATTCATCATCGGGCATTGAACTTGAAAAAGAAACTGCGGAACCGATAATGTCTACTTTATCAGACCCCATTGATAAACCTTCTTTGATAAATTCATCGGCACTTTTAGGTAATACAGCTTTTTTCGATTCTTTTAGTTGTTTTGCTAAGCTAATTGCTTTTTCGACAGCATAGTTAGCACCTTTCAAATAATCAAGACTATCTGTAGGAACTTCTAAGCATTCTAACTCTTCAATCAATTCTTGTTTATTCATTACTTTCCACCTTCCAATACCTTAAACGTACTTTTGCGCTCTTCTTTCAGTGCTTTATTTATTTCTTGTTCCGACCACGGAACAACCATTTGTACAGTATATTCAACAACCAAATCAACAAACTCATAGTGAATACTATTAATTGAAATTACTTCATAAGCAATTTTCTTATCCAAAATTACAATATCTCCGACTTTTTTCATTCTTTCGTTTTCTTTGCTCTGATCGTAATGTTCAATTACCTGCGCCTGTTTTTTATATTTGTTATAATTAGTTGTTACTCCTACTTTTTGTACTAAGATTCTAAGTTCTAGTCTTACCGACTTACTGAAATACAATTTTTTTATTTCAAGTATGCGGATAACAATATATTTATCACCCGCATAATCAACTGACTCACCAATTTTTATGCTCTCGTTGAAGCCTTCTTTATAGACTTTTAGAGTAGTAAGCAACGATTACTCCTCCTAAATCAAGCTGCCGTCAATCAATAATACTTCGCCGTCTTCTTCAAGATTTTCTAATTGATTGAAAGCTTCTTCTACGCCCAATTCTCCACTATCTTCAATATGACTTTTAGCAAGCATTTTGAACGCCTCGTATTTATCAATTGTTTTCATATCATCGAAAAATTCTTTTTCGTCTTCTACTTCGCAAACAATATCCTTGTAAAGTTTTAAACATTGTTTTTCATCTTCAGCAACGATTAATGCAAAATACGGGTCTTTAATTTCGTAAAATTTCATTTATTTTACCTCCATTACACTATAGTCTAATGATTCAGTTTCCCAATCGCCTATTTTACCTACAATTGGCTGATCTTCTTTTAAAATAGTTGCTCCTAATTCTTCCAAAATACTCGCAACATTTTCTTCATAAGGCGAATTTTCTACATCATGTAACAATTCATCAATATCTTCGTCGTATTCGACCTCAATATATCGTGTTGCACTCATTGTTTCAGTTACTGCAATTTTGTATTTCATTCTGTTTCCTCCTCTACAAAATCAATAATTTCAACACCTACGATATAATCTTTCAACGATGAAACGAATGCACTATTTCTTGACAACCGTTTAAAAACTCTTCTAATTGATTGTATTCAGAATCTGACCAATCTTCAGTAAAATCATTAATATCTATAGAAGTCGTTCCATAACCAGTATCTCTAGTTTCTACGTAATTCGTCACCCCATCACGTTCTACTTCAAAGGTAATTGTTGATGAATCAACATCATGGATAAAATTTTTTATATAGATCATTCACTTTCTCTCCTACTCACAAATAATTAAAATGACTTTCTCATCAATAAATTCGCCTTCTTCGTCAATCATTCCAGCTTGCAAATCAACGTCAATTATTTTCTTAAAAAATTCATTGCCTTCACTATTCGATTTCACCATAACTTCAATGTCACCGTATATTTCCTTTAACTCTTGAATTTTTTGTAATACTTCTAATGCATCCATTTTTTATCCTCCTTGTGATAATACTCTGTCATCATCAATAACAAACGCATTGCCTACACTATTCTCTAACAGTTTTCTCATCTGTTCAGCTTCTTCACTAGTAAATGCTTTTGCATCCTCTTTAGGTCCAAAACTGCAATAATTCCCAACAAATTTTTTTACATAGTTTTTATTTTCTTCTTTTCCAGTTAAAACATAGATTAATTTCATAATTAGCCTCCGCTGTTGCCTTTTTATTACATAAAATCAGTTTAGGCGTTTTCTTGCTATTTTTCCCTGCAGCTCTGCTTCTATGGTTTAGCCTTCCAGCCATAAAGAAACGTAAAACAGACAAAAACACGCACTGATTTTGCACTTTGCCTTCTTGGATCCACTTCTAAAATAATGACAGCTGTTCTGGTTCAGTAAATGAACTGCTTGTTTTATTTTCCAGAAGTTCCATTGCTTCTTTTAGTATTTCTAATGTGTTTTGCGTTTCTTTTTCTTTTGGTAACTATTCATCATTTCAAAGGAGTAAAGAATCCTTTGTGGTCGACCAAACCTCCACTCCTTTCGTTTATTTCTTCTTTATTTCAGCTAACTTTTTCGCAACACCTTGCCCACTTTTGTTGCATAACGGACAAGGCATTGCTTTCGCATGACCGAATCTATCTTTTTCCCAGACAATCATCTGTCCCTTGCATTTTATGCACGTCATCGTTTTTACCTCGTTTATTGTATGTGCCGTTTGCGATAGCTTTTTCTTTAAGTCGGCGTTTTTTCTTTTTGATTTTAGATTTAGTTTTACCCATTCACTTTGACCGCCTTTGTCAAATCAAATCCTAAAGCGTTTGGATGTCCTTCCACTTCTTCTGGTTTTACATGGTAAACATCTGTTTCGATGTTAAAGCCTACAACTTCGGCAGCTTTTCTTAACACGTGACCATTCCAGCTTTTTCGATAGCCTGTTTTTTTATTTGCTTTAGGACTTACACAACTTCTTGCACCTTCTGCAGTTGCTTCACACGGCAAAACAAATAACGCTTTGTTTTGTTCGTCTAAATATAGTTGAACCCATTCTGGTTTGTTCAAGCGTTGTACTACTGGACCACTTAAAGCCAGACCGCTTTTTGAGATCGTTAAACATTCCTCTGCTTTTACTCCAAAATTTCCTGAAATAAGTAACGTTGCTGTATTTAAATTAAATTTCATGTGTTTTGTCTCCTCTACTTTGTTATTTTCTTTTCGCTTAATTATGTTTTCTATGCCATTTGCCTTTCGCCAGTTTTGAAATGTGGTTGTTCCAAGTCCGAGAGCTTTCTTAATATCGTTTACTTGATAACCTAAGTCTAATAAGTGCTGATATTCTTCTTTCGTCAGCTTGTCAGGCTCTAATTTTGGTAATGGTCGCTTATCGTTTATAAGGTTAGAATTCAGTCGTTTTGATAATCTCTGGACCTCTTCCACGATTTCTGGATTATTCATCCATGATTCATCATCACCAGTCAAAAAAAGAATTCTCTGACGAATGGCTCTTTTTGTTTCTCTGAGTTTGTTTTTCGTCATTCCTTTTCCTCCAAACTCATAATTTCAATTTCTGTTCGCTGTCGCATACTGTACAACTTTTGGCAAACCATCACAGCAATTTGCCCATCATTTTTGTAGAGAATACCTTCTGCAGCATCCGTGACTGCTTTAAAATAGTTGTCTAAATCTGGCTTTTTATCGCAGTATTTGCGCTCTAATTTTACGTCTAATCGCTTCTGTTTATTACTTAGAGCTGACTTAGGCGCTTGTACATAAAACGTCACGTGCGCCATGATTGGCCCTTTTTCAATCAATTTTGGTTTTGCCTTTCGTAGATACACTTTTACCTTTTGTTTATAGGCTCTCATAGCGCTATCTTCATAGGTTTGGACATAATTCCCACGTCTTGCAAACCTTGGGCGGCTTTGTGGCTTGGGCTCAATCGGTAGGATAATTCGCATCTCTTCCACCTCGAGCCTTACAAATCGGCTTCTTTGACGAATACTCCGTTTACCATTTTTCCTTGGCGTTTTTTAATTTCGCTATATGCTTGATTTAAGCATTCATATAAATCCATGTTATTTTGCATAGCGAGAATAATTAACGTCACAACCACATCACCAATACCATCTCTTAGGTCGTTTTCGTTGTTTCTTGCCAATGCAGCGCCAACTTCTCCGACTTCCTCAATCACTTTTAGCATTTGCTTTTCGGGTTCCGCTTTATCTAAACGCTTTTCTTTCGCCCATTCTTCCACTAATTTAACTAATTCATTCATCATTTTCCCTCCAAAAAATCTTTTATTTGTCTATCAAGTTCAGCTTGTTCTTCTGGTGATAGCTTTTCTTCTTCACCGTTCGCTTGATTCATCCATTCAGGCACCTTTTCTTGCCGAACAGGTTTATTTTGATATTGCTTATTTTGTGTTTTTTTATCTGCTCGTTCTCTCTCGTTATTTAGATAATCAGCATATGTTTTTACACCATTTGCTCGCCAATTTTTCAAAATACCAGCAAAATAGCTATATCTTCGTTCATTATTTCTAGCACAGATATTAACAGCCTCTTTCAATAACTCGAGATCTCCGTCAAAATCAGCAAGATCATATTGTAAATCAGTGATATTAACAGGAGTAGCAGGACTTACATTCTGTGAATAATAGCGGATTAACTCCGTTAGCTTTTCTTCACCTAACGGCTCTTCAAAGAATGCTTTTTCAACCGACGTTTCAGGTGACGACGGATTGATGCAACTTTCTGTTTCTTTTTTGTTTACTTTACTTTTATTTACTTTACTTTCCTTTACTTTACTTTGTGTATTAATGTCAGCATTAACTGTTTCACTTTGAGAGTTACTGTTGACATTAACTATATATTTAGTTGGTTTTGGTGTTTTCCGTCTTTTTGTCGCTTCGAAAAATGTCGCTTGGATATTCTCACTCGTAAGCACCTTGACCGAGTCAAACAGTTCTTTATCAAAAAATCCCCATAAGACTAAGCGGTTCACTATTTGATTGAGCATTTCCTTACTTACTCCAGGCAGGCGTTTTAAAAGAGTTGCTTGCGATAAATCATCCCACAAAATGAAATATCCTTTTTTGTATATCGCACAAAGCAGTTTGATTACCGCAAGTTCTCCTTTAATACCAAATTCCCCAGCAATAGCTTCTATTTTTTCGTCTTCAAAAATTCCAACATCAAGAGGAAAATAATCCAAACCTTCTTTTGCAGGTCTTGCCATTACATCTCCTTCTTTACTCTAATGGTGGATTTTTAGTATCAAATAAATCTGTTTGATTCAATGAATCTGAATTAGCTTCATTAATTACTTCTGCTGTTTTCAGCGTAGTATTTTCTTCTACTTCCGTTTCGGAAATAATAGTTCCATCTTCTTGCATTTGTTGAACTTTTTCATCTGAAGTTGTCGCTTCTTGCATTTCGATAGATAAAATTCCCCATTTTGATAACATATTTCTTAATACTGTTTTACGAGCCATCGCATTATAATCTGTAGCCCAGACACCGCTCAATTTTGTTTTTTCTTTGTCTTTGCTATTTACGATTCGATGAGCTTCAATTTCTTGTTTGGTCCAATAAACAGTTTTCTTGAATCCATTTAATAGTTCAAAATATCCAACATATCCGATTACATCGTCTGATTGTCTACCGTTTGGATCAAATTCAAATTCTTCCGTTAACCTGTTCCAACTCAGTAACTCTCCTTCGTAGACTTCAATAACATTTAATGCTTTATATTTACCTGACCGTTGAGCCAATTGAATATACCCTTTATATCCTAAAATAAATTGGGCTTTCCTCTCCCATTTGCCAGTCTGCTTATTTTTAGTATTAAATGGTACGAGATAGGCATAACCTAGATTTTTATCTAATCCTAAATTTAATGTAGCAGCTGTTAAAGCCCCGCTTAAGATAGACATTGGCTCGCTTTCTGCCAAGTAGCTATCATTAGAAACTAAGGTCATGACATTTGACATAAAAGCATTAGCATTTTCATGAAGAACTTCCTCAAATTTCCGCTTCATAGTAGGAGTATTCATTAATCCTTTTAAACCTAATTGATTCGCAGGAACTTGTTTTTGATTTTGTTGTGATAATTGATTTTTTAAGGTTTCGTTTGTTGCCATTATTACTTAATCTCCTTTTCTATTAATCTTCGTGGCTTAGTAACCATATATATTTCTTCATCTTCTGCAATTTGAGGATATTTTTCAGCAATCTTTTTACTGTTCAATCTTTTAGTAGGTATTTCCTTCCACTCAACAATATATTTTTTGGTAATACCAATGCTTGCATTTCTTTTTCCCAATTCGCTTTTTATTTCATTTTCAATTTTTCTAATAGCTACATCCAACTCTTTTTTGGTTTTCTTCATTTCATTTTTTTGATCTATCAATTCGTCAAACGAAGCAGGTAAAGTAGTTTGCGTTTCTTCTATGTCGCTATACTTATCCTTTAAAAAGTCAGCTGTTGCCTTACTTCCGTCAATAATAGGTTCAACGCCTTTGATTACGTTATTTTCCCAAAAATCAACTAATTGCTCGGTCAGTACATCGATTAATTCCTGATCACGTTCTACTCGTTTCCAAATAAATTTCTGACCACCAATTAAAACTGCAATATAACAATAGTCTTTATTCAAAACATTCATATAATGCTGAACTTGGCAAAGATAACTCAATGGCACTTCGTCTCCTGCCCATTCTTTCGCTAAAAATTGATTTGCAGTTTTGCATTCTAGAATGGCATTTTCTCTAACCACTTCTCTATCAATATTTGCTCTTAAAAAAGGATGGAGCGAATGTTCGAAGACTTGATTTCTACGACGAACTTTTTTTCCTGTTCTTTCTTGGAACTCTTTCGCAACAACTTCTTCTAAAATAGTTCCCCAATAAGCTGGCTCACTATCTGTCTCGGTTAGCTCTATTTGACCAGTTTTTTCTAGCCATAATTGATAAGCGGATTTATATTGATTCAAGCCTAAAATCGTTGCAACGTCTGATCCACCTATACCCTTTAAACGATCTAATAACCACTCATCGTGAGTCATTTCAAGCGTTGATTTGCTCATCGTACTTACCTCCTTGTTCTCTTTTTGTTCGTATTATAAATTTGATACACTTTCCTTAAAGGAGTGATTTTAATGTATGATTATTTGATGGAGCCAAAACTACAAAAAACTATTGATGGCGAATTCATCGAAGTAAAAACTTATCTTTGTGGAGAAAATGTCATTTTTATCAAACTTAAATCAGATGTTGTACTGATGATTGACGAAACGAGACATTCTATTAATTTTCTTTTGCCAAATAAAAATAGCTGTTACGACATTGTTACTGGTATATTTCCTACCAAACCGATTCTCGGTCACCTAGAACTAGAAATGGACACATCCTGTTTATCAATGATTGAAAAAGTATACAAAAACAATCGCTTTGACACAGATTTTATTGGTTTTGAATTAGATAGCATTAAGTTGTTTCTATCCGATTCTTCGATTACTAAAGATACTCATTCTTAATTTAGAAAGTTCATCATTAGCTATATTCGATGACTTTTCAGCTTGTTCCGCTCGACTCTTCAAAAGTATGTTTTCTTCGGATAGTTCTTCAATTCTTTTTAAAAGATCATCCTTTGAATTATCCGAAGAATAAACCACTGATTTACGATTTCGTTCTATTCTATTAGCGATAATTTCTAACAAACTATTTGTAATTTCTTGTTCTTTCTTGATACTGTGTAATATTTCTTCGATCATTGTTCTTCCTCCTCATCGTATTCCCACGTTAGCTCTAACACTTCTTTTTCTTCAGGCGGCTCTTGTCTTGCCCCTAGCGAATCAAATTCAGGCATTACAACCCCTCCCAAAATAGTTTTATTTTTTCATCTTCCAATTCGATATAATCGACACCTTGTATTTGTAATTGATCTAAAAATGGTTTTGTAGCTCCTTTACTGCTTACCACACAACTTGTATTGCCATAAGATGCAGATGTCCGAACAGATTGGACAATGTTATTCTGTGCGTTTGCTAGCATTAATTCGTAAATGTCGTTACCTAAACCTCTTACTTCAATCATTACAACTCACCTCGTAAAAAATCTTTTAACAATATATCTAGTTTTTCCTCATTATTTTGTTTAGTTGAAGATGATTCTGCACCAATAAGTGCTTCTTTTATTTGTTTACAATGCGGACAATTACAATCATGAGCAAGTGCTTCTTCTTTAAATTTTTCAAATAATTCATTAAATGCAATTGCTTGTTCAGGCAAAGAACCTGCAAGTAAAACACTGGATGGTTCCATTCTTTCTGGATCAACAGTTGCTAAAACAAGAGCAACTTCTCCTCTCTGGCATTCTTTTACAAGTTCCATTAATAAATTTTGAATTTTTTCGTTCATTTTGATATACTCTCCTTAGTTAATAATTTTTGATTTTTTTGTTCAATATTTGCCCTGTTCGTTTGCAGACGATTGGGGCTCTTTTTGTACTATGCTTAATCTCTCTGGATAAACACCTTCATCAAATGAAACATATGGATATTCTTCGAGCAATTTTCTAAAGACTTCCGCTTGTGTTTCTCCAATCACATATGTTTCTCTACTAGCTTCACCCACAGCTACATACATTTTTCATCGCCTCCTTTTTTAGAGTATTGATACTTCGCTTCATCCCAGTTAAAAAACCAATGGATAAAGAAAGGTGCACTTAACGTTGCTAGTATTGGCATTGAAAAGTGGGTTTTCAGTAATACACCTAGCGCAATCATCAATAAAAATGTACCTATCAATCGTGCTTCTCGGATTGCTTTCATGGTTAACCTCCTATACTTTTTTGATATAATTCAATTGAAAGCGGGGTGCAAAAATGTTTTTTGTGATTAAACGAGCTTCTGATAAAAAATACTATTTTTTGATTAAAACTGAAGAAAATGAAATAATCGCATCAAGCAAAACTTACTACTACAAATCTTCTGTTTTAGAAATCATTGAATCCATTAAGAATGATATGAATCCAAAAGCAATCATTGTTGATACTACTTTTAACTGAGGATAAGTTAGGCTTATCCTTTTATTTTTATTTACTGATCTAGCTCACTTCTTTAAACATATCTCTGTTTCCATTAGCCATATCAATTCTTGCTTGTAATTCCAAGTCAGGCTTCCATTTAGGAATTAGAGTTAATGCTTCTTCATATCGAACTTTTGGAATATCTACATAAGAGGCTACATCGAATAATGCTTTCAATTGTTTATAGCAATTACTAAATGCTGATTGCTTAATACTTGAATCCTTATAAGCCGATGTTTTTTTGCCACCTAATACTTTGATAACAGTTGATGAAACTAGTCCTTGTATCTTTCGTTGTTGGCTTCTATTAATTGTTGTTTCTGTTTCTAGCTTATCTAAACGTTGATTTACAAGAGTCAATCCACGTTCATGTTTTAACGCAGCTTCTAATAACAATTCTGTGTTATTAATCGGTAAGTTGGATTGAGTTTTGAGCAGTTCCTCCATTTGGTTAAAAGCTTCAATGTATTTCAGTTTGAATGAATCTGCTTTTTTCCCAGTGAATCCAAATGCAATGAAAGAAAAGCCATCTCGATTCATGTAGTACAATCTTTGTTTTCTACCTCGAGAATCTTTATATTCTCCCTCAACAAACATACTTTGGTAATAAGCCGAATTTTCGGCCGATTGAATTTTAGCCTCTATTGCTTCAATAACATGCTTATGTTGTTTTTCAAATACTTCAGCAACTTGTAAACTAGTTGTTACTGCTTGTTGGTTTTTCATAATTACTAAGTTGTCCATTTTTTCCTCCTTAAAAAAATTAATAATCAGGCAATTCGATATATAACCATTTTAAAAACGGTCTAATGCGTTCAGCATCAAACAGCCATTGCGCATTTACGCTATCACTTTCTTTTTTAGCTAGCTTATTCTTTTTTACATACGGATCATCAACAATGTTTTGCATAATCCACGCCCGTTTGTGTCGAGTGATTTTTTCCATATCCGACATTGTGTACCATTCAGGTTGTAAAAAAGTTTTACAATATTGTTCAACATATTCTTTTAGATGTTTATCAAGATATTGATTATCCACTTGTACGTTAACTTGTACTGGCACTTCTGGTTGTGAAAACATGGCTACACCTCCTACATGGGTTGTTTTACATTTGTATATTTTCGATCAATATCTAAAAAATCAGCAATTTTCAACTTATAAGAATCTGCTTTTTCTCCACGTTGGTACCCTTCAATTATTTGCTTTGCATAAACTGATGATGTTCCAATATGCTCGGCAATATCTTTTAACTTAAGTTGTTTACGCTTCATCATAACTTCAGCTAATTCAGCAAAATCTGTCACATACATTTGACATCCTCCTTATGTTTAGTTTTGAATTAGCTAATTTATTAGCTAATATGTTGACAAACACTAATATATATATTAGTATAAGTGCATAGCTAAATAAGACTGTGAATAAGCCTTATATTCAACCTTTATCCGTCGCCAAACGTTTAGGTTCATCACTACGCTATTCTTTTGTCTTTTTTAGCTAACTAACTAGCTTATGAATACAGTATACTAACGTTTTTATTAGTTGTCAATAGAAAACTAATATTTTTTTTAGCTGTTATTTAAGCTTACTTTGAGGTGAAGGTTTATGAATTTGTTAGAAAGAATTAAAGAACTTTGTAAAAAACGAAGCATAAGTGTTTCTCGATTGGAAGAAGAATTAAGTTTTCCGAAAAATACAATTTATCAATGGAAAAATAGAACTCCTGGAACAGACAAATTAAGTATAGTTGCTGACTACTTTGGTGTTACTATTGACTATTTATTAGGTCGTACAGACACCCCACAGTTCTCAGCTAAGAATGAACGAGATGTACAAAAAATGTTATCCGAAATGAAAGATGGATTAACTAACAAACATACCTTAGCTTATTTTAAAAATGATGGTGAAGAAATCGACGAAGAAGATGCTGAACTACTAGCTGAAGCTTTAGAGTTTGTTGTACGTCAATCCAAGCTTATCGCCAAAAAGAAATTTACTCGCAAAGATTATCGAAAAAACAATCATGACGATTTAGCTTAAAGAGGTGTTTCTTTTATGTCGAGACAACGTATTAGAAAACTAGCTCATAAATTAATAGAAAAATATAATACAAGCAATCCTTATGAACTTTGTGATTATTTAGGAGTACCTATTTATTACATGGATTTAGGGAAGAATATTCTAGGTTTCCGTTCAGTATTGAATCGTGCACCTATGTTGCTTTTAAACACAAGAAATTCAGAAGAAGAGGAATATATAGTTTGTATTCATGAGTTAGGTCATCACTGTTGTGGGCATACTAATAACGCCGACCAGCTAACACGTAATAACATGCGTTTTATAGCTCAAGGTGATGAGTATGAAGCTAATTGCTTCATGATAGAAATTCTATTATATGGTGTAAACCTAGCAGAATACCCAACTAAAGAATGTTTATTGAGAAGTTGCGGTATTCCTAGCTGGGCTGAGCGCTATGTAGATTGGAAATATTTAGAAGAAACGGCAAATTTTGATAGTTATAACAGTTATTATTAATAAGGAGTTTTAATTTTATGAAATTTTTTACTAATTTGCAGTCTTACAAAAAACAATTAGAAAAATTTTATATCAAGGAAAAATATGAAACAATTCCTTTTTTACCTAGCGAAGAAGAGTGTAAAAGAATACTAGCTGAATACAAAACTTTTCCTTCAGTTATAGTTCCAAAAGAAAATATGAAAAAATTAAATAACGGATTATTGCCTGGACACATCATAATGTTGTGGTGGATATGTAATCCACGTACAAATAAAGAAAACATCCCATTATATTTTCTATATGAATACGGGATAGATTTCCATAAACAATTTGATTTCTTAATTTCAAAAAATTATATTATTGGAAAATGGATTATTTCTGAATTAGGTAGAAAAACAATTGAAAAATATGAATATATTATAAGAAATCACAAAGCCTTCAAAACAATTGATAAAAATGGAAATATCAAATATTCTTACCAAGATAAAAAAAGAACTCAAGTTAATGGGAAAATTATACCATTTAAATCTACTGGCGATTTTGTGGAAGATCAACATTTAGGATACTCGTATGAACAAAATAAAGATTATCCGAATGCTATTAAAGCCTATGAATCTGCACTAAGATTATCTTTAAAAGATAAAATGTTCTCAAATTGCCCTCCCCCTAACATTTTTACTAGATTAGCTATTATTTATAGAAAACAAAAAGATTATTCTTCTGAAATAAAAGTACTTAATCAAGCTTTAATGTATTATCCCTCATCTGAAACTTTTCAAAAAAGGCTTGAAAAAGCTAAACTTTTAAATACAAAAAAATAAAAGCTTTTTAGCTTTTATTTTACAACTAAAAAAGAACATACATTCGAAAAAGAGGTGCATTATGTGTAAACAAACAGATTTACAAAAATTATTTTCCCAGAGAAAAAAAGCTAAAATACTCCCTTTATCCGTTTCTTTGGAAATCACTACGCAGCCATCAAAAACGACTTTTATTAATACGGAAGTTTTAGTGAATGAAATGGATATTCCACATACTTATGATTTAATAGGTATTGTAAAAGACGACATAGCTTTCTTTCATATTGACGAATTAGTTTATATTCAACTGACTCAAGATATTACCAAGGCGGGATTTTACGTTATTAAAACAGAATTTGGAATTGAGATAGTTGTAAAAAAATACGGGAACGAAATCTATACATCACTAAAACGAAGACGAGGAAATAAAAACAAACCTCTTTATCAAAAGTACCATGTCGAAGATTTTTTATTCATCTTTGGAAAAATAATTTACTAGGAGAATCAATTATGGCAAGTATTAAACAACAACCTAATGGAAAATGGCGCTATCGCATTCGATACAAAGAAAATGGAAAATTTAGAGAAGTTTCAAAAAGCGGATTTAGAACTAAAAGAGATGCACAAGCTGCAGCAAACGAGCTAGAAAGAAAGCTAAATTCAGGACTAGTTGTACAACATAACAAAGACATTTTAGTTCAGGAATATCTAAGCAGTTGGATAAAATTAAAAGAAAAACAAGTTAAAAAATCAACTTTGGCAAAATTAAATAGAGCAATTCGTTTACACATTCTACCACAATTTGCTTATTATAAAATAACAGAAATTCGTCGTATAGATTGCATAAATTGGGTAAACGAAATGTGCACTCATCTATCAATTGAATCTGCTAAATCTTATTGTTCAACTTTTAATAGCGCTTTAGAGGATGCTGTTAACGACTTTAAATTAATAGATTCTAATCCTATGAAAAATATTAAATACCCTAAAACGGAAAAGAGAAAAACAGCGATTCAGTTCTTTGAAAAAAGAGAATTACAAAATCTTTTAGTAACCGCTGAATCTTATAAAGGGACAAAACCTTTCATTAACTATCAATATTATGTACTTACTTTTTTACTTGCTCGAACTGGATTAAGGCTGGGTGAAGCGTTAGCGTTAAAATGGGAAGATGTCACAGAAGATAAACTCACAGTGAGCAAAACTTTATACCGTGAAAACAATCAAAATTTTATTACCACTCCCAAAACCATATCAAGCTATCGAACAATTATACTTGATAAAAAATGTATCGAACTCTTGAAAAGCTTTAAAATAAAGAAAATTGAACACTCTTTAAAATCAAACGCTTTCATATTGAATAAAGAGTTTGTATTCACAGATTCAAAAGGCGACTTCTTAAAACAGTGTAACTACAGAACGTATTTCACAACAATATGTACATTAGCCGATGTTCCTAAATTATCACCGCACGCGCTAAGACATTCACACGCTGTACATCTTTTAGAAAGCGGCTCTAATATAAAATTTGTTTCAGAACGATTAGGCCATCACACGATCAATATGACCGCAAATGTTTATCTACACGTATCTAAAAAAATGGAAACAGAATCCATTTCAAGATACGAAAATTTTTTATAATTTTTTGTGGCAAATTTGTGGCAAGTAATTTAAAACATCGATACAAAACCTTATTTATAAAGATTTTCAGCAATTTACACTATTCGGTTGATGAACCTTGGTTACAATTGCAACAGTTCACATTCTAATATGGAAAGTCAAAATAGTCAATGAAAGCCCTGTTTTACTTTGCACTTATTTGCAGTTTTCACCTCTCATGCATTGTTTCGTGCCTTTTTCTAGTCATTTTTTACTTTTTTAAGCAATCTTTATTCGCAGAAGTTCCTCCCTCTGGTATAATGGACAATAGCGATTCAAAGGAGGAGCTCAATGAACATTCACTACTATCTTATTATCAACGAGCAAGCAAGTAGCGGCAATGGCCGAAAAGTCGCTAGAAAAGTGATTCAACAACTCAAGCAACAAGAACTTAAATATACGGCTCTTTACACTGATTACGCTGGACATGAAAAAGAATTGACGAAGGAACTTGCAGAAACAACTTTACTTCCTTGGTCTGAAGACTTAGACGTTTCAACTTTTCCAATCCTAGTCGTGCTAGGCGGCGATGGCACACTACATAATGTCATTAATTCATTACTTCCATATGATTCAGCTATTCCTTTAAGCTATATTCCATGCGGCTCTGGAAATGATTTTGCACGAGGGGTGGGATTATCAAGAAATATTGATAAAGCATTGCATCAAATCCTGCGCACCAGACGACCAAAAGAAATTCAAACGATTCATTATGTAGAAGCCAACCAAGAAGAAATCGGCTTAGCCACCAATAATGTTGGCTTAGGATTAGATGCGGCAATCGTGGAAAAAACCAACGAATCGTCATCAAAAAAAGCCTTAAATAAATTTAAGCTTGGCTCGCTTTCCTATATTTCTTCAATCATTCATGTCTTTTTTAAACAAAAAGGCTTTCCAATTTTAGTTGAAATGAATGGTAAACAATACACATTTAATCGTGCTTTCCTATGTACGGTCACAAATCATCCTTATTTTGGCGGGGGCGTATCAATTATGCCGACGGCCAATCCTCGCAAAGCAGTCGTGGACTTAGTTGTCGTGGAACGAATCAATATTTTTAAAATTTTGTGGCTTATTTTCCTATTGCTTCGTCAAAAACAAGGGAAATCTAAGCATTTTCATCATTTTCAATCAAGTAAAATTCGAATTGTTTCGACGATTCCACAAACCATTCACGCAGATGGCGAGATTTTAGGCAAACGAAGTATTGATATGGTTTATACCACACAAAAACGTTTGTTTTGGTTTTAACTGAGTCCCTTAAGGTTGAAAAAGAGTGCCATAAGTCAAAACGACTTATGGCACTCTTTCCTTTTCTCACATAAATTGATAAGGCGTCGTATCCTTCATTCCAATCATTGGATCAACAGCATTTGTTTGAATAATTTCGACTGTTAGTCGTGGTTCTTTTGGTAATGGTTCTTCGACAACTTTTGTCGCTTTATTTGCTGTTTCTGGGGTTGACTCTTCCCCTTCATCAGCAAATAGTGAAACTTCTTGTACCGTTGTGTCAACTAATTGCTCGTCTGTTTCTTTTATCTGATTGGCTTTCGTTGATTGCTGTTCAGTTTCATAATAGACAGCTTTTGTTTCCGTTTCAGTAAATGGATGGTCTGCCGTTAAACCTTCTTCATAGGCTTCTAACTGGGTTCTAGTCGTTAAGGTCATTTGTTCTGCGTTCACGATTCGTTCTTTTAGCATCGTCATGCGACTAGCCGATTCGTTTTTGACACATGTTTCAAAAGCAGAAACCTCACCTAATAGAATTAATAATTCTTTACTACGTGTCACTGCTGTATACAGCAAATTTCGTTGCAGCATTCGGCTATACTGATGAACCATTGGCAGTAACACCATGCGGAATTCACTACCTTGCGCTTTATGAATCGAACAACAATAGGATAACGTAATTTTATTCCATTCATTTCTTTTATACGTTACTTCATTATTATCAAACTGTAAAACCAACTCGTCCACTTTGTCCTCTGAGTCTTTGGCTAAAGTAATTCCGACGATTTCTCCCATATCTCCATTGAACACATTTAATTCTGGCGTATTGACTAGTTGCAAAACTTTGTCCCCAATCCGATAGACGGTGTCATTCCATTTGACTTCTTTTTTCTTACCATCATTTGGATTGAAGATTTCTTGCATCATCTTATTCAAGGCATCAATGCCGGCTGCGCCACGATACATTGGCGCTAAAACTTGGATATCTTGTGGCGTAAACCCTTTTGCTTTTGCCTTTGTGACGATTTGTCGAATGTATTCTTCGATATGACCAATATCACTTGCAAAGAACGAGCGATCCTTTTGATTTTTTTGAAAATCAGCAGGCAACTTTCCTTCTTTAATTTCATGGGCAAGAGGAATAATACTTGAACCGTCTCCTTGACGATAAATTTCGTTTAGCTCACATTTGGGAATTTCGTTAATTTGCAATAAGTCATGTAAGACTTGACCTGGACCGACAGACGGTAGCTGGTCCTTATCACCAACAAAAATCACTTGCATATTTGTCGGAATAGCTTTTAATAACGTATTGGCTAACCAAGTATCCACCATTGACATTTCATCTACAATTAGCAAACCGCCTTCTAATTCTTTGGCGGTTAAACTCGGATTTTTTTCACGACCTGTCAAGCCTAACAAACGATGGATGGTACTTGCAGGTAAACCTGTCGTTTCGTTCATACGTTTCGCTGCTCGCCCAGTTGGCGCCGCTAGCAAGATTGGAAACATCTCCTGCGTGTAGTCTTTGAGATCTAATGAAAGACCATTTAGCTCCGCAAACAACGAGACAATCCCATTAATAACAGTTGTTTTCCCTGTTCCGGGCCCTCCAGTTAAAATAAATAACGGCGATTTAATCGCTTCTTCAATCGCTGCTTGTTGCGAGTCGCCATACTGAATATTTAAACGTTTCTCAATCATTCGGATATTTTTTTGGACTTCTTCTTCCTCGTAATGAATTTCTTTTTTACGAGAAAGTAAACGCTGAATCGAAGTACCAATGCCCCATTCAGAAAAATAGAGACTGTTCTCAAAAAGTTTAGTCTCTTCTTGTTGGATTTTTCCATGTTCGACTAACGTAATGATTTCATTGGCCACTTGATCAGGTGAGATTTCCACTGGGCGACTTGCTTCCAAGGTCCGAATCGCTTCTTCTAACAAAACATCTGCTTGAACATACGTATTGCCTGAGCGAATGGAGTGTTCAAACACTTCATGTAAAATCGCCGCTCGAATTCGAACAGCAGAATCCGCCTGAATGCCGATTTGTTCAGCAATATTGTCCGCTCGTTTAAATCCGACTCCCTCAATATCTTCAACTAACTGATAGGGATTTTCTTGAATCACAGAAAGGGTTTCTTCTTGATACGTTTGATAAATTGAAAAAGCTAACTGACTACCGAAGCCGTATCGATTTAGTCCCACAATCACTTGCTCCATCCCGTGATTCAAGCGAATTGTTTCGACGATTACTTGACGTTTTTTTTCATTTAAAACAGTAACTTCTTCCAAAACACTCGGGTCATCAATAATTCGGTCAATCGCACTTTCCCCTAATACTTCAACAATTTTTTCAGCTGTTCGTTTACCAATGCCAGGAAATTTGTCACTTGATAAATAGTTAACCACCCCACTAGCCGAAGTCGGTCTTTCTTGCTGATAACTATCCACCTGAAACTGTCTGCCATAACGAGGATGGTCCACAAAATGACCAAAGAAACGATAGGGTTCCTCTTCTTGAACTTGGCCAAAACTTCCAGTTACTACAATTTCTTTTTCTAAATAATCTGTATTTGTATCGGTCACATTTACAAGAACGACTTTATAAAAATTACTGGGATTTTCAAAAAAGATTGCTTGTACAGTTCCAACAATAAAGGCTTTTTCTTCGTCCTCACCAAAAAGTGTTACCACTACAAGCCCTCCTTTCTGTTGTGCGCTTATTGTGATTTTTCTTTAGCTAAAAAAGACGTATCATTCCATAATGTTAAGTCGTACGGCATGTTCCTTGATGCCTCTTTGGTTTCAAGGATTGAAAGGCTATTGTTTAACAGCCCGCCCATTGTCCGTAATTCTGATAATGGTTTACCAGTCATCGCTTGGATTGCCGCTGTCAAGGCTGCTCCGTGTCCGACAAATAGAACTGGACCTTCGTGCTGCTTCGCCGCTTCAGCAACTGTTTCTGAAATCCGTTGAATCGCTTGCTCGATTGGTTCACCATCAAAAATTGTTGGATCATACAAATCTAAACGATGCCGTAAATGATCTAATTCTTCTCCATAAAAATTACGCATTTCTTCAATATATTGTCCTTCTAGACGACCTAAACCTAATTCTTTTAAGGTATCTGTATAAACAATTTCAACTGGATGAGTCAATTCTTGTTGAATTCCTCGCGCAGTATTTTTGGCACGTAATAGCGGACTAGAATAAATTTTTTCAAACGGAATATCTTGTAAATATTGGCCTAATTGTTTAATTTCGTCATAACTAGTTGATAATAACGGCGAATCTCCTGTCATTCCTTGAAATCGTTTCTGTTGATTCCATTCAGTTTTTCCATGTCGTGTAAAATATAATTTCATGTAACTTCTCCAAACTTCTTTATCTCTTCATATGTCTTTCTAGTTTATCACTTCCCTGCGAAAATATCCATGGAAGTTTCTAGTAATCCAAGCAAAATAAGCCTAGAACAAAAATCTAAATTGTTTTTTGTTCTAGGCTTGAAAATTGGGCAACAGTATAAATAAAACCACTTTCTTCTGACATTTTTGAAAAAAAGCGTTACTGTCTTAACTTTTTTTAATCCAATTTATCATTTTCATAATGATGCGTCAGTTCTAAGTTCGGAAAATTTTGCTGACGTAAGGCTTCATAAACAATTAGTGCGGCAGTGTTAGAAAGATTCAGTGAGCGCACATGTTCATCATTCATAGGAATTCGGATACACTTTTCTTCGTTTTCTCGCATAAACGTTTCTGGTAAGCCCGTTGTTTCTTTTCCAAAAAGGAAATAATGGTCCTCGCCATCATTATAATTGACCTCACTGTATGTTTGGTGAGCAAATTTGGTTACTAAATGCAAGTGTTTGCCTGCCACATGGGCTAAAAAGGCAGCCAAATCTTTATGATACGTAATATTTACATCATTCCAATAATCTAATCCGGCACGTTTTAAGTGTTTATCATCTGTTGAAAATCCTAAAGGTTCAATTAAATGCAACGGTGTATTCGTCGCTGCACATGTCCGTGCAATATTTCCAGTATTTGCTGGAATTTGTGGTTCAAATAAAACAATATGGTTCGTCAACTATCTTCAGCTCCTCAAATATCAATCGTGTTCATTTTAGCATAAATTCAAAATAAATAGCGCCCACAATACTTATTTTCAAAAAAAAACCGCATGACGCGATGATGTCAGGCGGCAGCTATTCTAACCAATAAAAAAAACGTACCGTCTCGGTGTCTAGCACGGCGAGTCGTTACGTTAGTGAAGGTCTCTTCACTAACTTTTATCAGAACAGGACCCTGATAAAAACCAATGAAAAAACAACTTGTAAGTAATATAACACCAATGTCACTTTATTGCAAGACTTTTTTAGGATTTTCTTCACAAAAAAGTCTATCTTTTACGACCTACTAACAAGCGGACGTCAATCGTGATTTTTTCCAATGGTCGCTGTTGTAGCTCGGCTTTAACTTCTTGAGAAACTTGCCACTCTAATGGCGACATTTCTAATAAATCCAACCGTCTTTCCTCCGGAATGTCAAAGCAATAAGTTATTCGTTCATCTACTTCTACTGCTAATTCCTCGGCAAAACGTTGGACTACTTTTTGATTGGAATAACTTTGTTTCTTTTCGTCATTGGGATAAAAAGCCGCTCGTAATTCCTTTAAATAATTCTCTTCAGGAATAATTTTAATCACAGTCCCGTCAGCTTTTAGTACTCGCCGAAATTCTTGATAATGTGAAGGAGAAAAAATATTCAAAATCGTATCAAGCCCTTCATTCGCAAATGGCAAATTCGTTAAATCCGCCACACACCAAAACGCATCAATTGGTTGATTACTTGCTAAATAGATTCCTTCCTTTGATAAATCAAACCCGATTTTCAGTCCAGATAAGCCTGCTTGACTTAACTCAGCTAGAAAACTCCCTTCACCACAACCAACATCGACTACTGTTTTATTTCGAGGAAGATAGTGCATAATTTTGTTTAAAACAGGTGCGTACATGCCACTTTGAATCATTTTTCCTCGAGAAGTAAACATTTTTTTATTATATTCTGTCTGAACGCCATGATTTAGAAAGTATAGCGTGCCTTTCTTGGATAAATCAAATTGATGCCTCTGTTGACAAATCAGACCAACCCCTTCTACATGCATTGGTTCATGACAAGTTGGACAGCGAAATACGGCTGCTTCTTTTTTCAATAATTGTTGTGCTCGTTCAATTTTCTTTAACATTTAAAACTCCTTACGTTCATCAAATGAACATTTTCTCTTATAAAAAGTTGCACTCTTTTTTTCAGGGCTATGGTAGTAAGCAGAATTATGGTACAATGCCTGTGAAGAAAAAGCAAGGAGCGATAAGAAATGATTAAAGAATTCTGTGCCGAAAATTTCACTAAGATTCCCCAAGCCATTCAAAAAGGTGCGAATCGCATCGAATTATGCGATAACTTAGCCGTAGGTGGAACGACGCCAAGTACTGGTGTTATTGAAGAAGTCTTAGCATACGCTGGCGAACATTCTGTACCAGTGATGACAATCATTCGTCCTCGTGGCGGCAATTTTGTCTATAATGATATTGAATTAAAAATTATGCATACCGATTTAATCGAAGCAAAGAAATTAGGAACCGACGGCATTGTTATTGGCTGTTTAACTGAGGACGGTTGGTTAGATGAAGAAGCTTTGGACTTATTCATTGAAACAGCTGAAGGCTTGCAAATCACTTTCCATATGGCTTTTGATGCCTTGTCGAAAGAAAACCAATTTAAGGCGATCGACTGGTTAGCTGAGCGTGGTGTGACGCGTATTTTAACTCATGGTGGGCCAGCTGGTACCCCTATCGAAGACAACTTTGATCATTTAAAAGAATTAATTGCCTACGCAGATCAACGGATTCTTATTTTACCAGGTGGCGGTATTTCCACAGAAAACGTTCAAACTGTGATGGACACTTTAAAAGTCACAGAAGTCCATGGCACAAAAATTGTTTAATTTCTTGTATCTAAAAAAGTGAGGTAGCCGTCGTAGCAACGGCTATCTCACTTTTTTGATTTCAAGCAAACCAACGAATCCTTTTACCTCAGTCTCATGATAAATAAGTGCAATTTTTTAAACAAAATAACGCATAAACATGCTGGCAATATTGAAATAAATTAATACACTGGTTAAATCACTTAAGGTAGTAATAAACGGACCACTGGCAACTGCGGGATCAAACCCTAATTTATCCATTAACATTGGGATTAAACTCCCTGCTAAATTCGCCACAGTAATTGCACAGAGCATTGCCATCCCAATCACAAATCCAAGCGGAAGATTATGTTGCCACACGCCAACCACAATCATAATGGTTAAACCTGTCACAGCCCCCGTCACTAGTCCCGTGAGCACTTCACTTAAGATTAAGCGACCAAAATTACTATCCTTTTCATCTTTCATAGCCAAACGGCGTACCGCGACCGCCAATGATTGTGTCCCGGCATTGCCGGCTGTTCCGGTAATTAAAGAAATAAAAACGGCTAAAATACTCGCTTCGCTAACTAAAGACTCATAATTACTGATTAACGAGGCCGTAGACATCCCTAAAAACAGCAGCGTAATTAACCAAGGTAATCGTTTAGAAGCGGCTTTTAAAGGGTTCTCACTAACTTCCTCAACGTCGACCCCGGCTAAACCAGAGTAATCGCTAGCGGCCTCATCATCAATAACATCAATAATATCATCAACTGTTACAATCCCCAACAAATGATCATCATAATCTGTAACTGGCACAGCCAAGAAGTCATAGTCACGAATTGTTTGCGCGACATCTTCTTGGTCATCGCCAACATGAACTGAAATAACCCGTTCATTCAAAATATCAGCAATCAAGGTATCATCATCATTAACAATTAAATCCCGCAACGAAATAACGCCGACTAAATGATTTTCTTGGTCGACTACGTAAACGTAATAGATTGTTTCTGCCATGTCCGCTTGATTCTTTAAGACGTACATCGCAGAACGCACTGTTTGATTCGCCACAATCGAAACAAATTCGGTGGTCATAATCGCCCCAGCAGTTTCATCTTCGTAATGAAGTAACTCTTTAATTTCGCCTGCTTCTTCACTACTTAACAAACTAAGATATTTCGCCTTTTGACTTTTATCTAACATATTTAGTAAATCCACCGCATTATCGGTATACATCTCAGCTAACATATCTGCTGCATAACTTGGGCGCATTTCAGCTAAATAATCTTTCATATTCTCATTATCTTCTTCGATAACATCAAACATATCCGCTAATTCTTTCGGAGATAGGTAATTGTATAAATGTTGTCGGTCTTTTTCATCTAACGATTGGTAAAATTGTCCTTGTTCATAAATGTGTAACGCTAAAAATAGCTCACGAAATTCGTTCATTTGTTGATTTTTTAGCGTTTCTAAAAGAAGGGCAAATTGCTCTTCCATTTCTTGGCCTTCATTCATCTTACACTTTCCCCTCCTGCCTCTTTATTATTATAACGTATCATCTACACTTTTCATATCCTCCGCTAGTGGGGAAATCAGATGAACCGTTTCTTTGGTAAAAGGATGAGTAAAAATCAGTTCCATGCAATGCAACGCTTGCCGCTCAATTCCTTGATCCATCTTTCCATGATACATCTCATCCCCTAACAATGAACAGCCAATTGCTTCAAAATGTACCCGAATTTGGTGTGTTCGTCCTGTATGAAGCTGAATGCGCACAGCTGCTGCTTGGGCTCCTCTTTTTGCGAGCCAATATTCTGTACTAGCAAATTGACCCGTTTCGATAACTTGACGTTTTAATAAAGAGGACAAGTCGCGCCCAATTGGCTTTTCAATCAATTGATGCTCGTTTAACTGCTCAATCGCTCCACCAACAAGAGCATAATAAATTTTTGTCACCTTTTTTTCTCGTAATTCTTGATCAATTAAAGCATGAGCAAAGCCGTGTTTCGCAAATAACATCAGCCCAGAAGTATCTCGATCTAAACGAGTCACGACATGAATAACTTGATTCACGTAATTTTGACGCTTGTAATAGCCCTTAACACGATTCGCCATCGTTCCTGAAGGATGATACTGAGCAGGTATCGAAGCAATGCCAGCGGGCTTATTAACTACTAAAAAATGATCATCTTCAAACACAATTTCAATCGGTTCATCATCTGTTAATAATGTCTCATGTTCCGCTTCATCTGGAATCGTCATTTTAACGACATCGCCAGTTTGTAAAGGATAGATGGCATTTTGAACGGTCCCATTCACTTGGATTTTACCACCTTGAAATTTCACCTTAGCTAATAACCCTTTTGAAACGCCTTGTTCCTTTAAAAAATATTTCACTTGTTGTGTTGTTTCTTTGTCATATGTCCATTGAAATTCCATCGTTTAATTAATCCTCACCAATAAAGGCATCTTTCACTCGATGCCAGAAATGCATGTGCCGATAAGAGGCAAAATGAATCCGTTCGTCTGCAATTCGATAGCAGACAGAAGCGATATTTTCTTGATAAATATCTAATTGGTCCACCGTGACAAAATAATCATCGCTTTCCTGTAATTTAATCTCCAGCCACTCCGTATGTGCGATTACAATCGGTGAACCCAATGTTCGAAAGACACGATTGTTTAAGGAGGCGATTTCGGTTAACTGAAACGCATTAATGCTAGGATGCAAAACAGCTCCACCAATACTTTTATTATACGCAGTAGAGCCGGTTGGGGTCGAAATCGACAACCCGTCACCACGAAATCGTTCAAACAGTTCGTCTTTAATAAACACATCGCCCACCATCGTCCGGTTTCCTCGTTTAATTGTCGATTCATTTAATGCTAAAAAATGTTTATCTGGTTTCCCATCTCTAAACCGAATCCGCACATCTAATAATGGATAACTCGTACTTTTTTCACGATGAATACACAAACTCTCAACTAGTTCTTTTAATTCATAATCACGCCAATCTGTATAGAAACCCAAGTGTCCGGTATGTACACCTAAGAAACTTACTTCGTTTAACAGATGATTAAATCGATGAAAAGCGGAAAGAAGCGTACCATCTCCGCCGACTGAAATCACAATTTCAGGTTGACGATTGTCTATTTGAATTTGGTTTTGCTCTAATAGTGTTGTCAGTTGTTTTGTGACTTGTTTCGATTTTTCTTCCGAGTTATGAACAATCGCCACTTTCATAAGCAGACTCCTTTACTGATTTTCTGGTGTTTCGTTTTTAATTTGCTTATAGTATTCGTTTTCTAGCAATCCACGGCCATGAGAGAAGTAATGTTGTGCTTCTTGAATTTCTTCACGAATAGATGACATTTCTTCATCTAATAAATAGGCTGCCTCTGCCGCTCGCTGAAGGCGTTCTTTCATTTCTTCAGGAAAGACACCTTGATATTTATAATTCAAAGAATGTTCAATCGTTGCCCAAAAATTCATGGAGAGTGTCCGAATTTGGATTTCGGCCAAAATAATCTTTTCCCCGGTGACTAATTGCACAGGGTATTCCACCACCACATGGTACGAACGATAGCCACTTTCTTTTTTATTTTCAATGTAGTCCCGTTCTTCCACAATTTTTAAGTCTTTACGATTTCTTAAAAGTGCGACTACCTGGTAAATGTCTTCCACAAATTGGCACATAATCCGCAAACCAGCAATGTCTTGCATTTCTTCTTCAATCCGATTTAAAGGAATATGCCGAATAGCCGTCTTGGTCAAAATACTATCTACTGGTTTCACACGTCCTGTAACGAATTCAATTGGTATGTGTTTATCTTGCTCCCGAAATTGTTTACGAATACCTCGTAGTTTTACTTTTAATTCGCTGACCGCCTGTTCATATGGCGCTAAAAACAGCTCCCACTCTCGTTCCATGGTAGATCCCTCAATTTCCTTGAATTTCATTCACTGATTATTTTACCACAGTCCTCCCTAAAATAGGGTGTTATTCGCTATTTGATTTCCAAACGCCTTTCATTAGAAAAAATTTTCACAGAGAAGACCACTTTTCTTGACGGAAACCTATATAATATGTGAAAATTGGAGTGATTTAAGAAAGAGAGAGAACCCCATGAGTGAGCACTTAGAAATTGAATTTAAAACATTAGTTAGTCCGCAAGATTTCAAACGATTAATCGACCATTTTGCTATTCAAAAAACGGACTTTTTTACGCAAACAAATCATTATTTTGATACGGACGATTTTCAATTAAAAGCACAACGAATGGGCTTAAGAATTCGCGTATTAGCAGATCGTGGTGAGTTAACCTTAAAAGTTCCTGCGCCAGAAGGATTATTAGAAATCAATGACCCTTTATCGCTTGAGACGGCGAACCACTTTATCAAAAGGAATCAACTCCCTACTGAGGGGGCTGTGGCGAAGAAATTACAAGAATTAGGTATTGAAATCGCCTCGATCCATTTAATTGGTTCATTAAAAACAGCACGTGCAGAAAAACAAATTCCTCAAGGACTACTTGCGTTAGACGAAAGTTGGTATAACCAACAGCACGATTTTGAATTAGAGTTAGAAGTTACTGAAGCTGAAAGCGGCAAGCAAGCGTTTCAAACATTAATGGCTGATTTGAACATTCCCATTACGCTTGCACCTAACAAGATTCAACGCATGATGCGGACCACTGCCCCTTAGTATTCGAAGCACTGACGTTCTGGCACCTGTATTTGAAAAAGCATGGCATTGGAGGAAGTATGAATGGTTGAAATTTATTTGTTCGTCAATCCTTTAGGCGGCGTCTGTTTAGAAATTGAAAAAGAAATTATACAATTGTCTGTTAACGACAAGAAGAAAATACAATTGCGCTTTATTTCTTTATTAAACATGAAAACGATCAATGAATTTTTGAGTCGTCAACATATTCCGATTAATGACATTAAACGACGGAATCGAATTTTTGAAGATTTATACTCAGCCGCTCTTGACTATAAAGCAGCACAGTTACAAGGCCGAAAAAAAGGCCGACAATTGTTGATTGGCCTACAAAAAGCAGTAGCTGAAGACGGTCTAGCTTACTCTCCTGAGTTATCAGAAGAACTACTTCTAGCGGCCGGCGGGGATATTGATATGTATCGTAAAGACCGACAATCAGATTTTGTCAAAGAATCTTTCCAAACCGACCAAAAAGTTGCTCGAGAAATGGGGATTAAACAACATCCTACCGCAGTCGTTTACAACTATACTTGCAAGAACGATTTCGGCATTTTAGTCGAAAATTTTGAAAACATGGATGAAATTAAACAACTTTGTCGTGTCCATCCACATAACGAACCGTTGCTGGACCAAGGTGACGCAACCTTTGAATTTAAACGTCGCTCCAATTATCATTTTCCAAATGGACATTTACATTTATTATAAAAAAGATGCTGCGAGAAAAGCGGTTAACTGATTATCTTAAGAGTTAAAAAGTGGGCTATAAGTCATTTCGACTTATAGCCCACTTTTTTGTCTATAATTTTTCAACCAAAGCTTCTAATTCCGTTAAACGTTCTTCAAAAACTTTCATTGCATCTTCGATATACGCGGCTTGCGTCATATCCACGCCCGCTTTTTTCATCACTTCAATTGGGAAGTCACTACTTCCTGCTTTCAAGTAGTTAAGATAGTTCTCTAAAGCTCCCTCTTCTTCAGCTAAAATATGTTTAGACAATGCCGAAGCGGCTGAGAAGCCAGTTGCATATTGATAAACATAGTAATTGTAATAAAAATGGGGAATTCTCGCCCATTCGTAACTGATTTCTTCGTCTCTAACTACTTCTGGTCCATAATATTTAGCATTGAGCTCGCCATAATACTCACTCAAATATTCACTCGTTAATGGCGTGCCTTTAGCATCTTCCGTGTGAATAAAATGTTCAAATTCCGCAAATTGCGTTTGACGGAAAATGGTTCCCTTAAAGCCGTCTAAATAGTGATTTAAGACATACGCACGTACTTTAGGATCTGTTTCTGTTTGTAATAAATATTCTGTTAAAATATTTTCATTTGTGGTTGAAGCAATCTCAGCTAAGAAAATTGAATAGTCGCCATAAACATACGGCTGATTATTTCTTGTATAGTAACTATGAACACTATGGCCCATCTCATGGACTAATGTAAATAGTTGATCCAAACTATCATGCCAATTCATTAAAATGTATGGGGCTGTATCATAAGCTCCTGAAGAATATGCGCCGCTTCGTTTTCCTTGATTTTCAATCACATCAATCCAACGACTTGAAAAAGCTTCTTTAACAATAGATAAATAGTCTTCACCTAGTGGTTTTAAAGCCTCAATTGCTTTTTCTTTTGCTTCTTCATAGCTGTAACGAATTGGTGCTTCACCTAGCAAAGGCGCATACAAGTCGTACATGTGTAATTCTTCTACGTTTAATAATTTTTTTCTTAATTTTACATAACGATGTAGCAAAGGTAAATGTTTATTTACTACAGCTACTAATGTTTCGTGAACACTTTCAGGGATATGATTACTTGCTAAAGAGGCTGCCCGAGCAGAATCATAATTTCTAATTTTTGCTTTATAATTATGCGTTTTAACATGTGCACCTAAAGTTGAGGCTAATGTATTTCTAAATTGTTTGTACACTTTGTACAACCCTTTAAATGCTGCTTCACGAACAGATGGATCGACACTCTCCATTAATTGACCATAAACGCCATGAGAAAGTTGAATCGTTTCGCCTTCAGCATTTTGCACAGTTGGAAATTCTAAATCTGCATTATTTAAAATTGAAAATGTATTACTTGAGGCACCAAAAATTTCACTAGCCCCCGCCAGTAAAGCTTCTTGTTCCATCGATAAAACATGGGGACGTTCATCTAAAATATTTTGAATATAGTGACGATAAACAGCTAATTTCGGCTGCTCTTCAAAATATCCCCAAATTTGTTCATCACTTAATGTTAAAACCTCTGGGTCAAACCAAGAAACAGCTTCACTAACTTGTGCATATAAAGAACTAGCTCTGGCATATAAAGCTTGGTAAGCTGTATTTGTAGTGTCTTGATCATTTTTTAAATGAGAATAGACATATAATGTTTCCACTTTTCGATAGACATCTAAAACGTATTCTAACGCAGCTAGAAAAGCTTCTGCGCCATTCCCTAAGGTACCTTTAAATGACTCTGCTTGATTTAGCTCCTCTGTCAACTGATTATACGCAACATCAAAAGCAGCATCATCTTTAAAAATTTTGGTTAAATCCCAAGTCAATGGAGTTGGAACTTCATCACGTGTTGGTAATTGTTTAATTTCGCTCATAGTTTACTCTCCTTTAAGAAACGTTTTACTCATTATACTATCATAATTTAACACGTGTGACTAAAAAAATGTTGTTTTTTCACTTTTTTTAGCCAATGAACGAGCTTTTCAGGATCTTCTCTTAGGAAAATACTAGTTATTAGGTACTTATTGTTTACTTTAATTAACACATAACATTCTTGTAACCAGCTCAATAAGCTATTCCCCACGATTTTAAAAAGCTTTTTTAAGCCAATATTCGGCAGTGGTTGCCAAATAAAGTTCCCTTCTTCCAAAAAACTAGCTTCCAAGATACGCCATAGTTCCTGTTTGGTCACTAAACGCCCTTCTTTGGTTTTTAGTGCTTCCCAAACAAGCATTTTTAAATGAATATCTTCTTCAGAAGAAGGTAATAGCTTCAATCCAGGATAGTAAAACCAAGGAGGTAACTGGAGAAGGTGACAACCTTTCGTGTATAAAAAGCTTTGTGTTCTAAGCAACTGAGCATTTCTGTAACCAAGTTGTTGAGTCAATTTTTGATAATAATCATGCATCAATTGACCAGTATGCTGTCTACCTGGCAGTAAATTTAAATTAGCAGTCGGTAGTTGGATGATTTCTAGTAATTTTTTTTCGTAAAAATCCCATGATTGTTTTCTTCTATAAAATTGTTGACATTGACTCTCTTCAATATGACAAAGTAACTCTATTCGTTCTTGTTTCTTATTGGCCGTCCATAAATAAAACCCCAAGGACTCCGAAAAGTAAAGAAATTGTTTCGTTAATTGCGTGAGCTTGTCTTTAGGCACTAATCGTTCACCTAAAATCCAAACAACTTGATAGCCATGAGTTTGATAAGTCTCCGTCCGTTCCACCAAACGTTTAATTGGCAATGGACTACATTGAATTTCAATGGCTATCTTCCCAATGAGTAAATCTGGGCGTTGCTTCAAGGTGGGTAAGTATGCCTCAACTTGAAAGGACAGCTTTTCGCGTAAACACTTTTCCGCAAAAAGCTGCTTCAAGCGGAGGTGTTCTTCTGTTTCAGCTTCTGCTTCGTACCAACAACTATTCTTTTTACGATGAGCAAAATGGGGTATTTTAATGGGGCCTGCCTTCAAAATGACCGATTGATGACACATTGGACACACAAAAGCTTGTTCGCTTCGTATCTGTGCTAATTCATCAATCGAGCAATCGATTAAAGAAAATAATTCTTGGTTGTCTGCCGTTAAAGCTGTTAACATGATTTTCACCTCTCATAAATAAACTACGCAAAGTTTCTTAATTTTCATCAAAAAAAAAGCAAAAACTCGAAAGTTTTTGCTTTTTTGCTTAATCATTAAAGTAATAACGTGTTAATTCCAGCGCACTGCGTTCCATAATACAAGTGCCATATTCGACTAAAGTATCCTGAGTGACAGTTGTTTTATGAGCAAATTCTAAAATCTGTGCAATTTCATTGTCAACATTTGTTTTTTCTAATTCATCGGTTAAGAACAAAACTTGTAAGTAATAACGATCGTTGTACGTGTATAAGTTAGTCAAAACAGATTGCATGAAGACTTCTTTGGATAATTGGATCATCGCTTCAAAATTATCTAATTCAAAGATTACATTTCTGTTTGTTTCATCTGTGGCTTCCATCTCATCAAGTTCATCGGCGGCTGCTTTGTCTGCTTCAATTTGTTTGCGAATTAATTCGCTAACATCTGCATTGACTTCGCTCAGACCTTCTAAGGAAGACAAGTCGTCCATAGCGACATTTTTACTAATAAACAGTTCTAAGCCATCATTTTTAGGCAAGACTTGGAAAGTGACTGCTTCACTACCTTGGAATTCATCTTCGACATCAACTTCTTCTAAAATACTATAAAAGAAATTTTCAACATCTTTGTGGTTTCCTAGTAAGTCAAGAAAAGTAATCCCTCTATCCGCCAGGTCTTCGTTGCCAATTAACACACGAATCGTATTTTCATTAATATGTTCCATTTCCATAGCGCTACACCTCTCTTTGCTTCAATCAGGAAACTTCTTACGTTCATTGTAGCGAAAACTACACAAAAGTAAAGTGGAAAGTCTGTAAATCCTCGAAAACTAGCGAACGTTTTATAAACTTTGAACTTTTTTAACGATTAGTTTTTCGCTCCTTCTACCTCTTCATCTTAACGCAGTCTCTCCAAAAAAGATACTATTTTTCCTTGACCACGTTCTGCCAAATCAAATGAATACAAGTTCTAAATATGTATTAAAAAGCCAGAGATAAAAATCCCTGGCCCTAAATTCATATGAATCGTTCTTTATTACAATTAACAAATAAAGAACAAAATTTTATATTTTTTATAAACCTGCCATTAATTGTGCTTGGCGCAATTCCAGTTGTCGAACATCTCTTGGTAAGAATCGACGAATTTCATCTTCGTTAAAACCGACTTGTAATCTTTTCTCATCAATCATAATTGGCCGACGCAACAATCCAGGGTTTTCTTGAACCAACTCTAATAAATCTTGAAGTGGAAGCTCGTCCAAATCCATATTTAATTTTTGGAAAACTTTAGAGCGAGTAGAGATAATCTCTTCTGTTCCATCTTCTGTCATGATTAAAATTGCTTTTAATTCCTCAATATTTAAAGGTTCAGAAAAAATATTTCTTTCTTTAAAAGGAATTTCGTGCTCTTGCAACCAGGCTCTAGCCTTACGACATGACGTGCAACTCGGGGAAGTATAAAGTGTCAACATTGTGCATCACTCCTTTTCGCGAATCATCGCGTTTCTGAAACAGGGAACTGTACTGTTCCTCTATTTAAAACCAGTATACCTAATTTCTAATAAAAATACTAGGGGTTTTTAAACATTTTTTATTAACTTTGTTTATTTTTCCTTCATTACATCCGTGTAAAATTAGGGTTAATTTTTATGAAATTTTATGGATATTCGTTATGATTCTGTAAAAAAGTAATACAGTTTTCTATTTTTATGGTTGCTGTTATAATTTACTTCTCTTGGTGATTTTTCAAGAAGTTCCCATGTATTTTTTTCTAATAAAATGTATAATAGAACTATTCACTATCTTAAGTCTAAAGTCAGGTGGTTATTTAATGAAAACAATTTTTTCTGGTATTCAGCCCAGTGGTACTCCGACAATCGGAAATTACATTGGTGCAATGAAACAATTTATCGAATTACAAAATGAATACAATTGTTATTTTTGTATTGTAGATGAACATGCCATTACCGTTCCCCAAGAACCGCAAAAGCTACGCCAGCAAATTCGTAGCTTAGCAGCTCTTTACCTAGCGGTTGGTTTAGACCCACAAAAAGCAACAATTTTCATACAGTCTGAAGTGAGTGCCCATGCAGAAGCTGGTTGGATCATTCAGTGCAATACTTCTATTGGTGAGTTAGAGCGAATGACACAATTTAAAGATAAATCTCAAAAAAATGGTCGTGCTGGCGTAAGCGCTGGTCTTTTAACATACCCTCCATTAATGGTTGGTGATATCGTGTTGTACAACGCTGACTTAGTGCCAGTCGGAGATGATCAAAAACAACATTTAGAATTAACACGTGATTTTGTGGAACGCTTCAACAAACGTTACGCCCAAAAAAATCAAGAAATTTTAACGATGCCTGAAGTAAAAATCGCTGAGCAAGGTAGTCGAATTATGAGCTTACAAGAACCAACGAAAAAGATGAGTAAGTCTGATACAAATGTGAAGGGCTTTATTTCAATGCTTGATGAGCCAGCAGTGATTCGCAAAAAAATACGCTCTGCTGTAACTGATTCAACTGGTGTAATTGAATATAATAAAGAAGAAAAACCTGGCATTACTAACTTACTAAATATTTATTCTGCTGCGACAGGTCAAACTGTTGAGGAGCTTGTTCAAGCTTACGAAGGCAAAGGCTATGGAGACTTCAAAGCAGATTTAGCAGAAGCAGTGGTTGCCTTATTAGAACCTATTCAAGTGCGCTACCAAGAGCTTCTAGCTTCAGAAGAATTAGATATGATTTTAGATGAGGGCGCAGAAAACGCTCGCCAGGTAGCCAACAAAACACTTCAACGAATGAAAAATGCTGTTGGTTTGGGAAGAAAAGTTCGGCGCTAACTAAACAAAAAAAAAAACCGCGAATTTTTATTCGCGGTTTTTTTTATGTTCTAAATTGAGCATCGTACAAGCGACGATAGTGTCCTCTTTGCGCGTACAAAGTTTCATGTGTTCCATCTTCTAAAATTCCTTGGTCACTAACCACGATTATTCGATCAGCATGTTTAATCGTTGCCAGTCTGTGGGCAATAATTAATGTTGTTCGCCCGTCAGCTAACGAGTTTAATGACTCTTGAATCACTTGCTCTGTTTCTGTATCTAATGCAGAAGTCGCTTCATCTAGAATTAAAATCGGCGGGTTCTTCAAGAACATTCGCGCAATTGCCACTCGTTGCTTTTGACCGCCCGATAATTTCACGCCACGTTCGCCAATAATTGTGTCCAAGCCATCTGGCATTAGCTGAATTACATGTTCTAAATGTGCTAATTTCACCGCTTGCTGAATGTCTATTTCTGTAGCATTTAAATTCCCATAAGCAATATTTTCTCGTAATGTTCCAGGGAATAAAAACACATCTTGTTGAACAATTCCAATTTGCTTACGTAATGAAGCCAAGGTCATTTGCTGGATATTTCTACCATCAATCGTAATTTCACCACTACTGACTTCATAAAAACGAGGCAACAGATTACACAAGGTCGTTTTTCCTGAACCACTTTGTCCAACGAAAGCAACGGTTTCACCAGGTTGAATTTTTAAATTGATATGGTCTAAAACTTTTGTGCCATCTTCATAAGCAAATGAAACATCTTTATAGGCAATCATTCCTTCTAAATGCGAAACAGCAACAGCTCCTGGCAAATCTTTGATGGCCGGTTGTTTGTCCATTTCTTCCGTAAAACGTTTAAAACCAGCAAATCCTTTGGGATAACTTTCAATCATATTATTGACTTTTTCAATCGGCCGAATAAAAATATTGGCTAATAAAATAAATCCTACAAACTGACCTTCTGTAATTTCTCCTTTAATTGTATAATACGCACCAAAAATTAATGAAAATAAATTTATCAGACGAATTAATAAGTAATTATAGGCGGAACTGACACCCATCACCTTATAAAAATATAATTTCGATTTTCGATACATTTGATTTAAATAATTAAACTGTTTTCGTTCAAATGGTTCATTTGCAAAAGATTGCGTGACACGTATCCCACTTACTGACGCTTCAATCCCAGCATTAAATTCACCTAAATTATCGTAAATATCCGTATTCGCTTTTGTCATTTTTTTATTAAAATAGCCTAGCGCAATCGTGATAAATGGCAATAAAATAAACGTAGCGATGGCTAATTTCACGTGAATGGTTAACATTAATAAAAAAGAACCTGCTAACGTCATAATCGTAATAAAGACGTCTTCTGGACCATGATGCGCCACTTCCGAAATTTCAAAAAGATCAGTGGTCAAACGGCTCATTAATTTCCCTGTTTTTTGATTATCATAATACTCAAACGGTTGTGTTTGAAGATGCTGATATAATTCTTCACGCATATCTGTTTCAATATTCACGCCTAACATATGACCAAAATAAACCACAATAAATTGTAAAAACGTATTGATTATATAAAATGCAAATAAGCCCGCACTAGCTAATGCAATGAGGCGAAAATCTCCTTTTGGCATAATCTTATCAATTACTTGGTTGACTGCTACTGGAAAAGCCAACTCTAACAGCCCCGCAAAAACGGCACACCCAAAATCCAAAATAAATAATCGACGATAAGGTCGATAATACCCAAAAAAACGCTTTAACATAACTCCTTAACTCTCCCCCCTTCATTCTCACTCATTATACGGAAAAAGACGGTCTCTTGCAAAATTCTAACTTCTATCAGAACGCATGTTATTTAAGTAACTTTGACTCAAAATCATTTTCACAAACTTTTCATTATCAGAATATTTTTTCATTTATCGTTTCCATTTTTTCGGTAAAAATAACTATAATTGTCTTTTCCCGCAAGGCTTTGATTTCTGCGAAAAACCTTGAAATACAGTGAAAAATACTCTATTTATTTGTGAAAATATCAGCTACAATATAACATATGAAAAGTTTTGTAAAAAAGTTAAGAGGTGCACTTGTTAAATGAGAACCATTGTTTTTGATGTTGATGACACGCTGTACGATCAGCAACAACCCTTTCGAAATGCGATGACTAAAATTTTCCCGAACGTTGCGACAGAGGATATGCATGAATTGTATCTTCGTTTTAGACACCACAGCGATGAAACGTTTCCGAAAGTTTTAGCCAATGAATGGTCCCTAGATTTCATGCGGTTTTTCCGGATGAATGAAACATTAAAGGATCTAAACTATCCAGGAATTTCACAAGAAGAAGGAAAAATTTTCCAACAAGTTTATGAAGAAGAATTGGATAATATTACGATGCATCCAGAAGTTACTAAGCTTCTTGATACTTTACAAGAAAAGGAAATTCCGATGGGGATTATTACAAATGGTCCAACAGACCATCAATTTAAAAAAGTTAAACAATTGAATCTTGAAAAATGGGTTCCAAGCCAAAATATCATTATTTCTCAAAGTACGGGTTTTCAAAAACCTGAAAAGGAAATTTTTGATTTAGCCTGTAATCAATTTTGTATGGAACCTGAACATACTTTATATGTTGGTGATAGTTATGACAATGATATTGTAGGCGCACGTAATGGTGGCTGGCATTCTCTTTGGTTTAACCACCGCTCTCGTGAACTACCAAGTTGCCAACCTGCATCACACCTTGCAGAAGTCACTTGTTTCACTGAACTTTGTCCGACTGTGGAGAAATTATTTAATCTTTAAAAATAAAAAAGCCTAACTACGCTTCAAATTTGAAATGTAGTTAGGTTTTTTTCTATTCTCCAATGCTTAAAATTGTGCGAATATCTTCTTCCGTCATTTTCGCTAATTGCTCTTCATTTCCTTGAATCACTTTTTGGAACAGCTCGCGTTTCTCTTGCTGTAAGGAATTCATTTTTTCTTCAACCGTTCCTTCTGCAATCATCCGCCACACTTCAACAACCTTTTTTTGTCCCATGCGGTGCGCCCGACCAGCCGCTTGTTCTTCGACTGCGGGATTCCACCATAAATCGTATAAAATAACTGTATCTGCACCAGTTAAATTTAGTCCGGTTCCCCCTGCTTTCAATGAAATTAAAAAGACATCTTTTTCTCCTTCATTGAAGGCATTCGCCATCGTTAACCGATCTTGGGGCTTCGTACTTCCTCGTAAATAGAACGTCTCTAAACCTAATTCATTCAATTCTTTTTCTAAGATAGAAAGCATGCTTGTGAACTGAGAAAATAATAGAACACGACGATTGTTTTCTTTTGCAGCCACTAAAAAGTCTTTGACTTGTTCCACTTTGCCAGAACCTCCCGTGTAATCCTCAATAAACAAACGCGGATCGCAACAGATTTGTCGTAAACGGGTCAAGCCTGCTAAAATACTCATACGATTTTTCTTGAAGGTTGCCTGATCCATTTGACTAACATCTGCTTGCATTTGTTTTAGATAGGCCAAATAAACCGTTTTTTGTTCTTCTGTTAAGACACTGTACATATTATTTTCAATTTTTTCTGGTAAGTCTGCGAGCACCGTTTTCTTGTCTCGTCGTAAAATGAATGGTTGAATCATTTTGGCAATTTCTTCCGGCTTAATTTCTCGAAAGGCTTTTTTGCCTGGGAACAATCCCGGTAAGATCATTTGGAAAATTGACCACAGTTCATCTAAATTATTTTCAATTGGTGTGCCACTTAATGCAAAACGTTGCGGTACTTTTAAACTTTTTAAGGCTTGCGCCGTTTTGGTCCCACTATTTTTAACCATTTGAGCCTCATCTAGAATCAAATAGCCGACACGCATTTCCTGATAAAGCTGAACATCTTGTCGCATACTTGCATAAGAAGTAATCAGAATATCTTCAGTGCTATTTTGTAAAAGCGCTGCTCGTTCTTGGCGGTTGCCAGAAACCACTTGAACATTTAAGGTTGGCGCAAAACGTTTGACTTCGGCTAACCAGTTATAGGTTAAACTTGCAGGTGCGACAATCAAAGCTGTCCCTTTCAAGCGCTCTTCTTCTTTTTCCGAAAGTAAATAGGTAATGGTTTGCAGTGTCTTCCCTAAACCCATTTCATCAGCTAAAATACCGCCAAATTGATAATGGCTAAGCATTTTCAGCCATTTATACCCTGTTTCTTGATAATGGCGTAACGTTGCTTGTAAGGTTTTGGGGACTTGCGCTTCAAAGTTTTCTGGATGCGTTAAATCCGTGACCATTTTTTTAAAGGAATCTGAAAAATGTGCCCGCTCGTTGTCTTCTAATAAACTTTCGATCATGAGACCTTGATTTTTGGGCACATGAATGACATTGTCTTCTTGATGCATATTTTTTCGCAGCTTCGTTAAAATTGCACTTGTATGGAAAAATTCCTCTGAGTCAAAAGCAAGAATTTCACCACTTTTTAACGTATAAAAAGCATCATTACGTAGCAGACTAGTCAAGACTGCATCGATTTCGGTTTCATCAATGCCAGTGACATCAAACCGAATATCTAACCAAGAATCCCCTTCCGCAACTTCAATCGTTGGTTGATGATGCTGGGCATCTAAATACAATTCCCGTAATTTCCGTCCCATCCGAACTTCTCCTAATTGACGGAAAGCTGGAACCTCGGCTTTAAAGAAATAATACAAGGACTCTCCAGCAGGTAAGACTTTTTCAAAGCCTGTGGTTGTTTGCTGATAGGAAAACTGTTGAAATTGCTGTTTAATTGCTGTTTCTTTTGCTTTATCTCGAACGATTTCTTGATTAACTTCAGGTAATTGAGCATATTTCGGGTTTGTCGAGAAAATGACTTCTCCATAGTGATAGTCAATCCGAGCGTTAATCCGACCTTTAATTTTCTTAAAAATAAAGACTGCTTTTAAAGGATGATGGACGACTAATTCTTCAACTGATTCTTCAACAGACACTCGACCAATTTTTTCCAATAATGGTAACACTTCACTAAATAAATCAGAAACTGTTTCTTTTTCATAAATAATTGACGGCTCTTCCAAGCGTTTCATTAATTGAAGTAACGTGGTGTAGATGGCTTCCTGCTCTTCTGTTAGTAAATAAACCGTTTGATCCGCAATCGCCCAGTGATAGTGGGCTAGAAACGTTGTAATAGGATTCTGAATAGTTAATTTGAAGCTTTGTTCCTCGGTTTTTTGCACTGTAAACGTAAGTGGCAAACTGGTTTCTTTGAACGTTAGATAGCGATACTTATGAGTTTGATTGATCAATATAAACTGACCCGTTCGATTCATTTTTTCAACTAACGATTGACTGCGATCAATTGGTAATAATAGATAACGTTTGTCGATTTTCCCTTTAACTTGAATACCGTTTGCACCTAATAATTGGCTGGTATGATAAATTGCCGCAAGTTCTGTTAAAATTTCTTGAATCTCCATTGAAAAAGAATCATGTAGCAAAGTAAATTGGTGTTGTTTATTCACCATAAAAGTCATTTCTTTTTCATATGCTTGTAAAAAATCACCAATATTTTTCACAATATATGTTTTAGGTTTGGTGCCTTCCAAACCAATTTTTAAAGAAAGACCAATCGTTGATAATTCTGGATAGTAATTATTCGTTTCAATCACATCTAAATGAAATTCTAAACGTAAAGGCTGCAAGGGAACTTCGGCAGAAGGTTTGCTTAATTTGGCAAAGCCTTTTGTAAACATTTCAGCTGTTGATCGATTTGTTTTCTCAAAACTGACTGTTTGATTCGCTTGAATAATTCTTGACACGCCTCGTTGTTTCAGTGCCAGTTCAACTGCCACTGTATGCTTGCAATAGCCATGTTCCATCCAATATTGACATTCACAAACATCTTGTTCTTTGGCGGTACCATCCAATTCAACAAGATAAAGTTCTTCCCCTAAAACCTCAGACAACCAGATCCTTTTTTCTGGATTTTGAACGATAGATAAGACCCGGCCTTCTTGCATATATTCGCGCCCTTGTTCAACGATTCGCTCTGGAATACTCCATTTCATCGACTCACCTCCTCTTCTACTAAGCTAGCTGATAGTGAACGGTACTTTGACCATTCCCATTGCTTTTTATTTGTAATTGTTGTGGAATTCGTGCTTTTAATTCGCCAATATGACTAATAATCCCAATCATGCGGCCTTCATTTTCAATCGTTTCTAACGCCTCCATTGCCATTTCCAATGCTTCTTCATCTAAGGAACCAAAGCCTTCATCAATAAACAACGCATCAATTAAGACTCCGCCTGCTTGTTCTTGAATCACTTCTGCTAAAGAAAGTGCCAAAGCTAACGCTGCTATAAAACTTTCCCCGCCTGATAACGTGTGAGCGCTGCGCACCGTCCCTGAATTGTCATCATAAATATTGATTTCTAGCCCCGTTTGATTCCGATAACTGCCTGCTTCGTGATTCAATTCAAATTGATAACGACTATTGGTCAGGCGGTCTAAACGCTGATTAGCGACTGTCAGCACTCTTTCTAAATACGTTTGTAACATATACCGTTCAAAACTAATTTTTTTAGGATTATTGCCATTCACCGTATCTGCCAACTGTTGTAGTGCAGCAACTTCCTCAAACTTGTCTTCAATTGTTGTTCTTTGCGCATTAATTTCTTGAACCAACTGTTGGTTGTTCAGCATTTTTTCATGCAGTTGATAGTATTTTTTTTCTTGTTCTTCAATTTGTTGTGTTATTTGTTCAATTTCTGTGGTGATTAAAGATAATTCTGGGAACGTATCACTAGATAATTTTTTCTCAATTTCAGCGAGTTGGATAGTCAGTTGGGTTTGCTCTTGTTCAAATAAAGAAATTTGTTCTTGCTGACTTTCTAGTGTCGGTACCTCTTTCAACCACTCCGTCAATTGGTCCTCTGTCACTCCTTGTTCCGTTAAAATTGCGTTTAACTGACTCTCAAGTTGCGCGACTGTTTGTTGAAGTGTTTGTTGTTCTTTCTCCAAATGCGTCAAGGTACTTTCAAGGATCATTTCTTCTTTCTTCAAGGTTTCTCCTTGTGTCGTCACGTTTTCTTTTTGACGTTCAAATGCAGAGAGTTCTTCTTGAAGCAAAGTTTGTTGTTTGGTCATTTCTTCGTATGTGACGGTTGCATCCAATAATTGGCTAGCAATCATTTGCTGCTGGATAGTGATTCTTTCCAGACTTTGTTGCATTGTTTCTACTTGTTGTCGGAGCACTTCAAAGCGTTGGGAATTTTCAGCTACTTGTTCTTCTAGTTCCGCTAGATGGTCCTTTTCGACTGAAATTTCCGTTAGTTTTTGTGCTATTCGTTGTTTTTCTTTAGCTAATTGCGACTCAACTTCCGCAATTTCTGCAGGTGTTACTTGTGAAAAAGTTAGTCCTGTTAACGGCAACTGCAAGTCAGCAAACTGGGCTGCTAATTGTTCTTGTTCCTCAGTATACGCAGCTTCCTGTTCTTGTAATTGGCTTTCTTTCTGTTGCTTTTCCGCCCCTAATGCAGAGAGCGTTTCAGTAAATCGTTGAACCGTTTTTTCAACTTCCGTTAATTCCCGTTCCGCTTGATCAATCTCTTCTAGGGAAACTTCTTGATGAGTTTGTTGCTTTGGATGTTCTAAAGAGCCACAAACTGGGCAAGGTGCCCCCTCTTCAAGTAACAAGCTTAATCGTTGGATTTGTAAAGAGGCCCATTGACTTTTCTTTGTCTGCAACTTCGCTTCTTCGGCGCTTTTTTGTTGCTGTTCAACTGCAAACCGTTGTGTCAACTCGTGCAATTCCGCTTGGTTTTGACTAATTTTTTGCCAAGCTTTTTGATTTTTTTGCCAACGTTCTACAAAATTTTGCCAATGATCTGCTACACTAGAACATTCAAAATTTGCTTTTTCAAGTGTTCCTTCTTGTTCAATAAATTGTTTGGCTGTCGCCACTTTATCCTCTAATGTTATTTTTTCCTGTTGGCAAGATTCATACTCTTCTTGAATGGCTTGATAATTGGCTTGCTCTGCTATTTTTCGTTGGGCTAACTGTTCATATTCTTGGTATTGTGGTAATTGACGTTGAATCGTTTGAAGACGTTCTTGTTTTTCAGCAATCAATGGTTGTTGTTCTTCCAACTCACTCATGATTGCTTGCCAATCCGTCAATGCTTGTTGCGTTTCCATGAGAGCTTGTTGTTTGGACTTTGTTTCTTGCTCTTTTTGTTGTTTTTCGCTTCGTTTTTCAAAGACTTTTTCAGCTAAAGATTGCTGTTTTTGGCTCCATTTTAATTGCTGAATCTGTTCCTTTAGCCGCTCAATGACGGTTTCCTGTTCAGCTTGTTTTGCTTTCTTTTCCAGTAATTCTTCTTTTTGCTGTTGCAAGTTTTGCCGTTCTTCAATAGCATAACGAACTTGCTCTTTTGCTTGTTTGGCTTGTTTTAAGGTTGCAATTTGTTCTCTTTCAACTAATAGTTGTTGCTGAGCCTCTTGTTGTTGGCTTTCTAATAATTGAAGTTTTTCAAAAAGTGTCATTGTCGGTTCAGGTTCTTCTGACCAATGCAACTGTTCTGTTTTCAGTTCAATTTTTTGCTGGGTTTCTTGAATCTCTTGATTGGCAATTTTTAAGCGTTCTTTTAAATTTTCGCTGAACAACTGATACAATTCTGTTCCGAATAAATTACGCAAAACCTTTTCTTTTTCATCACTTTTAGCAATTAAAAAAGTCCGAAACTCTCCTTGTGGTAACAATACAATTTGAGCAAATTGATTGGCATTTAAATGCAATAATTCTTGAATGAGTTCGTCCACTTCACGTCTTTTAGAATAGGCTCGTAGTTCTTTTCCTTGAGCATCTTTGACAATTAAAGAAATTTTGGCACTTTGTTTACGGACTCCTGTGCCACGTTTTTTAAAAAGTTCTTGTTCGGGAAGGCGGTTCAGTTCATAGAGATACTCGTTATGTTTAAAAAGCAAAGTAACTTCAGTGGCTTCTGAGGGGTCAGCAAATGTGGAACGCATTTCTTTGCCTAAACGTAATTTTCCAGAACTTTCACCAAACAAAGCATAGCTCATTCCATCAAAAATCGTTGTTTTCCCAGACCCTGTTTTTCCACTAATTAGAAAAAGTGAAGAATCTTCAAACTTCGTAAAATCAATGGTTTCATTAATATACGGTCCGAAGTTTTTCAATGTTAAAGATAATGGTTTCATCCTGTTACTTCCCTCTTTCTAATTGATTAAGTGTACTCAGTTCTTCTTGGACCCATTGTGCTTGTTGTTCTGTCAAGGCCTCTCCTGTCACATCGTTAAAAAAGTCATGCAGATGTTCTTCTGGTGAACGTTGTTCTATTTGTACCACTTTTTTCTGATTTCCGTTGCTTGTTTCTCGACCATTCAAACGTTCCAACCCAATAATTTTGGGGTAAATTTTTCGCAATTGATTCATCATGTTGGGAATGATCGCTCGGTCGGTTAATTGGACATGTAAATAATTTTCCCGATTCACTTCTTGATAAAAAGCGGGATCCGTTAACTGCTGAAACGAGCCCGTCAATTGTTGAATGTCTCGTAATGGTTTCAAAGCACGGAATTGAAAATGAACTTCAGTTTCTGTTTCAACAAGCCAAACACCCTTTTCTTGTGTCATTTCTGATAAAGAAAATTTTACAGGCGAACCACTGTATCGAGCATTAGGTGCCTGCAACGCATTTTTTCCATGTAAGTGGCCCAACGCGACATAATCAAAAGGCTCTAACAAAGCCGTTGGAACAACATCCAAACCACCCACTGTTAATTTTGTTTCAGAATCAGTTTTTTCACTGCCAGCGACAAAAAAATGACTAACTAACACTTGTTTTTTGTTGGGGAGAAAAGATTCCTGCATTTTCGCGACAACTTTTTCCATCGCCGCCTGAATCGTTCGAATCGTTTCATCTTCAAAATATAAGCGAGCCGCAATCGGTTCAAAATAAGGCAACAAATAAAATTGGGTATTGTCGATTTCAATTGGTTGAAAGGCTTGTTCTAAACGCGTATTCAAATGAAATTGCGTTTGGTTAAACCAAGGGCCTCCTGTTTCTAAACGAGTACTGCTATCATGGTTTCCCGAAATAGCTAACACGGGGAAATGCTCTTTGAGATTCATTTGAATCATCATTTCATTAAAAACCTCGACTGCTTCAACCGCTGGAACAGAGCGATCATACAAATCTCCAGCGATCACAACAGCATCCACTTGCTCTTCTTTCGCAATTGCTAAGATTTGTTTAAAGGCTTCTCTTTGTTCTGCCAACAAATCAAAACCATGTAATTTTTTGCCAATATGCCAATCTGCTGTATGTAAAAATTTCATTTTTTCACCGCCTAAAAAAGTCCTTCTTATTATTATAACAAATTTCTGGTATTTTTTAAGAAAATCGGACAGAAGAATTAGATTTTTAACAAACTTTTTTCTTAACGCAAGAAAAAAGACAGGAAGCATCATCTTTTGATGAGACTACCTGCCAGTAACATACCTATTCTATAGCGGTTTGTTTTATTCTTTTTCTGTTGAATCATACTTAAAAGTTGGATCAATTTCTTTATCTAACTGATCAAATGCTTCTTGCATCCGACGTTCCACTTCAGCTAAACCGTCTTTATCCATTTTTTTAATATCGCTAATATCGATTGGGTCCCCAAAACGAACCGTTACTTTTTTACGTTTAAACAACTCTTTTAAAGTTAACGGACCTTGATAAACAGATGGCACGATAGGTACTCGACCCATTTTAGCAATCAAGGCTACCCCACCTTTTAATTCTGAGGAATGACGCGTGCCACTAGGGAACATAATCAAACTTAAATCAGAATTTTTTAAAATTTTGACAGGTGTTTTAATCGCGCTGGGACCGGGCTTCTCACGATCCACCGGAAACGCATTCGCATGTTTTAAAATGAAACGTAAAACAGGATTTTTAAACAACTCTTTTTTTGCCATAAAGCTAAACTTCTTAGGACTGCCAGCAACAGCTAAATACAGCGGTTCCCACCATGTTCGATGCGGCGCAACTAAGACATAGTTTTGGTCTTTTGGTAATTTTTCTTTATTTTCATAATGTGCATTTCCATTAATCACAAATAAAATGACGCGAACCACGCCACGCATAAATGTAAAAAACATAATTTTCTTCCTTTCTTCTCTCCGCTTTCTAGTATGCCGAAAGCTCTACCTTTTGACAAGCTTTTTTTACTTCTATCAATCAGAGAAATAACATGCCCCCACTAATCTAGGGAACAGATTTTGTCATACGGGTTTAAAAGTAGTATAATACATGAACAATCAGATGAAAAGTTGGAGGTTCTTAATCTATGTTATTATCCGGCGAACGGATTGATCAATTATATGCGGATGATATTCAAATTATTCAAAGCAAAGAAGTCTTTTCTTTTTCCATTGATGCAGTCTTATTGGCTAATTTTCCGCAACTACCAAAAAAAGGCAAGATTGTCGATTTGTGTGCTGGCAATGGCGCGGTCGGCCTCTTCGTTAGTCGGAAAACAGCTGCAAAGATCGACCAAATCGAATTACAACCTCGTTTGGCAGATATGGGTCAACGAAGTATTCTATTAAATAAATTGGAAAAACAAGTAACGATGTATGAACGTGATTTAAAACAAGCGACAGAGGTCATCAAAAAAGATTCTGTCGATTTAGTACTATGTAACCCCCCATACTTTAAAGAACGACCAACTAGCCAAAAAAATCCAAACCCGCACTTAGCGATTGCCCGTCATGAAATTCACACGTCTCTTCAAGAAGTGGTCACTGTGTCGGCGGATTTATTAAAAACAAATGGTCGCCTCGCAATGGTTCATCGTCCTGATCGTTTCCTGGATATTTTACATGCCATGGAAAACGCCAATATTGCGCCGAAAAAAGCTCGGTTTGTTTATCCGAAGCCAGGCAAAGAAGCTAATGTTTTACTAATTGAAGGCATTAAACAAGGCAAAAAAGACGGTTTTCGTGTGTTACCACCTCTTTTTACATACAATGAAAAGAACGAATACGAAGCAGAAATGAAGGCTATGCTTTATGGAGAATAAGAAATCCCATTATTTTTATGTTTTACTTTGCCAAGATGGTTCCTTTTACGGTGGCTATACAACTGAGCCAGAACGTCGATTAACCGAACATAATAGCGGAACTGGTGCAAAATATACTCGATTAGCCAAACGACGGCCAGTCAAAATGATTCATACAGAGAAATTTGAAACACGTAGCGCGGCCACCAAAGCCGAAGCCGCCTTTAAAAAATTAACGCGTAAACAAAAAGAACAGTATTTAAAAACCTTCCATTAAATGACAATAACTCAGAAAGAAACAGCCATCATTTCATTGATGAAATGATGGCTGTTTCTTTCTCTTTTTAAACTAAGTTTTCGACAAAATGAATAACCATTTCGGCTGATTTTTTCCCAGCTTCATCGATGAATTCGTCAAAGCTTTGAGTTGCTTCGCCATCTGCTGTATCACTCATTGCCCGTACAACTAAGAATGGAATATTGAACTGTGAAGCCGCTTGGCCAATTGCTGCGCCTTCCATTTCACAAGCTAAGGCTTCAGGAAACTCTTTCTTAATTTTGGCGATTTTCTCAGCGCTGTCCACAAAAGTATCTCCAGTAACAATCAATCCTTTACGAATAGCTAAACCAGTTTTTTCAGCAGCTTTCGCAATTTCCATCCGCAAGTATTCACTTGTTTCAAAATACAAAGGCACACCACCAGGCAATTGTCCATAGGCATAACCAAAACCAGTGACATCAACATCAAAGTAAGCTAATTTGTCTGCAATGACTAAATCGCCGACTTTTAGTCCTTCACCGATACCACCAGCAGAACCTGTATTAATCACCATATTTACGCCATATTGATGAATCAATAAAGTCGTCGTCACAGCTGAGGCCACTTTACCAATTCCTGAACGAACCACAATCACCTCATGTCTTCCTAACGAACCAGAAACAAATAAAGCGCCTGCTCGTTCCCATGACATCGTGTCTGTCAATTTTTCTTTTAGAATTTTGACCTCTTGATCCATTGCTCCAATAATTCCAATTTTCATAGTGATTCCTCTTTTCTATAAATTCAAAACGATATACGCCACAACGGCTAATAAAATCGCTACAATAATAATTGCCTTGTTTAACCAAGTACTCCGTTCTCGACGTTTCGAGTATTCTCCTACTCGTGACTTGTTGATCGGTTTTTGTTTTTTCTTTTCTTTACGATAAAACGTCGAAATTTCTTTTTCTTTTCGCTTATACGCTTTTTCCGCCAGCTTCTGTTCTTCCTGCTGACGACGTTCTGCTTCTTTTTCTTCTGCTTCTCTGCGTTTGCGAAGTTCTGTCCGAGTGACTAACGGACCTTTGCTCATTGCGTGTCCTCCTTAAACTGTCTCTGCAGTAAATACAATTCCCAGTATTGTATAGCAAAAAGTGTTTTGGCATCACAAATCGTGCCCTTTGCCACTTCTGCTTTGGCTTCAGCTATTGTTAGCTCGTAAAGTTCCAAGATTTCATCTTCATCTTGAGGACGCGGATTTTCGACTTTCTGCAAATCCGTTGCCAAATAGAGAGCCAATTTTTCGTTAGCAAATCCTGGTGACAGATACATTGAATTTATGTAGGTGAGCTGACCTGCACGATACCCAGTTTCTTCTTCTAATTCCCGCATAGCCGTCATTTCCAATTGATTTTCTTCTCCAGGATCAATTTTTCCCGCCGGAATCTCTAAAATCACTTGTTCCAAGGGTTTTCTAAATTGTTTAACTAAGACGATTTTTCCTTCTGCGGTTAACGGAATCATAGCTACTGCGCCTGAATGAAAAACCAATTCGCGTTTAGCTGTGCCGCCTGTCGGTAAAGCCACGTCATCCAAAAAAACATCAATAATCTTTCCTTTAAAAATTTCTCGACGTTGAAGTGTTTTTTCTTCGAAGTCCTCATAATTTAACATATCTTTCACCAACCTTTCTTGTTTATCATACCCTAAAATGATAAAAATCGCACCCCTTCTTCTCTAGTTAAACCCTTTTCAAAGAAAAAAATTTATTGCTTTAGAAAAAAATTACATTTTCGAAAAAAAATAGACATAAAAAATTCACAACTTCCTTGTATTATTTAAGCATACCAACAAACAACCCTAACAAAACACTTTTTCATTTTTAACTCCTTTCCCGTCCTACCCCCAATTAGGACGGGTCTTTTTTTGCGTTTTATACTTTTTTTCTTAGGATTTCACTAAATCATAAAATACATCTTCCGCTGTATGTCTTTTCTCTCACAGAGTATGCTAAAATAACTATTGTAACGAGAGCTGACTCTTTCGAGGATTAGATAGATAGGAGGAACTATATAAATGAACAAATTAAATACAAAATTACTGATTGGCTATATTCTTTTAGGAGCCTTAATCATTGCTGTCGCTAGAGAATATGGCTTCTTCGCTTTTGTGATTCTGGTAGGCTTTTTAGTATTCGTTCTCTATCGAAAAAAGAAAAATGCCGCCGACAAGAGCGATCAAATGCCTTACTTAACGAAAGATAAAGAAGCCCATTATCGTGAGTTGGGGTTATCTCCACAAGAAATTGATTTTTTCAGAAGTACAATGAGCACAGCCAAAAAACAAATCATACAATTACAAGAAAACATGAATCGTTCAACTAAATTACGGGCGATTGACTTACGTAATGATACAACGAAGGTTTCTAAAGCTCTGTTTAAAGAGTTAGTGAAAGAACCTAAAAAGTTACACTTAGCCAATCACTTTCTCTACACACATTTACCAAATATCGTTGACTTAACAAGTAAACATTTAGAAATCGAACAACATGAAGTAAAAAACAAACAAACGTATGAAAAATTAGAAGAAAGCGCACAAATCATTGACCAATTGTCAAAATTAGTTAAAAATGATTATGAGGAAATCGTTTCCGATGACTTAGACGATTTAGATGTCGAAATGTCGATCGCTAAAAGCAGCTTGTCGCAAAAAGCTGCAACTGAGGAATCACCTCAAGTAAACGAAGACCAGCAATAATCATTAGGGAGGAAAAAAAATGACTGAGCAACAACCCAAAGAAACAACATCTGTAACCAATACATTGGACGATTTATTAAGTAATCCATTTTCATCAATGGATGAACTAACACCAACGCAACAAAATGAACTATCTGAGTTAAAAGAACAGCAAGCAGCTCCTCGTTTAATTGATAAATTACCACAAGAACGTCAAGCCCAAGCAAAAGAGTTAGCTTCAAAAATTGACGTTCAAGATTCACAAGCAGTAATTACCTATGGTTCAAATGCCCAAATCAAACTTGGCGAATTTTCGCAAGCGATGTTAAACCACGTTCAAGCACAAGACATTGGTCCTGTTGGTGATTCACTGACCGATTTAATGTTTCGTTTAAATGAAGCCAATCCCAATGAATTACGTGCTGGCGAAGGCAACTTTATTCAAAAAATGTTAGGTAAAGTCAAACAATCCGTTTACGAAATTACCGCCAAATATCAAAAAATTGGTGCGCAAATTGACAAAATTGCTGTCAAATTAACCCATGAAAAAGATGGTCTTTTAAAAGATAATGCCATGTTAGATCAATTGTATCAAAAAAATAAAGATTATTTTGATGCCTTAAACATCTATATTGCCGCTGGGGAATTAAAAGCAGAAGAACTACGGACGCAAATTATCCCTGAAGCCATGAAAAAAGCGGAAGAATCTGGGGATCAAATGGATGTCCAAATTGTTAATGATTATAACCAATTCCTAGACCGTTTAGAAAAAAGAACCCATGATTTACGCTTGGCTCGTCAAATTACGATTCAACAAGCCCCACAAATTCGTTTAATCCAAAATACTAACCAAGCTTTGGCTGAGAAAATTCAATCATCGGTGAATACAGCGATTCCGTTATGGAAAAACCAAGTAGTCATCGCCTTGACCTTACTCCGTCAAAAAGATGCTGTGACTGCTCAACGTCAAGTCTCTGAAACCACCAATGACTTACTGAAGAAAAATTCAGAAATGCTAAAAATTTCTGCAATTGAAACAGCAAAAGAAAACGAACGTGGCCTAGTCGATATTGAAACATTACAAAAAACACAAAATGATTTAATTGAAACTATCCAAGAAACATTACGTATTCAACAAGAAGGAAAAGAAAAACGCCAAGCTGCCGAAATCGAGCTTGGCCATATGGAAGAAGATTTGAAAAATAAATTATTAGAATTAACACAATAAACAACGTTTAGAACAAACTTCTTATAGTAGAAGCCTGGGACAAAAATCCAAAGTGATTTTTGTCCCAGGCTTGCTTTTCTTTTTACGCTTGAATATTGTATTTCAGCCACTTAATGATACAATAAAAGAAAACCATGTTTCTTTTTGAAAGGAGGAGCAATTGTGCCACGATTTGCTTCTAAAGCCGAAGAAAAAAATTATTATGAACGCCAAGCCAGCTTAGCAGAGTTTTTAACTTGGTATCATCAACAAGAATTACCTGAATATGAAAAACCCTCTTTAACCGTTGATATGGTTCTTCTTTGTTACAACAAGGAAGCTGATCAATTAAAAGTCTTACTGATTCAACGTAAAGGTCATCCCTTTAGAAACTCATGGGCGCTTCCTGGCGGTTTTGTTAATCGTAACGAATCTACTGAAGATAGTGTTTTAAGAGAAACAAAAGAGGAAACTGGTGTGGTGATTTCTCAAGAAAATATTGAACAATTACACAGCTTTAGTCGCCCAGATCGAGATCCTCGTGGCTGGGTCGTGACAGTCAGCTATTTAGCCTTTATTGGTGAAGAACCTTTAATTGCTGGCGACGATGCCAAAGAAGTCCACTGGTTCAATCTTGAACGGCATGGTCAACACATCACGTTATCTCATGAAGATGTGGAAATTACTTTAGACTTGAAAACAGCGGCCTCTCTTGGTAAAGATACATTAGCCTTCGACCATAGTGAAATTATAATTAAGGCGTTTAATCGTGTTGTTGATAAGATGGAACATGAACCGCAAGTGCTTCAAGTCTTAGGAAAAGATTTCACCATTACGGAAGCCCGTAAAGTTTTTGCAAAGTTCCTCGGCGTTGATTATCGCAGCATTGACCATTCAAATTTTAAAAAAGCCATGACACAATATTTTGAAGAGTTAGGTGAACGTCCCGTTGGCATTGGCCGCCCTTCAAAAATTTACCAATTGAAAACAACGACAGGGTTCTAAGAGGAGGGAATATTTTTTGACTGTTTACTTAAGAAAAGCAGAACCTTCTGATTTGCCTGACATCCTTGCTATCATTGAAGATGGACGCCGCACCTTACAAAAAAGTGGCATTCCCCAATGGCAAAACGGCGATGGCCCGAATCAAGAAATTTTAGCAAAAGATATCGACCAGCAAACTTGCTATATTTTAATGGTTGATAATGCCTTGGCAGGCGTTGGTGTTTTATGTTCGGAGATTGATCCTGCTTATGAAGCGATTTTTAATGGTTCTTGGCAACCTCATTCCCAAGCTACGTATACAGCAATTCACCGTGTTGCTCTAAAAAGTTCCTTTCAAGGTCAAGGACTGGCCTTGGTGCTTTTGCGCTTACTGATTACAGCCGCTCGTTTGCAAGGTGCTACTGATATTCGAATCGATACACATCCACAAAATCTCGCTATGCAGCACCTGATTAAAAAAGCTGGCTTTGTTTATCAAGGTGACGTGATTTTAGATGTTAACGATGGCGAACGTTATGCTTATCAGATGATATTGAAATAAAAAAGTTAGGGATAACTGCCAGATTGACAGCTATCCCTAACTTTTTACATCTTATGAACACTATGAGCGCTTTGAATGCCCTCACAGGCTTCTTTACAAGCTTGATTAATTAATAAATAAGAGGATTCTTTTTGGCGGATTCCTAATTGATATTTCAATTCATCTGTCACTTGGCAAGATTCACTTAATGCCTCTAACCAGAAAAATACTCCTTCTTTATACGTATCTAATCCTTCTAGCAAGATTTTCGTTGCTTCTTTATCATAATACGGCTCTAAATTTTTACGAAACATCATTTCTTCTGTAAAAAAACGATTCACATTATTTCGGCAAAACATATAAGTATCACGGCCTCTCCGATGTGCAGCCTGATTACAACCGTATTCTTGAACTTCTTTAGAGATGGCTTTGAAAATTTCGTTGTATACTTCAATTCTTTGCATAATTGACAAAATGGTATCTGTATAACTAAACATAACTCCTTGCTCCCTTCCCCTTCTAAGTAACAAAAATTTGCTTGTTACTTTCATTATAAAGGGAATGTTGGGTTTATATCAAATGATACGCTGTTTTCTTGCTAAAATCCTTCGTTTTTTCCTTAGAAGAATAATAAGTAAGCGGATTACTTAATCTGTTATGTTCGGATTTTCTAGACTTGGAAAATAAATTATTTTATAAAGCCATTTTCCGTTTTAACTGATGGCAACGGGCCAGTCTGTGTATTGCCAGGAACACCAATATACGTATTGCCGTTGATGGAAGTCATTTCGTTTTCCTCAGCTGCTTCATCTTGAACGGTATAATCACTTTGATATAAAAATTCACCGTTCGTATGGAAGACATAGCCGTCTTGATCTCGTTCATCTGGCTTTTCTAAATTTAAAGACACACGTAATTGATGACGGACATTTTCAATACTATCTGGATATAGTTCAACCATACTGCGCCCTTCATTACTAAAAGTGCGCCAGTCAAAAGAAAGCTGTTGTTTATCATAATTGGTCCAAGTCAAACCTTCTTTGACTAAGTGAGTCAATTCATTGGAATCCACATCAGTTTGAATGTTTCCATTTAACGAATCAATAATGTCCATTATTTTCATGATTGATTGACCAGATTTCAACTTGTCTTCAACTGCTTGAATAATTTCTTGTTGTCGGAATCCACGCATAATATCGTTATCGCTATGTCTTTCACGGGCATAAGATAAAGCTTTCGTACCATCTAAATGCTGTTTCCCTGCATCAAAATGAATGGATCCTGGCCCGTCTTTGGTGACACCATCAAACGCCTGCTTGACATTGACATCTATGCCGCCAACTGCATCAATTAACTTAATAAAAGATAAAAAGTTAAACACAACGTAATGATTGATTGGAATATTCAATAATTTCTCAACTGTGTTAACAGAAGCTGTTGGTCCATCGTAGGTATAGGCGGCTTCAATTCGCTGCATCCCTTGGTAATTTTTCGCATCAATTTGAACAAAACTATCCCGTGGCAAACTTAAATAGGTTATTTTCTTCGTCTTGTTATTCACGGTAATCACCATCATAGCATCAGTCCTAGTTGTGCCTAATTTCCGTTCAATTGTATTGTCTAGACCCATGACCAAAAACGATTGACTATCTTTATTTTGCGCTTCAGTATAATCATTTTTTATGGGGACATAGCCTTTATCAATCGTTTTCTTTAAATAGCTACCCGCTACAGCAAAGTATGCTGAGCCGACTGTGACAAAAAACAAAATGATGACTAAACTAATTAAGCTGATTTTTCGCTTCCTACTCATTGGCTGTACTTCCTCTCTCTTGAAAAGTCTCCACCATCATTACTACTCCTCTAAGCAGACAAGAGACAAGTCTATCTTACCAGTCCCCTTCAAAACTAAACATAGCAGAATTTATATAGGGGTATAACCTAGAGGAAACAAAAAAGAGGGGCTTGTTTGTTTAAAAGCCTCTCTTTTTTGTTATTTATTTTTGTGTTCTTTTTTGAACAATTCCACCATTTTTTGCTGTGGTTTTGGAAAAACATACTCTGAAAATTGTTGTGCTGCCACCCATCGCTGCGACTCTAGTGTGGCTAATTCGCCTGTATTTCGGCCATAAAAGACTAAGATATGCCATTTTAAATGACTGAAAATATGAACGACTTCGCCTAAGGCACGTTTTTGCCAGACAACTGTTTCATAGTCAGCAAAAACATTGACAGGTTCTTCAGCGACCAAAGGCTCTGTTACAGGCTCTAACTCTAAAGTTAATTGTTTTTCCGTTTCTGCTGGTTGCGCCATTTTTTGCAATTGTTGAAATTGTTTTTTGCTAATTTCTTCAATCGGAAACAGCCACATATTGGCTAACAAACCGGTTTCAGGGCGTTGTTCTAATAAAAATTCTTGCTTTTTATTTTCAATAATAGTGCCGACATAATACACATCTTTCGGCTTAACTTTTTTTGATTTAACTGGATAAGCGGTCATTTTATCTGCCTGATAGGCCGCACAATATTGCTGAAGCGGACAGCTTTCACACTTAGGTGAAGTTGGGGTGCAGACGGCTGAGCCTAGATCCATTAAGGCTTGATTAAAATCCCCTGGACGCTCACGATCGATGATTTTAAGCATCGCCGCTTCAAATACTTTACGATTACTCGCTTTTGCAATATCTGCATCAATTTCAAATAAACGGCTCACTACCCGCATGACGTTACCATCAATTGCTGGTTCGGGGAGATTAAAAGCAATGCTGCCAATTGCACCAGCCGTATAGGGGCCGATTCCTTTTAAACTCCGAATATCTTCGATTGTGTCAGGCATTTTCCCACCAAATTCTGAAACAATCTGTTGCGCTGCCACTTTTAAATTACGTGCTCGTGAATAGTAGCCTAACCCTTCCCAAGCTTTCAACAACTTATCATCTGGCGCTTCCGCTAAATCTTGAATCGTCGGAAACCATTCCATAAATCGATAAAAATAATCAATGACTGTATCTACGCGAGTTTGTTGTAGCATAATTTCAGAAATCCAAATACGATACGCATCTGTATTCGCTCGCCAAGGTAAATTGCGTTTTTCTCGTTCATACCAAGCTAAAAAATCTTCCTGGAATGAACTAACTTTTTCGGGACTCCACGCCTCCCAAGGCTCTTTATTCGTCATGTTCTACTTCCTTTTCGCTAATAAATTGCTGAACCAAATCATAGTCAAACCCTTTTTGGAATAAGCTTTGTTTGACTTTTTGGACTTTTTTAGAAAAATCAAATCGCTGATTAGCACGCCATAAACGTTCGCCTTCCTTGTTTAACGCTTGTTGTTCTTGTTCTTCGTCCTTTTCAAAAGCTAAAGATTCCAAAGCTAGATCAATGATTTCATTTGTAAAGCCCTTTTGCATCAGATGCAGACGCGTTTTCTGTAGTGCATCTTTAAAACTTTTAGTTCGATAGCGTTTCATGGCCTTTTCTGCAGTTGCTGTGGCAACATTAAGCTGTTCATCTAACGTATAAAAGGTCAAGCCATGCTGAATATCTTCTTCACTAATGCCTTTTTGCTTTAATTGTTGTGCCACATTTCGTGGTCCTTTATCACTGGTTCGCATAGCTGTCCGTACGTAACTTTCACTAAAAATTGCATCATCCAACAACCGTAGCTCTTCTAAACGTTGAACGATTTTTACTTGATCTTCAGGTACAATTTCTTTCTCTTTTAAATAAGTAAAAATCTCTTTCTTTGAACGTAATTGATAGCTTAAGTAATTCATCGCCATTTGTAACCCGACATCATAAGAACTGGCTTTTTTTATTTCTTCTATTAAAGTATCTGATAACTCTTGGCCTTTTAGCAGACGCTGCCGTACTAAAATATCTTCCGAGACACGCAGTTTTTCGCCTGAAGATAGCCAAAGTAGATAAAATTCACCTTTATCTTTACTAATTCGTGTGATTGTTGTCATCTTATTCTCCTGCCCCTCTAAATCAGAACATATATTCTACTATACCATAGAATCCTTGGAAGCCAAATAAATAAAAATGTGCTAAAATGGGAGGAAGTGAAAAATGTGAGATGACTAAAGGATGAAAGAATATGACCCAACAACTAGTAAAAAAAGGCCAACAAATTTCTTTAAAAATTAAACGATTAGGAATTAATGGCGAAGGTATCGGCTATTATAAAAAATTAATTATTTTCGTTCCTGGGGCGCTACCCAAAGAAGAAGTGACTGCCACAATCACAAATGTTACACCCAAATTTGCTGAAGGAACCCTTCAATCTGTCAAAAAAGCTGCTAAAGATCGCGTGGTCCCTCCTTGTCCTGTCTATGAAACATGTGGCGGCTGCCAACTACAACATTTAGCCTACAAAGCACAATTAGACTTTAAAAAAGATTTATTGAAGCAGGCGCTTAACAAATTTAAACCAGTCAATTATCAAAACTATGAACTACGAAAAACAATTGGGATGGAGAATCCTTGGAATTATCGAAATAAAGCCCAATTCCAATTACGCCAAATCGATGGCCAAGTAGAAGCTGGTCTCTATCAAGCTGATTCACATCAATTAGTACCGATTGATAACTGTTTGGTCCAACAGCCTGCGACAACCAAGGTGATGAATACATTAGTTGATTTATTGAATGACTTTCAATTACCAATTTATGATGAACGTAAAAATAGTGGTATCTTTCGAACATTAATGGTTCGAGTGGGCATCCAAACTGGCGAAGTCCAAGTAGTGTTCATTACACAATCGCAGAAATTTCCACAAAAAGAAAAAATGGTTCGCGCAATTAATGAACAATTACCAGAAGTTGTTTCTATTATGCAAAATGTTCAAAATAAAAAAACCTCTCTAGTAATGGGTGATGATACCCTTCACTTATGGGGCAAAGAAAGCATTGAAGAACACATTAACGACGTTGTCTTTGATTTATCGCCGCGAGCATTTTTCCAATTGAATCCAGAACAAACGGAAATTTTATATAATGAAGGAATCAAGGCCTTAGATTTACAACCAAATGAAACTGTTGTTGATGCTTATTGTGGCGTCGGGACCATTGGCTTAAGTTTAGCGAAACAAGCACATCAAGTTCGTGGTATGGATACCATTCCCGCCGCAATTGACGATGCTAGATTCAATGCAAAACGACTTGGTGTTACGAACACACATTATGCTGTTGGAACAGCTGAAGACTTATTACCTAAATGGTTCAAAGAAGGCTTTAAACCTGATGCCATTGTAGTTGATCCCCCACGGACTGGTTTGGATCGTAAATTATTAACGGCCCTTTTGAAACAACCACCTAAGAAAATGGTGTATATTTCTTGTAATGTATCCACGTTAGCACGTGATTTAGTTCAATTAGCCAAAGTATATCAAGTAAACTATTTACAATCTGTTGATATGTTTCCACAAACCGCTCGTTGTGAAGTTGTCGTAAAATTAACGAGAAAATAAAAAAAGGAGCGTGGGACAAAAATCACTTTGGATTTTTGCTCCACGCTCAAAAACTGATAAACGGCGGGAACAGAACCAACACTACGCGTTGCTCCGATCTCAACAACTTCTAAGAGCTAAAGCTCTAAGAGTTGAAGGTCCTTCGGAAATAAGCCGAAATTGTTGAGAATCACGAAGAACGTAGTGATTCGATGATGAACAATACCTACTTGGTCTCCAAAAATTAAAAAGCACCGGGTAGGTATCATGCAACATCAACTCGTTCCTCGTTGTGTTTTATGATAATTTTCGGAAATTTCTTCTTATTGCTGAGAAACACTATTTGCAAAGCAAATAGATGTTAAACAGTACCTACTTGGTTCTCGGAGCTAAACGGTTCTGTCCCGACCTCCTTTAACTAATTAAACAATTATTTACTTAATTAGCTATTTTTTCGTCCGAAGAAGAATGAAACCACAGCAACTAAAATTACTGCCCCAATAATTGATGGCACAATTGCCATACCTGCTACGTGAGGACCCCAGCTACCTAAGATTTTTTCTCCGATAAATGAACCAACTAAACCGGCAACGATATTCGCAATCCAACCCATTGATTGACCTTTGCTTGTAAGCGCGCCAGCGATAGCACCGATAACAGCACCAACGATTAAAACCCATAAAGTATGCATAAAATAATTCCTCCTAAATGCTTTATCTAGCGAATAATTCGCTATGTTACTATTATGGACTACTTTTATTAGATAACAAAATAGTTTGCTCGTTTCCATGAAAAAAAAGCAATAATTTCTGATAATTTCATTAAAAAAGCTCAGAACAGGAGACAGAAGTGCACTGTTCTGAGCTTTTATTTAAGAAATCGTTGGGCGTTTTACTCGTTCATGTGCGACATCCGTTGCTTGAATCTCTTTATTATTAAAAGGTGTTAAGCGGAATGCCAATTGGAATTCTTCAAACGTAGTCCGGTATTTTTCTAATTGCCACTGGCCACAAGAGTAGCTACCTAGGGCGTTTTGTTTGTAATCGATATTTAAAACAACATAATCACTTTCTTGTAATTCATTGGTATGCTTAGCAACATCTAGCGCTTGTTCTTCAAAATAAGAAACACTAAAATTATATGAATCAGCCGCTGTTGCTACTACTCCTTGGCCGCGATCATCCGTGAATGCGGACCATTTAGTCGCCATGTGATTACCATTGGCTTGTGGAACAACATAATTAGTGAACATTTCCGCCACTGTAGCATCATAAACGCCAAGTAAACCAGCTTCTTGTGAATCTACATAGTTTTCTCTCGGCCCTTTACCGAAATATTTTACTTCTGATAGAGACTTGTCTAAATGGAGAGTCACACCCAAACGTGGTAACATATCTGGCGCATTTTCAATTTTACCAGCAGGACTACCTTTTAAGTCGAAGAAAATTTCGCCATTTGGTGTAATTAAATACTGATAGGTACATTGATAATGCCAAGCACTGTTAGTCGTTCCGTTAATTGTTTTTACGATGACTTGGATAAAATCATCAACTTTTTTCCATTCAAAAGAACGGACAATTTCATGCTCTAAATGTAAGAAATATTTCTTCTTCATTTCATCAATAATTTCCATATCATTACTGATTGGTGCCCGCCAAAATGTAAATTTCGGCCCTTTATGCAATAATTTTTTACCATCTCGTGTCACATTCGTTAAGGCACCCTTCACTTTATCAAAATTAATTGAAAAGTTTGGTCCTTCAATGTATAAATGAGGGCCAATTTCCTTTGCCATCAGCGAGCCAACTGGTGTGATCTCAATCCCTGGTGTTGCAATTGGCAATTCAAACTGTGCGGTAGCTAATTCATGACCAGCAGATGCATAGGCGGTCGTTTCTTTCAATTGATATGAAAGAGTTAAATAATAGGCGGCTCCTGCCTTTTTAGGAAAATCTAAATGATAAGGTAAGTGCAGTCTTCCTTCTGCTCTAGCAGCAATTGCTGGCACTGCTACTGTCCCTGATTGAATCACTGTTTGATCTTCAGTAATTGTATAAACCAGCTTAAAGATAGCCAAGTTTTCAAAGTCAAACCGACTCAATAATGAGAATTCACCTGACAGAACGTCAATAGCGCTAGTTGTAATGGGTTCAATGACTTTTTTGTATTCATACAAGCTAGTAGATGGCGTACGGTCAGGCATCAACATCCCATCAATACAAAAATCTTTGTTACTTGGATCATCGCCGAAATCGCCGCCATAACGATAATAAACTTCACCGTTATCTGTTACCGATTCAATGCCATGGTCAAACCATTCCCAAATAAAGCCACCTTGTAATTTATCATGAGCATAAAATAGCTCTTGGTATTCTTTTAAATTCCCAGGGCCATTCCCCATCGCATGACAATATTCACATAAAATATGCGGTTTTTTTGAATTTTCAATAATCGTATTCATCAGTAATTCTCTAGTTGGGTGTTCCAACCACGTATACATTGTAGAATAGACATCCGTGACCTCTGCTTCAAAATCACCTTCATAATGGACCAAGCGTGTCGGATCCATTTCTTTGGCAATACGGGCCATTTCAATAAAGTTATGACCAAACGCAGATTCATTTCCTAACGACCAAAAGAGAATTGATGGATGATTTTTATCCCGTTGAATCATCCGTACCATCCGAGAAACATAAGCCGTTTCCCATTCTGGATCGTTGCTAATCCAATCATATTCTCCAGTTAATTCAAAGCCGTGACATTCCAAATCAGTTTCATCAATCACATACATTCCATATTCATCGCATAAATCATAGAAATAAGCAGATGCTGGATAATGACTGGTTCGAATGGCATTAATATTAAATTGTTTCATTAAACGAATATCTTTTTCAATTTCTTCACGACTAACCACTCGACCATTTTTCGGATTATAATCATGACGATTCATTCCTTTTAGTTTAATGGCCACACCATTGACTAAGAAAGTCTCACCAGATACATGAATATTTCTGAAACCAACTTTTTGCGGAATAACTTCGACGACTTCCCCTTCAGAAAAAACAGTGATAAATAGCTGATACAAGTATGGTTTTTCCGCTGACCAAGCAGTGACAGACGGTAAACTTGCTGAAAATTCAACCGTACCTTGATTTCCTGCGACAGTCTCTTTAAGAACCGTTTTTCCCTGCTGATCCATCAACTCCAATTGAACTTGTTGTCCTTTGTCTTGCCAAAATTTACCCGTAATTGCCAAGTGGCCATTTTGATACGAATCATCTAAATCGGAAATAACAAAGAAATCTTCCAGCCCATTTTCTGGTACACCGAGTAATTCAACATCACGAAAAATACCACTTAACCACCACATATCTTGATCCTCTAAATACGTACCATCTGACCATTGATAGACTCGCACCGTTAAATCATTTGTTTCACCAATTTTAGCGTAAGGCGTAATGTCAAATTCTGCTTCATTTCGTGCACCTTTGCTGTAGCCAACTTCATGGCCGTTCACCCAAACATGATAAGCTGAATCTACGCCACAAAAGCGTAAAATGATTTTTTTATCGTGAAATGTTTCATCTATAGCAAATGTCCGTTTGTAAATACCTGTTGGGTTTTCCGTTGGTACATACGGCGGATTAATGGGAAAATTGTACCATAAATCAGAGTAATGCATTTTGCCATATCCTTGGACTTGCCAATTTCCAGGAACAGTGATTTGATCCATCTGGCTTGTATCAAAGTCCGTCGCAAAAAAGTTTTCTGGGCTGTATTCTGGCGCTTCTAAAAAAAGAAAATGCCAGCGTCCGTTTAAATTTTTGTATGCTTGTGTATATTTATTTTCATTTAGTAAGGCTGTTTCTTTCGAAGGAAAGCTCGAAAAATGTGCTCGTCCAGCCAACCGATTGATACTATCTACTTTATAATTTTCCCAAGTCTTCATAATCCATTTCTCCTTTACCAACTTCATTTTTTTCTTTTGTTTCATACCGTTTCCAGCAAATCCAAGCAAAGCCCATAAAAACAATTAAACCAATGATGTTATACGCCAACATGCCCAGTGGACTAGCGGTTCCTTTCGGCAACGTGCCATTGATTTCTTCCATGATTAATTTTGGATCCGGCACAGTTGACATAAAGAATACAAAGATAAAAATGGCTAATAAGAAAATCCCCGCAATTAAGCCAAAGGTTCGATTACCAAAGCGGAAACTTCTCGGCATTGTTTCTTTTTTCCAACGAAGCCCAATATAGGCGATTAACAAGAACAAGACAGGTACTAATGACGTAGAAGCTGTCATATTAATTAACGTTTCTAAAAAGCTATCCATATTTCCAATTCCTAATGCTGGAATGGCAACTAAAATCGTCACAATAATTCCTTGAACTAACAAAGCATTGGTTGGATTTCCCTCTTCGTTCGTTTTCACTAGCCACTTACCGAAGACCCCATCAGGAATTTCTGAGAAAAATACTTTAACTGGTGCTGCTGTCCACAGAGCCAAAGAACCAAGACTTCCGACAAATAAGATAATTCCTACTAAGCGCACCATCATTGCTGCGGGAATATGGAAATACGTACCTAAAATTTTAAAGATATCAAAAATACCATTTGAAAAATTTCCTTTTAAGACGTCCGTTGGCACTACCAAACCTACAGCAACGGCACCAAGAATATACATGATACCGACCGCAATCGTTGCACCAATCATCGTGCGGACAAACGTTTTATTGCCGCCTTTAACATCCTTAATGTATACGCCGATACTTTCACCACCGCCAACAGCTTGTAAAATCCACGCCATCGTCATGAAAAAAGTCCAATTAAAAGTTGGCATAATTGACGTCGTGGTAAATTCTTGTGCTGGCTCATTGCCAAAACCAAACACGACGACAAAGGCTAAAACCACAAAAGCCACGCCCATAAATAAACGAGCACCACCCGCTAAGCTAGTCACTTTCGAAATCCACGAAACCCCTTTAATACAAACCCATGTCATTAACCAAAATAACAGAATAGAAATCACTGCAATTATTTTAGTACTATGGTTTCCTTGAAAAACGTTTTGACCTAAAAAAGCGTATGAACCATAAATCAATGTATTCGGTAGTAATGAACAGAAGAAAAACAAGTTGACAAAGAAATATGACCAAGCGCCTAAAAATGCCCATTTAGGTCCTAACACAGATTCCAACCAACTGTGAACACCTGATTCATTTTCAGAATTAGCAGAAGCAAATTCTGCAATCATTAGAATAAATGGTAAAAAGTAAAAAATAGAGCCGAATAAATAGCCTGGAATAGTTGCTAGGCCAATCTGAATACTGTTGTTAACAATGCTGGGAAAGGCAAAAACCGCTGAAAAAGTCATGAGCATCAACGCGACAGAACCTAATCGTTCCCGTGAATGTGTTGCCATTTTACTACATCCTCTCTTTATCAAATTAATTAGTACTCACACATTGTAAAACGCTTACAGTTTTTTAAAAATAAAAAATGTTGCCTATTTCTTGTAAAGATGTTGACTTTTAGAAAGCCTTTACATACTCTTATAAAGAGGTGATAGCATGCAAAATGTTTTTACAAATAATGTCAGCATCCTGATTAATGATCAACCTATTAGCCAAGAATTTCATCTTTATGAAGCTGGCTATGAAAAATGCCGCCCGACAAAACCAACTGAGTTTGCCCCCATTAATTATTGGGTTTTGCATTATTGTAGCGATGGTGAAGGCTATTTTTCAACACCCTTTATGGAAAAACAACACATTACCGCTGGCGATTTGTTTATGATTCCAGCCAATTGTCGCAATATTTATTATCCTAATCGGCAAAATCCTTGGACCTATCATTGGGTCGGTTTTGTTGGAGATCTTTCGTCTCAGTATTTAGAAAAAATAGGCCTGACTACCGAAAATTGTATTTTAAAAGGAACTGTTGATAAGAAATTAGAAAGTTTATTTAAAAATATTTACCAAGAAGCGAAGAAACATAATCATTTTGGCAGTTTAAGTGAAAGCTTTCAATTGTTGAATTATCTAGAGCATCATTCCGTTACACAGCACGAAAATCAAAGCCAACAATTATTTAACCAAATTAAAATGGCTATTCACGAAAATTTTTCAAACAATCTTTCAATTAGTCAATTAGCTTCTGAGTATAACATTGATCGTAGCTATTTATTTAAGCTATTTCAGCGTTATGAACAAACAAATCCTAGTATTTATGTACAAAACTTAAAATTGCAAAAAGCCTGTTCTCTGTTAAGAAAAAGTTCCTTAACCATCACGGAAATCAGTTTTGAAGCAGGTTTTTCTTCACCTTCTTATTTTTCAAAATTTTTCTTCCAGAAAAAAGAGATGACACCTCGACAATATCGTCAACAGTTTTTAACGTAAAAAACCTCTTGCTAAGCAAGAGGTTTTAAAATTATTCAATGAATGAATTATTTTACTGTTACTGAAGCGCCAACTTCTTCTAAAGCAGCTTTTAAAGCTTCTGCTTCTTCTTTAGAAACGCCTTCTTTAACTGGTGCAGGAGCGCCATCAACTACAGCTTTAGCTTCTTTCAAGCCTAAGCCAGTTGCTTCACGAACTGCTTTGATAACTTTAACTTTTTGATCGCCAGCTGCTGTTAATTCAACAGTGAATTCAGTTTGTTCTTCTGCTGCTCCACCTGCTGCTGGTCCAGCTACTGCTACAGGAGCTGCTGCTGATACGTCAAATTTTTCTTCGATAGCTTTAACTAATTCGCTTAGTTCTAAGATAGTTGCTGTTTCTAACTCAGCAACGATGTTTTCAATGTTTAATGCCATTTTGAATTTCCTCCATTTAAATTAAAATTGTTTGTTTTTTATTTGTTTGAATTAGACTGCAATTAAGCAACTTCTTCGTTTTTCTCTGCCACTGCTTTGACAGCGTAAGCCACGTTGCGGACTGGCGCTTGTAATACAGATAATAGCATAGATAGTAAACCTTCGCGGTTTGGTAGTTTTGCCAACGCAGTAATTTGTTCCACTGAAGAAACTTTTCCTTCGATGACGCCACCTTTGATTTCTAATGCTTTTGCATCTTTAGCAAATTCGTCGATGATTTTAGCTGGTGCTACTACATCGTCGTTGCTGAATGCGACAGCAGTTGGGCCTGTAAAGACTTCGTCTAAGCCGTCTAAACCAACTTTTTTAGCTGCACGAGAAAGGATTGAGTTTTTGATGACTTTCATTTCTACGCCTGCATCACGTAATTGTTTACGTAAGTTAGTGACTTCTTCAACTGTTAAACCACGGTAGTCCACGATTACAACTGATGCTGCTGATTCAAATTTCTCAGCGGCTGCTTGAACTAGGGTTTCTTTTTTAGCGATTGCTGCTTCACTCATTTATTTCACCTCCTGATTTTGATGGTGGAGTTGGACTTGGTTTACGATATGTAAAGTAGAAGAATCAAATGAAACTTCGCTCACTTCGTTCGCCAAGTATTGTTTTACATCGGCTTTTTTTCAAAAAGTCGTGTAAAACAACAAAACTCCATGCCACCGTAGACATAGAGGGACCGAATTGTATATAACTCAACAATTGTCCTCGGTAGGAAATTAAGACTTGCGTCACCTACTGTCTTCGGTACAGTTAATTATTAACCTCACTCACTTTACCATAGGGTAAGTGAGTGAGTCAAGAATTTTTTAATTATTTTCTTTCAAATTAGAAAGAAGCTTGGTCAACGTGGATTCCAGGTCCAAATGTTGTTGTTACTGAAATGTTTTTGATGTATTGACCTTTAGCAGTTGATGGTTTAGCTTTCAATAATACGTCGTTAATTGTGTTGAAGTTTTCAACCAATTTTTCGTTATCAAATGAAACTTTACCGATTGGTACGTGGATGTTACCAGCTTTGTCAACGCGGTAAGTTACTTTACCAGCTTTAACTTCTTCAACAGCTTTTGTAACGTCCATTGTTACAGTACCAGTTTTAGGGTTTGGCATTAAACCTTTTGGTCCTAAGACACGGCCTAATTTACCAACTGTAGCCATCATGTCAGGAGTCGCAACAACTACGTCAAAGTCGAACCATCCACCTTGGATTTTTGCAACCATGTCGTCGTCGCCTACGAAATCTGCACCAGCAGCTTCAGCTTCTTTAGCTTTTTCGCCTTTAGCGAATACTAAAACAGTTTGTGTTTTACCAGTTCCGTTTGGAAGCACAACTGCTCCACGGATTTGTTGGTCTGCTTTTTTAGGGTCAACGTTCAATTTGTAAGCAACTTCAACTGTTGCGTCAAATTTCGCGATGTTTGTATCTTTTGCTAAAGCTACTGCTTCTTCAACTGAGTAAGCTTTTGTAGCATCAACTTTTTTCAATGCTTCTTGCATTTTTTTGCTCTTTTTAGCCATTTTGTTTCCTCCTTGATTGTGGTTATAACGGTTGTACCTCCCACGTCTTTCATATCTTTAAATATGAAACGAACTGAGAAGCTACTTCTTTGAGTAAGTGTGGAATAAAAATTATTCTACGATGATACCCATGCTTCGTGCAGTTCCTGCAACCATGCGCATTGCTGCTTCAACGTCAGCGGCGTTTAGGTCTGCCATTTTAAGTTCAGCGATTTCTTTCACTTGATCGCTTGAAACTGTTGCAACTTTAGTTTTGTTTGGTTCACCTGAACCTTTTTCGATTTTTGCAGCTTTTTTCAATAAGACTGCAGCAGGTGGTGTTTTAGTAATGAATGTAAATGAACGATCTTCATATACAGAGATTACTACTGGAATAATCAAGCCTGCTTGGTCAGCTGTACGAGCATTGAATTCTTTAGTGAATCCCATGATGTTGATACCTGCTTGACCTAACGCTGGACCTACTGGTGGAGCTGGTGTTGCTTTCCCCGCAGGAATTTGTAATTTAACGATTTTTTCTACTTTTTTAGCCACGAAAATACCTCCTTAAGTTCTCGTGCGTGGTTAATGGGGTTGAGATTTCCCCTCCCACTCAACGTACATTTAAAACATACCCTATTACTATACAGGATTCCCTTTACTTTTTCAAGATGTTTTTATGATTTCAAGGCAATTTTTTTATCCGTTATTTTCTTCATGAAATGCGCATCATGCTCAATCACTAGCATTGCAGGCTTCACAGATAAGATTAGCGTTTCTAATTGTTGATGATTAAACACATCCAAGTAATTAAGGGGTTCATCCCAAATATAAAGTTCAGCTGATTGAGACAATGATTTGGCTACTTCGACTTTTTTCCGTTGCCCCATACTCATTTGTTCAATTCGATTAGTGAAAACGGCGCGCTCCATCCCAAGTTTTCGTAAGTTATTTAAAAATTGGGTGTAATCTAACTGATTTTTCTCTGCAAATTCGGATAAAGTTCCTTGATTGTCTTCATAATCTTGGCGCACATAAGAAATGGTTAATTGGTGAGCCAAAGTGGCTTCGCCTTCTGAATCCCCAGAAAAATCCCCCAACAAATACTGAATCAAGCTCGATTTTCCTGAGCCATTTTTTCCTGTTATTCCAACAATTTCTCCCGCGTTTATTGAAAAAGAAAGTGGCGCAAATAGCCAATTTTTCTCGTAGCCTAGACGAAGCTCTTCCACCGTCAATAATGTTTTGTGATGCGTTGGCTGATAATCCATTGACAAAGGCTCAATATACTCAAGATCTTTTAATAGTTTTTCTTTTTCTGCTAATTGTGTTTCGGCACGTTGTTGAATGTGTTTCGAGCGCTTCATTACGCGCGCTGCCCGGGCACCAATGGCTCCTGTATCAAAAATCGCCCCGCTCCCTTTTTCTTTAGCATTGCCGTACTTATCACCTTCACGGTTCATCGACCATTCCGCTTTTTTACGAGCGGTTTCTTTCAAGCGATTGACTTCTTTTTTGATTTTTTCATTTTCTGCCAGTTCAAAAGCATCTCTTAATTTTTTTTGCTCTTCATAAATAGAAAAATCCCCTTGGTACAGTGTCAATTGACTTTTTTCAATCGCCAAAATATGATCAACCACTTCATCAACAAATGCCCGATCGTGGCTGACTAAAATAAATCCATGTTTCTTTTTCTTCAAATATTCAGCTACTTGTTGTCTGCCAGCTAGATCTAAATGATTTGTTGGCTCGTCAATTAAAGGAAAGGCATTTTCTTCAATAAAAAGAAGACCTAATAAAACTTTCGTCTTTTCGCCGCCTGATAAAGAAGAAAAGGGCCGCCATAAAACTTCAGGATCAACGTTTAAAAGCGTTAATTCTCGTTCTAATTTCCACTGTTCAAAAGAAGTCACCTCTTGTAAGACATAATAAGTGAGCTGTTGTTCTTCTGCAACTGTTTGTGGAAAATAGACGAAATCGACTTGATGAAGAATCTCTCCTTGGTAATCCAACTGCTTTTGTAACAATCTTAATAAGGTTGTTTTCCCACGGCCATTGCGGCCAATCAATCCTAATTTCCAATTGGTATCCATCGTGATATTTGCCTGATCAAAAAGCAATACTTCTTGATTATCATAGGCAAAAGATAGTTGTTTTAGTTCAATTTTCGACATAAATATACCTCCATAAAGCAAAATTGATGCAGCTTTACGGAAATCAGCGGCATCAATCCAAGGTATACAAAAAGACCCGTGGCTGAATTCTTTAAGCTAATTTCCGAAAATCCGCACACTCCACCCGTTATATTCAGGCAAAGTTATACAGTTTCTCTAAAAAATTAACTTAAATTTTCAACGCACGAATCCCTCTTTTCGTCTTTTATTATCTAGAATTTAGCATCTCTTCACTGATTTGTCAACGAAGGCCCCTTGCTTTCATTCTGATAAAAATTTAAATTATTCGCTAAAACACAAGCGATTGCCTAGTTCCCCGCCATTTTTTGTGTTAGACTTCCAATGAAAACATATTCTAATGAAGAAGGTGCTGAAATGGAAGAGTTACGCTTTAATAGTGTTTTTGATATTATCGGACCCGTTATGATTGGTCCAAGCAGTTCTCATACAGCCGGAGCGGCAAGAATTGGAAAAGTAGTTCGCAGTATTTTTGGACAGCAACCTGATAGCGTTGACATTTATTTATATGAGTCTTTTGCCAAAACTTATCGTGGTCACGGAACAGATATCGCCTTAGTTGGCGGCCTTTTAGGCATGGAACCAGATGATGAGCAACTAGCCAATTCTTTGGAAATTGCCTATGAACAAGGAATGGAAGTTTGTTTTATTCCTAAAAGTGAAAAAGCAGACCACCCTAATTCCGTTAAAATTGTGGTTTCTTCTGGCGACCGAAAACTATCTGTGACAGGAATTTCAATTGGTGGTGGAAACATTCAAATTTCTGAATTAAATGGCTTCAAATTGTCTTTAAGTATGGGCACGCCAACATTTATCGTTGTCCATCAAGATGTTCCTGGCATGATTGCTAAGGTGACCAACATCCTTTCAGCTAGCGATATCAATATTAGTACAATGACCGTTACCCGAGAATCTAAAGGGGAAAAAGCGATTATGATTATTGAAGTTGATCAAGCCGAAGTCGGTGACATTGTCATGCAATTAGCTGAAATCCCTCATATATATAGCGTCAACTATTTTGACTAAATGAACGTAAAGGAGTAATACGATGTTTTATTCAATTGAAGATTTGGTAGCTCAAGCGAAAGAGTACCCTTCTGTGAGCGAATTAATGATTGCAACAGAAATGGCTCATGGCGGGTATTCTCGTGAACGAATTATTGAAACAATGGAAAAAAATCTAGCCGTTATGAAACAATCCGTCGCTGAAGGAATCGCTGGTGTTACCTCAGTAACAGGGCTAACTGGTGGCGATGCAACCCGCTTAAATGATTACATACATTCAGGCAACTTTTTAAGCGGTGAGACCATTTTACAAGCCGTGCGAAATGCGATTGCTGTTAATGAAGTTAATGCAAAAATGGGCTTGATTTGTGCTACACCAACCGCAGGCAGTGCCGGAGTAGTTTCTGGCGTCTTGTTGGCAGTTATTGATCGCTTAAAGTTAACGCATCAGCAACAATTGGATTTTCTATTTACAGCTGGGGCTTTTGGCTTAGTGATTGCCAATAATGCCTCAATCAGTGGTGCCGAAGGTGGTTGTCAAGCTGAAGTCGGTTCTGCTAGTGCAATGGCAAGTGCCGCTTTAGTTGCGGCTTCTGGCGGTACGCCTGATCAATCTGCTCAAGCTGTGGCCATTACGATAAAAAATATGATGGGCCTCATTTGTGATCCTGTTGCGGGACTTGTTGAAGTCCCTTGCGTGAAGCGAAATGCATTAGGTTCTTCTCAAGCCTTCATCTCAGCTGACATGGCTTTAGCGGGGATTCGAAGTGTCATTCCACCAGATGAAGTCATCCACGCAATGTACCAAGTGGGTCGCCAAATGCCACAAATTTTCAAGGAAACCGCTGAAGGCGGTCTTGCGGTGACACCAACTGCACAACGTTTAAGCAAAGAAATTCTAGAGAAACAAAAATAGAAATAACTATAGCAAGAAGCTTACAGAAAAAAACGTCCATTCGTTTTTTCCGTAAGCTTCTTCTTTAATCACTTGTTCCGCCTAAACCAACCACAGCGACAATTCCATTCATGACATCTTTCATCGTTTCACCTACAAATGAAACGGTTCTACCATCAATGCGTTTAATCATTGGTAACATTTCAATGCGATCTGCTTGTGCTGTCGTCACACATTGCAATTTTACAGTTGCAGGTGTTTGCAAGGCATATCGGGGTAATTCAGACAACGCAAAGGAAGTTAACACCTGACTTGTAGTTGCTACGATAGCTTCCCGAACTTGTTGCATGGGTTTATTTTTGATTGCATAACGTCCCAGAGATTCTTTGGTGGAAACAAAGGGGACTTCGGGCATCATTTTTTCTTGAAAAAGTTGTTCCTCTAAGCCTGATTCACCGATAATTAAACCAACAGGGACACCTAATTCGCTAGCGTAAGCTGCATTAATTGTCGTTTCATTCATCGCTAATTCGTTTATTTTTAAATCATAAGCAACACTAGCACTATACCCATGATCCATATTCCCTTTTTGTTTACCAATACCAGCATGATAACCTAAGAAAAAGACTACATCATAGCTACTATCCAAGCCACTCATCATATAATCCATGCGAGGAAAGCCGCTCACTAAGGAAATTTGTTCATCCATTTCTGCTAAGCGCGCATAAGCTAAATTCAATCCACGGCTATGCGAATCGGCAATAGTAATTTCTGTAATTTGTTCATTTTTAGCACTCTTTTGAATCCCTTCAATCAACCAAGCCACATGTTGGTGATATAATTCTCGGAATAAAACGGTATCCTCTTTTTCCATATCAAATGTCGCAATACCTGCTAATCCTTCAATATCGCATGATACATAAATCTTCATTTGTTCCACTCCTTTGACAATGGCTGAACCAGTGCTTGAATTTTGTCAGCATCTAAATTTTTGATTAATTGAATGACTAATTCTTTCGCCGCTTGGTAATCTTGAAAGTCCACATAGCAATGGGGGGTGTGTGCGTAACGGACAGGAATTCCTACAACAATCGTCGGGGCTCCTTGAACTTGTGTAATCGCCATGCCATTGGTTCCACCACCACTTCGAACAGAAACTTGAACAGGAATTTTGTGTATTTTAGCAATCTCTAGTGCATACTCTTGAAATTCCGGATTCGTAATCATAGAAACATCAAAATAGCGTAACATCGGTCCTTTTCCCATTGCTGATTGAATCATCTCTGGCGTTTCTGCCGTATCATCAGCAGGGCAGCCTTCGAAAACAATAGCTAAATCAGGATTGACTTGCTTTGCGGCAATAAGTGCTCCTCTTTCGCCAACTTCTTCTTGTGCAGTTACTGTCGCAACTAACTTGAATGGAAGTGTCTCTTCTTTCAACTCCTCCATGACGTCCACTAAGCAAGCACAGCCAATGCGACAATCAAAAGCTTTTCCTAAAAAAAGATCTGTCTGTTCGTTGTAACAACACGTCACATCTGGAATGACCGGTGCACCAAGATCGATTTTGTACGTTTCAATTACTTCTTCTTTTGAGGTAGCGCCAATATCGATTGTCAAATCAGCAATGGTTAATGGCCGCTGACGTTCCTCTGGTGTCATAAAATGAGGGGGCCGACTAGTAACTACGCCTGGCAGATAGGTGCCTTCCCGGTTACGAATCCGAACTTTTTGTGCAGAAATCGTATTAGGGACCCAGCCACCTAACGGAAGAAAACGCAACAAGCCGTTTTCTTTAATTGCTTGAATCATAAAACCCACTTCGTCACTATGAGCATCAAAAAGCACAACTGGACCTTCACTTAGATTATTTTTCTTCTCAAGATATAAATTTTTAATGGCATCTAGCCGTTGAATAGTAAAATCCGCAGTTGCGTGTTGAAGGATTCTAACGACTTCTGTTTCAAAGCCTGAAACACCATTAGCATTTGAAAGTTCCTGAATTAATTGAACAGCTTGACTTTTTTTCATTTTTTCCCAACCTTTACTTGTCACCGATAGAGACTGATTTGTAATAGCCTGAACCTAATGGGCCATAGACTAAATTTTGGACAGAATCGTCCACTAAGCGTGCTTCTGTTAATTGATAAAGAGGAACTAGGGGTGCTTCTTCCGCAACCAATTGATCCGCTTTTTGTAATGTTTTCCAACGTTCTTCATATTTATTTGCATAAGTTACGTTTGCTTCTTGAAGCAACTGATCGAAGGTCTTATTAGACCATTTACCAAAATTATTGGAATTTTTTGATTGCAATAGGTTTAAGAAATCGATTGGATCAGCATATACTGGCGTCCAGCCACCAACCACAATGTCGAAATCTCCGCTGCGACTTTTTTCTAAACGATTATTAAAAGGAACTGGCGAAACATTGACTGTTAAATTTTCTAAATTATCTGCTAAAGCTCCTTGAACATACTCACTGATTTTTTTAGCATTTTCTGTATCCGAACTTAAAATCGTTAGCTCCGCTTTTTCAATTCCTAATTCTTTTTTAGCCGTTTGCCATAACTCTTTCGCTTTTTCTGGTTCACTAGGATTTAAATCTCCTAATTCCTCTGCAAAATCTTTTTGCGTTTCTTGATTAGTGAAACCTGTTGGCACGAAGCCAAGTGCTTTTTTTGAGCCATCATTTAAAACATTTTTAGCTAAACGTTCAGAATTCAATGATAATGCTATCGCTCGACGTGCATTCTTATTTGCCAAAAGATCTTTTTGCGTATTTAATTGGATATAATACGTTCCAGGAATTTCACGAATTTTCAAAGCTGCATTGCCTTGTTCTTGTGCAACAATTTCTCCAGAAATTTTTACAACATCTAATTCTTTCCCTTCGAAAAGATTTTTCCCAGTATTGACTTCTTTAACGACTTGGACATCCACCTTATCTAGCGAAACATTCGCTTGATCCCAATAATTTTTATTCTTCACATAGGACCAAGTATTATTCGTGCCATCCCAACCTTCTAATGTGAAGGCGCCATTGTAAAGTGTTGACTCAGCTGATGTACCATAGTTTTTGCCCGTTTTTTCGACAAATGCTTCATTTAAAGGATAAAAAGCTGGCACCGCCAATAATTGTTGAAAATAACTCATAGGATAGCTCAGCTCTACTTCCAAGGTATGGTCATCAATGGCTGTTACCCCTAGCTCTTCTTTAGATTTGCCACCGTCAACAATAGCACGATAATTTTTTAGCCCTTCAAAATAATACGCTTGCGGGGAAGCTGTTTTTGGGTCTACTGTGCGCTTCCAAGAATATTCAAAATCATTGGCTGTGATTGGCTCGCCGTTACTCCATTTTGCATCTTTTCGAATCGTAAAAGTATAGATTAAACCATCATTAGAGGGCTGTACTTTTTCAGTTGCCAATGCTGGTTTAGCTTCTCCTTTTTCGTCAAAGGAGAAAAGTCCCTCTCCTACTTGACTCATTACATCTGCTGCTGTATTATCCATTGCCAACGACACGTCTGCCGTTGATAATTCCGAATCAATCCCGACCCGTAATACCTGTTGTTCTTGCTTTTTGGTTTCTTTCCCAACATTTCCACAGCCCGAGAGAAGTAGAACTATGATTGCTGCCAAAGACAGCCTTTGCTTTGTTGCCCTTTTCATAAAAACACCTCATTTTTTTATTTTTTGATACCTTTTTCCCACAAAATTATTTATAATCTGATAAAGGAGGTTTGCTCATGAACTTAGATTACTTAAAAGAAACGTATCATTTAACGAAAACAGAAAGTCAGATTTTGTATTATTTGGATCAACAAAGTACGAACGCGGCCGATTTGAGTATTCGAGAAGTTGCCAAACACTGCTTTTCTTCGCCTAGTTCCATCATTCGTTTAGCCAAAAAATTAAATTTATCAGGTTATAATGAACTTATTTACAAATTAAAAGAAGCCCATTTTTCTCAGCCAATCCCTTATGAAACAGCGCCTTCATTTGAAACAACCAACGAGTTTTGTCGACTGCTTGCCAAACACAAGAGTCATTTATTTGTTATTTTAGGTCATGACTTTTCACGACATTTGGCGGCTTACATTAGTGAAGTTTTCAATTTTCATGGCATCCCCAGTATCACAACAGCCCATACTCATTCGATAAATAGTCAAAATAATCAGAATTTTCTTTTTATCATTCTTTCACATTCTGGTGAAGAAAAATACCTAAAAGAAACAGCTCTGCTTGCGAAAGAGAAAAAACATCCTATCATTTCTTTTGTTGGTGCCAAAAATTCAACTCTTGGTCGACTGGCAGATCTCGTTTTTTCAACTGACTCTTACAGCCCGTTTTCAACAAGTGTCGCTCAGCCACAAATGTTTTTTGGCCAAACATTAATCACCTTTGAAGCCTTGATTTGTGCTTATTTAAATCATGAGGATTACATTCCAATATCTCCTAAAAATAAATAATTTTATTTATTATAGCTGAAAAAAGCTATTTCGCTAGCCAAAGTATAGAAAAAGGCACATGTTCCATTTTTTATGGAACATGTGCCTTTTTGCTATTTTTTACTCGGCCATAGAAATTCAATTAGCAAATGATCTACTTCAGGATTTTCATGTAATTGGCTATGTTGTGCATTTTCTCCTTTAATAATCTGGCTAGTGACTTGAGTTCCTCGCTGTCTTAGCAAGGCGTTGACTGCTAAGGCACTAGATAACGGTACCGTTCCATCACTTAAATCTGTTGCACTTAATTGACCACCAATTAATAAAATGGGCAGTTTTTCTGGAACAACATTAATCATCTCTTGATAATCCAAATAGCGGCTACTTTTTTCTGTGGGGCCATTTTCTAGTTCCGTTTCGATGGTTTGCTGTTGACTCGTATCAATAAAATCATTGAAAGGTGCTCCAATGCTGACAAATTTTTCAATTTTAGGTAACGATGTGTCTTGCCCATAGGTTCCTAAATAACGTAAACCACTAACACCACCCATAGAGTGCCCGACAATATTGGCTTTGTTCACTTGATAATTTTTTTGTAAATAGAGTAATGTGTTTTTTATCCATTCTGTTTGATTCCATTCATTGTTTTTATTATCTTCAAATAGAACTTGAACACTGGGATTCGTCGCTTTGCCACTTAAAGCTCCTCGCTCTTTAACCACGGTCCCATCAGGTTTAACGAGTAGCACTAATTCTTGAGTTGTGGCACCTTGTTTCTCCAAGCGATGCAGTAACGAGCCAAACGAATTTTTAGTTCCCGCGTAACCATGAAAAAAGAGCGTTGGTGTTGTTGTGCGGTTTAACTCAACGGTTGCTTCTTTTGTGGGGGCTTGGTTGTCATTCTTCGTGGTTGCTCCAATTTGGCAAGCACTTAATAATAGAACAAGACCCATTAGCAAAGAAAAATAACGATATTTTTTGGCCTGTTTCATTTTTTCATTCCTTTCTGCGATGAAATAAAAAAGGGCTTGGAAAAGAAGTCAGTTGACTGCTTTTCCAGACCCTACAATCTGTATCAATCAGCTGAACAATAGTTTGTCAGCTTGTTTATTAATCAATGTTATCGACTTGTTCAAAGTCTAATTCTGTACTTGTTTCACGACCAAACATATCGATGTTTACTTTTAATTTTTGTTTTTCTTCATCGATTTCTGTCACAACACCTTCAAGACCAGAAAAGGCACCTTCGATAATTTTCACTGTATCGCCTAGCGTTACTTCTAAGTCTGATTGACGGGTGCTCATGCCAATTGAACGTAAAATGTGGTTAATTTCTTCTTGTAATAAAGGAGCGGGTTTACTACCAGCACCATGTGAGCCTACAAAACCAGTTACGCCTGGCGTATTACGAACAATATACCAAGAATCATCGGTCATAATCATTTCCACTAACACATAACCAGGGAAAGTTTTATGAACGATTTCTTTTTCTTTACCATTTTTGACTTCTTTTTCTGTTTCTTCTGGTACAACGACACGAAAAATATAATCGCCCATCCCCATGCTTTGTGCACGTGATTCAATGTTTGCTTTTACTTTATTTTCATAGCCTGAATAGGTGTGCAATACGTACCAATTTCTTTCAAAAGTTTCCATTACTGATTCGGCTCCTTTAAATGTTTTAGTTTATTTTTTTCGAGCAAATAAAAAAAGCTCAGTTTCCCGAAGCTTTTTCTCGAATACTATTATAGCACCCCTCGTCGGGAAATACTAGAATTAATTATTTTAAAATCCAGCCAAATGCCGTTTGGATAACAGTATCCATGATAAAGAACAATGCTGCAAATAAAATAGATGTTTCAATTACAACTAATGTATCTTTACGCAATTGTTTTTTTGTTGGCCAAGTTACTTGCTTCATCTCATCAGCAACGCTGCGGAAAAATTTCATGTTGATACCCTCCTCTAAATCTATTTCGTTTCTTTATGTAACGTGTATTGATTACAATATTTACAGAATTTATTGATTTCTAAGCGTTCGCCACGTTTACCTTCACTAACGGATTTAGAATAGTTGCGAGAGCCACAAACGGAACAAGCAAGAGCTGCTTTCTTTGTTGCCATGTTCTTCGACCTCCTCTATTCACAAATTTACTTCTTAACAGTACCATTATTCGAAAAAGTTGTCAAAGTTTAATTTACTTTTTAAAGAAGCGCTGTGCCGATTCTTACGTAATTTTTTACCATTATCGCGAATACGTGCTTGATTTCTTTTACAAAATATCTGATTTTTCTTTATTTTCTATTTATTTTAACAAAATTGCTTTTATTCTGAGGTCTCAGCTATTGTTTTCTGCTAAGTTATGATATGATAAATTTATTAAAAATGAACCCTTAGGAGGCCTGTTTATGTTATTAAAATCTGTAGTTATTAAAAAAGATAATTTAACAACCGTCAATGAATCTTGTACTCTAGAAGAAGCTCTTTCTATTTTAGAAGACTCAGGTTACCGTTGTGTCCCAATTTTAGACGAATCTGGAAAAATTTTCCGAGGAAATATTTATAAAATGCATATTTACCGCCATAAAGCAAACGGTGGCGATATGAGTTTACCTGTTACCTATTTGTTAAAAAATGCCACAAAATTTATTTATGTCAACACTTCATTTTTCAAGGTATTTTTTACTATTAAAGAACTACCTTACATTGCTGTTTTAGATGAAAATAATTATTTTTACGGCATTTTAACACACAGCACCTTATTAAATATTTTAGCGCAATCTTGGAATGTAAAACAAGGGAGCTACGTTTTAACAATTGCTTCAGTTGGTCAACAAGGCGACTTAGCAGCCATTTCAAAAATCATTGCCAAATATAGCAGCATCGCCAGCTGTATTACATTGGATGTTGATAGTGAAGAATTTGTTCGTCGCACACTTATTACTTTACCAGCCGGCACAACTGCCGAAACGTGTACAGCCATTGTAGAACATTTAGAGCGGAAAAACTTTAAAGTTGTAGAATTGGAAAATTTAGAAGACGAGTAAAATTTACGATCTTTATCTTAGGATTTAAAGCTAGGGAGGCAAGTCAAAATGACTTGCCTCCCTAGCTTATTTTTTAGACTTCTTCACCAATAATTCGAACTTCCGTTTGTAATTCAACATCAAATTTTTCTTTAATCACTTCTTGGATATGTGCAATTAATTCCACATAATCTGTTGCGGTTGCATGATCGATGTTAACAATAAATCCCGCATGCTTTTCGGAAATTTGAGCACCGCCCCATTTTAAGCCTTGTAAGCCAGCGTCTTGGATTAATTTCCCTGTAAAATGACCAACAGGGCGTTTAAAGACACTGCCACAAGAGGGATACTCTAGCGGTTGCTTCAGTTCACGAAGTTCCGTTAATTCATCCATTTGGGCTTTAATTTCTGCATGGTTTCCTTTTTCTAAAGCAAACGTTGCTTGCAAGACAATACAATGTAATTCTTGAATTTCACTATGACGATAACGGAAATTCAGGTCTTCTTTCGTCATGGTTTGGATAGTTCCATCTGCCAACAGCACTTCTGCAGACTGGAAAACATCTTTAATTTCCCCGCCGTATGCTCCAGCATTCATATAAACAGCACCACCGACACTTCCCGGAATGCCACAAGCAAATTCAAAACCAGTTAAATCAGCTGCTAAGGCTTCGTAGGTTGTATCAATCAGCTTGGCACCAGCATCCACAATCATGGTGGTACCGGCTACTTTGATTTCTTTCATTTCTGTTAGCATAATCACGACATCGCGAATACCGCCATCACGAACAATCAAGTTGCTAGCATTGCCTAATACTAACCATGAAAGTCCTTGTTCTCGGCAATACGCCACAATCTCTTCGACTTCTTTTTTTGTTTTGGGTAAGGCCAACACATCAGCTGGGCCGCCTGTTTTGGTAAAGGTTACGTTTTTTAATGGTTCATCTACTAATAAAGTAATTTCGTTTAATGTTTCTAACATAGCTTTAGTGTTCACGAAAGTTAGTCCTTTCTTTTCAAAATATCTGTCTTATTCTAGCATGATAGAAAGAAAGTTGCTAGTCCTCTTTAAAGAACATGCCGTTGTTGTTGGCGTAGCATTTCTTCACATAACGCATGACTTTCATAGACTTTTTCTTGTTTTAACTCTTGCTCTTGCGGTTTTTTAATGGCCTGGATGAAAGCAGTAACCATTTGGTAAAAACCTCTTTTTTCCAATGTTGGCGTCCAATCTCCCATCTCTTTTACTTGGTATTCTTCTTCTGTTTGGATGGTCAAATGCGTTAAATTTTCCAAGCGATAAGTACCTGTGGGGCTGGTGACTTCAAAAGTTTCAGTATTGGCCCCAGAGTGTAAATCCATGGAACAAACAATCGTTGTCTGTTCGGTTTCTAATTGTAAAATTGCTCGTTTTAAATAACCGTTTTCTTCCACTAATTTTGACTGCACCACGTGGAGCGGTCCTTCCGCTAAATAAACTGCGGTATCAACGACATGTAAAAATAAATCATACATCATAAAACTTGTTTCTCTCGTTGTATTGATGCGGTTCTTTTTAATAAAAATAGTTTGTTTTTCAGGAATATTTTTCAATACTTCCGTATAAGGGGCAAAACGACGATTGAAACCAACCATCAGACACAGATTTTTTGCTGCTGCCAATGCTTGTAATTCTTTGACTTCAGCAAGCTCTTCACTTAAAGGTTTGTCCACAAAGACGTGAATACCAGCCTGTAATAATTGGCGAACGACTGCACCATGCACTTTTGTGGCTACATGGACAAAACAAGCATCAATCTTTGCTTCAATCAATTCTTCTATGGTCCCAACGGTTTCTGTAAAGCCATACTGATCAGCGATTTTTTGTCGTGTTTCTGGGTTTCTAGTTGCTAACACAAACTCTGCCAAATGGCGGCATTTACTATAAGTTGGCAAATACGCTTTTTGTGCAATATTTCCTAAACCAATGACTCCAATTTTCATTCGTTTGTCCTCATTTCTGCTCTTTTTACTATTTTATCATAGACTACTTCTTTCCAAAAATCAGTCATTTTCTCTTTTTCTTTTCAAGTATTTAAAACTTCTTTAAAAAGTATTAGAATAGAAGAAAGCACCAAGCGACCTTTTCTTTGGTTCTGGTTTGCACTGAAACGAGCAAAAGCGTTTCTTATTTGAAAGGAGTTTCAACAATGAAATGTATTTCTTGGAATGTCAACGGCTTACGAGCGGTTGTTAAAAAGAATTTTATGGATGTTTTTAATGAATTAGATGCAGATTTTTTCTGTTTACAAGAAACAAAATTACAAGCTGGGCAAATTGATTTAGAACTTCCTGGCTATCATCAGTATTGGAATTACGCCGAAAAAAAAGGCTATTCTGGCACAGCAATTTTCGCTAAAGAAGAAGCGTTAAGTGTTCGCTATGGCTTAGGTATCGAGGCTCACGATCAAGAAGGCCGCGTGATCACGTTAGAATATCCAGAATTTTTCATAGTCACTTGCTACACACCAAACTCACAAGCTGAACTAAAGCGTTTAGCTTATCGAATGACATGGGAAGATGCTTTTAGTGCCTATTTAAACGAATTAAATCAAGAAAAACCCGTAATTCTTTGCGGTGATTTAAACGTAGCTCATCAAAATATTGATTTAAAAAATTGGAAAACCAATCAAAAAAATGCGGGGTTCACGCCTGAAGAACGGCAAAAATTTACTGAGTTATTAGACAGTGGTTTCACTGATACATTCCGTTATTTTTATCCAGAAGCTGAGGGCATCTACTCATGGTGGAGTTATCGCTTTAATGCACGAAAAAATAACGCAGGTTGGCGGATTGACTATTTCGTTGTGTCAGAATCCTTGAATGAACGTTTAGTCAGTGCTAAAATCCATACAGATATTCTTGGTAGTGATCATTGTCCAGTGGAAGTTGTACTTGATTTTTAAGTGTTACTCAACGCGTTGAAAGGAGTTTTTTTAATGAACTTTTACGCTTTTGACTTTGAAACAGCTAGTTATGATAAACATAGTGCCTGTTCCATTGCAATTGTTAAAGTAGAAAATAGTCGGATTGTGGATGAATTTTACACGTTAATCAAACCAGAAACACCTTTTTTCTGGCGAAATACGCAAATTCACGGCATTCATGAATCAGATGTTGCCAATGCGCCCAAATTCCCTGAAGTATGGCAACAAATTCAGCATTGTTTTCAGCCAAATCGGTTAGTGGTCGCTCACAATGCAAGTTTTGATTGTAGCGTTTTGGCTGGCTGTTTAGATTACTATGGCTTAGAACAACCTAATTACCTTTCTTTATGTACTGTCAAAACGAGTCGCAAACTGTTTCCTGAATTTCCTAATCATAAATTAAATACCGTTTGTGAAAACCTCAATATCACTTTAAATAATCATCATGATGCTTTAGAAGATAGCCGTGCTTGTGCCGAAATTCTTTTACAGCAAGAACAACGATTTGGGGTTGAACCTTTAAAAAAATTAGTATTGGTGAAATAATCCAGTTCTTGTTTCCAGCGAAGGCATTATCTCTTTCAGTGGCTAGTTGGCAGGAGATAACGTCTTTTCTTTTACATAACTTTTCCGCTAAAACAAAAATTTTTCAGAAAGGACGTGATGATGTATTCGATTCTTTACTTATTCACAGACTCTCTCAAAAATGCGTGGCGCTCAAAAAAACAATTTAGTACGTTGATTCTTATCTTTATTATTAGTTTTCTGACTTTTTCTGCTCTATTATTGACTTTGTTGTTTTCTCGATGGCTTTCACAAATGATTCTTCTTGATAATTATGCAGTGATTCCTCCCTTGAAAATTTTCAGAGGTTTGGCTGGAATCAGCACTGGAACACTCTTTTTCTTCCTGATTAGTTATATTTGCCGAGCTTTCTTCCTAACTTTTTTAGAGCAAAAAAACGACTTACTGATCTTAGCTCTTTTAGGTACGACAAAATTACAAATTTTAATTAGCTATGCCTTACAACCCATCTATTATTTGATTTTTGTTTTGCCTTTAGCTGCTTTTCTAGCTAATAAGCTCATTCAACAGTTTATCCATGATTTTTTCAGCGAGGTGCCTGGTTTAATGCATATCGATAGCTACATGCAAGGTATCTTTTTACCACTAACAGGAAGCCTATTGTTCATTTGTTGTTGTGTCTTTTTAATTCTTTTTAGGAAACTCAATCGCTTAATCAAAAAAGGTACTTGACTAACTATGCGAAAAAAGTGAGAAATACATCATCTCGACGTATTTCTCACTTTTTTGAATGACTTAGGTCTTTAGGCTATTTACTTTTTTCCGCCTCTTTTAAGCCAAGGCTTCAATAATTTCGGTCATTGTTTTTGAACCAAAAATCATTTGTTCGCCATCAATCAGCATTGCTGGAACGCTCATAATTTTCTTTTCTTTTTTCAACTCTGGAAATAGACTAATGTCCACCATTTCTGCTTCAACATGAGGATTAATTGATGCAATCCGTTGGCAAGCGGCCACGACATCGGGACAGAAATGACATGTTAGTGAAACAAAGATTTCTATTTTTCTTTTTGGCAATGCAAGTATGTTCTTTTGCAGACTTGCTTCTAACGGCTGCCCCTCGCTGCCGACATTATAAACCGCCAAAACCAACGAGTTTACTTCATGTCCACTAGGAATACCACTAAATTTAATTCCTGTATAGTTTCCTGCCGCATCTAAGAGCACAACGCTAGGCATTTTTTCAATCCCATACAGCAATTCTTTGGCTGGCTCAGTATCTTTCAAAATCGTTTCTAAAGTAATCTTCTGATCCAGACTTGCAAATTCTGTTAAGAATGACTGAAGTTCCAATGATTTTTCATCACTTGCATCCAAAAACTGAAGCAATGTCACTTTTTTGGTTAGTTTAGCGAAAATACCGCTTAATTGTTGGCGCATACTTTCTGGGAACCACTGATGCTTACCAGTAACTTTCGCTGGCTGTTTTTCTTTTGATTGCTGACTGTTTGTTTCAGGGGCAGATTGATTAGCTAATCGTTCAGTCATTCGCTTCGTTACAATCGGTTGGCCCGCCTGTGTTTTTTGTTCTGTCACGTAACGTTGCGCATGAGTGGCGGCAATTGCACCGTCTGCAACCGCCGTCACAATTTGACGTAATTCTTTTATTCGTAAATCTCCTGCTGCATAAACGCCAGGAATATTGGTTTCCATATTCTCAGTTGTTGGCACATACCCACGGTCTAAGGAAATTTTCCCTTCAAAAATTTCTGTACTTGGTTTATTTCCAGCAAAAACAAACAGACCAAATGTACTGTCTTTTGGTGCTTCATAAACCGTTTCTTCTCCCGTCTGGTTATTGACAAACACAGCTTTCCGGACAAAATCATCTCCCGTAATTTCTTTCACTTCTGTGTTATAAACAATCTTAATTTTCGGGTGATTTTTGGCCGCCTCCGCAGTTAATTTTGCACATGTAAAATCAGGTTCTCGGATAATCATCGTTACTGATTTACCGTAACGTGTCAAATAAACGGCCTCTTCCGCTGCTGCATAACCGCCACCAATCACAAAAATATCCAGACCTTGGAAAAACTCCCCATCACAAGTAGAACAATAGGCCACGCCGCGTCCTGTAAATTCACTTTCACCAGGGAAACCAATTTTACGAGCAGAGGCCCCTGTCGCAATCAATACTGCATATGCTTGGTAGGTTTGACTCGCCGATTGAACAGTTTTTATCGTTTGACTAAAATCAACATCAATAATCTCGTCGTTTGTAAAAGCTACACCGAAGTCTTGTGCTTGAATGCGCATTTCTTCCATTAGTTCTGGACCTGTTGTGTGACGAATCGCTGGATAGTTCACAATTTCAGAAGTCGTCGTTACCTGTCCGCCAATTTTGTCTTTTTCAATAATTAAGGTATCCATCATTGCGCGACCTGCATAGATACCTGCAGATAAAGCAGCTGAGCCGCCACCAATAATAATCAAATCGTAGATTTCATCTGTCACTTGCTTCTCCTCTTTCTTCTGTGTTTCAGAAAAAGAGCTGAACAAAACATTTTCTCTGTTTTATCCAACTCTTTGACCTCTATTTACAAAGCGAATTTAAATTTTACCAACTAAATCTAAGCTTGGCGCAATTGTTTCTTCTCCTGGTTGCCAATTGGCTGGACAAACTTTATCACCATGTTCTGCTACAAATTGAGAAGCTTCTAATTTACGAACAAGTTCTTCAGCATTACGACCAATACCCATGTCGTTGATTTCATAAGATTTGATGTCACCTTCTGGACTCACAATAAATGAAGCACGGTAAGCCATTCCAGAAGCTTCATCTAAAACGCCAAAGAAACGAGCAAGTTGACCGTTGGGATCGGCTAACATTGGATATTTAATTTTTCCAATCGTTTCTGTAGCGTCAGCCCATGCTTTATGCACATAATGACTATCTTCTGAAACAGAGTAAACCTCACAATTTAATTCCTGTAAATGCGCATAATGCTCTTGCATATCCCCTAATTCCGTAGGACACACGAAAGAAAAATCAGCTGGATAAAAGAAGAAAATACTCCATTTTCCTAAAATATCTTCTGTTGATACTCGTGTAAATTCACCATCGTGATAGGCATCACATTCAAAGTCAAAAAGTTTTTGATTAATTAAATTCATTGTCGTTCCTCCTCTGTTTTTTTACTCTTTAAGGATAACAGTTTATAATTATTCCGTCAATAGAATAATTATAAACAAACAAGGTTTTATTAACACATAATACTGTCCTATTGAGAATTTTATGATTATCATTCTCAATTAGAAATAGTGAGATAACTTTTTAAATAACATAAAAAAGAAAGCGAATCATTAAAAGAACTTGCTTTTTAATGATTCGCTTTCTTTTTGTGAAGACATTCTTTAACTATCTAAAATAATCGTTTCTTTCTCTTTGGTAATTAAAATAACTCCATCACCAAGAGGAACTAAAGTAGAAGTTAAATCAGGATGCGCCATGACTACATCTAAAAATTGGTTTAATTTACGATGAATCGCTCGATTTTTTTTCGGTACTTCCTCAGCAGGGTCTAAAATTGTCCCAGCTTGAAATACATCATCCACCATTAAAACGCCGCCAACTGGCAGCAACCGTAAACATTCAGGTAAAAATTCAATGTATTTTGATTTGGCACTATCCATAAAAATAAAGTCATAAGGTCCTTCCAACGTTGGTAGAATCTCAGCTGCTTGTCCTTCTAAAAGAGTGACCTTTTCTTCTAAGTCTAGGCGTTGGTAGGTTTTCTTCGCTTTTTTTATCATTACGTCAAAACGATCAATCGTGGTCACGTGACCATCTTCACCAACAAATTGGGCCATCAAGCTTGAAGAAAAACCAATTGCTGCCCCGATTTCTAAAATATTTTTAGGCTTTAGTTGTCCTAGCAAAAATTGTAGAAAAACTACTGTTTCGTGCGGAATAATCGGCACCCCTGCTTCATTGGCTTCTGCCTCCACGGCACCTAATTCTCCGGGAAGTTTCTTTTGTTTTGTACGCATATACTCAACCAATTCTGGTTTAACGACTGGTCGATGCATCATTTCGTTTCTCATCACTTTCGCTCCTTTTCGTCCCTTTATTATACGAAGTCCTTGTTCCTCTGTAAAGGATTGAAATAGGATTCTTAGTATTTGTTTGAAAATAACCTACACATTCTTAACTTCCTAGCTAAGTGCGGATTACTTTTTGTAAGCACATTTTTTCTTTGTTTCCGCTATTTTTTATTAAGTTTTAATTAGAAAACGTCAAAAAGTAGCCCTCAAGAACATACTTATTGATTTTTTCTCGTTATTTCTTATAAAAATACTTCTACATATGTTAATATTTTCCCTTAAATCACTCTCAATTCTTGCTATTTCAAGCCCCAAAACAAGCCTATAACCTTGCTAAAATAAGAAACGTCAAATTTTACTACTTTGTCTGTAAAAATTTGGTATCACAAAAGAAAGGAAATCTTGTATACTCTTTACAGATAGTGATTTATAGTGAAGCACATAACCAAATTCCCGGACTTGACTTGGTTCAAGTACATATGCAGGCGAGCTATTTGATAGTTCCCTGATAAAAATCGTTTCGACGATTTTGCACATAGTACTACCTTTCTAAAAGCTAAAAATTATTTTTTAGCTAGAAAAAAGACAACCGTTTGAAACGGCTGTCTTTTTTTTAATAAATTAACCCAAGCAAATCTTCTTTTTCGATATTGCCAAAGTATTTTTTTACGTCAATTTGATCAATGGCTTCTTCTAAAGAAGCTTTATCATATTTCACACCGGTTAAAATATCTTCAACATCTTTAATTTCACCAAGCCCAAAGAAGTCCCCAAAGATTTTAATTTCTTGAATGGCACCATCTGCCACATTCATTTTCATTTCAATTGAACCAATTGGGAAACGATGGCGACGTTCTAAGTTAAATGCAGGTGATTTACCATAATTCCAATCCCAATTGCGATAGTATTGCTCTGAAATTTTGTTAATAGCCGCCCAGTCTTGATCAGTTAATTCATACGTTTTAACTTGGTCGATCGAATCTACGCCGAAAATTTTCAAAAGAATTTCTTGGCGGAATTCTTCCGTTGTCATCTCTTGTTTATCTTCAGATAAAAATGGTTTAATGTTTGTTACCCGTGAACGAACAGACTTGATACCTTTAGATTCGATTTTATCTTTCCGTACTTTCAATGTATTTACAACTTCATCAATATCACTATCAAACATTAAGGTTCCATGTGCAAACATGCGGCCGTTGGTAGCGTACATCGCATTTCCTGAAAACTTCATATCATTAATCACTAGGTCATTGCGCCCTTTTAATTCGGCACCTTCAACGCCTAAGTCGTGCAATGCTTGAATAATTGGTTGGGTAACTTTCGCAAAATCACGGAAAGAGTTGCCGTCATCTGGCATAATAAAACTAAAATTCAAATTACCATGATCATGATAAACGGCGCCGCCGCCACTTAAGCGACGAACAACATGAATGCCGTGCTCATCTACATATTCTTTGTTAATTTCTTCAATTGTGTTTTGGTTACGGCCAATAATGATTGACGGCTCGTTAATGTAAAATAAAAGGATGGGCTCATCTAAAGGCATTTCTGTTAACAAATATGTTTCAATTGCTAAATTCACTCGTGGGTCATTATTTTCATTCGGTACAAAAATCACAATCGGTTCTCTCCCTTGGTATAGTTACTTTTTTAAATCTCAACTGTTAAATCTGGTTGGGCTAATGTCACTGGAATTTCCGTTCCAGCATAGTTTTGCGCTTCTTCACGTAGTTGTTCCAATGACCCATGTTGTGGTAAATGGGTCAACATCAATTGTTTGACTTGTGCGGCTTTGGCAATTTCACCCGCTTCTCTTGATGTAAAATGTGCATGATGTCGTTCATTACCTTCAAATAAGTACGTATCCGCTAAGAATAAATCCGCGTCTTTTGCAAAGTCTTCAAAACTTGCTAAGTAACCAGAGTCTCCTGTAAAGACAAAGACTTTGCCGGTCGCTTTTTCAACAATCCGCATCGCGTAACAAGTGACAGGATGAATCGTTTCCATGAAAGTAATTAAAAATGGTCCTACTGCCAACTCTTCTGCTTCAAAATACTCTTTCCCTTCGGAAACGTTAGGAAGCGTTAGTTCTTTGAAATGCATTTGATCTTGTGTATGGCCATATATTGGCAAAATAGGAGTCGGTTCCAGCGTTGGATAAAGCTGACGATAATATTGTAAAACGCCTAAATCTGCGATATGGTCATGATGATAATGCGACAGAATGACAGCATCTAATTTCAATGGATCTAGATAGTTTTCTAAACGCACTAATGTTGTACTGCCTGCATCAATAAGCAAATGAAAGCCTTCAGATTCTAACAAATAGGAACTCGTTCCTTCTCCTTTGTATGGATAAGCACCTAAACAGCCTAAGACAGTCAATTTCATGTGTGGACAACCTCCTTCAATACGATACTTCCATGTTACCATAGAATAACGGAAAAACGAGGTTAAAACGCTTAAATTTTCACAAAAAGACAAAGAAAAAACCTGAACCCTTTGTCGAGATAACAAAGGATTCAAGCTTCTTTTTTATTCTTCGGCTAAACCTTTTTCTTCTAAGGCAGTTTGATAAAAACTAGCTAACGCTACATGGTTATAAGGAATCACCCATAATAGACCGATACCAATAGCTAAAAAGCCCACAATATACCAACCAATAAAAGAAAATTGTAAACATAAATATTGCCAAAAACGATTTTTCATTAAATATAACGCCTGTTTCAACGCCATCATAATTGGCAGTTCTGGATTATCAAAACGTAGCCACACAGCAAATTGAAAAACGCCACTCACAAACAAACCAATTAAAAAGATCAAGATAGTGGCAACGCCAAACGCTAGGAAAAAGGAAAAATCATTTAAGAAAAAGGTTTGGATTTCCTCTGGTGTAACTGTACTAAACATCAATTTGAAATACAAGGTTGTCCCTGCACCAAATAAAATTGGTAACAAAAATAACAAACCAATTACACGTTCAAGTACTTTTTGAAGTAGGTTGACCACGAATAGCGGACCATAATATTTTCCTTGAAAAACACTCATTAAAATATTGACCCGCACCTTTTCACCACGCAACACCTTCAAGGCTGCGTAATATAGCGCATAACTTAACGCGAATAAAACAAAAATTTGCAGTAATACTGCGGCAAAACTACTTTGAAAAACTTGATTTTCACCAGAAAATAAATTTTGCACAATCGATGTTAAGAAGCTCTGTAAAACCACTCCTAAGAAAGTTAACCAAGCCATGATCCCCCATTGCCCATCAAGGGCTCTGCGAGCATTGGCACGATGTTGCGAATTTGTTACTAAACTTTTCATTCATTCCATCCTTTCTGAAACTAATAACTAGTCAATTTAGCGACTGTTTCTTTATCTAGACGTTTCACCACTTCTGTGACTAATTTGACTGTGTTGAAATAATCATCTTCATGAATAACTGAGGTATGTGAATGCAGATATCTAACAGGCACCGTGATGGCTAATGATGGAATCCCATTGCGTGTTAAATGCATGCGGCCAGCATCCGTACCTCCCCCTGTAATCACTGTATATTGGAAGGGAATGTTATTTTCTTCCGCCACTTGAATAACAAAATCACGTAATTTTTTATGCGGAATCATTGATGCATCATAAATCAAAATTTGTGGTCCTTCACCTAAAACAGAGTCGGCTTCTTTAGGTGTCATTCCTGGTGTGTCACCAGCTGTTCCTGTGTCTAAAGCAAACGCTATGTCTGGATTCACAAGATGCGTACTTGTTTGCGCACCGCGTAGCCCGACTTCTTCTTGCACATCACTGCCTGCAAATAAAATATTGGGGTGCCCTTCTGTCGCTAAATTTTCTAAAACTTTTAATGAAACGGCCGTACCAATTCGGTTATCCCACGCTTTTGCCAATAAAAATTTTGTATCATTCATGCGACGATAGTCAATATATGGTGTCACCATATCCCCTGGATGAATCCCCCATTCTGCAACTTGTTGATCGCTACTTGCACCAATATCAATAAACATATCTGCAATCTCATAGGGTTTGTTACGAACTTCCGCTGTTAACACATGCGGTGGTTTAGACCCAATGACACCATGGTAAACCTTACCAGTCGTAGTTTTAATCTGAACTTGTTGGGCCAACATCACTTGCCCCCACCAACCGCCAACGGTTTGAAATTTTAAAAAGCCTTTTTCTGTGATTTGGGTAACCATGAAACCGACTTCATCCATATGCCCAGAAATGTAGACTTTTGGTCCTTCTTTATCACCAACATTTTTTGCAATAATACTGCCAAGGCCATCATATAAAAATTTATCCGCATACGGTGCTGCATACTTTTTAAATAACGAACGTACTTCGTCTTCATTCCCAGCAATCCCTTTAGCACTTGTTAAATCAATTAACATTTTTTCTTCTTTTGCATCCATAAAAATAACTCCCCTCAAAAACCAATTTTATCCATTATACCACGAACTAAAAAAATACTTACAAAAAATAAATTGAGCAACGTTCTCCACTAAAAATAAACGAAAAAACAGCCTGCACGCTCGTTATTCAACGGCAGGTACAGGCTATTTTCATTGTTACGAAGCGCTTCTAGTCCGCTTCAAATACTTGGTACTTAATCCATCTTGCCTTCTTAAAATTGAGGTAAGACCAATGGATTTTGTTGTTGCCAATCTGTCTGATAAAAACGATCATCAATTTGATACGCTAACTTTTTAGACGCAGGTTGTTTCATAAATTCATCTACTTGACGATCAACAGCGAGCCAACCACGCCAACCTAAATGAATCGTGTCCGCCATAAAGTAACGTTCATTACTACATGTTGAGAAGTCAGCAATGTTAGTAAAGCCTTGCTCTTGAAGTTGATATTTCAGCTTGCGTGCTACTTGTTGCAACATATCTTGTGACAAGCCCGTATAGTCCGACCAACGTTTGTTAACAGGTGGGATTACAAATAAAACATCGACATTTTTTTCTGCTAACTGTTCTAACGCAGCTTGGAAATCACCATATTCTGGAGAAAAACGATAATCCCATTTCTTTTGTGAATGAGCTAATTTCGGTAAAACTGGTTTAATCCGTTGGCGATAAAAACCGTTACTAATTTCAAATTTATTATTATTTATGGCTTTTGCCGCAATTTTTCCAGCTAGCTGATCTAATTCATTAAAATTATACGTAGCGGGTAATTGTTTCATATCTTTTTCAACAATTGGTTCTCTGCTAACCATGCCAATTTGGCTAAACAATTCATCCTCACGATTCAAGAAACGGAGATTCATTATAAAATAATCTCGTTGAGAGCGTTGGGGAAGTTGCCCTGCCTGCAGATTTGCCAAAGTTTCCATTAAGACTTTGTCTTTTTGAACAACTGGAAATTTGGTCAAACGTTGTGCTAGATATTGGTCACCACTGGTTAATTCGGTTAAATTAGCTAACCATTGATAGGTTTGTAATTGTGAATAGTGTGCACCAAAACTATCATTAGGTACACCCTTTTTGACAAACCATTGCGGAGATAAAATAAAGACCGCTTTTTTATTGGCGATCGCATCGCCCATCGAATGAATGACCATCGCTTGGGTTAATGACTGTGTGCCCGCTTCTCCTAGTAAAAACGGTCGGTAGTTCCGTTGATACTTTTCAGAGAGCACACTAGGGTGGAAAGCACTAAATCGACTTAATTCAGAAGAGCCAAAAAAAGGAACATATTTACCAGAAGCCACTGCTTTGTTTTTAATCACATTGCCTTTTAAAACGTTCGGTGCCATTGACGTTGATGCTTCCTTCAACGTTTTTTCGGAAGTTAAATTGATTCTGAACGGTGCAAAAAAGAACACTGCAACCAAGACCGCTGAACAAAGCACTGGACCTAAGATTCTGATTAGTCGTTTTTTTCTAGACATTATTGTAAAGCTTCCACTTGTTGAATGATTTGTTTTGGTGTTCCCCATACTTCACGGTCAAAGTCTGATACAGGAACTTGGATTCCTAATTGTCCTTCAATTTCTACTAATAATTGAACCGTTGCTAAAGAGTCCAATAATCCTTCTTTAAATAATTGAATATCTTGATTGTTCACAACTTCGTCTGTTCCTGTAATATCTTCTAAAATGTTTAATACTGTTTCTTGAATGTTCATTGTAAATTGCCCCTTTATATTTTTATTTTTGTTTATTTAAACCATAGTTTGTCTAAAAATCCTGAGAAAATCAGGAAGCTGACACAAACCGCTTGGAAAGTTAAAAAGACTGCAAATGCATGTGTAAATTTGTTTGATGGTATCTTGTCTTTATGTTTTTTCTTAAAACGTAGCCAAGCATCTGTCACACAAATTAGTGTTGCATGGTAGAGCCCATAAGCGATGTAGAACCACGTTAATCCATGCCAAATGCCCATGATTAAGAACAACGCAAAGTAACCAATATTAGAAGTCACAATCCGACTCTTAAAGACTTTCTTTTTCATTAAGAAAAACATTAAGCGCATGTAAATGTAATCACGGAACCAAAAAGATAAGGTCATGTGCCAACGATTCCAGAATTCTTTAATATTCCAACTTAGGAACGGTTTGTTAAAGTTCATTGGTGTATCATAGCCCATTAAATAACTTGTGCCAACGGCCAGTAAACTATAGCCTGCGAAATCAAAGAATAGATACAAACTGTAATTATACATATAGCCGACTGTCCACCAAGATAAACCACCTTGTGCCAAGGCCATTTTTTCCACATGTGGTAAAAAGACACCACCAAGATAATGACTGATAATAAACTTATATAAAAATCCTAGAAATAAATAAAAAATTCCTTTTTCTAAAAAGTCTAAATATTTCTCCGCACTCGGCGGGTTTTTCAAATCTTTTTCAAAGCGCCGATAACGATCGATGGGTCCTGAAGAAATAGTCGGGAAAAACAAGAGAAACTGAATGTAACGAAACGGATGATATTCTTTCATTACGCCATCCCGTAAATCCATGACCACTTGGACCGCTTTAAAGGTTAAATAAGAAATCCCTAAAAAGCCAAGTAAGGTTGTTTTGCCTGTCATGAAGGGAGAAACTTTCACCCAAACAAGCGGTAATATAGCTAAAAAGACAGCCAGATAAAAGACCCAACCTGCATTTTTATTTTTTCGATAAGCCGCATAGCCCCACGTTAGTAACGTTTGATAAATAACATATACAATCAGAGCGACTCCTTGTTGCCAAAATTCGCCACCAAAACTGATATATAGAAAGACCAATGTCACGAGTGTTTGGTACCAAGGCCAACGTGTCCCTTTAATGGCTAAGGTTAAAATCATTGGCAACAGAGCCGCAATTAGCAGAACGAAGTAATACGGTGCATTATAGGGAATCATATGAGGAAAATTCATCATGTGGCATTCACCTCATTCATCAACCCTTTCCGATCAATTTTGCCATTACTTGTCAAAGGTAATTGTTCAACATATACAAATTTTTGTGGAATCATATAGTCCATTGTCAACGTGGCTAATTCTTGTTTAATTGCCTTAGTTAATTGAAAATCACTTGAAAATTCATGTGCTTGCGGAACGACATAGGCAATTAATTGTTGGACTTTATTTCCTTGATATTTCGGCACAACGACTGCTTGTTTCACGTAGGAAACATTCGTTAAGTGATGATCCACTTCTTCTAACTCAATGCGGTAGCCATGCAATTTAATTTGAAAATCTAAGCGTCCCTCATACTGCAATAGGTTATCGACTAACTTTCCAGCATCGCCTGTGCGATAAGCTGGTACGCCATCTAATTGGAAAAAAGCTTCAGCTGTTTTCGCAGGATTATTTAGATAGCCTTTGGAAACACTTGGTCCAGCAATGACGATTTCACCAATTTCACCTGCAGGTAATTTTGACATGCCTTCCATAATATAAATTTGCGTATCCTCTTTCTCATACCCGATTGGTAAACGTTGAACACTTTTTAAAACTTCTTGAGTGATTTCAATGGCACTAATCGCTACAGTCGCTTCTGTCGGCCCATACGTATTATAAATATGCGCAGTTGGGAAACGAGCGGCTAATTTCTCAGCCGTTGGTTTTGGTAATTCTTCTCCACAGAATAAAAACGTGCGCAGTGCTGGTAGATGTTCACCATCGAAGCTTGGTTCCATTAGACACAATTCAATAAAGGACGGTGTTGAAACCCAGACGTCGATTGTTAATTGTGGCAAACGCGTAAATAATTGTTTAAAATCGTTAATGATTTCATTGGGTAACGGAGTTAATGAGCCGCCTAACGCCAATGCGGGATAAATAGACATCACCGATAAATCAAACGAATAAGGTGCCTGTGCTAAAAAGCGGGCCCCTTCTTCTAAACCAAAATCTCGCAACAACCAATTCGTAAAGCTAACTAAATTATCATGGCTGATTTGCACACCCTTTGGTACGCCAGTTGTCCCTGAAGTGAAAATGATATAGTAATTACTTGCTCCTGTGACAGGCGTCAACGCAGGCGCATGTCGAGGTGCATGCATCATCATTTCTGTTAATTCTTCCGCCGTAATTACTGGCACTTCGGTGGCTAACTCAGGCCATTCATGCACAGCAATCACTGCGGTTGGTTTGGCTACGTTTAGAATTAGTTCAATGCGTTCTTTTGGTGTATGTGCATCAATGGGGATATAGCTAAAACCAGCTTTCGATGCGCCTAGAAAACTCACAATCATTTCAAAATCTAATTCTCCGTATACGACAATCGCTGACTTGTCCGTTTTCAGCTCAGCTAAATAAGCGGCTAGATTGTCTGACTTTTCTTTTAACTCTCCATACGTAGAGACTTTTTCTTCGGTTAAATAAACAGGACGTTGGGGTTCTTTACGTGCCCATTCATCAATCGTTTGAATCATATTAATTACTTTTTCCATATATAGCCGCCTCCTTAAAACTCGTTATAAATGAAGGTTCCTCCATTGATATTCTTGTAATGATAAAGATAAATTAATGCAATGACAATGAAAGAATAAAATAACGTTTTACCGATGAATTTAAGACTTTCGTTATTGAGAATTTTCTGAAAAGTTGTTTTCATTATCATTCACCTCCTAAGGTTAATCGCTATCCATTATTTTATGCTATATTTCAGCAAAGTCCATTGAAATTTCTTACAATTTAATAAAAAAACTAACAATTTCGTCACTTCTTAAATTTTCATGATTTTCATAAAGGGAACTCTCATAATTTTTTCGCATAAAGAAACTGTAAAAACCGCTTCACAACGGCTTTTACAGTTTTTTAAAAATGGATGTGTCGAATCATCCGCGCATAAATGGCAGACGTTAAAATATAAAAAATTAGATAAACAATTATTAAGATTCCACAAGAAAGATATACTAACAAATATCCTGGACTCTTAATAAATTGGCTTAACAAATAAATAGCAAAGGTGGTATGCAAAATCCCAATGACCATCGGCGGAAAGAAAATCAAACTATTCTGTCGATAAATTTGCTTAGTTATCGCTTTACTAGAAACACCCATCCGTTTTAAAGTCACGTAATCTTGACGCTCACTTACAGCTGAAAACAGTTGTCGTAACATCAAAATACTGCCCGTAATAAACAACGCTAAAATCGCCACAAACATGGAGACATATAAAGTCAAACCGTTAATTTTTCGTTCATAGCGTAAAGAGGCGTAGCGATCATTCATATTTAGCCGCCAAGTTTCTGTGACATCATCTTGCGTATTCTTTGCCTCTTCGTTAGGCATTTGTTTGGCAAAACCACTCAACTGCTGGTTGTTTTTTTCATACTTATACAAAATTGGTGTTTGCCATTCTGTGGCAATCTGTTTATTTACGGCTTCATAAAGTTTTTCACGGCTTTTCGTGTCAACATTTACGGCGTTAATCTGATATTGAATGGAATTTTTTGTCACTTTCTGATAAAGGGCATCGGAAACGACAATCGTTGGTAAGGAATATTGCAGTAAAAAATTGCCTAAATAGTTTGGCAGCACTTGTTGCAGTTGTGCCGTCTCTCCTTCAACAAATTGCAGTTTCGCGCCATAACGAGACATACCACTTAAGATATTGGTAAAGCTATCCATATAGATTACACTTTGGTCATTTTTTAAATGTAAATCATTCAAATAAGGATTAATTTTTTGATAGTTACGATAATTGGAGAAGGATAAAACATTAACTGCTTCAATCGTTTCTTGTTCCTCTTGCGCTTGACCAATTCGCAAGGTGCGTTCAATTCCAGTAATTTTATAAGAAAGTGTCACTTCATTTTTTATTTTGGTGTCCTTCGCTTCATCGAGAACTTTCTTCAATTTAGGATAGCTTTCCTGTGAAACTAAAAAGTCCACGGGGCCATCACTGTTGACCGTGTGCATACTAATCGTATACACAAAAACCATCACGCCGATCCCACTCAAGGCTGTCGCAATTAACAAGGTCAAACCAGTGAGTGTTTTGCTACTTTTAAATAAGTAGCGTTTGGCATTGCCTAAAATAATCATGCGTAAATCTTGGTAATACCATTTTTTTCTATGATTAAATAAGCGAATGATAAAATACATAGTATAACGGAAAAATAAATAAGTTCCCACCACACATAGACCCAAAATGATAAAAGGGGTCAACGTAATAATCATTGGAATCGAGATATCCAATGAATCATTTAATTGTTTATACACAATACCTGTCGCTAAATTACGAAAATCAAACGCAATAAAATAACCGGCCAGTAAACAAATAGGACCTAAAATACCTAGAAACTGCCGCCGTTTCGTTAAACGACTATAATTAATTTGACCAATTTTTTCTTGGTGCATAAGCTGCGACAATGGATAACGATAAATCATCCAAATACTTCTTAAGCAGACAATCAGAATCATAAATGCAAAAGCTACACCGGTTTCAATAACGGAACGCCAAGAAATATAGAAGAAACTGGGCACTTCTAAAAACATAACTTTGGCTAAAATCATTGAAAACAACTTGGTGAAAATCACTCCTAAAATAATCCCATTAATTAGTGAAACAAAGCCTAAAACTAAATTTTCCACTAAAAAAATTAGTGAAACTTGGCTCTTTCTCAAGCCAATTAATCGATACAATCCAATTTCTTGGCTACGTTTTCCTATAAAAAAACGATTTGCTGCCAACATAAAGCCCAAAATAATAATGGTGACTAAGGTACTACCAAGTCCTAAAGATCGCTTAATTTCGATATCACGGCCTGCACCTGCGACAAGAGGCTGGTTGTAAGCAATCGCACGGAAACAATAATAAACGACCGCTGCAAAAGTCATACTAATGTAATAAACCAGATAATTAGGTACATGAGCTTTTAAATTTTTTAATGATAGTTTAAAAATCATTTGCGCGCCCGCCTCCACCAATCGTTGCTTGCATATCTATCACACGATTAAAAAATTCCTTACGTGATCCTTGACGAACAACTTCTGAGAAAATCGCACCGTCTTTAATGAATAAGATGCGATTGCAAAAACTGGCCGTGTACGGGTCATGTGTCACCATCAAAATTGTGGCATCATCATGTAGATTAATTTCAGCTAAATATTTCAACAATTCTGTTGCTGATTTTGAATCCAGCGAGCCAGTTGGTTCATCTGCAAAAATAATTTTAGGGTTCGTAATCAAAGCACGAGCAGCTGCTACCCGTTGTTTTTGTCCCACAGATATCTCTGGTGGATAAGCAGATAAAAGCTCCTGAATCCCCAAAATCGAAGTCACATGTAACAAACGTTTATCCATTTCTTCTAATGAAACTTTTTCTACAGCTAAAGGCAACAGAATATTGTCCTTCACATTTAACGTATCAATTAAGTTAAACGATTGAAAAATAAACCCCATTTCGTTTCTCCGAAAATCACTTAATTGATTATCTCGCATTTTCAAAATATCTTGTCCGGCGATGCGCACGATTCCTGCGGTTGGCAAAATAATCGAGGATAAGACATTCAACAGTGTCGATTTCCCGGCACCACTGGGACCCATAATCCCCACAAATTCACCTTCATCAACGGTAAACGAAATATTATCTAATACTTCTGTTTTATTATTTAAACGACCATATGTCTTGCTGACATGGTTTACTTCTACAATTTTTTTCATTTTTCTCGCTCCAACGTTTTGTTATTACTCTTATTTTACCAAGAAAAAATCTGAATGAACATCGTTTTATCTTACAATATCGTTCGGTAGTCAAAGAATAATTGGCATTTCGTGAATAAATCTGCAAACAATTATTATTTAATAATTGTTATTTTTTAGTGTTGCTTTTAGCAATTTGGCAAAAAACTCTTTGCTGTTTTTTAATTTTGACAAAGAATTTTTTTCACACAAAAAAATTTGCTCAATCCTTTTCTTCATTTGTTTTCATATTTTTTCAAAACAGCACAAGCACAATATATAGTGTTTGTCTAGTGATATTTTACTAAAAATACGCAATATATCGATTGAATTTAGCCGACCTTTGTATTAGGATAGTTACTAACGAGATATAAGGAGCTGGATAAAATGATGAAGATTACTGATGAAAAAGCCGAGGATGTTAATCTCTCAACAATTAAAGTCGTCAAACGAGATGGTCGTTTAGTGACTTTCGATGATCAAAAAATATACGACGCTTTGATCAAAGCTGAACAAAAAATACATGACCAAGTCACTCCTTTGACACATCAAAAAGTCCAATCGATTGTTGCCGATGTCAATCGAGAAATTGCCGAACGTTTTACCAATAACGTAAAAATTTATGAAATTCAAAATATTGTGGAACATACTCTGCTATCCAACAATGAGTATGCCTTAGCCGAAGAATACATTCATTACAGAACCCAACGTGATTTTGAGCGTAGTAAAGCAACTGATATTAATGTATCTATCGGCAAATTAATTAATAAAGATCAGACTGTCGTGAACGAAAATGCCAACAAAGACAGTGACGTTTTTAATACGCAACGTGATCTAACCGCTGGGATTGTTGGAAAATCAATTGGTTTAAAGATGTTGCCTTCACACGTGGCTAATGCCCATCAAAAAGGCGACATTCATTATCACGATTTAGATTATCATCCATATACGCCCATGACAAACTGCTGTTTAATTGATTTTAAAGGCATGCTAAACAATGGCTTTAAAATTGGGAACGCTGATGTCGAATCACCAAAATCAATTCAAACGGCCACTGCACAAATTTCTCAAATTATTGCCAATGTAGCTTCCAGTCAGTATGGTGGTTGCTCTGCCGATCGGATTGATGAATTATTAGCGCCTTTTGCGGAACGTAATTATGAAAAACATTTAGCAGATGCGCAAGAATGGATTGAAGGAGAAGAACGCCAAAAAGCATTCGCTCAGAAGAAAACGAAAAAAGATATTTTTGATGCCATGCAAAGTCTTGAGTATGAAATTAATACCTTATTTACTTCCAATGGACAAACCCCTTTTACTTCTCTGGGATTTGGTTTAGGTACCAACTGGTTTGAGCGAGAAATTCAACGGGCGATTTTACAAATCCGAATTAATGGCTTAGGGATTGAAAAACGAACAGCTATTTTCCCAAAACTGATTTTCACAATTAAACGAGGCGTCAATGCGCAACCTACTGATCCAAACTACGATATTAAACAACTGGCACTGGAATGCGCAACGAAACGCATGTATCCTGATGTTTTAAACTATGATAAAATCGTTGAACTAACAGGTAGTTTTAAGGTACCAATGGGCTGTCGTTCCTTTTTACAAGGCTGGAAAGACGAACAAGGTGAAGAAGTAAATGTTGGCCGAATGAATTTAGGCGTTGTGACCTTGAACTTACCAAGAATCGCTTTAGAAGCGCAAGGAAGTCAAGAAAAGTTCTGGCAAATTTTAAATGAACGTTTAGCGATCGTTAAAGATGCTTTGGTTTATCGTGTTGAACGTGTTAAAGAAGCTAAACCAGCGAATGCACCGATTTTATACATGTATGGTGCATTTGGAAAACGTTTAGCTACACAGGATGCCGTAGATGAACTGTTTAAAAACAAACGTGCCACGGTTTCACTTGGCTATATTGGCTTGTATGAAGTGGCTTCTGCCTTTTACGGCGGTGCTTGGGAGGACAATCAAGAGGCCAAAAACTTTACACTGGATATTTTAAAAGAACTGAAAAAAAATGCCGACAACTGGGGCAACGAATACGGCTATCATTTTAGTGTCTACTCTACACCGAGCGAAAGCTTGACTGACCGTTTTTGCCGTTTAGATACTGAAAAATTTGGCATCGTCGAAAATATTACAGATAAAGAATATTACACAAATAGTTTCCATTATGATGTACGCAAAAATCCAACGCCTTTTGAAAAACTTGATTTTGAAAAGGATTATCCAAAATACTGTTCTGGTGGTTTTATCCACTACTGTGAATACCCCATGTTACAGCAAAATCCCAAAGCACTTGAAGCTGTCTGGGATTACGCTTATGACAAAGTTGGCTATTTAGGAACCAATACGCCAATTGATCATTGTTATGCCTGTGGTTTTGAAGGGGACTTCCATCCAACTGAACGTGGCTTTGAATGTCCAGAATGTGGCAATCATGATCCTAAGACTTGTGATGTCGTTAAACGGACTTGTGGTTATTTAGGTAACCCGCAAGCTCGCCCAATGGTACACGGTCGTCACAAAGAAATTTCCTCTCGTGTGAAACATTTAAAAAATTAAACTCGATTATTCTATAGAAAGAAGTTTTGCTGATGCGTAATCCAAAACCACAAGAATGGAAAACCGAAGACTACAGCCAAAAAAAGATTGCCGATTATAAAGCGTTCAACTTTGTTGATGGCGAAGGTGTACGCAATAGTTTATATGTGAGCGGCTGTCTCTTTGCTTGTGAAGGTTGTTTTAACAAAGCTGTCCAAAATTTCAATTACGGTACGCCGTTTACAGAATCTTTAATGAATCAAATTATTGAAGATTTGTCCCATGACTATGTCCAAGGTTTGACTCTTTTGGGTGGTGAACCCTTTCTGAATACAGATGTTTGTCTTAGTGTAGTCAAACGTGTGCGGGAAACATTTGGCTCAGCCAAAGATATCTGGTCTTGGTCAGGGTATACCTTTGAAGAACTACTTTTAGAAACGCCTGATAAGCTTGAACTACTCCATTCAATTGACATTTTAGTTGATGGGCGCTTTGAACTGGCAAAACGTAATTTAAATTTACAATTTCGTGGCAGTAGTAATCAACGGATTATTGATGTACCCAAATCACTTGCTGCTGGCAAAGCTGTTATTTGGGAAAAATGTCATGACGCCGAAACGTCTTATGAACAAATCAAAAAATCAATTTAAAAAAGTTAGCCCTTTAGCCATCTCTTGAGGATGTGGCTAAAGGGCTAACTTTTTTCCCATAAAGGTAAAACAATGTTTTCATACGCTAGTGGATCTAAATTCGTTAAAGTAATGCCTAATAAACGGATTCCTTGTTCTAAACCTAAAATATCTTCCCAAATTAAATTCGCTTGATAGAAAAGTTCTTCTTTTTTTGAAATATATTCAGGTAATGTCACACGTTTCGTAATCGTCGTATAGTCAGTATAACGAACTTTCAGGACTACTGTTTTGCCATGCTTTTGCACTCGTTGCAATGCACGCTCAACCCCTGCTGCTAATTGTCTCAATTGAGCCGTAACCTGCTCTTCCGTCGTTAAAGGGGTGCCGTAAGTATGTTCCTTGCCTACCGACTTACGATCTCTAGTCACTTGAACTGGCGCATCATGGATACCACGGACTTTACGATACAATGAATAACCCATTTTACCGAATAACCGAATCAACGTCATCTCATCTTGCTTGTATAAATCTGCTCCAGTAAAAATCCCTAGTTCATGCATTTTAGGCACTGTTTTTTTGCCGATTCCGTGGAAATCTTCAATCGGTAATGCTTTCAAAAAATCTTCGGCCTCTTCTGGTAAGACAACCGTCAGGCCCTTTGGTTTCTGGAAATCTGATGCTAACTTGGCTAAAAACTTATTGTAACTAACACCTGCCGAGCAAGTTAACTGCAATTCATGCCAAATATCATATTGAATCATTTTCGCAATTTTAATAGCCGACTTACTGTTGACCTTATTTTCAGTTACATCTAAATACGCTTCGTCAATAGATACTGGTTCAATCACATCTGTATAGCGGCGAAAAATTTCACGGATTTCTTGAGAAATTTCACTATATTTCTGATAATTACCTGGCTTAAAAATGGCACTTGGACATAGTTCATACGCCTTTTGAGCACTCATAGCCGAGTGAATACCGTACTGTCGAGCAATATAATTCGCTGTGGTCACCACTCCTTTGCCCCCAGTATCACTTGGATGGCGCGCAATAACTAACGGATGTCCTACTAACTCTGGATGATCTCGTTCTTCAACTGAAGCAAAAAACGCGTCCATATCTATATGTATAATTTTTCTCGACGTATCTTTTTTTAAGGGAAAACGTAATTCGCTCATCATTTTGATTCGCCTCCTCCCTCCATTATATACGAACGTCCGTTCTTTTTCAAATTGAAACTTCTTTATTTCAACCAGAAAAAACTGAAAATCCGTGAAGTTATAAACACAGATTTCCAGCTTTTTAATTAAACGACCAATTGTTTTTGTTGATTATAGTAGCCTTTATAGGCAAGATAAGTTGCAATTACTGAACCAATACTTGTTGCTGATAGCAACATAAAGGTCACCATAATCTGATATTTTATCGCATGGACAGGATCAACGCCCGCAAAAATCAAGCCTGACATCATCCCAGGTAAACTAACAATTCCGACAGTTTTGGCAGAATCAATCGTCGGCGCCATCCCGGTTTTCACACTTTGTTGGATGATTGGTAAAGAGGCGAGTTTGATAGTTGCACCTAATGCTAGTTTCTCCATTACCGCTTGCCGTTGGTTTTGAAAAAGAGTATCTAAATTGCGATAGCATAAACCAATTGCCACCATCGAATTGCTGGCAATCATCCCACTGATAGGAATGATTTGAGAAGGAATAAATTTAATAGAACCAGAAAAAATCAAAATACCAATGGTAATTCCTGTACTACAACCAATCGCAATAAAAGAAATCAAAAAGCCCTTTTGTAATTGCTGGCTGCGTTTTTTTGCATTAAAGGCTGCGTTGGAAACAATCACCAAAACCATGATGAGCGTTAAAATCAGGTTATTGACTTGAAAAACATATTTTAATAAATAGCCGACTGCGACTAATTGAATGACTGCTCGAATCACACTAATAATAATATCTTTTGTAAAACCTAATTTTTCTTTAGTACTAATAATTAATGCGACCACCACTAGCATGACTGAAAAAAATAAGGATAAATTATTAACTGCTAAATCCATCTGTCGGCGCCACCTTTCCTGCTACAATACGAATCACTTGCTGTGCTTGCTGAATTTCTTCGGTATCATGCGTGACACGAACCAGCGTGACTCCTCGCTCTTTGTTTAATTGGTTTAACAATTGATTGACAATTTGTTTGCTTTCTTCATCTAATCCCGTTGTAACTTCGTCTAATAATAAAACATCTGGTACAAAAACAATGTTTCGTAGCAAAGCAACCCGTTGTCGCTCACCACCAGAGAGTTCAGCTATTTTCTTTTCAAGATAAGCAGCGGGCAATTTCACTTGTTGGAGCAATGCCACGACTTTTTCCTGATTAAACGCTTCTTGTCTGACGGTAAATGGAAATAATAAATTATCATACACGGTTTCACCAAATAAAGTTGGCTGCTGAAAACAATAAGAAACCTTTTGGCGGTATGTTTCGATTGGCATTGTAGTAATTGGCGCTTCTTGATAAAAAATTTCGCCTTCTGTAGGACTTAATAATGAAGATAAAATTTTTAAAAATGTACTTTTCCCGCTACCTGAAGGACCAACAATTGTTGTATTGCTACCTGTTTCAAATGACAAATCAATATCAGAAAGAATGCTACGACCATTTACTTGATAAGACACGCCTTCTGCACGCAATAAATTACTCATGTTTCTCTCCTTTTTTAAATGGAATGATATTCTTTATATACTTCTTGTTTTTTTACATTTCTCAATTTGGCCACTTCTTTGATCGCCTCTTTTGAACTCCGTCCCTCTTCCTCCATTAAAACTTGTACATGTTCTTTGAGGGAAATAGCTGGCATTGCTGCTATTGTCTCTTTCTCACCAGTAAATCCACTAACTAATAAACAACACTCGCCTTTTAGCGTATTTTCTGCTAAATATTCTGTTAGTTCTCCTAAGGTACCACGTAAATATTCTTCATGAAGTTTCGTTAATTCTCGACAAATCACAGCGGGACGTTCTTGACCATAGACTTCAGCAAACGTTGCGACCGTTTTAGCAATCCGATAGGGGGACTCATAAAAAATCTGTGTCGGCCGTTCTTCTTTTAATGCTGATAACACGTCTTTCTGTTCTTTTTTCTTTCTTGGTAAAAAACCATAAAACGTAAATGGCTGTGGTAAAAGACCCGAGGCAATCAAGGCGGTCATTCCTGCCGTAGGTCCTGGCAAGGCAATCACTGCCAGTTCTTCTTCAAGACATGCTGTAACCAATTCATGACCAGGATCACTAATTGAAGGCATACCTGCATCGCTAACTTGGGCAATCGTTTCACCATTCAGCAATCGTGTAATCAGTTGAGGAATTCGCTCTTTGTAATTATGTTCGTGTAAACTAATTTGTGGTGTTGTAATCTCAAAATGATTTAGCAATTTTTGTGTGTTTCTTGTGTCCTCACTAGCAATCACCGTTGCTTCTTTCAATATGTTTAAACAACGAATACTCATATCTTCTAAATTGCCGATCGGTGTTGGGACAAGATACAATTTTCCTTTTGTTGTTTGCTTATCAAAACTTTTCTGTTTTTGCATAGCGCATCCCTCATTTTCCTTTTTCGTTCTATAAATAGATAAAGGTTTGATTTGACAATCGATTGACTGTCAAACCAAACCTTTCCTTTTTATTTGCAGTGTCCACTAGACTTAACGCGTACGTTCCCCATAAATAACATCAAGACAAAAGGCACATTCTTCATCATTTTCACGTCTTGAACCATATAAAATATTGCAGACATGGAAGCCCTCTTCATAAAGTTTTTCCAAATTCATACGTGATTTTGATAGCTCTTGTTTTTCAGTTTCAGTTGTATTTCCTGCTAACTTATTCAGTTCTTGGAGATGCTCCCGTAAGCGTTGGTTTTCGATTTCCAACGTGGTATTTTTTTCTACCAACTCATGGAGTGCTGCTTTAATTTCTCTTAATTGTGTCACGGAACTGTCTAAATCAGTTTCCAACGAATTTAATCCATCATAGAGCGAACGTTTATCCATTTTGATCACCTTTTTCAGCAGCAACTTTCGCAGTAGCTTCTTTGATTTCTTCGTAATCATAATCCGCTGCGATTTCACGACCATGCAGACGAACTTTGACAATCCGACTTAATAGATTCAACCCGACGACTTTACCTTTGCCATCTGGTGTTATTACTTCTTTTCCATAATCTGGTAATTCTTTTTTAGCGGCTTCATATTCGTCGTTTTCGTATTTCAAACAACACATTAAGCGGCCACATAATCCCGAAATTTTGACAGGATTTAAAGATAACCCTTGATCTTTAGCCATTTTGATTGAAACTGGCATAAAATCTCCTAGAAATGTTGAGCAACATAGTTGTCTGCCACAAGGGCCAATGCCACCTAATATTTTCGCTTCATCTCGGACACCAATTTGACGTAACTCAATTCGCGTCCGGAAAATAGCCGCTAAGTCTTTGACTAATTCACGAAAATCAATTCGCCCATCTGCCGTAAAGTAAAAAATCATTTTGCTACGATCGAAGGTATATTCTACTCGCACTAATTTCATTTTTAAGTCATGAGCTCGAATTTTTTCATTGGCAATGCTTTTGGCAGCTTCTGCATCAGCCAAATTTTTTTGTTCTTTTTCTAAATCATTGGCTGTTGCTTTATTTAAAATGGGTTTTAGGTCCTCTGGTAAATCGTCTGAATCGACTGTTTTTTTAGGAATAGCAACAGTAGCTAATTGTTTTGACTGTTGAGATTCAACGAGTACTTTCTCATTATAAATATACTCAGATTTTCCAGGAGCAAAATAATAGATATGACCGGCTTCACGGAAGCGAACTCCTACTACTTCTACCATTTTATTCCTCCTAATCTAGTTCAAGTGAACGTCGCTTCAATCGGTTAAGGAACTTGCTGAAACAGCTAAGTTCCTACTATATTATGAAACTGAATGCCACTTGGCACTTTTTTCCTTTATGATTTAGGGTGAATCATTTGGATAACTAATTGTTCACAAACATTTTGCCAACTAACATTGGCAGTCCATTTTTGGCGTGCTTTCAAAATTAGCGCCAACCGTTCCGCCTGCTCTTCCGTTACTTTTTTGGCTTGCTGTGTCGCAACACTTTCTTCCAATAATTGACGGTAATAAACCATGAGCAAGTCAAAGCTAAGCGCTTGTTGTTCTTTTTCCTTAAATACTTTGATCATTTTCTTCTGAACGTAGATAAATGCCTGTAAATCATTACTTTTTAGATAATTAAACCATTGCAAAATGATTTCCCTAGCTTCATTAAACCATTCATCTTGAGAGATTTCAACTGCTTTCTCAAAACTATTTGTCAGCTCAGCTAAAAGGGTTGCAGTCTTTTCACCAACCCCCTGTTTGATTAAGCGATCAATTAATGTTTTTTTGACTAATGGTTGAAAATGTAAGGTTTGGCATCGTGATTGAATCGTTGGTAAAATTCGAGAAAGCGAAGTGGTTTCTAAAATAGCTAAAATTTGTCCTTCTGGTTCTTCTAAAAATTTTAAGAGACTATTGGCTGCGCCGGTACTCATTTTATCTGCTTCTTGAATTAAGAAAACTTTTTTAGCAGTCTCGACCCCACTTTTAGAAAACTCCGCTTTTAATTCACGGATTTGGTTCACTTTGATGGTTTGCCCATCTGGCGCAATTCTTAAAACATCTGGATGTTCATTTTCATTAATCCGCACACAATTATGGCATTCGTTACAAGGCTGTTGATTTACTAAATTCGTACAAAAGACATGTTTCGCCATCCATAAGCCAAATTCTTGTTTTCCAGTTCCTGTATCTCCTTCAAAAAGATAAGCATGGGCAAGACGACCATGCTCAAAACTTTTTTGGAGTTGCTTGTACAGCAAAGGTTGCATTTGCTGTAGCTGTTGTGCTTCATTCATCTTAATATTGATGGAATCCTTCAACTGGTAAGACGAAGCAAGTAGCGCCGCCTACTTCAACTTCCACAGGATAAGGAATTTGGCCATCCATTGTGATATCTAAAGTCACAGGTGTTGAAACATATTGTTTTCTTGATTGACATGTTTCTTTAATTAAAGCTAATGTTTCGTCGACACGTTCATCATCAATCCCAATAATAAATGTGCTGTTTCCCGCTTTTAAGAATCCACCTGTTGAGGATAATTTTGTAGCACGAATATTGGCATCAATAAATTCGTTGGCTAATCGGTTACTATCTTTGTCTTGTACAATGGCTAAAATAATCTTCATGGTCTACACCTTCCTATAATTAAAAGTTTTCTGGATAACGTCCAATAATCGCCTGATACGTTGCTTCTACGACAAGTTCTAAACTCATCCGTGCATCAATCTTTTTGATACGTTGTGGATTTTCTTCTGCTAATTTCAAATATTCATGACGAACACGTTGATGAAATTCTAATCCTTCTGAATCTAAGCGATCAATTTGCTGTGTTCGATTTTCTTGAATCCGCCGTAAGCCAGTATCTGAGTCAACGTCTAAATAAATTGTAAAATCTGGTGAGACACCTTCTGTCGCAAACGCATTAATTGAAGCAATGGGGGCAATCCCAATTCTACGCCCAGCGCCTTGGTAGGCTAATGAGCTGTCAACAAAACGATCACATAGGACTAAATGACCCGCTTCCAAAGCTGGCAAGATTTTTTCCACTAAATGTTGACGACGAGCAGCTGCGTAAAGTAAAGCTTCTGTTCGCTCATCCATTCTGTCATTTCTTGGATCTAAAATAACTGTTCGAATCTTTTCGGCAATCGGTATGCCGCCTGGTTCTCTTGTGGTGACAATTTTTCGTTTTGACTCTTTAGCTAATCTTTCAGAAACTTCCTTCAAAACACTGGTTTTGCCAGCGCCATCTGGACCTTCAAATGTGATAAAAATACCCTGCACGTGCGAAAACTCCAATCAATTTTTACTTGTATCTATTATACTTCATCTTGCTCTATCAGTCTAATTGAAATCCTTATGTCCTATTTAAAGTGATACATCCGCTGAAAAAAAGAAACTGAAAAAGAAGTACGGAAAAGCTTGAACTGCGACATTTTCTCACAGAAACGACCTACTTCGATTTCAACCTCTTTTTCCAACGATGTTTCTTTTAAATTTCTCGACGCCCTTCGACTGCTTTTAGCAAGGTTATTTCGTCTGCATATTCAATATCGCTGCCGACAGACAAGCCGTGTGCCAAACGAGTAACGGTGATTCCAGCTGGTTTAATGAGCCGTGATAAATACATCGCCGTCGCTTCTCCTTCAGTGGTAGCATTGGTTGCTATAATGACCTCTTTCACTTCATCATCGTGCAATCGTTTGATCAAAGAGGCAATATTAATATCTTCTGGTCCTGTTCCTTCCATCGGTGAAAGCACCCCGTGGAGCACGTGATACAAGCCCTGATATTCACGCATTTTTTCCATTGCCATAACGTCTTTTGGCTCTTCCACTACTAAAATAATACTACGGTCACGATTTTTATCTTGGCAAATTTCACAAGGATCTTCTTCAGTAATATTTCCGCAAATACTACAGAAATGGAGATCTCTCTTGACACTAATTAGCGCTTTTGCAAAAGCATTAGCATCTTCTTCTTTCATATCAATTGTATAAAAAGCAAGCCGTGTCGCTGTTTTTTGACCAATTCCTGGTAATTTCATATAACTTTCAATCAATTTTGCAATCGGTTCTGGATAATTCATGAGGCTTCTACAGTCCTTTCTTAGCAAGGCGTTTCTGTTATTACTGAGCGAGTTACAACAGATTTTGCGTCACTGAATATCTTATCACGCCCTGTCAAAAAAGCAACTGACAATTACTGCTTTCTAATACAAAAACAAGTCGTTAGTTACGATCACTAAACGACTTGTTTTTGTATTAACCAATCCAGGTTTCGTGTGTATAGGCCATTTCCCAAAAAGCGTATTCCATCTCACTGCTGATAACAAAAGCGGTGATCATAGCTGCTTGTTCTTGTGGTGAACTTTCTTCATATAATTGGTCTAACAGTTGGCGTTCCTCTTGGACGTGTTGGTACGCTTCCTCCCCAGCATAGGTTTCAATCCAACGTTGGTACAGTGGCTCTGGTGAGTGTTGTTTGACTAACTGTGCACCAATTTCTTGATAGAGCCAAGAACAAGGCAACATACTTGCTGCGGCCGTCTTAGGCGTTCCTTCAATAAGTTGGCGATACATATGAGAAACATAGTGATACGCGGTTGGTGCAATCGGTGTCGCTGCAACCTCTTCTTCCGTAATCGCTAGTTCTTCAAAAAAAGTTTCACGAATAGCTAATTCGCCCAACGCGAGATTTTCCGCATTTGTTAAGAGTAATTTTTTCAATCGAGGTTGTTGCGTTTGTGCCGCAATCAAGCGATAAAGTTGACTAAAGTGTTTTAAATAGTAATGATCTTGAATTAAATAGTAGCGAAAAATCGTTGGACTCAAGGTTCCTTCATGTAACTCTGTGATAAAAGGATGCTGAAAACTTCCTTGCCAAGAAGCTTGCGCTTGTTCTTTGGCTTGTTCTGTAAATGTCATAGGTTTCTCCTTTACGTTAGAAAAATAAACAAATTTGTAAAAATGATGATCAAAATAGCAAGCCCAAGACTGACTTTTGCTGACACAAAATGCTCTTTTCGACTTCTGGTGGCTCCTTCTTCATAGCCATGGGCGGACATTGCTTCCGTATATTTATCTCGCCAAGAAACAGCAACGAGCAGTGTTTTAACATAAAGCATCGGCGACCAAAAATGAAACGTTTTGCCACGGAGTAGGCTTGCTTCTTTTAAATCATTAATTTCTCTTTTCACTTCCGGTAAGGCGTGAACCACCACTAAAATTCCATAAACAAAGTTTGGTGCTAGCCCCTTTTGTTCCAATAACAACAATAATTCTTCAAAATCAACGCCTACAGCAAAAGCTAGTCCTAAACCGGCAAAGGCATACGTTCGACTAAACAAAAGCCAGGCTTGTTGACTACTCGTACCATGCAAATAAATAGACCAAAACGTCCCGATTGCTGGTAAAAGTGGCAAGAAAAATAACCAAAGCAGTAAGCGGGATTTTCGCTGGCCTATTAAAAAAATGATACAACCCATAAAAACCGCCAAATTTGCCAAAATTGACTGAGAAAAAGATAATTCAAAGGTCAAAATAAGAATCAAAGAAGCATAAATTGCTGCATTTGTTTGCTTTATTTGCATGTGGTTCCCTCCTGCCAGATAATCAGTTGTTGATGCAGCAATTCTATTCGGTAATTGCTCACGCCAGAGAGAGGTTCTAGCCGATGCGTGACGATTAGAAAATCTTGTTGCGCACTTTTTTCTTTGATCCATTCAACAAAATAATTGCATGCTCGCTCATCTAATCCAGCAAAAGGTTCATCTAAAAGTAAACAGTCCAAATCTAAGCTCAGCAAACTAATTAATTGCACCATCTTTTTTTGCCCTTCACTTAGTTGAAAAACACTGTGCTCTAGTTTTTCTTTTAAACCTAAAAAAGTTAAGGCTTCCTCTTGTTTTCTTCTTTTTTCTGCTGTCATGTTCTGACCAAACAAAAGCTCTTCTCGTAAAGTCAACGTGACAAACTGACGATTGGCTTGTTGCACCGCTAATGTCATGTGTTGATACAATTTTTTTGAAGCCCGCAAGCGGCGGCCCGCCAAGAACATTTTTCCTTGATATTTTTGTCTCTGAACGATGGCTTTTAATAAGGTGGATTTCCCCGCCCCATTTGGCCCCGTCAACGTGGTAATTCCTTTAAACAAAAGCGCTTCTTTTTCTTCAAGTAGCACTCGTTTTCCCTGATACAAACGAAAATTTTTCAATTGGAGCATTGGTTGTTTTACCACAGAATTTGTCAGTTGAAATGTCTGCGGTTTTGTTTTGATAAACGTCAACGGTTGCTTTTCAAACTGGCCATTTTTCAACGTGACGACTTGGTCCACAACATCAGCGTAATCGCTGAAATCGTGGTCGCACACCAAAATCGTTTTGCCTGCTTGATGGAGTCTTGCTAAAATTTGAATAAATTGTTTTCGAGAGGTTGGATCAATGCTTGCAAAAGGTTCATCTAATAAAAGAATATCTGGGTTCATTGCTAGCAGAACTGTCAACGCCGCTTTTTGTTTTTCACCACCAGATAACGTCGCTAATTCTCGTGTGAATAAGGTTTGAGTCTGAACAAGTTGAAGCGCTGTTTGGATTTTTCGGTTCATTTCTTCAGGCGAGATTCCTAAATTTTCTAAAGCAAAAATCAGTTCTCGTTCCAAGGTTTTCATTGTAAATTGTTGACTGGGGTTTTGAAACAGCATGCCAATTTTTTGCGCCTTTTCACGAGTTGATAATTGTCGGCGCTCCATTCCTTCAATCAAAATTTCTCCTTGGTAATCAAGCGGAGCAAATCCGGCAATCAATCGTAAGAGCGTTGATTTTCCACTACCACTATCGCCAATTAATAAGGAAAACGTTCCTTGAGGAATTGCTAAATTTGTCTTTTCAAACAAGGGTTGTTCTCGTGAAAAGGACACAGCTTTTAATTGGATACTATTCATTTTGCCTTCACAGCTAACCCTTGCGCAGACTGATACATTCGTAAAATAACTTTCGTTAAGAAAATACCAAAGAAACAAATGGAAACGAACCGAACGCTAATTAAAGCAATGTTCATCCCCAGACCGTAATTGCCATAACCAAACTTAAAGTATTCATACACATAACTAAAAATAGTCGTCCCAATCGCACTATAAAATAACGTGAGTGTATCGTACCGTTTGTAGCGTGTCACAAAAAAGCCACTTTCACTACCTAGGCCTTGAATCACACCAGAAATTAATACACTAGGTCCGAAATACGAACCATAAAGCATTTCTGCCAAAGCGGCTAAAACTTCCGCCAAAACAGCACTTCCCGCTCGTGGAATCAGCATCGCTGCAATTGGTGCCACCATGGTCCACATTCCAAATAAAAGCTCATTGGCAAATGGACTCAGTCCTAATGGTAACAGCGCAGCATTCAATAACGCATAGAGGAACCCTGCCCCCATAAAAACACCGCCAAACAAAAAGGCTAAAAAAGCGAGTAAGACGACTTGTTGCAATGACCATTTTTTCAATAAAAAAACTCCTTTCTCTTAACAAAAAGCAAAAGGAGTGACTTAAATAAACCCTGATAAAAGAAAACACACTCATCCTAGGACAGAATGAGTGCGTGAAAAATCAAAGTAAATCGGCATTTCCCTGCGACAGTACTAACTGCATCAGGTTCAATGGGTATCATCTCAGCCATAACAGCACCCCAAATGTTTTTTATTAAAATGTACTTTTACTATAGCATAGAATAATTATAAAAACTAGTCTTGGCACTTTTTTCTTTCATCAAAAGCTGAAGAAATCAAACAATTTTGTAAGATAACTGTTAGGCAAATAAATGGTTGGTTTTTCTGAACTTTGTTATATTGTTCTTTATGAAAGAGAGGCGTTTATACTATGGGTAAAACATTAACTGGCTTTCATTTGAAAGTCATTGGGGTTATTTCAATGGTCTTTGACCATCTATTGCAATTTTTTAGTTTTTTAGGCGTGCCTGGTTGGTTCGGATGGATTGGACGAATTGCTGCACCTATTTTCTTATTTGAAAGTTCTGAAGGCTTCATTCACACAAGCAATCGGCGAAAATACATGTTCCGATTGTTGTTAGGCTTCTGGATTATGGGGATTCTGAACGGCATTTTAAATGCGTATTTTTCAACAGGTGGCTTAATTATCAATAATATTTTTGGGACGTTATTTTTAGGTACGGTCTACATGCAGTCTATGGACTATTTTAAACAAAAACAAATTGGTAAAGGGCTTCTTTGGTTTATTGTGCCTTTATTAATCAGTGCTCTACCTTTCGTCGTTTTTAGTTCTCCAGACATATTAAGCAACCCTGCTATCTTAATTGGTTTCCAACTTTTCAATCTGATTGTGCCATCACTAATGATGACAGAAGGCGGGTTTTTATTTGTTCTCTTGGCTGTGGCTTTTTATTTATTCCATGGCAAAAAGTGGTTACAAATTTCAGCGATTGGCGTTGTTGCGTTGATTTCAGCAGCCAGCTATAATTTCCAAGAACTATTCGGGGCGAACCACCAATGGATGATGATTTTAGCAGCGATTCCAATTATTCTTTATAATGGTGAAAAAGGCCGTGGCATGCGGAATTTCTTTTATATTTTCTATCCAGCTCACATTGCTATTTTTGCAATTATTAGTTTCTTCATGCAACGTTAATTATTTTCTGCTTGACGATTGCCTAAAAAGTGTTTACAATGCAACATGTAAACAAATCGTACAGATAACACGCAAATTGCGTGTCGAGAGAGAGGCGGTTTCTATTCTTATAGAAACTGCTTCTATTTTTTTACGAAAAAATGAAAACTATAGAGGTGATTAAATGGAACAAAAAAACGTACGATTATTCCCTGCCGTTTTAGCGACAGGAATTATGTCTTTTGCTGGCGTATTAATTGAAACAGCAATGAATGTAACCTTTCCGACATTAACAAAGGAATTTGGTGTTTCCACCGGTACCGTGCAGTGGGTGACAACGATTTATTTATTAGTTATTTCTATCATGGTGCCCTTATCCAATTATTTATTAAAAACCTATTCGCTAAGACGCTTATTTATCGTTGCGAATCTTTTCTTTTTGATTGGTTTAGCGATTGATGTCTATTCGCCATCTTTCAGTATCTTGTTATTAGGCCGACTCTTCCAAGGGGCTAGCACTGGGATTGCTTTGCCACTGATGTTTCATATTATTTTGAACTTTACCCCGCTGGAAAAACGGGGAACGATGATGGGGGTAGGCACATTGACCACTTCAATTGCTCCAGCCATTGGTCCAACGTATGGTGGAATCTTAACATCTTCCCTGTCTTGGCACGCCATCTTTTTATTCTTAATTCCTATTTTACTACTTTCTTTGTTTATGGGGTTATCGGCTATTCCAGAAATACCTGTTAAAAAAACCACCACTCTTGATTTGGTTAGTTTAATTGGTATTGCCCTGTTATTTAGTGGTTTGTTGATGTTTTTAAGTAAAATTGGCACATTGTTTGGCTGGCTTTCACTTCTGGCAGCCGTTATTGGCTTTGTTATTTTTTATAAACGAGCAACGACCGCTGAACAGCCACTAGTTCGTTTGACAATTTTAAAAAATCCCGCCTTCGTTTTATTTTTATGTGGCTTTTTAGTTTGTCAATTCTTATTGTTAGGTATTTCCTTTGTCTTACCAAACTTTGTTCAAATCGTCCTTGGAAAAAATGCGTTTGTAGCTGGGCTAGTCATGCTGCCAGGTGCTACAGTCGGGGCCATTTTGGCACCACTTTCTGGACGAGTGTTGGATCAATACGGCGCTAAAAAACCTATATTATTTGGCTTAAGTTTGGCGACAATCGGTTGGCTAGCTTTAACAATTTTACTAGAGATGCCTGTTTTATTAGGATTCGTCGCTGGACATGTTACCTATATGATTGGTCTAGGTTTTGCATACAGTAATATGATGACGACTGGTATGAGCTTGTTAGAGGAGAAAGATTTTGGCGACGGTAATACGTTATTTAATACACTTCAACAATTTTCTGGCGCTATTGCGACGGCCATCGTAGCGACGATTATTAATATCGCTCAAGACCACGCAGATAATTTTGCTCAGGGGACAACGATGGGCTCCCTCATTTCTCTGATTTTCTTGTTAACCTTATTAGTAATTGTTTTAATTGCTTGCTGGAATTATTTCCGCAAAAAAGCTTAAAAAAAAGCAGCTGGTCCGTTCCGTAGTGACCAGCTGTTTTTTTCTAGTTTTCTAAAGATAGTTGTTTTTTTATGCTTCTTGCTTCCGAATATATAGTACGAACAAGACGGCAATCAACACGATAAAGCCACCAAAAATCGGTGTATATGTTACTGATAAATGATCTGTGACTACCCCACCTGTCATTGAGCCAACGGTAATCCCAATATTAAAGGCTGCAATATTAAAAGCTGAGGCCAAAGTGATATCTTCTGGAACATACTTTTCCGCTAATTCTACAACATATAGTTGTAAACCAGGTACATTCATAAAGGCAAATAGACCCAACATCAAACTTGCTAATAAGCCTAGAAGACTGTTATCCATTAAAACAGTAATAAATAAAAAGACTAAGGACAGAATTAATAAGCTAAACATTTTTACTAACGAATCTAAAGGTTTTTTATTTGCCCAGTGACCACCTACTGTATTGCCAATTGCAACCATTACGCCATAAACAACTAAAATAATCACTACCGCATTGGCTGAAAAGCCTAAATTTTCCAATAACGGTGACAAGTACGTATATGCAGCAAACGTTCCACCATAACCAAAAGCAGTAATTAGAAAAGAAAAAACGAGGGGTTTGTTCGTAAAAATCCGCGTGATTCCTTTTAAGTCAACCTTTCCTGGTATCGGTAAATTTTTGGGAACTAAAAAATAACTAGCAATCAGTCCCACCAAGCCAATACTGGCTATAAAAAGAAAGGACATATGCCAAGCTGTTTGTTGCCCAATAAACGTCCCTAAAGGTACGCCAGTCACTGTTGCAACCGTTAAGCCCGTAAACATAATAGCAATAGCGCTAGCTCGACGTGACGGCGGCACAACATCTGCGGCGATGACAGTCGAAACAGACATGAAAATACCATGCGCCAATGCAGAAAGTATCCGCCCTACCAATAAAATAATAAACGTTGGCGCAAACGCAGCAATTAAATTCCCACTAATGAAAAGAAGCATAATCCCCAGCATTAATGAGCGACGATTCCATTTTCCTGTCAAAATTGTTAATAACGGCGCCCCAATCGTCACACCTAAAGCGTATAAAGAAACAGTCAAACCTGCTTGGGAAAGACTAATATGAAAACTTTTAACAATCATTGGTAATAAACCCACACTAATAAATTCTGTTGAACCGATTGCGAAAGCATTGATAGCTAATGCAAAGAGCGTTAAATTTGGTGAAATTTTCTTTTCCATTCTCTTCCTCCTAAAAAACATTTGAATTTCAACAAAAATTACTATATACTAAGATTGAAATTTTGATAAGTACCTACTTTTTTGTATCATAGGTACCTTTTAGTAACTTTTGTTTATTATCAACCTATTAAGGAGGAATGTTTTTTGGAAACTCGTACATATGCGATTGGTGTCGAAGCAACGATGGATGTTATTGGCGGCAAATGGAAACCAATTATTCTGTGTAATTTACGGCACGGCGCCATGCGCCCCAGCGATTTAAAACGCGGCATTACTGGCATTAGTCAAAAAATGCTGACACAACAATTACGGGAACTCGAAGAAGACAACATTATCGAGCGGAAAGTTTACAACCAAGTTCCACCAAAAGTCGAATATTATTTAAGCGATTATGGTCAAAGCCTCTCTGCTGTCTTAGATAACTTATGTAATTGGGGAGAATCCCACGTGGCTCATTTGCAAGAACAAGGCCAAGAAATTTATTTAAAATGTGAAGATTAGTGAACAAAACGTTTATAAACTATATTAAGAGGGAACTTTAAGCTATTTAAAGCCTGGGGAAAAATCATTTTAGATTTTTCCCCAGGCTCTTCTTATGCTTTAATAACTTGAATATCTTGCGTTAATTGGGCCCAATGATTAGTGGGTCCGTGGCCATGTCCAACAGAAATTGCTTGGCTAATGGCCCCTTGTATAAACTGTTTGCCAATCACAATCGCCGCTTCTAACGGCGTACCTTTTGCTAATTCGGCTGCGATACACGCTGAAAAAGTATCTCCTGTTCCATGAGTATTTTTCGTTACAATTCGTGGTGCACTTAGCCAAAAGCTCGAACCGTCTTCCATTAATATATAATCAGCCGCTTGTTGATTTGTGCTATGTCCGCCTTTCATAATAATATTTTTTGTGCCCAATTGCTGTAATTTTTTTGCTGCGGTCTGCATTTCTTGTTCTGTCTTGATGGTCGTCTCTAGTAAAACTTCTGCTTCTGGTAAATTAGGTGTCACGACCGTTGCTAATGGCAACAGTTGCTCTTTAATCGTTTGAACTGCCTCGGCTTCTAACAAATGGTGTCCACCTTTAGCCACCATTACAGGATCGACAATCAACGGACCAAAATCAACTTTCTGCAAATTGCGAACAACAGCTTCGACACGCTCACTATCTGCTAACATCCCCGTTTTCGCTGCCCCAATTTTAAAATCAGCCGCCAGTGATTGAAATTGTGCATCAATAAATGAACTAGGAATCGGTAAGCTATCTTGCACGCCATACGTATTTTGTGCCGTCAATGCAATGACAATATTTAAGCCAAATGCCTGCCGTGCTTGAAATGTTTTTAAATCTGCTTGCATGCCAGCTCCCCCACCAGAATCAGAACCAGCAATCGTGACTACTTGTGGGGTCAAATTATATTCGGTCATTTTCTCGCCTCCAACATTCGCTCCGTTACACGCATCAACCCTTGAACTTTCTCGGTTATCTGTTCAGCCAGCATAATTTCACTGACCAGTGAAACACCAGCCACTCCCGTTCCCATAAGTTGTTCTATATTTTCTTCTTTGATCCCACCAATCGCCACAACAGGAATCGTGACTGCTGCAGCAATTTCAGAAAGTGTCTGCAAAGAAGTTAACGGACTGTCCTTAGTCGTTGTGGGGAAAATTGCGCCCACGCCTAAATAATCGGCGCCCTCGTTTTCCGCTTCAACTCCTCGTGCCACCGTTTTGGCTGAAACACCTACGATTTTTGTGGACCCAACCAGTTTTCGCACAAGAGCAACCGGTAATTCATCATCCCCTATATGCACACCTGCCGCATCCACTGCCAAGCAAATATCGACACGATCATTAATAATCAACGGAATCTGATACGCATCTGTTACCGCTTTAACTTTCACTGCTAATTCGTAAAAACGCCGTGTTGACACTTCCTTTTCACGCAGTTGGACCAATGTCACTCCACTGCGACAAGCAGTTTCAATTCGTTTTAAAAATTCAGTATCACTAAAATCATACCGGCCTGTCACCAAATAAACTTTCAATTGCTCTCTCATAGCACTCGTCCTTTCACCGCCTCAAACCAATCCTTCTCCTTCATTAAAAGAGATAACTGATTTAACGTATTTTGGCGAAAATCGGCCAGCCCTTGGCTCTTAGTCTGGGCTTTTTCTCCGCAAAGATTAAAATAGCTCACTGCGGCTACTGCCGCAGTCATTGGCGCGTTGCCTTCACCTAATAAAGCGGCAACTAATGCGCCGACTAAATCGCCCGTGCCAGTGAAACAATCCAACTCAGGAACACCATTTTGTAAGACAATCACTTGCTCTTGACTAACCAAAACATCTTGAATCCCTGTTGCTAAAAATACCGTCTGGGGAAACTTTTGCGTTTGTTGACGTAAAGCCTGAATCAGTTCCTCAATTGCTTCTTCACTTTGATCCAAAGGGCTGCCATCCACTCCTCGGCCATGACTCACCAACTGGCAAAAAGTCCGCATTTCTGAAAGATTCCCTTTCACAACGGTTGGCTGATTGTGCACCAGCTTTTCCCCAACTTCATTGCGAATATCACTGGCGCCATAACCGACTAAATCGACTACGGTCGGTTTATTCACTTGCCGAGCATAATCACTAGCTGCTAACAAGCTCTGCTCTCGTTCTTGTGATAAATGGCCTAAATTCAAAACCAAGGCACTGGTTTGCTGAAACAACTGCGGAAATTCCCGGGGATCATCTGCCATAATGGGTTTAGCATCAATATAAAGTAATGCATTCGCCATAGACTCACACGTAATTTCATTCGTAATGCACTGAATTAATGGTGCCGTTGTCAGTGGAAAAATCGTTTCAAACTTAACGCTTGTTTTCATAAAAGTACCCTCCCAAAAATAATTCCTGTGTTTGTTTAAATACCCGAGTTTCTTTCAGTTTTACTAAGACAAGCCAAGCAATCACTGAACCAATCAGTGTGGCGCCAATAAATCGTGGCGTATAAATGAACCAATAAAAATTCTGCTTACTGCCAGTAAACCAAACCATTACAGGATAGGACAATAACGAGCCAATGATGCCTGTACCAAAAATTTCTCCTAGCATCGACCAGCCTAATTTTTGTCCCCATTGATAAAATAAACCAGCAAAAAACGCGCCAAAAACGGCACCTGTTAACGCTAATGGCGGAATACCTAAGAATGTCATACGGATTAAGCCGCAGACAAGTGCCATGAGCGTTCCGTAAAGAGGACCTAATAAAACTCCGGCAATAATGTTCATGACACTGGACATAGGGGCCATTCCCTCAATTCGCATTAACGGCGATAATACAACGTCCATCGCAATCATTAAAGCCAGTAACGTAACTCTGTGGATTCGATTTTTTTCCACGTAAAAAAACTCCTTTCTGCGAGAAGCAAAAGGAGGCGCGACTGAAAAAGACAGAAAAAACCAACCACAAATAAACGTAGTTGGGTGCAATAATCGGTCAAAATTTCAAGACATTTCCCTGCGCCAGTCCTAACTGTTTCAGGTTCCATGGGTATAATCTCAGCTAATAGCACCCCAAATGTTTCTCTTTAATTGGCTTTAGTATAGCATAGTTTTTTGGAAGCGACTACTAAAATTGCCAAAGAGTTTTCCCACAAAAACAGAAAAAACGTCATGCCCAAAAAGTTCGATTTTTTGGGCATGACGTTTTTCATACTTTCGTTTGTCTTATTTTTTAGAATCCTGGCATTCCTTTGGTGTATTTACCTAAAGTTGCTTCGGTTTCTTTTTCAATTTTTACTAACGCATCGTTGACAGCCATAATGACTAAATCTTGTAACATATCAACGTCTTCAGGATCAACCACGTCCTCTTTAATGGTCAAATCTTTCATTGTGCGATCACCAGTAAATGTCGCTGTCACAAGTTGATTGGTTGCTTCACCGATAAATTCTTTTTCATTTAGCGCTTCTTGCGCTTTGGCCATTTCTTTTTGCATTTTTTGTACTTGTTTCATCATGCCTTGCATGTTGCCCATTCCTCGCATCATAATTCCTCGACTCCTTCGTATTAATCATCTAGTACTTCGACAAGCTCTTCACCAAACATAGCAATTGCTTCATCTACTACTGGATTTTCTTGTGAATGTTCATTTGTTGCAGGCGGTTCGTCCGCTAGACGAGCCATTTCATTTTCAGGTTCAGAATGATTCAAACTGCCCTGATTTTGGTTAATAAAACTTTGTCTTAGTTTTGGCCAGCTTTCTCTAGTAATGCAGACCATCTCTGGTGTATAGTCCATCAAACGGCTTAAATTATTATTGAAAGCTAACTGCATCTCTTCATCGTCTGTTGCACGAGCACAAACAATCTCATAGTCAAATGCCACCACGATGCCCTTAGGACTCGCTGCGACAGGTTCACTAGCTTTGAGCATCGCTCGTTGAGTCACAGATAATGTTTGCAGTAAGTCTTCCCAGACATTTTTCACATTCATTAAATGTGTTCTAGTCGCTTCGTTTAGGACTTGATATACCCGTTCTGTGGGTACACGGAACGAACTTTTTGGCGCTTGTGGTCGTGCTTGTTGACGTGGCGCATCTGCTTCTTTGGTAGTTACACCGTGTTTCTTTAATTCAGCCAGTTCTTTCTTCAGTTGCCCGATTTGATTTTGTAAATCTGCTAATTCTGGATTTCCCTCTGCACTACCACCTTGATTAGTTGTTTCTGGCGTGTTGTGTTTATTAGATTGCACCGTTTTAGCTAATTTGACAGTGGCTACTTCCAGATAGATATTCGCATTGTTGGTAAAGCGGATCTCATTTTGTGTGTCACTTAAAATTTGGATTAGTTGATATATTTTTTCAGCAGGTGTTTGTGTAGCTAGTTCCTTAAATGCTTCTGTCAAAGTTCCTGCTTTTTCTGCTAATAACTTCGGTGCTTGCTGATACATCAGCAAATCTCGACAATATAATAACAAATCTTCTAAGAAACGGCGCGCTTCTTTGCCTTCGCCTAAAATACTTTCCAAGCCTTCTAATGCTCGTTCAACATCACCGGCGACACAACACTGAATATAATGATCCATCATTTCATAGGTTAGGCTGCCTGTCACTTGCATTGCATCTTCCAGTGTTACTTTTTCATCACTAAATGAAATCGTTTGATCCAAGATACTCAAGGCATCTCGCATCCCACCTTCCGCAGCACGCCCAATCACATAAAGGGCTTGTTCCTCATAATCGAGAGCCATTTCCTGCATGATATGGGCCATATGATCGACGATATCTTGCGTACTAATTCGCTTAAAATCAAAGCGTTGCGTCCGTGAGATAATCGTTAACGGAATCTTGTGTGGTTCAGTCGTTGCTAAGATAAAAATAACATTTTGTGGCGGTTCTTCCAAGGTTTTTAAAAGTGCATTGAACGCGCCTGTTGATAGCATATGAACTTCATCAATAATATAAACTTTGTACTCGGCTTGCGTCGGTGCATACTTTGCTTTATCACGAATATCACGGATTTCTTCCACGCCATTATTACTCGCTGCATCAATTTCAATGACATCATTTAAACGACCTTCCGTAATGGCTACACAGGTTTCACAAACATTACAAGGTTCACCATCTTGACTATGTTTACAGTTAATCGCTTTAGCGAAAATTTTTGCGGCACTGGTTTTACCTGTACCACGAGGGCCAGTAAATAAATAGGCATGAGATGTTTTCTTTTGCACTATCGCATTTTTCAGTGTCTGAGTAATTGCTTTTTGTCCTACTACGTCATCGAAACGTTGTGAACGCCAGACCCGATAAAGTGCTTGATAAGCCATTTTTTACCCTCCCTTATTTTTCATTCTTATCTATTATACGTGATTTTTAGTCATTCGGCATCTTTTTTCTTTTAATGAGTCACTGGCGCAACCATTGCTAAAAAAGCCGCTTTTCCTTCACTTGTTTCTGCAAACGCACTGGCTTCTTTTAGTCGCTGTTGATACGCTGAAGCGACCGTTTCAAGCGCCTGCGTTTTCTGGTTGCTCCAAGTCATTAAACCTTGGACTTCTGCTAACGTTAACGAAGGCTTTGCTTGAGGTCGACTAAAAATTAAGTCCATGACATATAAAAGTTCTTTTCGTCGTGCAACGATTTGTATCTCATCCGTTGGCAGTTTCAGCGTTTGCCATTGCTCAAAAATATCATTTGCGGCTTGGGCAACTTCTGACGCATTCGGTCCCTCTAAGCGAAATGTCGCAACTGGCCAATTCACCATTCCTGCGTTGATTAAAGGATAGTTAGCTAACTCAACATATTCTGAAATGCTCGCTTCGGCTAATGCAAATTGTTGCAAACCCGTTTGATAATAGACATGCTCATTTTGTTCAAAGACAGCATCAATCCCAGCAAAATAATGAGGAAAGACCTCAACAATTTTCAACAATTGCTGAAAAGTCTTAACTGAACGTTTCGCTGCCTGATGTTTTTCAAACGCAATCACACCTTGTTGCTGATATTGTGCCTGTTTTACAAAGGAAAACCCCCAGCTTTCGCCATCTAAGTTCATTCGAATCACTCGATGGTTCGTAGTCGCAGGAAATTGCTGACTTCCCTGGTAGCCTTCTGTTGCCATGCACCATTCACAGCGGGGATATCTTTGTGCAGAGAGCGTTGCTTTTGGCGCCTCACTGTGGACCTTATTTGCTAAAAAATCACCATAGACTGTTGAAAAAACAACAGGTTCTTCCTGTTCAATGACCGTACCGTTTTTTTGACAAAGTTGGTAAAAATACTCGGTAGCCTCTTGTGGCTCTTTGGCATAATGTTGTGCAAAAAAAGCATTAACCACAGAAGGTGGCGGTGTCAACAAATCCATCAATTGCACCACGAACTGTTCTTTTTGTTGCTCTGTTTTTACAAGTTGATTGGCACTCGCAATTTGACACAATTGTTCCGCCAAATCAGCGGCGGGTGTTGCCACAGGCCGTATGTCTACTTCGCCTAATTCTTGTTCACCAATCATTGATAATAAACGGTTCTGAAGATATAAGCGATCCAATTCCATCCAACCACCTGCTTGAATAGCAAGTGTGGTAAAATCGGCAATCATTTGACTCGTGGTCATCGATTCATTCCTCCTATTACTTTTCTTGATATCCATGTGGATGAACTTGGTGCCATTGCCAAGCGGTGGCGATAATGTCCTTGACCTCAGTTACTTCTGGTTGCCAGCCTAAAACTCGTTTGGCTTTTTCACTAGAAGCAATTAATGTACTAGGATCCCCTGCTCGGCGTGGGGCGATTGTCGCAGGGATTTCTTGACCTGTTACTTCGCGAGCAGCATCTAACATTTCTTTAACAGAATAGCCGTTGTTGCTACCAAGGTTAAAGACGTCACTTTCGCCGCCATTTTTCAAGTATTCTAAAGCCAAAATATGTGCTGCAATCAAGTCTTCAATATAAACATAATCTCGAATGCACGTGCCATCGGGTGTATCATAATCATCCCCAAAAATACTTAGCTCTGCTCGTTGGCCTAATGCCACTTGTAAAATAATTGGCACAATATGCGTTTCTGGCGTGTGATCCTCACCAATTGAGGCATCTTTTTTTGCTCCTGCAACATTAAAATAACGCAAAGCAACATATTTCATTCCATAAGCGTTGTCGCACCATTTCATGATTTTTTCCATCATTAATTTACTTTCCCCATACGGGTTTTTAGGATTCGTTGGGGTTTCTTCTGTAATAGGCATTGCTTTTGGTTCGCCATAAGTGGCCGGCTGTGGAAGAAAAAACAATATGTTTCACTCCAAATTCTTGCATGACTTCCAAGGCAATTTGAGTGCCGTGAACATTGTTATTGAAATACATTAACGGTTTCTCCACGGATTCTCCTACTAAAGAATTGGCCGCAAAGTGCAACACCCCTTCAATTGATTCCTTTTCAAAGACACTACGTAAAAAAGCTTTATCACGAATATCGCCTTCATAGAAAGTCGCTTGTTCATGAACTGCTGAACGATGTCCCGTTAATAAATTATCAACAACCACAACGGCATACCCTTTTGAAATTAATTGATCGACGGCATGTGAGCCAATGTAGCCTGCGCCACCTAATACTAAAATAGACATAAATACGCTCCTTTTTCTCTCTAATTTCTTTTTCTATTGTACCATTAAATAAGGTTTACTTCTGAATTATTTCATTTTGTAAACAGGATTTAATTTGGCCATTTCTCCTTATTCATTTTTCCTATAAAAATACAGAAAAGACTTGGTAAATTTTAACAAATCTCTAAATTAGTCGTAGAGTTTATGAAAAATCATTGTAACTATTGGATTTTTTTGCTTTTTTCCGTCATAATAGAAACAAATACAATTTGAAAGAAGGAATGAACGATGAAAAAATTTGTATCAGGTATGTTAGTCGGTACTGCTATCACAGTTGCTGCTTTAGCCGGTGTGGCTACAACTATTAAAAAAACAGTCATTGATCCAATTGAAGAAAAAGAAGATATGATTGAAGAAAACCGTAAAAAAGCGATGCGTAAACGTATTGCACGTTAAAAAATAGCTGTGACGTTGAGATAAAAAATCTAACGCCAAGAAATCAACAGGAGCGCTTCTGGCTCGGTTGATTCTCTTAAGCATAACAAGTGGTCATCCATCGCTTTGATGGATGACCACTTGTTATGCTTTCTTTTTTACCAAAGGAGCTGACTATTTTTCTTAACTATTAAAAATAGTGGCAGCAATCCGATCCATATCGCGCATATTCCAAGGATCCACACCAGGACGAGCTGCAGCGGCTGTTAACCAATGAATCCCTTCTGTTGGAATACCACAACTAAAAAGGCCTGTCGCCACCTGTCCATCTTTTGTGATGACTTGATTCGTGGCAGGCACAATCAAGAGTGCGCCTGTTTTGACTATTTGACCATCAGCTAATGCCAGTTGATGGAGCGTAGCTAGCTTATCGGCTAACAACTGCCTCGTTAAAGGATTCAAACTTTTTTCATTATTAACTTTGGGAATGCGTGCTTCAATTAAAAAGTGACTATTATACCGATTTTCCGGAAACAAATTAGCATAAGTAATAAATTGACCCGCTTTCATTTCGACACGCATTTCTGGCCCCAGAATCGTGACTAATCCCAGTTCAACTAACGCCTGTAGCTCTTCTGTTCTTTCAACAGAAGGTCCCACTGACAAAAAGGTATTCAACGGGGTAAACCAATGCCACAACCACTTTTGACTCTCGTCATTCGTTAATAACCCTTCATCCAAAACAAAGCGAATCTGATCTCTTAAATCTTTTAAACTGTCTAAAGCAGTGGTCAAAGGACCGCTAAGATTGCCTTTCTCTGCTTCTTGAATATCCCATTTTAAATACTCTAGTAAAAACGAACGAAAACGTTCATGAGTGGTTTTCTTTGTTTCAGGATGTTCTAACACTTGCCAATCAAACCAATCTTGTTTTTCAAAGTGGGCTAAGCTTTTCGGCGCTCCCTTGGTTTGAATAAACAGCTGTTGAAAGGCCTCTTTAGAAAGATGCGGATATTTTTCTTCGATTAAGCAAGTGTAATACACATATTCCACTTCTTTTTTTAAATACCCAAAAAACTCTGCGCCTGTAACCTGTCCTTTTTTACGACATTCAGCTAAATACGTTTCGGTTAAAAAAACAGGCTGATAGGTTTCCCCGTAGCCTTTTTGATTATTCCCTCGAGGATGAGAAGGAAAACCGCGACCAGAACCAGCAATAATAATAGGCTCTCTTCCAGAAGGTTCATAACGTAAGCGGCCATTTTGACGAGAAAAAACACCCCCGCGGCCAATCGTCAAGGCAGATAAATAGTCAAAAAATGCCAAACCTAAGCCTTTTAACACAACAGGTTGTTTTGCGGGTATATTGGCAAGTGCCAATAAAGCATCCGCCGCATTTTTAGGGGAAGAATAAAACAAACGATGCTCCTTGGCGTAGTCCGCAAGCTCTTGTTCAACAGTCGTTAATTCATTTTCTTGGTGACCCATGGCTAAAATTACTTTGTCTGCCGTAAACTCAATGGATTGGGTGTACACATAATAGTTATCCTCTCCTGCCCGTACAGCAGTTACTGGCTCTTTAAAAAACGTCAGCGATGTTTGTTCGTTACATCGCGTGGCTAAATACGTATAAAACCATTTTTGGTACATGCCATAAAAAGCCCTCGAGCAGTGATCATTCGGTCCAAGGCGATGACATTCTTTCAACAACTCAAGATAATTATAGGGTTGTTGCTGTTGAATGTACTGCGCAGCTTCTGTTTGGGTCCATTCATAGAGAGTGGGTCCCTTGACAATTGGTCCTTCGCCACTAAAAGATTCATCTGTAAATAAAGTGACTTGACTAATCACGGTGTTCATTAATAAATAATTAGGTTGCTCTGCTCGCCAAATTTTCCCACCTGGACCGTATGGATCAAACAACGTGAGCTGAATATTTATTTCCGTTTTACGAGCCCATTCAATGACTCGTTCTGCAGCTGATAAGCCTCTGGGTCCAGCACCTACAATTGCAATTTTCATCCAATCACCTACTCTATTTTTCTAATAATTCTTTTAAGACAACCGCTTGATTATGCACTGTATCTTTCGCCCCATAGACCAGCGTGACTACTGGCTGATTTTTTACAATTGTCTGTAACTGCTTAAACGCTGTGGCAGTTGGCTCATGTTTCAATTCTTCTTGGTATTTTTGTTTAAACTCAGGATATTTATTTGCTTCATGATTAAACCATTTCCGTAGCTCTGTACTTGGGGCCACTTCTTTGAGCCATTCATCTAACTTTTCAGATTCCTTGGATTTTCCTCGTGGCCAAACACGGTCAACTAAAACACGGTAGCCATCTTGCTCTGTCGGTGCTTCATATGCTCGCTTGATTTGAATCATCTGCCTTCACCTCTTCTCTTTATTGTAGCTCAAAAAGTGAGGACTGACAAAAAAGAAAGTAAGTTCTTGTAATTAAAATACTAATAAATCAAGAATATCTTTATATTAGCAGTAAAAAGAAAAATTATTTTTTAACCATAAAAAAATTGATACTATTCTAAAAATGAGTCGAAGAGATACTAAATATGGCTTTTTGAAAAACCTTGTATCATTTTGTTAATATAACTGGTTCTATCATAAATTCTTATAATTAAACAACCATTGATTTCTACAGCAACAATTATTACAATTTAATTAAATAAAAAAAGGATGGATGAGTATTATGAAAAAATTTTTATCAGATTTACAAGTGTTGGTTTGTTGTCTTTGTTTTTTCCTCCTATTGTCACTTCTGCCGCTGAATTAAAACAATCACCACCAGATATTGATAGTGTGGAGACTTTTCTTGATAAAATGCAGGCAGATGAAAAAATTGCTGTTCTACCTGATGGTTCTATCGTTTCTGGAAATGGCATTGAAATTATAGATCCTGATACACAAAATGTAGTTGCTGTTGTAGAACCTGAAACATCCCCTTTATCTATTACAGTCGAAGAGTATCGAAACAAACAAAAATATTCACTTAACGAAGACTTAACTATTTCATTAATCAGACGAGGTTCACCTGCACCAAATAACAAAAATTATAATATAATGGTTCGTAAAGATACTTATCTTACTTCAAATTCCTTCAGTTCTCGCGGTTGGCGCTTTGCTGGTTATAACTATTTTCCGCAAAGCGGCACTGGAGCTTATCTTCTTTGGTATACATTTAAAGACTCTGCTATGATTGGTAGTATTTCAGAGGCACGAAATACGTATAGAACAGGTATCGCTCACGGAATTAGCGTCTACCCAGGTTCTCCTCGTTACCATACAGGTCCAGGCAATTTGACTACCTATTATACCTATAACCCAATTCCTGGTGCAAGCTATCTTGTTGCGAACTGGTAACTATAGAAAGGAGTATTGACATGAAAAAAAAGAACCTATACCCAGCGCTGATACTTTTTTTCCTAGTCAGTAGCATCGTGTGCTTATTTACTTTCAAACAAAATTTGCTGCCAGTTAAAGCAGATGCTTTGTCAGCACAGCAAGCAGTAAAAACTGAAATTAACCCCACTATTCAAGCAGCATTGAAAGATGCAGAAAAACAAGAAAACCCTCTCGAAAAATGGAGTGAAATGGTGCAGTTAAGTTCAGCAGATGATACAACGATTTTATATGCTTTAGAAGGCTTCATTCATGGACAAGTTATTCAAGGCGAAGGCACACCAGATGAAATCGTCTATGATAGCGACACCGATCCTAACGCCACAACTTTAGGTGAAATTCGTCAAGCCATTCGAGAACATTACAATTTAAACGAATAAAAGAGACAGAACGTATTTATCATTAATGATAAATACGTTCTGTCTCTTTTA